>RCMZ01000001.1_pt1 | contig 406741 bp, 393 predicted proteins | sample 2041141 | NCBI WGS metagenome assembly RCMZ01 (sample SAMN09708263, study PRJNA481090) | Wastewater metagenome, whole genome shotgun sequencing project. | biome: sewage; isolation source: Davis station wastewater (DW) | place: Antarctica: Davis Station | collected 2010-03-01 | reverse complement strand
GTCGATAGTGAAGCATTCGCACTCACCTGTTACCGATACATTGAACTCAACCCTGTAAGGGCTGGCATGGTACAGCATCCTGCTGAATATCCCTGGTCCAGCTACAGACATAATGCACTGGGACATGATGATCAGCTAGTGACATCTCATTATTTATACAATGCCTTGAGTGATGCAGAGGAAACTAGACAAGCACATTACCGAGCGTTATTTGAAGCCCATATAGACCAGAAAACCATAGATGAAGTCCGACGATGTGCCAATAAAGCATGGGTATTGGGAAGTGATTATTTTAAAACCAAGATTGAGTTACAGCTTAATCGTAGAGCCCAGCCAAGTGCGCGAGGCGGCGATAGGAGATCAAATGAATTCAAGGGTATTGGTTTCAATGGAGTCTGACCCCATTGATTTTTTACAACATCTTGAATTCGACCAAAACAAGCTGGCCTTATCACCTGGCATGCAGGTTGCAGCCGAGATCAAGCTCACCGACCAAACAGTCATGGAGTATCTGTTATCCCCGGTCAGGAAGGCATTCCATGAAGCAGGCAGGGAACGGTAGTATTTACCGGTACTGCGCGGTTTGGAGTGATACTGGCAGGGAGTTTTATGCGCGTATCGGAAGAAACCGAAATGAAAAATGCAAAAATGAGTTCAAACTAATGCCTTGTCGTAGTAATATCCTAGGTCTTAGGATTTTCACACCGTGAACTTCACGGTTCATGGTTCGTAATACGAATTCAATAATTCTGATTTAACTTAAATGCACACCTGAAGGAGGAGCTATATGGCTAACTTGCTCGAACAATTAAAAACCATGACCACTATCGTGGCCGATACAGGCGACGTTGAGGCAATCAAGACGCTGAAGCCCGTTGATGCTACAACCAACCCATCCCTTTTGCTGAAAGCCAGCACGCTGCCACAATACGCTCCCCTGATTGACGACGCGATTGCCTATGCCAAGAAGCAGGGCGGCAGCAAGGAACAGCAGATTGAAAACGCCGCTGACAAGCTGGCCGTATCTATCGGTAACGAAATTGCCAACAATGTTCCAGGCCGTATCTCTACCGAAGTTGACGCACGTCTGTCCTTCGACACCGAGGCAATGGTTACCAAAGGTCGCAAGCTGATCCAGTTGTACAAGGATGCTGGTGTCGACAAGAGTCGCGTGCTGATCAAGCTGGCTTCTACTTGGGAAGGCATCAAGGCTGGTGAAATTCTGGAAAAGGAAGGTATCAACTGCAACCTGACATTGCTGTTCGGTTTCGGCCAGGCACGTGCCTGTGCAGAAGCTGGCGTGTTCCTGATCTCCCCATTCGTTGGCCGTATCCTCGACTGGTACAAGGCCAAGAACCCGGATACCGACTACACATCCGAAACTGATCCTGGCGTTCTGTCAGTTCGCAAGATCTATGCTTACTATAAGGAACATGGCTACAAGACTGTGGTCATGGGCGCATCTTTCCGTAACATCGGTGAAATCACCGCACTGGCTGGTTGCGACCGCCTGACCATTGCTCCGGGTTTGCTGGAGGAATTGGGCAAGACGGAAGGTTCTCTGACACGTGTGCTGGAAGACAAGGGTGCGGCTGCACAACGTCCTGCACCCCTGACAGAGAAGGAATTCCGCTTCGCGCTGAACGAGGATGCAATGGCAACTGAGAAGCTGTCAGAAGGTATCCGCGGTTTCGTGGCTGACCAGATCAAGCTGGAAACAGCACTGGCTGCAAAGCTGTAAGCAGTTCAGTTTTCAAGAAGTCTGACCTGATGCCATTCATCAGTTTGCATTGACATCAGGTCGTCTCACACTTTAAGATTAGAGTCCGACTTTTTTCTTAAAAGTAGCAACATTCGTAACCTAATTGGAGGAAGTATCGTGGCATTAACACAAATGGCTTTAGATTCATTGGATTTTGACGCAACCGTAGCTCTGGCTGAAAAAGTTGCTCCACACGTTGACATTCTTGAAATTGGTACACCATGCATCAAGCACAACGGTATCAAGTTGCTGGAAACTCTGCGTGCAAAGTTCCCTAACAACAAGATCCTGGTTGACCTGAAGACTATGGACGCCGGTTTTTACGAAGCTGAGCCTTTCTACAAGGCTGGTGCTGACATCTGTACCGTTCTGGGTACTGCTGATCTGGGCACTATCAAAGGTGTGATCGACGTTGCTAACAAGTACGGTAAAGAAGCTCAAGTTGACTTGATCAACGTTACTGACAAAGCAGCTCGCACTCAAGAAGCTGTCAAGTTGGGCGCACACATCATCGGCGTTCACACTGGTCTGGACCAACAGGCTGCTGGCGGTACACCTTTCACCGACCTGGCACTGATTGCCGGCCTGAAGACTGGCGTCAAGATCTCTGTTGCTGGTGGCGTCAAGGCTTCCACAACCAAGCAAGTTAAAGATGCTGGCGCTGACATCATTGTTGCTGGCGCTGCCATCTACGGTGCTGCTGACCCAGCTGCTGCTGCTGCTGAAATCACTGCACTGGCACACTAAGCTAGTTGCAATCGAGCCCTCTGGAGGGCTCGATTTTTTTAGTTCCACCATTCAATGCTAATAACATAATTTCCGTATTCGCGGCAATCCCATTACTAAACTCGAGGTTAAAATGACTACCCATCGTCAACTTATCGTAAAAAAGATTTCAAGCGTTCTTGAAGCTACCGATAATTCTTATGATGAAAAACTAACGAACATGCTGGACAAGGCATCTCGTATTTTCATTACAGGTGCTGGTCGCTCAGGGTTGGTAGCAAGATTCTTCGCAATGCGTCTGATGCACGGCGGTTATGAAGTCTATATCGTTGGTGAGATCGTGACACCAAGCATCCGCGAAGGTGATTTGTTCATCGTTATCAGCGGTTCCGGTGAAACCGAAACCATGATCGCCTTCAGCAAACGCGCTAAGCAAATCGGTGCGAAGATGGTTGTCATCTCCACCAAGAGTAAATCCACGATTGCTGATATGTCCGACCTGGTGATCCAGATCGGTAATCCAGACCAGTATGAGAAGATTCCAACCATGCCTATGGGCACGACCTTTGAGCTTTCCACTCTGCTGTTCCTGGAAGCCATCGTTGCGCACATCATTCATGAGAAGGGTATCGCTGAAGAAGCCATGAGAGCGACGCACGCTAATCTGGAATAAGGTTTCCAAGACAAGAGTGTGACTGTCGCACTCTTGTCTTTTTGGCATGCTTGAATAGCAGTAATTCCGGCACCAAGATTCAACTATTTGATTAGACACAACAGGTTTTTCATGTTGTTGACTTTGCCCTGATTTACTTGTGTTATGGATGACACCAAAAGTGTCAGAACAAAAAAGCTTTCGGAACAACGACCGAATTGATGATTTGACTCAATAATTTATATTCCAAATTCAGTCAGTCCATCAATGTAATTTAAAGAATTCTTTGAGTGAGCCGTTATGTCATATAACGATGCGAACTTAAGTAGTGGCAAGAGCAACAATGCTTGACCCAATTTATCTGTGTGTAACCAAGTTAGGAGAAAAAAATGGCAGTGATTGACCGTGTATTGGTAGGTGAGGCTCTCGTCATCGAAGAGCGTCCGGATCATAGTGGACTTGACCTGTTGAATGTCGCTCACATTGACCTGATTATGGGCCCGCGTGGCAGTGCAGCTGAAGATGCTTTCTGCCGTACACTGACCGATCAGAAATATGGTGTAAATGGTCTGTTGGCTATTGTTGCCCCGAACATGATGGTTAAGCCAGCGACAGTGATGTTCAATAAAGTGACGATCAAGAACGGTCGTCAGGCTATTCAGATGTTTGGCCCGGCGCAGCGTGGCGTGGCCATGGCGGTCATGGACTGTGTTGCTGACGGTACCATTCCTCAGGATGAAGTAGAAAATGTATTCATTTGTGTTGGTGTGTTTATCGACAGCCGTGCTGATATCGATGAGCGTATCCAGGACTGGAACTACCGTGCAACCAAGCAGGCAATCAAGTCTGCAATTGCGCGTGAGCCCAAGGTGGAAGATGTATTGAAGAATTACAAGGCTTCAGCACATCCATTCCAGGCCAACGCAGAGTAAGCAGTCAGCTTGATCTGATAAAAAGCCCGATATTCATCGGGCTTTTTTATTCCTGCAGGCTGAGGCATCTTTAGTGATTCTAATGGATGATGCCTTCGATCTCTTTGCTACTCAATTGACCGGCGTGCAGTACGCTGGCCAGCAGAACACCCGACACTCTGGATGCTTTGAGTGTCCGCAAGTCATCCGCATTGCGGACTCCGCCAGCGGCATAGATCTGTGTTGGCCCACGATGCAAGGATTTAAGCAGCGGAAGATCAGGGCCACTACCACTGCCAACCTTATCCAAAGACATTGCAATCAAGCGTTTAGGCCATAATGCCTCCTGTTGCAGCAATGGTTGCGGCCCGATGAATTGACCGCGGGAGAAGTCAAGCGAAAGTGCGAACTGCCCCATCAGGGCTTGTTTGATTTGATGATAATGGTGTATATCACTCAGGCTTTCGCTGCCGATGACGCAATAGATACCTTGTTGCTGCCAGTTTTTTGCAGTTTCAGCCAGATGGATCGCGGCATCCAGCCATATTTCCAGTGCCGGGTGTCTGGCTTTGAGCTGAAGTATGATCCCGGCATGATCCCCGCGGCCCTGAATCGCGTTGATATCGGCAATGTAGAGGCGTTTGAATGGGTATAATTCAAGCAGGCTACTGACAACATCATATGGCTCGCTGCCTGCGCACAGGCCTGACTGGATTGGCTGGTAGTTGGCGCGATCCCCGTACCTGGCATGGACGACCTGGCCGTCCATCAAATCAATAACAGGAATGATGTCCAAATATTATCCAATCAATTCGAGCAAGTATCTGACATCATAAAAGAAGCAAGACCTTGAAAATTTTTGTCTGTGAATTTATCTCCAGTGGTGGATTATATCGCGAGGACTTGACTGACGGCCTGCTGAGAGAAGGGCTCATGATGCGCGATGCGTTGCTGGCCGATCTGGAGGAGATTGAGGATGTTGAGGTGCTCTGCGCTTATGATCATCGTCTGGCGGCACCAGTAGCGCAGCATGCTGTTGTAGTTAATGCGCAGGATGATGTCTGGCAGACGTGGGAGGGGTTGATTGCAGGAGCAGATGCGGTCTGGTTGATCGCGCCCGAGAGCTCCGGCATTTTGTTGCGTTTGACGGAATTAGTCGCCAAGCATGGAAAACTGTTGCTTGGATGCCCGTCATCGGCTGTCAGGCTCGCCACAAGCAAGTTGACGACCATACGTGCTTTGACGCGGGCTGGCATCGATTGTGTGCCGACCTGTAGTGCGCAAGAATGGCTTGCCGGCATGCGGTTTTCCGGAGAGGGTGGCTGGGTGATCAAACCGGATGATGGTGTTAGTTGCGAAGGCAGTATTCATCTGCATGATGATATGGAAGTCGATGAATGGCTCATGCAAAACAGACAGTTAACATACATTGTGCAGCCTTGGCGGCCAGGCCTGGCCGCCAGCTTGTCCATGCTCTGTCGCGATGGCCGAGCCTGGCTGCTAAGTTGCAATCGCCAGATGGTGCTGCCTGATGCCGGCCGTTTTTATTTTCAGGGTAGCGTTATCAACGGCCTGTCCCAATATTGGAATTTGTTTGAGCGATTGGCGCAGCAGACGGCTCAAGCCGCACCGAATCTTGCGGGATATATAGGCGTTGACCTGATGCTGGGAATAGATGACCCATTGGTGCTGGAAGTGCTGGAAATCAATCCGCGGCTTACAACTTCATATGCAGGACTGAGGCAGGCTACGGGAGTCAATGTGACTGCGCTGATTTTGACGCTGTTGGGCAAAAATGCGCTGAAACACCCTCAGTTCAGCCTGCCTCAAATATCCAGAAATATAGTAGATATAACTTTAAAATAATAATTTAAATTAATGAATATAAATAAAGTATATAAAATTGGATGGGATGTGGGTGGGGCGCATCTGAAGGCTGTTTTGCTTGATCCTGAAAATCGGGTGCTGAATGTCATTCAGCTTGCCTGCCCCCTATGGCGGGGAATCGACCACTTAGCTGCAGCCGTGGATGACGTTATGACTGCGTTTGCGCAACCATTGGCACATCACGCAGTTACCATGACGGGTGAACTGACTGATATCTTCAAGAATCGGCAACATGGTGTAAGCGAAATCGCGACTACCATGAGGGATAAGCTCGGTGAACTGACACGGTTTTACGCCGGTTCACGCGGATTTGTCACAGCAAGCAACATCGATGCATTTCACAGTCAGGTTGCTTCAGCCAACTGGTATGCCAGCGCCAGCCTGCTTGCAAAGAAACTTGAGCAGGGCTTGTTGGTCGATATCGGCAGCACGACAACGGACCTGATAGTTCTACTTGACGGTATACCTGCGAATAGAGGATTTTCCGATGCGGAGCGGATGCGGGAAGATGAACTGGTTTACACTGGCGTTGTACGCACGCCGCTCATGGCGCTCACCCAGACTATCTCTTTCAATGGGTACCAATATCGGGTCGCAGCAGAGCACTTCGCCACGACAGCAGATATATACAGAATTACCGGTGAGTTAATGGAAACAGAGGATATGGCATCAACTGCAGACAGCGCCGAAAAAAGCATGGGTGCCAGCATGCGCAGACTGGCCCGCATGCTGGGGCACGATCGTGAAGATGCTGACGATGCTGATTGGCTAAGCCTGGCTCAGTCATTCAAGTCTGTGCAGTTGGAACAGTTGGAAAATGCTGCCACCAATCTGCTTGCACGATACTCGCTTGAGGCCAAAGCGCCTTTCATCGCAGCCGGTACCGGTCGTTTTCTGGCGCGAAAACTGGCGCAGCGGTTCCAGCGTAATTGTATTCAGGTCGAAAGTCTGATTGCTTCGCAAACAGATGAAATGCGCCGCTGGGCTGGCGTTTGCTTTCCGGCCTATGCAGTGGCCTGTCTGATGACCGACGACGATGTCTGAGCGCATGTTGCAACACACACTTGACTATCATGCAGATAGCGCCAGAATATTCGAAAAAGTCGCACACGAAGAATGGGCAGTATTCCTCGATAGCGGTAAACCTCTGGGTCAATACGGCCGCTTTGATATTATCAGCGCCCGCCCATTCATCACGATCGTTACCCAGGATGGCGTGACTACTGTCACGCAGGCAGGCAGGCAGACGCAGTATGTACGGCATGATCCGTTTGATGTGCTGAAATCGGTACTTTCAAACTATCCGCAGCGTCCGGCTGATATGCCGTTCTGTGGCGGGGCTATCGGCTATTTTGGGTATGATCTTGGGCGCTATCTGGAAAAACTGCCCGAGATTGCACTGAACGCCGAAGCCATACCCGATATGTGCGTCGGTATCTACGACTGGGCTGTAATTGTCGATCACCGTGAGCAAAAAACCCGCCTGCTCTCGTTTTCATGCGATGAGTCCAGTCAGGCCGCCTGGCCAGACTTATGTGCGCTATTTGGCAGTTCGCCACAGACACCGGAGCCGCCACCGTCACGCAGATTCACCTTGACCTCTGACATCACATCCAATCTGGATGAAGCCGCTTATGCTGAGCGGTTCAGCAAGGTCAAACAATATATAACCGAGGGTGACTGCTATCAGGTCAATCTCGCGCAGCGTTTTTCGGCACGGGCGGAGGGTGCTGCCTGGCAAGCTTATTTGTATCTGCGCCAAATCAGTCCAGCGCCATTCATGGCTTACATGAACTTTCCCCAGTGCGAGGTGCTTTCGGCCTCACCCGAGCGCTTTTTGCAGCTCAATGGCAGCCATGTGGAAACCCGACCGATCAAGGGCACTCGGCCACGGGCAAAAAATGCGGCTGAAGATGGACGAAATGCCAATGAACTGACGCGAAGCCTCAAAGACCGGGCTGAGAATCTGATGATTGTTGATCTGCTACGCAACGACATCAGCAAGAGTTGCGAGATAGGCAGTGTCAAGACAGACCGTTTATTTGCGCTGGAGAGTTTCGCCAACGTGCATCACCTTGTCAGCACCGTGACTGGCAGGCTGGCTCAGGGCAAAACCGCGGTTGATCTTCTGCGTGGCTGCTTTCCTGGAGGTTCGATTACTGGAGCGCCAAAGTTACGATCCATGGAGATCATAGAAGAACTGGAGCCGAACAGGCGCGGGGTTTATTGTGGTGCTATCGGTTATATAGGCTTTGATGGCAATATGGATACCAATATCGCCATCAGAACAGCGGTCTATTCAAATCATGAAATCCGCTTCTGGGCCGGTGGCGGTATTGTCGCAGATTCTGAAATGCAGAAAGAATACAGGGAGACCTGGGATAAGGCTTCCTCCATGTTGCAGTTGATGCAATACTTTGCGGGTAAAACGACAAGACAAGAATCCAAATAAGATAAATCTCAACAAAGAGAGCAAACTATGTGGGTAGTCAAGCTGGGTGGCAGCCTTCTCGGGACGCCAGAGTTAAAGGATTGGTTGGATGTGATTGCACGTCATGGCGATGGTCAAATCGTGATTGTGCCGGGCGGCGGCATACTGGCTGACGCAGTTTACGAGTCGCAGATGTTGAGTGGCATCAGTGATCTGGTTGCGCACAAAATGGCGGTGATGGCGATGGATCAGTACGGCATCTTGCTCGCAGGTCTGAATGCCGAACTGGTGACAGCCGCCAGCGACCTGGAAATTGCCGAGCGAGGCTGGCAGCATCGCGCAGTGATCTGGTTGCCAAGCAACATGGTGATTGCTGATGAAAGCATACCCACTACCTGGGAAGTCACCTCGGACAGTCTGGCTGCCTGGCTCGCGCAAAAGCTTAATGCCAATCACCTGATATTGGTTAAATCTGAAAGACCGCAACTGGAACAGATATCCTTGGAAAGGCTGACCAAAGAGGGCTTTGTCGATGAGCATTTCGGTGATTATATCGTGGGCCAGAACTTCAGCACTTGGGTGATGGGCAAGGGGGATTTCAATGTGTTCAGCGATGGCTTGTCTGACGAGCTACTGGTAGCTGCCGGCTTGCCTGTCCGCTGTTCCTGGAATTAAGGAGATTATCATGACTATAGTCAGTAAGGAAAAAGCCTACAGCGAAGAAGAAGTTAAAGCCAGGCTAGCCAAAGAGTTGCCGCACTGGTATCTGGAAGATGGCTGGATCCGGCGGAAATTCAAGACCGGAAGCTGGAAAGGTACGCTGATGGTAGTGAACACGGTAGGGCACCTGGCCGAGGCAGCCTGGCATCATCCGGACCTGACAGTTTCTTACGCCTTTGTCATCGTCAAGTTATGCACGCATAGTGCAAAGGGTATCACAGACAAGGATTTTGAATTGGCTGGCAAGATTGAAGAAGTGATCCAGTGGCAGCCGGCTAAAGCGGGTGGTGCTCTGGAAGGTACACCCAACGAAGACCAGCGTTTCAAGTACATCAAATACGATGACATTTCCACTTAGGAACCCAGTACCTTAACGAAAATGCGCGTGCCTCTTGCAGGTACTGCTGACTTCTTTCCAAGCAAAAGCAACTGGCTTAAACGGCTGATTGGTTTTTCTGTTTTTCAAACTTGCCAAAGTGCAGCATGATGGTTGGAAGTATCAAGAGATTCAGAATCGTCGACGTCATCAGACCGCCAACAATAATCGTAGCCATTGGCCCTTCAATCTCGCGTCCGGGTTGACCGCTACCGGCGGCTAGGGGTAACAGACCAATCGCAGTCACAAGTGCGGTCATCAGGATTGATGGCAACCGTTCGGATGCACCGCGTATCGCAGTTTCCAGACCCCAGACGCAGCCCTCAACATCCACCAGATGCTGGAAATGCGAAACCAGCATGATGGAATTGCGCAGCGTGATACCGAACAACGTAACAAACCCCACGAGAGAACCGAGCGATATCCAGCCGCCGGTGAACATGACTGCAAGCACGCCGCCTATCAGGGCAAATGGCAGATTGGCGAAAGTCAGCAGCAAATTGCGCAGGCGACCAAAAGCTACGTAGAGCATGAGGAAAATGCCAAAAATAGCCAGTATAGAGTGTACCAGCAGGTCTTCACGTACCTGTGCCTGTTCCTCTGCCTGACCGGTGAAGGTCAGGTAATTGCCTGGAGCCAGTTGTACCTCTTTGGCGACGCGCTCTTTGACAGCTGCCACGTATCTTTCCACGTCTCGACCGATGACATTGGCTGTCACGGTCTGAATGCGCTTGGCTCCAGCATGCAGTATCTTCGACCTGCCACTTTCCTGTGTGATTTCAGCGATCTCGCGCAGACGTAATATCTTGCCTTCGGCATTGATGATTGGCAGTTTTCCAACTTCGGTAATGCTGTCTCTGGCTTTTGGGTCCATCACGACGGCGATACTGATGACGCGGTTGCCCTGATAGACTTGAGCGACTGGCGTGCTTTCGTAGGCGGCTCGGATGGTATCTAGCACATCAAGTGGCTGCAAGCCCCAAACGGCCAGCTTCTCCGGCCTCAACCGGATGGCAAGCTGAGGCGTGCCTGGTGGCGATTGTACAGCGACATCTATACCGCCTTCTGTGCCTGCTAGTATGCCTGCAATAGCTTGCGCGTCTCGATCCAGGGCGTCCAGATCCTGCCCATAGATGTTGATGACGACCGAAGCGGCAAATCCGGAAATGGTTTCTTCGATACGCTCGGTCAGGAAGGTATTGATTGCGAAATTCACTCCGACAAAGCCGGCTTCTGCAACGCCATCCTCATCCTGATCTACTTCTTCACCCGAGATCGCTTCGCGAATATCTTCGAGGACACGCCTTTGCTCATCACCGGATAACATGCCGATTTCAATCTCAAACTCGCTGTAATGCGTACCGAAAGTATCAGCCCCATTGGGTGCCCGGCCTACCCACTGAGCTACAGATTTAACGCCGTCGATCTCCTTCAGCACCTCGTAAATTTTTTTGCCGATTCGCAACGATTCATGTTCTGAAGTGCCCGGTACTGCGGTCATGTGCATGATGTAATGGCCTTCATGCAAGCTCGGGATGAACTGGCTCTTGAATAAGGGCAATATACCAAGACCGAGACCGATCAGCACAAATGCAATCCCGATGATGGCTTTGTAGTGGTTTTCGATTTTTCTGAGCAGTTTGACGTAAGCGATCTTGATACTGCGAATTACAGGCGAGTCTTCCTCATCAAGCCTGGCTTTGCCCAGCATCAGATAGCAAAGTGCAGGTGTCAGCGTCAGTGCGACGACCAGTGAAGCGAGAATGGCAGCAATATAGGCAACAGCCAGTGGTGCAAACAGCTTGCCGCCGACGCCCCCCAGTGTCAGCAATGGCAGAAATACCATGGCGACGATAAAGGTGGCATAAACCACGGACTTGCGTACTTCCATCGAAGCGTCATAGACCACGCGATAGGCAGGTAACGGATGCGTCAGAAACCGGTTCTCGCGCAGGCGTCTGAAGATATTTTCGGTATCGATAATGGCATCATCCACGACTTCCCCCAGCGCGATAGCCAGACCGCCGAGTACCATGATGTTCAGCCCCATACCGAAGTGGTAGAGCACAATAATGGCTGTCAGCAGTGACAGTGGAATGGCTGTGGCAGAGATGAAGGCGGTGCGGGCATTAAACAGGAAGAGGAACAGGACAGTGATGACGAGCACTGATCCAATCAGGATGTCCGTGCGCACACCTTCAATCGCGGTATCAATGAAGTTGGCCGGGCGGAACAGCCCCTTGTGCAGTTCCACACCTCCGGCCTGCAGGGCGGGCCGGATTTCGCGCAGGGCTTTTTCAACTTCACCGGTAACCTTATGTGTGTTGGCTCCCAACTGGCCCTGAACTGACAGGTAAATGCCGGTCACGCCGTTAATCGCGGCGGAGCTGATAGAGGGTACTGACCCTTCAACGATCTGGCCGATGTCCGCCAGCCTGATAGTCTGACCGTTGCGGTGCACCAGTGTAGCTTGCCCCAGCCGCTGTGGCGTCAAGGCCTGGCCTTCTGTGTTGATGACGATGCGCTGGTTTTCATTCTCGATATGACCAGCACCTCGAACACCTGAAGCTTTTTCTGCGGCTTCTCGTACCTGCTGCAGGGAAATGCCGTACTGGATGAGTTTTCCCGGGTTAACCTGAATCTGGAATTGGCGAACCTGTCCACCGAACACATTGACATCCGCCACCCCATTCACTGCCATCAGATGCGGTACTACGGTCCAGTCTGCAATGGTGCGTAGCTCCATCAACGAGAGTGTTTCAGAGGTCATGCCAAAGCCCAGCACAGTACTGGCTGAGGAAGTGAGTGGCGTGATGTTGGGAATAACCCCTTGTGGCAAGCGATTGTTCAAAGTTACCAGACGCTCGGCAACCACCTGCCGGTTTCGATAGATGTCGGTGCTTTCATCAAAAACGATGGTGATGACGGACAAGCCGGGAATTGATTGCGAACGCATCGAATCTATGCCGATCGTGCCGGAAATACTGTTCTCAATGGGCTGGGTCACCAGGGATTCGACCAGTTCGGCTGAAAGGCCGGGCGACTCGGTCTGGATGACGATTTGTGTTGGCGCAAACTCAGGGAATACATCGAGATTACTGCGGGTCAGGCTAAAAATCCCATAGATAACCGCCAGGCTCGCGAGGGCGATAATGACGCCACTGAAACGAATAGAGAAGCGGACGAGGGCAGACATCATGATGGATGCTCTCCTGTGCAGCTGCTGTCGGGTGGGCGGGTTACAGCATCACGCGCTTGGCGCATATGCGCCCGATTAAGTGATGACTTAAATAAAAGCTCAGTCATCATTTTGGCTCCGGCATCACGCACTTCGTGCATGAGACTCCACCGAAGTGGCGACCTAAGTACAAGTTCAGTCATCATTTTCATTGGTAATCTGGTATTTGAATTCTTCGGAAAGCAGTAGTTGCGCTCCTCTCGTTACTACTTCATCCCCTGCTTTCAGGCCTGCGTGGTTGAACCAGCCATCCTCAGTTTCATTTTCGGTGCTGACAGGGGTGCGTAAAAAGTGATCTTTGTCAGCCTTGCGATAGACCCAAGCCAGCCCGCCATACCAGACAATTGCGCTTCTCGGCACAATGACACCCTTTGCAGGTTCTTTGCTGTTATTTATTTTGATACTGACCCGCATGCCGACGCGCAATGTATCGGCCGGGGCTCTGTAATAGAAAGTTTCACCCTGCATGGCTGCGTCCGTTTGCGGTGAGGCTGAAACAAACTGTGCCTGTATTGCCTTTTCAGCGTTACCAGCGGGTGACACAGATATGCTGCTGCCAGCTTTGGGTGTGGGCGTACCGAAGGGCAGGGTGACCTGTATCAGCACGTCCTTGTATTGCATGATGCGGTTGAAGGTCGAGCTTTCAGTGTTTTGTGTTGCCTGCGATGCCAGTGCTTCGCCCCATTGCTGTCCCATGCCATCACGCATGTTTTTCGCAACGCTTTCGGCAGCGTTGAGTTTGGCCTGGTCTGCTTTCAGCATGGCTTCGGCGTTGGCCAGCGCGCGATCTGACACGTTCCGGTTATCTTTGTTGAGCACAGACAGCCGGTTGAATTCCTGCTGTGTGTTGGTCAGAGAGGCCCTGGCAATATTAGCTTCGGCTCTGGCAGTCAGGTAGCGATTTCTTTGCTCGATCAGGCTGTCGATATTGACGACCGTACCATAAGTGCTCAATGCACTTATATGATGGCTGTCGTCAAGCTTGATGGTTACGATGCCACTTTGTTCCTGTGCCGCCTGCGGAAGCGTTACAACAGTCATGCCTTGCTCGCTGGTGACCCGGTTCGGCGTATCGATTTCTTCTTCAAGCGCGCTCTGTATGTAATCCTCATATTCATCCCTGCCGTAGAATACGAGCGTCCAGAACAGCATGACGATGAGAAATGCCTCCAGGGCAATAATAGTAGCTAGTTTACGATTCATGATTGGGCTCGCTGTTAGCGTTACTCCATGGGTAGATCGCGGTCAGGATCGCCAGGCATGGATAAGGTATTTTCGAGTGGGTATTGCATGGCCTCTTCCAGTGCATGGCCGGCTTGCTGCACTCTGAGATCGCTGCTGTTGAGAGCCTGCTGGGCCATAAGGTTTTCCAGTTGAGTGGTTGTCAGCTCCAGTCGGTCCGCAATGCCTTGCTCAAATTGTTTTTCTGTCAGTTGAGTACGTTCAGTCTGGGTATCAAGCAGGTGTCTTACATCATTCAGTGTGGTCAGCCCTTGGATATAAGCCGCCTTGCGGCTTTCGAGTTCTCCAATGACTTTGGTTTGCAAAGCCTTGAATTTTGCTGCTTCAACTTCACGTTGCGCCTCAGCTTCTGCAATATTGCCTTCATTTCTGTTAAGTAGCGAAAGCAGGGTAGAAAGGCCTAGCGACCATATTTTGTCGCCCTGGTCGTAGCTATAACCCGGTGAAAGCACAACATCCGGATATTGGCGAGCAATCTCTAACCTTAGTTTGGCCTCGGCAGCTCCGTATCTGGCAAGTGCAGCGCGAATATCCAGGCGATTAAGCATGGCGGCCTGCTGCAATTCCACCAATTTGTCCGGATTGGAGATAATGGCCTGTCTTCTGGCTTCGATCAGAGACTTGTCTTCGGCAAGCAGGTTAACCTTGTTAAGACTCTCGAGCGAAAGCCCTGCATGACTTGCAAGTATGGATTTCAGCTCAAGCAGGCGGGTCTTTTCCGTATTGAGCAATTGCCTGGTTTTTTGCAGAAGCAGGCGGGCATTGGCGGATTCCAGACTGGAAACCATGCCAGCATTCAATCTCGCTTCCAGCATGGCGGCAATTTCTGTACGCAAAGCGAGCTCTTCTTCCAGTAATCTGGTTTGATTCAGTGCAGCCTGGTAGGCAATCCAGCTGTCATGCACCCGGCTGCGGACTTTCCATGCCGCTTGGGCGATTTCTATGCGAGCAGCTTCTGACAAACTGGATGCGCGGTCAATACGTATCTGGCGCTTGCCGGCCGTTTCAATCGGGATGTCGATTGCCAACCCGTAGGTCCATGGTGAAATGCCGTTATCGGTTTCACTATGGTGTTCCACATCGGCGGAAATGCCCGGATTAGGGCGCTGGCCAGCAGTTTTTTCTGCTGCGAGTGACGCACGCCAGGTCGCTCTTGCTACATCCAGGTCAGAATGAAAATAAAGTGCGCTGTATATGACCTCGTTCAGGCCCCAGTCCAAAACCGGTGTCTGTCTTTCTTCGTAGCCCTGGCTTTGCAGATAGGCCTGAAATTCGGCACCAAGCGGGTCATGTGCAAGGAATTCTATTGAAGTGCTGTTGGCGTCTAGTGGTTTGGCGGTGTAGGTCTGAAAGGCACAGCCGGAGAGCAACGCGCCGAGAACGAGCGTAGTCAGTCCAAATGTCTTGATTGTCTGCTGTCGGCGCTGCAACGTTGACTAGCCTCCCCAGGCTGACCGTCGGGGCATTGTGTCCCCATCATCGGTTTAATGATACTTTAGTATTTATTATGCATACCCAAACTTAAACTAGGCTTAATTGCAATCAATCTGCAATGGCCGCCTGAACTGCATTCAAAGCGTCTTGCAGTGACTCTTCAGTCAGGCTGTTGATGCTCGCAGCAAGTAATTCCGCAGCTTCAACGGTACGCTGCGGTAAATCATGGCTGTCGAACTCTGCAACCAGCCCGGCTGCTGCACCGGTAACTTTCAATAAGGCGTGGCGTTCTTTCATCAGTATTTCGACTTCTGAACGCAGCATGCGGATTTCTTCCTGGTTAATGGTGTTGGGCATGGTGCTCTTTCTTAAATGCTGAATCGTTTATTTTAAACTGCCTGTATCTTGCTACCTATTACTATATACCGTCAATCATGGTTTCCATGATTCAGTCATCTTTATGATTTGCCGTAATTTGCTCAATTTTGGTAGTTTCCGCAGGCACAAGAGTAGGCTACAATAGCCGCCTTATTCTTGGGTGATAACTTATAAATGGTTTGTGCAGGCATGCTGTTAAGCCAAGCGCACGAATTTAAGCAAACCAGCAATTGCGAAAGTGGCGGAATTGGTAGACGCACTGGATTTAGGTTCCAGCGCCGCAAGGCGTGAGAGTTCGAGTCTCTCCTTTCGCACCAAATATTTGATTTAAGGGATTCGGTACATGTCAGCAACTGTTGAAACCATAAGCAATCTTGGCCGCCGCATTACTGTAGTAGTGCCTATGAAGCCGATTATCGACGAAGTTAATCAGCGTATTAACCGTTTAGCGCGCACAGCCAAGCTTTCCGGCTTCCGCCCAGGCAAGGTGCCACTCAAAATTGTTGAGCAGCAATACGGCGCCCAGGTACGTGATGAAGTGTTGTCGAACACGGTAGAGCGTACTTTTACTGAAGCGGTTGAAGAGAACAAACTGCGCGTGGCTGGCTTCCCTGATATTCAGCACAAGCCGTTCGGCGAAGTGATTGAGGAATTTGAATACACCGCTACTTTCGAAGTTTTCCCCGAAGTGGCTGTGGGCGATCTGAGCAAGGCCAAGATCGAACGCCCAACCCTGGAATTGACCGATGCCGATGTCAAAAAAACCATCGACGTCCTGCTCAAGCAGCGTGCTACCTTTGAGCCAGCCAAGCGGGCAAGCAAGAGTGGTGACAAGGTCAATGTCTCTCTGTCCGCCTCCATCGATGGCCAGCAGGTTGAAAGCACCGGCGACCAGGGCATTGATCTGATTCTGGGTGAAGGCGGCCGTTACCCGGAGTTTGACGAAAACCTGACAGGCAACAAGGCCGGCAGTGAAAAAACATTTGAAATCAACTATCCGGCAGATCACAACCCGCAGCAGTTGGCAGGTAAAACCGTGGTTTACGAGGTCAAGTTCAACAGTGTTGAACAGGCCAGGCTGCCAAAGGTCGATGCCGATTTTGCACGCAGTTTGGGTGTGGCAGATGGAGATGTGGAAAAGATGCAGGCCGAGATCAGGATTAGCCTGAATCAGGAAGTCGATAAGCGTGTCAAATCCAAGCTCAAGGAGCAGGTGTTCGAGGTATTGCTGGACAATGTCGAACTTGAGCTGCCAAGGGCTTTGATTGATGTGGAAATCAATCGTCAAATGGAAATGACACGGCGCAATCTGCAACAGCGCGGCGTCGATGTTAGTAATGTGACGCTTGAGCCATCCATGTTCGAAGAGCAGGCAGCACGTGCAACCAAGCTGCGCCTGATTCTGTCAGAGGTGGTTATCAAGAACGAACTGCAGGCCAACCCTGAGCAGATCAGGGCGATGGTGGATCAGTTCGGTCAAAGTTTTGAACGTCCGGAAGAGGTTGTGCGCTGGTATTACGCCGACCCCAAGCGTCTGGATGAGCCGGCAGCATTGGCCACTGAAGAGAATGTGGTTGCCTGGGTGCTGGGCGTGGCTAAGGTTAGCAATAAAAAAGTCAAATTCGATGAACTGATGGGAAACGCCTAAAATGAGCATGCACAGTGAGTGGGAGCCGAATAATCTGGGGTTGATCCCCATGGTGGTTGAGCAGAGCGGCCGAGGTGAGCGTTCTTACGACATCTACTCCCGCTTGCTGAAAGAGCGCGTGGTATTCCTGGTTGGCCCGGTCAATGATATGACGGCCAATCTGGTGGTGGCACAATTGCTTTTCCTGGAAGCTGAAAACCCGGACAAGGATATTTCCTTTTACATCAACTCCCCTGGCGGTTCAGTCACTGCAGGCATGGCCATTTATGACACCATGCAATTCATCAAGCCTGATGTCAGTACACTGTGTACCGGCCAGGCTGCCAGCATGGGCGCATTGCTGTTGACGGCGGGTGCTAAAGGCAAGCGTTTCATACTGCCAAATTCACGCGTCATGATTCACCAACCTTTGGGCGGTTTTCAGGGCCAGGCATCAGATATAGAAATTCACGCAAAGGAAATTCTCTATTTGCGCGAAAAGCTGAACCACATCATGGCGCATCATACCGGCCAGCCGCTCAAGACCATTGCGAACGATACCGATCGCGATAACTTCATGAGCGCAGAACAGGCGGTGACTTACGGTTTGGTCGACAAGGTTATTGCCAGCCGCGCTGATGCCGCATAAGATATAACCGTTAGATATTTTAGGAAGTTCTATGGCCACCAAGGCAGAAGGTGAAAAGCTGCTTTATTGCTCATTCTGTGGCAAAAGCCAGCATGAAGTAAGAAAGCTGATTGCAGGGCCATCGGTGTTTATATGCGATGAATGCGTTGACTTGTGCAACGACATCATCCGCGAAGAGATTCAGGGTGAAGACGGCATCAAGCCACGTGACAGCAGCCTGCCATCCCCCAAGGAAATCTGTGAGATCCTTGATCAGTATGTGATCGGCCAAACCTCGGCCAAGAAAAGCCTGGCTGTTGCTGTTTACAACCACTACAAGCGCTTGGGTCAGACAGCGCAAAAAGATGATGTTGAAATTGCCAAGAGCAATATTCTTCTGATCGGCCCAACCGGCTCCGGCAAAACCCTGCTGGCACAAACGCTGGCACGTGTGCTGGATGTACCTTTCGTTATTGCAGATGCGACAACACTGACCGAGGCGGGTTATGTTGGTGAAGACGTCGAGAACATCATGCAAAAGCTCTTGCAGAAGTGCGATTATGAAGTGGAAAAGGCACAGCGCGGCATCGTTTATATCGATGAAATCGACAAGATCACACGCAAATCCGAGAATCCATCCATCACCCGTGACGTTTCCGGCGAAGGTGTACAGCAGGCATTGCTCAAACTGATCGAGGGCACGGTGGCTTCTGTGCCGCCACAGGGCGGTCGCAAGCACCCAAACCAGGAGTTCGTGCAGCTGGATACTACCAATATTCTGTTCATCTGCGGTGGTGCATTTGATGGCTTGGACAAGCTGATTCGTCAGCGCTCGGAAAAGGGTGGCATTGGCTTCGGCGCAGAGGTGAAGAGCAAAGATGACGCACGTGCGATCGGCGAAGTTCTGCGCGATGTGGAACCCGAAGACTTGATCAAGTTCGGGCTTATTCCTGAGTTCGTCGGCCGTCTACCGGCAGTCGCTACACTTGAGTCACTTGATGAAAAAGCACTGATGACTATTCTGGTTGAGCCAAAAAATGCTTTGACCAAGCAGTACAGCAAGTTATTCAAGATGGAAGGCGTGGAGCTGGAGTTCCGTGAATCGGCGCTGTTGCTAATCGCCAAGAAAGCACTGGAACGCAAAACCGGTGCGCGAGGCCTGCGATCCATCATGGAGCATGCATTGCTCGATATCATGTTTGAATTGCCATCTTTGACCAACCTGACCAAGGTGGTTGTCGATGACGGTGTAGTGCGTGGCGATACTCCACCTATCCTGATCTATTCTGATGAGCCAAGAATGGCAGAATCTGCCAGCTAGCTCGCAATCGGCCGGCATTGGAGCTTGCTCCACTCCGGCCGGTTTATTCTATCGTATTTGTACTTTCTACTTGAAACTTGTATTTCTGTCCCCAATTGCATTACATATGCACAAGGCGCACTGCCCTGTGGTCAACACTTGAGGTATTAACATGACTGAACCAAGCCTACCGGTTTTCTCTGCCGAATCAGGGTTGCTGCCACTACTTCCGTTGCGTGATGTTGTCGTTTATCCGCATCTGGTTATCCCTCTTTTTGTTGGACGCACCAAGTCGGTCAAAGCCCTTGAAATTGCATCCGAGGGCAATAAACAGATTTTGCTGGTTGCACAGAAATCCCCCAATAACGACGAGCCGGATGCCTCTGATTTGTACGAAGTTGGAACAATCGCAACTGTGCTGCAGATGCTGAAACTGCCGGATGGCACCGTAAAGGTTCTGGTAGAGGGTATCCGTCGTGCCCGTGTGATTGAGTTTGTCGAGACCGAAGAGTGCTTCGCAGCACGTGCCGAAGATGTCGAGGATAGTGCAGACCCCGATAATGAGTCTCAGGCGCTGATGCGGACGGTTTTTACCCAGTTTGACCAGTACGTCAAACTCAACAAGAAGATTCCACCGGAAATTCTTACGTCATTGGCTACTATTGATGATGCAGGACGCCTTGCAGACACGATTACTGCACACTTGACCCTTAAACTGGAAGAGAAGCAGAAAATCCTCGAGATGTTCAGTGTGATTCAGCGCCTGGAGCACCTGTTGAACCTGCTGGAAGCCGAAATTGACATACTGCAGGTTGAAAAGCGTATCCGTGGCCGCGTCAAGCGCCAAATGGAGAAGAGCCAGCGCGAGTATTACCTCAACGAACAGGTAAAGGCGATTCAGAAAGAACTCGGTGAGCAGGACGAAAATGCTGATATCGAAGAACTGGAAAAACGCATCAAGGATGCGCGCATGCCCAAAGAGGCCTTAAACAAGGTCAGCGCCGAGATGAAAAAACTCAGACTGATGTCGCCGATGTCAGCAGAGGCGTCCGTTGTGCGCAACTACATCGAGACGCTGGTCAGCCTGCCGTGGAGAAAGAAAACCAAGATCAGCAAGGACCTGGCCGCCGCTGAAAGCATTCTGGATGCAGATCACTATGGCCTGGACAAGGTCAAGGAACGGATTATCGAGTATCTTGCAGTTCAACAGCGCGTGGATAAATTGAAAGCGCCAATCCTTTGTCTGGTTGGACCTCCTGGCGTTGGCAAGACCTCCTTGGGGCAGAGCATTGCCAGAGCCGTGAATCGCAAATTTGTACGTATGGCGCTGGGTGGTGTACGCGATGAGTCAGAGATTCGTGGTCATCGCCGTACCTATATCGGATCAATGCCTGGCAAGGTGCTACAGAGCATGACCAAAGTCGGCGTGAAAAACCCATTGTTCTTGCTGGATGAAGTCGACAAGATGGGTCAGGATTTCCGTGGCGATCCGTCTTCCGCATTGCTGGAGGTTCTCGATCCTGAGCAGAATCATACATTCAACGACCATTATGTCGAGGTTGAATATGACCTGTCAGATGTCATGTTCGTGGCAACGGCCAATTCACTGAATATTCCTGAGCCTTTGCTGGATCGTATGGAGATAATTCGTCTGGCTGGTTATACCGAAGACGAAAAGGTGAATATCGCAAACCGTTACCTTTTGCCCAAGCAATTGAAGGTTCATGGCCTGAAGGACAGCGAGATACATGTTTCTGAAGCTGCCCTTCGGGATATTGTGCGTTATTACACACGCGAGGCAGGTGTGCGTAGTCTGGACCGGGAAATCTCCAAGATCTGCCGCAAGGTGGTGAAGGAGCTGATTACCGCTCAGAGCAAATCGCCAGCCAAGGCTGTGCGCAAGATCAGCGTGACACCAAGGATACTTGAAAAATATCTGGGTGTGCAGCGTTATGATTTCGGTCTCGCAGCAGCAGAAAATCAGGTTGGGCAGGTAACTGGCCTGGCCTGGACATCTGTCGGTGGCGAGCTGTTGACGATTGAATCTACACTAATGCCGGGTAAGGGCAACATCATCCGCACCGGCCAGTTGGGTGACGTTATGAAAGAGTCAATCGAGGCTGCCCGCACTGTGGTGCGTAGCCGTGCGAAGCGACTGGGTATTCCCGAAGATTTCTATGAAAAGAACGACATCCACGTTCACCTGCCGGAAGGGGCGACCCCAAAAGACGGCCCGAGCGCAGGTATTGCCCTGACTACAGCGCTGGTCTCGGTTCTCACTAACATTCCGGTACGTGCTGATGTGGCAATGACCGGCGAGATTACGCTGCGTGGTGAAGTGCTGCCAATTGGTGGGTTGAAAGAGAAATTACTTGCTGCGCACCGGGGCGGAATCAAGACTGTACTGATACCACAGCAGAACGTTAAGGATCTGGTTGAAATCCCGGGTAACATCAAGAATCATCTGGATATTCACCCGGTGAAGTGGATTGATGAAGTGCTGGAATTGGCCCTGGAACGTATGCCAACACCGGTTGACCCAAGCTTGCCTGCGTCTGACATAAAGCCGGATGAAGAGGGGGGTGGTAAGGTGCTTCCTGTGATTACACACTAACTTAAGTTGTTAGAGTGCTTGACAGGCGCTTGAACCGCTTGCTATAAAGCAAAACACAGGCTTGCACCTGTTTTTACAACAATGTCGAAAGGGGATTACACGTGAACAAATCTGAATTGATTGATCAAATCGCCAAAGCAGCAGGTATTTCCAAAGCTGCCGCTGGTCGTTCATTAGATGCAACAACAGCTGCTGTCACTAAAGCTCTGAAAAAGGGCGATCTCGTTACACTGATCGGTTTTGGCACTTTCTATGTCGGTAAGCGCGCTGCCCGTAATGGTCGTAATCCTCGAACAGGCGCAACAATTAAAATCGCAGCGGCAAATTCTCCTAAGTTTAGGGCTGGCAAAGCGTTAAAAGATGCTGTAAACTAGCGTTCTTTGTTGGTCAAGCAGGGTGCTTAGCTCAGTTGGTAGAGCGTCGCCCTTACAAGGCGAATGTCGGCGGTTCGACCCCGTCAGCACCCACCAAACCAGCAAAGTGTAGTAACGTTATTAAGGGCACGCTCCTGATAATGAAATACTAAAAATTTAGGAGTGGTAGTTCAGTTGGTTAGAATACCGGCCTGTCACGCCGGGGGTCGCGGGTTCGAGTCCCGTCCACTCCGCCAATGATGATTAAAGCGAGCTTCGTGCTCGCTTTTTTCTTGCCTGATTCAAGCAGCTAAAGTCTTGTCAAGGCGCGACTTTCTTGAATAACGCCTGATTCTCTTCAGCATTGCCTGGCTTCGCATTCTCCAGCTCGTCGTACGCCGTTATCATGAAGAACTCCTGGTGCTTTCTCCTGTCATCGTACAACTGAGTGTGCTATATTCATGCGCTAATCATATTATTCAGATAATTGATTGGCAGATACTGATACTTTAATTTTGATGTTGAAACAGAGAAAGTCTTTGTTATGTTGGAAGCAATACGCGAGCGCACCAAAGGTTGGTTGGCAAAAGTAATTCTGGCCTTGATTACAGTCCCCTTTGCATTGTTTGGGATAGATCAATATCTTCAGGGCACCGGCTCAAATGTACCGGTCGCCAAGGTCGGTGGAGATGCGATAACCGTGCAGGAATACGGTACCGCATTGCAGAATTTACGCAACCGCTTACAGTCTGAAGGCCAAACCGATTTAACTATCCTTGAGCGCCCTGAACTCAGACAGTCTGTGCTCGATAAGCTGATTAACGACAAACTTCTTTATGCTGAAGTCAGAAACGCCAACTTCAGCATCAGTGACGAACAACTCAGTCACTACATCACAAGCATGCCGGAGTTTAGCGTTGACGGTAAATTTTCTGAAGAAACCTACTATCAGTTGTTGACGCAAAACCGCATGACACTAAAAGAGTTTGAAGAGACGATCAGACAGGATCTCAAGGCCCAGCAGGCACGAGAAGGGTTTGCATCGCTTGCTTACATTCCAGACAGTTTGGCTGATCAAGCACTTAAAGCTGAACTGCAGCAGCGGGAAGTCAGCGTGGCAGAGATCAAGACCGCTAATTACCTGTCTGAAGTAAAAATAGATCCGACACAAATCAAGGAATATTACGAAAAGAACAAGGATAAATTTCAGGTGCCAGAGCAGGTGCAGCTTGAATTTGTCTTGATGTCTGCCAATACCCTGTTACCAAAAATGCAGGTGACTGAGGAAGAGGTCCAGCAGTTCTACAATGATAACGCAGACAAATTCAAGGGTAATGAAGAGCGTCGTGCCAGTCATATTCTGATTGGTTTTGGTGTGAATCCAACACCTGCCGCAAAAGAAGAGGCACGTAAAAAAGCTGAACAGGTACTTGAGGAGGTAAGGAAGGACAGTGATCAGTTCGCCGAGCTTGCCAAGAAGTATTCTCAGGACCCTGGTTCGGCAGCCAATGGCGGTGATTTGGGTATGTTTGGCCGTGGCGTCATGGTGAAAGCATTTGATGACGCCGTATTCTCAATGATTCCGGGGGCTGTCAGCGACCTGGTTGAATCTGAGTTCGGCTACCACATTATCAAATTGACTGAAATTTCCGGTGAGGCACAGAGCCTGGCCAGCGTTAGACTGCAAATCCGCGGTGAGCTGATTTACCAGAAAGCCTTGGCAAAATTCACTGAAAATGCTGAAGATTTCAGCAATATTGTTTATGAGCAATCGACCAGTCTGGAGCCTGCTGCCAAGGCTTTTGAACTTGATATACAGAAAAGCCCCTGGTTGAGTCGTGAAGATGTCGCGCGCGTGTTCAAGAGTGACAAAATGCGCGATCAGGTTTTTTCTGCCGACGTGCTGAAAGACGGCCGTAATACCGAAGCTGTAGAAGTTGCGCCAAATTCACTGATGGTGGCGCGTGTGGCTGATTACAAGCCTTCTGCCCCAAGAACATTCGATGAAGTACAGGCTGGCATTGAGGAGTTTTTGCGTGTGGAAGCTGCTGCAAAGATTGCTATCAGCAAAGGTGAAACTGCTTTGGCTGAACTGCGCGAAGGCAAGGAAGTAAAAGAACTGGACTGGATTCCTCCTGTTGTCGTCGATCGCAAAAACGCCCAAGGCTTGACAGATCTGACGATGAGCAATGCTTTCAAGGTCAATACGGAGAAGTTGCCTGCCTATACCGGCGTCACCGATGCAAACAAAGGCTTCCTGCTGATTAAGGTGTCTGCTGTAAATGCAGCCTTGCCTACGGAAGAAAATGCACGCAAGGCTGCAAAGATTGAATTACAGGCTGCATTGGCTGCGGAGTATGTTGACGCCTATCTGAAGGCTCTGCGCAATAAGGGAAAAGTCACTGTTAACCAGCAACTTCTGCAGTCCAGCGCAGACAACTAGGCAGCAGTCAGAAGCGAAAGTAACTTGAAGTTCAATATTTGAACGGCAATTAAAAAGGCAGCTTGTAGCTGCCTTTTTAATTGGGCGCTGAATCTGGTTAATCTACTACAGCCGCTACGGTGGTGTTCATACCGCCATCAACATAAGTGATTTCAGCAGTGATGCCAGAGGCCAGGTCGCTGGAAAGGAAGGCGGCTACATTGCCGACTTCCTCGATAGTGACGTTACGACGCAATGGCGCATGTTTTTCATTGAAACCGAGAATCCTGTCGAAGCCTGAAATGCCGGAAGCTGCCAGTGTCTTGATCGGACCAGCAGATACGGCATTGACACGAATGCCCTTAGGACCCAGGCTCTGGGCCATATAGCGTACATTGGCTTCAAGGCTGGCTTTTGCCAGGCCCATGACATTGTAGTTGGGCAGGCTGCGTTCAGCACCCAGGTAGCTGATGGTCAGCATGCTGGCATTGCGGCCTTCCATCATGGGTAATGCAGCTTTGGCAAGTGCCGAGAAGCTATAAGAGCTGACATCATGTGCAATACGGAAGTGCTCGCGCGTCACGCTATCCAGGTAATCACCATCCAGCGCGACTTTTGGAACAAATGCCACTGAATGAATCAGGATGTCGAAACCATCCCAGTGTTTGGCCAGCGATGCGAACAGGGCGTCAATTTGCGCATCGTCAGAGACATCACAGGGCAGTACGATATTGGAGTCAAACTCTGCCGCCAGTTTAGTGACGCGATCCTGAAATTTATCGGTTTGATAGGTAAACGCGAGCTCAGCACCTTCGCGCTTCATGGCCTCGGCAATGCCGTAAGCGATAGAGCGGCTGCTGAGCAGGCCGACGATAAGTGCGCGTTTTCCGGCTAGAAATCCCATGAGATTTTCCTTCTTTTATGTATGGATATGAATATAAGGCGTATGTTCTGGCCGAGTTTGCTACATCATTGCACGCGCTCGAGCCGTTAACTGGTGCTACGCGGATCCAGAGCGTCCCGCAGTCCTTCTCCAAGCAAATTATACCCTAACACGGTAATCAGGATTGCCAGGCCGGGGAACAGTGAAAGCCACCAGGCAAATTCGATGTATTCCTTGCCGTCTGTCAGGATATTTCCCCACGAAGCCTGCGGAGCCTGAACGCCAAGACCCAGAAAACTCAGGCCGGACTCTACCAGTACGGCACTGGCGACACCCAGCACGGAGCTGACAATGATAGGTGTCAGACTGTTGGGTAGCAGGTGTTTGAAGATCAGCCGGCCATCACGAGCCCCCAACGTCTCTGAAGCCATGACAAACTCACGACCCCGCAAACTGAGAAATTCGGCACGTACCAGTCTGGTGACGCCCATCCAGGAGGTGAGGCCTATCACTATCATGATGTTCCAGATGGATGGGGTGAGGAATGCTATGACCGCCAGAATCAGAAAAAAACTTGGTATGGAGAGCATGACGTCGACCAGGCGCATGATCAACACATCAACCCAGCCGCGGTAGTAACCTGAAATGGAGCCGAGCACGATACCAATCAAAGTAGCGATACCGACGGCAACGATGCCGACCATCAATGAGATGCGGGCGCCAAATAACATGCGCGAGAAAACATCGCGACCAAGGCCGTCTGTGCCCATCCAGTGGGTGGATGAAGGTGGCAGCAGAATTGATTTGACGTCGATGGCTTCCGGGTCGAAAGGTGCGATGAAGGCCGCAAACAGGGCGAGCAGCATGATGAGGGCAATAATGATAAAACCGCCCAGTGCCATTGGGTTTGATAGCGTTTGCTTCATTGCATGACTCCCCGACGCACACGCGGGTCGGCCCAGGCATATGCAAGGTCGGCCAGCAGATTGCCGATCAGGGTGAGGGATGCCCCTATGGTCAGGATGCCCATAATGACCGGAAAATCACGCATCAACACCGCGTCATAGAACAGTTTCCCCATGCCGGGAATGGCAAAGATCGACTCGGCGATCACCGAGCCGCCTATTAGTCCGGGTATCGACAAACCAAAGATAGTAATGAGCGGAAGCAGGGCGTTGCGCAAGGCATGGCCATAAACCACGGTGTTCTCAGACAGCCCTTTTGCCCGCGCTGTTGTAATGTAATCCTGATGCAGTACATCCAGCATGCCGTTGCGTACAAACAGCGAAATGCCGGCAAGCCCGCTGAGGCCGGAAATAAATACCGGCAGGAGAAGATGTTTGAGCGTGTCGAAGCCTTTGGCAATAGTGCCCATGTTTTCATAACCGATGCTGTGCAGCCCCGAGATTGGCAGCCAGTTATTCACTACGCCGGTCCAGTACATAAGCAGCAACGCCAGCCAGAATCCCGGGATGGCGAAACCGACGAAAACGAAGATGGTGATGGCGCGATCCGGTGCCCGGTTCCGCGTCAAGGCAGAGATCACACCCAGCGGCAGTGCCACCGCGATAATCAGAGCCAGACTCAGGACATTGATCAGCAGAGTGACTGGCAAGGCTTCCTGAATCATGCCTTTGCGTACATTGCCCTGTTCGTCTGTGGTTTGCCAGAACACCGGACGCTGATGGCTGGCAAAAGATGAACCAAAATCAAGTGTTGCCATGCGCTTCAGCCATAGGCCGTATTGCACGATGACCGGCTTGTCCAGATTGTAGATTTCACGCAGTTTCTGCCGTGACTCTTCGCTGGCTTTAGGATTGAAACTGGCTTCGCTTGTCGTGATGTCACCCGGTGCCAGATGCATGATGAAGAAGGAAATAAGGCTGATGCCGACCAGCAAGGGCAGCATCCAGAAAAGCCGGTTGAGTAGATATCTGATCATGATTTACCGCGCACTCATCTCGGTGCGGCGTAGCGGTTGCGGGATATACCACTCGTGTGAGTTGTGTCCTATGCCGGCGGGCGGTGCCGGATTGTCTATTCCCTTGATGCGCTTATGGATGGCCGGCAGCCCGTAACCTGCATACAGGTAAACAATAGGGCTGTCCTCGAGCAATATGCGAGCAAACTCGTGATAGATTTTCATACGCTTTTCAATATCGAGTTCCATTCGGCCCTGCTCCAGCAGTCGGTCCACTTGCGGATTGTTATAGCCAATAAAATTGAACTGACCCGGTTGCTGTTGTGATGAGTGCCAGATGCTGTACTGGTCAGGGTCCAGCGACAGGCTCCAGCCCAGGACTACAGCATCAAATTCACCGGTTTTAATGAAGCGGCCGATAAAACTGGCCCATTCCAGTACGCGGATATTGGCATCAATGCCGATCTCTTTCAGTCTTCGTTGAATGAGCACGGCACTCATTTCCCTTTGCTTGTTCTGATTGGTCAGCATTTCAAAAGACAAAGGCTTGCCATCCTTGTCCAGGATACCGTCCCCGTCATGGTCTTCATAGCCGGCTTCTTTCAGCAAGGCCAGAGCCTTTTGCGGATCATAAGGGTAAGGGCTTAAATCAGGATTGGTCCATCGTGTGCCGGGCTTGTAGGGGGAGGCGACAGGTTCACCGAGCCCGAGCAGCACGCCGTCGATCAACTCCTGCTTGTTGATGGCGTAATTGATGGCTTGGCGTACACGGATGTCATTGAATGGCTTGCGCTTGAGGTTAAATCCGAGATAGGTATAGCTGTTGCCGAGTTCCTTGTATAGACCTATCTTTTGCGTCAGGTCGGGCCTGGAAGGGAATATCCGGGCATACTGGATCGGGTTGAGTGTCATGGTGTCGATGTTGTCGGCCATCAGCTCCAGAAACTGGGAAGCCGCATCAGGGATGAAGCGCGACACCAGACGCTCGATTCTGGCTTCGCCCTGGGTGGATAAAGGATTCCTGACCAGCGAGATGCGTTCGCCATTGCGCCACTGCTCAAGTTTGTAATAACTGCTGCCCACCGGATTTCGTGCAAACGTGGTGGTATTGATATCCTGCCCTTCGAGCAGGTGCTTGGGCAGAATCTGCAGGCCAGCCCAGGTATCAAGTGCCGGTGCGTAAGGCTCCTGATAGCTGACGCGGAAGGTTAGCGCATCTGGCGTTTCAGCCTTAATCACCAGTTTATAGTCCGAGCCGTAAGGGGTGCGTGTGTTCTCGTCTGTGACCAGTTTCCAAGTAAACAGTATATCGGCGCTGGTTAGCGGCTGACCATCTGCCCACTTCATGTCGGGTTTGAGTTTGAAGGTGATGGTCCGCCGGTCACTTGAAATTGTCCAGGATTTCGCCAGCTCGCCCTCTAGGTCCAGGTTTTTGTCGTACTTGAGCAAGCTGTTGAAGATGCTGGATGCTATGGCAGAAGCAGCCGATTCGCCGGCAATCATGGCTATCAAACCGCTAGGTTCGCCCACCATGGCGTTGATGGAGCTGCCGCCATTGACAGGGGGGTAGTCGGTATCGTAGTTAACTTCCGGGGTTCGGTCAGACGAGCCGCAACCAGCGAGCAGGGCAAAGAGGACAAGACAAGAGAGCCGGCAGAAAGACATGATGAGTAGCGGCTTGATTCAGTCTGGCAGCAAAAAATGGCTCATCTGTAGCGCGGAACAGCGGGTCATGCGATCTCTTGTTTTGACAGAGCAGCAGCCCCGCTCAATTACCAAATTACATCTGTTCAAGGCATCACCAGTTTCAAGTAAGGTTTTTATAATGGTTTGCGGCCTGTTTTTGCACGGCAGTTTTGTGACCACCTGTAATCACCAGTAATTGCCCGATTTTCAGCCGGCTGGATTTAAGCTGGTTACTGGTCATAATCTGCTTGATGGTGACGCTATAACGCAAAGCAATCGAGTATAGCGTTTCATTCGGGGCAACCTTGTGTCTGATATCCTGCCTGGCATTCAGTTCCTTATGCAGGCTTGCATTTACAACTTCAAATTTGTTTTTATTGATTACTGATGCGGTATCTGAATTGGCACCTGCGTCAGGCACCAGCACCAGTCTGTTGCCGGGCACGGTTTTGCTGGGCGGCAGGCTGTTGACTGCACGCAATTCCGTAGCGCTGATGCCAAACTTGCTTGCAATAACATCAAGCTTCTCACCGCGCTTTGCATGGTAGGTGCGCCATGTCACCAGCGGCTGGTCGTAGTTGGAGAGATTGGCCTGAAAGACGTCTGCAGATTCGACCGGTAACAGGATTTCATGCGAGCCGCCTCCCTTGGCGGTGATGACCGGGCGATTGTATTCAGGATTGAGTGCCGCAAATTCATCATAAGGAATCCCGGCTAGAGACGCAGCCAACTCTGCATCGATCTGCTCCGGTGCCGATACCTTGGCAAAATAAGGTTCGTTGGGAATGCTTTCAATGTTCAAGCCATAACGTTCCGGATGGCTGATGAGGTTTTTCATGGCCTGCAATTTGGGCACATAGTTTCTGGTTTCTTCGGATAGTGGCAGGCTTTGGTAGTCGGTAGGCAGCCCCTGGGCACGGTTTTTTTCTATCGCACGCCTGACAGTACCTTCGCCGGCATTGTAGGCTGCCAGCGCCAGATCCCAACTGCCAAACATCAGATGCAGTTTTTGCAGGTAATCCAGCGCTGCATGTGTCGCTGCAGTCACGTTTTTGCGGTGGTCGGCCCACCAGTTCTGTTCCAGACCAAAATGTTTTCCGGTCACTGGCATGAATTGCCAGATGCCAGCCGCACGGCTGCGCGACAGGGCTTGTGGATTAAACCCACTTTCTATCATCGGCAGCAGGGCCAATTCGCTCGGCATATCACGCTTTTCCACTTCTTCCACAATAAAATGCAGGTAGCGCTCGCTGCGGGCAATCATGCGCTGCATGTAATCCGGGCGTGAGGAATACCAGTTTTCGTGTTTTTGTATCAATGGAGATTCGAGCTGCGCCAGTTCGTAACCATTTTTAATGCGTTGCCAGATGTCTTCATCGCTGTACTCGAGAACAATCCCCGCGGTATTGGTGACGTATTCGACTTGCTGCGTACTTGTATTGACAGCAGATGTCTCATTTTGATGGGCGCTGGATTCGGCAAACGTCGGCGGGGCGATTAAAACGATAACGGATGTCAGAAACAGCTTTGCAAACATGGGGTAATTCCAGCTAATTGGAAGGTTGAGAGATGGTAACGAAATGAGTGCTAGCATGCAAGTAAAAGCTTTTTATTGAAACATTACATAGTTGTTTGATTAATAATGATTTCTTAATTTTCTAATTATGCTGAAAACTTCCAATTCGGTGGCCTGCTCTGGCTTGTTTGCTGCCTGTTTTATAGCGCTCGTATGGCAACGCAGGAATGGATTGGTCTGCAGTTCCTGTTCTATGGTTGTCGGCAGACTTGGTTTGTTGGCTTTTCTGTATTCATTTACTATTTTCTGCCACTGTAATAGCGCAGGGTTGTGAGGGTCGAGTTGCAGGGAAAATCCTATATTGGTTGTTGTGTATTCGTGCGTGCAATAAACCAGGGTGTCCGGAGGCAGTCGGGCAAAACGCTGCAGGGAGTGATACAACTGCTCGGCCGTGCCCTCAAACAATCGTCCGCACCCGCAGGAGAACAAAGTGTCGCCGCAAAACAGGTGGGGGTGGGCGTAATAGGCAACGTGTCCCAGCGTGTGGCCGGGCACCTCCATGACGTTAAGCGCAAGCCCCAGTTCCTCAAGTACGATTTTCTGGCCTTCGGTAACCGGGATATGCTCAAAGTCATAGGCTTCTTTGGCAGGAGCATAAACAGGCACGTTGTACTTTGAAATCAGCTCGGCTACTCCGCCGGTGTGGTCATGGTGGTGGTGCGTGATAAGAATCGCATCCAGCATCAGTCGTGACTGTTCCAGCTGCTGAATCAACGGCCTGGCATCGCCCGGATCAACTGCAACCGCATGTCGGCCATCTTTTATTAACCAAATATAGTTATCCTCGAATGCCGGGATTGGTAGAATCTCTAACATGGCTTCAAATATAACAGTGTTCTCGCCGAACAGTGCCGAAAAATGGAGCAGGTATCTTGGTTCATAATCATAAATCCTGGTTTTCTACGCCTCTGGGAGCTTACTTGCAATCCCAGGAGCAGGCTTTGTTTGACAGTGCGGTAGCCGATATATTCGGGTTCAATGCAGTACAGCTCGGCATGCTTGAGCTGGATTTTTTGCATAACTGCCGCATGCCATTCTCGCTCAAGGCCGATGTCGGTGATGGTGCTGTCCGTTGTCAGTCGACGCAACTGCCATTTCAGACCAGCAGCATTGATCTTTTACTGCTACCGCACATGCTGGAATTCAGTGACGACCCGCACCTGACTTTGCGCGATGCCGAGCGGGTGCTGGTACCGGAAGGACATATCATTGTCAGCGGCTTTAACCCGTTGAGTGCGTGGGGAATGAAGCGTATCTTTGCCAGGTCCAAAGGCTATCCGTGGCAGGGCACATTTTTTTCCTTGCTCAGAATCAAGGATTGGCTGGCTTTGCTGGATTTTGAAATTGTTGAGGTAAAAATGGCATGTCACGCGCTGCCTTTCAGCAATCCATCCTGGCTCAGTCGTTGTCATTTCATGGACAGGGCCGCTAGCAGCTGGTGGCCGATGGTGGGAGGTATTTATTTTATCGTGGCAAAGAAAAGAGTGCTGGGCATGCGAGTGATTCGCCCAGAGCGTAACCCCAGTCGATTCAAGAGCCTGGTGGCTGCACCGACAAGGACGCAGCCTACGCAGCAACATCAACATCATGGTAAACAAGGTTCAAAAAAGTGAGTGGAACGTGAGTAAGGATTTGGTAGAAATACATACAGATGGTGCCTGCAAGGGCAACCCGGGGCCTGGTGGCTGGGGTGCCTGGCTGGCTTATGGAGATCATGAAACGGAATTGTGCGGTGGCGAACCTTTGACCACCAATAATCGCATGGAGATGATGGCTGTCATCAAGGCTCTGGAAGCATTGAAACGGGCATGTCGCGTCAAAATCTACACGGATTCGGTTTATGTGCAGAAGGGCATGACCGAGTGGATACATAACTGGAAAGCACGTGGCTGGAAAACCAGTGATAAAAAGCCGGTCAAGAATGATGATTTGTGGAAACGGCTGGACCACTTGGTGCAAGCCCATGAAATCGAATGGATATGGGTCAAGGGGCACGCCGGTCATAATGGCAATGAGCGGGCAGATGCCCTCGCGAATCAGGGTGCAGCTGTCTTTATGAACGGCCAATAACAGGAAACACTATGAGGCAAATTTTTCTCGATACTGAAACCACCGGTCTTTCAACTGCTCAGGGGCATCGTATTATCGAAATCGCTGCGGTAGAGGCCATCAATCGCCGGCTGACCAAAAATCATTTTCACGTTTACCTGAATCCCGACCGGGACATCGATCAGGGTGCGCAGGAAGTACATGGCATTACGCTGGAGTTTCTGCAAGACAAACCCAGGTTTTGCGACATTGCCGATGACTTTCTGCAATTTGTCGCAGATGCTGAATTGATTATCCATAATGCGCCGTTTGACGTGGGTTTTCTCAATGCAGAATTGGGAAAAATCGACAAGCCCGAGGTCGGCTCGGTCTGTGGCAGCGTGATTGATACGCTGAAAATGGCGAAAGATGCACGCCCGGGTCAGCGCAACAACCTTGACGCCTTGTGTCGACACTTTGGCATAGACAACTCCAGGCGTACGCTGCACGGTGCCTTGCTCGATGCCGAGCTGCTTGCCGACGTCTATATGGCGATGACGCGTGGTCAGGAAAGCCTGATGATGGACATGCTGGATGATTTGAAAGACAGCGCCGAGTTCAATCCTGGTGTTTCTGCCAAACCATTGCCGGTGATTATGGCCGGTGCGGATGAGTCGGCAGCCCACGAAGAATATCTGGCCGGGCTGGTAAAATCCGGCCATTGCTTGTGGGAAAAGCTGCAGAAAAACCAATAGCCTGATGTACTGCAGACTGAGGAGTCTGCTGTGATGCGCGTTTAACTGAGCGCATCTGCCCAGCTATTGGGGGTTTCATACAAACGCACACGTTCCAGCTTCAGATGATTACCGTAAGTGTCCCGATATTCGGCCTGCAGAATGCGGAAAGCTTCTGCTGCCATGTTTTCAGCGGTTGGTACGCTGTTCATGACGACGGTTTTATGGTCGGGTAAGGACTTGAGAAAATCCAGTACGATGGTGTCATTCTGATAAACCAGAAAGGCATGATCCCAGATATCGACGACTGCACGTCGAGCAATAGCCTTGACGTCGGAAAAATCCATCACCATACCATTATCGGAAGTATCCTCGCGCTGGATGATATCGCCGGAAAGGGTGATTTCAATCGCATAGCGATGGCCATGCAGGTTTCTGCACTGGCTCTTGTGGCAAGGGATGCGATGACCGGCATCGAATTCAAGACGTGTGGTGATTTGCATGGGGAAGGATTATATCAGTAGCGCCTGCCGGGAGCGATGCAAGCCTGCGTTGCAAGCACATTGGGCATGCTTAAATGCCAGCCAGGGCCTGTATGTGCGCGCTAGCGCTCTCTGCCAGTGCGGGCAGATGATAACCTCCCTCAAGCGTAGACACAATGCGGTCGCTGGCATGGCGGGTTGCAATTGTTTGGGCGAACCTGGTGATCCAGACATAGTCATCCCTGACCAGCGCCAGTTGTGCCAAGGGATCCTCCGCGTGTGCATCGAAGCCTGCCGAGATGAAAATAAATTGTGGCTTGAAGCGCTCCAGAGCTGGCGCAAACTCAGTCTCCACCGCCAGACGAAACCCCTTCCCGTCGGTACCTGCCTTCAGCGGCATATTAATCATTCTCTCCGTTCTGCTGTTAGCCCCGGTGCCAGGGTAGAAGGGATGCTGGAAGGTGGAACACAGCATGACGCGCGGGTCATCCCTGAAAATATCTTCTGTGCCGTCACCATGATGCACGTCAAAGTCAATAATCGCTACACGCTCAAGCTGGTAATGATTGAGCGCATGTGCCACGCCGACAGCAACATGATTAAAAATGCAGAAGCCCGCTGCGCTGGCCTTGTGCGCGTGGTGACCGGGAGGGCGGATGCAGCAGAAGGCGTTCGTCACCTTGCCGCGCATGACCAGATCCGTGGCCAGCACATTGGCCCCGCTGGCATGCAGGGTGGCTGATAGCGACATTGGCCCCATGGCTGTATCTGCATCCAGTCTGATCAGGCCAGCCTTGGGTGACAGACGCCGTATCTGCTCGACATAGGCTTTTGTGTGGACACGTGCCAGCTGTTCATCAGTAGCCTCCGGTGCCTCGTAATGTTTGAGTTGCTGGTCGATACCGGCTGCTTTCAGCTGCTTGCGAATGGCTGTGATGCGGGCAGGAGACTCAGGGTGTGAGCCATCCATCACATGGAGCAAGGTGTCCGGATGTGAAATCAGTGCAGTGCTCATAAAGAAATTTCAGCCAACAAGTCCTGGTAACAGGCTAATCTCAGCGGTGCGATCTGTCCAGATTCGGTTGCACGGATTACGGCACAATCCGGTTCTTTCAGATGCTTGCAATTATTAAACCGGCATTTGCCCAGACAGGGCCGGAATTCGACAAAAGCCTTTTCCAGTTGTTCGATGCTCAAATGATGCAAACCGAATTCCTGCAGACCCGGTGAGTCAATCAGGTGGCTGTTCGCATCCAGATGGTAAAGATGAGCAGCCGTGGTGGTGTGTTTGCCGCTATCGAGTACGGTGGAGACTTCCTGCGTTCTGACTTGAATGTCGGGCAGCAACGCGTTGACGATGGTCGATTTGCCCATGCCGGATTGGCCGACCAGCACACTGGTATGGCCTTTGAGCCACTGTATCAGTGGTGCGATGTCGTTTTTTGCCGAGAGTGGCTGCACCTGATAACCCAGAGCCTGATAAAGCTTCAAGGCTTGCAGGGCATCATCATTCCTGGCCAGATCGCATTTGTTCAGAACAATCAGCGCACCGATCCCGGCAGCTTCGGCAGCAATCAGGCAGCGGTTGAGCAGGGCTTCATAAAAGCTGGGTTGCGTGGCGAGGACAATGACAATTTGGGTGACGTTGGCAGCCAGCAGCTTGGTTTTGTAGGCATTGCTGCGATAGAGCAAGCTGCTGCGAGGGTTGAAGCTTTCAACCACCCCTTCGTGGCTATCCGTGAGCTTGACCTGCACGATATCACCGCAGGCCAGGTCATTTTTCTTGCCACGCGTCACGCAGCTGATTTGTCGGCCGTTATCCAGTTCCACGCCGTAGCGTTTACCGTAGGCGGCAGTGACAGTGCCTTGCTCGACTTCGCTCAACTATTCTTCAAACTTGTAATAGGTTTTGTTCAGATAATTCGCCACATGCAGCTCTTCATCTTCAAACCATTTCAGACCCAACATGGTGTTGCAGTTACGAATCTGTGTCAGCAGGCCAGGTGAACTTTTAACGATGCGATTTTCGCGCGTGTAGATGGCGGAGCCATCGCCGCCGAAACGCTCGGCATGACAGGCGATACAATGCTTCTCGACCATGCTTTTGCCGATATTGAAGTCGCCTTTGGCAAAAGGCGCGGCGCCTGCCATGGAGGAAAAAACAATCAAACTGAAGGTTGGCAGCAATTTCGACATGGCAGGTTTCATTTTGATTACCCCGTAAGTTTGGCCAGTTTGGAGATACGGATACTCGCTGGCGGGTGCGAATCATAAAACGCAGAGTGCAGCGGATCCGGTGTCAGGGTTGAGGCATTGTCACGGTACAGCTTAACCAGGGCTTCAACCAGATATTTTGAATTCGCATGCCTGGCCGCATATTCATCTGCTTCAAATTCATTCTTGCGTGAGTAGCTGGCCAGCAAGGGGCGTAGCAGAAACAGGAAGACAGGACTCACCAAAATGAAAAGCAGCAGTGCCATGTAATCACTCGGCAGACTAATGCCAAGACCATCATAGAACCAGCCTTGCTGCTTGAGCCAGCCGAGCAGTGCCAGGCCAAGGAAACTGACAATAAACATCAGTACGATACGTTTGATCACATGGTGATGCTTGAAGTGGCCGAGTTCATGCGCCAGCACGGCTTCGATCTCGTTACCATCCAGGCGGTCAAGCAGAGTGTCAAAGAAAACGACGCGCTTGCTGGAGCCAAAGCCTGTGAAATAGGCGTTGCCATGGTTGCTGCGGGTGGAGCCGTCCATGACGAACAGACCCTGGGACTTGAAGCCGCATTTGGTCAGCAAGGCCTCAATACGCTTTTTCAGCGGCTCATCAGTCAGGGGAGAAAATTTATTGAATAGTGGTGCAATAAATGTCGGATAGATGGCCAGCATGAGCAGGTTGAATGCACTCCATACTACCCAGAGATAGAGCCACCAGTAGTCGCCGGAACTCTGCATTAATGCCAAAGCCGCAAACAGTATCGGTGCGCCGAGGAGCAAGCCGACCAGGCTGTGTTTGACCAGATCGCTGAAGAACATGGCCGGTGTCATTTTGTTGAAGCCGAATTTCTGATCAACGACAAAAGTCTTGTAATAATCGAATGGCAGTTCCACCAAGGCGCTGATCACGAATGCGCTGAGGATGACCAGAGCACCGCGGAAAATCGCGCTGTCGGTGAGCACGCTGCGCCAGGCTTCGTCTATCAGCATAAGGCCGCCGCCCACGGTCAATGCCGCAAGCAGAATGGCTTGCGCGATACTCTCGGCAATCATCAGGCGGGTCTTGGCGGTAGAGTAATCGGCGGCTTTCTGGTGCGCATCCAGGCTGATGCTGTCGGCAAAGGCCGAAGGGACCTCCCCGCGATGTGACTGGATATAACTGACATGACGACGGCCCAGCCAGACACGGGTGAGCGTGGTGATGACAAGCAGTGCAATGAATACAGTGGTAAGGGTAGAAGCCATGGTCCGGGGATTTTCAGTTAAACTAATAGCATTATAGAAGCTTCGTCTGGTGGAAGGTTCACCAATCGCGGTATATCACAAAATTTTAATGGAAATCATGATGGCATTGAATAGCGACAACCTGATCTGGCTGGATATGGAAATGAGCGGGTTATCACCTGAAAACGATCGCATACTGGAAATCGCCGCTGTGGTGACAGATGCGGAACTGAATGTATTGGCAGAATCGCCGGTACTGGTAGTGCATCAGTCTGATGCAGTGCTGGATGGCATGGATGCATGGAATAAAGGGACGCATGGTCGTTCTGGCCTGATCGAAAAGGTCAGAGCGGCGACACTGGATGAGGCGAGCGCAACCGTACAGATGCTCGAATTCCTCAAGGCGCACGTTCCGGCTGGCAAGTCGCCCATGTGTGGCAACTCCATCTGTCAGGATCGCCGTTTTATGGCGCGTTACATGCCCGATTTGGAAGCATATTTCCATTACCGCAATCTGGATGTCAGCGTATTCAAAGAGCTTTCCAGACGCTGGAAACCGGCCATCTACAATGGCTTCAAGAAGGCCAGCAAGCATGAGGCATTGGCCGATATTTATGAATCAATTGAAGAACTTAAGTATTACCGTGAGCATTTTATCAAGCTGGATTGAACTGCTGTTCCGGCAAAAAAAGAGGGTGCGGCTGGCGCACCCGAAGGGAGGAGAAGCAAAGCTTTAAAGAAAGCTCGCTAGTACCTAAGCATCAAGTGTGCCAAAACTAAAGCTTGAGCTGGTCGTAATTTACCGGGTACCGCTACGGACATATGTAAAAAAGCCTGCAATGTTGGTCGCAGGTTTTTTTATGTTTGCGGCAGATCAATCTGGTTGCAGCAATAGCCGCTGGTAGAGCTCAAAATAGGTTTGAGCGCTGTGCCTCCAGCCTAAATCCTGGCGCATGCCGTTACGCTGTATTGCTTGCCACATCTGGCTGTCATGGTAGCAGGCAAGGGCGCGTTCGATGGTCAGCAATAATTGAACCGCGTCAGTGGCTGGCATGACAAAACCTGTTGCCGAGTTGTTTCTTAGAGTTTCGTCATTGGTGTCAGTGACGGAGTCTGCCAATCCACCGGTATGGGTGACAACTGGTGGTGTGCCGTAGCGCAGGCCATACATCTGGTTGAGCCCGCAAGGCTCAAAGCGTGATGGCATGATAAAAATATCTGCACCTGCCATAATTTGGTGCGAAAGCGGTTCGTGATAGCCGATGGTCACGCTGACCTGTTCCGGGTAGGTGTAAGCCAGATGCCTGTAGTCTTGCTCCATATGTTGTTCGCCACCGCCCAGCAGCGCAATCTGGCAGTTTTTGTGCAGCAGACTCTCGGCAATCGAGAGAAACATGTCCAGACCTTTCTGGTGCGTCAAGCGGCTGACGACACCGAGCAAAGGGATGTCTGCCGCAACCTTGAGACCAAGTTGCATCTGAAGCGCTTTTTTGACTTCTTTTTTGTCTGCAAGACGGTCGGCGTCATAGTTTTTTGCCAAATGCGGGTCGGTGGCCGGATTCCACTCCTGGGTTTCAATGCCGTTCAGGATGCCTTGCAAGTCATGCTGGCGGCTGGCCAGCAGGCCTTCCATGCCAAAGCCGAATTCACTGGTGCGAATCTCGCGGGCATAGGTCGGACTGACTGTCGTGATTGCATCGGCGTAATAAATGCCAGCCTTGAGAAAAGAGAGTTGCTGGTGGTATTCCACGCCGTGTATCTGGTAGCTTGCTGCCGGCAGCCACAGGCGTTCAACCCATTCAGGCGGGAAACAGCCCTGAAAGGCAAGGTTGTGCAGGCTGATAATGGATTTGGCTCGTGCTGCAGTTGGCATGAAATGCATGTAGGCAGGGCAAAGGCCGCTTTGCCAGTCATTGCAATGGACGATGTCCGGCAACCAGCCCTGGACCGGGCTGTCACTCGAACCGAGCATGGCGGCGATACGTGACAGTATGCCGAACCTTAGTGCGTTATCCTCCCATTCACGGCCGGCAGCATCGGCATAAGGGCCGCCAGAACGCTGGTACAGACTGGCGCAGTCGATGACCATGACAGGTATCCCGGTGTCTGGCATATTGCCAATCAGCAGATTGGCCGAGCCGATCAAGGGCAGGTTGCTGATGTGGGCAAGATGCTGAGCGTTTTTTATCTTTTCGAGCACCTGGGGATAGCCTGGCAGCAATATGCGGATATCGGTTCCCAGGCCCTGCAATGCGGCCGGAAGAGAGCCGCTAACATCGGCAAGACCACCAGTTTTAATGAGGGGATAAGCTTCGGATGTTACGAACAGGGTACGCACTGATAAAATACCTGACTGATAAGGATTATTGATTGCTTGTTGTTATTGTTTGAATTGAAAGCGATCTGAGCTTTTTGAGCCAAACGGTTCATCATACTGAGGTGCAAACGGCTAATCAAGCAGGGGCAGCCGAATCGAGGGGGTAGTATGGGGGTGAGCGGATTTATCGCAGTAGGCATAGGCGCAGCATTGGGCGCATGGCTAAGATGGGGGCTGGGGTTGTGGTTGAACTCGATACACCCGGCTATTCCATTGGGAACCCTGGCAGTCAACCTGATCGGGGCTTATCTGATTGGCATTGCGATGGCGGTTTTATCCGGGGATCATGCCATTTCGCCTGAGTTGCGTCTGCTGATCACCACCGGTTTTCTTGGTGGTTTGACTACGTTTTCCACGTTTTCCGCCGAGTCCATTGACTTGCTGTCGCGTGCTCAGTATGGCTGGGCCTCTGCGCATATCCTGGGCCATTTGCTCGGCTCGCTGACGATGACTGCGATAGGTTTTTTTACCATCCAGATGGTGCGGCAGTAATCGCAACAACTCCCGGCACTGGCGGTGGTTTGGATACGCAGGCAAAAAGACTTGATTTGACTAGCCTTTCCTGCGGGAATCGCTTATAATCGCGGACTTTTCAACCTTGGCTCATCATTGCGCATAAATGAGAGCCTGCTAATCCAAAAGGAGTATCCATGCGACATTATGAAGTGGTCTTTATCGTCCACCCGGATCAGAGTGAACAAGTGCCAGCGATGATTGAACGTTATCGCACCCTGGTAACTTCCAACGGTGGCACCATGCACCGTCTTGAAGATTGGGGCCGTCGTCAACTGGCTTACCCGATCCAGAAAATCCACAAGGCACATTACGTGCTCATGAACATTGAATGTAATCAGGCTGTGCTGGATGAGCTTGAGCTGGCATTCAAATTTAACGATGCTGTTCTGCGCCACCTGACCCTGGCAACCAAGGCTGCCGTGACTGAACCTTCTCCGATGATGAAGGAAGAAAAGTCGAAGTCCGTGCTGAGCAGGGATGCAGCTAAAGAGGCCCCGGCAGAGAAAGCTCCAGCAGCAGAGGAAGCTTCAGCTTAATTGAATAAGCTAGTGTTGAGTGGTGAAGTCGTGCAATTAGAGCCGCTTCGCTACACACCAGCAGGTTTGCCGTTGTTGAGTTTTGCAGTGCGCCATGCTTCAGAACAAATGGAAGCAGGCATCAAACGCAAAGTGGAATGTGAGATGGCTGTCGTCGCGATAGGCGATATCGCCAGGCAGACACAGAACATTCAACTGGGCAGCCAGGTTAAATTGGCCGGATTCATTGCAAAACGAAGCCTGAAAAGCACACAACTGGTATTACATTTAAATGTATTAGAGATTATTTAAAGGATTACTAACATGGCACGTGATATGTTTAAACGCCGCCGCTACTGCCGTTTTTCTGCAGAGGGCATCAAAGAAGTTGATTACAAGGATGTGGATCTGTTGAAGGATTTCATCACGGACAATGGCAAGATCATTCCAGCACGCATCACCGGCACCAAAGCCAAGTATCAGCGTCAGCTGACGGGCGCAGTCAAGCGTGCACGTTTCCTCGCCTTACTTCCATACACTGACAAGCACTAAGAGGAGACGATTATGCAAATTATCTTATTGGAAAAAGTCGCCAACCTCGGCAATCTGGGTGATGTGGTCAGAGTCAAGGACGGCTATGGCCGCAACTTCCTGATTCCACAAGGCAAGGCCAAGCGTGCAACAGAAGCCAACAAGGCTGAGTTTGAAGCGCGTCGCGTCGAACTGGAGAAGCAACAGACAGCTCTGCTGAACGCTGCCCAGGCTCGCGGCGAAAAGCTGGCTGGGTACATGCTGCAAGTGACACAGAAGGCTGGCGTTGATGGCCGTCTGTTCGGTTCCGTCACCAATGGCGACATCGCTGAAGCACTGAGTGCTCAAGGCTTCGAAGTCAGCAAATCTGAAATCCGCATGCCTGAAGGTCCATTGAAGGCTGTGGGCGATCACCCAGTCAGCATCGCGCTGCACCATGATGTGGTTGTAGAAATCACGGTTTCAGTGCTGGGCGACGCCGCTTAAATATTGCAATGGAAATAAATAAGAAGGCTGCTTAGGCAGCCTTTTTTATTGGGCTATAATTCACCGCTATGGCTGACGATACACTCGAATCTTTAAAACTTCCCCCACATTCTGTTGAGGCTGAGCAATCGGTGCTGGGCGGCTTGCTGCTTGAGAATGAAGCACTGGATAAAATCGCTGATATTCTCGCTTCCGGCGACTTTTACCGGCATGATCACAAGCTGATTTTCGAGCATATCGCCAAACTTATCGAACATAACCGGCCGGCGGATATCGTGACAGTCGCCGAGTCCCTGGACAATGCGGCCGAACTGTCTGCCGTCGGCGGCCTGGCTTATCTGGGTGCTCTGGCGCAGAACACGCCCAGCGCTGCGAATATACGCCGCTATGCAGAGATCGTCCGTGAGCGGGCTGTCATGCGTAAGCTGGTTGAAGTGGGCTCTGGTATCGCAGAGAGCGCCTACAACCCTCAAGGGCGTGATGCACAGCAATTGCTGGATGAGGCAGAATCCAGAATCTTCAAGATCGCCGAGGGTGGCAAGCGCAGCAGCGAAGGCTTTCTTGATATCAAGGTACTGCTACCGCAAGTGGCAGACCGTATCGATCAACTGTTCCAGCGCGACAATCAGAGTGAGGTGACCGGTATCCCTACCGGCTATACTGACCTCGATTCCATGACTTCAGGTCTGCAGCCGGGAGACCTGGTTATTGTGGCTGGCCGCCCGTCCATGGGCAAGACCGCCTTCTCCTTGAATATCGCTGAAAATGTTGCTTTGGATACCGGCCTGCCGGTCGCAGTGTTTTCCATGGAAATGGGCGCAACGCAGCTGGCGACCCGTATGATCGGTTCGGTCGGTCGCCTCGATCAGCACCGCATGCGTACCGGCCGGCTTGAGGATGAAGACTGGGTCCGGCTGACGACTGCACTCGGGCGCTTGAATGAAGCCCCGATCTTTATTGATGAGGGCGCCGGTCTCAGTTCATTCGATGTGCGCGCCCGTGCCAGACGACTGCACCGGCAGACCGGCAAGCTGGGGTTGATTGTGATCGACTATATACAGCTGATGTCTGGCGCTGCTGGCCGACAAAGTGAGAACCGTGCGACCGAGATTTCCGAAATCTCCCGTTCGCTAAAATCGCTGGCCAAAGAGCTGGATGTGCCGGTGGTTGCGCTGTCCCAGCTCAATCGAAGCCTCGAACAGAGACCGGACAAGCGCCCGGTGATGTCCGACTTGCGCGAATCCGGTGCAATCGAGCAAGACGCCGACCTGATTCTCTTTATTTATCGTGACCAGGTTTATAACCCGGATTCCCCCGACAAGGGCACGGCCGAAATTATCGTCGCCAAGCAGCGTAACGGCCCGATCGGCCGGGTCAGGCTGACCTTCATCGGCGAGCACACACGTTTCGAAAACTTCACATCCTCGGACGCCTATTAAGCCTATGCGTCCCATTTACGCCAGCATAGACCAGAGCGCGTTTCGTCATAATTTAGGCATAGTGAAATCACTGGCACCGCAATCCAAAGTGATGGCGGTAGTCAAGGCCAATGGTTATGGCCATGGCCTGCTGGCCGCTGCCCAGGGTCTGGCGCAAGCTGATGGCTTCGCGGTTTTGGGTCTGGAAGAAGCGATTTTTCTGCGGGATGCCGGTTTCAATCAGACCGTACTCATGCTGGAAGGCGTTTTCCAGGCGGGCGAGCTGGTGGACGCAGCCCGCGCCGATATCAGCATCGTTGTGCACCACAACGAGCAGATTGCCATGCTGGAAAATATCGTACTGCAGAAGCCGGTGCAGGTGTTCGCCAAGATGAACAATGGCATGAACCGGCTTGGTTTTCGGCCCGAACATTATGCGCAAGCCGTTGCGCGTCTGGCAGGCTGTGTCAATGTGGCGCAGATTACCCTGATGACGCATTTCGCAACAGCAGACGAGCATCCGGGTGTAGAGCATCCTCTGAAACAATTCCGACAGGCAACACAGGGCATGAATTATCCGGTTTCGCTGGCCAATTCAGCTGCCATATTCCGCCATCCGGAAACCCATGCCGACTGGATCCGCTCAGGCATCATGCTGTATGGTGCCAGCGCCATTGCCGGCAGGCCCGCGCAGTCTTATCAATTGCGCCCGGTCATGACGCTCAATAGTGAAATCATCGCCACACAGGAGATCAAGCCCGGCGAGAGCGTGGGTTACGGTAACCGTTTTACGGCGGCCAGAAACACCCGGGTCGGCATTGTTGCCTGCGGCTATGCCGACGGCTATCCGCGCCACGCACCGAATGGCACGCCGGTAATAGTGGCTGGTCAGTTGACGCAGACCATAGGGCGAGTCTCCATGGATATGCTGTTTGTCGATCTCACCGAGATCCCGGGTTCCGGTGTGAGCAGCGCGGTTGAACTTTGGGGGGCGCAACTGCCGGTCGATACGGTTGCAGAGCAAGCTGGCACCATCGGCTATGAGTTGCTGTGTGCGTTGTCGCCCCGCGTGCCGATGAGAGTATTGAAAGATGGCTAAGGCAAAAACGATTTACAGCTGTACTGAATGTGGCGGTCAATCGCCCAAATGGCAGGGACAATGCCCCGGCTGCAATGCCTGGAACACGCTGGTGGAGTCCATTGCCGAAACACCGGCGGCAAACCGCTATGCGGCATTAGCGCAAACTGCAGGTTTGCAGAAGCTGGCCGACGTTGAGGCGGCAGAAATTCCGCGTCAGCCTTCCGGAATCAGCGAATTCGATCGCGTGCTGGGCGGCGGCCTGGTACCGGGCGGCGTGGTGCTGATCGGGGGCGATCCGGGTATCGGAAAATCCACTTTGCTCTTGCAGGCACTATGTCATGTTGGCAAGCAGAGAAAAGCGCTCTACGTCAGCGGTGAGGAGTCGGCCCAGCAGATTGCCATGCGCGCCAGGCGTCTGGGTCTGGATGCCAGCCCGATCGACCTGTTGGCCGAAATCCAGCTGGAGAAGATTCTGGCTATTCTGCAAAGTCACAAGCCGGAGATTGCAGTCATTGACTCGATACAGACGGTTTATTCCGAAGCCTTGCAGTCGGCTCCTGGTTCGGTCGCACAGGTGCGCGAGTGTTCCGCGCAACTCACTCGCGCCGCCAAGCAGTTGGGCATTACCGTGATTCTGGTCGGCCATGTGACCAAGGAAGGTTCACTGGCCGGTCCGCGTGTGCTGGAGCATATCGTTGATACCGTGCTGTATTTTGAAGGTGACCCCAATTCCAGTTTTCGCCTGATTCGCGCTTTCAAGAACCGGTTCGGTGCAGTGAATGAACTGGGTGTATTTGCCATGACCGAAAAGGGCTTGCGCGAAGTCAGCAATCCTTCCGCGCTGTTCCTTTCGCACCACGCGGAACAGGTGGCAGGTTCCTGCATCACAGTAACGCAAGAAGGCACCAGGCCTTTATTGGTTGAGGTGCAGGCTTTGGTCGATGAAGCGCACGCGCCCAACCCCAAGCGGCTGTGCGTCGGCCTCGAGCAGAACAGGCTGGCAATGCTGCTGGCAGTGCTGCACCGGCATGCCGGCATCGCCTGTTTTGATCAGGATGTCTTTGTCAATGCGGTCGGCGGGGTCAAGATCAGCGAGCCGGCAGTCGACCTTGCAGTATTATGTTCGATTGTTTCTTCTTTGAAAAACAAGCCATTGGATAATAAACTTATTGTTTTTGGTGAGGTTGGTCTGGCAGGAGAAGTACGGCCGGTACAGCGCGGGCAGGAGCGTCTGAAAGAGGCGGCCAAGCTGGGATTTACCAAAGCCATCGTACCCAAGGCCAATGCGCCGAAACAGGCGATCAAGGGGCTCGAGGTGTTGGGGGTGGAGCGCCTCGAACAGGCGCTGAACCACCTGCGCAATATCTAAATTACTGGCCGAATATCTGGCCGCGCTCATCCTTGCTGTGCGGTCCCATCAGGTAAACATATTGTTCCATCAGGCTGTCTGCAGTTGGCAACGCTGTATGCACTTCGCCAGGATGGCTCTTCTTGCGTTGCGGCGACTGGACGGCACCGGGAATCACGGCATTCAGCCGGATCTGCGGGTATAGCTGCAATTCCAGCGACCAGGTTTGCATCAAATGTTCCAATGCTTTCTTGCTGACGCCATGCGCGCCCCAGTAGGCCGATGCTTCATGACCGGCAGAGCTGGCAACAAAGACAACCGAAGCATCCGCTGACATTTTAAGCAGTGGCAGGCAGGCCTTGCTCAATGCAAAAGGTGCGATGACGTTGACCTTGAACATGCGTTCGAATTCTTTGACGGTATTGATATCCAGCGGGCCGAGCCGGTCGAAATGTGCTGCATTGTGCAGGATGCCGTCCAGCCGCCCCAACTGTAGATAAATACCCTCAGCCATGGCTTTGTAGTCCTCTTCCGTGGCTTTTTCCAGGTCTAGCGGAAAGATCAGCGGCTCCGGCAAGCCGGCTGCCAGAATCTCGTCGTAGGTTACTTCCAGCTTGTTCTGTTTGCGGCCGGCCAGTATGACTGTGGCACCTTGCCGGGCAAAGGCCAGCGCGGCCGAACGGCCCAGCCCCTGACCGGCGCCGGTGACCAGGATCACACGATCTTTCAGGCTGTCGATAGCGGCCGGGATAATGTTTTTAAATTTTGTGTAAGCCATGTAAAACTCGCATTCAAAGACTTTGGATAATGGCCTGTGCCGCCGCATTTCCGCTTCTGGCGGCGCCTTCGATGGTAGCCGGGTAATCGCCCACCACATAGTCGCCGGCAAGGTAAAGATTGGGGATGTCAGTGTGCATCTGCGGTCGTTGCAGACCCACGCTGCAGGCAAAAGTCGCACGTTTTTCCGTAACGACCTTGTACCATCGCGGGTTTTTCAGCGCGGCAGAGAGGGCAGGGAAGCTGGCAGCCAGTTCCTGGCTTATGACCTCGGCCAGCGCATCCTGTGTCAAACGCTGATGTGCGCCTTCTGCACTGATGACGACGGCCAGCAGGCCTGGCTGCCCATAAAGCCGGCCGCGATCGAACACCCATTGCCCCAGACAGCCGCTGAGACCGATCATCGGCTGCGCCAGCCTGAACTGTTCGGCATATTGCAGATATATCGTGCAGATCGGCTGATACTGCAAAGCCTGACAGCTTGCATGAGTGGCCGCCAGGGCGGGCATCTGTTGCGTGATATCCGTCAGGCGGAAGGGCGAAACAGCCAGAATCACATGGCTGAAGGATTCGCTGGCCCCGGTGATGGTCAGCTGGAATTCCGCACCGTTGTGCCGGACATCTTCGACACTGTGCATGCGTTTGACCTGCCCACCATGCGCTTTGATGTAATTTGCCAGAGGGTCAGCCATCAGCGCGGTGAAATCCTGTCTGGGCAGCAGCGTATCGCTGTCAGCCTTGGCCCGGGAAAAGCTGTCGCGCAAAACATTGAGAAAAACCTGTGCGCTGGCCTGTTCCAGCGGTGTGTTCAGGGCTGCCAGGCAAATCGGTTGCCATAGGTATTCCGTGAGTTTTTCCGGCTGGTTTTGTCGTGCCAGCAGGCTGGCCAGCGACTCGTCCTGCTTCAGTCTGAAGCCGCTCAGCTTCATCCAGACCATGAAGCGCACTGCACACCAGCGTTCCTGCCAGGTCAGGCCGTGCGCTTGCAACAAACCGGCAAGGATATGCAGCGGTGCCGGCAGCAGCGGGCAGGCGCGTAACTCAAAGTCCGGTTGTACGCAGAGTTGCAGAGGCAGGCGCTGAAATACCGATTGCAAATCGACACCGGCCAGCTTGAGCAGGCTTAGAGTCTCGCTGTAAGCACCAAGCAGAATGTGCTGGCCGTTGTCCAGTGCGTGACCCTGCCAGGAGATGCCGCGCGCACGGCCGCCGAGCTGACGACCAGCCTCGAACAGGGTAACCGGAATGCGATGCTCGGCCAGTCTGGCCGCTGCCGCCAGTCCGGCGCAGCCACCGCCGATGACAGCCACGCGCGTCATGCTGGTATAACCACGCGCTAGATCCTGATCCAGGTCGTCCAGGCCAGCCAGAGCTTGCGCAGAGGGGTCAGTGAAACCCGGGCATTGAGCACCTGCTGTGCGCCATCTGCCTTGATCTCGCGCAGCAATGTGCGATAGATGGCGGTCATGATGAGGCCGGTGCGCTGCTGTTTGCGGTCTTCCGCCGGCAGTGCATTGAGGGCCCGGTCGTAAAAACTTTCCGCCCGCTCGATCTGAAAATCCAGAAGTTGCTTGACCTGCTCGGATTCGCGGCCTTGCAGGATATCTTCTTCCAGAACGCCGAAACGAGCCAGCTCATCCAGCGGCAGGTAGATACGGTTGCGGCGGGCATCTTCGCCGACGTCGCGGATGATATTGGTCAGCTGGAAGGCCATGCCCAGATCATGCGCATATTTCAGTGTGTCGCGGTTGCTGTAGCCGAAAATAGTGGCAGAAAGCAGGCCGACAACGCTGGCAACGCGGTAGCAATACAGCTGCAATTGCTTGAAGTCCTGATAGCGGTTGTATTCCAGGTCCATCTCCATGCCGTCGATGATCTCCAGAAAATGCTCCGCACTGAGCCCGTAAGCCGCTACTGCTGGAGCCAGAGCCTTGGTGACCGGGTGCTGCGGCAGATCCTTGTACAGATTGTCGATCTCGCCACGCCACCAGTTGAGCTTGGTGCGTGCAACCTGAAAATCGGTGCATTCATCCGCAATATCATCGACTTCACGGCAAAAGGCATAGAGCGCAGTAATGGCTTCGCGCCTGGCCCTGGGGAGAAAAAGGAAGCTGTAATAGAAGCTGGAACCGCTGGCAGCGGCTTTCTTCTGGCAATATTGCTGTGGACTCATCGCTTGCTCACCGCCCTGAAAAGCATATAGACCCAATCCCATGGCTTGAGCACAGGACGCTGGTTGAACATGTCGCCGCGCGAGTGATGCAGTTTTTGCAGGATGCGTTCGCCGCCCGCAATAATGGTGCGCATTTCCAGGCCGATGCGGCCGGGCAGTACCAGGCCAAGCGGAGCACCTGCCTGCAGCAGGTTTCTGGCGCGTTTGATCTCAAACTCCATGAACAGACCCCAGGTGCCGTCGGTGCGGCCTTCGGCAATCTGGCTTTCATCGATGTGGTATTTGCGCATTTCATCCTGCGGGAAATAGATGCGATCCTTCTTGTAGTCGATAGCCACGTCCTGCAGGAAATTGATAATCTGCAGTGAAGAACAGATCGCATCCGACATGCCGATGTTGCGCGGTGTCACCTTGCCATAGAGATGCAGCAGCAGTCGACCGACAGGATTGGCCGAGCGGCGGCAATAATCCATCACCTCGCCGAAATCCGCATAGCGGGTCTTGGTCACATCCTGGCTGAAGGCATCGAGCAAATCATAAAAGGGCTGCAGCGGCAACTGGTGCTGCTTGATGGTGTCTTGCAGACTGACAAAGAACGCGCTTTCAGTGCCGCTCTTGTCACGTATCCGGTCCAGTTCCAGACGAAAGCCATCCAGTAGCGCCAGCCTTTGTTCCGGTTGCAGATCGCCTTCATCGGCGAAATCATCAGCCTGCCGTGCAAAGGAATAGATCATGCCGATCGGCTGGCGCAGGCGCATGGGCAACAGGGCAGAAGCCACCGGGAAATTCTCGTAGTGAGTCTGGGCGAGGGCCAGAGCCTGTGAATGTTGGGTACTCATATCGGGCATAAGTATGCCACAAATCCGACTGGCCGACCCGCGTGAATGAAGGCGTTTGCCTGAGTTTACGATACAATCGCACTGTTAAATTGCAGTGGCAAATCGCAGAGGAACTTTCATGCTCGGTATTATAGGTGGCACCGGCCTTACACAACTGGCCAATCTCAATATCATTCGACGCCAGATCATCCGCACGCCTTATGGAGAACCATCAGCCCCCATGCTGTTTGGCGAACTGGGCGGACACGAGGTGATTTTTCTGCCGCGTCATGGTGGCGGACATACGATCCCACCGCATGCGATTAACTATCGCGCCAACATGTGGGCGCTGCATAACGAAGGCATCAAATGCATACTGGCTGTGGCGACTGTCGGGGCGATAGACCCCAGTCTGAATCCAGGCGCTATCGCTTTACCGAATCAGCTGATCGATTACACCCATGGCCGCAAACAGACCTTTTTCGATGGCATTGAAATGCCGATCAAACATGCTGATTTCACCGAGCCCTACAGCGCAAAAATGCGGGCAGTCATCAAGAAAGCAGCCATGCAAGCGGATGAACCCCTGTTTGATGGCGGCGTTTATGCAGCCGTGCAGGGGCCGCGCCTGGAAACGGCGGCAGAGATCAATCGACTGGAGCGTGACGGTGCAACGATGGTGGGCATGACAGGCATGCCGGAGGCGATCCTGGCAAGAGAGCTGGAGATCGAATATGCCGCAATCTGTCCGGTCGCCAATCATGCGGCCGGCCGCGGCGACAGCAAGCACAAGATCAACTACGACGAAATACGCATAGCATTGAACAGCACCATGCTGCGTATCCGTCATCTGCTCGAACAGGCGGTGATACTCCATGACCGTTAGAGCAGTATTGCGCATGGGCGACCCGCTGCTACTGCAGAAAGCGGCACCGGTAGAAGCGTTTGACACGCCGGAATTGCATGCCCTGATTCAGGACATGCAGGACACCATGACGCATATGGAGGGTGCCGGTATCGCGGCGCCGCAAATCGGCGTCAGCCTGCGCGTGGTGATTTTCGGCGTAGGCAGCAACCCGCGTTATCCGGATGCCGAGCAGGTGCCTTATACCGTATTGATCAACCCGGTATTGAGCCCTGTCGGCGAAGCTGTTGAAGACGGCTGGGAAGGCTGCCTTTCTGTGCCGGGCATGCGTGGCATCGTGCCAAGATATCAGCGGCTGCATTACACCGGTTTCGACCAATACGGCAAGCCCATTGACCGGCTGGTCAGCGGCTTTCATGCGCGGGTGGTGCAGCACGAAACCGATCATCTTGATGGCATTCTTTATCCGATGCGCATAACAAACCTCGCCAACTTCGGCTATACCGATGTTTTGTTTCCGGGGCAGGAATTACAAGACGATTGAAAATTGTTCTGGTAAAATGCGCGCTTCGTTTCGCAGCCGGCTGCAGTTCCGCCAGCCACTACCAGGCGGCAAGCAGTAAAAGGTAGTTCAAACAGGAAGCGTGGCCGAGTGGTTGTGACCGTAAAGGTCATCGCCGCTGATGTAGCAGATAAATCTGCAACATCAGCGCGAAAGGCAACAGTCTTGACAACAACACTGCTCGGCAGAGTTGTTGCAGTGAAGGGTAACGTTTACGTTAGCCGAAGCTAAAACTGCTTTTAACAATGCAGTAAATGGTAGTTCAAACAGGAAGCGTGGCCGAGTGGTTGAAGGCAACAGTCTTGAAAACTGTCAAGGGTTTACGCCCTTCGTGAGTTCGAATCTCACCGCTTCCGCCAGAAAACTATATAAATCAACAGCTTAAAATTGATTTATAAACTTAGTTTTCCATATGCTCCTCATCTAAAACTCACCCCTAAACTTGCCTGTCTGCGCTTTAAAATAAACCGGATTACCAAAGCCTTCGGGCTTGCAGTCATTGCAGCCTGACTGAATGGCACGCCAACGCTATGCCAATCACGCCTTCTATTTTTCCAGATTTTATTTTCAGGCTCTTTTTTGCAAGCTCTATTTGCAAGCCTTAATTTTTTTCATAGCCACGTGCAAAGTTGGTTGTATATAGCCACAGTTGGTTGCCTGCAGCCACAAACCTGGTTATTTTCAGCCAGTATTGCTTTTAGGTACTTTAAAAAACCACTGTAAGTTTATGATTTTATTAGATACAAATTTTAGTGTTGCATTGGCACGATATATGCAGATATCAACCTGCATTAAGATTATTTAATAAGTCTCCTGCACGCGTTCTATCTCCATAGTGTTTCGTTCGTGAGAACAACGTCTCCCTGATCGGAGACGTTTTTTTATGACATGCCTGCAGGAAATACTGAGGGGCTCAAATGTTCGATCGTGTTACCAACCGTTTGCTTTCACCCACCACCAGTCTTTTTGTCGTCGGCCTGATGATGTTGCTGCCATTCATCTATCCGAGGCACACCTTGCCGATTGCCAGTTTTTACGGTGAATGGCTGGCCGGTGCACTTGGTCTGCTGGCGTTGCTGCCCTTGCTCAAGCGTGACAGCTGGCAACCGCTTGAGATCCCGCAAATTGCGCTGGTGTTTCTCGGCTTTGTACCATTGGTCTTCATGCAATGGTCACTCGGCATGCTGAACTCCAGCCAGTATGCGCTGATGGCCGCCTCCTATCTGATCTGGGCGTTCTTCCTGGCGGTGCTCGGCAGCCATCTGCGAAGACAACTGGGCTGGGAACGTCTGGTCACGGTGCTGGCCTGGTTCGTGTTGGTCAGTGGCTTGTTGAATGGCATCTTCGTGCTTCTTCAACTCATAATGCAAAACGGCGTAGCCATGTCCTTTATGCCCAAGCTAAGTGGTTATGGCGCGATCGCGCAGCGTAATCACTTTGCCAACCACACGGCGCTCGCGCTGGCTTCGCTTTTTTTCCTGTATGCAAGAGGGCATTTGAAACTGCTGGCAGCGTTGCCCGCCACGCTGGCTTTTCTTTTCATGTTCTCGCTTTCCGGCTCACGCAGCACCTGGCTCTATCTGCTGGCCTTTGTCATTCTGGCGCTGGTGTTGCGTGCCCTGGTGGTTGGTCAGCAGGGGCTGCGTGCGCAGGTGGAACAAAGCCAGAGCCGCCGCTTGTTGCGCATGGCACTGATCGCGCTGCCGCTGTTCGCGCTGGTGCAATTGGCGGTCTTCTTCCTGTTTAATCAAACCTCGCTTGAAAAAGTATCGTCCTTGCCCACCGAGCGACTGCTGGATGAATCCGTCGCCATTTCCGGCCTCACGATACGCTTGCATCTGTGGCAAGAGAGCTGGCAACTGTTCATGCAATCGCCCTGGCTCGGCATCGGCCTCGGCCAGATCCGCTGGGAGACCTTCAACACCTTTAATCAAGACCTGGCCGCAGGCATGCCCGCAACCTTCGAGCACGCGCATAACCTGTTCATCCACATCATGACCGAGCTCGGCGTGGCTGGCCTTGTATTGCTGCTGACCGGTGTCGTGGCCTGGCTGCGCGGCTTCTCCTGGAAGCACCTTTCCTTCAGCAGCTGGTGGCTGCTGGCCATGCTGGGCGTCATCTTCATCCACAGCATGCTTGAGTATCCGCTGTGGTATGCCTATTTCCTTGGTATGGCGGCATTTCTGCTGGGGGCAGGGGAGGAAAAAACCTCACAGGTACGCATCGCCTTCTCGGGTCGTGCGCTGGTTGTCACCATCCTGGTACTTGGTACGGTGCATCTCGGCAGCACGCTGGCAGGCAACCAGATCATCAAGCACTGGATGTATGTTGGCCTGAAGGACGGCGTGCAGCCCGAATATCAGGAGGCCATGTTCAATGATCTGCACTGGGTGCAGAACAAGACCCTGTTTGCGCCTTATGTGCTGGTGCTTTATGCCCACCTGCTGACACCGGACGAAACCGACCTGCAGGAAAAGCTGGCGATCACGCGCGCCTCGCTCAACTATATGCCGACCCGCGCAGCGGCTTATCGCTACCCATTGCTGCTCGCCCTCAATAACGAACCCGAAGAGGCTGTGCGGCAACTGCGTAATGCGCTGGCAGTATTCAAGGGCAGCTTTACCAAGCAACTAAAAGACCTGCCTTTCCAATACTGGCAGCTCTATGTCGAACTGCTGCAAGAGGCCAAGCCCAATCTCAATATCCTTGAACAGCAGCCTGCAGCTGAAACGCCGGGCGCGGCGACAGACCCGCAAAAGGTAGAGCCGCAAAAGGCAGACCCCAAGCCAGATCAGAGCGCAGAGCCGACAGCAAAGGATGAAGCCGCAGACAGCGCCACGGCAAGCGATGCCGGGGCCGCAGAAGCGGCAGTAAGCCCGGCCGCCGATGGCGAAGCATCCAGATAGCAGCCAACAATAGCAACATCAAAACAGAAGCATCAAAACAGAAGCATCAAAGCAGCAACCGCATCAAACAGAAGCAGCAAAACAGAAACATCAGAACAGCAGTAGCACAGCAGCGCCCATGTGGATGAAAACCACAGCAGAAAATGAGCCGGGTTGGTGGCTGTAAACAACCACCCTGGTTGTTTGTAACCACCAATTTACAACCAACCAGCACAAGTTTTGTAAGTAATTGTTACGGTTAAAACGCCTATATTTGGTTATGAAACAAGCGCATAACAAATCAGCAAAACAACTTGGCACGCGCTTTGCATTATAGGTCTCTGTACACGTAAGGGTGAGCGCCGATGGCTACAAGTCGGCCGTGTGCCAGGATTGCCCGAATCCTCCCTGCAACAAGCCATGCCACAAACATGGTTCGGGTAATGTGGTGGTTTTGGGCGGTTCGGTGACTCCCCAGTGCCGAATCTGCCCAACCGTTTAATAACAATTTTGTTACACAACGACTCAACTTATTAACAGGAGAAGTTACAATGTTGAAAAACAAACAAGGGGGTTTCACACTCCTCGAACTGCTGGTGGTGATCACACTGCTGGCTCTGCTGTCCGTCGGTGCTCTGGTGGCTTATGACGGTGTTGGCGAAAATGCCAGCGCCACTGCCGCTGCCAACAACATGACCACCACTGACCGCACCATCCGTCAATACGTGGCTGTAACCGGCAACTTCCCGAACCAGTGGGATGTGCTGTCTGATGCTGTAGTTGCGACCACTCCGTTCGACTTCATCTCTGCTGCTGATATCAGCGCTGACACGACTGGCGACCTCGAAGAAGTCGTGATCGTTAGCGCTGCTACTCGTAAGGCATTCGGTGGCTGGGACGTTGAAGCTGCGACTACCGGTGACGTTGGTGCCAAGGTGCTGCAATCCTTGATCAACTACGGTATCGACGAACTGCAATATGCTGGTGTGGCAACACAAGGTAATCTGCCATCAGGCGTACTGCCAAACACTGCGCACAACGAAGGTGCTAATGCTGGTAACACAACATGGGCTTCCGGTGAAGCTGGCGAGGCAGATACTGATGAAGCAACCACGCTATCCATCTTCCCGGCAGGCGGCACTTGTACTGCAGGTGGCCAATCCATTGCGCAGAGCTTTGATAACAGTACAGGTACCTTGCTGGAACAAGTCGCTCGTATCAATGCGATCAACGACTACCTCGAAGACGAAACTTGCAACCTGATCCTGGCATTGGGCTTTGGTGGTGATGCAGCCAAGAGCATGCAGAACTCCTCCGTGCAAATGACTGCTGCACCGACCTTCTCCAGCCGTACCCTCAACCCAGCGAACAACTATGCCCGTTTCATCGGCCTGTTCCACATGGGTTCTGGTGCAGAGGCCCCAGGCAACCTCAACATCGTTGATGAAAGCCAGATCTTCGACAAGCCACGTCTGATCGCTATCCTGACTCCAGAAGGCAAGTCCCTGGATGAAGTGCTGGCCGAAGCCACTGCTGCAAAATAATTTAATCGCGGTTTGATTAAATGACAGCGGGGCGGGATCGTTAAGGTTCCGCCCCTTTGCTGCATCTGTGACGGGTGGTTTTTGCAGAGCGGCGCAAGTGTTTGAACAAAAAATAAAAATTAAAAATGATGGGGTTTGGAGATGGGTATGAAGTTGAATTTTCAGGCAAGACCATGCACGAAAAGGCCCGCGCTCGGTCTTTCACAGCACATGGCCTTGCCTGAAGGTTCCACCGCGGCAGCTTCCAGCACAATCCATACGCAACCGCTCCCACGCCACGCAACCATGCACGGATTTACGCTGGTTGAATTAATCATCGTCATCGGTTTGCTGGCTTTTCTCGCCGTTGGCGCACTGGTAGCCTATGACGGCGTTGGCGAAGATGCCAAGCAACAAATAGTTCGCACCGAAATGGCTAACATCAGTAAGGCACTCAAACAATACAAGCGCGATGTCGGCGCTTATCCTGCGCGCCAGCATCCGGCCGATTTCACTTTCCTGTTGGTCGATAAAATCTGGGAAGGCGCAGTTTACGATGAGCTCACTGACGATGAAAGATGGGATCCGGAGAGCGCACGCGGCTGGCGCGGGCCTTATCTGGATAATGCGGGCAATGGTTATGTCAGCGTCGGCGTCAATCTGGGGTTCGATGGCAGCGGTTCACCTACTGTCGGCGCGGTGGTCGCACAGCCCATGATGGCCGTGGGCGACCCGTTCACCAGATTGCCGGTGGACACCAATGACGACGATGAATACGACTATTTCCTCTGGCGCCCCTGTGCTGATTGCGAACAGTTTGGTGGCAACAAGAACCCGGAGCCGCGCGGCCGGCCGTATTATCTGTTCGACCTCGATCAGCCGAAAAAAGCCCGTCTGGTGAGCGCCGGCCCCAATGGGTTACTCGAAACCGAGGTGCTGGCAGCAGCCAACTGCGCCGAAATCTATGACACCGACATCGGTGACGACCTCATCCTTTGCCTGCAATGAGAATAACGAACCGTCATTTTTCCAACCACCACGCCGCTGGCTTCACGCTGGTGGAGTTGTTATTGATTCTGTTCATTCTGGGTTCGCTGGCCCTGTTGACGACCGCCATCGTCGATGGCGTCGATGAACAGGCACGTTACGACGACACCAAACAGCGCCTGACCCTGATTAAACGCGCCATCGTCGGCGACCCCTCGCGCACCGTCAACGGCGAACCGGAAATCAGCGGTTTTGTGGCAGACATGGGCAGGTTGCCTGAATGTTTGCGTGAACTGCTGGATGGCAAATGTGCGGATGCCGACCCGGATCCGGCAGGCTGGGCGCTGGATGCGCAATCCGGCATCTGGGCCGGCTGGCGTGGACCTTATCTGGAAACCCTGCCGGGGCGTAATGGCTTGTCTTTCCCGGATGGCTGGAGAACGGCCGGTGATTCGCCGAACTATGGATGGATATTCGGCCAGCATGCCGAACTGGACGGTACGGCATGCGCTACCGCTGCCGCTTCGGCCGCTGTCGTGCCGGACAAGATCATCGTGCAAAGCTGTGGCTCGGATTTCAAAGTGGGCGAGACGGCAGGGGATGAATACAGCGTGGATTATCCTGCCGGTGAATTGCTTGGCCTCAATGACTGGAAAAACAATCTGACCGGCTGGGATCTGATCGATGTGCTCTTCAGCAATGCCACCGGTGCAGTGAAGACCATTGCCTCAGACAGTCTCAGACTGAAACTCAATTATCGTGAAGATGGCCAGGTCAAGGCGATAGCCGTGGACGATACCGGACGCGATGATCAAGAGTTCGTCAGTGAGCGTCTGCCGGATGTAAACCTGGTGCTGCCTCCGACAAGCGGCCTGATAACGGTCCCGGCTGGCAATGTTACCGTGCCGGCCGGTTCCACACTGGTAGGTGAAACGCTGACCTTGGCAGCCGGCTCGCTGCAGTTTACTGCCGGCCGGGTCGCAGTCGCACCATGCGATGCCCAGGCATGCGAACTGCCGGTCAAAGCGGGCGAAGTTCTGGTACCGGCGGGTTCTTCGCTGGCCGGAGTAACTCTGACGTTGGCACCTCCTGGCGACATGACCGTGCCGCCCGCCGTGGTCGCACCTTACCTGACCGGCCTGAGCAACAACAACTTATCCCTGCCCGGTGGTGTGCATACGCTAACCATGATTTGCAATGATGTCGGCAACGCTAATGACGGCAAGCGCTATGACGGCACTTGCGCCGATACTCCACTGAATTCGCCGTATTTCGTCAAACTGGCACCGCGCCAGGTGCCGCCCCTGAAACCCAACCCTCTAGTCTGGAATATTGAACAGTGAGTATGAAGTTACCACCTGTGCTGGATAGTCTGCTGTCCAGATTCGGCAAACCGAATTCCATCCTCGTCTGCGAGGCCGATGGCCTGACCTTGCGTGCTGCGGTGTTACGCCGCGTCGAAGGGCAGTTGCATGTCGATTACACCGCCAGCAGCAATACTGCCGATCTCAAGCAGGCTGTTAGCGAGGTCATTAGCGAGCTGCGTCAGCAGGGTTGGCAGGGCAAAAGGGCGGTGTTGCTGACGCCGGCTGTGATGTCGGCGCTGATCGAGCTGCCGGTGCCAGCCGACAAGCCGCGCCCGGCGATACAGATGCAGGAGCTGATCCGCTGGGAGCTGGAGCCGCTGATGATGCAACAAAGCGGCTACTGGGCGGCTGGTCAGATCCTGCATGCGCTCGGTTACTTGAACGACGAACAGATCAAGGAGGTACTGGATCGTCAGCGCGGCAAGAAGAGCGGCATCGGCGATGGTCACGGCACTATTTACGCATTCAAGCGCTTTGCCGAACTGGCGGTGGAAATGGGTTTCATCACGCCGCCGCAAAGGGAAGAATGTCTGACGCGCCAAGCCTGGCTACGCGCCGATTCAGACGAGATCAGCTGCGGTTGGGTAGCACAGCTATCAGAAAACGCGGCCGAAGCGGAAAACGATGGTCAGTATCCGTGGTTGGTGAGCGGGGTCAATACGGCCTTGATGCGGCATTGGGAGTCGGCCTTTGCTGCACACAAGGTGGAGTTGTCAGAACTTTATCCGATGACCGGCGCGACAGCCGGCCTGCTGGAACATCCGGCGACGGCGGTATTGATCGAGCCGCATTGCGAGCATATCTCCAGCCTGCGTATCGAGGATGGCGCCGTGACGGCAGTCCGCATGCAGCAGAGCGGACGGCATTCGCCGGTCGATGCCTGTCTTGAGGCTTATCATGCCGTTACGCCGCCAGAGCCGCCCAGAATCTTTCTGGCCGGTCATTGTGAAGAGGAAGCAACGCTGGCAGGCGATTTGCAAAACATGACAGGACGCGAGGTGCTGCAGTTGTCAGTGCTGGCTGCCGAACTGACGCATGGCATGCAAGGCATCGCGCATGATGTCCTGCTGCACGGCAAGACCCGATTCTGTGGCGCAATATCCGTGCAAGGCCCAAGACCGCCGATCTGGAAACAGGTGGAAGCACGGGCGATTGCCGCCGGTGTGGTGATGGTGGGTGTGGTGGTGCTGACCGAGATCGTCATGCAGGTGCGTCATGAATTGGTGGAGTCGCGTTATCAGAAGATCTCCGCCGAGAAAAAGACCTTTGATTCCGCCGTGGCTGCAGTACAGGCGCAGATTGACGCCGTGAAAAAGGCCAGCGATGAAATCAAGGCGAAGGAAACGGAACTGCAGAAGGTGATGAACCGTTTTGATTTCTTCGCCGTTGAGCTGCCGGGCCGGGCGGCTTATGTGCATAACGTGATGGAAGAACTGGCGCGCAGCATCAACGATGATGTGGTCATCAACGTGCTGGAAGAAACGCCCAATATGGGTTTCAGGCTTGAGGGCTGGGCTTTGAGTGAGGCTGCCGCCCAGCGTTTTATCCAGGCTTTCAAGGATGCCATGCAACCATGGGGCGCTGATCTGGTAGACCCCATCGTGCGTGCACAGGCTGGTCGTCTGGGATTGCTGGGTTACAGTCTGACCTTCCGTCTGGTGGAATCAGGGGAGGTGCCGCTGGAGGAGGGGCTTGATTCCGATGTTGAGCAAAGCGGGGTAACACCATGAATCTAAAGAAAATGACGCTGCGCGAACAGCTGCTGACTGTGTTCACGATCGCGGTGTTCGTATGGGGTGGCTATGGTCTGCTGCGTTTTTACCCCATGTACAAGAAGGTCAGCGAGATGAGCAGCAGCGCCGATTCGATGGAGAAGGCGGTGAAGACCGGGCGCATCCCGGATGCGCCGCCTGATGATGTGCGTTCGCTCAACAAGCAACTGGAAGAACTGAACAGGGAACTGGAAAACGCGCAGGTGATGACGCGTGAGGTGGAGAAAAAGCTTTCCGGCCCTGATCCCACTGCCTTGCGTCTGGCGATTTCCGAGGTGGCGCGTAACGCACTGGTGCGTATCGACGCCAATGAGGAGTTCCGCGTGACTGGCCGTGTGGAAACGGCAGGCGGGCAGGCCGCACAACCGGTCAGATCGCGCAATGTCACCAGTAGCGACCGCAAGCGCATGGCCAGAAACGCCCGCGCCAGAGCCGCACGCACTGGTCAGGTGGGGGGCATGGCTTCTGCGATGCCGCGGACGACGGCGACAGTTTCACCCAACATGGTGCCTGAAATCGTTTCAAAAATGGGCATAGGCGCCGCCATGGAACGTCCGTTGCAGCGTCTGACGATGGAAGGCACTTATGCCGGCCTCATGCGCTTTTTGAAAGGGTTGCAAGAGCTGGATCAGATGGTGACGGTGGTGCAACTGACGGTGGCACAAACCCCGCAACAGCCGCCGCCGGGTTTCAACCAGCGCGTAACGGCGACGCTGGTGATCGCGCTTTAAGGGATGCAAATGAAGGTTGACAGGTCACATGCTGCCGCGAAACGGTACGCGCTGATGGAGGCGAGTTTTGGCGCTGGCTGCTGAACAGTTGATTGACGCCGCCGTGCGCCAGCACCTGATCGACGCCGAGACGCTGGCGGATTTGCGGGTGGAAGCCAGACGCAAGCGCATGGATCTGCTGACGACCATAGGGGCGCATTTCCGCTTGCCGCTCTCGGCTTTTTATCAGGCAGCAGCCGAGCTGCGCGAGTTGCCTTTCGTCAACCCGATCAGCTTGACGCCGCCAGCGGCCCTATTGAAGCGGATTCCGCAGGCGCTGGCGCGGCGAAAGCTGATTATGCCGCTGGAAGAGAACGAGGATGGTGTGCTGGTTGCCACTGCCGACCCGGATGACCGTCCAACGCTGGACAGTTTGCAACGCTTGCTGGGGCAGCCGGTCAGGCTGGCGGTAGCGGAGCCCGAGGCGCTCAATGTTGCGATCTCGCGCAATCTGGCGGCGCACACACCGGGCGCGGCCATGGCAAGTCCTGATACGGTCACTGATACCGATCTGGTCGAGCTATTGAACAATATCGTCAAGGAAGCTTATTTGCGCCGCGCTTCTGATATCCACATGATGCAGGAGGAGCAAGGTCTGCGCGTGCGGTTACGGGTGGACGGCAAGCTGCAGGATTACCACACCGATGCCGACGCCAGCGTTGCCAATGGCCTGATTTCGCGTATCAAAGTGCTTTCCAATATGGATATCGCCGAGCAGCGTGAACCACAAGACGGCGGCATGACTTTTTATCTGGCACCGCCGATTGATACCGAGTTCAATGTCCGGGTGGCGACTGCGCCAACCCGCCTCGGCGAGCGCGTGACCATGCGTTTGCTCGGGCAGGAAGCAGAAACGCTGACGCTGACCAAAATCGGCATGTCAGACGACGATCTCGCTGAATTCCGCAAGGCCATCCGCAAGCCGTTCGGCATGATTTTGCTGACCGGCCCCACCGGTAGCGGTAAATCGACCACGCTGTTCGCCGCGCTGCAGGAAATCAAAAGCCCGGAACTCAACATCATGACGGTGGAAGACCCGATCGAATACGTCATGGACGGGATCTCGCAGATTCAGACCGGGCACAAAATCAATTTTGCCGGTGCCTTGCGCTCGCTGCTGCGTCATGATCCGGATGTGCTGATGGTCGGCGAGATCCGTGACGAGGAAACCGCAGACGTTGCGCTGAAGGCGGCGATGACCGGCCATTTGGTGTTCTCGACCCTGCATACCAATACGGCGGCTGCCAGTATTACGCGTCTGGCAGATATCGGCAGTGAGCCCTATCTGATCGGCGCCACCATGAATGCGGTGATTGCACAGCGGCTGGTTCGGCGCCTGTGCCCGCATTGCCGTCGCAGCAAAACTGCGACCGCAGAGGAACGCGATCTGCTCGATCAGGGCGACAAAGAGACAACAATATACGAGCCAGTGGGCTGCGCGGCCTGTCAGGGGCGTGGTTACCGCGGCCGCATGGGTTTGTTTGAAACCTTATGGTTCGACGAGAACCTTTCCAAGCTGGTTTCCAAAGGCGGCAGCGAGGAGGAACTGGAAACGCAGGCGCTGCAATGTGGCCGCCTGAAACCGATGTGGCGCGACGGCATCATCAAGGTGCTGGCCGGCGAAACTTCATTGGCCGAATTACAAAACGTTGCAGTGAAGCGGCATTGAGCTGAACCAGAATGGCTAAATTCAAATACATTGCTGTAGATACTCAGGGAAATGAGCGCAAAGGGATGATCGAGGCCGAGGACTCACGCTCGGCGACGGCTGCCTTGCGTCAGCAATCGTTATTCGTCGCCGAGATCGAGCAGGAAGAGGATACCTCGGCCTCCGGACTCAGCAGGGAAATCAATATCCCGTTTCTGGACAATCTGGGTTCGGTGCCGACGCAGGACATCATCTTTTTCTTCAAGCAGATGTCTTTCATGCTGCGTGCCGGCCTGCCTGTGCTACACGCACTGGAGATGGCCAGCACCCAGGTGAGCAGCAAGAAATTCAAAAAGATCATTCGTCAGGTGGTGCAGGATCTGGAGAATGGCATGCCGCTATCGCAGGCCATGGGCAAGCACCCGAAGACTTTTCCGGAACTGACGATAACGCTGATCTATGCCGGCGAGAGCGTCGGCGAGCTGGAGCTGGTGATGGACCGCGTCGCCGAGCATATCGACAAGAGTGCGGCACTGAAAATACAAACCATCAATGCGCTGATTTATCCGACTGTGGTCGTGATAGCGGCCATCGGCGTATTCATTTTTCTGGTGGTCAAGATTATTCCGGCTTTCGGCAAGTTCTTTCAAGGCCGCGGCCAGGCCTTGCCGCCTTCGACCCAGTTTCTGCTCGACCTTTCGGCTTTCTTTATCGAATACGGGCTTTACATCATCGGCGCTCTGCTGTTTTCGGTGGTCGCAATCGTTATCGCTTATCGCACCCGAACCGGAAAACTACGCATACACGACCTGCTGCTGCGCATGCCGGTGACCGGCAAGTTGCTGACCACTGCTATCATGGCGCAATTGAACTGGTCGCTCGGCATGATGCTGCACAGCGGCTTGACTGCGCTGGAGTCGTTAAAAATTGTCAGCAAGGTGGTTAAGAACCGCGTGATTTCCGACAAGTTGCTATCCGCATCAGAGCAGATTCTTTCCGGCAAGGACCTTTCCAGCAGCTTGCGTCATCCGCGCATCCCGACCATTGTGACCGCCATGATCGCGGTCGGTGAACGCAGCGGTACGCTGGATCAGGTGCTGAACCAGCTTGGCGCCTATTACGAGGAACGTCTTGCCATGGGTATCAAGCGCCTCAGTTCGTTAATCGAACCAGCACTGATACTTGTTATCGGCACCATGGTCGGTTTTGTTTACTACGCCTTTTTTCAGGCTCTTTTTCAGATTGCGAAAACCTAGGATATGAAGACGACACGCTATCAGCAGATGATGTTTCTGGCCCTGACATGTTTCAGTCCCATTTTGTGGGCGGGCGGCGTAATCGGAACCACCGGCCCGATTAATGTCGGCGCCATGCAGGATTACGGTTTGATGGATTACGCCGAGCCACCTTCCGAACGCGATCCGTTTACGACCAGCGACAAAATGTACCAGCTGTCTGGACAGCAGGGCGCCAACCGGACCGGTGGCCAGGGATTCGTGCCGTTTTTATCCGGTAACGCGTTGCCAAGAATGCGGGTACGCGGTTTTGTGCACAACAACCCCGGTGAATCCATGGCGCTGCTGCAGATTGACGGTGACGACACCGTGCACCTTGTGCAGAAGGGCGATGAGATCGGTATTCAGTCTCGAGGCAACCAGCCCAATGCAGTGATCAAAATCATCAGTGTCGATCAGAAAAAAGTCGAGGTGCAATCCGGCAGCCTGCGACAAGTCATTATTGTTCAGTAAGTCGGTAGTAAATTGGAAACGGTCATTAATCTATGAAACAACATGAAATGAAATTCGACTTCTTGCTTACTTTTAAAACCCGATGCACGCCAGCGGTGCTGGCCTGCACCCTGATTCTGCCGGGTTTGCTTCACAGCACAAAGCTGACCGCGGAGGAGGCCATATCGCCTGTGCGGGCTGAGGCAACGGTAGCCGCGCCTATTGAGCAGACCAAGCCTTCAAATGAGTTAGGCGCATTAAAAGAGGCAATACAGAAGGAGCAAGCCGCACCGCGCAAACCGCGGGTTAATCAGAAAGGTGATAGCCAGAACTTCAAGATCCAGAAGCTGGAGTTCAAAAAAGCCAAACTGGTGGATGTGATGCGCACGATCTCCGAGATTTCGGATATCAATATTGTGCCAACTAAAACAGCAGGTGAAACTGAAATAACAGTATATCTGCGTAATGTCACGGTGCATGAAGCCGTTGATACCATCAGCCGTAGCAATGGCTTGTGGTACCGGCAAGACAAGATTTCCAAAGCATACCGTGTCATGACTACCAAAGAGTATCAGAGCGATATGGTGGTGTTTAGAGATGACACCACCGAAATATTTAATCTATTGCATCCTAACCCGGTGATTGTGGCAACGGTGATACAGGATATTTATGGTGACCGCGTGATCATGACGCTAGGTGTTGAAGATGATACAGGGCTTAGCGGTTTAGGGGGCATGGGTGGTGGTATTGGTGGTTCTAATCGCGGTGGATTGAGTGGATCTGGTAGCAGTTTTGGCTCAAACAGAAGTGGAGGCTATGGTTCAAACAGAAATAGCAGTTCTAGAAACAATAGTTCAAGAGGGTTTACTTCGAGGCAAACCGGCGGTAGCGGCCGGCGTGGCGTTAATATTGTTTCAGAGCGGGCAATTAACGAGGAGTTAACACCAGAGCAATTGTCACGGCTGGATGCTGCAGTGGCTGCAAGCGATGCGCCAAATAGCGTCGACTCTGAGGCCTTGGTTGGGTTATCACGGACTGAGCAGCCAATTTATATCACAGTGAACCGTGAACACAATTTGATTATTGTCCGCACCAGCGATACAGCCGCCATGCGCGAGATTGAGCGCCTGATTAAGGATATGGATCGCCCGACGCCGCAGGTGCTGTTGGAGATGAAGGTGCTTGAGTTGTCGTCAGGCGATTCTTTCCGGCAGACTTTTAGTTTGACTGGCATTTCTGGGGATGGTAAGGAATCTCTGGGTTTGGGAAATTTTCCGACCGAAGGTGGTACGCTGGTTTATAACTATATCAATAGCGTTATCTCTGCTCGCTTGGAGTTGCTTGAGCGCAACAATCAGGTCAACACTCTCAGCAGCCCGATTCTACTGGCTTCCAATAACAAACCATCTCAGGTGTTTGTCGGTGAAGAGCGGGTTATTGTAACCGGAGTGGATGTTGCGCCTGCTACTGCGGTGAATGGGGTGGTAGTGTCATCTGTGGCAGTGCCGGTTACTGAGGTGCGTAATATCGGCAATACCTTGCTGATACTCCCCAAGATTAATGCCGATAGAACGGTGACTCTGATAGTGCAGCAGGATACTTCAACGGTGAATGTGGGCGGCGGTAGTTTGCCGGTATTGATTGGTAATAATGTCCAGAACTTTAGTATTGATACGGTCAATACGTCGAATATTCAGGGCACGGTAGTGGCCAAGGATGGCTTGACGGTGGCCGTTGGTGGTCTGATTAATCACCGTGATAGCAATGTGGTGCAAAAAGTGCCATTTATCAGCGATATCCCTGTACTTGGGCAGTTATTTCAGCGTAAGGAGCAGGTTAAATCCAAGAGTGAGCTGATACTGTTGATTACGCCGCACATCATTACCAACCCCAGCGAAACTGAAAACGTTACTTACGATAACCTGGAAGATGTGTCCGAGCAGGCCTGGTAGCCAGGCAGGTGTTTTGCAGAACAAACGTATTTGAAAGAAAAGGAAGCAACATGAAGTCCATGAAATTTGCCTCGATTGCCATTCTGGCAGCCTTGCTCGGTGCTTGTTCCAACCAGCCTGTTGGCACCTGGTACCCGATCAGTGAGCAGAAAAAAGTATCTGCCGTGCATCAATGGGGCCTGATTGCAGATGATGCAGCCGAACAAACACAATCGCTGATTAAACGCTCAGAGCGTTTGATGAATAAGTCATTTTATGTGGCTGAAAACAGCAATAGTCATTTTGACCGCGGCTTTCGCAACTATATGGTCAGCAACCTTGTGAATCGGGGTATCAGTGTCGCCGCTAGTAAGGAAGGTGCGATTGAAGTCAGTTATGAGACGCAGGTGGTGCGACATGGCGCCTCATTCGACCCCAGCGTTTTCGGCTATAAGCCGGGTATGGCGACTGGTGGCGTTACAGCTTTTTGGGTGCTAAGAGAGGCTTCGCGTAGCATTTCCCCAGTTGGCTCTGCTGCAATAGCCGCAGCTGGTGTCGATACCTACGAGGCGCTAAAGCCTACTGGCGTGGAGCTGCTTTTGACAACATCGATTATCCAGGATGGCCATTATATTCTGCGCAACACCGATGCCTACTATATCGAGAAGGCCGATGCCTATCTGTTTGAGCCATGCAAAAGCCGTTCTGCAACAGGGTGCCGCCCTAAATTCCCCTTGAAGTAGTATTGCCTTGAAGCCAGAAAGAATCTTCTGGGTTTTGGTGTTGGCCCTGTGGGCAGGGCTGATATATGCCGCTTACGTCTTTGATCTGCCGGCAAGGCTCGGTTTCAACCCCCTCCATCCACAGCCCGGACAGGAGGCTGCCATGACCGCAGGCGCTACTTGCGATGCCCAACCGCCGCAAAGTGCAAGGGTATTCGATATCGACGCGGCGCCGCGTGTGAAAAAAAACCAGATGGCGGCGCGAATCGACGTTGACAATCAGCACCGTTATCCTGTGCTGGCAATACTGACCAGCCCGGACGGTGAAATGGAATATCGCGGTGTTTACCTGCTGACCGGGCAGAAAGCCAGCCTCGTGGTCCCGGCTGGTGATTATGGGTTTACTGTGCTGTCCGGTAGTCGCTGGTGCAATCTCGACAGCGGTTTCAGTGACGGTTATGTGGTGCCGTATCCAGACCAGATTCATCTTGAGCGGCAGTCCCGCTCCGACATGCATCTGCTGTCGTTCGGCAGCACGGCCGATGCGGTGATGTTCTCGTTTGCGGTTCACGGCGTGGCGCAGGCCGCGAACCGCAATGAGATTCTTGAGCTTTCGCGCCAGATAGACGGGCATTTCCATGTCGTTGGTAGCGTGGAGGACCATCCGGTCACCTTCATGATTGATACCGGCGCGACTACCGTTACAATCCCGTATAGCCTTGCAACCAGAATCGGCCTGGACAAGAATTGCAAACCGACACATTTCATCACGGCGGCCGGAAGGGTGCAGGGCTGCATGGCGATCGTGCAGAAACTGACGATAGGTGGCTTTCAATTTCAGCAGATGGAAGTCAGTTTCAACAGGGGTGGCGAAACACCGTTGCTGGGGATGAGCATACTCAGTCAATTCCGCGTCCAGCAAAACGCCGACACCATGCTGATCTCAATGAATTGACCGATGGCCTTTAATCCGGGCTAAAACCGGTTATTCGCCTTCACCCGAAAATGCTTGCTGTGCTGCTGTTTCGATTGTTCAGCCAGATTGAATTGCATGGTTCAGGGGCTTTGTTTTAATGAGTATTCGCATGTGCCACGGCTTGATGTAATAATTAAACGCCAGACGATGATTGATAAGGAGAACGTGATGGTACCGGCACAAACATTGGATTTAAGCGGCAAGGTGGCGTTGGTTACAGGGGGCGCTGTTGGTATCGGCAAGGCCTCTGTGCTGGCTTTGGGCAGGGCGGGGGCTTTTGTTGGCGTGCATTATTACAGCAGCAAGCCGGCTGCCGAGACCCTGCTTGAGCAGTTGAAAACAGAAAACATCCAGGCCGTTCTTCTGCAAGGCGATCTGACCGATGAGCAAGATGCCAGCCGGGTGGTCAGTCAACTTGTTGCCGCTGCAGGACGGCTCGATATTCTGGTGAATAACAGCGGGGGCCTGGTCAAGCGTGCCAAAATCGAGGAATGCTCGCTGGAGGTCTGGCGTAAATCGCTGGACATCAATTCCACCAGTGCGTTTCTGGTGACCAAGCACGCTATCCCGCATCTGCGTGCAAGCGGCAGCGGCCGTATCATCAATCTGCTTTCACTGTCGGTGCAGACCGGCGGAGCTAATGGCGCCGGTGCTTATGCTGCCGGCAAGGGAGCGCTGATGGTGTTCACCCACACGCTGGCCAAGGAACTGGCACCTCAGGTGCGCACCAACTCCATCATGCCCGGCACGGTGGAAACACAGCATCACGAGATTCATTCCACCGAGGAAATGCTGGAAGCCTATCGCAAACAGACGCCGCTGGGACGCAACACCATGGCGGAAGAAGTGGCGAGTTCCGTATTGTTTCTGGCCAGTGATATGTCCTCACATATCAATGGTGCATTGATCGATATCAGCGGGGGTAGATTCCTGCGTTAGACACTTGTTACAAAATTTTCTTAATTACCCAGCAAATAAGTGGTGAAATGGCTTGAATGCTGGGTTAATATAGGCGCTCCGAACAATAACTCAAGGGAAGTTTCTAATGAATAAAGCAGAACTGATTGATCAAGTCGCCAAAGAGGCAGGTATCAGCAAGGCAGCTGCAGGCAAGGCAATTGATGCATTCACAGACAGCGTTACTTCAGCGCTGAAAAGTGGCGACACTGTAACCCTGATTGGCTTTGGTACATTTACCGTTTCTGACCGCGCTGCACGTACAGGCCGCAATCCACAGACCGGTAAAGAGTTGAAGATCGCAGCACGCAAGGCTCCAGGCTTCCGTGCAGGTAAAGCGCTGAAAGATGCACTTAACTAAGTCGGTCAAGCCTCAGGGCTGAATCAACTGCAATAAAAACGCCAGCCACTCGCTGGCGTTTTTATTTGATGGCGCTGAATATTGTCAGCGCCTGATATCGCTGTCAGAGGTTGATGCAATCGATATTGAATCAAAGCTCATTTAACAAATCTTCTTCCAGCTTTTTAAGGGTGTGCGCCCCCAGCTTGCTGCCTTTCGGGCCAGAAACTACAAACATGTCTTCTACACGATTTCCCAGCGTGTTGATTTTGGCATTGTGCAGATGTATCTGGTGCTTGAGGAACATGCTGGCCAGTTTCGACAAGAGCCCGGGCCTGTCATTGGTGATAATCTCAATCGTGTGATTATTGCCCTGACTTTCTGGCTGGATGCTGATGTTGGCGGAAATGGGCATGTGTTTTACTTGTCTGCTGACACGGCCGCTCACTGGAGCCACTGTCGTACTGTTTTCTGCCAGTCTGCGCGTCAATTCGTATTCAATGTAGTTTAATAAATCGCGATAACTAATCGATATATCATTATGATTTAATACATTAAAACTGTTCAGTGCGTAGCCATGCCGAGACGTAAATACGCGAGCTTCCACAATGTTGTATCTGCAACGCTCAAAGAATGAACAGATATGGGCAAACAGATCATCTCTGTCCAATGTGTAAATCATGGTTTGAATGCCTTCTCCCGCAGGGCTGAGGCGGGCACGGACAATCACACCCGGTGTTTCGGAATGTGTGATCAGCATACGGGTGTGCCATGCGATCTCTTGCGCCTCATAGCGCATAAAATATTGCTTACCCAGTTTTTGCCAAAAGTCCTGATAGCTGTCCTGGCTAATGCCGTAGTAAGTGAGTCTTTCCCTGGCTTGTGCTTGCCTCAGTTCTATTTCCATTTCAGCGTCTGTGCTGTTGCCCCGCAACGCGCGTTGCGTTCCATAAAACAGGTTTTCCAGCAGTTTGGCTTTCCAGGCGTTCCAGACTTTTGGGCTGGTGCCGCGAATGTCGGCAACAGTGAGCAGGTAAAGTGCTGTCAAACGGCGTTCGTTGCCCATCAGTTGTGCAAATTGCTCAATAACCGTCGGGTCAGACAAATCGGATTTTTGAGCAACTTTCGACATGGTCAGATGAGCGCTGACCAGCCATGCCACCAGTTCGCAATCGGCTTTCGGCAAATCATGCTGGCGGCAGAACTTTTTGGCATCAACCGCACCCAGGGTTGAGTGATCGCCATTGCGGCCTTTTGCAATGTCATGGAACAGGGCAGCCAGATAGAGCAGGTGCGGCGCATCGAACGTGGCAAACAGCCTGCTGCAGAGCGGGAACTCATGGTCGAACTTGCTGAGGGCAAAACGCCGCAAGTTACGCAGCACGTTCAGTATGTGCTCATCGACCGTATAGACATGAAACAAGTCATGCTGCATTTGTCCGACGATTCGGCCGAAGGCCGGGATATACCGGCCCAGAACACCGTAGCGATTCATCAACCTGAGAGCGTGTGTTACACCCACGGGCGCTTGCAGAATCCTGATAAAGAGTTCCTTGTTTTTTCGGGAGAGACGGAACTCCCGGTTCACCAGGTTTTTGGCGCGATACAGTGCTCGTAGCAGGCCGGGGCTCATGCCCCTCAGCTCCTGATGGGTTTCCAGCAGCAAAAAACTTTCCAGTATCGCGGAGGGCTCGTGCTGCAGGATGCTGGTCGATTTGATGTCGAGCAGGCCATGACGCGCCTCGAACCTGGCGTTAATCGGCGTTGCTGGTGCATGAGCCGGGTTGATGCGTTGTTCCAGCAATTGCAGCAGGATGTCATTCACCAGACTGATGAATTTGGCGCTGTTGTAAAAACCGTACATTAACTGTTCGCTGGCACGCCGACGGGCAGTGTTGGCGAACCCCAGTGACTTTGCCAGGTCGTTCTGAAAATCGAAAACCAGCCGGTCTTCTCGACGGTTGGCCAGATAATGCAGCCGGGTCCTCAGCATCTGCAGATGGCGCTCGTGGCGGCGTATTTGACGGGCTTCAGATTGCGTAATCAGCCCGTTTTTAACCAGTGACAGCCAGTCATGCCCCAATCCGAGACTGCGGGCAATCCAGAGCACATTCTGCAGGTCACGCAGGCCGCCGGGGCTTTCCTTGATATTGGGTTCCAGATTGTATGCCGTGTCATTGAAGCGTGCATGACGCTGGCGCTGCTCTTGCATCTTGGCCTGGAAGAAATCGGCCGGCTTGATCAGATCGCCAAGCAGAACCTCGAGCTGGCGGTAAAGTTGCCTGTCACCAGTCAGATAGCGCGCTTCCAGCAAATTGGTTTGCACGGTGGCATCTTTGGCAGCTTCTTCGCTGCACTCGCTCAAGGATCTTACGCTATGGCCGACGGCCAGGCCGATATCCCAGAACAGGCCGATCAGGGACGCAATCGACTGGTTGATTTCGGCACTTGCCTGCTCCGGCAACAGGATGAGCAGGTCGATGTCAGAGTAGGGGAACAGTTCGCCGCGCCCATAGCCGCCGACAGCAATCAGGCATACATCCTTGCTGATACGGGCGGTACGCCATATGTCCTGAAGCAGGATATCGACCAGCCTGCTGTGTTGTTTCAGCAGCCGCGAGGTGTTGGCATCTTCAGCAAACCTGGCCTTGAGTACAGCCTGTTCGGTCTGTAATCTTTGCCGCCAGCTTTTGGCGAAATCCTGCTCGTGGCCGCTCTGAATCAAGTTTAGGTCTGGATTATGGCGGGTGGCGCGGGTGTTCCTGCAGAGACGGTCAGCACTTCATAGCCGGTTTCCGTGACCAGTATGGTGTGCTCCCATTGTGCAGAAAGGCTGTGATCTTTGGTAACGATGGACCAGCCGTCATTCAGCTGCTTGATGTCACGCTTGCCGGCATTAATCATGGGCTCTATCGTAAATATCATGCCAGCCTGCAGTTTCAAACCGCTGCCTGACCTGCCATAATGCAGAACCTGCGGGTCCTCATGAAATTTCTTGCCGATGCCGTGACCGCAAAACTCGCGCACCACACTGTAGCCGTTTTTCTCGGCATAACTTTGAATAGCATGACCAATGTCGCCCAGTGTGGCGCCGGGCTTGACCTGTGCGATACCCAGCCACATGCAGTCGTAAGTGATGTCACACAGGCGCTTGGCCTGAATCGACGGCACGCCGACGCAGAACATGCGGCTGGAATCGCCATGATAGCCATCCTTGATGACGGTGATATCGAGATTGACGATATCGCCATTCTTCAGCATCTTCTCGCCCGGCACGCCGTGACAAATCTGGTGATTGACGGAGGTGCAGATGGATTTTGGATATGGTGCGTGACCGGGTGGCGCGTAATTCAGTGGTGCCGGGATCGTCTTTTGTACATTGACCATGTAGTCGTGGCACAATTGATCGAGCTCTCCGGTTGTCACACCAGGTTTGACGTGGGGGGTGATGAAGTCCAGCACCTCTGCGGCCAGCTTGCCAGCCACGCGCATTTTTTCAATATCTGCGTTGTTCTTGATAGTAATCGCCATAATGCCTTTTAGCGGCTCTAAAAGCCTAAATTTCCTTGAATCCGAACGGGTGCTTATGGTAGCATACTGCACCCATTTAGCAGGAGTTGTCCTGTTAAGTGGAAATCTGCACACATTCCCCGTACAGGGTGCCGGGCAAGGCTTGTTCTATCAAGCATGGACTTGGTGTTGTTGGGAGTGTGGAAGCGCTAACCCTTACTGGAGACTATTATGTCCGTTACGATGCGTCAAATGCTGGAAGCCGGAGTTCACTTCGGCCATCAAACCCGTTACTGGAATCCCAAAATGGCACCGTTCATCTTCGGTGACCGTAACAAGATCCATATCGTCAATCTGGAAAAATCCCTGCCCATGTTTGAAGACGCGCTGAAATATGTGCGTCAGCTGGCTGCAAACAAGGGCCGTATCATGTTCGTTGGTACCAAGCGTCAGGCGCGTGAAATCGTCAAGGAAGAAGCTCAGCGCGCTGGTTGTGCTTATGTGAATCACCGCTGGTTGGGCGGCATGCTGACCAACTTCAAGACCGTCAAGCAATCCATCAAGCGCCTCACTGAGCTTGAAGCCATGCTCGCAGATGGCGGCATGGAAAAATTCGGCAAAAAAGAAGCCCTGGGTTACAAGCGCGAAGTTGAAAAACTTGAGCGTTCAATTGGCGGCATCAAGGAAATGGGTGGTTTGCCAGACGCCATTTTCATTATCGACGTTGGTCATGAAAGTGGCGCGGTGACCGAAGCTGCAAAGCTTGGTATCCCCGTCATCGGCGTGGTTGATACCAACAACTCCCCGGACGGCATCGCTTATGTGATCCCTGGTAACGATGACTCAAGCCGCGCAATCCGCCTGTATGCACGCGGTATCGCTGATGCTGTACTGGAAGGCCGTAGCCAGGCGATTACTGAAATCATCAAGTCTGCCACTGAAGAAGAATTCGTTGAAGTCGTAGAAGCAGCTGCGGAATAACCCGGAGAAAAGGGGCATGCGTGCCCCTTTTTTTTATGCCTGAATTTGGTAAATCAAGATTATTAGAACATTTAGGAGTAAAGCATGGCTGAAATTACTGCCGGCATGGTAAAGGAATTACGTGAGCGCACAGACGCGCCTATGATGGATTGCAAGAAGGTACTGGTTGAAGCTGGCGGCGATATGGCCAAGGCTGAAGAGCTGCTGCGTGCACGCCTGGGTAACAAGCTGAGCAAGGCGGCTGCCCGTGTGGCTGCCGAAGGTACTGTCGGCATTTATGTCAGTGCTGACGGCAAACAAGGCGCCATTGTTGAAGTTAACTGTGAGACCGACTTTGTTGCCAAGAATGATGATTTCCTGGCATTGACTCGCAATCTGGCTGAGGTTGTTGCGACTCAGAACCCGGCAGATGTTGCCGCCCTTTCAGCATTGAAAATCAACGGCGAGGTGATTGAAGATGTGCGCGCCCAGTTGATTGGCAAAATCGGCGAGAACATCACCATTCGTCGTTTCACAAAATTCGATGTCAAAGGCAAGCTCGCCAGCTACATCCACGGCGGCAAGATCGGTGTTGTGGTTGACCTGGTTGGTGGCGACGAAACCCTGGCCAAGGACATTGCAATGCATATTGCGGCTTCCAAGCCAGTTGCCCTTTCCAAGGATGACGTGCCGGCTGAACTGATCGAAAAAGAGCGCTCTATTGCGACCCAGAAAGCCGCAGAATCAGGCAAGCCTGAGTTTGCAGCAAAAATGATCGAAGGGTCCGTGCAGAAATTTCTTAAGGATGTTGCCTTGCTCGACCAGATTTTTGTCAAGGATCCTTCAGGCAAGCAAACCATTGAGCAGTTGTTGAAAGCCAATAATGCCAGTGTTGCCGCATTTACCATGTTTGTGGTGGGTGAGGGCATTGAGAAGAAGGTCACTGACTTTGCTGCTGAAGTAGCTGCCGCATCCAAGGTGTAAGTACCTTTTGCACAGCTTGCTGTGCAAAAATGTCATAATGCAAAACGTTAGTGGCACATCATCGATGTATGTTGCCGTTAACGTTTTTGCGCGATAGGCTCAGAAAAACCTGAGCAAGAATAAAAACAGCATTACTCTAAAATAGCATCAAGACAGGAGCGATATGTCCGATACATCACACATCTCATCAGGCGCTCCAGCCTATAAGCGCATCTTGCTTAAACTATCAGGTGAAGCTCTGATGGGTGATGATAGCTACGGCATCAACCGCGCCACCATTTCACGCATCGTTGAAGAAGTCAAAGAAGTCGTCGGCCTCGGAGTTCAGGTCGCGATCGTCATCGGCGGCGGCAATATTTTTCGAGGTATCGCACCGGCAGCAGAGGGCATGGATCGCGCGACGGCTGATTATATGGGCATGATGGCGACCGTCATGAATGCATTGGCGCTGCAGGACGCCATGAAAAATGTCGGCCTCAAAGCGCGCGTCCAGTCTGCACTTAATATCGAACAGGTCGCTGAGCCTTACATTCGTGGCAAGGCCATGCGCTATCTGGAAGAAGGCCGCGTGGTAATTTTTGGTGCAGGTACCGGCAATCCTTTCTTCACGACGGATACGGCCGCCGCCTTGCGCGGCATGGAAATGAATGTCGACATCGTATTGAAGGCAACCAAGGTTGATGGCGTCTATACAGATGACCCAAAAACCCATCCGGATGCCATGCGCTATAAAACCATCAGCTTTGATGAAGCGATTATCAAGAATCTCAAAGTCATGGATGCTACGGCATTGACCTTGTGCCGCGACCAGAACCTGCCTATCTCCGTCTTCAGCATATTCAAGCAGGGGGCACTCAAACGTGTAGTGATGGGCGAAGACGAAGGTACGAAAGTATTACCGTAATGGCAGACATGCTGTTGAAATTGCAAGGAGAAAAACGTGCTGAATGATGTAAGAAACACTGCTGAACAGAAAATGCAGAAGTCGCTGGAGTCATTAAAGACGGATCTGGCTAAAATTCGTACCGGCCGTGCGCATACCGGCCTGCTGGATCATGTCATGGTGGAATATTATGGCTCCATGGTTGCCGTCAACCAGGTTGCCAACGTCAATCTTGGCGATGCGCGCACACTGAATGTGCAGCCCTATGAAAAAAATATGGTAGCCAAGATTGAAAAGGCGATTCGCGATAGCGATCTGGGGTTAAATCCTGCCACTAACGGCGACCTGATACGCGTGCCAATGCCGATGCTGACTGAAGAACGCCGCAAGGAAATGACCAAGATTGTGCGTACCGAAGGTGAAAATGCCAAGGTTGCCATGCGCAATGTCAGACGCGATGCCAATGATGCATTGAAGAAACTGACGAAAGACAAGGAAATCAGCGAGGATGACGAACGCCGCATGCAGGATGAGGTGCAGAAGCTAACGGACAAGTTCGTCGCTGAAGTCGACAAGTATTTGCAAGCCAAAGAAGCCGAACTGATGGCAGTCTAGCCATCAGTCTGGCTGAATCATATTTGTGCATCACCTAGTACTGGAGCAGTAATGGCATTATTCGGCAGCTCCACAAAGGCCATTCCTGCTACGTCGCTTGTTCCACGGCACATTGCTGTCATCATGGACGGCAATGGCCGCTGGGCCAAGAAACGCTTTTTGCCCAGAGTAGCCGGGCACAAACGGGGCGTTGAGACTGTGCGAGCCATGGTCAAATCATGCGCGACGCTGGGCGTTGAATTCCTTACCCTGTTTGCTTTCAGTAGCGAAAACTGGCGCAGGCCGCCGGAGGAGGTCAGTTTTCTCATGGGGCTGTTCATGGAAGCGCTCAGTCAGGAAGTCAACAAGCTGCACCAAAACAACATCCGCATGATTGTTATCGGCGATCGTTCCCAGTTTGATATATCACTCTGCACGCGCATCGATGCGGCAGAGGCATTGACGGCAAACAATACCGGCCTGACGCTGACTATTGCAGCAAATTACGGCGGGCGCTGGGATTTGATGCAGGCCTTTAACCAGGTGAGCAGGCTGGCACCGGAGAAAGCCGGAAACTATTCGGAAGACGATCTGACCGCACGCCTGGCCATGCATTATGCGCCGGAGCCGGATCTATTTGTCCGCACGGGCGGTGAAAAACGGATCAGCAATTTTCTGCTTTGGCAGCTTGCTTATACCGAGCTTTATTTTACTGACACACTCTGGCCGGATTTTGACCAAGCGGCTTTCAATAAAGCAATACAGTCATTCCAGGCCAGGGAGAGAAGGTTCGGTCGTACCAGCGAGCAATTAAGCCAACCATCAGCAGATACCGAGAACAAAAAACATGCTTAAAGCGCGCATATTGACTTCAGTAATATTAATGGCGGGCTTTCTTGCCGCTGTTTTTTTTCTGCCGGACGTTTACTGGGCGCTATTGATGCTGGCTTTTATTACGATAGCTTTCTGGGAATGGGCTGGTATGGCCAGACTGGCCAAACCCTGGCCTCATATTTATGTCAGCATGATTGTGGCCTTTGGTGTCATCGTAACGCTGGCTGACGATATCGGGATGCCGACTTTGCAGCCGCAAGTCATGTTTTATAGCATTCTGGCCGCCACCGCATTCTGGCTGATAGCATGCCCCGCCTGGCTGATGACACGTTTTTCAGTCAGACAACCTGCAGTGCTGGCCGTCATTGGTCTGATCATTCTTTTCCCCACCTGGCTGGCGCTGGTCAGTATGCGCGGTATCAGCCCGTGGTTATTGTTGGTGGTCATGGTGGCTGTCTGGATAGCAGATAGCACGGCATACTTTGCTGGCAGGCGTTTTGGTAAACATAAACTGGCGCCGCAGATCAGCCCGGGAAAGACCTGGGAAGGGGTGCTCGGTGCCTGGCTCGGCGTTTCACTCTACGGAGTGATTCTTTGCTATAGCCTGTCGTTATCTTACTGGACGATTGTTGGTCTGCTGGGCATTACCGTACTCAGCATCATGGGCGACCTGCTTGAGTCGCTGGTCAAAAGGCAGGCCGGAGTCAAGGATAGCGGCAGCCTTCTGCCGGGACACGGCGGTGTTCTGGACAGGATTGACGGGTTGACTTCCACTTTGCCTCTCGTCATGTTTTTTATTTATTTTCCTACTTATTTTCTGGTGATGGAGTCGTTTTATGCCTAGGGCTAAACTGGTCACCATCCTTGGCGCTACGGGTACAATCGGCAAACAGACGCTGGATGTCATGTCGCGCCACCCAAAGAAGTTTCGAGTATTTGCGCTGACGGCTAACAGCAAGGCAGAAGAGCTGTATGAGCAATGTCTGCAATTCTTCCCACGTTATGCGGTACTGCTGGATGAACCTGCTGCTGAACGCTTGAAAGCAGCTTTAAGCAAGGCTGGCAGCAACACCGAAGTGCTGTTCGGCCTGGAGGCGCTTGAGCTTGTCAGCGCGCATGTTGATGTCGATGTGGTCATGGCTGCGATTGTTGGTGCTGCCGGACTCAAGCCATCGATTGCCGCTGCAAAGGCCGGCAAGCGAATCTTGTTGGCTAACAAGGAAACCCTGGTCATGTCTGGCAGCCTGTTCATGCAGGCGGTTGAGCAGAGCGGAGCTACATTGTTGCCGATTGATAGTGAGCATAACGCGATTTTTCAGGTCATGCCTGAACAACGTTGCAGACATTTGCATGAGGCAGGTATACGCCGCATTCTGCTTACGGCGTCAGGCGGGCCTTTCCGCAGCACGATGCAGTCCGACCTTGCAGGTGTAACGCCCGAACAGGCACTCAACCACCCGAATTGGGTGATGGGTCCGAAAATCACCATCGACTCCGCTACACTGATGAACAAAGGCCTGGAAGTGATCGAGGCGCACTGGCTGTTCAATGCCAGCGCGGAGCAGATCGAAGTGGTCGTGCATCCACAAAGCGTGATTCACTCCATGGTCGAATACGTTGATGGTTCTGTACTGGCTCAACTGGGCAATCCAGACATGAGAACTCCTATTGCTTATGCTTTGGCTTATCCGGAGCGGCTGGAGAGTGGTGTCAGCAGTCTGGACTTCTTTAAAATCGGCAAATTTGATTTCGAAGCACCCGATACGAACAAATTTCCTTGCCTGCGTCTGGCTTTCGATTCACTCAAAATGGGTGGTACCGCCCCGGCCGTTCTTAATGCAGCAAATGAAATTGCCGTGGACGCATTTCTCCATCACCAGATAGGCTTTACCGACATTCCTGCCATGATTGAATCCGTGCTGGGGCGCTCCGCAATAGTGCCGGCTGATAGTCTCGAGATTGTGATTGAGGCCGACCAGCAGGCTCGTCAGTTTGCCCGGAAATGGATGCTGGATCGCTAGATGCTGACCATAGCTGCCTTCATATTCACACTCAGCGTACTGATCGCCATTCACGAGTATGGCCATTTCCAGGTGGCACGTTGGTGTGGCGTTAAAATTCTGCGTTTTTCCATAGGCTTTGGCAAACCGATATTCAGCAGAACATTCGGCAAGGACAGAACCGAGTTTGTCCTGGCGGTATTGCCATTCGGCGGTTATGTCAAAATGCTCGACGAACGGGAGACTCCTGTCAACCCTGATGAAGACCTGACGCGTGCCTTTAACCGCCAATCCGTCTGGAAGCGTATCGCTATCGTTTCTGCCGGCCCGGCTGCCAATCTGTTGCTGGCCATTTTTCTGTACTGGTGCTTGTTCATGCACGGTGTCATCGGTATGAAGCCATTACTGGGTGAAATCCCTTCCGGCACTCCTGCCGCTGAGGCTGGCTTGCAGGCTGGGCAACTCATACAGGCAGTGGCAGATGAACCCACGCAAACCTGGCAGGATGTACGCTGGGTATTGTTGCAGGCATCATTGAAATCCAAATCGGTTGATATTGAAACGCTAGGGAAGTCGAATGAACTGCATCGATACCCCCTGAGCTTGAAAAGCATAGGGCGGGAAGATTATGAGAATGACTTACTGGATAAGTTGGGGCTCAAGCCATACCAACCGATCGTGCCAGCGATTATTGGAGATTTGGTCCAGGGTGGTGTAGCGGACAAGTCTGGCTTGCAAGGCGGCGACAAGATAGTTGCTGCCGCAGGTGAGGCTGTGAACCGTTGGGAGCAGTTTGTCAGCATTGTTCGTCAGCATCCACAGCAGGAGATCCAGCTGGATGTGGTGCGTGATGGCCGGTTGTTGAGCTTGAAACTCACTCCGGACAGCGCGATTGAAGACGGTACAGAGATTGGGCGCATCGGAGCCATGAACCAGCTTGACCAGGCTGCACTGGATGAGGTGCTGGTTAATGTACGTTACGGTCCTCTGGATGCTGCTGTAAAGGCCACGGCAAAAACTTGGGAAACCTCGGTTTTCAGTTTGAAGATGCTTGCCAGCATGGTTACCGGCGATGTCTCATGGAAAGGTGTCAGCGGCCCGGTGAGCATTGCAAATTATGCAGGACAGAGTGCGCATATCGGCTGGAAGGCATTTATCGGCTTTTTGGCACTTATCAGCATCAGCCTGGGTGTGCTTAATCTCCTGCCTGTCCCGGTGTTAGATGGTGGGCATTTGATGTATTATATGCTGGAAATTTTAAAAGGCAGTCCTGTTTCCGAAGCGGTGATGGAAGCGGGTCAACGCGTTGGAATATTTTTGCTGGGGCTGCTCATGATTGTAGCTTTTTATAATGATATTAATCGATTTTTCACAGGCTGAACTTAATGGGATTTAGGATCAAGCTCAACCATATTTTACCTTTGCTTGTTGGTGCATATGCAAGCAGCGCCTGGGCGATTGAGCCCTTTATCGTGAAAGATATTCGTGTTGAGGGCATACAGCGCACTGAGCCTGGCACCATATTCAACTACTTGCCCGTCCGTGTTGGCGAGACCATGGATGACGAAAAATCCACGCAGGCAATCAAAGCGCTTTATGGCACCGGCTTTTTCAAAGATGTCCGCATTGAGGCTGATAACGGCGTTCTGGTAGTGGTGGTACAGGAACGCGCAGCGATTTCCTCCATCGATTTTAATGGCAACAAGTCGTTCCCCAGTGACAAAATGCTGGAAGGGCTCCAGCAGATCGGCTTGTCCAGTGGCTTGATTTTCGATCGCTCAATGCTGGACAGAGCAGAGCAGGAAATCAAACGTCAGTATCTGGCGCAGGGCAAGTATGCTGCCACAGTAAAAACCGTCATCAGCCCGCAAGAACGTAACCGGGTAGCCATACGTTTCGATATTGAAGAGGGTGCGGTTTCCAAGATTCGCAACATCAATATCGTCGGTAACCGGGATTTTGATGACGAAGCCCTGCTGGAACAGTTCAAACTTACTACACCTAACTGGCTGAGCTGGTGGAACAAGGACGATCAATACTCTAAACAGAAACTGACGGCCGACCTTGAAGCTTTGCGTTCTTTTTACATGAACCAGGGCTATCTTGAGTTCAATGTGGACTCAACACAGGTTTCGATTACTCCGGACAAGCGCGATATCTACATTACTGTCAATATCACCGAGGGCATGAAGTACAAGGTCAGCGAGGTCAAGATGGCCGGCGAAATGCTGTTACCTGAAGACGAGGCGCTGAGCCTTGTCAGTTTGCAAGTGGGTGAATTCTTTAACCGGCAAAAAGTCACCGATTCGAGCAAGGCGATCAGCGACCGTCTTGGCAACGACGGTTATGCTTTTGCCAATGTCAATGCAGTGCCTGCTGTTGACAAGGAAAACTATACGGTCGGCTTCACTTTCTATGTGGATCCAGGTCGCCGTGTCTATGTCAGACGTATCAATCTGACGGGCAATACACGTACGCGTGATGAAGTGTTGCGCCGGGAAATGCGCCAACTGGAATCCGCATGGTATGGTGCAGACAAGATTACACGCTCAAAACAACGGCTTGAGCGTCTGCAGTTCTTTGAAGACGTGAATGTTGAAACGCCAGCAGTTCCAGGCACCACCGACCAGGTTGATCTCAACATCAATGTGACTGAAAAATCTACTGGCAGCGTACAATTCGGTGCGGGTCTTTCCAGTTCTGAAGGCGTGATCTTCGGGGTGACAGTCAACCAGAATAACTTCCTTGGCACAGGTAACCGTGTCAGCGCCCAGGTGAATACCGGCGATATCAATACGACATATTCACTATCCTATACTGACCCTTATTTCACACCTGATGGCATTAGTCGTGGCTTTGATGTTTACAGACGTGATGTCGACACCACGAGCCTGGACATTTCCAGCTACAAGAGTTCATCTTATGGGATTGGCGTCAGGTTCGGCGTACCTCTGAATGAACGCGACTCCATCAGCGCCGGTCTGACATTCGATAACACTGAAGTTGAGCTGAACAGCAGAAGCCCGACGAGATTCAGCCTTTACTGCGGTAGCGCGAATAACAACGGTTGCAGCAATAACAGCTTGATGCTTAACCTGGGTTGGGCGCATGATACGCGTGATAATGTGTTATTCCCGAACAGTGGTGTATTCCAGAGAATTACTGCAGAAATTGGCTTGCCTGGACTGGATCTGGAATACTACAAGCTGGAATACAAGCACTCGTGGTTCTGGCCAGTCAGTAATAATGTAACCTTCATGCTGAATGGGGAAGCAGGCTATGCCGACAGTTATGGCGATAGAGACTTTCCGTTCTTCAAGAACTTCTATGTTGGTGGGGTAAGTTCTGTCCGCGGCTATGAGACAAGCGCCATTGGCCCGCGCGAAATAGATCGTGAAACTGGTGAAGATTTTGCCGTGGGTGGTACCAAGCGACTGCTGGGTAACGCGGAGCTTTATTTCCCCATTCCCGGCATGAAAGATTCCAAGCAATTGAGGTTGAGTACGTTCGTGGATGCAGGTGCGGTCTACGCGGATGAACAATCAATCACAATGGATGAGCTGCGTTATTCAGCAGGCCTGGGCATCAGCTGGTATTCGCCATTTGGCCCGATCAAGTTGGTATTTGCCAAAGCACTCAATGAGAAGGAAGGCGACCAGACGCAAGTGCTGCAGTTCCAGCTGGGAACACAATTCTAGAGCATAATGAAAACATTAGATTAGCGACTTAAAATCAGGAGATATCAATTGAACAAGTTTTTAAAATCCATGTTGGTTGCAGGTTTGTTCGTATACGGCACACAGGCACAGGCTGCTGAACTGAAGATCGGCTATGTGCAAGTCGACAAGATTCTGCAGGAAGCGCCACAGACTGCTGAAACCGGCAAAAAGCTGGAAAAGGAGTTCAGCCCCCGCACTGCTGAGCTGGATCGGCTGCAAAAGCAGATCCGGGCTATTGAGTCCCAGCTAGACAAAGACAGCCTGACCATTTCAGAAACGGACCGCAAGAACAAGGAGCGTGATGTTTCCAATCTGAAGATTGATTTTCAACGCAAGCAGCGCGAGTTGCGTGAAGACATCAATCTGCGCAAGAACGAAGAGCTGGGGACCTTGCAAGACAGAATCAACAAAGCAGTCACATCCGTGGCTGAGACGGAAGGCTACGACCTGGTTGTCTATGGTGGCGTTGCGTTTGCCAGCAAAAAGATCGACATCACCGACAAGGTGCTGAAAGCTCTTGGTAAAAAATAAGCGTTCATGAGCCTGTTGATCTGTGGATAGTAAAGGTTACTCACTCGGTGAAATTGTTTCTGAGTTAGGGGGAGAGCTGGTTGGTAACGGTGACATCAAGGTTTACCGTCTGGCTTCCCTGGCTCATGCAGAACCAGGTCAAATTACATTTGTCAGCAATCCCAAGTATCTATCGCAATTAAGCTGCACCAAGGCCAGTGCGGTCATTGTTAATCCTGCGTGTCGTGATGCCACGGCAATTGCTAGGATAGTCACGGATAATCCTTACGCTTATTTTGCCAGGCTTTCCAGCCTGATGAATCCGGCACCTCGCCATGAGGCTGGAGCAGATTCAACTGCCGTTATTGATCCAACAGCCCGGGTTGCTGATAGTTGCTCAATTGGCGCTCACGTTGTAATCGGCAAAAACGTCAATCTGGCGGATAATGTAGCGATCGGTCCAGGCTCGGTGATTGAATCTGGCGTCAGTATCGGCGCCAATACGCGCATTGCGGCAAATGTCATCATCTATCACGATTGCCAGATTGGTGAGAATTGCATCATCGCTGCGGGCACAGTAATAGGGGCCGACGGATTCGGCTATGCTGAAGAGAACCGGCGCTGGGTAAAAATCCCCCAGATCGGGCGCGTTGTGATCTCGAACGATGTCGAGATTGGTGCCAATAGCACGATAGACAGAGGGGCCCTGGATGATACAGTCATTGAAGAAGGCGCCAAGCTCGATAATCTGATACAGATCGGCCATAACTGTAGAATAGGTGCACATACAGTAATAGCCGGATGTGTAGGTATTGCCGGAAGTGCCATCATCGGCAGGCATTGTAAAATTGGCGGCGCAGCAATGATTCTGGGGCACTTGGAGATTGCGGATGAGGTCACGATCTCACCAGGCACAATGATCACACGCTCGTTGCAGAAGACAGAAACCTACACGGCCTTAATGCCATTCCAGACACATGAGCAGTGGCTTAAGACAGCCGCCAATATCAGGCGACTGGGGGAACTGTCGGAAAGAGTGAAAGACCTGGAAAAAGCACTTTCCTGGTTGGACGACACAAAGAAGAACAGTAAAAATTGAGGGCATAACATGGCAGAAGCAGCAGATACCAGCATGGATATCCATGAAATATTAAATCATCTCCCACATCGCTACCCGTTCGTGTTGGTGGATCGAGTGCTTTCCTATGAAGTTGGCAAGGAAATCACTGCCATTAAAAATGTCACCATCAATGAACCATTTTTCCCCGGACACTTCCCTTACCACCCGGTGATGCCTGGTGTCCTGATTATTGAAGCGATGGCCCAAGCTGCCGCCATAGTATCGTTCAAGACTATGTCCAGCATGCCAAGTGACGACTCCGTCTACTATTTTGCCGGCATTGACAAGGCGCGCTTCAAAAAACCAGTGTCTCCCGGTGATCAGCTGGTACTCAATGTCAAGATCGACCGTATCCTGCGCGGTATCTGGAAATACTCCGGAATAGCGTCTGTTGATGGCTCAGTGGTCGCAGAAGCAGAATTCATGTGCATACTAAAAGCCATCGAGAAATAAATCATATCTGTTTTTCCATTATAGAAGCCCGTATGCCGCAATCACGCATTCATCCCACCGCCATTATTGATCCCAAAGCCGAGCTGGACAGTAGCGTCGAGGTTGGCGCCTTTACCACGGTCGGCCCGGATGTCCGTATCGCCAGCAGTACGACTATTGGTAACCATGTTGTGATCAATGGCCCGACCACCATAGGTCAGAATAACCGCATCTTTCATTTTTCCTCTCTCGGCGAAGCTCCGCAGGATAAAAAATACAACGACGAACCAACCAGGCTGGAAATAGGCGACGGCAACACAATACGTGAGTTCTGCACATTCAACCGTGGCACGGTACAGGACAAGGGTGTGACACGCATCGGCAATGACAACTGGATTATGGCTTACGTACACATTGCGCATGATTGCGATGTTGGCAGTCACACCATACTGGCGAACAATTCATCTCTTGCAGGCCATGTTGACATACATGATTATGCAATTCTTGGTGGATTCACTCTGGTGCACCAGTTCTGCAAAATTGGCGGTCATGTCATCACGGCTGTCGGCTCTGTAGTTTTCAAGGATATCCCACCTTACGTCACAGCCGCTGGCTACGATGCAAAACCTCATGGCATTAATGCCGAAGGATTAAAAAGACGTGGCTATTCCCCTGAGACCATTACGCAGATCAAGCGCGCATACAAAATCCTCTATCGCAATGGCCTGAGCCTGGAAGAAGCCAAAAGCGAACTTGCTGCACAAATTGAAGTTTGTCCTGAAATCAAGTTGTTACTGGATTTTCTGCATATCTCCAGTCGCGGCATTATTCGCTAGAAAGCCATCTCATGCCCACCATTGGAATAGTTGCCGGAGAGGCTTCGGGAGATTTGCTAGGCAGCCATCTGATTCGAGCCTTGAAGAAGCGCAGGCCAGATCTCGAGTTTGTCGGTATCGCTGGCCCAAAAATGATGGCAGAAGGCGCCAAAACACTTTTCCCCATGGAGCGGCTTTCTGTACGCGGCTTTGTGGAAGTATTGAAGCATTTGCCCGGCTTGCTCAAGCTGCGCAAGCAACTTACGCAATATTTCCTGCAGAACCCACCGGATCTGTTCATCGGCATCGATGCCCCGGATTTCAACTTTACCCTTGAACGCAACCTGAAAGCCAAGGGTATCCGCACCATACACTATGTCAGCCCCTCCATCTGGGCTTGGCGCAAGGGGCGTATCAAGAAGATCAAATCCGCTGTTTCACACATGCTGGCTTTGTTTCCGTTTGAGCCGCCGATTTATCAAAATGCCGATATCCCCGTAACCTACGTTGGGCATCCCTTGGCAGATATTTTGCCGATGGAGCCTAATAAGCAAGAGGCCAGAAAAGGCCTTAAACTGGGCAAAACAGCGCAGGTGGTGGTCATGCTGCCTGGTAGCCGTCAAAGTGAGGTCAGACAGCTAGCACTGCTTTATGTCAAGGCGGCACGTTTGATTTTCAATCAGAAGCCCGAAACCAGGTTTCTGATTCCCCTGGTGACCAAGGAAACCCGAGAGATTTTTCAACAGGCGATATATGACGATGATGCGCATGATTTGCCTTTACAAATTCTGTTCGGTCATGCGCACCTGGCGATGGAGGCGGCTGATGTAGTCATCGTCGCTTCTGGCACGGCAACATTGGAAGCCGCTCTCATCAAGCGCCCGATGGTGATCACCTATCGGATGCCTGCGCTAAGCTGGCTATTGCTGAAACGCATGAATTATCTGCCTTATGTCGGCCTGCCCAACATTCTGGCTGATAGATTTGTTGTCCCTGAATTGCTGCAAAAAAATGCAACACCGGAGAAGCTGGCTGAAGCTGCCTTGAAGCTGATCGAAGACAAGGAACTCAGGACTGAAATTCATGAGGAATTCTCTCGCATTCATCAGCTACTGCGCCAGAACACCGAAGAAAAAGCAGCTGATGCCATCCTGTCTTATCTCTAGAGTGATTAAGCTTTGCTGATTTGTGGCGTGGATGAAGCGGGCAGGGGACCTTTGGCGGGTGCTGTTTATGCAGCTGCAGTCATACTGAGCCCGGATCATGTGATAGAAGGTCTGGCGGATTCCAAAACGCTATCAGAAAAAAAACGAGCCAGTTTGGCGCTACAGATTCGTGAGCATGCGCTGGCCTGGGCCATTGCCAGTAGCAGCGTGGAAGAGATTGATGCGCTGAATATCCTGCAGGCAAGCCTGCTGGCCATGAAGCGTGCTGTCGAGGCACTGAAAAACCGGCAGGGTGCTTTGATCATTCCGCAGCAGGTCCTGGTGGATGGATTACATTGCCCCAGGATCAGCGTGCCAGCGCAAGCTATTGTCAAGGGCGACAGCAAGGAGCCAGCGATTGCAGCGGCCTCAATACTGGCCAAGACCGCGCGTGATGAAGAAATGCGCAATCTGGCGATCCTCTATCCGCAATATGATTTTGCCAAGCACAAGGGCTATCCGACTAAAGATCATATGCAGCGGCTTGCCGAGCACGGGGTTTCGGCAATACATCGTCGCAGCTATGCACCAGTTAAAAAGCTACTGGCAAAAAACGGCTAACAATAGAATTGTTAGCCGGCAAGTTAGCCTCTCAATTGATTTTTCGCCGTATCGAAACAGCACCTCGAATTTCCCCCAAGCTGTAACCCATCGCCTTATCCTCCGGATATTCCTTGGCCAGCAAGGCTTTAACATTTTCCGCAAGGTCTTCAGCTTTACCATGACATTGCAGGCACTGCGGCTGGGTGGGGATGGCTCTCATGTAGTGAAACCACTCATCGCCACTCGCATCCTGATAAGCGTTAGCAAGCTCCAATGTGGCCGGACCGCCGGCACGCTGCTGTTTATCAAAATTCTCCAGCGCCACTCGTTCTTCTGCATCTGGTGTTCCCAGAGACTGGTTGCGCGGTTTCAGTGACACACGTTTAACCAGTCTCCCATCCGTCGAGTATTGCTTTGCCAGCGCGGGTGCAATCTCCTTGCATACATTGATGGCACTTTCTGCCCCTGCAGTCTCAATCTGCTGCTTTAGCACACCCGCCAGTTTTTGCACGAACTCCTGCGCCACCTTGCGGCTTTCTTCCGTGTACATGGCATAGGGGTCTGCATCTGCCCCTGCGATATTGGCTATCGAGATCAATCCGGTGCCGATCAACAGCTTTTTCAATCTCAGTAAGTGCATTCTTTTCTCCTTGTAGGCAATTGATTACCAATGAAAATCACTGGCGTAAACGTGACTAGCCCGCCAATAGCAAGAAAACCGTAGGCTGTTTATGCAAGTCTGGAGCAGCAGCTTTTTTCCACTCGGCAATCGATTTGGTTTGAATGGATTCAATATTCAATGTGAGATTGGTCGCAACACATAGCCGGGTATGAGCTTGGCAGTGGCCGAGTATGTCCTCAAACATATGCTGGTTGCGATAGGGTGTTTCGATAAATATCTGGGTTTCTTCGGCTTTTCTGGAGCGGCTTTCGATATCCTTCAGTTTCTGGATACGCACGGCTTTCTCCGCAGGCAGATAGCCAAGAAAGCTGAAGCGCTGACCATCCAGGCCGGAAGCTATGAGTGCCAGCAATATCGAAGATGGGCCGACCAGTGGCTTTACCTTGATACTGTGTCGGTGTGCCAGCGCAACCAGTCTGGCGCCAGGATCGGCGATGCCGGGACACCCGGCTTCAGACATAATGCCGATGTCTTTACCAGCCAGCAGTGGCGCCAGCAAGGCAGGTAATTCCTTATCCTGCGTATGCTCATTCAGTGTTAGCAACTCAAGTTCACGCACGGGCTTACTGGTTCTGATGGCGGCAAGAAAGCGCCTGGCCGATTTCTCGTCCTCCACAACAAAGGTGTCGAGCGCTCGTGCAATGCTGAGTACATGTGCAGGCAGGACACCTTCACATGCATCATCGTCACCCAGTGTGACGGGAATCAGGTAGAGCGTTCCTTTTGCCATGAATCAATACTTTACCTGGACACGATAGGTCAGTGTGGCTTTACCGTCGGCGGGCACATCAATCTTCCAGACGGCTGTATTGCTCGTCGCTTTTTTACTTGCATGGCTTGATTCAAGTATTTTCCAGTCGCCCGGAATCGGTTCCTGGACAGTGACCGTGATGCGCTCTTTCTTGGCATTCTTCAGGACGATCTCATAAGCACTCTCGAAGGCGCTTGCACCTTTAGTTGGCTTGGGCAACTTCTTGAAGTCAATCTGTTTCTTGTCGGCAGTGACATCAAAAGCTTCACCCAGCTTCAGGCGTACTGTTTCATTCCTGGGTGTGTGATCGATACGATCTTCACCAACGAACTGCGCATTGCCGACGCTATCCTTCTTATAGACGCGTATGATGCCCTTGGGTAACGGCATGCCAAGTCTGGCACTTTCCTTGTTATCAAACTCGACAAAAACGCCAACTTTCATCTTTTTCCCAAGGTCGCCATAACTGGACTGGTAGTAATAGTCTGCACCCCGCAACAGCAACTCTTTACGAACTGGTACGCCGCTGGCAGAAAGCAGGGCAACTTGTTTGCTCTGGCTCTCGGCAATTGTGGTTGGGCGATCCAGTGTGTATAGATGGTATTCGAGCAAAGACTCTTCTGCCATCGGGGCAGATGCTGCCATATCCATGGTTTCCATTCGTCCGAGCGCTTTCATGGCCATCGGGCGTTGTTCATATACACGATTGACATCGCCGGCAACCAGTTGCAGCTTGGCATTTCGATATGTGGTGCCGCTGGTATTACTGAGGGTGACCCAGCCCGACAGGTCCAGATTGTCGTCGCCAGCATCAAGCTCTGCTACATAGTCAGCCTTCCAGCCGAGACCGCCAGTCAGGTAACTCAACTCTACATTTTGTTCGTGTTCCGTCTTGTTGTTCAGTTGGACCACCAGCGTAGGCCTGTCACGCAGGTTATCCGGCACATCGCTGTAGACAATGCGGCCAGGGATGCCGGTTTCGATCCTGTCGCCTATTTTTAGCACCACGCCGCTGTTTGCCGCCAGCACGCGTGCCTGTTCTTTACTCTCTACACCGGTGGCGGGGTTGGTTCTGATGACGTCTACGGATTTTCCGACAAACTTTTCCAGCAGCTTTTGTGGTGTCAGCAAATCAAAATCGAAGTTCTGCTCAAGAACAGTGAAGACACCATTCAGGCTTCTCAACAGTGCCGTTTCCGGTCGTATCTGTGCGCTTACATCGCGCAAGGCAAGACTTTGGGTACCAGTACTGAGTTTGATCTTGCGTTGATCTTTAACTAATGCCAGGTCATTGTTATAAATGGTTACAGCGACGCTCTGCTGGTTATCCAGAGTGCTGCGGATTTCGTCCGCAAAGCTGGCAGGCGTACCGAATATGAAGCAGGTAGCAATACAATATGAAAGCATGTTGGGTCTGGGCATGTGGCCTCCGCAAGTGGGTTATCCAAACAATAATCCGGCTATATTACGTCAACGCCTTCATTCTGAAGCATGGTTACCAGTCGAATCAAAGGCAGGCCAATCAGGGCATTGGGGTCTTCACCCGTCATGGAGTCTACCAGCGCAATACCCAGTCCTTCGGACTTTGCACTGCCGGCGCAATGATAAGGCTGCTCCTTTAACAGGTAGCGTTCGATTTGGGCGTCACTCAGGCTTCTGAATTTTACGACACAAGGCACTATCTCTGCCTGCATACTGGCTGTCGCTGAATTGTACAAACATAAAGCGCTGTAAAAGGTCACTTCGCGGCCGCGCATCTGTTGCAGCTGTTTCACGGCGTTGTCATGCACCAGGGGTTTGCCGAGCTGCATGTTGTCCAACGTGGCAACCTGGTCACAGCCGATGATCAGGGCCTTGGGGTGATCGATGGCGATTTTTAGTGCTTTCTCCCGTGCGAGACGCAGTGCCGTTTCCTGTGGAAGTTCTCCGTTCAAGGCCGACTCATCGACATCAGGTGAAATGCAGGTGAAAGACAGTTGCAAACGTTCCAGCAGTTCGCGTCGATAAATGGAGGAGGATGCAAGGATTAGTTGGGGTGGGTTCATTTTGATGAAATAGTCGTCAGGATAATAAAAAAGCCGATGACAAGATCGTCACCGGCTCAAGTCTGAAGCTTTAGTCGAGCTGAATCAAGCTGGTTGAATTTCCAGCAGCGATTCATCAGGTGTAACGCTATCACCCTTTTTGACATGAATGGCAACAACGGTTCCCGACTTTGGTGCCTGGATCTCGTTTTCCATTTTCATGGCTTCGATAACGAGTACGGGATCGCCTGCGCTCACCTTGTCACCGACAGATACTCTGACATCCACGATGGAACCTGGCATGGCTGTTGTCACGCATCCTTCATGGACAGGGCGGGGGCGCTTGTTGCCGCCGCCAGAAGAGACTGTTTTCTTTTTGCTGGTGCCGCCATTTGTACCTTCAGCCACCTCAATTTCGCTCAGCGTCTCGACCAGCACCTCTTCCGCAATCCCATCAACAGACACATAATAGGGTCTCTGGTCTTCGCCTGGGTGGCCGCTACCCGTCAATCTGATGTGGAAAGTCTCTCCATGCAGCGTGACATTGAATTCATTCGGCGCATAACGGGCATCAACGGATGCCGCGCTTTGCTTCACATGCAAAGGCTCTGCTTTCAAGGTGCCTGCATTGCGTTCCTGCAGGAAGGTCTTCGCCATTTCCGGGAACATGGCGTAGGTGAGCACATCCTCCTCGCTCTTGCAAAGACCTTCAGCATCTTGCCGTAATTTTTCCATTTCATCTTCGAGCAAGTCGGCAGGACGACACTCAATGACCTTGGCATCGCCGACTGCCATGTTTTTTACGGTTTGATTGATCGGTCCAGGCGATTTGCCATAATGACCCATCAGGTAATTTTTCACTTCTGTGGTGACTGATGTATAGCGCACACCAGTCATCACATTCAAAACGGCCTGGGTACCTACGATCTGTGAAGTAGGGGTGACCAACGGCGGGAAACCCAGATCTTCACGAACACGAGGAATCTCCGCCAGGACTTCATCCATGCGGTCCAGAGCACCCTGTTCTTTCAGTTGGTTGGACAGATTGGAAATCATGCCGCCAGGTACCTGGTTGACCAGCACCCGGGTGTCAACCCCAGTAAAGTCACTTTCAAATTGCCAGTACTTCTTGCGCACTTCACGGAAATAGGCCGTAATCTCCTGTAGTGCAACAAGGTTCAGGCCGGTATCATATTCGGTGCCTTGCAACGCAGCGACTATGCTCTCGGTAGAGGAATGGCTCGCGCCTTCACCAAATGCCGAATTGCATGTATCGATAATCGTTGCGCCAGCTTCCACGCCCCTGAGGAAGCACATGGCGGACAAGCCTGAAGTGGCATGACTATGCAGATGGATAGGTAGATTGACTGCTTCGCGCAAGGCCTTTACCAGTTCGGAAGTGGTTTGTGGCGTCAGCAGGCCTGCCATATCCTTGATGGCAATCGTGTCGCAACCGGAAGCTTCCAGTTCTTTTGCCAGTCCGGCAAAGTGCGGAATATCATGTACAGGACTAGTGGTGTAACTGATCGCGCCCTCTGCGTGCTTCCCTGCAGCCTTTACAGCCTCAATAGACACCCTGAGGTTGCGAAGGTCGTTCATCGCATCAAACACACGAAAGACATCGACCCCGTTGCTTGCTGCTTTCTTCACGAATGCGCGCACCACATCATCCGAGTAATGGCGATAGCCAAGCAGGTTCTGGCCGCGCAACAACATTTGAATGCGACTATTGGGCAGGGCTTTGCGTAATTTCTTCAAACGCTCCCAGGGATCCTCCTTCAAATAGCGTACACAGGCATCAAACGTAGCGCCACCCCATGCTTCCAGAGACCAGAAGCCAATGGCATCCAACTGAGAGCAAATGGGTAACATATCCTCAGTACGCAGACGTGTAGCAATCAAGGACTGATGTCCATCTCTTAAAACTAATTCTGAAACATGTACTTTAGCCATATTCTTAACTTATCGCTTTAGGTTTAAATTGGTATCAAATGCCTTCGTGCGCAGCAATTGCAGCAGAAATAGCTGCAGCTATCATCTCGGGCGGAATCTCTGTCGCGTAGTTTGCCAGCTCGGGATGCATCTCAACGAAACTCGTGTCAAACTTGGCTCGCCTGAAATCAGGGTGCTTCAAAATTTCCTGATAATAAGGAATGGTGGTCTTGACCCCATAAACCACCATATCATCCAATGCACGACGGCCACGTTCGATCACGCTTTCCCAGTTCAAAGCCCACACCGTCAGTTTTGCACACATGGAATCGTAGTAGGGCGGGATGACATAGCCGCTATACATGGCTGCATCAATCCGTACGCCCGGGCCGCCCGGCGAATAATAGCGGGTAATCTTGCCAAAACTTGGCAGAAAGTCGTTTTTCGGGTCTTCGGCATTGATACGAAATTCCATGGCAAAGCCGCGATAATGCACTTCATCCTGCTTGTACTGCAGCTTCATGCCGTCTGCAACACGAATCTGTTCCTGCACGATATCAATACCAGTGATACTTTCAGTCACCGTATGCTCGACCTGCAGACGGGTGTTCATCTCCATGAAATAGAAACTGTTATCTGAGTCCAGCAGGAATTCAACCGTGCCGGCATTCTCATAACCAACGGCTTTTGCTGCCTTGACTGCAAGTTTGCCAATATAGTCACGCTGCGCCTTGCTGAGTTGCGGTGAAGGGGCAATTTCAATCAGTTTCTGGTTGCGGCGCTGAATCGAACAGTCGCGCTCAAATAGATGAATTACATTGCCATGGCTGTCGGCCAGAATCTGGACTTCAATGTGACGCGGATTAACAACACACTTCTCCAGAAACACTTCCGGCTTGCCAAAAGCCTTGCTGGCTTCTGAAATGACACGGTCGTAGTTACTAAGTAGTTCTTTCTCATTATTACAGCGCCGTATACCACGGCCACCGCCGCCATTGGTTGCTTTCAGCATGACGGGGTAGCCGATTTTCTTGGCGAGCGTGCGGGCTTCCTCCACATCGACCAGGTTGCCGTCACTCCCTGGCACGCAGGGTATGCCGGCGGCAATCATGGCATTACGTGCCTGAATCTTATCGCCCATCTGGCGAATGACTTTGGCTTTTGGGCCTATGAACTTTATGCCGCGGCGAGCGCAAACCTCTGCCAATTCGGGATTCTCGGAAAGAAAGCCATAGCCTGGATGCAAGGCATCACAACCGGAAGCCACCGCCAGATTGACGATATTATGGGCATTCAGATAACCGATAACAGGATCTGAACCAATATTATAAGCCTCGTCTGCTTTTTTGACGTGCAGGGCATGTCGGTCAGCGTCCGAATAGATGGCAACCGATTTGATGCCCATCTCCGAACAGGCACGGACTATACGTACGGCAATTTCACCGCGGTTAGCTACAAGAATTTTTTTGATCACAAACGAACCCGAATCCAAAAAGAAACCAAACAATTGTTTGGCTTGAAAAACCTGTTTTTTTTGACACAAAACCTCGAGGATTATATCATGCGCCCCCTATGGCTGCATCAATCAATCAGGGCACGGTGATTAACAACATTGAGTTTGCGCAAAAAGCGCTTGAAATTCATGATATAATCCCCGTTTTGCAATTTTCACGACTTGCGGACATGCTGGCCAACACGGCCGGGCAATTGGATTGCAAGTTGTGGGGCGGCAGGGATTCAAACAATATTGCCTGCATTCAGCTGCAGGTGCAGGGTTGTTTGAATCTGACTTGTCAGCGCTGCTTGCAGGCTTTTGAGCATGAAGTAACGATTGATACGCGCTTTGTATTGGTGCGGGATGAATCTGAAATGCCGGCGCCAGAAGATGAAAGCGACGACGAAGATTATTTGTCAGTCCAGGCTGAGATGCCTGTGTTTGAATTGATTGAAGATGAATTGTTGTTAGCGTTACCAATTGCCCCAAAGCACAACGAGGGTGAATGTGTTAACGGAAACAATTCAAATGAGTATAAAAAACCAAATCCATTTGCCAAGCTGGAATTACTTAAAAGTAAAAAATAGCCTGGCGAAGCTAAATTAAAGAAGCATTTACAGGAGCATTATTATGGCTGTTCAACAAAACAAGAAGTCCCCATCCAAGCGTGGCATGCATCGTTCACATGATTTTCTGACTAACCCGACACTGGCTGTTGAGCCAACCACCGGTGAGACTCATCTGCGTCACCACATTAGCCCGAGCGGCTATTACCGTGGTCGTAAGGTGTTGCCTGCCAAGGGCGAGTAATTCTCATTAAAATCAGCAAGGCGGGTGAAATTCACCCGCTAACTGTTTTTATCACTTCAATTTCCAGAATCTAAATAGCGAACATGGATACCACTGTCGCTATCGACGTCATGGGGGGCGATCATGGCCCACATGTCACGATACCTGCTGCGCTCGAAGCACTAAAGCAGGACGACGAGCTCAATATAATTCTGGTGGGTCTGTCCGAGGCCATCAATGCAGAGTTACGTGCCAGGAGTGCCAAGCCCGGTCCCCGGCTGCGCATACATCACGCAAGTGAAGTGGTGGCCATGGACGAGTCTCCGCAAAGCGCGTTGAAGAACAAAAAAGATTCTTCCATGCGTGTTGCCATCAATCTGGTTAAAAGTGGCGAAGCTAACGCCTGTGTGAGCGCCGGGAACACTGGCGCGCTCATGGCAACTGCCCGGTTTGTGCTTAAAACACTGCCAGGCATTGATCGTCCGGCTATCGCTGCCATATTGCCCAACCAGAAAGGCACCACTTACATGCTGGATCTTGGTGCCAATGCCGACTGTACACCGGAACAACTGCTGCAGTTCGCAGTGATGGGCGCCATGCTGGTTTCCTGTGTCGAGCACAAAGAGCGGCCTTCCATCGGGCTATTAAATATCGGTTCCGAAGATATCAAGGGTAATGAAACCGTCAAACAGGCCGGAGAACTGCTTCGTGCCAGCCATCTCAACTTCTACGGCAATGTGGAAGGCACCGATATCTATAAAGGCACAACCGATGTGGTGGTGTGTGATGGTTTTGTTGGCAATGTGGCATTGAAGACATCCGAAGGTGTGGCCCAGATGATGAGCAAATTCCTCATTGCGGAATTCAAGCGCAACTGGCTGACCAAATTAATGGCACTCGTGGCGATGCCGGTACTCAAGTCCTTCAGGCGTCGCCTTGACCCTCGTCGCTATAATGGCGCCAGCTTTCTGGGTTTGCGCGGCATCGTGGTCAAGAGCCATGGCGGGGCTGATGATTTTTCTTTCCAGTTCGCCATTAAGGCGGCGACTGAGGAGGCGAGAAGCGGGGTGTTGCGCAGAATCACAGAACAACTGGAAATTGAACATATCCAACCACACGCCGTTTCAACATCACCGGCAGAGTCTGCACCGAAAGAGATTGCATGAAGTATTCACGTATTGCAGGAACTGGCAGCTATTTGCCGGAAAAGATTTTAACTAATGCTGATCTGGAAAAGATGGTAGACACGACAGACGAATGGATCGTCAGTCGCACTGGTATCCGCCAGCGCCATATTGCTGCAGAAGGTGAGTTCACCAGCGACCTTTCGGTCGCAGCAGCACGGAGGGCAATGTCAGCGGCAGATGTGGATGCCAGCGAAATCGACCTGATTATTGTGGCTACGACAACCCCCGATCGGGTTTTTCCAAGCACCGCATGTCTAGTTCAGGACAAACTCGGCATATCCAATTGTCCCGCTTTTGATATTCAGGCGGTCTGCAGCGGTTTCGTCTATGCGCTTGCTACGGCCGATAATTTCATTAAATGCGGCGGGGCAAAGTGTGTGCTGGTCATCGGCGCAGAAACCATGTCGCGTATCACAGACTGGACCGATCGCAGCAACTGCATTCTGTGGGGTGATGGTGCGGGTGCCGTTATTCTTAAAGCCAGTAAAGAACCGGGTATTCTTTCCACACATCTGCATGCAGATGGCAGCTATGCCCATTTGCTGAATGTGCCTTGTGGCGTGTCCAAGCAAGATGGTAGCGGCACCATCTGCATGGAAGGTAATTCCGTATTCAAGATCGCCGTCAATACCCTGGATGCGATTGTGGATGAAACACTGGATGCCAATGGCTTGCAGAAGTCCGATGTGGACTGGCTGGTCCCGCATCAGGCCAATATTCGCATCTTGCAATCTACCGCCAAAAAACTGGGGATGAGCATGGAACGTGTCGTGGTAACGGTGGATGTGCATGGCAATACCTCCGCCGCCTCCATCCCTCTGGCACTTGATGTTGCTGTTCGTGATGGCAGAATTAAACGCGGTGAAACCATATTGATGGAAGCCTTTGGGGGTGGTTTTACCTGGGGTTCTGTATTAATGAAATATTAAGAGTGGCTTGATTCAACCACCCTTCACTGAAATACCCTAAAGCTAGCTCCTAAATTATCAAGAGAAACCAGATGAAATTTGCTTTTTTCTTTCCCGGCCAAGGCTCTCAATCCATAGGCATGATGCAAGGGTTTGGCGACGACGCAGTTATTAGGGCAACTTTTGCCGAGGCGTCTGATATTCTGGGCCAGGATTTCTGGCACATGGCGACTGAGCCAAATGAGCTGCTTAATCAAACCACAAACACCCAGCCACTCATGCTGACTGCAGGCGTTGCGACCTGGCGTTTGTGGCAGTCGCGCAACAGCCAGCAACCTGACGTCATGGCCGGGCATAGCCTGGGTGAATATACGGCGTTGGTCGCGGCCGGTGTGCTCAGCTTCCAGGATGCGCTACCTTTGGTGCGATACCGTGCTGAAGCGATGCAGGGTGCAGTGGCAGAAGGTGTGGGCGCCATGGCCGCGATTCTTGGGTTGGATGACGACACCGTGCGTGTTGTCTGTGCTGAAGCCGCCCAAGGCGAGGTGCTTGAGGCCGTCAATTTGAACTCGCCTGGTCAGGTCGTTATCGCCGGACACAAGTCGGCTGTTGAACGTGGCATGGAAATGGCCAAGGCAAAGGGCGCAAAACGTGCCCTGCCATTGCCGGTTAGTGTTCCTTCCCATTGCGCACTGATGAAACCAGCTGCAGACAATCTGGCGAGCTATATTGCCGCCGTAAAAATGGCCTCCGGTCAGATTCCAGTGCTACACAATTCTGATGTGGCTGCTTATACTGAGCCTGAAAAAATCAAAGATGCACTGGTACGCCAGCTGTACAATCCTGTCCGCTGGGTGGAAACTGTACAGCGCATCCATGCCGATGGCGCTCAAGCCAGCGCCGAGTGCGGCCCTGGCAAGGTGCTTGCCGGCCTGAGCAAACGCATTGTTGCTGAACTGCCTTGTATTGCCTTAACCAGCCATGAAGCCATGGATGAGGCAAGTGCGCAGTTCGGCCTGTAACCGTTCATCAATATAACAAGAACTTTAGCAAGCGAGGAGACAAGATGCTCAATGGACAGATTGCACTGGTAACCGGTGCCAGCCGCGGTATTGGCGCAGCAATTGCCCAGGAACTGGGCAAGCAGGGTGCTATTGTGATTGGCACAGCAACATCTGCATCCGGCGCCGAACATATTAGCCAGGCCTTGCAACAAAGCCAGATCAAGGGTGCTGGTATGGCTCTGGATGTGAATGACGCAGTGCAGGTCGATCAACTGCTCAAGACAATAGCGGCACAGTTTGGCGATGTGACTATCCTGGTTAATAATGCCGGCATCACACGCGACACTTTATTAATGCGTATGAAAGACGAGGATTGGGATGCCGTAATCGGTACCAACCTTAAATCTGTTTACCGCATGTCACAGGCTGTGATCCGGCCAATGATGAAAGCTCGTACAGGGCGTATCATTAACATTTCATCTGTAGTTGGGCATATGGGCAATGCCGGTCAGACCAATTACGCCGCTGCGAAAGCCGGCATGACCGGTTTCAGCAAATCACTGGCTGCAGAACTCGGTAGTCGTGGCATTACGGTAAACTGTGTCGCTCCGGGTTTTATTGATACGGATATGACACGCGAACTGCCCGAGGAACAAAGGCAGGCATTGCTGCAGCACATTCCGGCTGGCAGGCTCGGGCAGGCGGAAGAAATTGCCGCTGCAGTTGCATTTCTGGCTTCATCTGCAGCAGCTTACATCACCGGTGAAACCTTGCACGTAAATGGTGGTATGTTGATGGTTTGATGCGCCTGACTATAGGCGCATTTAAGGTTTTTGAATTCCTCGGGACTTTTGTTAGAATGTCCCGAGTTTTATAAGCTTGAATATTTTAAAGGGGTATTTAGATGTCTGACATCGAACAACGCGTTAAAAAAATCGTTGCTGAGCAACTGGGTGCGAATGAGGCTGATGTAAAAAACACCTCCTCTTTCGTGGATGACTTGGGTGCTGATTCATTGGATACAGTTGAGTTGGTCATGGCACTCGAAGAAGAGTTTGATTGCGAAATCCCGGATGAAGAAGCTGAGAAGATTACTAACGTACAGCAAGCAATTGACTACGTTACAGCTAACCTGAAATAAGCCCCGTAGTTTAATCAATTTGAAAATTAAGAGCGCTTCCAGGCGCTCTTAACATATAGAGCATGCAAAAACGAAGAATTGTAGTCACTGGCATAGGTGTCGTATCACCAGTAGGTATTGGTGCAGAGGCAGCCTGGTCCAATCTTGTCGCCGGTAAATCCGGCATCACCAGAATCAGCAAGTTCGATCCCAGTAACTTTGCATCGCAGATTGCAGGCGAAGTGAAGGACTTCGACGTTTCGCAATTTCTGCCTGCAAAAGATGCTCGCCGTATGGATACTTTCATACAATATGGTTTGGTGGCTGCAATCGAGGCGGTGAAAGATGCCGGTATTGTCGCTACTGAAGAAAATGCCGAGCGTATCGGCGTTTCTATTGGCTCTGGCATCGGCGGCCTGCACCTGATTGAGCAAACCAACGACGTCTATGACGAAGGCGGCCCACGCAAGATATCTCCTTTCTTTATTCCCGGCACCATCATCAACATGATCTCCGGCAATCTGTCCATCATGTATGGCTTCAAAGGCCCTAATGTATCCATCGTGACCGCCTGTACCACAGGCACGCATTCCATCGGCGATGCCGCGCGCATGATTGAATATGGCGATGCTGACGTCATGGTGGCCGGCGGCGCAGAAGCTGCGATTACAGAACTCTCGGTCGGTGGGTTTGCTGCCTCACGTGCGCTTTCCAGCCGCAATGATGATCCAGCTACTGCCAGTCGGCCATGGGACAAGGATCGCGATGGCTTCGTCATTGGCGAAGGTGCCGGTGTCATGGTGCTGGAAGAATATGAATCAGCCAAAAAACGAGGCGCTAAAATCTATGCAGAACTGGTTGGCTACGGCATGAGTGCGGATGCTTATCATATGACAGCACCCAATATGGACGGTCCACGACGTTCCATGCGTAATGCCATGCAGAACGCTGGCATCAGTCCCGACCAGGTGCAATTCATCAACGCACATGGCACATCCACACCGCTGGGTGATGCCAATGAAACCAGTGCTATCAAGGCAGCGTTTGGAGACCACGCGAAGAAGTTGGTCGTCAATTCCACCAAATCCATGACGGGGCATTTGCTCGGCGGTGCTGGCGGCCTGGAGTCGGTATTTACTGTGCTTTCGATTCATCACCAGGTTTCACCACCGACCATTAATATTTTCAATCAGGATCCGGAATGTGATCTGGATTTCTGTGCAAACACTGCACGTGACTTGAAGATTGAATATGCACTAAAGAACAACTTTGGTTTTGGTGGTACGAACGGTAGTCTGGTATTCAAGAAAGCCTAATCGCTTTTCAGAGTAAGGCTTAGCAATAAGTCTTGCTCACTGAATTTAAAGCGTGCGTTTATGCACAGTTTTGATGCATGTGACAGGGATAGGTATGTTTTAGTAGCCGTTTCTTGAATGATTTTTGTAAGTATCTGAATAGTATAGATTTGCTAATTGTTCAAAATATAGTCACCAAGAGAGAAAGCTAATGACTATCATAGCTTAGCTACTTTATTCGAAGCTCATCCACAATACTGTCCACAGCTTTTGTGGATGAATTTTCCGAGTACCAGAATTTCAGAAAAATCAAGTCTTTATCCCTTCAGCAACATGCTTTACGATGGCGTATCGTCGTCCCCAACAAAGAACCAGCCTGCTGAATGACAATACCGGAAACACAGGATTTTTTAATCAACGGAATCAAAGAGGGCTGCTTGTCACCCCTCGACCGTGGGTTTGCTTATGGTGATGGTATATTCAGAACGCTGACCATCCAGAACGGATGTGCGCAACATTGGGCATTGCACTACGCCAAACTGGTACACGACTGCAACATGCTGGGAATCGTCTGCCCAAGCGCCACCGTGTTATTGAATGATATTGAGCGCCTGTTTGCCGATAGCCAGCATGCTGTGGCCAAGATCATCATAACGCGTGGCGAGGGTGCCAGAGGCTATTCCATGCCATCCTTGGCACAGCCAACCCGTGTCGTCATCAAGTCCGCATTCCCGCACTATCCTCAAGCTCATTTTGAACAGGGCGTCCGATTGCACTTGTGCCAGACTCGCCTGGGACTGCAGCCACAGCTTGCCGGCATCAAGCATCTCAATCGCCTGGAGAACGTTATAGCGCGTGCAGAATGGTCCGACAGCGCGGTTGCTGATGGACTGCTGCTGGATGTCGAGGGTAATGCGATTGAATGCACGGCAAGCAATCTGTTCGCCAGATATGACAGGACTTTGTTAAGCCCCAACCTGGCACGCTGTGGTGTGGCGGGAGTCACGCGCCAGAGAGTACTTGAAATGGCGCCGGAGCTAGGCTATGCGACAGAAATTGCTGACATCCCGCTCGCCACTTTACTGGCAGCAGACGAGGTTCTGATTACAAACAGCCTGTTTGGCGTCTGGCAGGTATTGGAGCTAAGCCATAAACAATGGCAGCCCCAATCCATGGCAGCCAGGTTAAGGAAACTTTTACAGGAATAGCATGCGTTTAATCAATCAGTTGGTGTTTATTGCACTATTCATCATCTTGCTATTCGCTAGCTGGATGTACTACTTTGTTTCTACTCCTCTTGCGCTGCAGGATGAAGTGATGGAAGTGGATATCAGGTCTGGTAGCAGTTTGCGCGGCATATCGGCGCAACTGGTCGAGCAGGGCGTGTTATCCGAATCATGGAGTTTTGTACTCCTGGTCAGACTGCTGGGCAAGGCAGGTGAGGTGAAAGCCGGTAATTACCTGATAGAAAGTGGTTCTACCCCTTACGACCTGTTTGTGACGATTACCAGTGGTAAAACCACACAGGCTGGGATTACTTTCATCGAAGGCTGGACCTTTCAACAGATGCGCGATGTCATGATGAAAAACGATGCCATCAAGCACGTCTCTATTCCCTATACTGATGAACAGATACTGCAGAACATCGGTGCAACAGAAAAGCATCCAGAAGGGCTATTTTTTCCCGACACCTATTACTTCAGCAAGGGCATGACTGACCTGCAAATTCTTGAGCGTGCCTATCGTGCGATGCAGGGCAGGTTGAGTGCTGCCTGGCAGCAGAGAGAGGCCGGCTTGCCCTACAAGACCCCTTATGAAGCACTCATTATGGCCTCTATCATTGAAAAGGAAACCGGCAGGGCGGATGAGCGAAAGACCATTGCAGGCGTATTTGTGAATCGTCTGCGTGTCGGCATGCGACTGCAAACTGACCCCACTGTCATTTACGGCATGGGTGAGAGTTTTAATGGCAATATACGCAGGAAGGACCTGCAGACAGATACTGCTTACAATACATACACCAGAAATGGATTGCCGCCGACACCCATTGCCATGCCCGGCCTGGCCTCCGTCGAGGCTGCATTGCATCCGGCGAAAACAAAAGCGCTCTATTTTGTCGGCAAAGGCGATGGCAGTCATGTGTTTTCATCAACACTGGCCGAACACAACAGGGCGGTGGTCAAATATCAGCTAAAACGAGGTCAGAGTGCGCGGTAAATTCATTACTTTGGAAGGTATGGACGGGGCAGGTAAAAGCACGCACATCCCCGCCATTATTGCCGCATTGCAGGCAAAAGGCCTGCATGTGGTCAGCACGCGTGAGCCGGGCGGAACCAGCTTGGGGGAAAGTTTGCGGGAAATACTCCTGCATCAGCCCATGGATCCGGAAACCGAGACTTTACTCATGTTTGCAGCCCGCCGTGAACATATCGCGCAGGTTATCGAGCCGGCGCTGAACAATGGCTCTTACGTGGTCTCTGACCGCTTTTCTGATGCGAGCTTTGCTTATCAGCATGGTGGTCGTGGTGTGCTCGCTGAGAAGGTTGAGCAACTTGAAGCCTGGGTACACTCAAGCTTGCAGCCTGATTTGACCATATTGCTTGATGTTCCGGTTGAGATCAGCGTGGCTCGCCTGGCAGGAGCACGCAATCCGGATAAATTTGAGCAACAAAGCCCGGCATTTTTTACGCGCATAAGAGAAGCCTACCTGCAGCGAGCAAAGGCCGATCCGAAACGTTTCCGCATCGTCGATGGCAATCAGCCGATTAAAACGGTTGAGCACTCACTGCAACAGATCATAGCGGGCCTGTAGAGTCAAATATGTCCGTATATCCATGGCAGTTCGAGTCCCTGGCTAAAATCTCGAGAAAACGCGAGCGTTTGCCACATGCGATGCTACTTCATGGCAATAGCGGTATAGGCAAATTCGATTTTGCCCAGCAACTGGCACAGTCACTGCTATGTCTTTCGCCGCACTCGAATGGCGAGCCATGTAATGTATGCACCAGCTGTAGCTGGTTCGTGCAAGGCAATCATCCGGACTTTCGTTTATTAAGCCCTGAGCAGGATGCAGACGATGAATCGGAACCAGGCTCCGCCAAGAAAACCGGCAAGAAAAGCCAGATCAGCGTAGTACAGGTGCGAGAGTTGGCCGACTTCCTGACACTTTCCAGTCACCAGAGCGAAGGTCTGCGCGTGGTGCTGATTCATCCCGCCGAGGCCTTGAACCAGGCCTCAGCCAATGGTTTGCTGAAAATGCTGGAAGAACCGCCCGCAGGAGTAGTCTTTATCCTGGTGACCCACCAGCTGAATCGACTATTGCCCACTATCATCAGTCGCTGCCATAAGATCGATATGCCTATCCCGGCACGAGATGTGGCACTCGCCTGGCTACATGAGCAAGGGCAGGCAGATGCAGAGCAGTCGCTTGACTACGTGGGTGGCGCGCCATTGAACGTCATCCGAGGGGTTGGGCAAAATTCCCGGCGGCTCAATACCGACTTGTTTGCACAGGGGCGTCAACTGGATCCGTTTTTTGCAGCATCAACTGCAGTAGCCCAAGGCATGGAGCTGGCGATTGATGGCCTGCAGAAATGGACTTATGACCTGATTTCCTGTCTGCTGACCGGCAAGATTCGCTACCACATCCAGCATACGAGCGCTTTGCAAGCCTTGGCCAAAAGCGTAGACTTAGGCCTGTTGCTGGAGTTTCAACGCAAACTGAATGAAGCAAAAAAATCAGCCAGTCATCCGTTAAGCAATGAATTGCAGCTCGAAACTATTTTTCTCTCCTACACGCAATTGTTCATGAAAAGAGTGGAATAAACATTATGTCTGCATTGCCACCCGAAGATCAGTCCGCAGCAAGTTCCGCACCCAAGCCCGGCGTATTATCACTTGCCATCAAGGAAAAGGCCGCACTTTATGCCTCCTATATGCCCTTCATTAAAGGCGGTGGACTTTTTATCCCTACGAACAAAAGCTTTAAAATCGGTGATGAAGTTTTTATGTTGCTGAGCTTGCTGGATGACCCTACAAAACTGAAGGTGGTTGGTCATGTCATCTGGCTCACCCCGGTAGCTCAGGGAAACCGCCCGCAGGGGATAGGTGTGCAGCTGAGCGAGAAAGATGGCGGGACGGAAGTAAAAAACAAGGTAGAAGGCCTGCTTAGCGGGGCACTTAAATCAGGTAGACCCACTCATACGATGTAATTATTCAACTAAAGTAGTCAAATGCTTGTAGATTCACACTGCCACCTCAATTTCCCAGAACTCGCCAGCAACATGCCCGCCATCAGAGACGCAATGTCTGAGCATCAGGTTGGTCATGCCTTGTGCATTTCGGTCAATTTGCGCGAATATCCTCAGGTGCTTGCAGTTGCAGATGCTTACGATAACTTTTATGCCACAGTAGGCGTGCATCCGGACTATGAAGACGAGCCTCCACTCCGCATTGAACAATTAGTGGAGCTTGCCAGAAACCCGAAGGTGATCGGGATAGGAGAGACGGGGCTCGATTATTTCCGCCTGAGCGGCGATCTCGAATGGCAGCGCGACCGCTTTCGCACACATATCCGCGCAGCCATAAAGGTCGGCAAGCCGCTGATTATTCATACCCGGTCAGCTGCTGAAGATACCCTGCGCATCATGCGGGAAGAGCAAGCTGCCTTGACAGGCGGAGTAATGCACTGTTTTACAGAGAGTCTTGATGTCGCAATGCAGGCGATTGAAATGGGCTTCTACATATCCTTTTCAGGCATTGTAACTTTCAAGAATGCGGTAGCCTTGAAAGAAGTTGCCAAACAGATCCCGCTTGACCGCGTACTGGTAGAAACCGATTCGCCTTATCTTGCACCGGTGCCATTTCGCGGCAAAATAAACCAGCCGGCCTATGTTAAATACGTGGCTGAAGAGGTCGCCAAGCTACGCGGCATCAGTTATGAAGAATTGGCCACGGCCACAACTGAAAACTTTTTCCGGCTTTTCAAGCACGCAACAAGATGCAGCTGATTATGCTCGGTGTCGGCTCCAGCGCCGGCACGCCTGTCATTGGTTGTAGCTGCAAAACCTGCACCTCAGCTGATGCACGCAATAAAAGAACTCGCTGCTCGGCAGCCATTGTTTTACCTGCCGGCGAAACCATCCTGATAGACACCGGCCCGGATTTGCGTCTACAGGCATTGCGTGAAGACCTGAAAAGAGTAGATGCCGTTCTGTATACCCATACGCATGCAGATCACCTGCATGGCATTGACGATCTACGCTCTTTTTGTCAGTTGCAACGACAGCAGCTCCCTCTTTACGGCAGCCAGGAAACCTTGCACCATATCGCCAGCAAGTTCTCCTATGTGCTGAGAGAGCCAAGTGATTTCTGGGATTTGCCTGTACTGACAGCAAAACGAGTGGCAGAACCATTGGAGCTGTTTGGTGTAAAGATTACCCCCATACCAGTAAAGCATGGCAATAGTGATATCCTTGGCTATCGAATTGGAAACATCGCCTATATTACGGATGTCTCGGTCATACCGGAAAGCTCTTTGGCTTTATTGCGGGGCCTGGATGTGCTGGTGCTGGACTGCTTGAGATTCAAGCCTCATCCCACGCATATCAACCTGGAACAAAGTCTGGAATATGCCAGCCTCATTAATGCCAATCAGACTTATTTGATTCACATGACGCATGAAATTGAATACGGCGAGGTTAGTCAACGGTTGCCAGATACGGTGCGTTTAGGCTATGACGGCTTGAGGGTCGGCACTTGAAGATAGCTACCTTGCAACATGCAAGCAGATGGCAAAAATGCGATAATTCGGCAATAAATTATTTAACGCACCACTAGAGCTAGGAATAGATATGCAACTCAGTAAAAAAACCTGTATTTCTCTTGCCGTTGTCGGTTCTGTTTTCATGATCAACCCAGTCTTTGCAGAAACCAGCAGCAAGCCAGCGAGGGTCACCCAAGCTAAAGCCAAGAAAGTCTATACTGAGGACGAATTTCTCAATGCGTTCAGTGGCAAGTCACGTAAAGACATCACTGCCCAGCTCGGCCAGCCCGTGAAAAAAGAGCAGGGTGTGAAGCCTTCGGGTGCCAATGCCGCGATCACCCAACTGGGTGGCAAGTCAGGTGACTCCACAAAGCCAGTTAACGTCGAGATGTGGTACTACTCCGATATCGTTCGCTACGATGCCAAAAGAACCTATAAACAGACAGAGTTGACGTTTGTAAATGATCGCGTCATGAATATCACCTTCTTCAACAACAGATAACCTGTTGAAGACATAACATTTACAAAGACGCCCGCCGTGGCTAACCCAGCGCGGGTACAAGCACGGCGGCGCCGCTAAATCTCCCAGCTCGCAGGTCATTCAAGGCTTCGTTTGCCTCGCTGAGCGGATAAACAACCGGATGCGTCTGTACCGGGATCTCAGTAGCCATTTCAAGAAACTCCAGGCCATCGGCACGAGTCAGGTTGGCAACGCTTTTTATGGAGCGTTCTCCCCACAGCAGATGATAGGCAAAAGACGGTATGTCCGTCATGTGGATTCCCGCACAGATGATCGTTGCTCCTTTTGAACTCGCCTTCAAGGCAACTGGCACCAAATCCCCTACGGGCGCAAATATCAGCACAGTATCCAGCTCTGCCGGGGGAGTTTCCCCGGCGTGTCCTGCCCACACGGCGCCTAGTGTTTTTGCAAAATCCTGGGCTTGAATATCATTTTTACGTGTAAAAGCATAAACCGAGCGGCCTTGATGAACAGCGACTTGTGCAATCAGGTGCGCCGCCGCACCGAAGCCATAGATGCCCAGGTTAGCCCCATTACCGGCAAGTTTTAATGCACGATAGCCAATCAGACCCGCGCAAAGCAAGGGGGCGGCGTTGATGGTTGAGTAATGCTCATCAATCCGGAAACAGAACCGTGAATCCGCCAGTGTGTATTCGGCAAAGCCCCCGTCAATCTGATACCCAGTAAACCTGGCCTGGTCACAGAGATTTTCACGCCCGGTCAGGCAATAATGGCAGTTGCCACAGGTCCAGCCCAGCCAAGGTACGCCGACTCGTTCACCGATGGAGAACTGATTTACTCCCACACCATTTTCAATGACTTCGCCAACAATCTCATGCCCAAGCACCAGCGGGAGTTTTGGGCTTGGCAGGTCGCCATCCATAACATGCAAATCGGTGCGACAGACCCCACAGGCCAGTACGCGCAACAATACCTGATGTTTATCGGGGTGTGGGGTGGGAATTTCAGTGTAGGCAAGCGGCTGGTTTTGTCTTTCGAGCAGCATGGCTTTCATGGCTTACTCCTTCACTACATAATAAGGCTCACGAACACGCGAGCATTTCAAGAGCATTGATACGTAATGTGTCACATAATTGACATGTGTCAAAAGATAATCTAGTTTTTCGATCAAAGTGTTAGGCTGTTGAATCGAATTAATAAGGAGAATAGATCATGCGCTCGATTCTTGTTCCCGTGGATGGCTCCAAGCATGCCCTGAATGCACTGAAACATGCCATTTCAATAGTACGGGGAGGCATTGCAGCTCAGATACACGTCATCAACGTGCAACCTGTGATAGTCCCGCTAAGCGATTTCTATGATTATGACCTGATCGAGAAAGCCCAACATGATGAGGCCGAAAAAGTCATGCTATCGGCTTGCAAGCTATTGGACAAGGCCGGAGTTAAATATTCCAAAGCCACCAAGATCGGCCCCATCGCCAGCACCATTGTCGATTACGGCAAGTCACACAAATGTGGCTGGATCATCATGGGCACGCGCGGCATGGCCTCACTGGGCAGTCTGATCATGGGCTCTACATCCAACAGGGTAATACATCTGGCCAAGGTGCCGGTAACGCTGGTCAAGTAAATACATCGCCTATACAGGGTCGGCGAGAGGCAGGGCTTACTTAAAATAGGCTTTGGCAATGTACTGTGACAGCATCCGCTCGGTGTTAAAGAAGGAGGCATTGAGCGCGATGGCATGCCGCATTACCTCCACATAACGATCCTGTTCGTTACAGAACATGGGCAGAATGATCATTTCCAGCTTGTTATAAAGGGCCTCTGCATCTTCAGCACGGCTGTCAGGATTGTGCATATTGATCTCCTTATGCCCACCTATAGCCCAACCGGTGACGCCCTCGATGCATCCTTCACCCCACCAGCCATCCAATATACTCAAGGATGGAACGCCATTGACGGCCGCCTTCATACCACTGGTGCCTGATGCCTCAAGTGGCGGCTGCGGCGTATTAAGCCAGAGGTCCACTCCGGAGGTCACCAGTTTTGCCAGGTTAATCCCGTAATCCTCAAGATAGACCATCTTGATCTTGCCCTTCAGCCTCTCCTTGACTTCATGGATACGGCGTATGACTTCCTTCCCATCGTTGTCCTGTGGATGCGCCTTGCCTGCATAAACAATCTGGAATGGCCCGATATCCCGCGCTATCTTGAGCAAGCGCTCAACATCCCAGAATAGCAACTCTGCACGCTTGTAGACGGTTGCCCGCCGGGCGAAGCCGATAGTGAAGACATCAGGCTCAAAACCAGAATTAGTGAGCTTATTGATATGCTCAATGAGATTTTCTTTGGCTTGATTATGAGCTTTCAAGATATGCCGTTTTGAAATATTGAGCGCATAACGCAGGCTGGGATTGTCTGCCCGCCATCCGGGAATATGCTCATCGAACAATGCGGCGACAGGAGGAGCCGCCCAGGTGGCCGCATGTACGCCATTGGTAATGGAATGAATATCGTACTTGGCGAACATCTGCTGGGCTATCTGCCCGTGGCTTTTTGCCACCCCGTTGATGTAATAACTATTTTCAAGGGCAAGATAGGTCATGTTCAACTCGCCGTTGAGACAGAACTCCTGCTCGCAATCGGCAAATATGCCGCGATACCCGGTGACCACCTGATGCACCAGGTCTGTGGGAAACTTGTCATGTCCGGCGGGCACCGGCGTATGGGTGGTGAAGATGCACTTGGTTTTAACCAGATGGATGATTTCTGGCGAGATGATCTGCTTTGCCGTCCCCTCCGTCATATCCCAGACCTGCTTGGCGAGTTCGTACGCAAGCTCCAGGGTTAGTAGCGCGGCATGCCCTTCATTCATGTGGAAGCGTCGGACTGAGTTGTAGTCCAATGTGCGCAGCATTTTGACGCCGCCTATGCCCAGAACAGCCTCCTGGCAAAGCCGATAACGCATATCGCCACCATAAAGATGGTCGGTGATACCGCGGTCCACTGTGGCGTTCTGTTCGAGATCGGTGTCAAGGAAATATACCGGCACAACGTCACCGCATACTCCTTTGACCTCGTATTTCCAAGCCCGGACCAGAACCTGTCGTCCTTCAATCTCAATCGTGCAGCGCGGCTCCATTTCCTGCAGTTTGTCAGTGACCTGCCAGATAACGTCATCTTCATTTTGCCAGCCGCTGGCATCTAGCTTTTGGTGGAAGTAGCCTTTACGATAAAGCAAGGTCACAACGACCATGGGTATGCCCAGATCGGCTGCCGCACGCACCGTATCCCCAGCCAGTGTGCCCAACCCGCCAGCGTAGGTCGGAATTGATTCATCCAGTCCGATTTCCATCGTAAAGTACGCTATATGGTCTTTTCCATCCATGATGCTCTGCCTGTGATTATTATTCAGGTACTGATGATAGCCCTCGTGTCCTTAGATGCCTTTATATCAGATTCTGATAATAGCCTCTTGCTTGGCAAGGTGCTACGTGCTCGAGGCTGGTAATGCCGTCGTAAAAGACCGAGATCTTTATAATTAAAAGCAAGGTATGGGATTACCCTTGACTCCAGTTTGAGGGTTTTCAGCCCAAATTTGAACTAAAGGACCTCCCGATAGATGCCCTCATTAGCGGCGATTTTCTGCGACGCGTCAATAGTCCGAAATTCGGGCGTATTTTCTGCGTTCTCACCAATGAGGGGTTTTTCCTGTAGACCGGCAGCCGTTCCAGTTCCGCCGAACGGCTCCCGCAAAGGGCGGACGCCCGCCACGACGGGGGGTACCCACGAAGCGGGGGGCGGCGTGCTTGCCTTTGCGCTTGCCACTGGTGAAACCTCGGGAATAGGGGGGGTGGCTGCGCCAGCAGCGGCGGCGTTAGCCGCCTGTCTCTCCCGCATCCACTCCCGCGCCATCCACAGGTAGTTAGCGATATACCGCAGTTCGTGAGGTGCAAAACCGCGGTTCTCCGGTGTCCACAGCCTGCCACGCCAGAGCGTCCAGCCTTCCCATTCATCGCCCATGAGCTGGTAGCCAGCAGCCAGCCGGACGACGCGAAAGGCGGCGTACGGGATAGCACTGGTGCCATTCTCCCAGTTGCGAATGGTGCGCTCGGTAACGGCCAGCATGTCGGCTGCATCCACCACGTCTAGACCAGCACGACGGCGGGCGACGTGGAATTGCTCACGGTCGATCCACCGACGTTTCGCTTTCTTGGCTGGCATAGCAGCTTTGCAGGTGGGTAAATCCACCATTGCTTGGTCAGGGGGTGCTTGCGTGCCCCGAATATCTTGCCATCACGGCAATATTGCTGAATCATCTTCAGACTCAGGCCGTGCAGCGAAGCGAACGCCTGCACCGTCATGCCTTTACCCCCGATGCCATCATCATGTAGCGCGGAACGTCTCATGATTGCACCTCTCGACCTTCCAGAGGGTCGAAGCCGTGGGCTGCAATGAAGTCCTTGTGCGTGAATTCCTTCTTCCAAGCGTCTATACGGGCTTTTTCTTCTTCGGAGGTCAGTTGGATACGGGTAATTGCCCAAAACTTGTCACAGAGCTTTTGCAGTGCCTTTTCTTTGATGCCTTCATACTCGCCGAACTCCTCGACGTCTGCCAAAGTGCTTTCAACCAGTTTTTCCAGCAATCTGACCTGGCCCAGGGTGAGGTTTAGGGTTACTTTCTTGGCATCAGGTGCCGGATTGATACGTTCAGTCATGTCGTTCTCCAATCAGTTGTAAAGGTCGGACGCAAACGTTCTGCGCCATCATCAAACACCGATGGAAAACTTTTCCGGAAAGGGGGAGATAAAACCCGCCAAAGCAGCGCACATTGGTGCGCGGTTCGGGCGGGTTTTCTTGCGAGGGGTGAGACTCGTTTATGCGGTCAGACAGGGCTTCCAGAAAACTTTACGTGTCCAGTTACACGTAAAGTATAGTCCGTAGAACTAATTAATGTATCACGTCACCCTGCAATACCCTCCTTTGTAGTCATAGACCTACACCCTCAACTAAGTTTTAAATCTCGAATTAGACAAATAATTAGTTCCAATTCCACGAACTAATTTCTTGACTTTTGTGCTTTTTCGAACTAAAAGTTTGACTACAGTGCTGTATTCCATCGCTAAGCCCGCATTTACTTGCTTGGAGATCGTTGTTTATGGCTAGGTCAAACGCATCCCCCAAATCCACTCTCCGCAAGTCTTTGCGGGAAATTTATCGTGGCCGTGGTCATGGTAATAACAACATCTGGGTCGTTTACAGCGTTAAAACTGATTCAGATTGGTACTTACCTAGCGACAGACAATTTGTACACTGGTTATACTTCCTAGAGGCCAACCCCGAAATTCGGGATTTCGACCTTGCCCCGGAACCTATTCTTTCTCATGACCTTGATGGTGCTAGAGCCACTGAGCTTGACGCCATTGCGAATCGCCGAGATGGTGTAATTGAGTGGCATGAAGTGAAAGGTGGAAAACGCAAGCATGACCCCGCCCACGAATCTCAACGAGTCGCCCAATCGAATGCTGCAACCTCATCGCACGCTATTTATAAACGATTCAACGACACGGACCTGGAGCGCATATCTAAAACAGCGCTGAGATGGCATAAGGCAACCAAATTTGCTGAAGCTATTCGAGGGACGGAGCATATTTCTTGTAGAAGTGCTTTGGTGATGGCCATGCGAGACTTGAAGCAAGGGCAAATTCAACAACTATTAGATCGACTTGATGGGCACGATGCTGCAGTTGTTCTTGGCTTAATAGTTCGATTGGCAATAAGAGATAACGCCGTCACTCTGGATTTACATAAGAATACATTCGGCTTGCTAACCCACTGGGTTTACCATGCCTAAAGCTCGCAGAGTCAGGGCTGAAATATTTTCTGGCGCACCGCCTCTCACCACTTGGCCCACCGTCTTGGCTGCATCTTTACCTGAGGATCATCGGGAAATATTTCATAAGCGTAGCCAAGCGGTGTCTATGTATGCCGAGGGTTATTCTGTTGCGGAAATACAAGAGGTAACGGGTGTTCGGCGCAGTATGCTTCCTTACCTTGCACTCAAATGCTTAGAGCGCAGCACAGACGGGCGAATTATGGGATATCGCGGGTTAATCCCATATTCTTGCAAACGGTATATACGGAAAGCGGATGTGCGGCCGAAACTTCCTGAAGCGAAGGGCGGCTTATCTGGGGTGTTTAACCAGACGCTGCTGCAGTTTCCTAAACTCAAAAAAAAGCTCGTTCAGGCAATATTGAAACGCAACTCACCTGAGATCAAGGTCCATGAAAAGAAGTTGCGTGCCAAAGATGTTCACCGGATATTTATCAAATATCTTCGTGAGGCCGGGCTAGAACCTGGGCATTGGCCTTTCAATACTAAGTTTTTAGGATTAAGGACCATTGAAAAGTATGTGTCTGAAATTCTGGATGAATTCTTCCACAGGTCTGTAACAGCACGCGAAGAGCGTGCGGCCATCGCTCATTTATCAGTAGGGACTGGGCATGAAAGATTGCTAACTTTCGAAGAGCCCTACGATGCGGTTCAACTCGACGCGTACTCTATCAATGCCTTTTTCACTGCAGAATTCCTTACCCCTGAAGGAACGATCCAGCACTTGCAGCTTGAGCGCATCTGGTTATTGGCCTTGATCGAAGTCGTTTCGAGTGCCATTTTGTCGTACTCCATTGTTTACAGGAGTGAGGTTGGAGCCGATGACGTACTTAATGTTATAAAAAAGGCCGTCAATCTCCCTCATAAAATCGATATCACCATACCCGGGCTGGTATACCCGCACGATGCAGGTTTGCCTTGCGAGGTCATTCCTCAATATCAGGGAGCAGTTTGGGGAGTATTGTTACTTGATGGAGCACTGGCCCATTTATCGCAGGCGGTGCATTCACGTGCAAGAAGCGCGCTGGGCTGTTCGATAAACTGGGGGCCCGTCGGTCACTTCGAACGGCGCCCAGACATCGAGCACTTTTTCAGCCGGATTTCCACTGAGCTCTTTATGCGGCTACCGTCAACGACAGGATCAAATCCTGGCAAAGGGCGGGCAAAAGATGCTGAAGAAAAGGCTATTCGATACAAAATCGATTGTGAGGAAATCGAGCAGCTTGTCGCTATTGAAATTGCTCAATTCAACTCCATCCCCAACGAAGGATCTTCTTATCACTCGCCACTTGATGTTCTCCGATATTTTATCGAAAAACGATCCGAACACTTCATTCCGCGACACTTGCCCATCAGGGCAGGAGCTTCAGTTGTAATAATCCCACTGATTTTAATTTGTACAGTTAGGGGAGGACGAGAATCGGGAAGACGTCCTTATATTCAAATTGATGGAGTGCGGTATACGAATCCGATATTGGCCCAAGCGGTTAAACTCGTAGGTGAGAAGCTTTCGATTGAGGTCGATGAGGAAGATATGCGGTATTGCAAAGCCTATTTTCCAGACGGAAGTGAACTGGGAATACTCAAAGCAGGTGGACGCTGGAGCGAAACAAAACACAGTAGGAAAACTCGTAAGGCTATCCAGAGTTTGATTTCCCACAAAATCCTTATCGTGACCTCCCAGCAGGATCCTGTTCAAACTTACCTTAGATATTTGTCGACTCCCGAAAAACGTCGAGGAAAGAAAAAGTCATCATTAACCCCAAAGCAAGCAACTGAAGCCCATCGCGTTGCAAAAGAGTCTGGACTGCAAAAACAACTGCAAACTCAAACTGACCTGCAACTTTCTTCAGAACCATCATTGTCGCAATTGCAACACTCTCGCCCCGTGTTGATGGGGGATCCTATGCCTGACCTAAATGAACTCATTAAACGCAAAAGGTGAGACTGGAGGAGGAGGATGGATATCTCACATGTTACCCACGAGCAACGCAAGCAACTGCTTAAATCGCATCCTGTAGTCACCAAGGAGTATCTGATCATTACCCCGGTTATTACGAATGTATATGCCTTGATCCGGGACCGTGTTTTCATGAGAACTACGGGGACATTTTTGTACGCGACTCCCCGGATGGGGAAAACAACCTGCGCCAAGGCGACAAAAATCCTTCTGGAGGCCGAATCACCGCAGTTGTTTGTCATGAGCTTCATTGCTGAGCCGCATAAAAAGCAGGAAGCAGCACTACTGATAGATATTCTGGAATCAGACAAGATTGGTATTCCCAAGAACGCCCGATACAAGCCTCTACAGCGCATGCTCCTGCGACATATCCTATCCAACCTGGAGATGCGTGAAGGGCAGCAGTTCGTGCTCATGATTGATGAAATGCAGAATCTGGGTGAGGAGGAACTGCAGGCTCTGGCTACCATTCATAATAGGTTGGAGGCTTCAGGAGTGAGAATGACCACGCTCGGATTCGGCCAGCCGGAGATACTTAGCCTCCGAAACACTTTGCTGCACACGACAAGCCAGCATTTCCTTATTGCCCGCTTCTTGAGCGAGCCAATTCCTTTCGATGGCTGCGCCTCCCAAGAGGATCTGGAGAAAATCCTCTATGCTTATGACGAAGAGCAATATTATCCTGAAGACAGCGACTATAGCTTCACTCGATTTTTTCTGCCTGATGCCTTTGACAACGGCTTTAGATTATCCTCGTACGCTAAACCGATTTGGTCGGTTTTGAGGAAAGCTACGAACACGGAATCGCTACCAATGGAGCACCTGTCCCGAACCATTGAGTTTCTATTGGTGGCTAGTCAAAGAGAGGACAGCAGGGATTTTAAGTTTACTCAGCAGCAGATTAAAACTGCTGTGCAAGCCAGCAACCTGCAATATTTCTCGGGACTCATGGATCGGACAAGTCAGCAGTAATTGATGCCATGACTAGGCATTATGGACATAAGTTGATATGGAGTTCTTTCGCTCCTGCCCCTTTTGAATCCGGCTGGTCCCTATTTGCAAAATTGCTACTACTCAATGGGATGAATGCAAATCATATTGCCGCCCAGATTTCAGTACCCAACTATCCAATCCCTCCCAGGCCTGCTCTAAATTTCAGAACCAGTGAGTGGATTGATTTCCACCGCTTCGGTCTTGCCCTCGGTGTCGAGCAGGATAGACTGCGCTCGGCATTTTTAGACCAGATGGGATTTCCGGTGAAATCCGAGAAGGATGGCTGGCAAAGCTCCCCCGGTATAAAAATCTGCAAGGAATGCCTGGCAAAGGGGTATCACTGTGTTTTGTTTGAGCTTGCATTTATTCACACATGCCCTTGGCATCGAACCGAACTCGAAAGGGCCTGCTCAACCTGCCTTCGCTTTGTAATGTATCCCAGTAAAGCCAATCGTAATGAAGTACCCTCAGCAGAAACCTCTGAGCAAAAAACTAATGACTTTATAACCGCGAGTTCAAACTGCGGTCATATTCAATTCGCTGATTCGAAATTCGGAAGAAATCATGAATTCGGATTGTTGGAACTTAAGATTATTGCAGAGTCTTGTAATCGATTCCTGCAATGGAGCCGGGAAGTAGGGAAGAATACCGAGCTTTCGCGGCGTCTATTTCAGTACGAAGATCACCGTGTTGATGAGTATTGGTTACAAAAGCACTTTGCCGCTGCAGAAAGTATCGCAGGCCCATGTCCATGGCCAATTGGTCAAGGAGGATACAGTGTGCGAAGCCATAGATGGATACATTCCCCTTCCAACGAAGCTGCAGAAGAAGAGTATCGCGCTCCTAGAAAATCAGATTGGGACGTGATCTACCGTTCAATTCGTCGCTTACTTTTTAACCGATATGTCCGGCAACATCGCACTTGTTGGAACGAATTGAGCGATTATTGCCGAATAGAAGCTTTAAGCCTAGACAGCGATACTGTTTGTCCCGTCACTCTGGCTTTTGCTGCCTGGCGGTTGGCCACAGAGCAATTCATTAATACAGAAGCGTTCAAAATCGGTAGCTTGAGGGATCACCCAATTCGAATCATGAGACTAGATCACCGCAAAGTTACTCCCTCACTCTTAACCCATGCCAGCCTGCTATACGCTCAATTTTTTTATATCTGGGAGGAGGTATTGCGATTGGCAGGGTCTCAAGATTTTGCCATCCATCTTTCAGGCCATCTGCACGGCAAGGACTTTGGAATTATCCCCAATGTCTTGGATAAAGCTTCTGAATGGACCGTCATCATCCCTGATTATCAATTCATGGAACGCTTATCTTTTGTGAGTTGCTGTGGGAGGCTGAAGAATTCAGCCTGGATGCTTAGCCCAGACCCTGCAAGGCATTGGCACGAGTCTGATCGGCATGTTCTCTTCAAGGCAAAACACAAAGGCTTCATGGAGCGTGCCAGCTATGTATATATAAATATCGGATAAAATTCCCTTTATTTGGGCTCGTTTATTAGTGAGCTTTCACGTAGCGCTTTCCGCCAATGTCTTGCCTTTGCTCCAATCCATGCGAGTTCCCCAAATGCACCCTATAATTTTGGCTCTTCGGAAAGTAGTGTGGAATTCTTGATGCAATGGCTAGACCGGTCACAATCCAATTTGTGTGGAACGTCTCGGTTTTATAGTGTGGGGAGCGTCGGACAATTGCGTGGTGGATTTTATGACAATGCTCATGATGGTCACCATCGCCACTATTTTGGCGCGGTCGAACCTATCGACTTCGTCAGTTTCGAAGATATTGAACATCGCTTTGAGCAGGACTGGATCGCTTTGAGGGCCGCAAATGAACAAGCTCACTATTAAAACTGGAACGGAAGAAAATTTTTTCAAACGAGGCCGTTATCTGGCAACAACTGCTGACCAGGGAAAGCCTCTGCCTGATGAGCGCATTATCAGCTTTGAAGATCCTGCTGATGTGATGAAACTCATGACTGCGGCTCGATTAGCGCTGTTCAGGGCGGTCAAGGATGCGCCAGGGTCGATTACAGACATCGCGGAGCGGCTTCATCGGGATCGTAGCGCCGTGAAGAGAGATATTGCCGAAATGGAGCGGGCCGGCCTGGTAACAGTTACCGAGAAATCGTTGCCTGGGCATGGACGCATGAAAGAAGTTCGTGCGACCGCCAATCGATTTAGCCTGCAAGCTGAAATTGCTTAATCATCTCCGGGCAGATGAGACTGCCCGGAGTCGTACTCTTCACCCCAAACCCCAAAATAACATAGATCAACTTCTCCATAGCTCTCCTCACTTAGGGCCTAGGCAGCAAAATATATCCTGTTGAACCTGGCTAAAAAGTAATGTCGCTATTCATGCGCAGGTAGCGGCGCAGTTCCATTCCGGTCATGCCAGAGAATTCGGATTTCAGGCAAAGATTGGGGGCCAGTTTCTCTCGCAGCGCCGCCTCGGCATTGTCGTGGTCGCCCACGTCCTGCAGGGCAGCATATAAATCATTCGGTGAGCATCCTGCAGTGTCGGTGAAACACAATGCCAGGTTGGCCTTGTATTCGGAGAACAGGTCGACGGACCGATGTGTAAGAGTTTCCTCTTCCCCGGAGTGAATGTCGTCGGCCAGACTTTTGAGTTGAGTGCTTTCTTCGTCCCTGGATGCCGGAGAACCATGGAAGGACAATTCCCACAGCACTCCGTGGATCACTTGCCCCAGCGTAACGCCCGGATTCCGCATACGGCCAATTTCCTTGCCGTAGTTAACGGAGTCCATGTTGCCCTCGAGGAGGATGACCTCGGGGTTGAGACGGACGGGAAGGTACAGAATTTTCAGCGGAGAAGTGAAGGACAGGCTCCACTTGATCCGCTCGCCGGCGCGATAGTCGATGCAGCCGTCCCGCACGACATCTTCACGCAGCACGAATCCGACACCATGGAAGTCGAGGCGGTGGATGGGTTGCAATTTCCCGCTGAAGGAGTCCTGATTCCAGACTTGGTATAGCTCCAGGTATTCGATGCCTTCCGGGTCGTACTCGATGGAAGGAGCAGAGGGGGTGTTTCCGCCCATCATCTCGGCGAGTAGTTCCTTGGCCCAGTCGTGTGCGAATACTTCCTGCAGCAGCGAGTCGATATCGAGCAGCAGGAGAATATCGCGTAGGGTGACTTCGGAGGCAAGGGCGACGGTGCTGAACAAGTGGCGGGACGCTTGTTCCGTCACGTCATCGTCTACATAGGCACCTTCAGCATGCGACTCGTCGTACTCCCAGTCGCGGCGGGTCAGCCTGGGGCCGTGGGCCAAGATCAGTTCCATCGTGCCTGCCTGTTCGCCGTTGTCATCACAGCACTTCTTACCTTCGAGTGATGTGCTGCGTACTGTTAAGCGGGGGCTGCGCCCTTTGCGTTGCTCACGGCGTCGCTTGTTATCCCGATGTAACCATAAGGCAGCAGCAAACGCGGCTACTGTAGCCACGGCTGCGACGATGGCGATAAAGATGGCGAGCTGTACCATGGTGTAGTCCGGCTGCTTAAGGTGGGCTAAACAGCGCCGCCATGCATAATAGACCGGAGTATCTTGAGCACTTCCGTCTTGGGATTGCCATTATTCAGATAGGCTGCGGGGCTCGTACCCAGCAGAGGATGTTTCCGGAGAAGCCAATTGGCCGCTTTATGGCTGTCCCCAAATACTTCTTCGGCCAAGGCAACGACCTCTTTATCCAGTAGCTCCGCATCGTTTGCTGGGTTTGATATCACGACGACGCCATCTACCATTTTCTCAATGGTCAGTGTGTCGCCGTCCTTCCAGGCCAACTCGGCCATCACGGCATCCGGGATCGGCAGGATACAGGCATCAGAGCCATCTTCAGCATCATGTAAAGTGACCCGAAATTTCTTGGGGCTGGTATTCATCACCGCCTCCTTCCAATTTACTGATTCCAAGTGGTTCTGATGTGGAAGCAATCAGCAGCCCAATCATGCCTTCAGTCGCATGCATCCCAGCGATCTTCTATCGCAGAAAAAATATCGCCCTTGTAACGCGCACTATGAGCCATGGCGCCGAAGAGTACAGGCTTAGGAGGCATGGGCACCAACTTAGCAACAGCCTTGCCCTGTTTAGTTATCACTAATGGTTGCCCTGAACTAGCGACTTCATCCAAGAGCTTCATGCAATTAGCCTGAAGTTCTTCAGCAGCGATTGTAATAGCCGGCATCAGCCCTCCAGCATCAATTAAATTTACTGACATCCAAGTGATGTTGAAAACCATCGCCCCGATCATTGCTTCACTTGCCTGATTTTCCTCTTACGCTAATTCTCAATCAATTGTTAATTCAATCTCAGTGGAACTAACAGTAAGTTTATGAAGTTAATTAGCCTGCATTCGCCATGCATGACCGCCCATAAATCTTGGTTACAATCATTCGTAATTTTTCTTCCCCGCCAGCTCGTTTTCCGCATCTGTCAGAATCAACATAACTGAATGAATTAATTTTAAAAAGAATCATGTTGAGAGTACTCGATACACGATTTTTTGCTCAATAGCTAAATGTGGGAAGGGCATCATTACGGTTTTGTAATGAGCCAATCATCTGATTGTTAGCTTCGCTGCTGATAATGAGACACCATAGTCTTACTTGACGAGTAAGACGTCATGACTCTAGGTCTCTATTTCAAAATAGTGGCTACTCAAAATCAAAGGGATATATGAAAATCAAGATGATCATGGCTGTTTCACTGAGTGCTCTTGTACTGTTTATCAGTGGATGCGCTTCAGATGGATATACCAGAAATACCTCAAACTCGAGTCATTCCCACTAGAGGTTGTCGACTTGTAATTTAAGTCATCACTCAGGAGAGCAACTATGGTTACCGATCCAGTTTGTAAAATGCAGCTTGAACCCGATGAAGTAACAGCCAAAACTGAATATTCTGGGGCAACGTATTACTTCTGTTCCGAGCAATGCAAATCAGCATTTTCTACAGAACCTCAAAAATATGTAAATCCTCCGCCATCTCACGGTCATTCCTGTTGCAAAGGCCATTAATTTTCCCCTCAATGCTCTGAGCGGGTTGCTACCAATTAGGTGAGGGGAGAAGGGATGAAGTTAACTTTTCTGGGCGGCACAGGCACTGTTACCGGATCGAAATATCTGCTGAGTAACGGTTCAAAACGCGTACTGGTGGATTGCGGACTTTTCCAGGGGTTGAAGGAATTGCGTTTACGGAATTGGGATAAGTTTCCGATCGATCCTTCGACCATTGATACCGTGGTTCTTACGCATGCGCATATCGATCACACCGGGTATCTTCCCCTACTAGTCAAGAATGGCTTCAACGGAAAGGTTTATTGCAGTGAGGCCACGCGAGACTATTGCCAGATACTTCTTCCCGACTCTGCGCATCTGCAGGAGGAGGATGCAAAGTATGCCAATAAGAGAGGGTTTTCAAAGCACCATCCAGCATTACCTCTCTACACTCAGGATGATGCTCAAAAAGCGCTTACATTACTCACTCCTGTTGACTATGAACAAGACGTCGAGCTGGGCGGAGGTCTGACCTTAAGGCTTTCCCCTAACGGGCATATTTTGGGTTCGGCGTTTGTCAGGATTCACGACGCTAAAACCTCTATCCTATTTTCAGGCGACATCGGTCGCTTCCGCGACATCTTGATGAAACCACCGGCATTGATTCGACAGGCGGACTATTTGCTCGTTGAATCCACGTATGGAAATCGCTTGCACGATAAATCGGACCCCAAGATCAAGCTTGCGGAAGTCATCAATCAAACGGTGAAGCGAAATGGAGTTGTTCTGGTGCCCGTGTTTGCGGTAGGCAGGGCGCAAGAGGTTCTCTACTACATCCATTTGCTCAAATCGACAAAAGCCATCCCGGATATTCCGGTGTACCTGAATAGCCCCATGGCCATCAATGCGACTGAGATTTTCCATAAGCATCGCCAGGAACATCGATTGTCTCCCGAAGAGTGCAGAGCGCTATGTAATACGGCTCATTTGGTTAACACTGTCGAGGAATCCAAAAGGTTAGCAGAGGCCAAAGGACCGATGATTATTCTCTCGGCAAGTGGCATGGCGACGGGCGGACGCGTAGTTCATCATCTCAAAGCGCTAGCGCCAGATCCTAAAAATTCCATTCTGTTTGCCGGATTCCAAGCTGCAGGTACCCGCGGAGCAGCGCTAATCAATAATGCGGAAAGCATCAAGATACACGGCGAATATATTCCCGTACGCGCCCAAATTCATTGCCTGACCAACCTTTCAGCCCATGCGGATTATTCCGAGATAATTGAGTGGCTGCGCGGGTTTCAGTCTGCCCCTAAAATGACCTTCATTACGCATGGGGAGCCGGTAGCGGCTGACATGATGCGGCTTCATATCGAAGAAAGCCTGGGGTGGCCGGTTAAAGTTCCCTACTATTTGGAAACCGTCTCCCTTGAATAGTCGCCGCACTATGGCTAGTGCGGCGCAATCGTACCGCCGTAATCATTCTTCAAGCCACTGTTGCTTCTGTTGGGCATCCTGTTGCTTCTGGAAATATTTTGGCCCATCAAATCCGATACTGGAATCCAGCTGGACACAACAGATCGAGTACGCATCACGCAAGGGAAAAAGATTTATGCCCACAATTGCGCGCGTTGTCACGGCCTTCATCTGGAAGGGCAGCTTAACTGGCAGACGAAAGGCCCCCATGGCTGGCCTGCGCCTCCACATGATGATAGCGGCCATACCTGGCATCATCCCGATGCTCAATTGATTCAAATTGTGAAAGAGGGCACTAAAGGGTTTGGGGACGGGGCAAGCAATATGCCCGCTTATGGAAAGATACTAAGTGATCAGGAAGTAATTTCCGTACTGTCGTTTATCAAGAGCCAGTGGTCTCCCGAGCATCAGCAGGCTCAGGAGCAAAGAACGATGGATACACACGCCCTGCAATTGCAGCAAGACAAGAAGGACAAATAAAATATTGTTCCTCACTTGATATGCTGTCCCAGCCAGAGCAGAACGTGCGTTTTGAGCGATTAGTTCAGGAAGCCGATGTAATGGGCAATATCATTTCGAATGCTGTCACTCCATTCTTCGACGACGCAGCAATCCTGCCTTTGTGCGATTCAACGATGGACTTTGTAATAGCCAGCCCTAGCCCAGCCCCATCGCTTTGTTTCTGTCGGGATGGATCGGCGCGGTAAAAACGATCGAACAGCCTTGTTAACGATTCACTTGGTACGGTTATGCCTGGGTTCAGGACAGTAACCCTGACAGAGAGGTCACTGGCTTTCTCAATCATTACCTTCACAGTTCCACCGTCCGGCGTAAATCGAATGGCATTAGAAAGCAGGTTGCTGAGCGCTCGTCGCAGCATCAAACGGTCACCCGGAATAAGGGCCGATCCCTCAAGATTGAACTTCACGCCTTTTTCCTCGGCAAAGGCCTCATAGAAACCGAACAGGTCTCTTACCTCTGCATCCAGATTGACCTGCTCTACCGAAGGCACAATCAAACCATTGTCTGCTTTGGCCAGGAAAAGCATGTCCGAAATCATGCGCGCCAGACGCTCATACTCTTCCAGGTTGGAGTACAGGATTTCCCGGTACTCATCGGCCGTACGATCCTTCGAAATCGCAACCTGAGTCTGCGTCATCAAGTTGCTGATAGGCGTCCTGATCTCATGCGCCAGATCAGAGGAAAACTCGGACAGCCTGCGAAACGAATCTTCAAGCCGTGCCAGCATGTCATTGAATGCGCTTGCCAGATCCGTCAGTTCTGTCGGCACGGTTTCCTGAGGAAGGCGATCATTCAGATGGCTGGCCGAGATGCCCTTGGCGATGTCCGCCATTTTTCGCACGGGTACCAGCCCTCTGCGAGCTGCCACCCAACCAAGCAGAATGGTCAATACCACAGCCGAGGCCACTGCCAGCCATAGATTTGTGCGGAATTCACTCATGAATATCTGGTGATGCTCGATATCGATCCCGAGCGCGGCGATGTAAGGATCGCCTCCCGGAATGTTGGTATGGACGTTGGCCGCAAAACCGCGGAATGTATGTCCATGTCTTTCCCACTGGACCAGATCCTGCCTGCGCGCAGTGCCGGTGATAGGCGTGCTTGGATTGAGATATTCCACCATTTGGCCAGGCGTGAGGAGGGCAGTATTCTGGTCTGGCTCTATAAGCGCCACAATCAGGGCGGGATGGCCGACCAAGGCATTGGCCAGTTGCTGGGTCACCTGGGGAAGATCGTCCGGTACCTTGGCCTGCGCCAGATGGTATTCAATCAGCTCCAATTTGCCATTAAGTTCGGCCAAATCCTGCTCTTCGAAATGCCGCTCCACCAAGCTGCCAATGAGAACGCCGACAACAATGAGCACCAGAGTGGAGGCCGTGGAGAAAAACAGGGTCAGACGGAAGGTAATCGACTTAGCCATTAAGGCTCCGGCACTTCGAGTACATACCCCATGCCCCGCATGGTGCGGATCAGCTTGGGCTCGAATTCGTCATCGACTTTGGCCCGCAACCTCCGCATCGCCACTTCAATGACGTTGGTATCGCTGTCGAAATTCATATCCCACACTTGGGAGGCGATCAGTGAACGTGGAAGTACCTCTCCTTGTCGCCGCAGGAGCAGTTCCAGAAGAGAAAATTCCTTGGCAGTGAGGTCAATTCGCTTGCCGCCACGCGTTACTCGGCGGCGAATCAGGTCAAGCTCAAGATCTGCCGCCTGCAAGTGTTCGGAGTCTTTGGTTTTGCCACGACGGAGCAGCGTGCGAACGCGAGCCAGCAACTCGGAAAAGGCAAAGGGTTTCACGAGATAGTCATCGGCGCCCAAGTCGAGTCCCTTCACGCGGTCTTCAATCTGATCTTTGGCGGTCAGGATAAGTACGGGCATCTGTTTTCCTGCTTGGCGTATTTCCCGAAGTACCTGCCACCCATCACGACGCGGCAACATCACGTCTAGGACTATCAGATCGTAGTCATCGGTCAATGCCAGATGCTGCCCATCCAGTCCGTCGCGGACGAGATCGACCACAAAGCCAGCCTCGGACAGTCCCTGCTTTAGATAGTCACCGGTTTTTTGCTCATCTTCGATGATCAGAATTTTCACTTTAATTCCCTCGCGGTATTACTTAGGCATTCCAATTGTGCACGCAGTTGAGGAATGGTTCTCAAAGATTACAAACTTGTAATGCTTCTGTCAGCTATTCGTTAGGAGCCTGAAAGCAAAATGGCATACGTCAAAAAGAGCTGGCGGCAAATGCCGAGTCGTCGGCAGACGTCTAACAATTGTAGTTTTTTCTATCTATTTAAGGAGTTCGACTATGAACAAGCAAATCATCAACAAAATGATTGCCACCGTTGCCATCTGTAGTATCGGTTTTCTTTCCGCGTCAGCCATCGCTGGACAGGATGAGTCCCAGCGTCAAATGACACAACAGGTATTGAAGGCCAAACAGAAGCTGAAGCAGGCCGAAGCTGCCAAAGGTGCGGAGCGCCAAAAGATGATGGGCGAGCATATGCAGATGATGAAGGAAACTCTGGGGAAAATGCAGGCCATGAAACCCAAGCCTGGCATGACCATGCAGGAGCATGAGGAGTGGATCAATGCGCACCAGGATCTCATGGAGGACTTGATGGGCCAGATGATGGAAGAACATCATTTGCTGATGGATATGACAAAAATGCCCACGGGTATGGGCGATATGCACAATCACTAAATGATGATCCGGTCAGGCTTTTTTCCATTCGGATTGACATTGATTTTAAGGCAAACAAGATAAAGGCATCACCTTATCCTCTGCACCAACGGTAATTTTCAATCTCAATATGGAGTATCAATCATGAAACAGCGAATGCTCAACAAACTCGTTGCCACTGTTTTTATTGCCAGTCTTGGCTTTGCCGCAACATCAGCCATCGCCGGTCCAGATTTCTTTCAACAGCAGATTAACCAGCGGTTGATCCAGTCCCAGCAGAAGCTGAAGGAAGCCGAGGCGGCCAAGGGCGCGGAGCGCCAGAAGCTGATGGAAGAGCACATGAAAATAATGCGTGAAACCATGACAAAAATGCAGGCCATGAAACCCAAGGCTGGCATGACCATGCAGGAACACGAAGACTGGATCAATGAGCACCAGAAGCTCATGGAACAGGTAATGGGACAGTTGATGGAGGAGCATCACATGCTAATTGGTTCGGGTGGTACGCCCAAGCACTGATCGGTGTGCCGGGCGAGCAAGACCCCGCCCGGATTGGCTGCACATGAGAAAGGATAGTAAGGAATGAAAAAAGTTTTGATTACCGTATTTGCGCTGGCGGTGTTCGGCATCGCCGCCGTACCCGGCTATGCCGACGATGCCCATCATCCCAAGACCGAGGCGCAAAAGAACTACGCCGCGAAGGGCGAGGTGATCGCCGTGGACAAGATTGCCGGCAAAGTGAAGCTCAAGCACGAAGCCATCGCGGAACTGGAATGGCCGGCCATGACCATGTTTTTTGCGGTTGCCGACAAGACGCAACTGGATGCGCTGGAGGCCGGCACCCGTGTCGAGTTCCAGTTCGTGAAAGTCAATGGCGGCGCGCCGCTTATTACGCATGTCAAGCCCGTGAAGTGAGGAGCTGGCCGGCCAAGCGAGACCTTGGCTGGCCCCCGGATGAATAGGTGAGCCAATGAAAACGAACAAACAGCTTCGATTCCTGGTCCTTGCGGCCGCCATCTTGGTGTGGTCGTCGGCACAGGCGGACGAAGCCATGGCGCCGCTCGGCACCAATGTGCAGGAACTGCTGCAATGGGCCGATACCCACAATCCCGATTTGGCTGCCATGAATTATGAGATTGCTGCCGCAGAGGGGCGCATCATTCCGGCGGGGGCACTGCCCGATCCGGTGCTGCGTGTGGAACTGATGGATTTCGCCGGCCCGGCCGCGCCGAATGGCTTCAATGTGTTGCCGAATCGGGTAGGCGGAACCAAGTACACCGTGATGCAGAGTTTTCCGCTATGGGGCAAGCGCGATCTGCGCACCGAAATTGCGACAGCGGGTCTGGACGAAGCAAAGTCGCGCAGAATTGCTTTTCTGGCCGAAATTCACTCCAGGATAAAAATTGCCTATGCGCAGTTCTATCAGTCTTTCCGGCTGAAAAAGCTCGACGAAGAAATTCTGGCGCTGTTGCAAGGCATCGAGGCCGTCGCCCAGGCACGTTATTCCAACGGACTGGTGCCGCAGCAGGACGTGATCCGGGCGCAGGTCGAAAAAACCGCGCTGCGTGCTGAAATCATCACGCTGGAGGCAGAACAGAAACAGGCCAAGGCACGACTGAACGCGATGGTTGGGCGACCGCAGCATGTCCCGGTGGCCGAACCTCAGGCGCTGCGCCGCATCGCCCCGGCCCAGTTTGATGCCACTGCATTGCAGGAAAAAGCACAGCGCAACAACCCGCTGCTCCGTACGCAGGACGCGCAAATTACGGCGGCCGAGGCCAATCGGCGTCTGGTGGAGAAGAACCGCTATCCCGATGTCACGCTCGGCCTCGCGCCGACCCAGCGCGGCAGCGGCATCGACGGCTGGGAGGCGATGGTTGAGCTCAACATTCCGATCCGGTTCGGCACACGCCGCGCCCAGGAAGCGGAGGCGGGCGCCATGCTGGCTGCCGCCAAGGGGCGGCAACAAGGGATAGCCAATCAAGTAATGGGCGAATTGCAGGAAACCATGGCGGCCTATGAGGCGGCAAGGGATCAGGAGCATCTGGTCACCAATACCTTATTGCCGCAGGCCGAGCTGACTTTCCGCTCCGCGCTGGCGGGGTATGAAAACGGCAAGGTGGATTTCGCCACACTGCTCGATGCGCAGCGTGCAATCAGGCTGGCACGACAGGGCATGGTGCGAGCACTGGTGGAGCAGGAAGTCCGTCTGGCTGAAATTGAAAGAATGATTGGGGAAGAACTATGAAGCGTTCGGGGATCTGGGTGGCGCTGGCGCTGGCGGGCATGGCTGCCACCACGGGCGGCGGTTACTGGTGGGGATTGAAGCAGGCAGGCCAGCCAGCGGCCGAAATGTCCGCCGGCACTCCTGCACCCACCGAGAGGAAAATTCTCTACTACCGCAACCCGATGGGTCTGCCGGACACCTCGCCGGAGCCGAAAAAAGACAGCATGGGCATGGACTACATCCCGGTCTACGCGGACGAAACGCCGGCGGCTGTCGGTGCCGCTCCAGCGCAAGGCGAGCGCAAGATCCTTTACTACCGCAATCCGATGGGCTTGCCCGACACCTCGCCTCGTCCTAAGCAGGATTCGATGGGCATGGATTACATCCCGGTGTATGCCGACGAAGTGGCACAGCCGTGGCAGGTCAGCATCAGTCCGGACAAGGTGCAGAAGCTGGGCGTCCGCACCGAGGCCGCCGCGCTGCGCGAGCTGGTCAGGACGGTGCGCGCCGTCGGCCAGTTCCAGTTGGACGAGCGACGGTTGCATACCGTCACCACCAAGTTCGAGGGCTATATCGAGCGTCTCTACGTCAATGCCACCGGCCAGCCGGTGAAGCGCGGCCAGCCGCTGATGCAGGTGTACAGTCCGGAACTGGTCTCCGCGCAGGAGGAATACCTGATCGCCTGGAAAGGCCGTCAATCGCTCAACAGTGGCACGGAGGAAGCCCTAGTGGGGGTCGATCTACTGGCGGAAGGCGCCCTCAAGCGCCTGCGAAACTGGGATATTTCCGATGCCCAGTTGCAGCGTTTACAACGAGAGGGCAAGGCCACTCGCACCCTGACCCTATTCTCGCCGGCGAACGGCGTGGTGCTGGAAAAGCCCGTTGTGCAAGGCATGCGTTTCATGCCCGGCGAACCGTTATTCAAAATCGCCGACCTGTCGGCCGTCTGGCTCATCGCCGACGTGTTCGAGCAGGATCTCGGCCTGGTGCATGTCGGACAATCGGTAAAAATCAGCGTCGATGCTTATCCGGAAAAAGAACTGACCGGCAAGATTGCCTATATTTACCCGACGGTCGCGCCCGAGACCCGCACGGCCAAGGTGCGGGTGGAACTGGCCAATCCGGGCGGTCTGCTCAGGCCCGACATGTACGCCAATGTTCAACTGGTTTCCGGTCACGGCAAGGCCCCTGCATTGACGGTGCCGGATTCGGCGGTGATCGACAGCGGCGCGCGTCAGGTGGTGCTGGTGCAGCGCGCCGAAGGCCTGTTCGAGCCGCGCGAGGTCAAGCTCGGCCAACGTAGCGACGGCTATGCCGAAGTGCTGCAAGGTGTTGCCGAAGGCGAGAACGTGGTGGTGCGCGCCAATTTCCTGATCGACGCAGAAAGCAACCTGAAGGCGGCGCTCGGCAGTTTCGGTGGGCATAGCGGGCACGGTGCAACCGCACCTGCCGCGGCCAATCCTGCTCCGGTACCGGCGATCACCGCCCACGAGGGCCATTGACATGCTGGAACGCATCATTGCCTGGTCGGTCCGCAACGTATTTCTGGTGTTGCTGGCGACCCTGTTCGTGGTTGGTGCTGGTATCTATGCCCTTATCCAGACGCCACTGGACGCCATTCCCGACCTCTCCGACGTGCAGGTTATCGTCTATACCGAGTACCCCGGCCAAGCGCCGCAGGTGGTGGAGGATCAGATCACCTATCCGCTTACCACCGCGATGCTGTCGGTGCCGAAGTCGCGCGTCGTGCGCGGCTTCTCGTTTTTCGGTGCATCGTTCGTCTACGTGATCTTCGAGGACGGCACCGACATCTACTGGGCACGTTCGCGCGTGCTGGAATATCTGAATGCCGCGACCGGGCGCATGCCGCGCGGGGTGACGCCGACATTAGGGCCGGACGCGACCGGGGTGGGCTGGGTGTACCAGTACGCGGTACTGGCCAAGAATCGTTCCCTGGAGGAACTGCGGACGATTCAGGACTGGTACCTGCGCTATCAGTTGACCAAGGCGCACGGCGTCTCAGAAGTCGCCAGCGTGGGCGGTTTCGTCAAACAATACCAGGTGGTGCTTGACCCGCACAAGTTGCAGGCTTACGGCATTTCACCAGCCCGCATTACGCAGGTGATCCGCGACAGCAATCGCGACGTCGGCGGACGCGTGGTGGAAATGACCGAGACCGAGTACATGGTGCGCGGCAAAGGCTACCTGCGCGGCATCGGCGACCTGGAAACCCTGGTGGTTAAGGCCGACAAGGGCACGCCGGTATTGCTGCGTGACGTGGCGCGCGTCGAACTGGCGCCGGACGAGCGGCGCGGCTTGGCCGAGCTGAACGGTGAAGGCGAAGTGGTGGCTGGCATCGCGATGGCGCGCTACGGGGAAAACGCGCTTGACGTGATCCACAACATCAAGGAAAAGCTGGCCGAAATCGCCCCCGGCCTGCCGGCGGGCGTAACGGTGGAGACGGTATACGACCGTTCCGACCTGATCCATCGCGCCATCGACAACCTGAAAACGACGCTGATCGAGGAAAGCATCGTAGTGGCGCTGGTATGCGTGCTGTTCCTGCTGCATGTGCGGAGCGCGCTGGTGGCGATCATCATGCTGCCGGTGGGGGTGCTGATCGCCTTCATCCTGATGCGCTGGCTCAATCTCAATTCCAACATCATGAGCCTGGGCGGCATCGCGATCGCGATTGGCGCGATGGTGGACGCGGCCATCGTGATGATCGAGAACGCGCACAAGCACATCGAGCGGGCACCGCCGGATGCGCCCCGCGTGCAGTTGATGATTGATGCTTGCCGCGAGGTCGGCCCGGCGCTGTTTTTTTCGCTGCTGATCATTACCGTGTCCTTCCTGCCGGTATTCACGCTGGAAGCGCAGGAAGGACGACTGTTCCAGCCGCTGGCCTATACCAAGACCTTCTCCATGGCGGGCGCGGCGCTGCTGTCGATCACGCTGGTGCCGGTGCTGATGCTGCTGTTCGTGCGCGGCAAGATCCTTCCGGAGCATAAAAACCCGGTGAACCGTTTCCTGATCTGGATTTACCGGCCGGTGATCGCCGCGGTCATGCGATGGAAGAAAGTCACCATCCTGATGGCGTTGCTGGTACTGGGTGTATCTGTTTATCCGCTGAGCAAGCTCGGCAGCGAATTCATGCCGGCCTTGAACGAAGGCACACTGTTGTACATGCCGGCCACCTTGCCTGGGCTGTCCGTCACCAAGGCGGCGGAGATCATGCAGACCCAGGACAAGATCATCAAAAGCTTCCCGGAGGTGGCTTCGGTATTCGGCAAGGCGGGGCGTGCCAACACCGCCACCGACCCGGCGCCGCTGGAGATGTTCGAGACCGTCATCAACCTCAAGCCGGAAAGTGAATGGCGCCCCGGCATGACCATCGACAAGCTGATCGCCGAGCTGGATAAAGCCGTGCAGTTGCCGGGTGTCTCCAACGCCTGGACCATGCCGATCAAGGCGCGCATCGACATGCTTTCCACCGGCATCCGCACGCCGATCGGCATCAAGGTGTTCGGCAAGGACTTGGGCGAGATGGAAAAGCTCGCCAAGGAGATCGAGGCCGCGGTCAAGACCGTGCCGGGCACAACGAGTGCTTATGCGGAACGCATCACCGGCGGCTATTACCTCGTCATCGAGCCCGACCGGCAGGCGCTGGCGCGCTACGGCCTGGCGATCGGCGACCTGCAGGAAGTCATCGGCAGCGCCCTTGGCGGCGAGATGATCACCACCACGGTGGAGGGGCGCGAGCGCTTCGGCGTCATCACGCGCTATCCGCGCGAACTGCGTTCCGACCCAGATGCCATTACGCAGCACCTCCTGGTGCCGACCATGAATGGCGCGCTGATCCCGCTCGGCCAACTGGCGCACATCTCCCTGGAAAAAGGCCCGCCCGGTATCCGCACCGAGAATGCGCTGTTGTCCGCGTATATCTTCGTCGATATCCGCGGGCGCGACATCGGCCGCTATGTGGCGGACGCGCAAAAGGCGGTGCGCGAGCAGGTCAAGTTCCAGCCCGGCTATTACGCCACATGGAGCGGCCAGTTCGAATACATGGAACGCGCCAAGGAACGTCTCAAACTGGTGGTACCACTGACGCTGCTGATTATCTTCGTACTGCTCTACCTCAACTTCCGCCGCTTGACGGAAACGTTGATCGTCATGCTGTCGGTGCCGTTCTCGCTGGTGGGCGGCGTCTGGCTCATGTACTGGCTGGGCTACAACATGAGCGTGGCGGTGGCGGTCGGCTTTATCGCGCTGGCCGGGGTGGCGGCGGAAACCGGCGTGATTATGTTGATTTACCTCGATCACGCCTATCAGGAGCTCAAGGCGCAGCGGGATGCCGAGGGTAAACCGTTCGCCGTGACAGATCTTTATCAAGCGGTAATGGAAGGCGCGGTGGAGCGCGTGCGCCCCAAGATGATGACCGTGGTGGCGATCATGGCCGGCCTGTTGCCCATCATGTGGAGCAGCGGCACCGGCTCGGAAGTGATGCGGCGCATCGCCGCGCCCATGGTGGGCGGCATGGTGTCCTCCACCGTGCTGACCCTGATCGTGATCCCGGCCATCTACGCGCTGGTGAAGGAATGGAACCTTCAAAGACAGAAGAACAAATGAGGCATCGGTGTGATTGGAATGAATTTATTCCGCTTGTAAATCAATAGGAGGCGAACATGTTCATGTTAAGGAAAAGCATAGCCATTCCGGCAATTAAAACTCGCTTAGGTGGAATGATTCTCGCATTGCTAACGATGCTGATGGCTACATCGGCCAACGCCGTGCCTAGCTTTGCAAGGCAGATGGGCGGCATGCAGTGTGCGGCATGCCATACGGTATTCCCGGAACTGACGCCATTCGGCCGCCAATTCAAATTGCGCGGGTTCAGCATGAGCACGCCGAAGCCTGATAACGCCTCACTCTTCGACAAGATTCCCCTCTCGGCCATACTGCAACTCTCCCGGACTTCAACCAAGAACACGGATACCCCTGGGGCAACCTCGGCTGACTTCCCGCGCGACGATGACGTCATTGTGCAGGCGGCAGGCCTTTACTATGCCGGAAAAATCACGGACAAGTCGGGGGCGCTGGTGCAGTACAACTACGACGGCATCGAACGTAATTGGGGGATAGAGATGGCCGATATCCGGTACGCCAGCACGGCGACACTTGGCAAGGAACTGATCTACGGTGTAACGCTGAACAACGCCCCGACATTGTCGGACATCTATAACAGCACACCGGTATGGAGCTTTCCCAATGTCGCTTCGGCGGCGGTAATGCCGGTAGCGAGCACCATGCTTGATATGACGCTGATGAGCCAGGTGGGCGGTGTTGGGGTGTATGGTTTGTGGGACAACCTCTTGTATGGCGAGGTGGCACTTTATCGGACAGCGGATAGAGGTGCACTCCGCCTGCTGGGTCTCGGTGTGCCAACCGAGAACATCGTCAAAGGTTCCGCCCCTTACTGGCGATTTGCCCTTCAACGCGAATCAGGTGCCCATAGTTTCTCGGTCGGCACCTACGGCATGATCGGCAAGATTTACACGGATAACCAAGACCTCAGTCTCGGCACCAACCGCTTCAAGGATATTGCCCTGGATGGTCAATATCAATTCATCGACGGCGATCATACTTTTTCTACCCATGCCACCTGGATACGTGAAAAACAGGAGTGGGATGCCAGCTTTCCCATGGGGATGGCGTCCAATGCTTCAACCGTTCTCAGGACTTTCAGAGCGGATGTACGTTACAACTACAAGCGGCAATGGGGGGGGGCTCCAATACTTCCAGACCCGGGGTGACGCGGACTTCCTTCGTTACAACGATGGCGAAATGATGGCCATGCCGGTCATGGGTAGCGCGAACGGCAGCCCCAACAACAAGGGATGGGTCGCGGAGTTGAACTTCCTGCCACGGCAAGACATCAAGTTCGCGCTCCGCTACACGGGTTACACGCAATTCAACGGTGCCAGCAACAACTATGATGGATTTGGTCGTGATGCGAGCGACAACAATAGCTTGTATCTGCTGACCTGGTTGATGTTCTGATTCGGTGTCTTTCGACGTGTATTCAATTTATCTAAGGAAAACGAGAATGCTCACAAAAATTCTGTTGACCTTGCTGCTGGTTGTTTCGGGGCTGGTGACAAGTAATGCGCAGGCCCTGGAACAGCACATGCTCGCCGATGGGTCGGGAGGCGCTGCCAGCGCAGGCCACCCGAAGCATATTCCTCTTACCGGTCAATCTGGCGGCATGAGCCAACATGGCTTTAACGAGCGGGCGCTGGTTCTGCGTGCTCGCCGCCAAGAGATCATCGCATCGAATATCGCCAATGCCGATACGCCCAACTACAAGGCGGTTGATATCGATGTTCAGAAAGCACTGAAGCAAGCCCATCTCGTAGATTCCTCCGTCAGTTTGGCTATCACTCGTCCAACCCATCTTCGGGGCCGGGCAGCAACTTTCTCCCCGGCCATTCCACTTAAATATCATGTGCCGCAGCAGGCCAGCATCGACGGTAATACGGTGGATATGGACGTGGAACGGGCAAAGTTCTCGGGGAATGCGCTGATGTATCAATTCAGCCTTGATCGCGTTGGAGGACATTACAAAATGATGAATGAACTGCTAAACAATTTGAGGCAATGATTTTTTAAAGCAGGTTTCTTAATTTATAGATTTACTCAAGGAGATGAAAAATGCACGTGAAAATTATTGTAGCTGTATTGCTGGGTAGTTTGGTCTTGGTGCTGGCCGGCTGCGCTTCGACTGATGGCAACTATTCCGGAAGATCGACGAGCAGCGGTTCAGGCCATTCCCACTGATTGGCCACCCGGTCCGCGCTCGCGCGGGGCGATATTTATCAAAAGCCATGCTGATTCGAACGCAAAACATACCAAATTCTGGAGTGCTTCTCGGAAACGCGCGCAAGGTCGATCCAACCCGGCATGAAAGGAGCCAGACACGATGTGTTTTTCTGCAACGGCAAGTTTTGTAGCAGGAGTTTCATTGACCGCACTCGGGGTGGCGACTCTTAAAAAGGCGGAACGAAAGGCAGAGGTTCCGTTTGCGATGATTCCGCTTTTATTCGGGGTTCAGCAAATCATCGAGGGAATGTTATGGCTCTCATTCCGGTTTGACGCTCCGTTGCTCAATATGAGCACGACGTATGCATTTTCGCTGTTCTCGCACGTCCTTTGGCCAATGTTTGTGCCATTTGCCATCGGATTGGTGGAAACCGTGGCCTGGCGCAAAAAGGTGATATCGGCATTCCAGCTCATTGGAATGGCGGTCGGTTTGTACCTGCTTTACTTGATCGTCAGGTTTCCCGTCACTTCGGAGGTTGATGAACACATTGTGTATGTTTCACCGCATTTTTATCAGGTTCCGGTGATGGTGTTCTATCTTGCGGCTACCTGTGTTGGCTCCTTCTTTTCGAGCCACAAGCTGATCAATATCTTTGGTGCTTTGGCGTTGCTGCTTTTCATAGTGGCCTACTGGTTCTACACCGTCGCCTTTTTCTCGGTATGGTGCTTTTTTGCCGCGATTTTAAGTGCTGTCATTTATCTGCACTTCCTGTCCGGAAATGCGCGGGCCGAAAGTGGCACACCGGTAGATAGGGAAGTGCGGAAAATGCTTAATCGACTATTGGGTGCATAAGACGACGATGTTGACCTAAAGGAAATGCGATGACTGTTACGGATCTCGCCTTGCTTGCACAACATGCGACCGAATTCACAACATGAGGGAATAAACATGCTGGACGATTTTACCCACGTGCCGCGCGTTGCCTATTTCTCCATGGAGATTGCGCTGCGCAACGAAATCCCGACTTATGCCGGCGGTCTCGGTGTGCTTGCTGGCGATACGGTGCGTTCTGCCGTCGATCTCCTGTTACCGGTCGTGGCGGTGAGTCTGGTGAGCCGTGCCGGGTATTTCCGTCAGCATATTGACGCCGATGGCCGGCAGGTTGAACAGACAACTTTCTGGGAACCGGAGCGCTGGGCGCGTGCACTCGACGCCAAGATTGCCGTGCCGATCGATGGACGCACGGTGTGGGTCGGCGCCTGGCTATACGTAATAGAAGGGCACATGGGCGGGCGCCAGCCGGTGTTGCTGCTCGACACCGACCTGCACGAGAATCACCCCGAGGACCGCGAGATCACGCATTACTTGTATGGCGGTGACGAAGTCTACCGGCTCAAGCAGGAGATCGTGCTCGGGGTCGGCGGCGTACGATTGCTGCAGGCACTCGGTTTTACGATCCGTCACTATCACATGAACGAAGGACATTCCGCATTGCTTGGGCTGGAGTTGCTTCGACGGTATGCCTCCCCTACCGAAGATGTCAGGCAGGGAGAGTCGCCCTACGATATTCCCAGGGTACGCGATAGGTGCAGTTTCACTACCCACACGCCAATAGAGGCGGGTCATGACCGCTTTGCCTACGAACTGGTTCAGCGCGTCCTCGGGGACGGCGTTGACTTCGCCACGCTCAGGCGCCTGGCGGGGGAGGATACTCTCAACATGACGCGACTGGCATTGAACCTGAGCGAGTACGTAAACGGTGTGGCCAAACGACACGCTGAAGTCTCCAAGAAGATGTTCCCAGGGTACCAGGTGCACGCGGTCACCAATGGCGTGCACCCATTCACCTGGTCTGCCGAGAGCTTCCGCAGACTCTATGACCAATATCTCCCCGGCTGGTGTCACGAACCCGAACTGCTTACACGCGCTGAATGCTGCATCCAGGATGGCGCGCTGTGGGATGCGCACATGCAGGCGAAGCAAGGTCTTGTCGGTAAGGTGCGTTTGCTCACGGGGATTTCGCTGGACCCCCACATCCCGATCATCGGCTTCGCGCGGCGCATGACCGCCTATAAGCGCCCGGACTTGCTGTTCTCCGATATCGAGAGGCTGAAGGCGATCGCATGCGATCACCCGATGCAGATCGTACTCGCTGGCAAGGCGCACCCACACGACACCGGCGGCAAGCAACTGATCGAGAAACTGCATGCGGAGGCGCGCGCACTTGCCGGCATCCTCCCGATCGCGTATCTGCCGGACTACGACCTCGATACCGCGCTTTCTCTGGTGTCCGGCAGTGATCTCTGGCTGAACACGCCATTGCGCCCATATGAAGCCTCCGGCACAAGCGGCATGAAGGCGGCATTCAATGGTGTACCGAGCCTGTCGATACTCGACGGCTGGTGGGCCGAGGGCTGCATTGAAGGAGTAACCGGCTGGGCGATTGGCGACGCTATAGGTGCTGATGATGGTGACGCACGCAAGCTATATGACAAGCTCGAGCAGGTGGTGTTGCCACTTTATTACGACTACATCAACGATCCAGCCGGATCAGGCTGGACCCAGGTGATGAAGGGGGCGATCAGCAAGAACGCATCGTTTTTCAATAGCCATCGCATGATGCGCCGATATATGACGGAAGCCTACATCCGATGAGACGTGATTTCATACCTCATCAACGCGCAGGGTCAGGCGCATGCGATGGAGTTAATGACAGAGGGCACTTTAAACCAAACCTTGGTGAAGGTGCGCAGGACTGAATCATTATCCCGTACGAAAGGGACAAGACTATGGCCGAAACATAACAGAGGTGAAACAGACAAGGAATACGACGAACCGAAATCTTTCATATGCAAAGGAGACAAAGCATGAAAACCCATCCAAAAACCAAAGGCAGGAAAGCCAAGGGCGGGACTCAGCTGAGCAATGAGCAACAGCAGCATTATATTGAGATTGCTGCCTATTACCTCGCTGAAAAAAGCGAGCCTGGTTGCGGTCATGATTTGGAGAATTGGCTGGCCGCAGAGGCAGAAATTGATCGGTTGCTGGCGGAGGGCAAGCTCTAGCCGCCATTAAGGCGGTGGTGAGAGGCGCAATTCCAAGAATGCTTCGTACTTCAGCAAGGAGGTAAATCATGCACTACGGCGGGTGGAGTTTATGGGGAATGCACGTTTTCTGGTGGCTATTCTGGATCGTGGTGATCGTGGTGCTGTTTTCGCCGATCACGCCGGTTTCGCGTGGCCGACGGCGTGAAACCCCGCTTGAGGTATTGCAGCGCCGCTACGCCGCGGGCGAGATCTCGTCGGAGGACTACGAGGAACGCAAGGCCAAACTGAACGGGTAATGTACGCAGGCATGGAAGCATATGCATATGAGGAGACGGATATGGACTGGCTATCACAGAACTGGATATGGGTGCTGGTGTTCGCGGCGTTCATCGGGATGCATCTGTTCGGACACGGAGGTCATGGCGGCCACGGCGGCGGCGATCAACGCCCCACAGACGGAGAAAAGCCGGGCAAGGATCGGCCACAAGGTCATCAACACTAAGGAGAGACGGTCATGCTGAATATAAAACTCGTTTCCTGGGCATTGGGGTTGTGGAGCGCAGTCACGTTCGTCGTCTGTGTGGTCTACGGTCTGGTCACGCCACAGGCGCTGCATATGCACGCGCTCCTCGAACAGCTGCTGCCGGCATTCAAGTGGCTTACCTGGTGGGGGTTTCTGCTGGGGTTGATCGAGAGCTTCCTGTATGGCGTGTATGCCGGGCTGGTGTACGTGCCGATATACAACTTTCTCAAGCGGCGCTGGGGTAACGGCCAACCACCGACTTAAGCCCCAGAGAGGCCGGGCTGTCGGTAATACGTGGTTTTACTACGGCAGAGGCAGTTTTGGTTCCGGATAGGTTGCCCCCGGAGCCGGTAGTCGCCAAAGAGCGTGGCAACCATTGGCATGATGATATGGAGATGGAACATGGAAATCGATCCAGTATGCAAAATGAATGTGGAGCCGGGGGATGCGGCGGCAAAAACTGAATATTCCGGACAGGTGTACTACTTCTGCTCGGATACCTGCCACAAGGCGTTTATCGCTGAACCCGAGAAGTATGCAAGCGGTACGGCACCAGCCGACCACTCGTGTTGTGGTGGGCATTAGTCGTTGATGGTGCAACCTGAACTCATCCAGATCGGCGGCGCGGGACCGGCAGGCCTCGCGGCCGCCATCACCCTGGCCAAGGCCGGTCGCCGCGTGCTGGTTCACGAGGCGCAGGCCGAAGTCGGGCATCGTTTCGATGGTGACTTGCAGGGGCTGGAGAACTGGAGCACGCAGCAGGACGTGCTCAATCTGCTGCGGGAGATCGGCATCGCCACGGAGTTCGCCATGCTGCCCTGCGACCGCGGCTGTGCTTTCGATGCCTGGGGCGAACGCTACGAGCTGTTAGGCAGCAAGACGCTGTTTTACCTGGTGGAACGGGGTCCGGGTCCGGGAACGCTGGATACTGCCTTGCTGGAGCAGGCGCGTGGACTGGGGGTCGAAGTGCGTTTCAACAGCCGACTCGACCATCTGGAGGGCCCGGGGGTTCTTGCCGCCGGCCCCAAGGCGGCGGACGCCATTGCTGTTGGCTACCACTTCGATACCACGATGGGGAACGGTTTCTGGGTAATTCTCGACGACGAACTTGCACCGCAGGGCTATGCCTACCTGTTGGTCATGAACGGCCGCGGCACCGTCAAAAGCTGCATGTTCTCCGGCTTCAAGCAGGAACACGTGCATGTCCAGCGCACCGTGGCCGCTTTTCAACGGCTGGTGGGACTGGAAATGATGAATCCCCGTCCCCACGGCGGTGCGGGCAACTTCCATATCCCGACGCACGCCATCACGGGCGTGCATCCGGTGGTGGGAGAGGAAGCCGGGTTTCAGGATTTTCTATGGGGCTTCGGCATACGCTACGCCATCCTCTCCGGGGTGCTGGCGGCGCGCAGCCTGCTGAAGGGCCAGGACTACGACCTGCTCTGGCGGCGCGAACTGTGGCCGCCGATGTGGAGTTCCATGGTCAATCGGGTGATTTTCACCATGGTGGGCAACCGCGGTTACCGCTGGGTATTGCGGAGAAACCAGACGCAACGCTGGGATGCGCATCGCGCCCTCCACTGGATCTATCAGCCTGGGCCTTTCAAGCGCCTGCTCTTGCCTTGGGCACGCCTGCGTTACCACTCCCAGCGCCGGGATGAGAGCTGCGATCACGTCAATTGCACCTGCGTATGGTGCCGTCACGGCGATCAGCGTATGGCCGGGACTCAGAAAGCCTGCGGTAATTGACCCGAGGACGGTGAAAAGGAGGAAAGATGGGCACGTTTGTAGAAGGCATGGTGGTAGGTAAGCGGCGCTGGACCGAGCGACTTCACTCGCTGCTGGTGGGTGCCGAAGTGGCGCCATTTCAGTCCGGTCAGTTCACAAAACTCGCGCTCAGTATCAATAACTAAATAGTCGAGCATCGTTTAATGGAGAAAGGGAACGCTATGAAACTTAGGCTACTTGGATTCGCCGCGTCGATGGCGCTATTGATGGCGAGCCAAACCTCGGCTGCCGATGGCAAGGCGGTCTACAACAAGTCGTGCGCTGTCTGCCATGCGACCTTGTCACCGAAGCTTGGCGACAAGGTCGCATGGGAACCACGTCTCAAGCAGGGTACCGATGCCTTGGTGGCTTCGGTATTAAAAGGCAAGGGTGCGATGCCTGCAAAGGGTGGTAATGCCACATTATCAGAGGCCGACATCAAGGCGGCGGTGGATTACATGCTGGCCCAGCTCAAGTGACAGATCGTGTGTGGCGTACCATGCTTTTAACTAATAAGAGGAGCTACAATCATGAGTCCAAATATCATCCTGATCACCGGCGCCAGCGGACGCATCGGCGACGCGGTGATGCGGCGGCTGACGGGGCACTTTAGCGATGTCGTTGGCCTCGACCGCAAGGCGCCCGCGCCGCCGTTGCCCGGTTGCGTGTACATTCCCGTCGATATAGCTTCCGATGACAGCGTACGCGAGGGGCTGCGCATACTGCGCGAGCACCACGGCACGCACATCGCCGCGGTGGTGCACCTGGCCGCTTACTACGACTTCCTCGGCAAGCCGAGCCCGCAATACGACACGATCACGGTGGAGGGCACGCGCCGACTGCTGCGCGGGCTTCGCGCGGACTTCGAGGTCGAGCAGTTCATCTTCTCCAGCACCATGCTCGTGCACGCAGCAGGCGAGCCGGGGGAGTTTATCACCGAGGACTGGCCCATCGGCCCGACCTGGGCCTACCCGGAGTCGAAGGTGCGCACCGAGGCGCTCATCCGCGCCGAGCGCGGGGCGATTCCCGCCGTAATCCTGCGCCTCGCCGGTGTCTACGACGATGCCTGCCACTCGCCGCCGCTGGCGCACCAGATGCAGCGCATCTACGAGGGACAGATAGCCGGCCATCTGTATTCCGGCGAGACCTCGCACGGCCAGGCTTACGTGCACCTGGATGACGTGGTTGACGCCATCGAGCGCGCCATCGAACGGCGCGCGCAGCTGCCGCCGGAGACCGAGATCCTCATCGGCGAGCCGGAGACGCTGAGCTATGACGAGTTGCAGCACACCTTCATGCGCCTGCTGCACAAGAAGTCCACGGAGACGGAAAGCGTCCCCGGGCTTATCGCGAAGGCGGGCGCCTGGGTGCAGGACCATCTGCCCGGCCCGGAGCAGTTCATCAAGCCGTGGATGATCGACCGTGCCAATGATCACTACGCCCTCGACATCACGCGCGCCCGCACGCTGCTCGATTGGCAACCGCAGCGTTCGCTGCGCAAGACGCTGCCCAGAATGGTCGCGGCGCTGGAAGCCGATCCCATCGGCTGGTACCGCGAGCACGGCCTCGAGCCGACTTCGTCGATGAAGAAGAAGTCGGCGCGCGAGAAGAAGGCGGCGGAGATTCCCGTGCTGGCGCCCGCCTCGGGACACGCGCACGTACACTCGCACGGAGGCGAAGCGCCGGCTTCCGCGGAGGGCCGGCTCGTGCATGTGTGTCCGATGCATCCGGAGGTCGCACAGGCTGCGCCTGGAAACTGCCCGCGCTGCGGCATGAGCCTCGAGGCCACGACGCTGTCGGCGGAGGCGCTGGCATGCACCTGCCCAATGCACCCCGGGGTCGCGAGCGACGAACCCGGCCGCTGTCCCCAGTGCGGCATGGCGCTCGAGCTGAGACAGGTTCCAAGGGAAGGCCAGGATGGACCCGCTGCCGTCTCGGCCGCAGTCGAATATACCTGCCCGATGCACTCGGAGATCGTGCGCAGCGAACCGGGCAACTGTCCAAAGTGCGGCATGGTGCTGGTGCCGCGCGGAGCGTCCGCGCCGCGCGTCGCAGCGCAGCCCGACGCGCTGGTCGAAAGCCATCGCTACATGCTGTGGCCGCACTATCTCAACCTGATGCTCGGCTTCTGGCTGCTACTCAGCCCGTTCACGCTCGGCTATATGAGCGACTTCGTGCCCGACGCCAACCAGCTGCGGGTCATGGCCGAGCGCGGGCTGCCGTCGTTCGAGTGGCGCAACCTGGCGATGGCCTGGAGCGACGTCGCCAGCGGCGTGCTGGTGATCGTATTCAGCGCGCTGTCGGCGGACGCGTGGCGCCGCAACCCGTGGGCGCAATGGGCCAACACCTTCGTCGGCCTGTGGTTGATGTTCGCGCCGCTGGTGTTCTGGACGCCGCTGCCGGAGGCCTATGCCAACGGCACGCTGGTCGGCGGCCTGGTTATCGCGCTTTCGGTGCTGATCCCGATGATGCCGGGCATGAGCATGGAAGGCATGATGGGCAAGCCGGACATCCCGCCCGGCTGGGCCTACACGCCGTCGAGTTGGCTGCAGCGCATGCCGATCGGCATTCTCGCGATGGTCGGCTTTCTGATCGCGCGCATCCTGGGTGCCTACCAGCTCGGGCACATCGACTCGGTCTGGGAGCCGTTCTTCGCCGGCAGCGGCGAGATGAAGGGCGTGATGAACGGCACCGAGACGATCATCACCTCGGACGTCTCCAAGGCCTGGCCGATCGCCGATGGCGCGCTCGGCGGCATCGTCTACACGCTCGAACTGGTGATGACCTGGATGGCCGGCAAAGACCGCTGGCGCACGATGCCGTGGATGGTGCTGGGTCTGGCGATCCTGATTCTGCCGCTGGGTGTGGTCAGCATCTACTTCATCATCATCCAGCCGATCGTGATCGGCACCTGGTGCACGCTGTGCCTGATCGCCGCGCTGGCGATGGCAGTGATGATTCCGTACTCGCTCAACGAGTTCGTCGCCATGGGCCAGTTCCTGGCTTGGGCGCGCCGCCAGGGAAAACCGTTCTGGCGCACGTTCTGGACCGGCGATGCGATGGACGGCGGCAGCGGCGACACCGCCAAAGGGCTGGTCGCAACGCCCCGGGAACAATGGGCGCAGGCCACGCGCGGCGTGACCTATCCGTGGACGCTGCTCGCCAGCATCGCGATCGGCGCCTGGCTCACCTTCACGCGGCTGAGCTTCGAAACCAGCGGAGCAATGGCCAACAGCGACCACCTGGTCGGTGCGCTGGTGGTCACGTTCTCGATCATGGCGTTGGCCGAAGTCGGGCGCGCGGTCCGTTTCATCAACATCCCGTTCGGAGTCTGGCTGGTCGCAGCGCCTTGGCTGCTCGACGGCATTGTCTCGCCACTGGCGGCATGGAACAGTGTTATCTGCGGACTACTGCTGATTGTCCTGGCAATTCCGCGCGGGCCGGTCAAGAATTCTTATGCGGCTTGGGACCGCTATGTCGTTTAGGAACTCTCGGGAGATATCGATGAACCATAACATGAAACTGGAAAGCGTGACGCTGCGCAGCTTGCCGGTCGCGATGCGCATGCTGTTCTCATGCTTTCTGATCACGATCGGCATGGGATTTCTCGCGGCGATCTACTACCTCTTTCTGCAAGATGTCGACCCGCACCGCCGGATGGGTATGTCGCTCGTCCCCAGTGTGGCGGCGAAATATTATGGTGAACGGAGTGGCACTCGTCTCGAGTCCGCCGTACGTGGGTCCATGTCGAGCCGGATCGGCGCCGCGGACAGGGAGAAGGTCGTCGGCTGGCTGCGAGAGGGTGCGACGCAGGAGAGATTCGCCAGCGTCCAGCCCATCTTCAAGGGCAATTGCTTCGCCTGTCACAGTGCGAAATCGGGATTGCCGATCCCACCCTTGACGACCTTCGAGGAGGTGAAGGCAGTCGCCCAGGTGGATACAGGAACCTCGCTCCTGGCGTTGGCGCGCGTTTCCCATGTGCATCTGTTTGGCATCAGCATCATCTTCCTGCTCACCGGGGCAATTTTTGCGATGAGCGAAATTTCCTGGAAATGGCGCTTGCCGATTATTGCGATTCCCTATCTCGCCATCTGGGCGGACATCGGCTCGTGGTGGCTTACCAAGTACGAGCCGGTGTTTGCCTATGTGGTCGTGGGCGGCGGCATGCTCCTAGGCTTGGCTCTGGGTGTGCAAATATTTTTTTCGCTGTGGGAAATGTGGTTCGCCGGTCGCCGCCGCCCAGACCTGGTGTCGCGGCACTCCGCCGACGTGTCTCGCCGTGATGGGGAATATGGAGACGAAACTTGATAAACACCGTCTTGCAGAGCATGCCATCCATCGGCGAGAGGCGACGCGCGTGGTCTCGTGCAATACGACCTCGGTGGTGCGCACACTCTTGGCACTCAAGTGCGTTGGACTCCTGCGCAAGCGCGCGGCATGCTTCTGCGCCACGCGACGAATCTCTGAGTGAGCCACGAGGGGCTCAAGACCGCGACGAGGCAGGTGGGGCCATTTCCGTGAAGCGGAGTGATGGGAATGGATAAAATGCAAAGCCAAAGCACGGAGCAGGCCGCGCCCAAAGTTCCCGGCGCGCTTTTGCGAGGCGTAACGAGCGCCGAGACGGGCCGGCGGCTCGCCGGGTACGGAGAGAGCGTGATCGAAGAGGCGCGCGCCGGCCTTGGCGCAAATTCTTCGTATTCTTCCCGAGGGCCGATCCCATGGATGATCGATAGGCCGCGTTCCTCTCGGTACGCGTTCGCGACGAGCGCGACCTGGATACGCGGAAAGCAGGAATGGAATGCGAGTTTCGTCAGGGACTGGTTCCGGAGGGTACTGAAGACCTTCCGCGCCGACGTTCCTTAAGTGTGCTGTTGTTGAGAGCCGAAACGAGGTTTGGGGTCAGATGAACGTCGCATGGCAGAGTCGATCATCCGAGCATCGCGCCAGCGTGCAGCCGAGCGGCCGGCTCGCTATGCTGCTGCTCGCCACGGCGACGTACGTCGTGTGCTTCGCGGCGTGGACGCTCCTGGGCGCGCTGGCCCCGCTGTATCGCGAAATGCTCGGCCTCTCCGCTACACAGACCGGCTGGCTCGTCGCGGTGCCGGTCTTGGTCGGTGCCCTGGGGCGCGTACCCGTCGGCATCCTGGCCGACCGCTTCGGCGCGTACCGGGTGTTGTCGGTGCTGGTGGCCGTGCTGGTCGTTCCGGCACTGATGGCGGGATGGACGGTCTCCTATGCCGGCCTCCTCGTTTGGGGCGCGTGGCTGGGGTTGGCGGGCACGGCGTTTTCCGCCGGCGCTCAGTTTGTCGGCAGCTGGTTTCCCCCGAATCGGTACGGTGTCGCGCTGGGTATTTTTGGCGTCGGCAACCTGGGCGCGGCGCTGTCGGCGTGGTTGGCCCCGGCTGCCCAGGCGGCGTGGGGATCGCGCGCCGTATTCCTGTTCTTTGCGGCCGTGCTCAGCCTAACTGCGTTCGTGTTTTTCCGGCTCGGTCGCCCTCCACCCAATGCGCGAACCGCTTCGGGCGGCGGCGCGCTGCGTGCCCTGAAGGCACCCGGGGCGTGGCTGCTCGGGTTCTATTTCCTGATCACGTTCGGCGGTTTTCTCGCCCTGTCGGTCCATCTGCCCACGGTCCTGGCGGACGCCTACGGGCTCGCCCCTGTTGTCGCGGGGCGCCACGTCGCGGTGTTCGCCCTCGTAGGCACGCTCGCGCGCCCACTCGGTGGGCTGCTCTCCGACCACGTGGGCGGCACGCGAGTTTTGGCCGGCGTGTTTCCTGCGGTGACGGTGCTCGCGCTGCTGCTCGCGCTCGAGCCGACGCACTTCGCCGTCACCGCGGTCGTCTTTGCGCTGGGGGTGACGCTCGGCGCCGGCAACGGCGCGGTGACGAAGCTCATCGCCGAGCGATTCGCCAATGATATTGGCGCGGTGAGCGGCCTGGCTGGAACGATAGGGGGGCTCGGCGGCGTACTGCTTCCGGTAGCGCAGGGCCTGGGCCAGGATCTCATTGAGTCGTATGTGTTCGGCTTTCTGGTTCTCGCGGTGCTCGCGCTCATCGGTCTCGTTCTGAACGCCCGACCGTTCCCGGTTCCGTCCTGAGAAGCGCACCGACCGGAAGTCGTTGAATACGGTGTGAATCCAGCGGCTTCGTCGAAAAGGCGTCCGCAAAACTGAAAGGAGGAAGGCAGCATGGACAACACGAGCGCCGATGCGGCGCGGGTCAAGCGCAGTTGGGGGCCGAAGGAGGCGGACGCGCTCATCGCGGCAGACGGCAGATGGCACAACCCCAGATCGGAAGCGGTCGCATGACAACGGTGAGCGAGGCGGTATTCCTGCTGGACGGGGAGGATGCGCCGTTCGTCACCATCGCGTGCCTCGACACCGTCGGCTTCACGCTACACCGACTCGCCAGTCGTCCGTTCGATCGGGAGTCTTTTGATCCAAGGCAAAGAGCGCAGTCGCCTGTTCGCCCAAGCGGCGCAGCGACCGCCGGCCGAAACCTGAGGTGAGCCATGGAGAAACATCAGCAGTTTTCCCTCTGGTACTTCCTGATCGCATTCCTGGCGATCATGGCGATGCAGAACTTCCTGTTCGCGCCGCACGCCGAGAACCTGGCCTACAGCGAATTCAAGGCGCTGCTCAAGGCAGGCAAGATTGAGAACGTCTCCATCGGCGAGGGTGCTATCACCGGCACGCTCAAACTGAAGGGGCTCGAGGGGGTGCTGCCCAAGGAAAAGCTCGAAGAACTCAAGCGCGCCGGCGCAGGCGAACATCGCTTCGTTACGGTGCGCGTGGATGACCCCGACATCGTCAAGGACCTCGGAGCGGCCAACGTGCGCTTCGCCGGCCAAATGGAAAACAAGTGGCCATCGATGTTGCTCACCTGGATTCTACCCGCCGTGATCTTCTTCGCGCTGTGGGGCGTGATCATGAAGCGCATGGGCAATGCCGCCGGCGGGTTTCTCGAAATCGGCAAGAGCAAAGCCAAGGTATATATGGAGAAGCAGACCGGTGTGACTTTTGACGACGTCGCCGGCGTGGACGAGGCAAAAGATGAGCTGAAGGAAATTATCGCGTTCCTCAAAAACCCAAAAGACTACGGCAGGCTCGGTGCACGAATGCCGAAGGGCATTCTGCTGGTCGGCCCGCCCGGCACCGGCAAGACATTGCTGGCGCGCGCAGTGGCGGGCGAGGCCAGCGTGCCGTTCTTTTCCATCAGCGGCTCGGAGTTTGTGGAAATGTTCGTGGGCGTGGGCGCGGCGCGCGTGCGCGATCTTTTCGAGCAGGCGCGCGCCAAGGCGCCGGCGATCATCTTCATCGACGAACTCGACGCGCTGGGGCGGGCACGCGGTGCTTTCCCGATCGGCGGCCAGGACGAAAAGGAGCAGACGCTCAACCAGTTGCTTTCCGAGATGGACGGCTTCGATCCCGGTGCCGGCCTGGTGCTGCTCGCCGCCACCAATCGCCCGGAGATTCTTGATCCCGCGCTGTTGCGCGCCGGGCGCTTCGACCGCCAGGTGTTGGTGGATCGCCCGGACAAGAAAGGGCGGATGGACATCCTCAGGGTGCATTTGAAAAAAACGCATTTGGCGGCCGATGTCAGCCCGGAACAGATTGCCGCGCTGACCCCCGGTTTTTCCGGTGCCGACCTGGCCAACCTGGTGAACGAGGCGGCGTTGTTGGCCACACGCCGGGGTGCCGCAGCCGTCGGCTCCGACGATTTCACCGCGGCGGTGGAACGCATTGTCGCGGGACTTGAAAAAAAGAATCGGCTGCTTAACCAAAAGGAGCGCGAGATCATCGCCTACCACGAAATGGGCCATGCGGTTGTCGCGCTGTCGCTACCCGGGGTCGATCCGGTGCACAAGGTCTCTATCATTCCGCGCGGCATTGGCGCGCTCGGCTACACAATCCAGCGCCCGACCGAGGACCGTTACCTGATGACGCGGGAAGAGCTCGAAAGCAAGATGGCGGTATTGCTCGGCGGCCGAGCAGCGGAGCTCCTCGTATTCGAGCATCTGTCTACCGGCGCGGCCGACGACCTTGCCAAGGCGACGGACATCGCGCGCAGTATGGTCATGCGCTACGGCATGCACGAAAAGCTCGGGCATGTTGCCTATCAGAGCGAACGGCCGGTATTCCTGCCAACGCTGGACACGATGCCCGGCACGCACGAGTACAGCGAGGAGACGGCGTGCGAGATTGATCGCGCGGTCCGCGGCATCGTGGGGACCGCGTTTGATCGTGCGGCCTCGATTCTGAAGGAACGGCGCAACGTACTTGATCGCGGCGCGCACGAGCTGCTTGCCCATGAAACCCTGACCGGGGACGCATTGCGCGAATTGCTTGAGCCTCGGCCATCCGCAGCCGGAGTGGCAATTCCTGTGCAGTCCCCAGCCAAATAGGGAGGCAACTTGTCCAGCTTGAGAAGACTCTTCCAGATCGGCCTGGCCGTCAGCGCCTACCTGCTCTGGTGGCTGCTGGTTCGTCTGCATCTGTTGCGCTCATCGGAGACGCCGGCGCAACGGTTATGTAGAACGCTCGAGCAATTAGGGACGACTTTCGTGAAGCTCGGGCAGGGCTTGAGTCTGCATCGCGACTTGCTGTCGGACGAGTATATCTTGGCGCTGCAGCGCCTGCAGGATCATGTCGAACCATTTCCGGACAAGGTCGCCCGGGTCGAGGTGGAACAGGCGCTGGGGAAATCCGTCCACGATCTGTTCGCTGAATTCGAGGCACACCCGATGGCGGCGGCATCCATCGCACAAGTGCACCGGGCACGCCTGCACGATGGGCGCCGAGTGGTGGTGAAGATACGCAGGCCTCGCATCAAGGCCCAGATTGACCGCGACATGCGTCTGTTGCGCACCGTGCTGCGCGCGCTGCTCGCGCTGTTTCCAGGCTTACGGAAATACGAGCCGCTTACGCTCGTCGACGAAATTTGGGCCAACCTGCGCAAGGAAACGGACTTCCGCCGGGAGGCAAGCAGCGCCTTGCGCTTCGCTATGGCATTCCAGGGTTCGTCGACCGTGCATGTTCCTGCGGTAATCGACGGGCTTTATACGGAATCGGTGCTGATCCAGGAGATGAGTGGCGGACGGCGCGTGGACGATCCAGCGGTGCGCGCGAACGGGCCGCAACTCGCGCAGGCCCTGGTCGATGCCTATCTGCAGCAGGTGTTCGCCATGGGGTGGTTTCACGGCGACCCGCACCCCGGCAACCTGTTCATCATGGACAGCGGGCACATCTGTTTCCATGATTTTGGCATCGTTGGCTCGCTCGACCCGTCCATGCGCCACAACCTGGCGGCATTCATGCTCGCCTTCGTCTATCAGGACAGCGACTGGATGCTGGATGCCGCCATGGATCTCGGCCTGCTTGCGGGGGCGCTCGATCGCACGGAGTTTCGCCAGGGAATGCAGGAGGTCATCCAGGACTATGCCGGTCTGCCGCTCAAGGACTGGTCTCTGGCCGATGCGTTCGTACGCGTGGCGCGCCTCGGCCGCGGGCGCAACATCCGCATTCCGCATAGCCTGCTGGTCCTGATGCGCATGCTTTATTTGTTGGAAAACGCCGTGCGCGATCTCGACCCAGACTTCAATCTGCTCCAGAGCCTGCTCGGCAAGGCCGAGGAAGTGCTCAGCTTCAGCGCCGGCGCCGAGGCGAAAGCGGGGCTGAACCGCCTGCGGTTCGAGGTTGTGGCCGGTGCGCAGGAGCTGCCGGCCGAACTCGGCGCCTGGATTCACCGGATACGTGCCAAGGGGCTGGAGTTGCGCGTGCAGCATCACGGCATGGAAGAACTGGAGCAACACATGGATCGCGGCAGCAACCGCCTGGCCCTGGCGATGGTAACGCTGGGCCTTTATATCGCCGCCTCGCTGCTAATGCAACACTCGATCGGACCACGCCTTGGCGGGATGCCGGCGCTCGCCATTGCGGGCTATTCACTCGCGTTGTGGTTTACATGGCGTCTCGCGCGGGGGATCTCTCGTTCCGGGAAGCTGTGATGCCCCGAATGGGGGAGGTCTCGCAGAGCGATCGAAACCTTCAAGAACACGGCAGAGTTTTACCGCACGGACTTTTGCGATCGTTGCGTTTGATAGGGCTATAATTTCAATTATGACGCGTTCCCAATTGATCAGCCGTCTTGCATCCCGGTTTCCGGGATTGACGGTGCCAGATGCATCGCTATCTGTTAATGCAATTCTCGAGGCCATCTCTACAGTGCTTATGCAAGGCGACAGAACTGAGATACGGGGTTTCGGTACCTTTTCTGTAAATCGGCGGCCACCAAGGCGCGGACGCAATCCAAAAACTGGCGCGATGGTTCAGGTGCCTGCCAAGGCGGTTCCGCACTTCAAGCCAGGCAATGAGTTGCGTGATCGAGTGGATGTACAGGTTTCGTCATCCCATATCACCAAGGCCAGCGGTTTCACCGATCTGGGGTTCGCTCCGGAAGAGGCATCGGCTCTAAAGATCGCAGAATAGCTTCCAAGCTTGCAAAAGTTACCCAGTCATAACTCGGATGCGCTGGACCTCCGTGATCAGGTGCGTTCCCTTGCGTTATTCCGGCATGCATCCCACTCGCTATCCGGAGCGGAAACGATATCGCCCTCGTAGCGCACACTGTGAGCCATGGCGCCGAAGAGCTCCGATTCTGGAGGCATCGGTACCAGCTTCGCTACAGCCTTGCCATGCTTGGTAATAATTAATGGTTGCCGCGAATTAGCGACCTCATCCAGAAGTTTTAGACATTTAGTCTTAAATTCTCCAGCCCCAATTGTAGTTGGCATCGCGTTACTCCAATGGTTAAGAGCCTTTTGGACCATATGCGGCGGATTGGCAGCAGTGGTGCGCGATTCCTCCCGATATTCCTCATGCACTTCAATTGTGCACCCAGTCGAGGAATGCATTCGCAAAAATTACAAACTTGTAATGTTTCTGTCAGCTATTCGTTAGGAGCTCGGAAGCAAAATGATGTGCATGAAATTGTACACCTCGGCAAATACCGCAGCCTTTGGAAAACAATTTTCAGGAGATCAATTATGCGTATCAACATGGCTGATAAAAGTAATTTGATAGATGGCTGCCACTGAGTTTTAAAGAGGTTGATAGGCATGCAACAGCTTGACCTGAGAGCGCTTTCTTTGACTGAACGTCAGCTGAGTCAGGATGAGCATGCGCGTCTGGAAAGGTTTTTACGAGAATTGCGGGAGGCCTGCTCCGAATTTAACAGCCTGGAAGAGTGCCAGGACTGTAGCCGGGAAAAGATCGCCTCATGCCAAGGACGGCTGATTTCGTTTACTCATGATTTTCTCGATTTTGTCATTGGGCACTTCGAAAACGAAGAAAAAATCATGTCCGAAATTTATAGCACCCAGCAGTCCAATCGAAATTTTCAGCTTCATCAGCAAGAACATATGAAGTTGGTGCGAGAGATGGAGAGCTTGATGCATGAATTGTCGGTCATGAGCAGACGAGGCCATACGGCGACCGCGATCCGGGAATTTTATTATCGGGTTGTGGAAATTTTTAGTAAGCACGCTCACATATTCGACGATCCTTTAATGCAGTTGCCGGAACCACAAAATGAAAGAAAACGGAGATAGATAATTGCCTGAAATCATTCCCAACCTGCATCCATTGATGGTGCATTTTCCCATCGCCCTGATTTCGGTCTCGGCATTCTTCCATGTTGCATCAATGGCAAATCGTGGGAAAACCTATGCCGTTCATTGCGCCGTTCTTGCCCATAGCACGCTATGGCTGGGTGCCTTGGCTGCCATCCCGACTGTCTATTTCGGCTGGCAGGCTTTCAACAGCGTGAATCACGATGAGGCCGGTCATGCCGCCATGCTGGTCCATCGCGCCTGGGCGTTGGGTACCGCGGCGGTGCTGGTAATCCTGGCCGGGTGGGATGCCTGGCGCAACAAAGTGGAAACCCCGCCTGCCTGGTGGTTTGTCGGTGCGGTAGTGGGGGCATGGAGCCTGGTTGCCGTTACCGCGTGGTATGGCGGAGAACTGGTTTACCGGCATGGTCTGGGAGTGATCTCGTTACCCGTAGCGGAAACCGGCCATGTACAAAAACACGGGCAGGTGGAACATATGGTGTCTGAAACGGCCCCCCACGGCGTACATGAGCATTGAGCAAGATCATCTTGTTTTTGAATAGGAGAAAAACGTCATGCATTGCCGGAAACGAATCCTTGCAATCGCGCTGACTTTATACGCCGCCGCGGCATCTGCCGGCACCACGGTCACCGTCTACAAGAGTCCGACCTGTGGCTGCTGCGAGAATTACGTGCGATATCTGCGCCAGAACGGATTTACGGTGAAAGCGGTAGACCAAACCGACATGGATGGTATCAAGAAGCGCTACGGCGTGACGCGCGTCGCCGGTTGCCATACCAGCATCGTCAACGGTTATGTGGTCGAAGGCCACGTGCCGATCGAGGCCATCAACAAGCTGCTGCGGGAGAAGCCCGTGATTGCCGGAATCAGCGTGCCCGGCATGCCAAGGAATTCGCCGGGCATGGGCGATATGGAAAAAGGCACTTTGACGGTGTACAGCATCCCCAAAGCGCATGAGACACCCAAGGTGTTCTCCGTGGAATAACGTATGGGCGATGCCGGTACGGTCTACATTGGGACGGATTCCCACGAATAGGGGGCAATAAAAAGTGAATCTTGGACAGAGTGAGCCATGGGCGTGTTGGTGGCCTAGCTACAACCCAGTGAGATTATCATGATTCCATTTCAATATGTCTGGCTGGTGTGGGCGTCGCTATTCCTGATTCCCTGGTTTGTGCTGTTTATTGTTTTCCCAGCCCATCGCAAGACCATGTGGCGCGTCAGCTTGGCGACCACTCCTTTTGGCCTGACCGAACCGCTGTTTGTTCCAGAGTACTGGAATCCGCCCACGCTTTTTGACCTGGCGCAGAGAACCGGCTTCGACCTGGAAAGCCTGATTTTCTGCTTCGGCATCGGCGGCGTGGGTTCCGTGCTTTATTCCATCCTCGCTCACCGCAACGACATTGCCGTACCGGAACCGGAAAAACGCCTACCCTTGCACCGCCATCATTACAAGGCGCTCTTGTCGCCGGTCATTGTTTTCCTGGTGCTTTACTTCCTGCCGTGGAACCCGATCTATCCTTCCATTGCCGCGATGACGGTGGGAGCACTTGCCACCATGGCCTGCCGGCCCGACCTGAAAACCAAGACCTGGATCGGCGGGCTGCTGTTCCTCGTTTACTACTTCGCCTTCTTCATTGCGCTGATAGCGACTGCCCCCGGTTATGTCGAGCGCGTGTGGAACCTGCCGACACTCACCGGAATCCTGTTGCTTGGCATCCCGCTGGAAGAGCTGCTGTTCGCCTTGACTTTCGGCCTCTACTGGTCCGGCGTGTATGAGCATCTCATGTGGCGACGGCTCACCCCGGCACATCATTGACACGAGCGAGCAATAGGGATGGGGCATGCGGCAATCCGGTGGAGTAGAAATGAATGTTGTTGAACTAGCCGGGCTAGGTTGGACTAGGTAATTGAGGAGGGGTTGGTAAATGACAAATTCTTCAGAAATGACTGTGCTGTCGGAAGTGTGTAGCGCCGACTTGGCTAAACACATCCTGTATCGCCTGTTCCGGGATTACGATGGCAGTATTCACATATGCTTCTGGGACGGCTCCGAAGTACTGCTCGGGCAGGGCCGTCCGGAGTTTTCGCTGACCTTCCGCTGTTCCAAGGCTTTCCAGGCGCTCATCCTGTCACGCAATCCGTTATGCCTCGCGGAATCCTATTTTCAGGGACTCATCGACGTTGAAGGCGACTTCTACAGCGCTCTCAAAATCCGTCACCACCTGACTTCGTTGCAGCTATCCCTGCTGGACAAGGCCAATCTGGCGGTCAAAGCGCTCAGGGTTAAACCGGACAAATCCTTATCCGAAGCCGGCATCACGCCCAGATGGAGGAAAACTCTCGGGCAGAAGCTGGGGGTGAGGCCTAGCAAGAGGCTAAACCGTCATTCCATTTCATTTCATTACGATGTTTCCAACGATTTCTACGCCCTCTGGCTGGACAAGCAGATGGTCTACTCCTGTGCTTATTATGAGGAGCCCAGCCAAAGCCTGGAGCAGGCGCAGTGCAACAAGCTGGATCATATTTGCCGCAAGCTGCGGCTCGCACCCGGCGAGCGCCTGCTCGATATTGGTTGCGGCTGGGGTGCGCTGATCTGTTGGGCTGCGGAACACTACGGCGTCACTGCGCACGGTATTACATTAAGCCAGAACCAGCTCGATCACGCGCGACACATCATCAAATCCCGCGGACTCGAACAGCAGGTTTCGGTCGAACTTCTCGACTACCGCGACCTGCGAGGGGAGGCCAGCTTTGACAAGCTGGTGAGCGTGGGCATGTTCGAGCATGTGGGCTTGAAGAATTTGCCAGCCTACTTTGTCATGGCCAATCGCATGCTGAAACCCGGCGGATTATTCCTCAACCATGGCATCACCACGGATGAAAGCGGATGGAAGAAGACTGTTTCGACCGAATTCATCAATCGTTATGTTTTCCCTGATGGACAGCTCGAAACCGTCAGTGTGGTTCAAAAAATCATGGAAGACGCCGGCTTCGAAATCCATGACGTTGAGGGGTTGAGGCAGCACTATGCGCTGACGCTGCGCGAGTGGGTCAGGCGCCTGGATGAACGCCATGAACAAGCGCTGAACCATGTGACCGAACCCGTCTATCGTATCTGGCGACTGTATATGGCAGCGTGCGCCATGCAGTTTGAAGAAGGCAATACCGGGATCTATCAAATTCTGGTTTCCAAACGTAACCCGTTTTCCAATCCGGTTCCGCTTACTCGTTGCGACCTTTATCAGAAGGCGCCCGTATGAAAGCCGATGCGCGGTTTCCCGCCAGCCTGCCCGGAACCTCCATGGCCGCGCTACTACTTGCTGTTTTTACGGTGTCGGCCGGGTTTGGCATCGTGCTTCCGCTGTTGCCCTATTTGATCGAACGGCTGTTGGGGGCGGGCGCGGAGGCCGCACAAATTTCCCGGCATACCGGATTGCTGACCGGCGTTTACACGCTCGCGCTTTTCCTGTTCGCTCCGGCATGGGGCCGGCTATCCGACTGGTACGGCCCGCGTATCGTTCTGCTGGTCGGGCTGTTCGGCTTCGGTGTCACAATGCTGGTTTTCTCGTTTATTGAGAACCTCATCGCGGTTTACGCCGAACGTTTTTTGAGCGGCTTATTTGCCTCAGCGGTGACGCCAGTCGCGGCAGCAGCAATCGTTGAATTTACCAACTCCGAAGAGGCGCGCGGCCGCCGGCTCGCATTCCTCAGCATGGCGGGCATCGCCGGCTTCTTGCTCGGACCAATGCTGGGCGTGTTCATTACGCGCTTTGCAGCGGATTTCTTCACCATCGACATGCCAGCCGGCTCGGTCGCACTCCCACTCACGGCGACCGCACTGCTGGCCTTTGTCGTGGCTCCCATTGTCGCGGGCGCCGTGCCAGGCAGCAAACGCCGCGATCAGCCAAGGCAGGGAGTGACCGGTTCGGTAAACAGCTCCGCATGGCTGATACCGAAGTTGCTTATTCTGTCCTTTATCGTTTCGGCGGGGGTCGGGGTCTTTGAGGTTGGACTTGTACTGCTCGGCAAGCAGGAACTCAGTTTGACCCCGTATCAGATTGCGCTGATGTTCACCGAGTGCAGCCTGGTCATGTTTGTCATGCAGGCGATCATATTCTCGCCCTGGGTCAAGCCGAACACGACCCGCTGGTTCATCACCCCTGCACTAGCCGCGCTTGCGGCCGGATTGTTCGTCGTGCCGTGGGCTTCGGATTACTTCTTGGTGCTGGTCGTGATCGGCGCAGTGGCGGCCAGCGCCGGCATCCTCTCGCCGATCCTGACCTACTGGATCTCGGCCAAGGCCGGGAACGCGCAAGGTTGGGAACTCGGCAAGCAGACGGCTGCGGCCAGCCTGGGCGTTACCGTGGGCTCGGCGGCAGGGGGTGTTCTCTTCAATGCCGCCGTGCCGGGTGCTTCATTCATCATCGCCGCCGGGCTCTCCGTGCTGGGCTTCCTGCTTGGCTTCGGGCTGCCGCATGCACTCATCCCCCGTAATGTCGGAGCAAGAGTGAATGCTGATGGGCTTCCCATGAAAATGAGCTATCTGGAGAAAAGGAAATCAAAATGAGTACGTTAGTGAAAGATCCCGTGTGTGGCATGCAAGTAGAGTCGCACATGCATGCCACCGAATATCAGCAGTCACACTACGCCTTTTGTTCAGATCAGTGCCGGGATCGCTTCCTGGCGAATCCTCATTTGTACATCGGATTTCCAGGCCAGAAAGCCCCCAGGCAGGCAGGATTGGAGGTACTGAAAAAACGGCGTCTGCATGTGGCCCGATGCTTGTCCCCAAGCCAGTCCGATCGTCTGATTGGGGCATTGCAGGCGATGATGGGGATCAAGTCCGTCGCGGTCGATGGCGAAAAAATCGAGATTACTTATGATTTGTTGCAGGTTACAGCCGAACAGATCGAAACGAAGATAGCCGAGATCGGCCTGCTGTTGGGTGAAGGGTGGACGGAACAACTGGGCCGAGCGTTTGTTCATTTTGAGGAGGAACTCGAAGTCGGGAATCTGGAGGTTTATAAAAAAAGGCGTTTTCATCAGCATCAGGGATGACGGCGACAAGGAGTTACCTTGTTAGACCCTCTCCACGGGAAGTTATACCAATAATGAAAGGAAGCACCATGGCCATTGATCCGGTATGCGGAATGACAGTGGATGAGAAGTCGGCTGCAGGCACTGCCGTTCACGCAGGCAAAACCTGGTTTTTCTGCTCGTCCAAATGTCAGCATGAGTTTGACGCTAATCCGTCCAAATATGCCGAGGGTGGCGAGTCGGCTTCAGAGGCATCCCACAGCCACGATCATGCCCATAGCCATGAGATGGCCGCAGCCAAAACACCGAAAGCAGCCAGGGAAGTTACCGGCGAAAAGGCCAAGGACCCGATCTGCGGCATGCTGGTGGACAAAGCCACGGCATTGAAATCGGAGCGCGGTGGGCGCGCTTATTACTTCTGCAGCGTCGGCTGCCAGCGCACCTTCGAGTCCCCCGAAGCCGAGCTCAAATCCATGCGCACACGCGTGACCATCGCACTCACCGGGGTGCTGGCACTGGCGATCCTGCGCGCCGGGGCTTTCCTGGCATTGGCCACCGGTGCCACCATCGTCACATGGGCACCGATTCCGGCACTCCCATGGTTTACCTGGGGCATGTGGCTGTTCCTGCTGGTGACGCCAGTGCAGTTCATCGGCGGCTGGAGCTTCTACAAGGGTTCGTGGACCGCGATCCGCACGCGCTCGATCAATATGGATTTCCTGATTGCGCTCGGCACCACTGTTGCCTACGTCTACAGCGTCGCAGTGCTGTTTTTCCCCGAGGTACTACCGGTAAAGGTCGAGGAGCGCGACATTTACTTCGAAGTTTCAGCGGTGATTATCGCCTTCGTGCTGCTCGGAAAGTACATGGAAGAGATCATCAAGAAACGCTCCTCGGCGGCAGTGCGCAAGCTGCTCGACCTGAAGCCGGCCACAGCCTGCGTGATCCGCGAAGGCCAGGAGATGGAAGTGCCAGCCGAGAGCGTCATGGTCGGCGACGTCTGTGTGATCCGACCGGGACAGAAAATCCCGACCGACGGCGAGGTCGTGGAAGGGCAATCGTCAGTGGACGAATCCATGCTGACCGGCGAGTCCATGCCGGTGGATAAGGGGCCGGGTGCACAGGTGATCGGAGGTACCTTGAATCGCACCGGATTGCTGCACTGCCAAGCAACACGAGTGGGAGCCGAAACCGCACTGGCGCAGATCATCAAAATGGTAGAAGACGCCCAGGCAAGCACCGCGCAAATCCAGCGCCTCGCCGACCAGGTGACCGCGAAATTCGTGCCGGCCGTGGTCGTGGTCGCCTTCGCATCCTTCTTCGGCTGGTGGGCCGTCGGCAACTTTCCGCAAGCCTTGCTCGCCTTCATTGCTGTACTCATCATTTCCTGTCCTTGCGCGCTCGGCGTTGCTACGCCGGCCGCACTCATGGTCGGGGTAGGCAAGGGCGCCGAGGCCGGGATACTCATCCGCGGCGGGGAGGTGCTGGAGCGGGCGCAGAAGCTTACCACCATCGTATTCGACAAGACCGGCACCCTCACGCGCGGCGAGCCGGACGTGACGGATATCGTGTCGCTCGCTGATGCGAGCGAGGAGGAGATACTGAAGTTCGCAGCTGTGATCGAGATGGGCTCGGAGCATCCGCTGGGCGAGGCGATCGTGCGTGCGGCGCAGCACCGCAACCTCGAATTGCCAAAAGTGACCGATTTCGAGGCAATTCCAGGCCACGGTATCCAGGGAAATGTAATCGACCGCAAGGTGTTGCTCGGCAACCGGCGCCTGTTCGAGCGCCATGGGATCAAAACCGATGCCGCCGAGATGGCGATGGCACGCCTGGAAAGTGAAGGCAAGACAGCCATGCTGGTCGGCATCGATGGCAAGCTCGCCGGCATCGTCGCCGTGGCTGATACCCTCAAGCCCGAGGCAAAGGAGGCGGTTGCCGCGCTTGCCCGCGAGCGGATCGAGGTCATCATGCTCACCGGCGATAACCAGCGTACCGCACAGGCGGTCGCGCACGAGCTTGGTATCGAACACGTAATTGCCGAAGTGCTCCCAGGGGACAAGGCCAAGGTTGTGCAGGACTTGCAGAAGCAGGGCAAGTCGGTAGCAATGGTGGGGGATGGCGTGAACGACGCGCCAGCGCTGGCAGTGGCCGACATCGGTATCGCGATCGGCTCCGGCTCGGATGTAGCCAAGGAAACCGGCGGCATCATTCTCATCAAGAACGACGTGCGTGACGTGGTGCTCGCGATTCGTCTATCGCGCGCAGTCATGAAGAAGATCAAACAGAATCTGTTCTGGGCGTTTTTCTATAACACGGTCGGCATCCCGGTCGCGGCATTCGGCTTCCTCAATCCCATCATTGCGGCAGCGGCGATGGCGCTGAGCTCGCTGTCGGTGATCGCGAATTCGGCGTTGCTCAAGCGCACTAAGTTGGGATGAGAGAAAGGAATGCTGGGGTGACCTGTGATTTGAAACGCTGCTCCATGTACGCATGATGTGATGCTGTTAGCACCCTAGGTGCTTGATGATAGGAAAGGGTAAATCATGTTTGAAAAAATTTTAAGAAGGGTCGTCCTGCTGCTTATGGTATTGGGGTTCACAGCATCAGGTTCGTTGTTGGCAAGAGATGCCGGACACACCTCAAAAGTAGAGACCGGACTTAGTCAGCAGGTAGATGGTATCAATATTTACTACGGCTTGTTGCCGGCTGAGATCGCAAGCAAGCATCCTCCAACCCATGAGGAAAAAACCATGCACGGGGGCGTGCCCGAACAAAAGGGTAACTATCACCTGATCGTTGCCCTCTTCGATCAGAAGGGCAATCGTATCACCGACGCCCATGTGACCGCGGAAGTTGGAGAGCTCGGCTTGACCGGTACACGCAAGAACCTAAGTCCCATGCGTATCGGGGAAGCTAATACCAGTTATGGCAACTATTTCACGTTGCGCGGAAATGGAATCTATCGAATATCGATTCAGGTGCACCGTTTGGCTGAAGGTAGATCAAATTCGGTCGAGGCTTTGTTCGACTATCGTTTGGAGTAGCAGAGGAGAGAATCATGGAATGGCTTGGACAGAACTGGGTATTCATCTTGCTGGTCGTGGGCGCCATCCTCTGGATGAGCCGGATGAGCCTTGGCGGGATGGGCTGTGGCCACGGCGGCGGAGGGCATTCTCACGGCGGACATGGCGAAGGCGGACATCATCCGGAAGCCGGGTCGAACATCGACCCGGTTAACGGGCAGGCGGTGGACCCGCAAACTGCCGTTACTTCGGTATACCAAGGCAGTACTTACTATTTTGCCACCCGCGAGAACCGCGATCGATTCGAGGCGGCACCGGAACAATATGCCGTCAAGCCGCAAGAGGGTCATGGACAACGGCATGGATGCTGTTGATCCGCTCCCGAACGGGGCATTCCAGTAAGCCGCTGGGAAAGGAGAACGGGATGTACCTCTTTTTGCTGCCTTTGCTGAGCGGTTTCGTGCTGGCTGGCGCCAGCGCTTTCACCGCCATATGGTCGCGACGCTGGGGCGAGCGCGGCGGACGGCTTGCCACCAGTCTGCTGCGCAATGTCCTGGGTATCCCGCTCTATGTGATCGGCCTGGTGCTGGCCTGGCAATCGGATGCGGAACCGTTGTTCGATCCGGGGAGCCCCGGTCTGGCATTAGGCTGGTTCCTGATTGGGGCTGGCGCATTACCCGTCATCATCGGCCACGTGCAATTGGGATGGCGTACGCACATGCCTTCGGTGGGCGACGCATTGATGGATCGCGGGCTTTATGCGCATGTGCGGCATCCCATCTATGGCGGCGGCCTGGCTATCTTCGCCGGGCTGGCCTTGTTGCAGCCCGATATACCATGGCTGCTGGCATGCGCGTTGTCTTTCGGTTTCTTCATCATCCAGGCCCGGCTGGAAGAAATCGACCTGCTGCAACGCATGCCGGTTTATCTGAATTATCGGGAACGGGTGCCGGGCTGGCTGCCGCAGCTGCAAATTCTCGGCAAATGGGGCTGGCTGTGCCCGTGGCTGGCTATCCTGATGGGGGCCGGTGTGCTGATGATATTCGGGCTGCATTGGTGGAGTGCGCTGCTGGCCGCATTGTTGCTGGCGTGCCCTGCCATCATTGTATGGGGCATGATTAAGCTACACCAACAAGAGAGAGGCCGATAGGAGCGACGTGGCTGAGATTCTGCCGTTTTTATTTTTCGAAGGAGACGATCATGCATTACTTTGACGGAGGTTTCATCTTCGGGATGCATTTGTTCTGGTGGTTATTTTGGATCGTGGTGATTGTGGCTTTATTCACGCTCACTACGCCGGTGCCGCGGCACAAGGCGCGCGAGACGCCGCTCAAGCGGCTTCAGCTTCGCTATGCCACCGGCGAGATATCCACGCAAGAGTATGAAGAGCGCAAGAAAAATCTTGAGCAAGACGCGGCGATGAAATGACGACGCAAGACTATCGGAGAAAAGCATGAAGAAAAGCGTCATAGAAGTAGGTGGCATGATTTCTGCGCTGAGCGCGCGCGGCGTGGAAAAGCGGCTTGCGCATCTTCCTGGCATCCGGCGCGCCGAGGTCAATTACGTCTCCGGCAGCGCCACCGTAGAATATGATGATCAGGTCGTCGATCTCAAGCGCATCAAAGCCGAGATTGATGATTGCGGATATCACTGCAGCGGAGAAATGCTGCCGAAGCACATGTGCATTCCGGAGGATCCACCGGCCGTGGCCATGGCTCTGCCCGCCGATCACATGGATCACGCAGGGCATGGCACACATGAAGGCCATGGCGCAATGGCGCGCCCCAAGAAGCCATCGGATACAGCCGCTCCCGTCACCGAGATGGGCCATGAAATGGGCCACGGTGCCGGTATGGATCTCAAGGCCATGGCGCGGGATATGCGCAACCGCTTCTCGGTCGCATTCATCTTCACCGTCCCGATCTTTCTCTACTCGCCGATGGGCGGCCTGTTTGCACCGCCGGCTCCGCCATTCGGCCTGGAGCTCAATCTGTGGCTGTTCTTTCTCGCTAGCGCTGCCGTGCTCTACCCAAGTTGGCCGTTCATGGTGGCGGCGTACCGCGCGCTGAGGAACGGCGTGCTCAACATGGCAGTGCTGGTCGTGTTGAGCGTCGGCACGGGGTATGTGTTCAGCGCCGCTGCCACATTCTTTTTCGCGGGTGATCAGTTCTACGAAGCGGTCGCGGTGCTGCTGGTGTTCATCCTGCTCGGCCACTGGTTGGAAATGCGTGCGCGTGCCGGCGCTTCGGATGCGATTCGTGCGCTTATGGACCTTGCCCCGCCAATGGCCACGGTGATTCGTGCTGACAAGGAAATCGAGTTACCCACGGCTGAAGTGTTGGTGGGCGACACGGTGCTGATCCGCCCGGGCAACAAGATTCCGGTGGATGGCGAGGTGCTCGAGGGCGAATCGCAGGTAGACGAATCCATGCTCACCGGCGAGTCCATGCCCGTGAAGAAGGTACCAGGCGCCACCGTGATCGGCGCCACTATCAACAAGAGTGGCAGCTTCCGCTACCGCGCTACCAAGGTTGGCACGGATACAGCGTTGGCGCAGATCGTGAAGCTGGTACAGGAGGCGCAAAACTCCAAGGCTCCGGCGCAGCTGCTTGCGGACCGCGCCTCGCAATGGCTGGTGATGATCGCAGTATTGATCGGCCTGCTCACCTTCATTATCTGGTTCTGGTGGATTGGCCAGCCGCTGCTGTTCGCCCTCACGCTGACCATTACGGTATTCGTCATCGCCTGTCCGGACGCGCTTGGACTTGCCACCCCCATGGCGGTGATGGTCGGCACCGGGCTAGGGGCAATGAACGGGGTCCTGTTCAAGAACGCAGCGGCGCTTGAGGAAGCCACCCGGCTTGATGTCGTGATCTTCGACAAAACAGGCACGCTCACCATAGGGAAGCCCGAGGTCGTCGAGATCGCAACAGCGCCTGGTGTGGACGAGAACACAGTGTTGGCGCTCGCGGCTGCGGTGGAGAAACACTCCGAGCATCCATTGGCACATGCGATCCTGACGCGCTCAGAAGGGCTCACCATCGGGGGCGCGACCGGTTTTACCAATATCGACGGCCAGGGAGCGCGTGCCGATCTGGACGGAAGTACAGTATTGCTAGGCAACCGCCGGTTGATGGACGAGCAAAAGATCGATATGGCCGGGCTGGCTGACAAGGCCAAAGATCTCCAGGGTGGCGGGCGCACCGTGGTGCATGTGGCGCAAGGGAAAAAACTCGTGGGACTGATCGCCATCGCCGATGCGGTGCGATCCACTTCCATCACCACCGTCAAGGCGCTTCAGAAGCGAGGCGTACAGGTTGCGATGCTCACTGGCGACAACCGCGGCACTGCCGAGCGCATCGCGAAGGAGCTTGGCATCGATATTGTGCTCGCCGACGTACTGCCAGGGCAGAAGGCCGACAAGGTCAAGGAGTTACAGGCCCAGGGTAAAAAAGTAGGCATGGTTGGTGACGGCGTGAATGATGCTCCGGCACTCACCCAGGCGGATGTCGGGTTCGCCATCGGTGCCGGCACCGATGTAGCGATGGAGTCTGCCGATGTGGTACTGATGAAGAGCGACCCGTTCGACGTGGTCGGCGCGATCACGCTCTCGCGCGCAACATTGCGCAAGATGCACCAGAACCTGTTCTGGGCGGTGGCCTACAACGTCGCAGCCTTTCCACTCGCGGCCGGCGTGTTCTATCCAATTACCGTCAGCCCGGAAGTCGCGGCGCTCGCCATGTCTGGCAGCACTGTTCTGGTCGCCATCAATGCCTTGCTGCTCAAGCGTACACGCCTGGAGGGCATCCATATAAGCCATGATTCCGACAGCACTCAACTGACGAGTAACAACATGTCATGACTGATCACGTGCATCAGATGTCCCCCCAGGCATTGCGTCTCAAGCGCATGGGCATAGACACCTACCAGGAGGCAGTGATCTACATGCGGCGCGACTGCCACGTGTGCCGCGCCGAGGGGTTCGAAGCGCAGTCGCGTGTGCAGGTGACGCACAACGGCCATGCCATCATTGCCACGCTGAATGTCGTCACCAGCGAACTGCTGGCGCCGGAGGAGGCGGGTCTTTCGGAAGCGGCGTGGCGGCTCCTGGGCGCGCGCGAAGGCGACATGGTTGCCCTGTCTCACCCGCCGGTGATCGAGTCGTTAAGCCTGGTGCGCGCCAAAGTGTACGGCAAGCCGCTCAGCGACGCCAGCATGCGTGCGATCGTACGCGACATTGCCGCAGGGTGCTATTCGGATATACATCTTTCGGCCTTTATCGCCGCCTGCGCCGGTGACCGGCTGGACATGGCCGAAACGGTCGCGCTCACGCGCGCCATGATCGATGTCGGCGAGCGGCTCGACTGGCCTGCCCGGCCGGTAGTGGACAAACACTGCGTCGGCGGACTGCCTGGCAACCGCACGACATTAATCGTGGTGCCCATTGTCGCAGCCTTTGGCCTCACCATGCCCAAGACCTCCTCGCGCGCCATCACCTCGCCCGCGGGCACCGCAGACGTGATGGAGACGCTTGCGGAGGTCGAACTGGATGTCCCGACCATGCGCCGGGTAGTGGAGCGCGAAGGCGGCTGTATTGTCTGGGGCGGCGCGGTGCGCTTAAGCCCAGCGGATGACATCATCATTCGCGTCGAACGTCCGCTCGATCTTGACAGCGAAGGTCAGCTCGTCGCCTCTGTACTGTCGAAGAAGGCCGCAGCCGGTTCTAGCCATGTCGTCATTGATATCCCGGTGGGCGAGACCGCCAAGGTGCGTAGCCACGAGGCCGCGCAAGCCCTGAGCCATCGCTTCGTGGAAACCGGTCACGCCATCGGCCTCACGGTACATACGGTCATTACCGACGGCGCCCAGCCCGTGGGCCGCGGCATCGGACCTGCGCTCGAGGCACGCGATGTACTTGCTGTCCTGCGCCGCGAAGCCAACGCGCCGGCGGACCTGCGCGAGCGTGCGTTGCGGCTCGCGGGCGCGGTACTCGAATTCGCACCGGGAGTCGCGCTGGGTAAAGGCATGCGCCTGGCGCAGGAAATTCTGGACGACGGTCGCGCGTGGAATAAATTCGAGGCCATTTGCCTGGCCCAGGGTGGACTGCGCACGCCACCGGTGGCGACACACACGCATACGGTGACAGCCGCGCAGCGGGGGCAGGTGACGATGATCGACAATCGCCGCCTGGCGCGCGTAGCCAAGCTCGCTGGCGCACCGCGCGCCCCGGCTGCCGGGCTCGAGCTGCATGTCCCGCTCGGAACGGTCGTGGAGCAGGGCCAGCCGCTCTTTACCGTGCACGCCGAGGCCCGGGGCGAGCTCGCCTATGCGCTTGCCTATGTGCAGGCGCAGCCTTCCATTGTGCGGGTGGCGCCGGCATGAAACCGCTCCTGCTGGTTTTCCCTGACAACACCTTGCTCGCTTCCTCGCTAGCATCTCGGCTCGACGCGGAGATTGGCGGAATGACACTAAGGCATTTCCCGGATGGTGAGTCGTATGTGCGCATTGACGCACCGGTCAAGGGTCGCGAGGTGCTGCTGCATTGCACGCTCGACCGGCCGGATGGCAAGCTGCTGCCGCTGCTCTTCGCCGCCGGCACGGTGAAGGAGCTCGGCGCGGCACGCGTCGGGCTGGTGGCCCCATATCTCGCTTACATGCGCCAGGACCAGCGTTTCCAGCCCGGCGAGGCGGTGACGTCAACGCATTTTGCGCGACTCTTGTCCGCGTCCGTGGATTGGCTCGTGACCGTGGATCCGCACTTGCATCGGCACAGCACCCTCGGCGAGATTTATTCGATTCCGACACGCGCGGCGCATGCGGCGCCATTCATTTCCGCCTGGATTCGCCAGCACGTGGCCGCGCCCGTGCTGGTCGGCCCCGATGCCGAAAGCGAACAATGGGTGGCAGCGGTGGCGGGCGCAGCCGGTGCCCCGTATGTCATCTTGCGGAAGATACGCCGCGGCGATCGCGAGGTCGAGGTCTCGGTGCCGAACATGGAACGCTGGCGCACGCACACGCCGGTGCTGGTGGACGACATTATTTCCACGGCGCGCACCATGATAGAAACCGCCGGCCACCTCAAGCACATGGGGATGGCGCCGCCGGTGTGCATCGGTGTGCATGCGGTGTTCTCGGGCACGGCATACACCGATCTCGTAGCCACCGGCGCGCGCATCGTGACTGGCAACACCATCGCGCACGCATCGAACGGCATTGATGTCGCTGATCCCTTGGCAGAGGCCGTGCGCGAGCTGACGTCGGCGCCGCCAGCGACGCATGGCGCGAGGAGCGCATCATGACAGTGTCCGTCCGTCAACGCGGGGCGCTCTTCCGCTCGGCTGGCGGTGTTCTCGCCGCAGTTCGGTGTCGGCTGTTCGCTCGCCGCCATATGCGATGGGCGCAGCGAATCGAGCGTTGCGTCATTCTCGTGGACGAGACTGCCATTATGGCGCGAACGGCCTTGACCATAATGGCGGCCCGTCAAGCCGCCGGCCTTCAGGAGGATTGATCATGAACGAAATCACGGCTCAGCCCAAAGTCGCAAAAAGTACGCTATCGGCCGAGGAGCTGCGAAAAATGAACGCCTATTGGCGCGCGGCGAACTATCTCTCGGTCGGGCAGATTTACCTGCTCGACAACCCGCTGCTCAAGGAGCCGCTCACGCTGGCGCACGTGAAGCCCCGGCTGCTTGGCCACTGGGGCACCACGCCTGGGCTCAATTTCCTGTACGTGCACCTGAACCGTATCATTAATAAGTATGACCTCAACGTGCTCTACGTGGCCGGCCCCGGTCATGGCGGGCCGGCGCTGGTCGCCAACACCTGGCTCGAAGGCAGTTACAGCGAGTTCTACCCGAACGTTGGGCGCGATGCCGAGGGCATGCAGCAGCTGTTTCGGCAGTTCTCCTTCCCCGGCGGCGTGGGCAGCCATGTCACCGCCGAGACTCCGGGCTCGATTCACGAAGGCGGCGAACTCGGCTACTCTCTGTCGCACGCATTTGGTGCCGCTTTCGATAACCCCGATCTTCTCGTCGCCTGTGTTGTGGGCGATGGCGAGGCTGAGACCGGGCCACTCGCCACCGCCTGGCACTCGAACAAGTTCCTGAACCCCGCCACCGACGGCGCAGTGCTGCCGATCCTGCACCTCAACGGCTACAAGATCGCCAACCCCACAGTGCTTGCGCGCATCCCGCACGACGAGCTTGAAAGCCTGTTCGTCGGCTACGGTTATAAGCCTTACTTCGTCGAGGGGGATGAGCCCGAGACCATGCATCAGCAGATGGCGGCGACACTCGATGCCGTGATCGGCGAGATTCACGCGATCCAGCAAGGGGCGCGAGCAGGCGGTGTCATCGAACGCCCGCGCTGGCCGATGATTATTCTCAAAACCCCCAAGGGCTGGACCGGCCCGAAGGAAGTAGATGGCCAGAAGACCGAGGGTAGCTGGCGCTCGCACCAGGTGCCGTTCGGCGAACTGGTCGAGAAGCCTGCACACCTGAAACTCCTCGAACAGTGGTTGCGTAGTTACCGGCCCGAGGAACTGTTCGATGAGCACGGTGCGCTCAGGCCCGAGATCGCGGCGCTCGCACCCAAAGGACTGCGACGTATGGGCGCCAATCCGCACGCCAATGGCGGGCAGCTGCTCAGGGACCTGCGGCTGCCCGATTTCCGCGACTACGCTGTGGACGTGCCGCAACCTGGGCAGGTGCTGGCCGAACCGACGCGCATCATGGGCCGGTTCCTGCGCGACGTGATGCAGCTCAATACTGACTCGCGCAACTTCCGCGTGGTCGGCCCGGACGAGACCGCCTCCAACCGCCTCGGTGCGTTGTTCGAGGTGACAGGGCGCGCATGGGTGGCGGAGAGTCTGCCAGGGGACGATCATCTCGCCTCCGACGGGCGCGTCATGGAAATCCTCTCCGAGCACACCTGCCAAGGCTGGCTCGAAGGGTATCTGCTCACCGGCCGGCACGGGCTGTTCTCGTGTTATGAAGCGTTCATCCACATCGTGGACTCGATGTTCAACCAGCACGCCAAGTGGCTCAAGGTAAGCCGCGAGATCCCGTGGCGACGGCCGATCGCCTCGCTGAATTATCTGTTGACCTCGCATGTCTGGCGTCAGGACCACAACGGTTTCTCGCATCAGGACCCGGGATTCATCGATCACGTGGTCAACAAGAAGGCCGATATTATCCGCGTGTATCTCCCGCCCGACGCCAACACACTGCTCTGTCTCACCGATTGTTGCCTGCGCTCCCGTCATCTCGTGAACGTTATTGTCGCCGGCAAGAACGACCAGCCGCAGTGGCTCGATATGGACGCCGCCGTCAAACACTGCGCAGCCGGGATCGGCATTTTTGAATGGGCGAGCAGCGACTCCGACGGCGAACCGGATGTAGTCATGGCGGCGGCTGGCGATGTGCCGACACTCGAAACGCTGGCGGCGGTCGATCTGCTGCGCAAGCATCTTCCTGATCTCAAGGTGCGTATGGTGAACGTCTTGGACCTGATGACACTCCAGCCACGGGAGGAGCACCCGCACGGGCTCGCGAACCGGGAGTTCGACGGCCTGTTCACTACCGACAAGCCGGTTATCTTCGCTTACCACGGCTATCCGTGGCTCATTCACCGGCTCACGTATCGCCGCACCAATCACAAGAACCTGCACGTGCGCGGCTATAAGGAAGAGGGTACGACCACGACGCCATTCGACATGGCGGTGCGCAACGACCTCGACCGCTTTCATCTCGTGGTCGACGTGATCGACCGCGTTCCCAAGCTCGGTTACAAGGCCGCTTACTTGAAGCAGCACATGCGCGACAAACTCATCGAGCACAAGCACTACATCCGTCAATACGGTGAGGACATGCCGGAGATCCGCGACTGGAAATGGGGCGGAACAACTTGAAAGCACCATTCAATTCCTGGCATCAGTTGCAGGCTGAAGAAGTCGTGCGCTTGCTCGACGTAGATTTGGAAACCGGCTTGGCTGCCGAAGAAGTAAAGCATCGCCAGGAGAAATTCGGTCTGAACCGCATCACGGCCCGCCCTGGCATCCCTGCGTGGCTGAAATTTCTCCAGCAATTCAACCAGCCGCTTGTTTACATCCTGCTCGCCGCCATCCTTGTGACGGCGCTGCTCGGCGAATGGGTAGATTCCTCCGTTATCCTCGGTGTCGTGTTCCTCAACGCAATCGTCGGTTTCATCCAGGAGGCCAAAGCGGAGAAAGCCATCGAATCGCTTTCGCAGATGGTCGCGACTGAAACCACCGTGCGCCGCCATGGCCGCAAACAGCGCATCCATTCCGAACAACTGGTTCCCGGCGATGTAGTGCTGCTCCAGTCCGGCGACCGAGTTCCCGCCGACCTACGCCTGTTCCACATCAAGAGCCTGCAAGTGGACGAGTCCGCGCTCACGGGCGAATCTGTGGCCGTGCACAAGCATCCCGGCCCGCTTGCGCTCGACACGGTGCTGGGCGACCGAAAGAATCTGGCCTTCACCGGCACGCTCGTCACTGCAGGGCAGGGTGAGGGAGTCGTCTGGGCCACCGCTGACCAAACGGAGACCGGCCACATCGCGCGACTCATCTCGGAAGCGGTTGAGCTCTCGACGCCGTTGACCAAGAAAATCGCGTATTTGAGCCGGCGGCTGCTGTGGGTGATTCTGACGCTGGCGGTGGCGATTATGGCCATCGGTGCCCTGCGTGGCGAAAATCTCGCCGGGACCTTCATGGCGGCGGTGGCGCTCGCCGTGGGCGCGATTCCCGAAGGCTTGCCTGCTGCCGTCACCATCGTGCTGGCCATCGGCGTCGCGCGCATGGCCAAACGCCGCGCCATCATCCGCAAACTTCCCGCCGTGGAAACGCTCGGCAGCACGACGGTCATTTGCTCGGACAAGACCGGCACGCTGACCGAGAACCAGATGACGGTGCGCGAGATCTTCGCCGGCGGGAAATTTTACGAGGTGACCGGCGTGGGCTACGAGCCGAAGGGGGACATTCTTCTCGACGGTTCACCAGTCAAAATGGCAGAACAGCCCTCGCTTGCCGAATGCCTACGGGCTGGCGTTCTATGCAACGACTCGCAATTGGTGCGCGGCGAAGATGGGCGGCTTAAGGTGCAGGGCGATCCGACCGAGGCCTCGCTGCTGGTCGCCGGCGAGAAGGGGGGGCTGGTCTACGCCGACACGCACCGCGAGTCGCCGCGCGTGGATGTGATTCCCTTCGAATCCGAGCACATGTTCCGCGCCACGCTCCACGACGCGCGGGCGCACCGGGTCATTTACAAAGTCGGCGCGGTGGAGCGCCTCCTCGATCGCTGCGCCGACGCGCTTGACGAACATGGGAAAGCGGTTGTGCTCGATAAGGAAGCCGTTCACCGGGCGGTCGAAGCGATGGCCGCACAAGGGCTGCGCGTGCTCGCATTGGTTCGCCGCCATGTGGATGCGGGTCACGCGAAGCTCGAACACAGTCATGTCGCCGAAGGGCTGACCTTCCTCGGTCTGCAAGGGATGATCGACCCGCCTCGCCCCGAAGCCATCGCAGCCGTGCGCAAATGCCAAGAGGCCGGCATCGCGGTCAAGATGATTACCGGCGACCATCTCATTACCGCCCGCGCCATCGCGGAGCAAGTCGGGCTGAAGGGACGCGAACAGCACGGAAAACTCGTCGCTCTCTCTGGTCGCGAGCTGGAAAAGATTTCCGATCCAGAACTACCTGAAGTGGCCGAGCGCACGGCGGTCTTTGCTCGGGTCGCCCCGGAACAGAAACTGCGCCTCGTCCGCGCACTCCAGTCGCGCGGCCATATCGTCGCGATGAGCGGCGACGGCGTAAACGATGCCCCCGCGCTGAAGCAAGCCGACATCGGCGTGGCCATGGGCGTTGGTGGTACCGATGTGGCCAAGAGCGCCGCGGCCATGGTGCTCACCGATGATAACTTCGCGAGCATCGAGGCCGCTGTCGAGGAAGGCCGAGGCGTATTCGACAACCTTACCAAGTTTATCGTCTGGACGCTGCCGACCAACGGCGGCGAGGCACTCATCTTACTCACCGCCATTGTGCTCGGCGTCACGCTTCCCGCTCTACCTGTGCAACTCCTTTGGGTCAATATGACGACGTCCATTCTGCTCGGTCTGACGCTGGTCTTCGAGCCGAAGGAGCGCGGCCTTATGCAACGCCCGCCGCGCGACCCGCGCAAGCCGCTGCTCACCGTAGCGCTCGCGATGCGCACCGGGCTGGTATCGTTCGTTATGTTGGCTGGTGCCTACTGGTTGTTTTTCTGGGAGCTGAAGGTGGCGGGCGAAACCACCGCAGAGGCGCGCACTTGCGTCATCAACGTCATCGTGCTGGTGGAGACGGCCTACCTGTTTAATTGCCGCTCGCTGAACCATTCGTTCTTCTCCCTCGGCTTCTTTTCCAACCCCTGGGTGGTCGCCGGCTCGCTGGCCATGCTCGCGGTGCAATTATTGTTCACTTATGCGCCTGTAATGAACAAACTTTTTAAAACCGCGCCGATTGGCGGTGAGTCATGGCTCCGAATCGCCGGAGTCGCGGCAATCGTATTCGTGGTGGTCGAAATAGAGAAATGGATGCGCTATGGCCACGGTCGCGGTGATCACGCCGTGCCGGAGTAAAACCGACAAAACATGAAATCTAAAACCTCCAAACCAGGCTGCCCACGCAAATGAGCAACATACTTCCGAAGGTTTATCTGGTCCGGCATGGCGAGACCGCTTGGACGATCAGCGGACAGCACACCGGCCGCACGGACATTCCGCTTACCGAACGGGGTGAGCGCGATGCGCAGGCGCTGAGCGCGCGGCTACGAGGCTTGACCTTCGCCAAAGTGCTCACCAGCCCGCTGCAACGGGCGCGACGGACTGGCGAGCTAGCGGGTTTCGGTGAATGCGTGCAGGCTGATCACGATTTGACTGAATGGGACTATGGCGCTTACGAAGGCCGGCGCACGTTAGACATCCGGGCCGAGCGCCCCGGCTGGCGTTTGTTCGAGGACGGTTGCCCGGGCGGGGAAACGCTGGAGGAGGTGAGTACGCGCGCGGACCGTGTCATTGGTCGAATCCGTGCGCTGGGGGGCGATGTGCTTGTCTTCGCTCATCGAGATATCCTCCGCACTCTCGCTGCGCGTTGGCTCAGTCTACCCGCCGTGGAAGCCCGTCGCTTTTATCTCACGACGGCATCCCTGAGTATTCTCGGTTATGACCACGATCTGGATGAGCCGGTCATCCGCCTGTGGAATGATGCGCGACAATGATGGCGCTGCCGACCGAGAAAATGAAACCGGAGCCAACATGACATTACCAGAAACAACATCATCTCGGTGGTCGGCTACGGAAGGGCTTCCATTCCCCATGGGCGCGACCAAGATAGAAGAAGAGGGTGCCTACAACTTCGCACTTTACTCGAAGCATGCGCAAAGCGTCACGTTGCTGCTCTATACCGAGAGCGACCTCGTCAATCCGGTATTGGCCTATCGGTTCGATTATCTCAAAAACAAATCTGGCAGAATCTGGCATTGCCGCATCCCCTTGGTGTCAATGAGGGACGCGTCTTACTACGCGTATAGCGTCGAGGGACCTAAGCCCAATGGCCGGTTCGAGTGGCACTGGTTCGATAGCGACAAAATCCTGCTCGACCCCTATGCAAAGTCCGTGTTCTTTCCTCCGGCTTTCGACCGGCTTGCTGCCATCCGGCCTGATTCGAACGCGGGTAAGGCACCCTTGGGTGTCCTCATGGGCGACAGCGAGCGCTTCGACTGGCAAGGGGACCATCGCCCCCGGCACGAGGCCGATACCGTCATCTACGAGCTGCACGTAGGAGGATTTACCAAGAATCCCAACTCCGGAGTAACGGACGAAGCGCGCGGAACGTTTGCGGGCTTGGTCGAGAAAATCCCGTATTTGAAGAATCTTGGCGTCACCGTGGTGGAGTTGATGCCGGTGTTCCAGTACGACCCTTCTGATGGTAACTACTGGGGCTACATGCCGCTGAACTTCTTCTCCCCCCACCATGGCTATCTCTGCGACCACACGGTCAAGGCGCAACACAACGAGTTTCGCGCAATGGTCAAGGCGCTGCACCAGGCGGATATCGAGGTGGTCCTCGACGTTGTCTACAATCACACGGGTGAGGGCAATCACACAGGCCCAGTCTATAGCTACAAGGGGATCGACAACAGCACCTACTACCTGATGGCGGACCGTCCGGGCGCGCCCTACGAAAATTTCTCCGGCACTGGCAACACGCTCAATTGCGCAAACCGCTACGTCCGCAAGATGATCATGGATAGCGTTCGCCATTGGGCGCAGGAGATGCATGTCGACGGATTTCGCTTTGACCTCGCTTCCCTCTTCACCAGAAACCTGGACGGATCGGTCAATGTAAGCGACGCGCCGCTACTCAGTGACATGGCCTCCGACCCGAACCTGGCGCACCTGCGTCTGATTGCAGAGCCCTGGGATGCCGCCGGGGTGTATCAACTGGGCCGGGCGTTTCCGGGGATCATGGCTTGCCAGTGGAATGGCAGATACCGGGATGATCTCCGACGCTTCGTAAAGGGGGATCCCGGCATGGTGCCGGCCTTGATGCGTCGCCTGTACGGCAGCGACGATCTGTTCCCCGACGATCGGATGAATGCCTATCACCCGCATCAGAGCGTCAATTACATCGCTTCTCACGACGGATTCACCCTCTACGATCTGGTGGCCTACAACCAGAAGCGGAACTGGCCCAACGGTCACGGCAATACGGACGGCATGGCGGAAAACCACAGTTGGAACTGCGGCTGGGAAGGCGACGAGGGCGCGCCGCTGGAAGTCGTGAAGCTGCGCAAGCAACAGATCAAGAATTTCTGTTGCCTGCTATTCCTCTCGAACGGGACGCCCATGTTCCGCGCCGGAGACGAATTCATGCACACGCAGGCAGGGAACAACAATCCTTACAATCAGGACAACGAAGTTGGCTGGATCGATTGGGATCGTTTGCGCGCAAATCCGGACATGTTCCGTTTCTTCAAACGCATGATCGCGTTTCGCAAGGCACATCCGTCACTGGCGAGGAGCAGATTCTGGCGCGAGGATGTCCATTGGTATGGGGTGGGCCACGATACCGACCTTGCATACGATTCCCGCAGCCTCGCCTTTTCCCTTCACGGCGGATCGCAGCAGGACATCGACATCTACGTGATGATTAATGCCTATTGGGAGGAACAGACTTTTCAGATACAGGAGGGCGCTACCAATGCTTGGCGGCGAGTGGTCGATACCAGCTTCGAAAGCCCGTTCGACTTTCTCGATCCCGGCAACGAAAGTCCCTTGCAGTCGTTGCATTATCGAGTGCCTGGAAGAGCCATCGTCATGCTGGTTCGCGACAAGGACGGAAGTTGACGGCAATGAAAGTAAATCCTTTGACAGGGATCCCCGCAAGGGTCATGCCACCTCCCGGTGGCACTGCTTTGAAGCAACTAGGGACCACGCTCGACCAACCGAGGAATTCGGCGGCGGACATAGAACAAAAACAGTTCTTACATTCCAGCGCTTTTTTCCTGTTGCTGGCGTTGGTATTCACTGTATCCATGAGGTATGGCATCGTTTTGCCGGTGCTGCCCAGCCTTCTGGAGGGCCTGCCGGCCATTGCCGGACGTATTTCGGTATCCTGGCACACCGGCCTGCTGACGGGCGCGTACATGCTGGCGCTGTTCCTGTTTGCGCCGCTCTGGGGCTACGTCTCGGACCGTGCCGGACGGCGCAAGGTGATACTGCTCGGGCTCGCCGGATTCGCCGGGGCGATGCTATGGTTCGCGCTAGCGCGCGGCCTGGTAGTCGTTTACGCTGCCCGCGCGCTCGCCGGCATGTTCGCGGCGGCGGTGCTGCCGGTAGTGTTGGCCTGGGTGAGTGATGTGGGTACGTCGCGCACACGGGCGCAAGCGTTCGCGTGGCTGAGCGCGGCAAGCGCGCTCGGATTCCTGTTCGGACCGGCGCTGGGCGGATGGCTGGGGTCGCTCGAGAGCGTTGGCGGGAATAAAGCCTTGGCGTTGCCGTTTTACGCGACTGCGGCCCTGAGTGGCGGGATGTGGCTCGCGGCCTATCTGGGACTTCGCGAGAGCCCGCTGCGGCGTGCGGCGGAAGAAACATCGCAGATGAAGGCGCCGTCGTTGTTCGGCCTGCTGGCGATGTCGCTGCTCGTGATGTTCGGTATCGGCAGCTTCGAGGTGGGTTTGGCGTTGCAGGGCCAGCAGGTATTGAACCTGCGCCCGCGCGAGATCGGATGGCTATTCGCCGAGTGCAGCCTGGTCATGATACTGGTGCAGATCTTCGTGCTCGCGCCGCTGCTCAAGCGCGTCGGCAGCGGGCTGCTGGCGCCGGCGTTCCTCGCGATGGCCGCTGGAATCGCGCTGCTGCCGTTCGCCGCGACTTATGTCTTATTGCTAATCGGAGTAGGACTCATCGCCGCAGCCTCGGGTCTGCTGATTCCGACCCTTGCTTATCTGACGTCACTTGCGGCCGGGACAAGGCAGGGTGCGGCGCTCGGCAAACAGACCGCCGCCGCGAGCCTGGGGCAGGCCACTGGATCGGCCGCTGCCGGCTGGCTGTTCGCCGCGCTGATGGGCTATTCATTCTGGGCGACTGCCGCGCTGCTCGCGGTTGGCGCGGTCGCCGCGCTCCGTGTTGCAAAAGCGTTGAAGGAGGTGGGCAAATGAGACTGCTCAAAGTCGATACCGGCAGCTCGCCAGTGCGGCTTGGTCTCTATGCTCGCGATAACGCTTCGCTACGGCATTGCGGTCGTTCGCATGGGGATCATCTATTTCCTGAACCTGGATCCGAGCCGGGGAACGAGGCAGGTCCGCGCGCGACTCGACTCTGGCGTAACCTTGGGAAAGTGCGCCACAGAATCGGCAGTAACGTGAAATGACGACAATCGTTTTGTTGCTACATATCATTCAAAAAAGGAGAACATCATGACCGACGAACATGAAACGCATTATCTTTCCAAGGGGCGATGGGTGTTTTACGGCTTCCTCGCGCTCGCGGGAGTTTTGCTATTGACGGAACATCGGGCGCACCTGCTTGGATTCTGGCCATTCCTGATCCTGTTGGCATGCCCGTTGCTGCACCACTTTATGCACGGGAAGCATGGCAATCATGCACATCGCCACGAAACACAACAAGAAGGAGAAGGCAAATGAGCACGTCATCCCCCGCTTATGGGCTATGGTCGCTGGTGATCATCAACTCGCTGCTATTTATCATTTTCGCCTTCAGCTTTGCCAAACCGCAAAGCAAGCGCGACTGGCGTTCATTCGGCGCCTTCTCGGCCTTCCTGGTAGCCCTGTTCACCGAGATGTACGGATTCCCGCTCACCATTTACCTGCTGTCGGGCTGGATCACCAGCCGCGTACCGGGGCTCGATCCTTTTTCCCACGATGCCGGGCATCTGCTGGAAACCCTGTTCGGCTGGCGTGGCAACCCGCATTTCGGGCCGTTCCATATGTTGAGCAACATCCTGATCGTGGCTGGATTTTTTCTGCTCTCCAGTGCATGGAGGGTGCTATATCGAGCGCAGCGCCGTCATGCCCTGGCGACCACCGGACCTTATGCAAGAATCCGGCATCCGCAGTATGCTGGCTTCGTGATTATCATGTTCGGATTCCTGCTGCAGTGGCCAACTATCGTTACTCTTGTGATGTTTCCCATCCTGGTGTTTATGTATGTGCGGCTTGCCCGTACGGAGGAGAGAGAGGCGCATGCCGGATTTGGAGTGGAATATGATCGTTACGCCGACAAAGTGCCAGCATTTTTCCCGCGCTTCTCGGCAAGTCGGACTGTATAGTCCTTTGCTTGCATCTCGACTCCAACTGGTTGCAACAGCACGGCAAGCTTCAGGAAAAAATTATGAGATATAAGACATATCTGCCGATTGCGGTGGCGGTCATCCTGGGATTGGCATCGACATTTGCCTATTTCATGCTTCGCACCGAAGAAAAAACGGGCATTCTGGAGGCGAGCGGTCAAGTTCGAGGAACCGAAGTGACCGTCAGCTCCAAGCTTGCCGGACGGCTCGACATCTTAACGGCAAGAGAAGGGCAGACGGTAAATAAGGGAGATCTGATCGCAAGGATTGCCGCAGCCGAAATTGAAGCGCGACTGGAGCAAGTGAAGGCTGAAGCAGCCGTGGCCGAAAGCCGCCTCGCTGAAGCAACGGCCGGCCTGCAGGGATTGGAGTCAACCACAGAACAGGCCAGGCTGAATGTTGGTATTACCAAGGATACAGCAACGCATGATACCCATCTGGCCCGCGAAGCCCTGCAACGCACGGAAGCGGAAATCAAAGCCGCCGAAGCAGAGTTGACGCAGGCACAGAGCAATTATCAGCGCAACAGGGCATTACTCGCGAAGGGATTCATCAGTCAGGGATATTTTGATCAGGTCCAAGCGCGGCTGGATGTATCCGATGCAAGAGTCGTGGCGGCGCGTAAGGCTAGGGAAGAGGCATCAGCAGCACTTCAACGGGCTGGCGTAGGCAAGGATGAGGTTCGGGTCAGGCAAATCGAAGTACAACGTCTGGGTGACGAGCGCTTACGCTTGAAGGCTGTGCGCGACGGGGCCAAGGGGCAGGCATTGTCGGCGCAGGCCAAGGTCAAGGAAATCCAAGCCTTGCTCGCCGACGTAGAGCTTACCTCGCCCATAACGGGCACTGTTATCAACCGCTTGGCCGAACCTGGGGAACTCGTTGCGCCGGGACGCACCATCGTAACCCTAAACGATCTCTCGGATTTATACGTACGCGCGTTTGTTGCTGAGCAGGATATCGGCCTCATCCGCCTGGGGAACCCTGTGCGCATCAAAGTAGATGCCTTCCCCGACAAGTACTTCACCGGCCGTATCAGCGAAATCGCTCAAGAAGCCGAGTTCACGCCCAAAGAGGTCCATATGAAGGACGAGCGAGTTAAACAGGTTTTTGGAGTCAAGATTCGGATTGACGATACCCAAGGCTATCTGAAGCCTGGAATGCCAGCCGATATCGAGATCAAATGGCAAGACGGGGCCGAGTGGTAGAGAACTCGCCCCTCATCGCAATTCGCAATCTGACCCGGCGTTTTGGAAAAACCTGGGCTTTGAATGGTATTGATCTGACGATAGCCAAAGGAGAACTCTTCGGTATCGTCGGCCCTGATGGGGCTGGAAAAACGTCGCTAATCCAAGCTATCTGCGCCATTCTCGATCCCACCTCAGGGACTGTAACCGTCAACGGTTTCGATACAGTCAAAAACGCGGAAGCCATTACCTCCAGCATCGGCTACATGTCGCAGGCGTACTCTCTTTATGGGGACCTGACCGTTGAAGAGAATTTGGAGTTCTTTGCTGAAGTGCGCCATGTTTCGGCTGCTGCCTATCTTGAACGCAAGGATAAACTGTTACATTTTTCAGGACTAGCCGCTTTTCTCGATCGTAAAACTAAAAATCTTTCCGGGGGCATGCAGAAAAAACTGGCGCTGTGCTGCAGCCTGATTCACGAGCCAGACCTGCTCATCCTGGATGAGCCCAATCTGGGGGTGGACCCGCTTTCTAGGCGTGACCTTTGGCGCATGATCGATGAGTATCGCGCGCGGCACCTCACGATCATCCTCGCGACCTCTTACATGGATGAAGCAGCCCGCTGCGACAGGCTGGCGTTCCTTGCTGGGGGAAAACTTCTGGCGTGCGATCGGCCGCAAACCTTTGGCGACGATCTGGAGGAAGCTTTCAAGCGACTGCAGCCACCTCAGTCATTCCCGGACGTTCCATCGTTTCCAAGAACAAAGCGAAAAGGGCCGGCTATTACGGTCGACGCGCTGACCAAACGCTTTGGCAACTTCACGGCTGTAGACCGTGTCTCGTTCAGCGTAGGGCAAGGTGAAATCTTCGGCTTGCTGGGGCCTAACGGCTCGGGAAAAAGTACGACCATCAAAATATTATGCGGCATTCAGCCTCCAACCGAAGGCAGGGCAATGGTGGCTGGGGTGGATGTCGGCGAACGATCTGAGGACGCGCGCCACCGAATTGGCTACATGTCGCAGCGTTTTTCCCTTTACCTCGACCTCACGGTGAACGAAAACCTGTCGTTCTTCGGCGCGGTTTACGGCTTGAAGGAGCAGCAGCTTCACGAACGCATGGACTGGGCCATTGCCATGGCAGGTCTGGCCGGACATGAACGTATATTGACACGCAGCCTGTCGGGAGCTTTGCGCCAGCGTCTGGCATTGGGATGCGCTGTCTTGCATCAGCCTGACGTCTTGTTTCTGGATGAGCCGACCTCCGGGGTCGATCCAACTTCCCGACAGACTTTCTGGAAGCTCATCCGCAGTTTTGCCGACGCCGGCATCACCATTTTCGTGACGACCCATTATTTGCGTGAGGCCGAGGGCTGCGATCGGGTTGCTTTCATCAATCGAGGGCAAATTCTGTATCTCGACACTCCCAGTCTGATACGAAAGAAATTTGGTGGCGTAACGCTGGAAGAAGCGTTTATCCAACTGATCGAGGAGAATTTGGCGTGATTCTCTCGGCCCTGATCCGGAAGGAGTATCGCGAGATCGTTCGGGATCGCGTCACGCTGAGCATTGCAATTTTCCTGCCCCTCGTTTTGCTATTTCTATTTGGCTATGGGGTGTCACTGGACGTTGAAGACATTTCCCTGGCGGTTTATGACCAGGACAAGAGCCAGGAAAGCGCTCGCCTGACCGAAGCATTCACCGCAAACGGCTATTTCCGCCTGAATCATCAGTTAAGTTCCGATACTGAAGTAAACGAAGTGCTGGATAGCGGCAAAGCGGCTGTGGTGCTCATCATCCCACCTGATTTTTCATCCAGGATCAAGATGGACCGGAAAGCCGGTCTGCAACTCCTTATCGACGGCTCTTTTTCCGCGACGGCGCTCATCGTTTCAAACTATGCCATGTCGATCGTTGAGCGCTATGCAACCAACCTGGTAATGACACGAATCGCACAGCAAGGATACTCGCCCCCCGAGCGTGTCCAGCTTGTACCCCGAGTCTGGTACAACGCATCCATGAAAAGCGTGAATTACATCGTGCCGGGCTTGTTCGCCGTTTTGCTCATGGCCTTTCCGCCAATGTTGACTGCGCTGTCGATTGTGCGCGAAAAAGAGCGGGGCACGATCGAGCAAATCTACGTATCTCCGATCACACCCGCCCTGTTCATACTGGGAAAAATCATCCCGTATGCCACGATCGCATTCTTGGAGATGCTGCTCATCCTTGGGGTGGGAACGCTGTGGTTTCATATCCCCTTCAGGGGAAGCCTGTCGTTATTGATGGGGGCGTCTTTGCTCTATGTGCTGGTCACCGTGGGTATCGGCGTTTTCGTGTCGACCATTACGCGAACCCAGCTCGGAGCTGTCCTGTTGTCGCTGGTTGCAACCCTGATGCCATCCTTTCTGTTTTCAGGGTTCCTGTTCCCTATCGCGACCATGCCTTACATGATGCAGATATATACCTTCGTCTTCCCGGTTCGCTATTTCAATGACATTAGCCGCGACCTGTTTCTGAAAGGCGTAGGGATGGAATACATATGGGGCAACGTATTGTTACTGGCCTTATACGCCGTTGTCCTGTTCCTACTGGCGACCATGCGGCTGAAGAAGAAGGTAGCCTGATGTCACAATTACGTTTATGGGCAGCCATACGCAAAGAGTTGTTGCAGTTCTCACGGGACTGGATGCTGTTGGCCCTGATCGGATTCATATATACGGCCGACGTAGTGATGTGCACCTATGCCCTGTCCTTCGAAGTAAAGCACCTAAAACTCGCGGTTTACGACCAGGATCAGACGCAGCTCAGTCGCAGCCTGATCGAGAAATTCACCGCGACCGATTACTTTGGCAAGCTCTATCCCGTCGCTCATCGCAAGGACATTGACCGGTTGCTTGATCGGAGCACGGTCGATATGGCATTAGTGGTTCCACCTGGTTTCGCGCAAGACGCGGCCCGCGGTTCGAAGTCAGACATCCAGATCCTTCTGTCGGGCGTCAACTCCAACACTGCGAATGCAGCTCGCGGTTACGCAAACATCATCGTGGAAGGCTTTTCCCGGCAGTTGATGCAGCAGACCCTGGCTTCAAAAGGGCTGAGCATGACCTATCCCGACATCATTCCGAGCATCCGAATCTGGTACAACCCGGAATTGAGATTCCGATATTTCATGGTGATCTCCATGATTGTAGTGGCGGGGCTTATGGTCGGCGTAATCACGACCTGTGCAAGCCTCGTTCGCGAGAAGGAGACGGGCACTATCGAGCAGCTCATGGTCACGCCGCTCAGCCAGGGGCAGGTAGTGTTCGCCAAGTCGGTTCCCACCTTCGTAACTGGCATGGTCATGCTGATTCCAAGCTTGATCGTGGCGTATGGTTTCGGTGTTCCGATGGAAGGCAGCCTGACGCTTTTTTTCATTGCCTCGGCGATATTTTTGGCGGCCGCAATAGCAATCGGCTTTTTCATTTCCACGTTTGCACAGAATCTGCAGCAGGCACTGCTGATCTCATTTTTTGTGCTTTTCCCGCTCATGTTCCTGTCGGGAACTATTGTGCCGGTGGAAAGCATGCCCGTTGCAATGCAATATATCTCGCTTCTCAGTCCAGTTCGGTACTATATCGAGATTGCGCTGGGGGTATTGCTGAAAGGGGTAGGGTGGGGCTTGCTATGGCCGAAGCTCCTGATATTGCTGGCGTATGCTTCAGCGTTGATTTATTGGAGCTTGAAGCGGCTCAAACGCCAGTTATATGAATGATGCCCCTGGGTTTGATTAATCAATTACAACAACGAAATCGCAGATGACAAATAATTTTTCCACCCTTATTCAGCGTTGGAAGTCCGACCCTCACAGCACCTATTCAAGTTGGTTCTTGTGGGAAGAGCGCCTGAAGAATTTCCGTTCTATTCGCCGCGGCATTGCCCAAGTCGTACAGGAGATCCAGAAGGGAACGTTCGGCAACGCCTACCGTGGCTCCTCTCTCGAAACAATCGTCCATTCCATTGCGGAACAACGGCAGATGTTCAAGGGCGCTGATCATGCCTTTCTCTGGAAGCCCAAACTTCGTATCCCGGATATTTACGAGAATCGGGCAAATCAACTGGCTTTTGCCCAGCTCCTTAATACCTGCCATTGCTGCGATACTGCAGAACAAATCGTGGCGGCCATTCGCCAAGTCGATTCCCATAGCATCAAGGGTCTCGGCCCTGCCGTCGCCAATATGCTTTATTTCCTGCACCCAACGATTACGCCTCCATTCAATACTGCCATCGTGAACGGCTACAATGCGGTCACGGGGGCGAATGTCAAGCTGGGACGGTGGGATCATTACCTGACCATGCGGGAAGGGATGCTCACCCTAAATAACCAGCATCGTTCTGAACTTTCAAATGATTTGGGTGCTCTTGCCGGTCTGATGTTCGACGTCGGCAGCGGACGTTACCCAGCTCCACCCCGTGAAGGGGATGAGTCCGCGAGGCAGCAATGGGAGACCGACCTGGCGCGAGTGCGAGAAGAGACGGCTGCACAGCTGAAAGCACTGGCAATCGAGCATGAAAGCGACGAAACGCATACCGAAATACAAGGCTGGCTGCGTGACCTTGGGAAGGCGTTGGGGTATGACGTCTGGATTGCCGCTAATGATCGAAGCCGTGCCTATTCTGGAGGCGTTCTGGGAGACGGATGCTTGCAAGTCCTTCCGGTAGCTTTGGTTTCCGCGTCGGCCATTGATGCAATTCGCCTCATCGATGTCATCTGGCTTAATCAAGGGGATGGTCAAGTCTGTGCAGCATTCGAGGTTGAGCATAGCACATCAATCTATTCCGGAATCGTCCGTATGCTGGATTTGGCATTGGGGACGGATTTCGAAGCCAAGGATAACCTGTTTCTGGTGGCTCCTGATGGAAGGGAGAAGGACGTTCAACAGCAGCTCAACCGACCAGCTTTCAGTCGGGTTGCCGAGCTCGGGATCCGTTACTTGCCCTATACCGAATTGAAAACCCATAAAGAATCGATTGTCCGCTTTGGGGCTGGCCTTAAGCCGATGCTTGCAATCTCAAAACAGCTCTAAGGCTGCCGTAGGATAATGTGTCAACTCCGCACAATATTCCGGTTGACCGGTATATTGTGTTATCACATACCTTTGTTATTACTATATATTATTGACTAATTACCTTTAGGTAACTATAGTCAATATACATTTCCGAAAGACTATGTACAGCCATGCAACTTGAAGACCGTCTATTACGTTCCATCCGGCTTCGCCCTGGCAAGGTCGTGCTTCGCTCCGAGCTGGAGTCGCTGGGTGGCAAAACGCAACTATCCGTGGCACTCAATCGGCTCGTTTCGCGAGGGGTTTTGGTACGGATGGGCAAAGGCGTCTATGCAAAAACAAGAACCAGCTCTGCGACTGGCGCAACAGTGCCCGCCGGAAGTCTCGAAACGCTGGCGACCGAGGCACTCACCAAAATGGGGGTAGACCCCAAGCCAGGATCAGCAGCAAAGGCATACAATGCCGGCTCTACCCAGATCCCTGGGCGTTATGTGGTCAATACCGGCAAACGACGCATTTCACGCAAGTTAACTGTGGGCGGACGCCAGCTGGTTTATGAGAACGATTACTCAAAAGCAGCATGAGCTTATTGAAGATCTTTCCGCCCAAGGTTTGCTCCGAAATCTTCCGGTCCAGACTGCGGAAAAGGACATCCACGTTACCGATCTGCTTGAACGACTGACTTCATTAAAAGTTGAGCACTCCCATTTCAAAGGGCTCCAAAGAGGTGAGCTTCGAGAAGACACGGGCATCAAGCTGATCTTCGCCGGCGGTATTTGTTTATCGAAGGCATACGGCATTATTGAACGGATGTCTGAAGACATCGACATCAAAGTCGTACTAAATTTGCCTGAAGGACAGGAACTCAAGGTTGGGGATCGCGGACGTTTTAGAGCCTTGCACGCCAGTGTCCTGGCCGAGCTGAGGAATCTTTCACTCCACCTCACCCCTAGTGCCGAACGAAACAATCCCGAGTATCGGGATGTCCACCGCCACTTCATAGCAGAGGTGAATTACGCATCCCATTACCACCGTTTAGCCAGCCTCCGACCTGCCCTACAACTCGAAATCATTCATCGCCCACCCATCCTGGCGACTAACCGGCAAAGAATTGGGTATCTACACGAGTCCTTGGGAGGGCTCAGCGCCACCCAGGAGATCGAGATCGAATGCATTTCGATAGCGGAAACATTGGCCGAAAAGGTCCTCTCGTTATTAAGGCGTAGTGCATGGAAATGGTCAGGCCATCAGGATGGGGAAATGGACCCGGCCCTGACACGACACATTTACGACGTCCACCGCATTCTAGCGGTTGATGCTCATGCATTGCAGCAGGCCCAAACGATATTTCGGGAACTCGTAGAAGGTGATCTTCATAAATTTGCAGGCCAGAATCCTGACTTTGACGCCAACCCCAAATGGGCAATGAAACAGGCTCTGGATAGGATTGAAAGCGACCAGGACCTGAAGGACTTATTTGAAGGTAAAGTGGTTCCGTTGGTCTACGGGATCCCCCCCTGTATCCTACCAGGAAGGGTACACATCTTTCCGCATGGCGGCGGATACGTTGCTTGCGTAACTCTCTTAGGCCATTCCTCCCAGAGATTCATCCATGGCACGCACCGAACTAATAACAAACATCACAAAACTTTTTTCGCAGCTGAGCCGACAGGACATTGAAGTATCCGTGAAGGTGATTCTGGATTCGATTGCAACGAGATGGCAAAACGCGAGCGTGTTGAGATTCGTGGATTCGGTAGTTTCACAGTGCAAACGCGGCCACCTCGCAAGGGGCGTAATCCAAAAATAGGGGAGTCTGTACTGGTGCCCGAGAAATCAATACCCATTTCAAGCCTGGCATAGAGCTGCGCGAGCGCGTCAATCGTTAAAGTTAAAGATTACAAACTTGTAACGCCTACGTAATCCTGAAGATTGTATCCGCTGTTTCCCGCTCCAACACTTAATATACGATTTTTTCCGTTTCGTGAGCTGACCCCAGAATTGGCAAATGGCAGGGGCAGGTCAGCACGGCCAGTGCGCCCCACAGGAAGCCGGTGAACGGCTTGGGTGTCTCGGTCGGCAAGCGCTCGGGGCTGTTCATGGCAGACTCTTCGCTTGCTGGGCCGGCTCGGTCGGCAGGTCGGCCAACTGCATTTCGAGGCTGGCCAGGGCCTCGCGCCGGCGTTCGACGAACTGCCGCAGCACGGCAAGTTGTGCAGTGCACCGTTGCCGTCCTCAGCATCCAGCGCCCGGCACAGCCGCGCCAGCGCATCCAGGCCGATGTCCGCCTCGAAGGCGGCCCGCACGAAGCACAGCCGTTGCAAGGTGGCATCGTCGAACAGGCCGTAGCCGCCTGTGGTGCAGGCGACCGGCCGCAGCAGGTAGTCGCACCCCAGCATCAAGGGCCAGTCGTGACATCGTATAGGCGTTCATCGAACACCTCCTTTTTCTCACCCGGCGCAGCAGGAAAGCTGCTTTACATCCTTGTTGAAGGTCTGTGCCGCGAGCTTCAAGCCTTCGACCATCGTCAAGTAGGGGAACAACTGGTCGGCCAGTTCCTGCACCGTCATGCGGTTGCGAATTGCCAGGGCCGCCGTCTGGATCAGTTCGCCGGCTTCCGGCGCGACCGCCTGCACGCCGATCAAGCGCCCGCTGCCGGCATCGGCCACCAGCTTGATGAAGCCGCGAGTGTCGAAGTTGGCGAGCGCACGCGGCACGTTGTCCAGCGTGAGCAGTCGGCTGTCGGTCTCGATGCCGTCATGGTGTGCTTCCGCTTCGCTGTAACCCACGGTCGCCACTTGCGGATCGGTGAACACCACGGCCGGCATCGCGGTCAGGTCGAGGGCCGTGTCTCCGCCCGTCATGTTGATCGCTGCACGGGTGCCGGCCGCTGCCGCCACATAGACGAACTGAGGCTGGTCGGTGCAGTCGCCGGCCGCGTAGACGTTCGTGCTACTCGTGCGCATGCCCTTGTCGATGACGATGGCACCTTGCGCATTGACTGTGACCCCCGCCACATCCAGCGCTAGGCTGCGCGTGTTCGGTGTCCGGCCGGTGGCGATCAGCAGCTTGTCTGCAGCAACGATGCCGTGCGCGGTGGTGAGCACGAATTCGCCGTCCTCATGCGCGACCTGGCTGGCCTGTGTGTGCTCCAGCACCTCGATCCCTTCGGCACGGAACGCCGCCGTGATTGTCTCTCCGATGGCCGGGTCTTCCCGGAAGATCAAGGTGCTCCGCGCCAGGATCGTCACTTTGCTGCCCAGCCGGGCAAAGGCTTGCGCCAGTTCCAGCGCCACCACCGACGAACCGATCACGGCCAGGCGTTCGGGAATGGTGTCGCTGACCAGGGCCTCGGTCGAAGTCCAGTAGGGGGACTCTTTCAGGCCCGGAATCGGCGGCACGGCCGGGCTGGCACCGGTGGCGATCAGACAGCGGTCGAATACCACCACACGCTCGCCACCATCGTTCAAGCGGATGACAAGACTCTTGTCGTCCTTGAAACACGCTTCACCGTGCAGGACGGTGATGGCCGGGTTGCCGTCCAGAATGCCTTCGTACTTGGCATGGCGGAGTTCATCGACGCGGGCCTGCTGCTGGGCCAGTAGTTTGCTGCGGTCAATCGCAGGCACAGTCGCCGCGATACCGCCGTCGAACGGACTTTCCCGGCGTGAATGGGCGATGTGGGCGGCGCGGATCATGATCTTGGATGGCACACAGCCGACATTGACGCAGGTGCCGCCGATGATGCCGCGCTCGATCAGCGTGACGTGCGCGCCTTGCTCGACGGCCTTTAGCGCCGCCGCCATCGCGGCCCCACCGCTACCAATGATGGCTACCTGCAACGGGCGTTCGTTGCCACTGTGCTTATCGGCGGCACCCATCCAGCCGCGCACCTTGTCGAGCAATCCGGCGCGGTTGTCCGCCGGTGGAGCATCGGCGAGCGAAGCCTTGTAGCCCAGTCCGGCCACGGCGGCAGTCAGTGCATCCGGTGACGTGCCCGGCTCGATGGCAAGTTGCGCCGTACCCTTCGGATAAGACACCAGCGCCAACTGCACGCCGGGCACTCTCTCCAACGCTTCCTTGACATGCACTGCGCAAGAGTCGCAGGTCATGCCGGTGATTTTTAGATGGGTCATGCGACAGATCCTTTATCGTTTGTGGCACCAGGCAATGGCGGCAGATGTGCTGCGCTACCGTTTTCAGTGGCTCACTGCTTGACGCTGGACGGATAGCCCGCGTCCTCGGTTGCCTTGGTCAGCTTCTGCACGCTGGTCTTGGCATCATCGAAGGTAACGACCGCTTCGCGTTTCTCGAAGGCCACGTCAACTTTACTGACGCCTTCTACCTTGGAAATCGCCTTCTTGACGGTGATCGGGCAGGCGGAGCAGGTCATGCCGGGTACGGACAGCGTGACGGTCTGGGTGGCGGCCCACACGGGTGCAACAACAGTAGCGAGGGCGAGGGAGGCAAACAGTTTTTTCATGGCAAACTCCTGTGATCAATAGAAAAATGGCACGACGTAGGGAAATCCGAGCGCGACCAGAACTAGCGCGGCCACGACCCAGAAAATGAGCTTGTAAGTAGCCCGCACTTGGGGAATCGCACACACATCCCCTGGCTTGCAGGCTTGCGCCGGGCGGTAGATGCGCCGCCAGGCGAAGAAAAGCGCCACCAGCGCCACGCCGATGAAGATGGGCCGATAGGGTTCCAGCACCGTCAAGTTGCCGATCCAAGCGCCGCTGAACCCCAGGGCGATCAGAACCAGCGGCCCCAGGCAGCAGGCCGAGGCAAGAATGGCGGCTAGCCCTCCAGTGAAGAGCGCCCCGCGCCCGTTTTGTGGTTCAGACATACTCTTGTCCTTTCGAATATGAATTGGATAGCGTAACCTTACTTCCGTAGTCATGTACGGAGTCAAGTGATATGGAAAACAATTTGGAGAATCTGACTATCGGCGTTTTCGCCAAGGCGGCCGGGGTCAACGTGGAGACCATCCGGTTCTATCAGCGCAAGGGCCTACTGCCGGAGCCAGACAAGCCCTATGGCAGCATTCGTCGCTATGGCTGGGCGGATGTAACGCGGGTGCGCTTCGTGAAATCAGCCCAGCGGCTAGGTTTCAGTCTGGATGAAATCGCCGAGTTGCTGCGGCTGGAGGATGGCACCCATTGCGAGGAAGCCAGTAGCCTGGCCGAGCACAAGCTCAAGGACGTGCGCGAGAAGTTAGCCGACTTGGCGCGCATGGAGGCCGTGCTGTCTGAACTGGTGTGCGCCTGCCATGCGCGGAAGGGAAACGTTTCCTGTCCGCTGATTGCGTCGCTGCAAGGGAAGAAAGAACCTCGTAGTGCCGCCGTGACGTAGCCGAGAGGCGGCTACGGCTTAACGTACGATTTTTTCCGTTTCGTGAGCTGACCCCAAGGACTCATGTCCGAGGTTATCCCACACATGCCTGACATCCATGTTTGTCGAAACCATATTGGAACCTGCCGTTTATTACATTCTTGTAATACTTAGGTAATTTTCCCGTCAGGGTGGCACTTCTACCATATACGGGCTGTTAGCATTTTCCCCTTGAGTGCATTTACTTTATTCACCATGAGGCCGTATTTGTATCGCTTTTACAACTAGGTTGTATTGGCTTACGAGTCTGGCAGTCCAGCAAATACTCGCCGAGTCTAGTAAAACATGGACCTTCAATGACTTCACTAGATACCCACAAAGATTGAGAGATGAGCGTGGTTAAACGGTTTCTACTCATCCTGCTGAGCTTTGCATGGACAAGCCAGACTCTGGCTGCTACCGACAATACGCAATCTTCACCTGCCGAACCGTTAAATCAGGGAATGGGAGCGCACTATGAATCAGCCTTCTCCAATTACAAGCCCTATCGTGAGGAGGATATATCGTCATGGCACGAACTGAATGAAAAGGTGCGGGGCGGCGGACATGCCGGCCATTCCATGGACAGCACGAAACAGGATGAGAGCAGTGATGAGAGCAGTGATGAGATGAAATCCAAGCCTGCAGAAAGTAAAGACCATCGTTCCGGATCAGAACATCACCATATGGAATAGATAAGCCATGAAAACAGCGCTTTCATACTTTGCATTCAAGCCGCGAACTACGGTGGGTTTATTTCTCGTTACCCTGGCTCTGAATGGATGTGCCACCTTTTCAAAGGATAGCGGTTTCGGTTCGGTAGAAAAGTCCATCAAAGACCATGCTGGGAAGGATGTCCAATGGATTAAAAGTGACGCTGATCAGCATAAGGTTGATCAACGCATAAAAGAATTGCTGCAGATACAACTGAGTGTCGATGATGCCGTACAGGTTGCGTTATTTAACAACAAAGGACTGCAAGCGTCTTTTTATGAGCTTGGCATCTCGGAAGCAGACCTCGTGCAGGCCGGGCGGCTACCTAACCCACGTTTCGCCATGCTCTATGCCAAGAATGGTGGTGAGTACAAAATCGAACAGGCGCTGACATTCAATATCTTCTCACTGGTCACCATGCCCAAAGCCAAGGAGATAGAAGGGCGCCGTTTCGAGCAGACGCAGCGCCAGACCATACTGGAAGTGTTGCGTCTAGCAAATGAAACCCGAAAAGCTTATTACATAGCTGTCGCCGCCGACCAAGGCGAGCGTTATATGCAACAGGTCATGACCGCGGCCGAATCGAGTGCGGAACTGGCTCGCCGTATGAAACAGGCTGGCAACTGGAGCGCACTCGACCAAGCGCGCGAACAAGGTTTTTACGCCGATGCGGCCTTGGGCTACGCCCGTGCCAAACAGTCCCGCATCAATGCCTATGAGCAACTGACCAAGCTCATGGGCCTGTGGGGCCAGCAGACTCAGTTTAAGTTGCCTGATCGTTTGCCAGATCTGCCTGAAATCGCGGAGGAGCAGGGCAATATCGAGCAAATGGCGATGGAACAGCGTATGGACCTGCAGACCATGAAGCTACAAACCGAAGCGCTGGCCAAGCAATTGGGCCTGACCAAGACCACGCGCTTCATCAATGTGCTGGAGTTTGGGCCGGCACGAGTGCTCGAAGGCCGCCGCTCGGAGCCCTACAAGAATGGCTTCGAGATCGCGTTTGAACTGCCTATTTTTGACTGGGGCGATGCGCGGGTGGCGCGCGCCGAGGCTGTGTATATGCAGGCGGTCAATCAGGTCGCTGAAACAGCCATCAATGCGCGATCGGAAGTGCGCGAGAGTTATACCCGTTACCGTTCCAGCCACGACATCGCCAGGCATTACCGTGACGAGATCGTGCCGATTCGCAAGCGTATCTCTGACGAAAACCTGCTGCGATATAACGGCATGCTTATCAGTGTATTCGACCTGCTGGCGGATGCCCGCTCGCAGGTGGCCAGCGTCAACAGCTATATCGAATCATTGCGCGATTTCTGGCTGAGCCAGAGTGATTTGGAAATGTCACTGATCGGCAAACCGAATTTCTCCGATATGGGGAGCACGGCAATGGCGGATCAACGATAGGAATGGCTGATTAAAGGAGGCAGTACATGGTTTCACGGCGTGATTTTTTGTTAAGGGCAGGGGCGGCAGGACTGGCCGCCAGTGCCACTTCCGTCAGCGCCGCAGCGATGGCAGCTTTGCCGGAACTCGTCACGTCGACGAGCCCTGACACGCAACCGCCGCTTGAGCCAAGCACGGGTCGCCCCTATAACCCGGTGGTGACGCTCAATGGCTGGACCTTACCGTGGCGCATGAAGGATGGCGTGAAGGAGTTTCATCTGGTAGCCGAGCCGGTCGTTCGCGAAATGGCGCCGGGCATGAAAGCCCATCTGTGGGGATACAATGGTCAGAGCCCGGGACCGACGATTGAAGTCGTGGAGGGCGATCGCGTCCGTATCTTCGTCACCAATCGCCTGCCTGAACATACCACCATCCACTGGCATGGCCAGCCTTTACCAAATGGCATGGACGGCGTGGGTGGACTGAATCAGCCGCAGATCAAGCCAGGCAAAACCTTCCTTTACGAATTTGTAGCCAAGCGTCCAGGCACGTTCATGTATCACCCGCATGCCGATGAAATGACGCAGATGGCGATGGGCATGATGGGCTTCTGGGTGACGCATCCCAAGAACCCCAAGTTCATGGCGGTTGACCGTGATTTCGTATTCCTGCTCAACGCCTATGACATTGATCCCGGTTCTTACACACCACGCATCAACACGATGCTGGATTTCAATCTTTGGACTTTCAACAGCCGTGTCTTCCCGGGCATCTCACCCATGGTGGCACGCAAGGGCGACCGCGTTCGTATCCGTGTGGGCAACCTCACCATGACCAATCATCCGCTGCATTTGCATGGACATGAGTTTGTCGTGTCTGGTACGGACGGTGGCTGGACCCCGCCGGCATCCAGATGGCCTGAGGTAACGACCGATATTGCCGTAGGGCAGATGCGCGCCATTGAATTCATCGCGCATGAACCGGGCGACTGGGCTTTCCATTGCCACAAGAGCCACCACACGATGAACGCCATGGGGCATGACGTGCCAACGATGATTGGGGTCGACCAGAGCGGTGTCATAAAACAGATTAACTCGTTGGTACCCGATTACATGAGTATGGGCGAGAAGGGCATGGCCGACATGGGCGAGATGGAAATGCCGTTACCGGATAACACCCTGCCGATGATGACGGGTTGGGGTCAGTTCGGCCCAGTAGAAATGGGGGGAATGTTTACCACTGTCAAAATCCGTGAAGGACTTGCGCGTAACGACTATCGGGACCCCGGACACTACAAGCATCCCGTCGGCATGGTCGCGCGTGAAGTCGAGACCGATATGCCATCCGTCGAGCGCCGCGAACAGAGCCAGACCAAGGAGGGTGTGGAGTTAAAAGTACGTAAACCAACGGGCCATACGGGGCATTAAATTTATCACCACAGGACAATACAGATGAGGAAACCATACTTACTTATCGCCAGCATCTTGATGTCTATCTCGCTGCAGGGCTTGGCGGCTGATGCACACAATCATGACCATGACAGCATGAAAGACATGCAAATGCCGATGAACGATAAAGCCAGCGGCAACCCATCGGAGATGGCGACCAGAACTGAAGCCGAAGTTCGCAAGGTCAACAAAGATCAAGGCAAGATCACGCTCAAGCATGGCGATATCAAGAACCTGAATATGCCGGGCATGACCATGATATTCAAGATCAAAGATCCTGCCATGTTGAATGGCATTGTCCCCGGTGACAACGTTACATTCACCGCTGACCGCATCAACGGTGACATTGTTGTAACTTCGCTTGAAAAAATAGCCAAGTAATAACTCAGTTCAGAGTTGGTTGACCAAGGGTATTAAGCAAGTGAAACGCGAAGACTATGTATAAACGTCGCAAGCCATTATGGCTGCCCGTTGGAATTTTTACACTGTTTATTGGCTTGCTTATATTTTGGCCGATCAAGTCGGATAACACAGGCATCCGGCTGGATGCCAAGGATGTCAAACTCGTGGCCCAAGGTCAAAAGATTTATGCCATGCATTGCGCAAGCTGTCACGGGGCAAGGCTGGAGGGCCAAGCCAACTGGCGCAGCAAGGGTTCCGATGGGCGTTTTTTGGCGCCGCCCCACGACGATAGTGGCCATACCTGGCATCACTCGGATGCCAGGCTGGTTGAAATTGTCAAAAACAGCTTCAACTCTACCCCAGGCTACCAGAGCAATATGCCGGCATTCAACAAGGTGCTGATTGATGAAGAAATCATTGCCGTCCTGTCTTTCATCAAGAGCCATTGGTCTGTGGAGCATCAGGCAAAACAGGAAAAACTAAATCGATTGACTCAGTAAGAATGGAAACGCCGGGTGATTACCGCTGCGGTGATGAGCGACGGGGTTGCCCATATTAGAACCTTTGGGCAGAGCTGAAGCAAATTTGGAGCAAATAACCACGAACTCTACCTTGTTTTCTCTGTCTATGACGATAGAAATAATGATGGTCTTGATGCCGAGAAAAACATACTGACAAGCCATGAAGCACTGGATCAAATTTTTGGTAACTTTCGTCCTTGCTATCAGCATCCCTCTACAGGTACTGGCAGCGGTGGCCATGCCTGTATGCAGCATGTCTTCCACTGCCATGAATGCCAATATGGTCATGAGTTCAACCATCATGGACGGCGCAATGTCACTGAACCAGCCTTGTGACAAGGAGTGTCGCGAATGCTGCGTTCCACAGAGCAGCAATCAATCCAAGGGAACCCCAGGACAGAAATGCTTTGTGTGCCACTTGAGCGCGATACAGATGCCTGTAGCACTCATGCTGGCTGCAACAGCCACGATTGCGACAAAGTTTCCGCCATTGATTGATGAGCAATACCAGACTTTCCCTCCCGGGTTATACCGCCCACCAAAATCCCTGTCCGCCTAGTACTGAAGGATAGCCTTATTGAATGAGGCAATTCTCCAGTAGCCGCTTATAAGCACTGAGTTGTTCAGGTAAATCTGCCATAAGTTCACCAATCCTGAACTACTTGATGCATGAGCTTTCTCGGAAACGTTGCTCGGCAAGGTGCCTTGATGTCACATCACATGGATAGGTCGTCAGATTGCGGGACGCACCGTCACCAGAGGCTTTCATGTTCACATTGTGAAGCTAAACGCTACACCTGCACCAACGTGGTCGCACAAACCAAAGCGCCCCTTATGCAACTGGGTTCCGAGGCTTAAAGAACAAAGTCGCACCTCTACAGCTAACCCTAGGGTGACACGATTTTTAAGGAGTATTAATCATGAAAACTCAATCCAAAAACAGACTGCTCACCGCTGTTCTGGCAACTGGCCTTGGTTTCCTGTCCTTATCCGCAGCCGCCGGCCAAGATGAAAACCAGCGGTATCAGATCCAGCAATTCATGAAGGCGAAACAACAGGCCAAAGCGGCAGAAGCAGCTAAAGCAGCCAAGTTAACAGAATGCCGGAAACTGCTGGAGCAAAACAAAGACGCCAAATTAGCGGAATGCCCCATATTGATGGAGCAGGTCAAGGACACTAATGAAGCGAAATAGCGCTCTTTGATTGATTGGGTGGCCATGAACCACCCAATCATCCTACGTAACCTTTAAGGAGATAATCATGAATACAAATATTGTTAACAAACTGCTGATTCCAGCACTTCTTATCAACCTGAGCCTGACAGCGCCATTGGCGATGGCTGGCCCGGATTTCTTCCAGCAACAGATGACTCAACAGATACTGAAGGCCAAGCAAAAGCAGAAAGAAGCCGAAGCTGCCAAAGGTGCGGAGCGTCAAAAACTGATGGGTGAGCACATGGAGATGTTGCATGCATCTATGCAGAAATGTGCCGCCATGAAGCCAAAGGTCGGCATGTCCGAGCAGGAGCTCGATGAGTGGTACAGCGAACATCAGAAGCTCATGGACCAGATAATGGAGCAAATGATGCAAGATCATCGCATGGTGATGGACAAGGGGGACATGCACACCCATTAAACGAAACTCCGGGCGGGGCCAAGCTCCGCCCGGATGAATGGGGTTGGACATCTTTCACCATTAATTCGAACTTGTTCGGCGTCAAGAAGCGCCAGATCGGAGTCTCTAAATTGGCCGGCGGTGCTTTAAATTGCAGCCCCAAATTACGTTGGTGGTTATTAGTGTGAAACTATCAGTCGATAGCAGATATGGGCTGTTGTTCGCGATGTTCAACAACGTGAAGGTCGGGCTGCTGGTATTCACCGATGCGACTGCTACAGCTCAGAGCATGGGCATTGTCCCTCCTTCGCTCATCAAGAAGTTTAAAGTTCCTCATCGGGCTTAAACTTATTTTCCAGATATCCAGTAATTTCTTCGAACTCAAGAAGCGCTTCATCATAAAGGGCATAAACTGCACCCAAGTGGGGAAAGTACTTTGCACAGGTTTTGATTTTTCCGCCGGCGTAACCATGAATAAGCAAATATTCCGTACAAGCCTCATTCCAATGTTCAATCATATAAGAAGATAAACCGGTTGATTCCTCATCGGTTATAACGCCTTTTTTATTCAACGCATCGATAACTAGACTGAGGCTTCCACTATTCCAGCCTTGAAGAATTTGCAAAGTCGTAGGCATATCCATAGTGTTACTTTCAATTAATAGGCACATCGATGATGTCCCGCGCGACGCAGACGCCATTTTTGATAATGTATGCTTCAACAAAGTGTTCACCATGGAAATCGGTACTTTCCCGCCGCTCTTGCTTACCAAGGTCAGCAACGATATCACCGCGAATTAGGTTGCGTCGCTCTGCTTCAGGGCCAACATTCCGTACTTTCCAAAGTAAAGTGTAAGGCTGAGGTACTTCGCAGGCTTCGACATAAAATCTCAATCCACGGCCCGTTGGCAGCCAGTAGAATACCTTGGAGAGTTCACGCAGGAAGCCAGCTGGTTGACCATTATTCGTAACCTCACTATTGATGTCGAGACTGTAACTGATGTCCACGGGAAACAAATCTTCGATGAATTGTTCTCCTGAGTAGCGCGTATCACGTGCTTCACTGAAATTTTCTGCTTTTTGAACACTGACAATTTCCAACGGAAAGTTTCTGCCGAAAACTTCGCGCCAAAGTTTGGCCTTCTTTTTGTCAGTGTTTGCATCCAAAGCCTCTTGGCATTTGGCTGCCGCTTTCTTTGCCTTGGACTGGAACTTACCTTTGGTATTGACACGTTGGCCACTGCCAGGGGCCGCCCAATAATCCTGGTGGTCTAGATTGCCGAGATAACTGAATAGTGATACGAAGAGCTCGCCGTAGCTACCGTACGACACGGTGTTGTAGTCATCGGTCTGTCCAAAAAAGTTGTAGACCAAGGTGTCAATGAGCATGCCGCTCATGCTGACCCCATGCGTGTTCTTCCAGGCGCGCACCATCTTGCAAACATGCTTAAGATTACGGTTCGTTGCATCATTGCGTGCATCGATCGCATCCATCTCTTGGATGGGTTTGCAGATTTTCCAAGAGCCACCATTGTTCGAGTCGCCGAAACGATAACCGTCACAGTCCTTGTCCCAGAATGCCGGCAGAACCTCAACGCGGTATTTGGCAAATTCGATACAAACGACTTGGCCATCGCCCTTGATAACCGTGTTCGGATAGCGCGTCTTAAGTGAGTCGCGCACAGCCTGTAGCAGTTGGGAAGGTCCATTGTTAGCGTAGGCTTTGTATTTCTCGTAAGTCGACCAAGGCAATTCAAACACCATGTCTAGGTCGCTGATGCCATGAATGGCCGTGTGCCTGCCATAGGAACCCACTTGCCTCCTATGGTAGAGATCGGAGTCTTGCTCCCAAAAATCTTTGTTCAGTCGTTTAGTAATCTCTGCGTAAGAAACTGAGATTTCCTCAGCATTTCCCACGGCGATATTGTCGCGAAAGGCTTTGAATAATGCTGCGCTCATAGGCTTGCCTGACATAGTTGAATCAATGAGTGGAAGGGGGAGGGTGTTCTCACCACAAGCGCTACGGCAATAACTATTAGCGTGACTGAGAAGCTTAACGGCAATTTATCCCGGACCAAACGAAAGTGGAGCTGCTCATCCATCCAGCCAGTTTGGGACTGCCAGAAAAACTTGTAATGCGCGTACCAATCGCTCAGGAATATCTGCTTCTTCAGATTGAGCTGCTGAGCCGCTGCCTGGATCCTCCTCATTTCGGCTAAGGCTGCGTTGAAGTCTTCGGTGTCAGGCATAGATTTGACGAGCTGATACAGCACGCGCAGCTCATGAAATTGCGTTGTCAGGTCGCTTCCGGCCATCGCATATGCATCCTTTTGCTCCGTATAGAAATTGATAAACAAGGACGCGATACCGATGACGATAAAGGTTGCGGAAACATAGTTGGCGGCGAGCTGCGGGACGAACAAGGCAAATACGCCTGCCGCTAGGGATATGACTGCAATCCAACCCGGCAGCTTCTCTACGATGTCGTAAGTAGCTAGATGTTTTTTCGCGGCGTAGCCAACGTTATAACCGCTTTCGGCGATCAATTTGAGCAGGGCGTCTTTGGACATTTGTGTTCTTTACCGGATCTGTTTGGAATTGTTGAGTTGGCGCTTCACAAAGCATAACAAACGTGAGACAATAAATCTAGTCCATTTTTAATTGGTTATATTATTATGTATTTCAATGAGTTACATTTCATATGGGCGAAATGAGAGATTTATCAAATGATTTAGTCCAGGTTATTCGGCTGGCTCTCGCCGAGCAGACCGAGGATGTCAGGCTTTTTGTTGCGCGGCTGGTACGTAAATACCGCGATACCGATCCGGAGCTTGTAGAACAGATTAACGCCTACCTCAAAACGAAGACGGCTCGAAAATCGACTGCCTTGCGCAAGGCCAAGCCGGCGATTGAGCCAGCGGTGCTGCCGATCGATGACGAATCTCGCCTGTCGTTGCTGAAAGTTTTCCATGATGCACCGGGGGCGGTGCAGCCCCTGCTGTCGCCAGAGTTGGAAAGCACACTGGGCCAACTGATACAGGAGCGTAAACAGGTAGAGCGTTTAGCCGCATCGGGTTTGCATCCCACACGCTCGGCAATTTTCATAGGGAAGCCTGGAGTCGGCAAAACATTGACGTCACGGTGGCTTGCCTCTCAACTTAATCTGCCTCTTTATGTTCTTGATTTGACCGCTGTCATGAGCAGCTTGCTGGGACGTAGCGGCAGCAATTTGCGCACGGCACTCGATTTTGCTAAAAGCAGCCCTTGCATCTTGTTGCTGGACGAGATTGATGCCATTGCAAAACGGCGTAGCGATGATTCCGACGTGGGCGAACTCAAGCGATTGGTGACAGTCATCCTGCAAGAGCTAGATGAATGGCCAGCCGACGGCCTGTTATTAGCCGCCACCAACCACCCTGAGCTCATCGACCCTGCCTTGTGGCGTCGATTCGATCTAACGATCGATTTTCAGTTACCCGACCTCGCTGCGATCAAGGAAGCTATCATGCATTTCCTCGGCCAGGACTATGGGCTGTTGGCTCGCTGGATCGATGTGCTCGCATTTGCATTTGAAGGTGAATCATTCAGTGATATCGAAAGATCTATCCAGCGCTTCAGACGCGCACTGGCTTTGGGTTCAACTACCGATGCAGACCTCGTTGAGGAATTCATTCAATCGCGCGCTGTGAACCTAGATCGGCAACGCAAGATTGAATTTGCTGTGCTGCTTTCCAAACAAACCCGCTTGTCACAACATGCTATCTCGGATATTACGGGCGTAAGCCGCGATACCATCCGCAAGCATAGCAAAGATAAAAACCTGTAAAAGGGAGCGTTCAACATGAGTCAGACCAATTTTTTGATCGGGCGCGGCGAATTGCTGACCCATGACATCAAGGCCCCTAAGCGTGTGCCTGGCAAAGCCCAGGTTTACTCTTTCGCTCAAGCTCTAGAACGACTTACTCCTCAACTTGAGGCCGCCGCAGATCGGCTTGATGAACTGCCTGCAGCAGCATGTCCCAATGATTTTGGCGTGGTCAAACTGACACTCAATCCCAGCTTCATTGCTAAATCATTTTTCCCAAAAGCATTGCTGCGATCTGCCGGGCTGGATGCGCTAGGTAGCCGCACTGTCAAACTCAGACCGGAACGTTGGACCAAAAAAGAAACACCTCGTGAGGTGACTACAACCGAATTGTTTATTGCCGGCAAGCGTGATACGTTCAGGCGGCTAGATCAATGGGTAAAGAACTTAGATCCGGTATCGCACGAGGCAGAAGATCTCACGCATATCGAGCGGTTCGCTAGCTTTGCTCCTGGGGAGCGTATCGTTACACCCGTTGGCCGGGATGAGCGGTACTTTGAAGTCGGCATGCATTTTCTAAGCGAACAAGACAAGGTAACCCAACAACTCGCGTTCCTGACCTATGCCCGCCGCTTGGGGATGCGCGTCCATACCGAGCTTGGCTTCCCGGTTGGGTCTTTATGGTTCGTACCACTAGAGGGCGATGCTGAGCAGTTGGAAGGCATCGCACAATTCGTTTTCGTTCGTGTCATCCGCCCCATGCCCAAGCTGAGAGGCATGCGCCCCGTTCCACGCACTCGAGGCATAAGCGTTGCGTGCCAGTTACCCGCCGAGCAGCCTTTATCCTCGGAACCCAGCGTCGCGATCCTGGATGGCGGCTTGCCCAAGGACCATGTGATTGGCCCCTGGCTAAAGGCATATAAAAAGATGGATGAGGCCGCCGAGGATGATCCGGATGGCCCAGATCATGGCTTAGGAGTCACGTCCTCATTTCTATTCGGTCCCATTACGCCGGATGGCGTAGCTTCCCGGCCATACTCTTACGTCAATCATCTGCGTGTGTTGGACCGCGATACAGAAGATGAAAACCCGCTGGAGCTTTACCGCACCCTTGGTATGGTCGAGCAGGTGCTATTGTCACGGCAATATGAATTCATCAATCTGAGCCTGGGGCCAGACCTCCCAATGGAAGACACTGAGGTGCATGCCTGGACTTCGGTCATCGATGACATTCTGAGCGACGGCGACACCTTCATGACAATAGCTGCCGGCAATAACGGCGAGCGAGATCATGAGTTAGGCTTTAACAGGGTTCAAGTGCCCTCGGATTGCGTCAATGCGGTCGCGGTAGGTGCCACCGACAATACCGATAGACGATGGAGCAGGGCAGCTTATAGCGCTATTGGTCCAGGACGCTGCCCAGGAGTAGTCAAGCCTGATTTGATGGCATTTGGCGGTGACCCTAATAAATATTTTCATGTACTGACCCCGGGCAGCCAGTCGGAGCTGATGCCGACATTGGGCACAAGTTTCGCTTCCCCGTATCTATTGCGCAATGCAGTGGGCATTCGTGCGATTCTAGGCCGAGAATTGACCCCACTGGCTATCAAAGCGCTGCTCGTCCATAGTGCGACTCCCTTGCATCACGATAAAGTGGAGGTGGGTTGGGGCAAGGTGCCTGAAGATCTGATGAGTATTATTACGTGCCCAGAAGGCATCGCGCGGGTTGTGTATCAAGGCGAACTCAAACCCGGGAAATATCTGCGCGCGACATTGCCACTGCCAAAGGAGGGCTTGGATGGCAATATCAAGCTGAAAGCCACCTTCTGTTACGCCTCGCCCGTAGACCCTCAGGATGCTGCGGCTTATACGTGCGCTGGACTCGAGGTTACTTTCCGGCCTAACGGACAACGGATTAAGCAGGGGAAAGCGAATGCAGCCTCAAAGAGTTTTTTTGACCGGAAGAAGTATGCTTCCGAAGCTGAACTTCGATCAGATAGTGGCAAATGGGAGACTGTCTTGCATGGCGAAAAATCGATGCGAGGAAGCTCGTTGCAAGATCCGGTGTTCGATATTCATTACAACGCTCGGGATGGAGGCGCAGCGACGACCGGAGCGGACAAAATACGATATGCATTGATTATTACGATTGAGGCCCCACGCCATGCCGAGCTCTACAATGATATTTTAAGGGCCTACCAGAATGTGCTGGTTCCCATCCAGCCTCAGGTATCAATTCCGATACGGATATAAGTTATTACCAATTAAGCTTATGTTTTTCCTCCGTCTCCTGATGCCGTTGATCGTCTTCAGAATGCAGGTAAATGTTTGTGGTGGTAATCGACTCATGCCCGAGGTTGTCCCGCACGTGACGAATATCCATTGATCTCGCCATATTGGAGCCAGCGGTATGCCGCATCCAGTGGGCTGAAGCAGCGAGCAGGCGTTGCGCCTGATGCTTGCGTTCATCACCCCTCAGATTCAAACGCTCTGCAGTAAGCAGAAATATTTGCTTCAGGATCATATGCACCGCTGCCCTGGTCATAAAGCGTTGCTTTCCACCGATCGGCAACACCAGCGGCACTTGCTCACCCTCAACAGGCAAGGGGCCTAACCCCATTTCCCGGCGGTACCGCTTCAGCTCACCGATCAAATCGTCAGTCGCGGGCACCATTCTGGTCTTGTCGCCCTTACCGGTGATCTCCAACCACCATCGATACTCGGCGTCCTTGTCCTTTAGTAGGAAAAATCCCCCCATGCTGTTCTGGACAACCTCGGACACCCGGATGCCGGTGATATAGAACAACGAAAACAGCCAGCGCACCCGATGATAATGTTCCCGCTCACGATTCGTTTCCCGCGGCATGCTCTCAATCGTGACCTTGACCTCGTTCCACAGATCCTCCTCCAGAAAACGTGTCACTCGGGGCTTGGCTTTGCGCTGACGTGCCCGTGAAAGAGATAACGGGTTTCCGGCGAGGTATCCGGCATTGACCAGCCAGGAAAATAGCGCATTGAGGATGACCATGGCCTGGCGTTGGCTGGTAGGGGAGAGGCGGCCGGCAAAAGGGCGCCATGCAGGATCTTGTCGCCCTACCTTGCGTCCGCGCATCACCCAGCGTGCAGCAGGCTGCGGATCTGCCAGAAAACGTTGGTAGACCAGGAGGTCCTCATGGGTCAAGGACGAAACGGGTTTGGCCAGTTCGATAGTCGACCATAGCAGGAGGCGCTCGGCCTCCTTGCGATAGTTGTCGAACGTAGTCTTGGTATCAATAAAACGCGCCAACCAGGCCGTAATGGCCTGCACATCGGTTGTAGCCGAGATCTGGGGGCGACTGCCTGTGGCACGGTTAAGACCGACGCTGCCATCCAAAGCAGTTGATAGCTGAATCGACTCGATGGTCGATAGCGCGGGGACAATGGATAACGCAGGGAGCGTAGTCATTTTCAGGGTGACGCCGTTGACAGAGGTCGGGTTAATTTTATTAACATTATACAAGTAATGTCAAAAATTACTCATATTTATTCATAAATACAACATTTTACGTTGTATTATTAACTCATTATTTTCCCAAGGTGATGCCATGGACACTACTACAGTTTCAACGGCGCAAATTCAGGAAGACATTGATCGCCTCAGAATTCAATTCCCACGCACCCGTGATCTGTATCGGGAAGTTTGCGTGCTGCTGTTTTTCCGGTATGGCATTACACCAACAGCAAACAAGCTTTATCAATATGTACGTAAAGGCAGCATGTCGGCGCCGGCAGAAGCACTCAATCATTTCTGGTTGGAGCTAAGGGACAAAAGCCGGGTGCGCATCGAGCATCCAGATCTACCAACGGAACTGACAGAAGCCGCAGGAAAATTCATTGGCGAGCTCTGGCACCAGGCCCGAGATTCAGCACAGGCGAATTTTTCCAATCAGACTGCAGAAACAAACGAACATTTGGCGTTGGCTCGACAGGAAGCAATCACTGAGCGTGAACTTCGATCGTCAACCCAGGCGGAACTCGATTCAACGACACTGAAGCTCAAAAACGTGATCCAGCAGCTCGCTGAGAGCGAAAAAAATCATGCGGTCGATATAACCACCTTAGCCCGACTGGAAAAAACGCTTAAAACGCTTCAGGAGCAGCGCGAGCATTTGGAGAGAAGCTTGGAGGCAGCCAGACAGGGCTTTAGTGCTGACCTTGATAAGGTAAATGTGTCCTTAGCGAAGGCTGAGGATCGATATAAAGCTTTAGAGGCTAGATCGTTACTAAATGTGGACCAGGAACGTCTTAGAGCTAAGGCCCTAGAGAAGGAAATACTCAAACTACGAACTGTAATAAAGGATCAAGCTGAATTGCATGGGAAACAGCTAACATCCTCTCAAAAGGCCACCTCAAACCTCAGAGAACGACTTGGAATTGCTAATGGCCAAGCCCATGAACTGAGGCAGCAGCAAAGATCGATGACAAAGAAGATAGCTTCTTTGGAAAAGAAATTAGGAATTTCAGCGAAGTAAATATTTAACTAAAGTGCGAAGCGCATTTGTAGGCCAAATTTTCTTACTTGATCAACGCAACATTCGAGATTTGAAAATTTTTACATTCGTATTGGCTGAAAGGCCTGCCACACAATGCTTACAGGGCTGCGAACTAAATCTTTGACAAATGTGCAGAAGGGAGATGTCAAAGATTAGTTCGCGATTAGTATATAAATTTAGTTCGGCGGACTATTAAAGCTGTCAGGATTGAAAATACATAAATCATCGACTTCGCATAATGTATATTATGTAAAATACATTATGCCCATAGCCATCATGGTTTTTTAGATTTATCGAATTGGCTAATGATCTTCGAAGCCCAATCCCTGCCCCCAAGACCAAACGCAATCGCCAGTGCCAGAAACACTGCACCGAAAACAATTACAAACAATGCGGTTAAGAGTTGAGTACCGATATCCAGTTGCTCCAGTGCAACGAACAACGCAAATATCTGAATGGCATATTCTGCCGTTGTGCTGATCACCAATGCACCATCAAATTTGATGCCGTGCAGCCAGGCAAAAATCAGGCGATTGACGAATCTGGCTAACAAAGTACCGAATATCAGGATCAGAATGGCGACGATGATCTTGGGCAGATAATTGGCCAGTGAATTTAACATGCTGGCAACTTCAGTCAGTCCCAGAGAATTGGCACCAGTAATCACGAACAGCAGAATGACCAGCCAATAGACAACCATGCTGATAACACCGCTCAGGGTCAGATCCACGCCGCTATGGCTGAGAAAGTGTTCAAGACCGGACTTGTCAGCAAACTGATCGAATCGCAGAAAGCCAAGAATACGTTTTACTATGATGCAAGCGGCTTTAGCACATAGCCAGCCGAAGAAAAGGATGACAATTACGGCAAGTAATTTGGGGAAAAACGTAGCCACTTGCCCCCAGAAATCATTCAAGGACATCAGAAATATATCTATCTGGCTTTGCATGGCACCTCCTATTTGCTTTTTTAATTCAAGACGGAATTACTAATGATTGTGGCGCCAACAGTTAGCATCACTTAGCGGAATCGCGCAATTTTCCCTTATATAGCCTAATGAGGCAATTAAAATGACCTCGTTATTTAATCTTATAGATTAAATTATAATTTTAACATATTGATTAGCAACTATATTATTTTTTACCTCTATACAAATAACTAAAAGTCCAGTGGTCCAGGATTAATTTTCACACGCCAAAAAACTAAATCGGCAGAAACATCACAATAAAAATGAGCGGTCGTTTGTAATTACCAAAACCATCGCCCTGCTCGTCGATTATGCGATACCCGGTCAATAGCTGACCTAGTGGACTGTCATTCAGAGGGCCAGTGTACTGCCGCGATCGCGACAATAGTCAGAATAATGAGTGAAGCGGATAAGATCCTGGCAGCCAATTCAAGTGCCAGCGCTGTAGCACCAATCAGTTCAAGCCATGTGGCAATCTGCCAACTGATATCTGAACGAGTTGCATATCACCTCTCTCTTGACTTGTCTGGGCTAGTCGTCCAGATACGGGAGTCATTACAAAGTCATGGATCAGGCCACCATTTCTTCCGATACGGGTCCTTTTGGCCTGGCATTGATGGATTGGTGTTTACGATAGCGGTAATAGAGACGGACGCTAAGTAATACGGCCAGAATCACTGCATAAACAAGTGGTTCCCGAATGTCTTTCTTAACCAGCCACCAGAAATGTAATACCCCGAGAACGGCTATCGCATAAACCATGCAGTGCATCTGCTTCCAGCGTGAGCCCAAGCGCCGCATCATGGCGTTATTTGAAGTCAGCGCCAATGGTATGGATAGAACGAAGGCTGAAAACCCGACAAGCACATAAGGGTGCTTGATAATGTGCTGGCTGATCTCGTTCCAGTCAAACCAGTGGTCGAGCCAGACATAAGTTGTAAAGTGCAGACATGCGTAAAAGAACATGAAGAGCCCCGCCATTCTGCGTAATTGAATCTGCCAGTTGATACCCCAAATGAGCCGGATTGGTGTCAGGGCCAAAGCCGCCAGCAGACAAACCAACGCCCATGTACCAGTAGAACGTTCGATAAACTCAATCGGATTGGCACTGAGATTATCACTAAAGCCCAACCAGAAGAGCCTTGCGAGAGGAAACAGGGCCAGCAGGAATAACAGGGCTTTTATCCAGAATAACTGCCGCTTGCTGATTTGTCTTAATGACATGGTTGCTTAAAAGTTCTTTTGCAAATCCAGACCGGCGTACATCTGCCCTACTTCTTCGACATAACCATTGAACATCTGTGTTTTGATGCGTGGCGAAAGCAGGCCGCCACCTATGCGCCGCTCGGATGACTGGCTCCAGCGTGGATGCGAGACCTTGGGGTTGACGTTGGCATAGAAGCCATACTCCGCAGAGGAAGCCTTCATCCAGGTGCTGACAGGCATCTGTTCGGTAAACCGAATCTTTACAATGGACTTACCCCCTTTGAAACCATACTTCCATGGCACAATCAGACGCATGGGGGCGCCATTCTGGTTTGGCAACACTTCACCATAAAGACCAACTGCCATGATGGTCAGTGGATGCATGGCTTCGTCCATGCGCAAGCCTTCTGTGTAGGGCCAATCCAGAACGGGGATCCGTACGCCAGCCATCTGTCTGGGGTCAGCTAGCGAAATGAACTCGACATACTTGGCATTAGCCGTCGGCTCGGCGTACTCGATCAGTTTGGCAAGCGGCAGCCCAATCCAGGGAATGACCATGGACCAACCTTCTACACAGCGCATGCGGTAAATACGCTCCTCCAACGGAGCCAGCTTGAAGATGTCCTCAATTGAGATTTGCCTGGGCTTTTTTACCTCGCCTTCGATTGTGACGGTCCAGGGTGTTGGCTTAAACAGCTTGGCATGGACGACAGGGTCGCCTTTGTCGGTGCCGAACTCGTAAAAATTATTGTAGGTGGTGATGTCTTTGTAGCTGGTCAGCTTCTCATCCTTGCCATAGGCTGTTTTTCTGAACGCGGCTATCTTTTGCCTCTGCTCTGTAGCATGCGCCACTTGCGGCAGCATACTGGAGATGGCCCCTGCAGCAACACTGAAGCCGGCAGCTTTGAGGAATTCACGGCGATTCTCAAACACTTCACGCGGCGTGATTTCCGAGGATGGAATGTCCGGTTTTTTGGCAATATACATGCTGGCTGTCCTTTCTGTTTAAGCCCTGGAGCATTCCTGAATCATATTTGCCCGGAGCCGAAAGCTTCATTGATGCGCATTGGTCGCCAAAGTGGCAGCAGCCTTACATTTGATTACTGCAGATATTGGCCCCAGTCATGAACTGTTGCTCCGCCAGCAAAGAACTCCGGATTGAGCACAGATTCCTTGCGGTTGTATAGCAAGGGCTTGCCCTGGGTGTCTTGCAGCGAGCCACCGGCCATCTCCAGCACACACTGGGCGGCAGCCGTATCCCATTCGGATGTAAACCCAAGCCTTGGGTAGAGATCGGCAGCACCTTCAGCGACCATGCAAATCTTCAACGAGCTACCCATAGGGATTAGTTTTACCGGGGAAAGTTTCTTTTCGATGTTTTCGACCAGCTTCTGCAACCGCACATCGGCATGCGAGCGACTGCCAGTAATCGTAATTTGCTCAGGGTTCAGTTCCCGCGCCTTGATGGCGACAGCAGGATGCCCATCCTGCTGCTTGTATGCCCCATTTTCATCCGCGTAGTAAAGCAGTTCCATAGCAGGCGCATAAACGACACCCAGGGTGGCTTTGCTCCCCTCGATCAGAGCGATGTTGACCGTAAACTCACCGTTACGCTTGATGAATTCACGCGTACCGTCCAGGGGATCGACGAGCCAGTAGCGCTGCCATTGCGAGCGAATGTCATAGGGGATATCTGTCGACTCTTCTGAAAGCAAGGGGATACCCGGTGCCAATTGTTTCAATCCGGCTTCAATGATGTGATGCGCTGCCAGGTCGGCCTGAGTCAATGGAGAATTGTCGTGCTTGCTTTCGACATTGATTACGCCTGCATAAACCTGCATGATGGCGTTGCCAGCTTGTCTGGCGATGCTGATCAACTGCGGCAGATAACTTTGCGCCTGATTCAATTTGATAACAACTCCAGTAAAGCCGTTTCATCAATAATCGTAACGCCCAGTTCCCGGGCTTTTTCCAGCTTGCTGCCAGCCTCGGCGCCGGCAACCACGTAATCTGTCTTGCGCGAGACACTGCCTGCCACCTTACCGCCGGCATCCTCAATCATGGCCTTGGCTTCGTCACGCGACATATTGGGCAGGGTGCCTGTCAACACCAGTGTCTTGCCGTTAAATACACCATCAGTGCGAGTTCCTGCGCCTTCTTCCCAATGAATGCCGGCTGCAACCAGCGTATTGATGACTTCACGGTTATGGGCTTCACCAAGGAACTCCACGATGGAATCCGCCACAATCGGACCAACATCCGGCACCTGCTGCAGTTTTTCTGCATCCGCTTCCAGCAAGCCCTGCAAGCTGCCGAAGTATTTGGCCAGGTCCTTGGCGGTTGCTTCGCCTACATTGCGGATGCCCAGCGCATAAATGAAGCGTGCCAGCGTGGTCTTCTTGCTTTTCTGCAGGGCATCGATGATGTTCTGTGCCGATTTTTCGGCCATGCGCTCCAGACCTGCCAATGTCTGGTTATCCAGTTTGTAGATATCGGCCAGCGTATGCACCAGTTCGGCATCGACCAACTGATCCACCAACTTCTCGCCCAGCCCCTCAATATCCATGGCACGACGTGAGGCGAAATGCAGAATTGCCTGCTTGCGCTGGGCGGAACAGAACAGGCCACCGGTACAGCGCGCTACCGATTCATCTTCCTGACGTATCACGTGAGAGCCGCAGACCGGGCACTGGTGCCCGATAGCTTCCAGCAGGTCGTAAGGCACCGAATTTGGCGGGCGCCGGTCCTTTACCACACCCACCACTTCCGGAATCACATCCCCTGCCCTGCGCACACTAACCGTATCGCCAACACGCACCCCCTTGCGGTCGATCTCGTCCTGGTTATGCAGCGTGGCGTTGGTTACCGTGACACCACCAACAAAGACCGGCTTCAATCTCGCCACCGGCGTAATGGCGCCTGTACGACCGACCTGCACGTCAATCGCCAGCAATTCGGTCAGCGCTTCCTGTGCCGGGAACTTGTGTGCAACAGCCCAATGTGGCTCCCGGCTGCGGAAACCGAGCTCACGCTGTAACGCTAGCGAATTGACTTTGTAGACGACACCATCGATATCGTACGGCAAGCTGTCGCGCTTGGCTGCGACGTTCTGGTGAAATTGCACCAGAGGCTCAGACCCCAGGCCGACGATGCGCTCGGCACAGACGGGAAAACCGAAACACTGCAAAGCATCCAGCAGTTCGCTGTGCCTTGCGGGTGCTTCCCAGCCCCTGGTTTCGCCAAGGCCATAGGTAAAAAAGGATAAAAGCCGCTGTGCCGTCACTCTGGAATCCAGTTGGCGTACAGCACCGGCAGCACCGTTGCGCGGGTTGACCAGTGTCGATTTGCCTTGAGCGCGTTGCCTGGCGTTGTATCGTTCGAAGTCCGGCCGGCTCATATAGACCTCGCCGCGCACCTCAAGCACTTCCGGGGCTGCGCCTTCGAGCCGCAATGGGATCTGACGGATAGTGCGGATGTTCTGTGTCACATCCTCACCGACCTCGCCGTCGCCACGAGTAGCTGCCTGCGTCAGCAAGCCATTCTCGTAACGCAGACTGATGGCCAAGCCATCGAATTTAAGCTCTGCGGCATATTCGATTGCCGGATCACTAATATCCAGACCGAGTTTTTTGCGAATTCTGCTATCGAAGGCACGAGCGCCTTCGGGGGTAATATCCGTCTCGGTTTCTATCGAAAGCATGGGAACGCGATGGCGTACCGGAACCAGTTCCGGTAGCGGCGCACCGCTTACTCGCTGCGTAGGCGAGTCGCTATCGATCAGCTCAGGATGAGCCTGTTCCAGTGCCTGCAATTCACGGAACAGTCTGTCGTACTCACTATCGGGGACAGAGGGTGCATCCAGGACATAATATTCGTGGTCATACTGACGGATGCGGTTACGTAATAATGCGATCTGCTGCGCAGTTTGTGCAGAACCTTGCATCACGCTCAGGAAAACAGACGTAATGCAGATGGACCACCAGGAATGATGCCGCGTGCCACCATCTTGGCGTGGATCACTTTCAACTGCTGGCGAATCTTCTCGAGCTGTGTTTCGCCAAGCGGGCGCTGGTTGTCATCAACAAGACGGGCGCCCAGGCTGTTCTCCATCTGACGGGCAGTCAGCACCATCTGATTGAACACTGCAGGGCAGTTTTTGACACGCGGAATATCCAATTGGAAGGTCACACCATGGATCACCGAGGTACGCAGCATTTCCGGACTGAATGGATGATTGTCACGATTGACGACGGAGAATAGACGGTGACCGTGTTCATTTTCGTTATGAAAGCCGCCATCCTCACCGAGCACCAGACCGCTGGCTTCTGCCAAGCCTCTGAACTTGGTGCCTGTGAAAGGTCCGCTGTCGCCCAGCATCAGATGAAAGCCAACCATTTTATCGACATCGATACAAAACTGATCGAGTTCGCTTGCCTGTTGCCACGGGTCGCCTTTGCTCTGCCATTCGACCTGCGCGTTGAGCTTGTGTCCGATACGATCCACTTCGTGCTGAAAGCGGTTCAATGCGTTACGCGAGATAAATCCTGAACGATCAGCCAACTGAACCGCACATGTTGCCTTGGTGAAGCTCGCAGACTCCTGCTCACGTGTCATCAGCCGCCAGACGCCATCAGTACCCAGGCCATGCATATATTTGGGTTTGTCTATATCGGTTGCTGAGATCAGAAAATCGCGCAATTGGTCGCCGGTGATGGCACGTGGCAGGTAAAGCACCGCAATTAAATCCACCCGCGGGTCAATATCCGGGCTCAATGCAAGGGAATCCGTCGTTGGGCTGGCTGTTGCAGGTGGCGTATTGCCGGTTATTGCCTGATCATTTGAGGGTTCATCAAAACCGGCCTCTTTGATCAGTTCAGCCTGCGTTGCCAGTTCATCTTCGGGCTGATTCTCTGTTGTGCTTTGCCATGTGTGTTCTTCATATGACTTGCTGAGACCTGACTCATCCTCGATAACAGGTGCAGTCACTTCCGGCTCCAGATCATTCCATGCCGTATTGAACTCAGATACTGGAGATTCGTCAGCTTCACTTGGGGTTTCAGGCAAGCTTTCGTGTTTGATGACTTCCTGAAAAGTTTCCTCAGTGACAAGTCTGTTTTCATTGAAGCCAAGTTCATCCAACCCGTCCAGCTCTGCCCTGGCCGTCTCCGGAGGCTCGTCTTTCAATATCGCTTCAGTGTCGAACTGAAACTCATCATCCATTAACGCATCCCGACTGGGCGTATTGAAGTGTTCTGCGGCTTCTTTCCTGAGCTTGCGCTCCTGCCACCAGTTGAATGCAACCACCGCAAAAATGATAATTGCGCCCAGTACCAGCAAAGCCAGTTGTAAATCACTCATGATTAATCACTTTTCTTCAGCCTCAGGCCATTACTTGATCGTGCATGCGCATGGCAGCTTCAATGTCCACTTCGACGATACGCGAAACACCGGATTCCTGCATCGTCACGCCGATCAACTGCTGTGCCATCTCCATGGTTATTTTATTATGGCTCACAAATAAAAACTGTGTGCGCTCCGACATTTTTTTCACAAGGTTGCAAAAACGCTCTGTATTGCTGTCATCCAGTGGCGCGTCCACCTCATCCATCAGGCAGAATGGTGCCGGGTTCAATCTGAACAAGGCAAAAACCAGCGCCAGCGCCGTTAGTGCTTTTTCACCGCCTGATAGCAGGTGAATGGTGCTGTTCTTCTTGCCAGGCGGCTGGGCAAAAACCTGCATGCCAGTGTCCAGTATCTCGTCGCCCAGCAACTCCAGTCTCGCCTGACCACCGCCAAACAAGAGGGTGAAAAGCTCTGCAAAGTGACGGTTGGCTTCATCGAAAGTATTCTGTAAACGGCTACGCGTTTCCTTGTCGATGCGTCGGATAGCGTCTTCCAGCGTGGCGATGGCTTCATTCAAATCCAACGACTGGCTATCCAGATGCTGTTTGCGCTCACGTTCGCTGCTGAGTTCCTGTATGGCGGCCAGATTAACAGCGCCTAGTGCCTCAATTTCCTGATGGAGTGTATCGACTTGATTTTCCAGGTCTGCCACCCTGGCCGAAGCGGACAGATTTTGAGCCAGAACGGCTTCATCCAGACGGGTGGCGGCTAATTCGGACTGACATTGTTCGAAATGCAGCCTAGCTTCCTGCTCTACCAGCCTTGATTGCTCGAGCTTATCACGAAGCGGATGCAGCAATTGTTCATTCTGCATGCGGTTGCGTTCCTGATCCTGCAACGAAGTTTCTGCCTGAGAAAGCTGGTTCCTCGCCTCTGCCAGCGCTGCTTCGCGCTGCTGTTTCAATAACAAGGTGCGATCAAGGTTGGCCTTCAGGCCTTCCATTTTGGCAGCATCCAGCATCTGCTGAGACTCTTTCTGCCTCAGCCTGAGCGCCATAATTTCTTCATGTGTTGAGTTAATATTACTATTTATCTGATTGATATTATTTATTATTAATTTTTTACTAAACACCATCTCCTGCAATGTATGCTCGGCATTCTGCAAGGATTGCCGAGCCAGATTCAACACACTCTGTTCACGATCACGACATTGTTGAGCTTCCTCGCAAATCCTCCTGAGTTCAGGCAGGCCTTGATTTGCCTGCGCTATGCGCGCCAGCAAGCCCTGCTTGTGCTGAGCGGCTGTTTCAATTTTGCCTTCAACGCTTTCAAGTTCCTGCACAATCGCGGTTTTACGCTCCATTGCATGTTGCAGTTGCTGCTCCATCCGCTGAATATCCAGCGTGAGCTGGTGCTCATGCTGGCCGGTATTACGCAGAGTTTGCTGAATCTCATGCAAGGTGTGACGTAAATGCTGAATGCCCTCTTCCGCCTGCTTGATCTGATCCGTTACCGTGCTGACCGCTTGTTCGGCTTCGGGTAACGCAAATTGCAACGTTTCCAGCTCTCGTTGCCTTTCCAGCACACCATGCAGCGCGCTTTGCGGGCTGAACAGGGTCAGGCTGTAGCGGGTATGAATATCGCCTTCACGATTCACCAGCATTTCGCCGGGGTGCAGCTGCTCGCGGGCCTCTTCGACATGGCTGGTATCTTCCAGCAGGTAAACTCCCTGCAACCAATCCAGTACTGCACCGCTGATTTCAGGCGCCATCTGTTCGATTTTGGCAGCGAGTGGCTTGTGCGGCAAAGCTGGATTGGAATAACTGTCGGCCTCGCCAACTTGGGCCAAAACAACGGTTGAGGCCGGGCGCGGGCCGCTTGTCGCCAGAGTTCCGGTTCGCAGTATGCCGTTCAGGCGTGCGCCGAGAACGGCTTCCATCGCCGTTTCCCAGCCACTGGCCAACGTCAGTTTCTGCCAAAGCCTTTCTGCGTCATGCAGACCCTGCTGCTTCAGCCATTCATCCATTTTGGCTTCATGCCCGATCGATTGCTGTATCTTCTGAAGAGAGTGGATTTGCGCCTCCAGCTGGGCGACTTGTCGCTGCTCATCCTGCTGTTTCAACCGCAACGTCTTGATGGTTTCGGCCTGTTGCTGTTCCTTGGCACGCGTTTCAGTGATTTGCAGCTCCAGTTGCGACAGCTGTTGCCGCAAACCACTCAATTCCTTGCGTTTCGATTCAAGATTGGCGACATCAGGCAGTTGCAGATTCTGCATATCCGTCTGCAGGCGTTGCAAACGATGCTGCAACTCATCCATGTTGCGGTCGGCATAGCCTAGTTGAGTAGTTTCCAGGCGTATCGCCTGCTCAGTCTCTGCCAAGGCTTTCTGCGATTCGGCCAGGTTGTGCTGCCCTGCTGCATAGGCGGCTTCCAGCATCGGCAGGTCTGCCTGAATAGCTGTCAGAGTAGCCGTTGCCCGCAGCTCATCCGATTCCGCCTGCGCCTGTTTGAGCATGAGTTGGGCCAGGCTTTCATCCAGACTCAGTTTCTGTGCATCCAGCTTTGCGGACTGCACAGAAACTTGCTGCAACTGCAAATTGAGCCGCTCACGGGCTTCCTGTGTGTGCTTCACCTGCTGCTCCAGGTTCGACACATCGGCATTGGTTTCGTAATATTGGGCCTGCGCCGTCTGCACCGCTTCGCTCGCTGCAAAATGCTGCTGGCGCAAGCTTTCCAGCAGGCTCTCGGTCTTGCGCAGGCTAGCCATTTGCGATTCCAGACTGTTCACCAGTTTTTCCACCTGGAGCTTGGTCTTTTCCCAAGCCATGCCCGCATCACGTTTTTTTAACCACCATAACTGGCCATGTGCGTATTTGGCAGCGCTCTGTAATTGATGATATTGCTGGGTGACGACTGCCTGTGCTTCCAGTCGGACGATCTGTTTGTCCATTTCCTGCCGGATATCCTCCACCCGGTTCAGATTCTCACGCGTGTCGCGCAATCTCAGTTCGGTCTCGCGACGGCGTTCCTTATATTTGGAGATGCCAGCCGCCTCTTCGAGGAACACCCGGAGTTCTTCCGGCCTTGCCTCTACAATACGGGAAATGGTGTTTTGGCCGATGATGGCATAAGCACGACCACCGAGGCCGGTACCAAGAAACAGGTCAGCCACGTCGCGCCGTCTGACTAGGGTGTTGTTGATATAGTAACTGGAGCCCTTGTCGCGCTCGATCACGCGCTTGACCGAGATCTCGGCATATTGCGACCATTCGCCGCTGGCACCACCCAGACTATTGTCAAAAATCAGCTCAACGCTAGCGCGGGAGACTGCCTTGCGGTTGGACGACCCGTTGAAGATGACATCCTGCATGGAGTCGCCGCGCATCTCTTTGGCGCTGGATTCACCCAGCACCCAGCGTATAGACTCCATGACATTCGATTTGCCACAGCCATTGGGGCCGACAACCCCGACTCTTTGCCCGTGCAAGTGCAAAGTGGTCGCATCAACGAATGATTTGAATCCGGCAAGTTTCAGGTGTGTCAGGCGCAATTGTCAGTCGTGCTTTTCGGCGTCAAGCTTATTGTTAGAGGCTGTATAATGTTGGTTCTCAAGATTATTAGATTTATACGGTAGCCATTATGTCCAGTCAACCCAGCAAGACACTTGAAACTTTTGACAACCCGAAACCGGAGCGTGATTTTCATATCCACATGGAAATCCCCGAATTTACCTGCCTCTGCCCCAAGACCGGACAGCCGGATTTTGCCGTGCTCTATCTGGACTATATCCCCGACCAGAAATGTGTCGAATTGAAGAGCCTGAAACTTTATATATGGTCATTCCGCGACGAGGGCTGCTTTCATGAAGCCGTCACCAACCGCATCCTGGATGACCTCGTTGCTGCAACGCAGCCAAAATTCATGCGCCTGACTGCCAAGTTCTATGTGCGTGGTGGTGTCTTTACCAATGTCGTTGCCGAACACCGCAAGGCTGGCTGGCAACCCCAGCCACGCGTTGATCTGACCCAGTTCGACGCCCAATCCAATTTCCGTGGCTAAAGCGTTCAGCGCTTCATAAAACATATCTGGCTAGCTGACGACTTGAACCCTCCCTTCCAATCCAGCCCGATGTGGCAATTCATTCGGGCTAATCTGGCCTACATGCTAAGCGGCAAGATGCGCTCCAAAAAGGGCTACCAGCCGCCCGGTGGTCAGCATGTACCCATTGATTTTGCCGGTGTCGGCATAGCTACAGCAGAAGACCCTGCGGTTGACGAAGCTGTCATTGACTATTTGAAAGAACTGGGCATTCGTCAGGTTCGGCTGGATTTTACTTATGGCGATGCTGACAGCCATGTGGCACGGTTTCTTGAGAAACTGATTGCCAATGATTTCAACGTCATGTTGCATCTGGTTCAACCCTTTGCTGCGGCAAAAACGATGCAGCAGACGGCCGGACAGGACGAATGGAGCGCATTTGTTGTTGATACCCTGGAGCGCTTCGGTAGCCGGATTGATATCCTCGAAGTCGGTTCTACCATTAATCGTAAACGCTGGGCCGGTTACACACTGGATGGTTTTCTCAATGCCTGGGGCATTGCACACAATGAGGCAAAGACCAGAAATATAAAACTGGCAGGCCCTAACGTGACTGACTTCGAACCAGCCTACAATATCGGCATTCTGTCTATTCTCAACAGTCGCAACCAACTACCGGATATTCATACCGACAATCTTTTCTCCGAGCGCTGCACAGAACCGGAGCGTGACGACCACAAGATTCTGGGCCACCGCCTGGCCCCGCTGGGCGGTTTCAGGCTGGTTAAAAAAGCATTCATACTACAAGAAATCGGCGAAAATTTCGGTGTACCGGAACTGCACTCACCTGCCGCGTTCTGGACATTACCGCGCATTCATCGCGTACTGGCAGACGGTGAACAAAAACAGGCCGACTACCTTGCCCGTTACATGCTGCTCTGCGCCGCTTCCGGTGCCTTGCAACGCGCCAGCTGGGGTCCGCTGATCTGTCATCGCGAAGGTTTGGTAGATGACGGGGTAAAGGCTTATCCCAAGCTGGAGCGTATTACTCACTACCAATCTGTACTTGGCAGTGAATTCCGGGTGCGACCGGCATTCAAGGCATTCAGAATCTTTGCCAGGCTAATTCCCGGCAGCTATTACGAGGCATGTCTGGGTGATGCCAATGGGCTGGAACTGCATGCTTTCAGCAATCAGGAGCAACTGATACACGCAGCCTGGACAATCAATGGGCGAGCAGCTGCCTTGCGCGACATTTATTCCGCATCCGATCTGCAACAGGTTACCTGCCTCAGTCGTGACGGCGAAATCTTGCCTCAGGCACCCGACTTCGTCACGGAATCGCCCGTCTATCTGTGCTGGCCCAAGGGGCGCCAGGTTTCAGCTAATCGCAAAGCACGATTGATTCCTGATTTAGCCTTGCACGCACATGCAGAGAAAACGCACTATATTTACCGCAAGGATAACTGGCGCGGCGCCCTGCTGTGCGGCAATGCGGCTGAGGCTGCGTTGCTGAGCGCGAGCCTGAATCCGGAGACCATGAGCGCACCACCCAAGCAGGCAATCCTGCGCAAGGCACGTAATGCCATCTGGACCATTCCGGACCCACGCGACCCGGCAAAGAAACTGGTGATCAAGCAGCCGGTGCGCATGCACCTGCACAAAAAACTGCTGGATCAATTCAAACCTTCCAAGGGGTTGAGAAGCTGGAATGGCGCCAGCGAATTGCTCAGGCGCGGTGTCGAAACTGCCCGTCCTGTTGCCTATTTTGAAAAAACCGATGACAAAACACTGACGCAGAATTACTACATCTGTGAATATGTGGAAGCTGACTTTTCCGTACGTGACATTTTCTCAGCCTTTGCCGCAGGTGAAACAAGTTATCAGGGTATCTCACAGAAAGAGGCCTACAATCAGTTGGCGGATTACCTGTCTGCCATGCATGGGCATGGCGTGTTCTTCAGGGATCTATCCGGCGGCAATATCCTGGTAAAAAAAGCGGCTGACGGCAAACTAACCTTTTCCTTGATCGATACTGGCCGCGCACATTTTTATCTGCGCGGTACTGCATTACCAAAACGCATCTCGGACCTGACGCGTATCTGCAACAAGCTTCATGCCGCAGGCCGGGATCGTTTCATGCAAATCTACATGGCACGGCTGGCAAAAAAATTCGGCTTTTATCAGCGCCTACCCTTCTATCTGTATAACGCCAAAGTCAGCATGAAGCGCAAACTGAAGGCCAAAGGACTAAAACGCCTGCTTAAACGATAAATGCAAGTAAACAAAGGATATTGGCGGGTTTTCATTCATCCGCACCCATAGCCGCAGTGGCTTCCGCACTGGTTTTTGCAGAATTCCGTTGACAACTTGAACGGCTGTCTTTAAGATTGCGCCTCTTTTCGGGGGTATAGCTCAGCTGGGAGAGCGCTTGCATGGCATGCAAGAGGTCAGCGGTTCGATCCCGCTTACCTCCACCAAGAAACTGGTGAGTCAGGGCAGTTGATTGGAAAGGTAAGAATTTTGCTTAATTTCTTCTTAGATTAAGCGCAGTTTTGTAGTAAAATGCTGTTCGTTAAAAGTTCATAGGTCCCCATCGTCTAGAGGCCTAGGACACCTCCCTTTCACGGAGGCGACCGGGGTTCGACTCCCCGTGGGGACGCCAAAACACAGAAGCCACCTTGCGGTGGCTTTTTTGTTTTGTTCATCGACCATCAGTCACCTCTGATTGATATTTCATCTCTCTGCACTGATGTATTCAAGTCATAGCTCTAAACCAGAGAATTCACGCCATTAATCTCAACTCCCGGTGCAAAACGATGTAAATTCACTGTTTAAACCAATGCTGCTTAACAGGATTTGATAGCATGCTTGATGTGTTTGGATTCCGGTACGGCAACCAGATTCAAAATTATTGGTCAATGATGTCGTCGAATTGCCTGTGCCTCGCGTTGTGCAGGAGCCCGGCGATATTCGTAATCGAGAAAAATAAATGGCACCCCGTCTTTACATGAAAACTCTGCCGCGGCAGTCCTTGCTGGCACTACCGATATTACTGGCGTCCTGCAGTCTGGTCGGGCCGGATTACGTCAAACCCGATACCAATGTTCCTGCCCAGTGGGCTTATGCGCAAAGCGCCAGGGTTTCGTCATCACAAGAGGATATCTCAGCATGGTGGCGAAAACTGGGGGATGACACACTGAGCTCACTGATTGACGATACGCTGAAGGCCAGCCCTGACCTGCGCCTTGCCCAAGCCAAGTTGAGAGAGGCACGCGCCCGGCTCGATTTGGCAAAGGGCAATCTGTTACCAACCCTCTCCGCTTCTGTCGATGCCAGTCGCAGCCGTGGCAGTGCCGCTACCGGGAGCGGTAGCACCAACAATCTATTCAAGGCCGGCTTTGATGTCAGCTGGGAAGCCGATGTGTTTGGCGGCATCCGGCGTGGCGTTGAAGCTGCAGAAAATGATCTGGCTGCTACCCATGCCGACCTCTACAACACCCATCTTTCCCTTGCAGCAGAAACAGCGCTCAATTACGTGTTACTTCGATCCAGCCAGTCCAGACTGACGATTGCCATAAACAACCTGCAAACGCAAACCGAAACCCTGCAAATCACCGAATGGCGTGAACAGGCAGGACTCGCGACCGCCGTTGAAGTAGAGCAGGCACGCACCAGCATGGAGCAGACACGCGCCAGCATCCCCTCGCTGCAAAGCAGTGCAGCCGAGGCAGAGAACCGTCTGGCAATATTGCTAGGCGACCCTCCTGCATCTCTGCGTGACCGCCTGCAACAATCTGCCGGTTTGCCGCAGTTGCCTGATCAGGTTGCAGCCGGCATTCCGGCCGAAACCTTGCGGCAACGGCCGGATATCCGGGCAGCTGAATTTAGACTAATTGCGGAAACCGCACGTGTCGGACAACAGACTGCAGAGCTCTACCCAGGCTTCACACTGGGGGGTAATTTTGGCTGGCAGGCACTGACACTGGGCGCCTTGGGTAACTCAGGCACGGTTGCCAGTGCCTTGCTGGCTGGTGTGAGCCAAACCGTGTTCGACGGCGGACGCATACGCAGTCGGATCAACGTCCAGAATGCTATCCAGGAGCAAGCGTTGGTGACTTACGAGAAAACCATACTCACTGCTCTGGAAGAGGTCGAGAATGCCCTCGCCTCCTACGGCAACAGCCGTCAGCGGCAGGATGCCTTGCGCCGGGCTGCTGTTTCGGCTGAGAACGCTGCCGTTCTGGCACGGCAACGCTTCGAGAGCGGCCTGATCGACTTTCAATCGGTGCTGAATACTGAACGCACACGGCTCGCGGTCGAGGATTCGCTGGCTTCAAGCGAAGCTGACGGCCTGTCTTCCCTGATCACCCTTTACAAATCCCTGGGCGGCGGCTGGTCGGAAGACTTCTCCACCACTTCAGACTACGTCACTACAACAAAAAAAGTTAACGCAACAAGTGTAGAAAGCGCACAACCATGAGTGAAACCAAGGACAAGATCCTGCTTGATATCAGCAATGCCGAGCCTTCAGGCCGTCAGAAAATCGTTCGGTACACCATCATCGGCGTTCTGGTACTCATACTGATCATCGTCGCCGTCACATTCTTTATTAGCCGTGATGCAGGTAAAACCAGCTTTGTGACTGAGGAAGTGACCCTCGGCAATCTGACGGTGACAGTCTCGGCGACCGGGCAGTTACAGCCGACCAATGAGGTCGAAGTAGGTAGTGAGATCTCCGGTCTGATCGAGTCTGTCTATGTGGATGAAAATGATGTGGTGAAGCTGGGGCAGGTGCTGGCCAGGCTGGATACCGCCAAACTCACAGATCAGGTCACCAAATCTACCGCTGCAGTCCGTGCAGCAGAAGCCTCAGTGGCACAGGCACAGGCGACCGTGGCAGAGACTGCAGCCAATCTCTCGCGCTTGAGAAATGTCTATCAGCTATCTGGTGGAAAAGTACCATCGATGACTGAAATTGAAAGTGCGGAAGCTGCTGCGCTCAGGGCAAAGGCAGATGTGGCAAGTGCCAGAGCCTCTGTACAACAAGCCATTGCTGGGCTGAAGTCGGATCAGACCAATCTCGAAAAAGCCAGCATACGCTCGCCGATAGACGGCATTGTCCTCACCCGGCAAGTTGAGCCAGGGCAAACTGTCGCGGCCTCTTTACAAACCCCTGTGCTGTTCACGCTTGCAGAAAATCTGACGCAAATGGAACTGCAGATTGATGTGGACGAAGCGGATGTGGGCAAGGTTGAAGTCGGGCAACCCAACTATTTCACCGTCGATGCATGGCCCAACCGCCGTTATCCGGCCGAGATCACCCGCGTCGGTTTTGGTTCGCAGATCAAGGACAATGTGGTGACATACAAGACCATCTTGCAAGTATCGAACGATGATATGACTTTGCGTCCGGGCATGACGGCAACTGCGGAGATCACGACGGCTTCACGCGAAAACGTACTGCGCGTGCCAAATGCCGCACTGCGTTTCACTCCAGCATCCACAGAAAAGGTTGAGGGTCCCGGCCTGGTAGCGAGTCTGGTGCCAAGGATGCGTTCAGGCAGCGGCCAGAAGAAATCAAAACCGGAAAATGGCGGCGCGTCTCAGGTATGGGTTCTGCAAAACAATATGCCTGTTGCTGTGCAGGTTAAAACTGGTCTGAGCGATGGCCGCTACACGGAAATCATCGAAGGGGATCTGCAGCCCGGGGCCAAGGTCATCACTGAATCCCAGACCAGATAAGATGAACGATACCAGCACAGAAAACTTGCTAAACATCATCATGCTTTCTGGCGTCACCAAGGTATTTGGTGAAGGCCAGGCCGCGTTTCAGGCATTGAAAGGCGTCGATCTGTCCGTGCAGCAAGGCGACTTTGTTGCCATCATGGGCCCCAGCGGTTCCGGCAAATCCACAGCGATGAACATTCTGGGCTGTCTTGATGTCCCGACCTCCGGTGTTTACCAGTTCAAGGGGGTGCATGTAGAAAACATGTCGCGCAACCAGCGTGCACTGCTGCGGCGCCACTATCTGGGTTTCGTTTTTCAGGGCTTCAATCTCTTGGCGCGGACCACAGCTCAAGAGAACGTGGAACTACCCCTGCTCTATCGCGGAGAATCGGCTGAAAAACGACATGCAGCAGCCAAGGCAGCCCTGAAAGCAGTTGGTCTGAACGGCTGGGAGCATCACACTCCCGCCGAACTCTCAGGCGGGCAACAGCAGCGCGTTGCGATTGCCCGGGCTATCGTAACCAACCCCGAAGTACTATTGGCGGACGAACCAACCGGAAACCTAGATACGCAGCGCGGCAGCGAGATCATGGAGCTTCTGGTCAAAATGAACCGCGAACGCGGCATTACTGTACTGATGGTGACACACGAAGCTGAAATGGCCGCCTATGCAAAACGTATCGTGCACTTCCGCGACGGATGCATCGTCTCGGATGAAAGAAATGAGAGCAAATCATGAGTTGGAATACGCTATTTCTGGCCCTGCGTGAAATCAAGCGCAACCTTTTGCGTTCATTCCTGACGATTCTCGGTATCGTCATTGGCGTCTCGGCTGTAATCACCATGGTTACCCTCGGCAATGGCGCAACTCAGTCTGTTGCCGACCAGATCTCCAGCCTGGGCAGCAATCTGCTTATACTACGGCCAGGGCAGCGGCTTGGACCCGGTCGTGACAGTGCTGGCTCGCCCAATTTCAAGATGGCGGATGTCGAGGCAATAGCATCGCAGGTGAGTTCACTTAATGCAGTAGCCCCCAGAACCAACAGTGCCATTACCCTGGTCTACGGCTCGAAGAACTGGTCCTCAACCATCACCGGAAGCACCAATGCCTATTTCTCTGCAGCCAACTGGCGCCTGGCTGAAGGCAGGTTCTTTTATGACACGGAGGAACGCGCCGGCAAGACTGTCTGCGTGATTGGTGCAACGGTGCGTAAAGAACTCTATGGGCAGCAGAACCCGGTAGGCACCGAAATCCGCGTCAAAAAATTCTCCTGCGAAGTGATCGGCCTGCTCGCTACCAAAGGTCAGGGCGCCATGGGTAACGATCAGGATGATCTGGTCGTGATGCCGCTCAGAACGGTGCAAAGGCGCCTGACCGGTAATCAGGATGTGGGTACCATCCTGATCTCAATGAAAGACGGCGCAAATACCGAAAAGCTCATCAATCAGATCAAGGTACTCATGCGCGAACGACGCAATGTTTCCGAAAATGAGGATGATAACTTCAGCATTATGGACACCAAGGAGATTGCACAGGCTCTATCCGGCACAATCAGCACCATGACGGCACTGTTGGGTGCAGTGGCTGCGGTCAGTCTGCTGGTTGGCGGCATCGGCATCATGAACATCATGCTGGTCTCAGTCACCGAGCGCACGCGCGAAATCGGTATCCGGCTTGCCGTGGGCGCCCTCGAAAAGGAAGTGTTGATGCAGTTCCTGACGGAAGCAGTTGCGCTTTCAGCGATGGGTGGGCTGGCCGGTGTTTTTCTCGCAACAATTGCCTGCTATCTGCTCTCCGGCCTGATGCATATTCCCTTCCTGTTCAATCCCGGCATTAATCTGCTGGCCTTTGGCTTTTCGGCCGCTATCGGTGTGATTTTTGGCTATGTTCCAGCTAGGCGCGCAGCACAGCTGAACCCTATTGAAGCCTTGCGTCACGAATAGAGATATTTTGTTCCGCTCCTCAACTAACAGCCTGTTTTTCCAAGAAAATTTTTAAAAATTTCGCAGATAGCCGTGTTGTGGCAACAGGCTCACAAGAACTGAGCAGTCAAGCTTACCGGCCATGACTTTTTTTAGTATGTCCTGGTAGCAGCCCTGTGGAGATGACTGAAAGAAACAGGCCGTACTGCAAAAACCGATTACCAGCACAATCATTATACTTTCCCACATCTATCCATCTTCTTAATTTGGTGTTCATTGCAGTGAATACCCCAGCGCATTCGAACACCAACGGCCACTAATTCAATTTTCAGCTTGACATTATTTCTATAATTATGGAAATATAGAAGCATGAACACGCAAGATGCCGTCACCACCCTATCCTGCCTGGCCCAAGAGGCGCGGCTGGAGATATTCCGTCTTCTGGTGCAGAACAGCCCGGCTGGCCTGGCCGCCGGTGAGATTGCCAAACGCCTTGATATCCCCGCAAGCACCCTTTCCTTTCACCTGAAGGAATTATCACATGCCGGATTAATCAAGTCTGAACAGTTCAGCCGTTTTGTCTATTACTCGACTGACTTCAAAGCAATAAATGAGTTGGTTGGCTACTTGATGGAAAACTGTTGCGGTGCCAATAAAAATTGCTGCGACCCCCTGATTTGAACCTGCTAAAGGAGCACTCCATGAAACGCATGCACGTCCATATCTCTGTAGATGACCTGGCACAGAGCATCCAGTTCTACAACCACTTATTTGGCACGACACCCGCCGTCGAAAAGCCGGATTACGCCAAGTGGATGCTGGATGATCCACACGTCAATTTTGCTATCAGCCAGCGCGGCAACAGGCCGGGGCTGGATCATCTCGGCATACAGGTCGATAGCAGCGAAGAACTGGCCGAGATCAAACAACGCCTGCAGGCCGCAGACATGAGCATGCTGACGCAGGAAGGCACGACTTGCTGCTATGCAAAATCGGACAAGCACTGGGTGAAAGACCCATCAGGCATCGCTTGGGAAAGTTATCGTACGCTGGATAGTGCACCTACCTTCAATGATGCCAAGGATGAGACAGCAGATCATGCCTGCTGTGCACCGGCGGCAGAAACCATCGGCTTTATCGCGCGCAAGGCTGGTGGGTATAAATGAGCAAACCCCAGCCGATTGGCTTTTTTGAGCATTATCTTTCTATCTGGGTCGCTCTTTGTATTATCACTGGCATCGTTCTGGGCGGCTTCCTGCCTCAGCAATTTGAGGCATTAGCTGCCTTGGAGTATGGCTCGGTCAACTTTGTCGTTGCCGTGCTTATCTGGTTCATGGTCTATCCAATGATGGTGTCGGTCGATTTCTCCAGCCTTAAACGTGTGCATGAACGACCTAAAGGCCTCATCATCACACTAGCAGTCAATTGGCTGATAAAGCCCTTCACCATGGCGGCTCTAGGAGTGCTGTTCTTCCACTACCTCTTTGTTGATCTGATAGATCCAGCTAACGCAAATCAATACATCGCAGGACTGATCCTGCTTGGTGCGGCACCATGTACTGCCATGGTGTTTGTTTGGTCACAACTGACACGTGGTGACGCGAATTACACCTTGGTGCAAGTCGCGCTGAATGATGTGGTAATGATTTTCGCTTTTGCGCCGATTGTCGCTTTACTGCTGGGTGTCACAGATATCGAGGTCCCTTGGAGCACCTTGTTTTTATCGGTAGGTCTGTATGTCCTGACTCCGTTGATTGCAGGCGTCCTCACCCGGCTAAAGTTAAGTGCGAGCGCTTCCTCCAAGGCAGAAGCCGGGCTTGCCGTTGCAAGATTCAATACAAAAGTAAAACCGCTCGCTGTCATTGGATTGTTGGCAACCGTTGTGTTGCTCTTCGGCTTTCAGGGGCAGGTCATTATGAACCAACCCTTATTAATTCTACTGATTGCCATCCCGCTCCTGATTCAGTCCTATGGCATTTTCGCGATTGCTTACGGCGCTGCAAAATTCTGGCGGGTTCCATTCAACGTGGCAGCACCATGCGCTTTGATTGGCACTTCTAATTTCTTTGAATTGGCAGTAGCTGTAGCAATTGGACTGTTTGGGCTCAACTCTGGTGCGGCATTAGTAACAGTGGTGGGCGTGCTGGTAGAAGTCCCTGTGATGCTTTCATTAGTTGCATTTGCAAACAGAACCCAGGGATGGTTCCCAAAGTCGTCTGATTAATAAATTCTGAAAGAATTGATTTGAATATTTTATTTTTATGCACGGGTAACTCCTGTCGTTCCATTCTGGCGGAGGCAACATTCAACGCGCTGGCACCAGCCGGCATGCGCGCCATGAGTGCTGGCAGCCAACCGGCCGGCTATGTGCATCCACGTTCAATTGCGCTGCTGGAAAGTGAAGGTATTGCGACCGAGGGCTATTACAGCAAATCCTGGAATGATTTGCCGATAACGCCTGATATCGTCATCACCGTCTGCGACAATGCCGCCAGCGAGACCTGCCCGGCTTATCTGGGCAATATCCTGCGCGTACACTGGGGCGTCAAAGATCCGGCAAAAGCCACCGGCAGCGAACAGGAAATCGACGCGGCGTTCAGGCAGGCTTACACAATCCTGCGGCGGCACATCGAGGCATTCCTCAAGCTCTCTGCTGAGGAAATGAAGTCGTCGTCTCATACCTGACCTGGTCGCTACGCGCCCTCTGGCAACGCCCACAAGATATCTTGAGCAGGCGGTGCTGATAAGTTTATTGCTTGATGCCTGCAGGCAGATCAAGCCTCTACAAAACTTTGAGGCGCCGCACCTGTTCAAGCATTTATCGAGAGTTCGGCTTGGCGGGAGACTGCTGCGGCCATGCCAGCCTTGGGCTTAAGAAACTCGATCAGTCGCTGACAATGGAGCGATGTCAAAATAGCTCTGTCAGTCACAAGTTGCCTGAATTTGGCCTTGCTGATTTGGAACGATCGCCAAGCCCATTTTTATCAATCGTATTAAAAGCTATCACACCTTACCAAGTGCTTTGCTTCCCAAGGCCCTTATAAATTTAGACTTTATTCAGGGATGCTCATGTACAGCAGCTTGCATCAAGAAAAATATAGCAGTTTGTGTTCGTGACCCACCTGTAGCATTTCGTTCAACAACAACTTCCAGGCAATAATCAAGGATTACAGTATGCACATTGCGCGGGGTCTGCTTCAGACCTGTCAGCCCTTTTCTCGACGTACCTGTATTTACAACACAGGCAGGTCCATACATCACTGCAGTAACTGGAAGTCGGGAGGCCACAAGACGCGCATGGCAGCCCCGGGGTTCTCTCTGATATCCAAAAGCCTGGCGCTTTGCAAGCAGGGCAAGTCGATTGAATGCGCTGGAGCAGATCGCCAGTAGCTTGCTCGATATGCTGCATGCGGCCCGGATTAGCGAATGCTCTCAAATCCAACTCGACAAAGACCTGGCGACAACTTGACTGCGCGAGCCCCTGATCGAAACACGCCCTCAGTCGGCCCCAATCCGTAATACCTTTTTGAATGCGCGGATCATCTTGCCCATTTGGGCGTAGGACGAGTTGACATTGAGGAAAACCCATGCGCTTTGCAAAGGCTGTAACTTCTTGCCAATTGCCACTCTGGATGTGCCCGCAGAGGGCTGCACCCTGGGCCATGCCCACCATTTCAATACCCAATTTATCATCAATCCAGACCAATAACTCAACATTCCACGGAAGCATGCCGGTGAATGGATCGGGGCCAAAACTCCCTTCGCTGGCGATACCCAACGAGGCTTGCGCAAGCTCCATTCCTTTGCGTGCCTTGCGTCTTGCGGCTTCCAGCTGCGTATCGGGCCGTAGCGTCTCTCGGGTGAAAGTACCGAACTGATCGGTATCAAAACCCGTGACATGCTCGATAATGCAACCGAGAGCGGGTTCCAGCACGGATGCGATCACACGCTCTTTTCCATGCTGGGTCAACAGAGCCACTTTGCGACCTGTGTAGCTAGCCTGTCGCGACATCAGACCGCCTGCAGAAACACCGGAGACCATGCTCCTTGCTCATAGCGCACAAAGCCAAATTGCTCGAAACGCCATAAGTGGAGCCAGCCGTTCTCCAGCAATTGTTTGACGACGGCATGCTTTTCAATGACCGCTTCGATAGCCGTTTGTGGCGCGTCAATCACCACAGTTAGCCGCAATGGTTCATGCATCCAGCGCTCGCCATCATGCAGTGACTGACGGGAAAAGCCGATACGCAGGTCTCCGCCATTGCCCTCGAAAACGCCAAGCGTGCCCCCCACCACGTTGTGCAACAGCTTGTTGCCGCTGCCCAGCCGGACCGGATCGCAAGTAGACGCGTGGTACTGCCAGTTGATCCAGTGCGTGACCAGCATCGGCGCGGTCATCAGCAGTTCCAGCACACTGCCGTCAGCGTCCTGACTGGCGTCGTAATCGTGCAGAAAGCTGCGCCCGCCCAGGTCGACACCACGGGTCCTCTGTCGGGACGCTATCAAAAAAGTCGCATTAGCCGCGAGGCCCCACTCCGGGCGGGTCTGCGCGCCATCGTTGGCACGGCGGCGCAACTGATTCAAGAGTTCGTCATGGGGCGCTGCAGGGTCTAGCTGGAGACTGGGCGCCCGCTCTCGACGTACCTGATCGCAAGCTTGTGCAAATGCCGATTGCAACCGCTCCCAGCGGTTGCATGCCGCCTGCGGCAAGAGGTCGAGATCAAAGCCTTCAATTTCATCTGTAGTGGTATTGTGCAGGGCCGCCATGAACACCGTTGTCTGCGGGATGATGATGCCCCTGCCCTGCAGGCCCTGACGGACCTCAGGTTCGTTGAGCAACAGCGCCAGACTGCGCGCATTGACCTCGCCAGTCTGACCGCAGCAGGCGCCGCAGTCCAACGCTGCCGCATGCGCATTATTGGAGGTCTGACTGCCATGTCCGATAAACAGCACCAGAGGGGCCAGGTATTGCTCCAGGCCCATGGCATGGAGTACGCGGGCCGCTAGTCCAATCTTGGCGTCGAGTTCCAGCCCGACCAACCGGGGGCGGCAGATCGTGCGAAAACGGGCTGGCAGTCCCTTCAGGTCATCCCTGGCCCGGTACTGGTTGCCCGGCAACAGCCAGTTCCCGAGCTTGCCGAGATAGCCAAATCCCGCGGCCTCGACAAAAGAGAACGCAGCGCCCGGCCATCGGCTCGCCGCCAGCCACTGGTCTGCCAAGGCAAAGCGGATATGGCGTGAACGGCTGGCGGTGTTTTCTAGCATGACATCGTCTTCACGCTGTGCCGGGGCAGCGCTCATGATGCAGTCGGTCACCTCAATGGCGGGTGCCAATAAGCCAGGCAGTTGTGGTCGACGAGCGTGTGTCGCCAGTGGTGTATAGGCTACCGGCAGGCCGAAAAATCCGGCAAAACCCAGGGTCTGAACACCAGGCCAAGCAGCTTCCAGTGCGCGGCGCAAGGGCTCGCTGCGCACATCAATACAGAAGGCCGCTTGCACTTCAATTTCTTGCTGGGAAACGCCCAAGCCATTTGCTGAGCTCAGCCGCAGTGCCAAGTCACGCTGGTAGCCAACTTCCAGCGCCACTTGCCACACCTCGTCGACCAACAATGATTGCTCGGCATCCTTTAATACCGTGGTTGCCTGGCTCCATGCGCGCTGAAGTGCAACGAAGGCCTGCCGAGCCGCGTCATCGTCTTTGCATTCCAGCAGTAGCACGCCCCAGGCAAGGCGAATAGCCAATAGCTCACGCAGGTGTGCATCTTCGCAGCCTTCCAGCCCTGCCTGCCAGGCCAGATAGGCACACCAGGAGGCCCAGCCGTTGACCGTGAGCAGCACCGACTCCAGATAATCCGCCCATACCTCCTGCGGCAGGGCCAGTCGCTTCATCACCCAGCGTTCAGCGTCCTGCGCGGTGGCGGGCAGCGCGTCGAGGGCGCTGCCGATGTGAGGCAAACCCATCAGCAAGCCGATGCCATGGTCGTGTTGCAGCGTATCGCGCCAAAAATCATACAAGCCCCGAGGACGCTCGGGCTGCCAATCAGCCTGATGCTCATCGAAGTAGGCTGCACAAGTCTGGCTCACCTGGTGCGTGATGGCCTGACGCCAGGACAACCGGGTATAGCGATTTGGATCGTTGTCCAGCACATCGATGAGCAGCGGTAATTGCGCCACTGGTGCGCTTGAATGCAATGCCTCAATGCACTGGCGAGGAGTCAGCTCCCGTGCCTCAGGCAACTGATGCAATGCATGTGTCAGATCGACGGCGCTGATGCGCCCGTTGTTCCAGGCCCGCTGTTGCTGATCTCTTGGCGGAAAGACCTGGATGTTGCCGAGCACCGCCATGCGTGCGGCAACTCGGCGTACTGGCATACCGATGCGTGACCAGTGCGGATTGACCGCGATAGCGCGGTCCAGGGGCCATGTGGGTGCAATTGCCTCGCAGGCCCGGCTGCAGGCATGCTCGATCTGCGCGTGCAGTTCATCGTTGCTTTCGCCACTCGCGTGGGCCTGGTCCTCCATGTCCGATTGGGTGCAATTTGTGAGCGTGTCCATCATGATGTTCTCCGTATTTTCAGTTCAGCGCGAGATATCGGCCCGGTGGCAGGGTTCAGCATCGGGAGCAATGCTCTTGAGAGATTCCGGTGCCCAGCGGGTGGGCCAGAGTTGCAAGGCCAGGCGTGTGTAAGCCTCATCCACATAGAACCCAGCGTAGCTCCAGCGACGCCAGCGGGAAAGCGGTTGTGGCCGTAATTGCAGCAGTGCCACGAAGAGGTAAAGCGCGGCCATACCCAACAACGCGATCAACCCAAGCCCCTGATGAGGGGAATTCTGTATGCCGATCGGCAACGCATGCGCAACCAGTGCCGCAGCGGTGAAGCCGATGACCATCAATAGCCCCCACACAAGCTGTCTAACATGCGCGTGCAGGCCAGCAGTTACAGCAGGCACCCATAGTAATGGCGCCCAGGCCAGGCCGAGCACCGCGCTCCACCACCAGGGCCACGACGCATGGCCAGCCAGCGACAGGATCAAGAGCACGGCCGGGATCGTCAGTGCTGGCGCCAGTGCGAGACTGAGGACACTGGGCAACGAAGCGCTGTGCAAGGCTTGCAGACGGGTCTGGCGTACCACCGTAGAAGCCGACAGGAAGGCATGAGCCTTGTAGAGCGAATGGCCAATAAGATGCAGGGCCGCCAGGGTGTAGAGTCCTAGCGCGCATTCAAGCAACATGAAACCCATCTGCGCCACAGTGGACCAAGCCAGCCTGACCTTGATGCTGACGCGGGTCAGCATGACCATCCCCGCCAATACGGCGCTGACCAGTCCAAACACCAGCAACAGCACACGCGCCGCAGCGGCCTGTTCCAGCAGCGGTGCGAAGCGGATTAAAACAAAGCAGCCGAGATTGACCACGCCTGCATGCAGCAGGGCCGACACCGGGGTCGGTGCTTCCATGACCTGAATCAGCCAGCCATGAAATGGCAGCAAAGCGGTGCGCAGAATGACGGCCAAGACCAGTGCCAAGGCGCTCAATTGCAAAGCAGCAGAAAGCTCCTCCTGTGCTACATGTGCCCACAGGGCTGACAAAGATCCGCTACCCACCTCCACCCATGCCAAGGCTGCTGCAGCGAGCATCAAGCCGTCGGCCACCCGATCGGCAATCCGCTTCTTGTGTGCTGCCAGCTGGGCAAAGGCACGATCCGGGTAGAAGCACAACAGGTGTTGCAGGGCTCCGCCCACCAGCGCCCATGCCGCAATGAGCACGAGCCAGTGATCGGCCAAAATCAGCAGATGCACGGCTGCCAAGACTCCGGCTAGCGCAGCGATGTAACCTTGTTGATCCGCCTCCCCCTGCAAATAGCGCGCAGAAAATCCACCGATGACCGTACCCAGCAGTTGCACCAGCAGGGTCAAGACCAGGCCGAGAGGCGACGCGTGCAATCCAGCAGGCAAATGCAAGCTGCCCGCTCCTGCCAAAGCTGATATGCCCGCCAATACCAGCGTGGTAGCGGACAGCATCTGGAACATCGCCCACAGCCTTGACGTCGACACCTGACCCAGCCGTGCCAACACCGCCACCGCTGTCATCAAGGCAACTGGCGCCAGAGCGCTGGCCGTGTAAAGAAATGGGAGAATATCCATCGCATGATCCTCTATAAATTTGCAAGAAAGATCATGCTTGCCAAAATTCATTCTGTAAAATACATTTACTAGAACAAATTAATACTTAAAACAGAATAATGAAACTAGATCAACTTAACTTTCATCACCTTTTTTACTTCTGGCGAGTCGCCAAGCTTGGGCACTTGACCCGGGCTGCTGAGGATTTGCATACGTCACAATCTGCAGTCTCAGCGCAAATTCGACAGTTAGAAGAATGGATGGGGGGGGATTTGTTCGCTCGCAAGGGTCGCCGTCTGATCTTGACCGACACCGGGCAACTGGTACTCGCCTACGCTGAGAATATCTTCGGCCTCGGCGAAGAGATGCTGGGGCGTCTGCAGGGCCACTCGCTCGGGATTACTCACCTGCGGGTTGGTAGTGTGGCCACACTGTCGCGCAACTATCAGGAGAACTGGATTCGGCCGCTGCTAGCAGACCCAGCCATTGTGCTGACGCTGGAATCCGGGCTGCTGGAAGGGCTGATTGCGCGCCTGATGCAGCACCAGCTGGATGTGGTACTGGCCAACGAGACCGTCCCCGCCGACTCAGATCAGTCCCTGCATTGCCGGTTTATGGGCAGTCAATCGATTGCGCTGGTCGGCCCTGCCAGCCGGTGGAAATCACAAAGCCTGCGTATTCCTGAAGACCTGGATGGCGTGGAAATTGTATTACCTGGCCCACGGCACGCCTTGCGCGCCCAATTCGATGCGCTGTGTGCGTCTGCAGGCGTCAGCCCGCGACTACGAGCCGAAGTGGATGACATGGCCATGCTTCGCCTGATTGCACGCGACAGCGGCTGGTTGACTGTGCTGCCAGAAGTAGTGGTACAAGATGAGTTACGCGCCGGCGTGCTCGTTACTGTAGGCAATTCGACGAGCTTGAAGGAGCATTTCTACGCCATCACTACACCAAGGCGCCATCGCATCGAAGCGCTTGAGAAATTGCTGGCTGGCACAGCCGACTCTTCATCTCTCGTCTAGTTATCAGGCCAGCATGGCTGTAGTTCGCTTATCCAACTGCTTATCATGATTTATTTTCCGTTTTCCAGGATGCCACACAAACAAGCAGGATAAACGCGCCCGCCCGATGAGCGAGGTCAGCACTATCTGACTGTATTTTGGTTAACGAGCCGCCTGAACGGCCTAGCGCGCGATGGAAATACCCAGGCGAACCTGGGTTTCGCGGTCCTGATCATATTCCAGCAAGGTTTCGCCATAACCTGAGAATACTTGCAGATGTACGAAACTGCCAGTCCGCGCGAAGATGCGCTCGCTGATCGGATAGGACACGTCCAGTTGCCCGCTGGCATAGCCCGCCGTACCCTGGCGATAAAGGCCGCGCCACATCAGGCCATCCTCGCGGCCGTATCGCAGATTCCAGTCGACGTAACCACGATAACGTTGAATATCAGAGTTTTCGTGCTTGTCGAGATAGTAGTGAATCTTGGGCGAAAACGTCAGTCTTCTGCTACTCGGCATATCGAGATGCCATACCGGAGTCAGATAGGCGATATCGATTGACCGCGAATCAGCATCGTTGCGGCCGTTCGACTCATGTTCCAGCCCCGCACGCCACTCGGTCGGCAACGGCAGGCTCTCACTACCCGCCCATTGATAAAACAACCCGGGGCGGTAGCTGGTATCGCGGAATGGACTGGAATCTTCCCCCATGTCCCAGAGCGAGATTTGCGTATAAGTGAAATAGAGATTGCTCAGCAAGGGCGAGAAAGCGCCGATGAAACCCTGCGGGTCAAATAATCGATACTTGAAGCTGATCTGGAACCTGGAATCGACTCCACGATCCGAATCGCGGCCTAGGACAAAATATATCGGCTCATATGCGGAAAGCGCCGGCTCATCACCCGGCTTGGCGAGGACGATTCTGGGCGGCGAACTGACCTCCGGCTTGGCAGCTTCAGTTTCATCAAGTATGCCGTCATCCGATCTAACATCAGCCTCAACTATTGCAGCTATGGGCCCTGCAGCTTCATCAGCCGCCAGTAGCAGGAATTGATTGGAATCGACGCCAGCCAGACTTGCCTTTACCACGCCCGCATATTTTTTTGTGGGTAGCAGCACAAAACTACGTCGATGTTCTGTTGTTTGCCGGCCGTCCTCACTGAGCAGCTCGAGCTCCTCCGTGACATCTGATCCGCTCAGTTGCAACTTCAGTGTTTGCGGCCAGGTCGCTTGCTCAGGCTTGATGATTTCCAGCGACAGTTTCTGGCCCGCGTTGATGACTGTACTGTGACTGATGACCAGCCAGTCCTCGGCGGCCAGGCTGCTTACAGGCAAAGTCGTTGCCAGTAGAAACATGAGGATACGGGCTAATTTGTTCATTTTCAGATTTTCAGTAATAGAAAGACCTCCGTCAGCGCCGGAGGTCAGGGCAGACAACCCGGGCTCTCTCGCTGCTGAAAGTGGTTGATTCCAGCACCGGGACAGACAGCGAGCAATTATTCAACTATACGGCGCTTGAAGTATTTCGTGTTATTTCTTCGGCAGTGCATAAACCAACAAATGATCGCCCTGTTTATAGCCAAAAATGGCATTGCCGCCTGCTGCAACTGCAATATATTGGACCCCGTCAAGCTCATAGCTGATCGGTGGCGCATTGACACCGGCATCGGCACTGGCTTGCCAGAGCAACTTGCCATTATCGGTATCATAGGCATTGAAGTGGCCGTTACCTTCGCCAGTAAACACCAGACCACCGGCAGTCGCCAGCACGCCGCCCAGCAAAGGCTGTGCAGTCTTCTGTTGCCAGCGAATCTTGCCATCTACCAAGCTGATGGCACTCAACAACCCCCAACGGGCATCATCGGTTGGCTCTGAGGCGGTGTAGCGTATAGCCGGCATGCCGTCTTTTGCCGGGGTTTCGTGCAGAGTGTATTTGATAGGCGCATGAATGCCCGCAACAAAGACCTGCTGACTGGCCTGATCGACTGAAATCGGCGACCAGTTAGACCCCCCGAGGATACCGGGGAATATACGGACACCGCCAAAAACAGGTTTGGCGAACAGGTTTTCTTGCGGTACAAAAGGCTCGGATTTGAATAATAGCTTGCCGCTCTTGCGATCATGCACATAGAACCAGCCAGTTTTGCTGGCCTGCCCCACCGCCGCGACTTTGGTTCCGCTCAGCGTTACATCGAACAGAGCCGGTGGGCTGGCAACATCATAACCCCAGAGATCGTGCGGTACCTGCTGGTAGTACCAGCGCAACTTGCCGCTATCCACATCAAGGGCAACCAGAGATACCGTATACAGGTTGTCGCCCGGCCGTGAAATGTCATTCATTTGCGGCGAAGGGTTGCCGGTACCGAAATACAGCAGATTCAGATCGGCATCAATGGCGGGGGTGCTCCAGACCGAGCCGCCGCCATAGCGGGCAGCATCCGGGTATTTGGGCAAGGCCACCTTTTCTGCCGCGATGTCACGATTCAGCGAAACGCCATCGGAGGTTGTTTCGGCAAATGTGCCCTCCCAGCCTTCCTGTGGAATGCTGTCAAACTGCCAGATCTTTTTACCATTATTGACATCGTACGCAGCTAGAAACCCTGGTCGGCCATAAAGTCCGGTCACGCCTATCACCGCACCCAGTGGCGCATCACTGCTCGGATTATCGATATGCAGGCCGTAGCCGACCCCGGTGACACCGATCATGACCTTGCCCTTGTAAACGACCGGCGCCATCGCCATGCCGATACCGGTGCCACCGGTCACTTTCGCCGTGCTGTTGGGGTCGCTGCTGCTCAGTTCATCCTGGGTCTCGGTCTCGACATTGGACTCGACCACATTGATATCCCAAAGCAGCTTGCCACTTTTGGCATCGAGCGCCAGCAAGCGGGCATCGACGGTACCCATGAACACCTTGCCATCACTGACTGCCACGCCACGGTTGGCCGGCCCACAGCACAGCTTCCAATCGGCACGGCGCTGATGTTCATAGCGCCAGAGTTGCTTTCCCGTCCTGGCATCGAGGGCCACCACATCATTGAATGGCAGGGAAAGATACATCACTCCATCACTGACGATAGGCGTGGCCTGAAAGGTCTTCTTTACGCCGCTGTTGTATTGCCAGGCCAGCGCCAGATGCTGCACATTATTACGATTGATCTGTGTCGCTGGCGAGAAACGCTGATTGGTGTAATCCCGACCATAGCTTGGCCATTGACTACTGACCTGGTCGCCAATCTGGATCGAGGTGCTCACCGATGAGCAGGCCGGCAGAGCCGCGATAGTTGCAATCAACGCGTAGTGACGTAATGAGGACTTGTTCATGACAGTCGAGTCTTTCCGTTCAGACAATAATAAGGAAGTATACCGTCTAGTATATTCAATATGCAGACAAAGCGAATAACGGGGATTTTAATTTAGTCATTCTGCAGGAAACATATAAGGGTTGCATCATTTTTCAGACTGACTACGAACCTCGATCCCGCTCCCTCTTGTCTCTCGCAAACCATTGCCTAAAAACATAAAACCAAGGAAGAAGGCTTTGCCTAATATTTATTTGAATAATATTTGAATAAGTATTTATCTATACAAAATCATTAATAATCAATTAAATAATTCAATATTTAGAACTTTTGAATAGGTTTTGCATCATAATGTGCATGAATTTAAATCAGCACCACAAGCATTAATTGAGATGCCTGACACCGGCATCGTTTCAGGGAAAATGAAAATGCAAGATGTAGTGACCAAGTACAAGGATGCCTATCCGATACGCACAGTAGCCGCTCTCACCGGCATCAATCCGATCACCTTGAGAACCTGGGAGCGTCGTTACCATCTGGTCGAGCCGATACGCACACCCAAAGGGCATCGCCTGTATACCAAAGAGCACATTTCGATGCTGAGCCGCGTCGTTGAGCTGCTGGATCGTGGCATTCCCATCAGCCGTATCACTTACGCGGCTATCGCCGAAAACGACACCAATGCCGTGACGCATGAGCAGCTTTTCTGGCAGCGCATGATAGACCGCATGATCAAGGCGATCGGCAAATTTGATGAGTCCGTGGTGGAAAGCGCCTATAGCGAGGCGATGTCGCTCTATCCAATCGAAACCGTGACAAAAAAACTGTTGCTGCCGATGCTGGAAAAACTCGGCCAGCGCTGGGAGTCCGGCGAAGGTACAGTCGCCGAGGAGCATTTCTTCGGCGTCTATTTACGCAACAAGCTGGGGGCCCGCTTCCATCATAAAAAGCGCCTTGATAACGCGCCTGCCTTTGTCACTGCCTGCATTCCCGGTGAGCGCCACGAAATCGGACTACTGCTATTTGCCTTGAGCGCCTATGACCATGGCTATCGCTGCATCCTGCTCGGCGCGGACATCCCGCTGGCCGAACTGCCTCGCGCAGCGGAACAGTCAGCTGCCAGTGGCATCGTCCTTTCTGCCTCGATTATCAGCGACCTGGAAGCCTTCGAACAGGAGCTTGCCAGTCTGGTGCAGAGCACACAAGTGCCGGTATTCGTCGGCGGCCTCGGTTCGCTGATACACAAGAGCACGATCGAAACAGCTGGTGCCAAGGCGCTGGGTACGGATTTTGACCTCAGCTTCCGCCTGATAGCAGAAAACATCGCACGCGCTGACCAACTCGAACAAAACACATAATTCATGCAAGGCAGAATCAACATGCAAGTGACAAGCTTGGCAATCAACTGGGCAGAACGTGGCTTGGTACCGGATTACGCATTACGCGCCGGCATTCGGCGCCTGCTGGAAAAACGCCTGAAGGAAATATCCGCCAGCGACTGTGAGGTCAGTGCAGATATCGAATCCAGCTTTATTGCAGCCATGCAAGAGGCACCGGTTGCACTGGCACCAGAGCTCGCAAACCAGCAACATTACGAAGTGCCTGCCGATTTCTTCCGCCACTGCCTGGGTCAGCACCGCAAATACAGTTCGTGCTACTGGGACAAGAGCACCCGCACGCTGGAAGAAGCTGAAGCGCATGCCTTGCGGCTCACCTGTGAACATGCAGACCTGCAGAATGGTCAACAGATTCTGGAACTCGGCTGCGGCTGGGGTTCCCTCACGCTATGGATGGCGAGTCACTATCCGCAAAGCAGAATCACCGCCGTTTCCAACTCCAGCTCGCAACGTGAATACATTCTGCAACAGGCCAGTACACAGGGCCTCGCCAATATCGAAGTCATCACCTGCGACATGAACCGCTTTGAAGCTACAAAACAATATGACCGTATCGTTTCAATCGAGATGTTCGAGCACATGCGCAACTATCAGGTCTTATACGGCAAGGTACATGACTGGCTGGTGCCGGGCGGTAAGTTCTTCAAGCATATCTTCGTGCATCGCTTGACGCCCTATGCCTTCGTCGTGGAGAACGATGATGACTGGATGAGCCAGTTCTTCTTCTCCGGCGGCATGATGCCGAGCGATGCTCTGCCCTTGCACTTTCAGGAAAAACTGAAGCTGCTCGACATGTGGCGCTGGGATGGCACGCATTACGAAAAAACGGCGAACGCCTGGCTGCAGAACATGGATGCCAAAGCTGCCGAGATTCAGCCCATCCTGGAAAAGACCTACGGTGCCAATACCGCCGACATGTGGCGCATGCGCTGGCGCATCTTCTTCATGTCCTGCGCCGAACTGTTTGGTTACAAGGACGGCCAGGAATGGTGGGTCAGCCACTACCTGTTCCAGCGACCAGCGGCCTGAAACCCATGCCCAGCAACCTCAAGAATATGATCGCTTTTCAGATCGGCTGGTTTGCCTGCGTGCTCGGTGCCGCCCATGCCCTGCCCTGGCTCGGGCCATTATTTGCGCTGGCGATCATCAGTCTGCATTTGCGGCAGGCTGGCGATGGGCAAAAAGAGCTGACCCTGATCGCTATTATCGGTACCTGCGGCAGCGTGTTCGACCAGCTCCTGCTCAGTCTGGGCTGGATTCAATACCCGCCGCACGCCTGGCCGGCGTGGCTGCTGCCGTTATGGATGGTGTGCCTGTGGCTGCTATTCGCCACCACACTCAATGTCAGCCTGCGCTGGATGCGTTCCAAACACTTGCTAGCCATGATATTTGGCCTTCTGGGTGGGCCGCTTGCCTATCTTGCCGGTCAGAAGCTGGGTGCGATGCAACTGCTTGCACAGACCAACATTCTGATTGTCCTCGCCGTGTTCTGGGGACTGATGATGCCCGTCATGCTCAGGCTTGCCAGTGTGTTCGATGGCTTTACCCAGAAAACAGCCAATCAGGACAGTAGCGGGATACAACATGTTTGACCTGAATCTCTATCTCAGCGCGCTTGGCCTCATGCTCGTTCTCGCCATCACGGGCTGGATTGTCAGCGTCATCAAACGCAACGTCACGCTGGTCGACAGTCTCTGGAGTCTGTTCATCCTGCTCGCTGGCAGCGTCTACATATTCCATGAAAACACTTTAACTTCTAGAGATTTTCTATTGATTTCATTAATACTTATTTGGTCAATCCGGCTATCTCTCTATCTCACCTGGCGTAATCGCGGTGGCCATGAAGACCATCGCTATCAGACCATACGCCGTAATAACAATCCGCATTTCTGGTTGAAAAGCCTCTATATCATCTTCGGGTTGCAGGTCATATTGGCCTGGATCGTATCGCTGCCATTGCTGGGAGCAGCCAATTCAACCAACGACCTGAACTGGCTCGACGGTATTGGTTTTGCCCTATTCCTGCTTGGCTTCGCCTGGCAGTCTATCGGCGACTGGCAACTGAGCAGATTCAAGGCGAAAGCAGAGAATCGTCACAAAGTACTGGATAGCGGGCTCTGGCATTACAGCCGCCACCCCAACTACTTCGGTGAATTCTGCATCTGGTGGGGGTTCTACCTGATCGCACTGGCAGCTGGCGCCTGGTGGAGCATCGCCGGGCCGTTGCTGATGACCCTGCTACTGCTGAAAGTCAGCGGCGTAGCGCTGCTGGAGAAAGATATTGGTACACGCCGTCCGGACTACGCGGGCTACATCCGGCGTACCAACGCCTTCTTTCCCGGCAAGCCGAGGAGCGAGTAGTCATCATGAGGTATAGCCTGCAACTGCTTGCATTGCTCGGCCTGTCACTGGCTGGTTCAGCATCTGGCGCCAGCGAATGGCCATTCACCGCCTACCTGGATGGCAAGGAAATCGGCCAGCACCGATTCGCCATCACCAAATCAGGCGATGGGGTCACACTCACCAGCGAAGCTGATTTTCAGATCAAGATCCTGTTCATCAATGCCTATCAGTACCAACATCGCGCCAGCGAAGTCTGGCGGAATGACTGTCTGCAGAAACTGGAGGCCCGCACCGAGGAAAATCGTCAGGTTTCGCTGGTCGTTGGCAAGCAACAGAGCGGCAGTTTCAAGGTGGAAGGCCCCAAAGGGCAACTTGCATTGCCCAACTGCAGCATGACCTTCGCTTATTGGAACCCGAAGATGCTACAACAGGACAAGCTGCTCAACCCGCAGACCGGCGAGTGGCTGGATGTGAATATCCGCCGCATCAGCCGGGAAACCATCGAGGTTCGCGGTCAACCGGTCACCGCAGAGCGCTACCGGCTGACCACCAGCAAAATGAAAATCGACCTCTGGTATTCGGAAAAGCAGGAATGGCTGGCACTTGAATCCACCACGCCGGAAGGCTACCTGATCTCTTACAAACTACGTTAAAGCAAATTGCATTGAAAAAAATTTATTGAAGAAACTACAGCAAACATGAAAAATCTCCTGAACACTACCTTGATCAGCCTCTGCGCACTGCTAGGCGGCTGTGCCAGCAATAATCTGCCGCCAGTGGGCACCGTGTCGCAGGTCGACCTGCCCCGATTCATGGGCGACTGGTATGTCATTGCCTGCATTCCGACAGCGATTGAAACCCAGGCCTATAACGCTATCGAGTCCTACCGCCTGGACGAAGACGGCACCATAGACACCACCTTTACCTTCCGCAAAGGCGGCTTCGACGGTCCGAACAAAGAGTACAAGCCGCGCGGCTTCGTTGCCGAGAACAGTGGCAATGCACTCTGGGGCATGCAGTTCATCTGGCCGATCAAGGCCGATTTTCGCATCGCCTGGCTGGCGCCAGACTATTCCAGCACCGTCATTGCGCGCAATGCTCGCGACTATGTGTGGATCATGGCACGTACCCCGACCATCAGCGACGAGCATTACAGCGAACTGACAACCTTTGTTGAAAGCCTCGGCTACGACCTGAAAAAATTACGCAAGGTGCCGCAGCAATGGGAGCCGGCTTCATGAGTCAGCCCTTGCGCCAAAGACTGTTGCGCTGGCTGGACAGTGGCATTATGCCAGGGAAAAATGCGGCTAGCGAAAACCGGATCGACTGGCTGCGTGCCGCACCCTTCATCGCGTTGCATCTGGCCTGCCTCGCAGTCATCTGGGTAGGCTGGAGCCCTTTTGCCGTGCTGTTCGCCATTCTGCTCTATGTGCTGCGGATGTTCGCCATCACCGGCTTCTATCACCGCTATTTCTCGCACAAGACTTTCCGCACCTCGCGTCCGCTGCAATTCCTGTTCGCGGTCGCTGGCGGCACGGCAGTTCAGCGCGGCCCGTTGTGGTGGGCTTCGCAGCACCGCCATCACCACGCGACATCCGAGCAGGCCGAGGATACCCATTCGCCGGTGCAGCACGGCTTTTTCTGGAGTCATATGGGCTGGTTCCTGTCTGATGCGCATTTCGCTACGCGCAATGAGCGTGTCAAGGAGCTGGCACAATATCCCGAACTGCGCTTTCTTGATCGCTTCGATGTCGTTGTGCCCTTCTTCTTCGCGCTAGCTATCTTCGGGCTGGGCGAGTGGCTGGCTCATGCCGCACCGCAACTGGGCACCGGCGGCTGGCAACTGCTGGTCTGGGGCTTCGTCATTTCAACGGTCGTGCTCTATCACGCGACTTTCAGCATCAATTCCCTGGCACATGCCTGGGGCAGCCGCCGCTATGAAACACGCGACCAAAGCCGTAATAACCTCCTGCTCGCGCTGTTGACGCTGGGTGAAGGCTGGCACAACAACCATCATCACTACCCGGGCTCTGCCAGACAGGGCTTTTACTGGTGGGAAATCGATCCGACCTGGTATGGGCTCAGGCTGCTGGCAGCCTGCGGTCTGATCTGGGACATGAAAGACATTCCGTCGAAGATGCGCGAATCACGCCGCATTAGTGATCAGGTCAAGCCATGAAGATCGCCATCATCGGCAGCGGTATTGCCGGCAATACCCTGGCCCATCATCTGCACAAGCATCACGAGATTACCGTGTTTGAGGCTGGCAGCCACATTGGCGGCCATACCCACACGCACGATATCGAACACAAAGGGCGCAGGTATTCGGTCGATACCGGTTTCATTGTCTTCAATGACAGAACCTACCCCAACTTCATTGCGCTGCTGAATGAACTCGGTGTCGATTGGCAGGCCAGCGACATGAGCTTCAGCGTACATTGCGAAAAAACCGGCTTCGAATACAACGGCACCAGCCTCAACACGCTATTCGCGCAACGGCGCAATCTGTTCAAGCCCTCGATCTACCGGATGATAGGCGAGATCATGCGTTTCAATAAATCCTCACTGGAACTGCTGGCCGAAGGCCCGGAAATCCGCCTTGGCGATTATCTGGCCCGCGGCAAATACAGCCAGCAGTTCATCGATTACTACATCATCCCCATGGGTTCCGCCATCTGGTCGACCGAAGCGCGACAGATGCTGGACTTCCCTGCCCGCTTCTTCGTGCGCTTCTTCCATCACCACGGCATGCTCACGGTCAACGACCGGCCGCAATGGCGCGTGATCAAGGGCGGCTCCATCCGCTACGTAGAAGCGCTGACTGCTTCGTTCAGGGAGCGCATCCGCCTCAATACCCCGGTCGAACATGTCCGGCGCCTGAAACGCTCGGTAGGCGTCAAACCATTGAACGGGCCGGAAGAGACGTTCGATTGGGTCTTCTTTGCTTGCCATAGCGATACGGCGCTGACCATGCTGAAAGACCCGAGTGCAGCGGAACGCGAAATACTGTCTGCGATTCCCTACCAGGAAAACAGCGTTTATCTGCATACTGACCGCAGCCTGTTGCCCAGGCACAAGCTGGCTTGGGCGGCTTGGAACTACCACGTGACGGCAACACCGATCGACCGCGTCGCCGTCACCTACAACATGAACATTCTACAGGGCCTCGATTCGCCTGAACCATTGCTGGTGACCCTCAATCACACACGCAATATCAATCCGGCCCATGTCATCAAGCGCCTGACTTACCATCACCCGCTCTACACGACTGCCGGCACTATGGCGCAGGCCAGACATGCCGAGATCAGTGGCGTCAATCGAACCGCCTATTGCGGTGCCTACTGGCGTAACGGTTTTCACGAGGATGGTGTCGTCAGCGCGTTGACGGCGCTCGAACATTTCCGCAAGGCCAGCCGCTAATGCATAGCGCGATCTACAGCGGCTGGGTGCGCCACCGTCGCTTCGAGCCGGTTGCTCATGAGTTCCGTTACCGAACCTTCATGATGTATCTCGATCTGGACGAACTGCCACAGGTTTTTACCGGCAGCCGCTTATGGTCGTATGGGCGACGCAATCTGGCCTGGTTCAGGCGTGCCGACTATCTGGGCAACCCGCAAATACCGCTCAGGCAATCCGTCAGCCATCTGGTCGAACAGAAAACCGGCCGTGCCGTGGCGGGTGCCATTCGCATACTGACCAATCTGCGTTACTTCGGCTATTGCTTCAATCCGGTGACCTTCTACTACTGCTTTGAGGCAGATAATCGCACCCTGCAAGCGATTGTTGCCGAGATCAACAGCACGCCATGGAACGAACGTCATCGTTATGTGCTCGGCTGCGCCGCCACGAGCGACAACGTGAAGCACCACCGTTTCCACATGAGCAAGGATTTCCATATCTCGCCATTCATGCCGATGGATATCGAATATGACTGGTCGTTCTCCAGTCCGGAACAGCAGCTCAACATTCATATGCGCAACCTGCAGAAGGCCGAGAACAAGGTATTTGATGCCACTTTAAAGCTGCAAAGGCACGAAATCAGCCACGGTGCATTGAACCGGACGCTGCTCAGCTATCCCTTCATGACGCTCAAGGTCATCGCAGCCATCTATTGGCAGGCACTGAGGCTCTGGCTCAAGCGTGCACCCTTTATCCCCCATCCGAAAACCCATCAGAAACACGAAGGAAGCTCCACATGAAGTCATCCAATCTGGTCGGCACCACCGGTCTCTTTGGTCTGCCGCGCAAGCAATCCGGCTGGTTGCAGAACCTCGCCCGCACTCTGCTATTAAAGCGCCTGCAAGGCTTGCAACATGGGCATCTCCTGCTCATTGAAGGTGACCGGCGTCATGGCTTCGGTTCAGCAACGGCTGACGAGATTAATGTGACGATTCACGTCGAGGATTCCCGCTTTTACGGCGACATTGCCTTTGGTGGCTCGGTCGGTGCTGGCGAGGCCTGGATGCTGGGATACTGGACCTGCAGCAACCTGACTGCGCTGATACGTCTGATGGTCCTGAACCAGAATGTCATGGACAGCCTGGAAGGCGGCATGGCATGGCTGGCCAAGCCTGTATTGAAGATACTGCATTTGATGAACCGCAACACGCAGGATGGCAGCCGTCGCAATATTGCCGCCCATTACGACCTTGGCAATGAGATGTTTCAGCTGTTTCTTGACCCGACCATGATGTACTCCTCGGCCATTTTCGATACACCGGAAATGACGCTGGAACAGGCGTCAAACAGCAAACTGGAGCGCATCTGCCGCAAGCTGGATCTGAAGCCGCAGGATCATGTGCTGGAAATCGGCACGGGCTGGGGCGGTTTTGCCATCCATGCCGCCGGCCGCTTCAACTGCCAGGTAACAACAACGACTATTTCTCAGGCGCAGTTCGACCTCGCAAACGAACGGATTAAAGCGGCAGGACTACAGGAAAAAGTCACCGTATTATTGAAAGATTACAGAGACTTGGAAGGACAATTTGACAAACTGGTTTCAATCGAGATGATCGAAGCCGTGGGCCATCAATACTACGACACCTACTTTGCCAAATGCGCCATGTTGCTGAAACCGCAAGGCATGATGCTGCTACAGGGCATCACCATTGCCGACCAGCGTTATGAATCGGCCAGAAAGTCTGTGGACTTCATCCAGCGCTATATCTTCCCCGGCAGTTGCATTCCCTCGGTCACTGCACTGCTCAACAGCATCACCCGCTCATCCGACCTGCGGTTGTTCAATCTGGAGGATATCGGCCCGCACTATGCGAGAACACTGGCCGAATGGCGCATCAGTTTTTTTAACAACATTGAAAAGGTTCGTGCGCTGGGCTATTCGGAAGAATTCATCCGTATGTGGGAGTTCTATCTGTGCTATTGCGAAGGCGGCTTCGAGGAACGTGCGCTAGGCGATGTGCACATACTGCTGGTCAAGCCGCGGAATCGCGCGCCAGCCTTATTGCCGACGCTGAAACACGGCTAATCGGCCAATGTCCTGCGCGCGACGATGCGCTGCAGCATGCAGGGTTCCGGCTGCTCCTGCAGGCCTTGCTCGAAAGCCAGGATTCCCAGCCGGCCGCTAATCAGCTCCGGCAATTCATCTGTCTTCAGCAGAAAGTCAGGATTGCTCGGCTTGCCGTATAACTCCTGCCCCTGCATGAATGTCTCGTAGATCAATACCCCGCCGGATGCCAGGCTATTGATGAACGCATCGAACAAGGGGCGGTGCAGATAGCGACAGACAACAATGGCATCGAATAGCTGGTTCCCATAAGGCCACGCATCGCGTTCGAGATCGGCCACCAGCACCGTAATGCCGTCGATACCTTGCAGGGCCTGCAATGCCTCTGGATTACGATCGACCGCTTGCACCTGAAAGCCCTGTTGTGCCAGCCAGCGCGCATTACGGCCTTTGCCTGCCGCCACATCGAGCACCCGGCCTTGCGGACGAATATGCCCGGCATGCGCCTGCAGCCAGAGGGACGGCAGCTCGACGAGATCGGTACGCAATAAGGTGAAATGCGCCAAGTCTGTATCTCCAGATTAAAAACTGCCGCCGCGGCATTGCAGAAAATTGATGCTGTGGACTTCAGGCGGCATGGTTACAATAGCGGGCTGAAGTCGGCCTGACCATATTTTATGCCAGAAACAGTTCCCACCACCACGAATTCACCCGACACACCATCCAGGCCGGCAACAATAGGCTGGCAGGGCGGCTTGCCGTTCTCGCAGCAATACGACGACGTCTATTTCTCACGTGACAGCGGCCTGGCAGAGACCCATCACGTGTTTATCCAGCATAACCGGCTGGAACAACGCTGGCGGGACTTGCAAGGCAATCACTTCACCATCGCCGAGACCGGCTTTGGTACCGGGCTCAATTTTCTCTGTGCCTGGCAGCAGTGGCTGCAGCAGGCGCCCAGCCATGCCAGACTGCATTTCGTCAGCTGCGAAAAACATCCACTCAAGGCAAACGACCTGAAACAGGCGCTGGAGCTCTGGCCTTCACTAAAAGTGCCAAGTTCACAATTGGTCGCGCAGTATCATAGCCTGCCCAGCGGTATGCACCGGTTGATTTTTGAGCAGGGGCGCATCGTGCTGACCTTGTTGATCGGCGATGCCAGCGACATGCTCAGCCAGCTGCATGCCTGCGTAGACGCCTGGTTTCTCGATGGCTTTTCCCCGGCCAAAAATCCGGACATGTGGCAAGCTGCGCTCTATGCCCAGGTGGCAAGACTGTCGAACCGGAACACGACCTTTGCCACCTTTACCAGTGCCGGTGCAGTCAGACGCGGCCTGCAAGAGGCTGGTTTCAAGGTGGAAAAAGTTGCCGGCTTTGGCAGCAAGCGCGAGATGCTTTGCGGCAGCTTTGGCTCGGGCCCGGCTCCAGTATCACACACGGCAGCAAAGGCGCTGGTCATAGGCGGCGGTATTGCCGGTTGTGCCAGCAGCCACGCGCTGGCATCACGCGGTTGGCAAGTAACCCTGATAGAACGCCATGCAAGTGTTGCCAGCGAAGCGTCAGGCAACCCTGCCGGCATGCTCTACCCTCGTCTCGCCATGCAGGAAACCGTGATGAGCCGGCTTGCACTTGGAGGTTTTCTCTACGGCATACGCTTGCTGAACAACCTCGGATTGGCCTCTGAGAATTACAACCAGTGCGGCCTGCTGCAGCTGGCTTTTGATGCCCGGGAGGCAGAGCGTTGCAAGGCGATCTCGAACCTGGGCTTGCCTGAGGGTGTTGTGCAGTGGGTCGAGGCCAGTGAAGCCAGCCGTATTGCTGGTATCACTCTAACCAAGGATGCACTGTATTTTCCGCGCGCAGGATGGGTAAATCCCCCCGCTTTCTGCGAGGCTTTGTCTCGCCATCCGAACATCAAGCTGAAATTGAGCAGTGAGGTCATCCGCATCGAAAAAAGCCATGGCCTGTGGCAGGCCTGGGACGGTGAAACGCTGCTGGATGAGGCCCCGGTGCTGATTATGGCAGCGGCTAACGCAAGCCTGCAATTCAAGCAGGCTGTCCACTTGCCTTTGCAGCCTGTACGCGGGCAGATCTCGATCGCGCCGGCTTCTGAATTGAGCCAGCAGCTGAGAACAGTGCTTTGCACCGATGGCTATATCAGCCCCGCTATTGATGGCAATCACTGCATGGGCGCCACCTTCTCGCCTGACGATACTGCGCTGGATATCCGTCATGAAGATCATCTGGCGAATCTGAAGATGCTGGGCAGGATTTCCATCGAGTTGCAACAAAGTTTCAAGCCGGAAGACTTGCGTGGACGCGCGGCATTGAGGGTAGCCACTGCGGACTACCTGCCGCTGGTGGGCGAATTAATGGATGCCGACGCGCTCAGGCTAACCCCACCCAAGCATTACAGCAAGACTCCCGCCCTGCCATACCTTGAAGGCCTGTACATCAACACCGGGCATGGCTCAAAAGGCATCACCCAAGCCGCGCTTTGCGCAGATATCCTGGCATCGGCCATTTGCGGCGAACCTTTGCCTGCTGACAGCAAGCTCGTGGCGGCACTTGACCCCAATCGCTTTTTGCTGCGAAAGTTAGGCCTGAAACACCTGGTCAGTGGCCTGACCGGCCATGCTACAAAACAACCTCTCTGAAATAAGTGCAATGACAACCAATTCACTGCTTCAATCCGCATTTGATCTTCACCGCAATGGCCAGTTGGCTCAGGCAGAGTCTGCTTACCTGCAATTTATCGCCTGTCAACCTAAGAATGCCGCCGCGCTGCATCTGCTCGGCCTGCTCTATCAGCAAACCGGTCGCCACGCGCAAGCCGTCAAGCTGATTGCGCAAGCACTTGACATCGAACCGAACAACCCCGATTACCTGAACAATTACGGCGCAGCCTTGCGTGCAAACGGACAGACAGAGCGCGCCATCAACTGCTACCGCAAGGCCTTGCAGATTACGCCCAAAGATCCAGACCTGCAGACCAATCTGGGCAACGCCTATCTGGAGCTACAGCGCTATGAGGAAGCTGCGGGCTGCTACCGGCGCGTATTGAAGGCCTTGCCGCACGATCAGGATATACGCGCGGCTCTCTGCCATGCGCTACAATCTTACGGCTTTCAATGCCACGGCAAGGGCATCTACTCCCGGGCTGAGGCGGCCTACGAAGAAGCCATCCAGTTAAACCCTGATACCGGTACCGATTATTACAACCTGGGCAACGCACAACGCGAGCTAGGTAAAACCGATGCCGCACTGAAAAGCTACCAGCAGGCACTGAAGTTGATGCCGGATGACGCCGATGTGCATAATAATCTTGGCAATACCCTGCGCGAAGCCGGCAAACTGAAAGAGGCCATCACAGCTTACCAGAGCGCATTAAAGCTGAACTCGCAGCTTTATCATGCCAAAGTGCATCTGATCCATCAGAAACAGCATGCCTGCGATTGGAGTGACCTGGAGCAAGATATCCTTGAAATCCGGCACTGGGTGAAGACAGTGCCGGAAGCGCAGATTTCACCCTTTGCCTTTCTCGCCATGCCGACAACGACGTCTGAGGAACAGAAGCAATGCGCGGATAACTGGGTCAGGAACCGCTTCGCGAAACTTCTCGAAATCCAGCAAATTCAAACCTTCGCAGCCCATGCCAGCCACAAGAAACTGCGTATCGGCTATCTTTCCAGTGATTTCCGCCTGCATCCCCTGGCTTTTCTCATCAGCGAAATGATCGAATCACATGACCGTCAGCGCTTTGAAATCCATGCTTACTCCAATGCGCCAGACGACAAAACTCCGGAACGCAAACGTCTGGAAAAAGCCTTCGATCATTTCGTCGATATTCGCAACCTTTCCATCGCCGATGCGGCGAGCCGCATACAAAAAGATCAGATCGACATTCTGGTTGATCTTACCGGTTTCACTCAGGCCAGCCGTAGCGCAATAGCTGCATTACGGCCAGCACCTGTCAGCATCAACTGGCTGGGATTCCCCGGCACCATGGGCGCATGTCACAACCGCCCACTGTTCGATTACATCCTGACCGATGACTTTGTCACCCCTGAAAGCCAAAACGCCAGTTTTGCCGAGGTGCCGCTTCGCCTGCCGGTCTGCTATCAGCCAAATGACCGCAAACGGCCGGTCGGCAAGGTTACTACGCGTGCCGAAAACGGGCTGCCTGACGACTGTTTTGTCTTCTGTTGCTTCAATCAGACTTTCAAGATAACACCACAAGTATTTGATATATGGATGAATTTAATCAAGGAAAGACCAAACAGCATACTCTGGCTGCTGGAATGCAATGCAGTGGCCAGAGAGAACCTGATTCACGAAGCCAAACTACGCGAAGTGACTGCCGAGCGCCTGATATTCGCACCCAGAGCACCTATTGCCGAGCACCTGGCCAGACACCGGCTGGCCGACCTGTTCCTTGACACCCTGCCATACAACGCCCATACCACTGCCAGTGACGCATTGTGGATGGGCCTACCATTATTGACCTGTAGCGGACAAACATTCTCCAGCCGTGTGGCCGGCAGCCTGCTACATGCACTCGGCCTGGACGAGCTCATCACCGACACACTGCAAGCCTACGAACAGAAAGCACTGCAATTGTCAGCCGATGCGGCCTTGCTGGATTCTCTCAAACAGAAGCTGTTGAAAAACAGGGAGGAATCTCCGCTGTTCGACACCCGTCTTTTTACCAGAAATCTGGAACAGTGCTACGAAGATGTCTGGCAACAACATCTCGGCAAGCGATAAACACAATTTTTTTCCGCTTATGCTAAAGTAATTTTAAAATCGGTCACACCTACCAAACAATATAATTAAAACAATCATGTAAGAGAAAACTATGGCTGCAATCGACATTACCCCGGTTCTTAAATTCATGGTCGAAAAAGGCGGTTCCGACCTCTTTTTCAGTACAGGCGCATCCATCCATATGGAGATCGAGGGTGACACTGTCCCCCTCAATGCCCAACTGATGACACCGGGTATGGTGAAAGAGATCGCCTACAGCCTGATGAGTGAAGATCAAATCAAAGAATTCGAAGCGCAGTACGAAATGAACTTTGCCGTCAGCCGCAAGGACATCGGACGCTTCCGCATCAATGTGTTCCGCCAGCGCGGTGAAGTCGGCATGGTAGTGCGCCACATCAAGACAGAAATTCCATCTTTCCAAACATTGGGCTTGCCGCCCGTACTGAAAGATCTCATCATGCGCAAGCGCGGTTTGTTGCTGGTAGTGGGTGCCACCGGCTCCGGCAAGTCGACCACCCTGGCCTCCATGATTGATTACCGTAACAGCAACATCACCGGCCATATTGTCACCATCGAAGATCCGATTGAGTTCGTCCATCCACACAAGAAATCCGTCGTCGACCAGCGCGAAGTCGGGATTGACACCCTCTCCTTCGACAATGCCCTGAAAAACGCCATGCGTCAGGCCCCCGATGTCATCCTGATCGGTGAAGTGCGCGACATGGAAGGCATGAAGCAGGCAATGGCTTATGCCGAAACCGGCCACCTGTGTCTGGCGACGCTGCACGCCAATAACGCCAATCAGGCACTGGAGCGTATCATTTCCTTCTTCCCGCAGGATGCCAGAGCGGGCCTGTTGCTTGGACTATCCTTGAACATGGTAGGTATCATCTCGCAGCGTCTGGTTCCCGGCAAAATGACTAAACGGGTCGCTGCAATGGAAGTCATGATCAACACGCCTTATATCGCCGAGTTAATAGAGAAACAGAAACCAGAAGAAATCAAGGAGATCATGGCGGAAAATAACGACATCGGCATGTGCACCTTTGACCAGTCTCTTTTCCAGCTCTTCAATGCAGGCAAGATCGACCAGGAAAACGCGCTCAGTTACGCAGACTCCCGCAACGACCTCTCACTCAAAATGCGTCTTGCTGCAGAAGGTGCCAAGAGCAGCGGCAGTGATGGCGGCTTTGGAACGATCATTAGCTGATCTTGTACGGGCGGCCTTCGCCTAGTCCGGAATTTTTCATATCTGCAACAGTCCTATAAGCGACAAAAAACAAAAAATCAGGAGTCTCACATGCCTCCGCTCATATTGATGTCGCTGCTTATGGTGTTTACCAATACCACTCATGCGGCAGTCTACAAATGCCAGACTGCAAATGATCAGATTGTATATACCGACACGCCCTGCGAAGCGGGTAACAAAGAAATTGCCATGGAGGTTATCAGCCCCTCAGCACAAGGCATAGACACGGCGAGCAAGGCCAGCATCATGCGTCAGCTGGATGCAGCGGTTAAATCTGCCATCGCTGCTAACGAGATGACACGGGCAGGTGCATTGGCTACAACAACAGAACACAAAGAGTGGATTGCCGCCGCCATGAAGGAAAATGCCCGCCAGACCTTTAAATCCCCGGCGGAACTCAGAGAAGAAAAAGCATCATCGGCCGAATGTGCTGCGGCAAAACGCAAGCTGGAAGCAGAAACTGACGCCAGGTTCAGTGACCCTGCAGTGCTTAATGCAAAAAAGAGTCTGATGTACGCTGTCTGTGGTATCTTGGAACAGGTCACTGTTAAGCAAGCTCCGCAATCAACCATGCTTTACAATTTCCCTTACCACCATCGGTTCATGGACAGAAACTGGCAGCACCCGCATTATCCAGATTGGCGTCATCCGGACGGCTTTCATAAACGTTCGGTGAACAGACCCCGGGAGGCCCCTGTAAAACCAGAGCCCCTAAGGAATCAAAGCATACGATTCAATTAAAACAATAATTTTCGATACCAAGCCACTTATAGACTGTCATATCAGTTATCGGGGAAACAAGCAGTATTCAAGCCTGTCCAACAGGCGAACCACCAACCAGATCAAGAAAGGTTTTATCATGAACACACAAATGAAAATCATCGCAGCTGCACTGGCCCTCACGCTGGCCGGTTGCGCCAACATGACAGAAACCCAGAAAGGCACTACCAAGGGTGCAGCTATCGGCGCAGGGGCAGGTGCCGTCGTCGGCGCCATCGCAGGCGGGGGCAAGGGTGCAGCCATCGGCGCAGGCGTAGGTGCAGTCGGCGGCGCGATTGCCGGCAACGTCTGGTCCAAACGCATGGAAGCGCAAAAACAGGAAATGGAGCAAGCCACTGCTGGCACTGGCGTAGCTGTGACCCAGACCGAGGACAACCGGCTGAAACTGGAAATCCCCAGTGACATTTCTTTTGATACCAACCGTGCTGACATCAAATCCAACTTTCGTCCTATCCTGGACAAATTCGCCACCGGCCTGGTACAGAACCCCAATACCACGGTAAGCATCGTCGGTCACACAGACAGCACCGGTACCGATGCCATCAACAACCCGCTGTCCATTAACCGTGCTGCCAGCACACGCGATTACATCACTGCCCGTGGCGTCGCCGTCAGCCGCATCAGTATTGATGGCCGCGGTTCACGTGAGCCGATTGCCAGTAACGATACGGTAGCAAACCGCGCCAAGAACCGTCGTGTCGAGATTTTTGTGGCAGAGCCAGCTCCCGCCAATTAATCAACCGGCATAAACCTGCAACAAATAAGAAGCCGACCTTCGCGTCGGCTTCTTATTGCCAGCAGATTTCCCAGTTCAGTGCTTGTCGCTCATCCGCGAAGCCACGACAGCGGCAACAATGATCAGCCCGCCGCCCAGCCATTCACGTAGGGACAAAGCCTCATTCGCCCAGTAATAGGAAGCGACGGCGGCCACCACCAGTTCGAACAAAAAGATCACCGCCGCACGCGTCACCGGGATCACGGTCAGACCGTACTGCACCAGCAGAGTCGCTGCCATCAAGATCAGTGCAATCAAACCCATCAACAGCCAGTGATAGAGCGTCAGTATCTCCAGTGCAGGCAACGGCATGCTCTGGAACGGCAGCATGACACCAGCCACAACAATCACGCCGAGCCAGACTGCCATCGACTTCACACGCAGGCTCAAATGGCTGGAGCGACGTGTAATGACGTTGGTCAGCGCAAACGTCAGCCCGGAAGATAGTGCCATCCACTCCGCATCGTTGCGCGGCATGGGCAGCGCATCTGGCTGCCACAGCATGATGTAGGCTCCGATCAGCGAGATGAGGATGACCAGCAGGCCGTTGCGTCCAACCTGCTCCTTCAGCCAGAAATGCGCGAGTATCAGCGTCCACAGCGGAGAGAGATAAAACAGCAGCATGACGCGCATGACCTCACCGTCGATGATGGCAATGACATAGCTGAGATTGGTCCAACCGGCAGCCAGCGCCAGCCACCAGGCACTTTGCGGCAATCTGAAAATCCCGCGCCAGTGTCGGGCAAATATCAGCGCGCCGATGAAGGCAGCTATCGAATAAGTATAGAAGCTGGAAGAGACGCCGGAGACGCCTGCTTCCTGCATCAGACGGTAGGGATACCAGATGACGCCCCAGCAGCCAGCTCCGAAAAGCAAGCCAAATATCGCAGTTTGATGTTTGTTATTGTGCATTTGTGGTTTTGTACTCTTGACGCTCAATTTATAATGTCTGCATGAACCCTGATCTGAACAAGCTGCAACCCTACCCGTTTCAACGTCTGCGCGACCTGTTTGCGGGCACCACACCCAACCCGGACTACAAACCGGTCAACCTTTCGATCGGCGAACCCAAGCACGCGACACCAGCCCTGATCAAGGATGCCCTCGTAAGCAATCTGGCCGGGCTGGCGAATTATCCCACGACTGCCGGCATTCCCGCGCTGCGTGAGGCAATTTCTGCCTGGTTGGTGCGACGCTACAATATTCCGGCATTGAATGCAGAGAAGGAGATTGTCCCGGTCAACGGCAGCCGCGAGGCGCTGTTCGCCTTTGCCCAGGCCGTGATTGACGACAGCCGCCCTGCCCCTGTCATCATTTCGCCCAATCCGTTCTACCAGATTTATGAAGGTGCGGCTTTGCTGGCCGGTGCCGAACCTTATTTCCTCAACAACCTGCCGGAAAACGACTTCGTCATGGACTTCGACAGTGTGCCGGAGAGTGTGCTGCAGCGTACCCAGCTGGTCTACCTGTGCTCGCCCGGCAACCCGACCGGCAAGATCATGTCGCTGGAACAGTGGAAGCAGGTCTTTGAGCTGTCTGACCGCTACGGTTTTATCATTGCCGCCGACGAATGTTATTCAGAGATCTACTTCGATGAGGCGCATCCACCACTCGGCGCTCTTGAAGCTGCGCTCCGGCTGGGACGCGATTACACAAGACTGGTCATGTTTAGTTCCCTCTCCAAACGCTCTAACGTACCGGGCATGCGCTCCGGCTTTGTCGGTGGCGATGCGAAGATCCTGGAAAAATTTCTGCTCTACCGTACCTATCACGGCTGCGCCATGAACCCGGCAGTACAGTATGCCAGCATCGCGGCCTGGAACGACGAGGCACACGTCATTGAGAACCGCCGCCTCTATGATGCGAAGTTCAAGGCAGTAACGCCCCTCATCAAGCAGCGGCTGGATGTCGAGTTACCGGACGGCGCTTTCTATCTATGGGCGCGTACCGATATACCGGACACCGAGTTCGCACTAAGGCTGTACCGCGAAAAACATGTTACGGTATTACCGGGCAGCTATCTCGCACGCGAAGCGCACGGCATCAACCCGGGTCAGGACTTTGTCCGGTTGGCGCTGGTCGCCTCTCTGCAAGAGTGCATGGAAGCGGCAGAGCGCATCCTCAGCCTGTAACTGATCTTCATTCGCGCCGTACTGGCTAGTGGCACGGTGCTTTTAGCTCAATCAGTGTATTTCAATCAGTTTTTCAATCCGCAAAAGGAGTAGCAACATGAGTGAACGCATCATCATGCGCGTAGGCGAAGCTTTGGTCGCAGGCGGCCCCGCCGGCACCGCGGCAGAACCGGAAGTTGTCATCGGTGAAATGAATGGACCCATGGGCACTGCCTTCGCCAACCTGCTCGGCGATCAGGTCAAGGGCCACACCCGCGTGCTGGCCATCATGAACACCGATATTATGGTCCGTCCGGCTACCATCATGGTCAGCAAGGTTACGGTGAAGGATACGCGCTACACCAACATCCTGATGGGCACCGTGCAAGGCGCCATCGCCAACGGCGTGCTGGATGCCGTGCGTGCCGGCGACATCCCCAAGGAAAAGGCCAATGATCTCGGCATCATCGTTTCGGTCTGGCTCAACCCGATTGTGGCCGAGCAAGATGACCTCGATCACCAGATCCTGTTCGACATCCACCGCAAAGCTACTGCGCTCGCCATCAAGAAGGCAATGAATAACGAGCCGAGCATCGATTGGCTGCTGGAAAATCAGGAAAAGATCGTGCACAAGTACTTCCAGATGGGACTGGACGGCAAGATCTGATCCGTGCGGCCTTGGGCACGTCAATAATGATGCTGTCCATCAGGAAATATCTTAAGATCCAACTTAAGCGGATTGCTTTGTGATGAATCAGGATTTTATAATTTGGGAGCCCCGAAATTGTCAACTCCTTCACGCGACAAACTAATAGCCGTAGCGCGCCATTTGATCCTTGAACGTGGATTTTCCGCCATGTCGGTGAATGATGTGTGTACGGCAGCCGGGGTGACCAAAGGCAGTTTTTTTCATCACTTCGAAAGCAAGGAAATCTTGGGGGAGGCCGTCCTGGACGAGTTCTGGCAAAACGTACAGGACGGCCAGGTAAATGCAGCTTACCGGAACGTCGATACACCGATTGCCAGATTGCTTGGTTACATTGACCATGCAATCGATACCTATCAGCAGCCTGAACTCAGAAGCGGTTGTTTATTGGCGGTGTATGTTTCCGAACTCAGAGAGACGCATCCTCGTTTGTATCAGAAGTGCATTCCGCATTTTCTTTCATGGAAATCCGATTTTGTTTTACTGATACAGGACGCCGTTGCTCAACTTCCAGTCAAGGATCGACTCGACGTAGAGGGATGGGCAGAATTCTACATTTCCTCCCTTGAAGGAGCACTGATACTGTCCAGGGCATTGGACGATCCTCAGGTAATTACACGCGTTCTGACGCTCTACCGCAATCAGCTGGCCTCTTTTCTTTCCTCCTGAATCTCATTTCTGATTTTCCTGTTCATCCGCTCAGTAGATCGGGATGATTGCATATCCCTTGCTTTGATAGCCGATCAGCGATACGAATGTATTTCCGACCGGGCGGATACCATCCAGTATTTTCCCGGTATCGACCTCGACTATTCTTGCTGCAATCGAGCAGGCTTCCATGCGGATACCGTTGCGCTGATTCAGTGCATGAATCATGCGTGCGGATTGCTCGATTTCCGGTATGGATTGCACGGAAATCTCTTCGTGCTCGGTTGAAATGATCCTAAGACTCTGGCCGCGGAAGGTGAGCACCATGCTGGGAGAAATTCCCTGCCGCACCAGGTCATCATAGGTTTCCTGGATGATGCCCAGATATAAAGCCAATTTTGCCGGGCTGGCAGTATTGATATCCCAAACCACTTTCCCGGAAGTCACACCTTCCAAGACCATGGTATCCATTGGCTTGTTTTCAGCAAATACGGGCCGCACCATTGCAGAAAGCAGTGCTGACATCACGATTAATAACCAGATTTTCTTCATAAAGCGCTCCTTGACAATTTTGGCACTTAGAATAACATACCAATCGGTATCCATACCATTTGGTATGTCATCTCAACCAATGGAGAACGAAATGAGAAATCGCAGCTACAAGAAATTTGTCCTACTGACCCTGATAACGGTAATGTCTTCCCCCATGTGGGCGCGTGCAGAAGTAGAAGACAAATGGGATGTATTGAAAGAGGCATTCTTCGCTGGAAAAACTGTTGAAAAGGCACCGGAGTTAATCAGGCTTGAGGCACCCAGGCGTGCAGAAAGTGGAGCGCAGGTGCCGCTCATGTTCAGTATTGAACAGCCGTTGACCGCTGACCATTACTTCAAAAACGTATATGTTCTGGTGGGCGTAAATCCGGTACCGTTGGTCGGCATCTTCCACTTCAGCGCGGCAAGCGGAAAAGCTGAAATCTCAACGCGCATACGTTTGGAGCGCGATTCCTACATTCATGTCGTTGCCGAAGACACTGACGGCAAGCTATATATGAATGCAGTACCCGTCCGAGCTGCCGGCGGATGCGGTGGAATGATAGAGGGCGATGAAAAAGCAATCCTGGCCGAAGTCGGAAAAATGAAATTATCCGTGAACACTCCGTTACGTCCAAGCGAGATTAACCAGGGGAAACTGCTGATCAAGCATCCGATGTATACCGGATTCCAACGCGATCTGGTGTCACAGGGATACCGCCCGGCATTTTTTGCCAATAAGGCCATCGTCAAATACCGTGGAGAAACCGTGCTGGATGCCGACCTTGCGATTGGCATGAGCGAGGATCCCCATATCCAGTTCAATTTCATTGCGGATGCGCCAGGTGAAATGGAAGTTGAAATCCGTGACAACCAAGGCGGCACCTTCAAGAAATCCATGCAGGTGAATGGATAGCTTCATGCGCAGCCTGGGAATTGCATTACTAATACTATCGGGAGTCGTGATGCACGGGGGTGCTCAGGCATCTCCCTTGCCTGTTGAGGAAGTGGCCAAGGGAGTTTACGTGCACCAAGGGGTGCATGAAGACTTCGATGACAATTATCACGGTGATATTGCCAACATAGGTTTCATCGTCGGCAAAGAGGCCGTGGCCGTGATTGACACCGGCGGCCATATCAAAGTCGGGGCGGCTCTGCGCGAGGCAATACTCAATGTTACCGACCTTCCGATCCGCTACGTCATCAATACACATGTCCATCCCGATCACATCTTCGGTAATGCAGCTTTCAGTGCGGACAAACCCATCTACGTAGGCCATTACAAATTACTAGCCGCCATGCAGCAGCGCGCGGAGACTTATCTCCGGAACCTGAAAGCCACGCTCGGCGAAAAGGCCGAGGGAAGCACCATCATTGAGCCTACATTGCTGGTGAAAGATGTCATCACGCTGGACCTTGGAGAAAGAATGCTTGAACTCAAAGCATGGACAGCCGCCCATACAAATAATGACCTTAGCATTCGAGATGTCACTACCAGCACATTGTGGTTGAGTGATTTGTTATTTATTGAGCGAACACCTTCAATTGACGGAGATACCAAAGGCTGGCTCAGTGTCATTGAGGAAGTACGGGCGATTGACGCCAAGCTGGCGATACCAGGGCATGGGCAAGCCACTCCGGATATGAATACGGCATTGGATAACCAGCACCGATATCTTCAGACTTTGCTGGATGACGTCCGAGCCGGCATCAGGAACGGTGTCAGCATGACTGACACCATGGATGCTGCCGCTCAGTCGGAAAGCAGGTCATGGGTATTGTTTGACGCAGTGAACAGAAGAAACGTCAATATCCTCTACCCGCAACTGGAATGGGAATGAGCGATATACATCCGGTCGTCATATCGATTTCTTGAGCGTTCCGGGCTTCGTGCGTGCTGACCAAATAACCAGGAAAGAGGCCAACGGCCGAGCATGGGCTGGATGAAACTGGACTGGACGGCAAGGCCCGAGTGAGAAAACTATAGTTAAATCAATTTATTAATATAACTATTTAATAAACTGATTTATATGTTGAAATAACTCCTCATTGACTGCCGCATCGAGGCAGTCGAATTCCACTGTGTCATCCATGCCGCGCAACCAGGTCAGCTGGCGTTTCGCCAGTTGCCGGGTGGCGGCAATCCCCTTCTCGCGTAGCTCATCCAGACCGAATTCCCCGTCCAGATACTGCCAGGCCTGGCGATATCCGACGCAACGCATGCTGGGCAGGTCTGCAGTCAATGCGGGATATTTCGCGCGTAGCGCCTTCACCTCGTCCATCAGTCCGGCCTGCAGCATCTGCTCGAAACGCAGCGCGATGCGCTCATGCAACACCTTGCGGTCCGAAGGCACCAGCGCCAGCTTCAACAGGCGATACGGCAAGGCCGTTGCGGCCTGTTCGGCGAATAGCTGCGTCATGGTCTTGCCGGAAAGCTCGCACACCTCCAGCGCGCGCTGGATGCGCTGCGAATCCGTGGTCATCAACCGCGCGGCGGTTTGCGGGTCGATCTTCGCCAGTTTGGCATGCATGGCGGGCCAGCCGATCTGTAATGCCTCGGCATCGAGTCGGGCACGCACGGCTAGGTCGGCCTGCGGCAACTCGCCCAGCCCGCCCTGCAAGGCCTTGAAATAGAGCATGGTGCCGCCCACCAGCAGCGGAATCTTGCCGCGCGCCGTGATATCCGCCATCAGACGCAGGGCATCGGCGCGGAATTGCGCGGCGGAATAGGCTTCGGTCGGGGCTATGACGTCGATCAAGTGATGCGGTGCCAGTTCGAGCGTGGCAGCATCCGGTTTGGCGGTGCCGATATCCATGTCGCGGTAGACCAGCGCGGAATCGACGCTGATGAGCTCCACCGGCAGACGCTGCAGCAGTTCCACCGCCGCACTGGTCTTGCCGCTGGCTGTGGGGCCCATGAGGAAAATGGCGAGCGGCAAATGACTGTCTGCTGATTTATTCATAATGCGACCACATGCGCAGCACCTTTATGATCCTCTCCTGCTCCAGTACCTGATACACCAAACGATGCTGGATATTGATGCGGCGCGAGCAGCAGCCGGCAAGGTCACCGACCAGTCGCTCGTAAGGCGGCGGATTCTGAAACGGGTTGGATTCGAGGATGGCGAGCAAGGCGAGTGCCTTGTCCTTGAGCCCGGCGGCAGCAAGGTTTTTCGCGTCCTTCTGCGCCGCTTTCGTATAGCGCAACTGCCAACCGGACACGGGTTACCAGTCCAGCTTGTCGGCCAGTTCTTCGGCGGGCGTCGCCATGCCCTCGCGGATGGATTCGCGCATGCCGGGCACGGAGAGCAGAAACAGCGTTTCCTGAATCGCCGCCCAGTCTTGCTCCGACACCAGCACCGCGTTATTGCGCTTGCCGGTGATCACCAGCGGCTGGTGCGAGTCCGCAGCCTCGTCGATCAGGCGATAGAGATTGGAACGGGCATTGCTGGCAGAAAGTGTTTGCATGGGGTTTCTCCGTAAGTCTGGCAAATGGTACGCTTTTACGTACCACTTATCAAGTTTGCTATGTCCAGACTTATTGGCCCCGCATGAACATCTTGTCCAGCTCCGCCATCGTCACCTGGAACCAGGTCGGGCGGCCGTGGTTACATTGGCCGGAGCGCTCGGTGGTTTCCATGTCGCGTAGCAGCGCGTTCATCTCGGGAATGGTCAGGATGCGGTTGGCGCGCACGGCGGCGTGGCAGGCCATGGTGCCGAGCAGTTCGTTGCGGCGTTCCAGCAGCGCGCGGCTGGCGCCGTATTCGCGCAGATCGCGCAGCACGTCACGCGCCAGCGCCACGGCATCGGCACCCTGCAGCATGGCGGGGATGCCGCGCACCGCCAATGTGGTCGGCGACAGCACGGCGATATCAAAGCCAAGCTGCTGCAGGCTGTTATCCGCCTGTGCCAACTGTTCTTGCGCGGCTGCCACTTCCAGCCGGTCGGCATTGAAGCTGACCGGCAGCAGCAAAGGCTGCATGGGCACCGTATCCTGATCGAGCGCGACTTTCAGGCGCTCGTACATGATGCGCTCGTGCGCGGCGTGCATGTCCACCACCACCATGCCCTGCCGGTTCTGCGCCAGGATGTAGATGCCGTGCAACTGGCCGAGCGCGAAGCCGAGCGGATAACCCTCAACCGGTATTTCCGCCCCGGCAGTTTGCGCTTGGGTATCCGGCATATCGGTCGCAGGGCGGATGCCGCTATACAGTGTTTCATAAAAACTGCCAGCTTCAGCAGCGCGCAAATCCATGCCGGTCTTGTAACTGGAATAGCTTGTGCTCACCGGCGGAGTAGCAGGTTGACCGGCAAACGGATTGAAAGGCGCCTGCTGCGCTGTCACGACGGCAGATTGCCCGGTCGGCACGGCCAGCGCCTTGTGCAGCGCATGGAAGATGAAACGGTGCACGGCCTGCCCGTCGCGGAAACGCACCTCGGTCTTGCTCGGGTGCACATTGACATCGACCAGGTTGGGGTCAAGTTCCAGAAACAGCACAAAAGCCGGATACCGCTCGTGATGCAGCACATCCTGATAGGCCTGGCGGATGGCATGCGCGATCAGCTTGTCGCGAACGAAACGGCCGTTGACGTAGACATATTGCGTATCGCGGCTGTTACGGTTGTAGGTTGGCTTGGCGGCAACACCCCAAAAGCGCAGACCGGCTGCAGATTCGTCGACGTTGAACGATTCACTGATGAATTCGCGGCCCAACACCTCGTCGAAGCGCCGCTGCGGTTCACCGGCGGCAAAGCGGCTCAACACGCGGCCGTTGTGCTGCAGCGTGAACGTGACATCCGGCCGCGACAGGGCCACGCGCGTGAACGCCGCTTCGCAATGGCCGAACTCGGTCGCTTCGGTTTTCAGGAACTTGCGCCGCGCTGGTGTATTGAAATAGAGGTCGGAGACTTCAACGATGGTGCCGCTATCCAGCGCAGCAGGCTCGATGCCGGAAATGGCGCTGCCTTCCGAGCTGATGCGCCAGGCGTGTTTATCAACGGCAGAACGGCTGATAATCTGCGTACGCGACACCGAGGCGATGCTGGCCAGCGCCTCGCCGCGAAAACCCAGGCTGCCGACGGCTTCCAGATCTTCCAGCGTGCGTATCTTGCTAGTGGCATGGCGGGTCAAGGCCAGTGCCAGATCATCCTGCGCGATGCCCTGCCCGTTATCGGCGATGCGCAACTGCTTGATGCCGCCCTGCAGCAAAGCCACACTAATCTCGCTGCTGCCTGCATCCAGACTGTTTTCCAGCAGCTCCTTCAAGGCAGAAGCCGGACGCTCCACCACCTCGCCGGCCGCGATCTGACTGATCAGCTGATCCGGTAAAAGTCTGATTGATGCCATACTGCCAGCCTTATAGTTCAATGGTTTCCAGATAGTCCGGCACGGTCACTTCCCAATGCAGTTTTTCCTCGATGTGATGGCGCATGGCATCGGCAGCCACCGGCTCGCCGTGCACGATAAAAGTGGTGACCGGTGGTTTCTCGAAATGATGCAGCCACTCCATGATCTCACTGTAATCGGCATGTGCCGACAGGTTGGAAATCTGCTCGACCTCGGCATTGATCGGCACATATTCGCCATGAATCTTCACGCTCTCGGCCCCATCCAGCATTGCGGCGCCGCGTGTACCCACCGCCTGATAACCGGTAAACAGGATGGTGTTGCGAGGGTCGGGGCCAAAGGCCTTGATGTGGTGCACGACACGACCACCAGAGGCCATGCCGCTGGCCGACAGGATAATGACCGGATGGCCGATTTCATTCAGTGAGCGGGACTCTTCCACACTGTTCACCATGCGTGCGCTGTTTGCCACCATCTCGCACTGATCAGACGACAACTTGTGAAGATCACAGTGGTGCATGAAGATTGCCGTGGCATCCACCGCCATCGGACTGTTCAGGTATACGGGGATATCAGGGATCTGACGTTTGTCTTTCAGCGACTGGATGTAATAAAGCAGCTCCTGTGCCCGGCCGACAGCGAATACCGGCACCACTAGCACGCCGCCGCGCTGATAGGTGCGGTTGATGATTTCTGCCAGCCTGATCTCCGGATCCTCCTTGTCGTGCAAGCGGTTGCCATAAGTCGATTCCAGCACCAGATAATCAGCCTGCCTGACGATAGCGGGCGACAGCATCAAGGGATCATGCAGGCGGCCAATATCGCCAGAGAACAGGATGGATTTACCCTCGCTGCGCATCATGATCAGCGAAGCGCCGAGAATATGCCCGGCAGGCAAGAACTTGACGCTAACGCCCTCTGTCACCTCCACTTCCTGTTCAAAAGGCACCGGCACCAGCAATTCCAGCGCACGCTCAGCATCTTCCTGCGTGTAGAGCGGCAATGCCGGGTTGTGCTTGGAAAAGCCGCGCATATTGGCGTAACGCGCTTCCTCTTCCTGCAGATAAGCCGAATCCGGCAGCAGAATCTCGCACAGAGCCAATGTCGCCTCGCTGCAATAGACCTTGCCGCTGAAACCATTCTTCACCAGTAGCGGCAGATAACCCGTGTGGTCGATATGCGCGTGGGTCAGCACCACCACATCAATGGTTGCCGGATCGACCGGCAGCGGCTTCCAGTTTTTCAGGCGCAACTGCTTCAAACCCTGAAACAGTCCACAATCGACCAGAACCTTGCTTTTTTCCGTAGAAACCAGATATTTGGAACCAGTCACCGTACCAGTGGCCCCGAGAAACGTGATATTCATGCATCATCCAGAGAATTGGAAACAGCTTTCATTCTAACCTGCTTTCACGGCCGGTTGTCGTCATCCGGCCGCGGAACTCCATGGTAGACAAGCACTCGAAGCAGCTACAATCACATAACATCCAACACAGGAAACCACCATGCAAGACATCAATCAGTCCATCCTCGGCATCGCCCTGCTCGCCTCCTTCGCCGACGGCAAAAAAGCCGAGGCTGAGCGTGAACAGATCCGCAATATCATGGAATCCCTGCAAAGCCAGGAAAATGAATTCGACCTGGCCGCGCTCTATCAAGACGTGCTGCTCAAGCGCACTGACCTGGCAACTGCTGCCAGCCGCATCACGGAACACAGCCACAAGCTGCTCGCCTACGAGATGGCGGTCTGCGTCTGCGAGGCAGACGGCGTCATGACCGAAGACGAACGTCAATTCCTGCAGACGCTGAAAACCCGGCTCGGACTGGATGATGCAGAATCCGAACAGGCCGCCGAGGCCGCGCACATACTCGCTGCCGCCACTCCTGAAACCGGCTCTACAAGCGGTTCTGCATCCAACACGGTAGACGCCGCCGCAGGCACTGTCGTTGTCAGTGTCCCTAACGTACCGGAAGCACAGCTCGACAAATCCATCCTCAACTATTCCATCCTCAACGGCGCGCTGGAACTGTTGCCGCAATCCTGGGCGTCGATGGCCATCATCCCGCTGCAGATCAAGATGGTATTTGAGATCGGCAAGGCGCACGGCTACCAGCTGGACAAAGGCCACATCACCGAATTTCTCACCACGGCCGGCGTCGGCATGACCTCGCAATATCTGGAACAGTTCGGCCGCAAGCTGATCGGCGGCCTGCTCGGCCAGATCGCCGGCGGCATGGGCAAGGGCATCGGCCGCGCCGCCACCGGCATGGCCTTCTCCTTCGCCACCACCTACGCGCTAGGCCAGCTGGCGAAACGCTATTACGCCGGCGGCCGCCAGATGGATACCGCCGTGCTGCGCGACACCTTCCAGAACCTGCTCGGCCCGGCCAAGAACCTGCAGCAGCAATACCTGCCGCAGATCCAGCAAAAGGCCGGCACACTGGATGTCGGCAGCATCATGAGCATGGTGCGCAACGGTCCGGCCTGAGGCACGGCGACCGCCAACAAACGGCGGCCGGCCGACAGCGCCGCCATTTTGACTTATACTGCAACGACCCCGGGCGGCAAAGACCGCCCGTTTTAACATCAAGAAACCACGAAAGTCCGGCCAGGCGCTTGCATCAAGGAAATCGCCTGCACGGTCCTTCAAGGTTCGTTCAATTGGAGAAAACGATATATGAGCCGACTATTCGGACCCCAACACCGCGAACTGCAGGACGCCTTCGGCACCCGCAAACTGGCCGATCGCATCGAGGAGATCGCCTGCGTCACCGAATTCGACGACGAAACCAAAGCCTTCATCGAAGCGCAGGACATGTTCTTCCTCGCCTCGGTGGACCACAACGGCCGTCCCACCGTCTCCTACAAGGGCGGCGACGTCGGCTTGGTCAAGGTGATCGATAGCCGGACCCTGGTCTTCCCCAATTACGACGGCAACGGCATGTACATGTCCGTAGGCAACATCTCGCAAAACAGCGAAGTCGGCCTGCTCTTCATCTCGTTCGAAAGACCGCACCGCATCCGCGTGCAAGGCACCGCCACCGTCTCGCGTGAAGACCCGCTGCTGGCACAATTCCCGGGTGCCGACATGCTGGTGCGCGTCAAACTCTCCGAAATGTGGCAGAACTGCCCGCGCTACATCCACCGCTACCAGAAGCTGGAAACCTCCCGCTACGTACCGCAGGCGGAGTGCGAAACCCCACTGGCCGGCTGGAAGCAGACCGACATCGTGCAGGACGTACTGCCCCCTGCAGATGCTGAAAGGGCCAAGGAGGCTGGCGTCATCCCAATCGAACAATGGATGGACAAGGTAAAGTCGGGCGACCCGACCGCTTGACAAAAGGCAACAAAAAAGCCGCGAATGCGGCCTGAAGAAAAACGGTGCAGGTTATATGCGCCGTTTTTTTATTCCCCCTACACAGCACATCAAAATCCAAGCAGTTTTCCATGTCATTCAGCTTCTGGACGATAGTCATTCCATCTATGGGTTATCAACCGGGTTTCGGCTTCGTTCATAAAGCCAGGTCATAAGGTTTGAACTCATTGCTGTCACGTGTCAGCAGCTGCATGAGTTTTGGGTGAATGAATAGCTTTTCTTTTGTCGTTGGCGCTTCAACCAGCACACCAATTTCGACTAATTGCTTGAGATATTGTGAGGCAGCTTGTCTTTTTGCAACGCCAGCCTCGACGAGGCTACTGATACGGCAATACGGTAGCTCGAAAATCAAACTGATCAGCTCGTGGCTATAGACCTTCGGCAATTTGTTACGCACATACTCAACCGTATGTTCGGACAAACCCTTGATCGCGGCAATTTTAGCAGTGGTCCATACGGCAGTATCCTCGATGCCATTCAGCATAAAGAGAATCCAGGATTCCCAGTCCTGCTCGCGGGTGACACGAAGCAGCAGCCGGTAATAGTCGGATTTATGCAGGATGATGTATCGGCTCAAATACAAAATCGGCAGCGTCAGCAATCCTTCCTGGATCAGGAACAAGCTGTTCACCACTCGCCCGGTTCTGCCATTGCCATCGGTAAACGGGTGTATCGCCTCAAACTGATAATGCGTTACCGCCATCCGGATCAACGGGTCAACTCCCACCACGTTGTGGAGAAACTGCTCGAGATTGGCCAGCTTGTCTCGAATCAAGGCTTCGCCAATCGGCGGGGTATAAATCACCTCCCCCGTCACATCGTTTGCCAGCGCAGTTCCAGGAACCCGGCGAACCCCCATTTCCACCCCTTTTATCTGGGTGCAGATATGTTCCATGAGGCGTGTATTGATGGGCTGTCTGGCGAGGGCCTGGTAGCCTTCAAAGAGCGCGCGGCTATAACGTAGCGCCTCTTTCGTTGCCGGATCGGCATGACTTTCATCGCGCAAATGCCGGAAAAGTTTATCCGTTGTAGTCACGATGTTCTCAATCTCGGAACTGGCACCCGCCTCCAGCAGAGGCAGGGTGTTGATCAGGACGGACTGATTGGGGATCAACTCGGCGGCCTGCTTGAGTTCAGCCAACGCAGCCCGCGCTTTGATGCACTGCTTAAGCACCGCTCTGGACTCAATGTCGGTTTGCGGAGGCAATAAAGGCAGCGCGTTGTAGGGCTGATCAGCTTGCCATGGTTGAATGCTCATGTTCGGTTTTCCTGGTTTTATCGACACATTTCACCGATGTGTCGTTTTCATCGACACATAAGCAACATATGTCGATAAAAGTACAAATCATCGACATATTTTGAGTTTATGTCGATGCCATCAACACGTCAACAATTTGTGTCGATATTTTTGATTTTTATCGACACATCAGTTGAAAGTTGAGCACAACTCTAAATTGCAACTCACCAACGAACGGATAGACAAGGTGAAATCGGGCGACCCGACCGCCTGACAGCTGGCAACAAAAAGGCCGCAGATGCGGCCTCGTATATCCATCCTGAAAAACGGCGCATAACAAATGCGCCGCTTTTTATTCCACCTCCACTCCGCTTCCGACATCCGTCAGAATCTCGCGGAACTGCTCTAGCGCCGCCTCCAGGTCATCCACGATCTCCTGCGCGATGACCTCCGGCGCAGGCAGGTTGTCGGAATCGGACAGCGACTCGTCCTTCAGCCAGAAGATATCCAGGCTGGCCTTGTCGCGAGCGACCAGTTCCTCATAGTCGTAGTAGCGCCAGCGGCCTTCCGGATTCTGCTCGGACCAGGTCGGCGTACGTTCGTGGCGGTTGGCCGGATTGTAGAGCCGCACGAACTCGTCCAGATCTTCGCGCTTCAAGGGGTTGGTCTTGAGCGTGAAGTGCATGTTGGTGCGCAGGTCGTAGATCCAAAGCTTTTTGGTCCACGGCGTTTCACTGGCAGGTTTCTTTTCAAAGAACAACACGTTCGCCTTCACGCCTTGCGCGTAGAACAGGCCGGTCGGCAGGCGCAGCAGCGTGTGCACGTCGCACTCCTGCAGCAGCTTGCGGCGTATCGTTTCCCCAGCCCCGCCTTCGAACAGCACGTTGTCCGGCAGCACCAGCGCGGCGCGGCCGTTCTGTTTCAGCAATGTCTTCACATGCTGTACAAAGTTGAGCTGCTTATTCGAGGTCGTGGTCCAGAAATCGCCGCGTTCAACCGTGTCACGCTCCTTGCTGGCCTTGCCGTCTTCGCCGACGATGGTCGTGCTGCTCTTTTTGCCGAACGGCGGATTGGTCAGAATCAAGTCAAAGCGGTCACCGGGGTCGGCGGCCAATGAATCAGAAACCACAACCGGCTCGAACTCCTGGCTGCCGATGCCGTGCAGCAGCATATTCATCGCGCACAGCCGCGCTGTCGCCTGCACCAACTCCCAGCCCTTGAACGACTCCCCCTTGAGTTTTCTTTTCTCGTCGGCGGACATATGCGGGTAATGCTTCACCACATAGTCGTGCGCCGCCAGCAGAAAGCCGCCGGTGCCGCAGGCGGGGTCGCTGATGGTTTCGCCCGGCCTGGGCGCCATCGCATCGACGATGGCCTGAATCAACGGGCGCGGCGTGAAATACTGGCCGGCGCCGGACTTGGTATCCTGCGCGTTGCGTTCCAGCAACCCCTCGTAGGCGTCGCCTTTCACGTCGGCGCTCATTACCGACCAGTTCTCCTTATCGATCAGGTCAACAATCAGCCGTCGCAACTTGGCCGGGTCCTGAAACTTGTTCTGCGACTTGTTGAAAATCAGCGCCAGCATGCCCTTCTGGTTGCCCAAGTGCTCCAGCGTGTGGCGGTAATGGTCGAACAGCGCATCGCCGTCCTTTTGCAGCAGGCTCGGCCAGTCGTAACCGGCCGGCACGATGCTGGGCTGGTTGTATGGCGGCTTGCTGCGTTCATCGGCCATTTTGAGGAACAGCAGATAAGTCAGCTGCTCGACATAATCGCCATACGACATGCCGTCGTCGCGCAACACGTTGCAGTAGTTCCAGAGCTTCTGGACGATGTTTGCTGTGTTCATTTTTTCTGGATATTTCCCAATACTCGTTCAAGATTATCAAGTGCCTCACGACGCTTTTCCGGTGACATCCGGGCAAGGTTCTGCAACTTCCAGCGCACCGCTGGCAAGTCTGCTGCATGGGTAACGCCAAGTAAATCCCAGCCAGGTTCACCACGCTTGAAGGAAAGCAAAAACTCCTTCTCGCTTTCGCCCAGTCGCTGATGCAGCGCCGAGATCAGATCGGTACGAGCCTGCTTCAATTCGTCAACCGACACAGCCTCTAACGTCATCCCCACAAATTGCCTTTCAAATAATTCGTCCAGTGGCTTACTCGTCGGATTCAGAATCCTTGCGATTGAGCCATCATGGCTGACCAAATACACCAGGAATGCGCTGAACAACTCGTCGCTGAGGCCTTCCTCGGCCAAAAGCAGCTTTACATCAAACAAATCACGCGGATGCTGGCGATCGAGTGCGGCGACAATCTTGCCTGCATACAGGTCTGCAAACGAGACAACGGGTACCTCGGCAAAACCGAACTCTGCCTCGGCGCGCTCCACGATGCGTCTCATCGATTCCGGGTAGACCAAGCCGCGCAAGACGGGCGACACCTCAATCTTGATTTCCGCCACGCGATCCGAAACCTGCAACCCATAGGCATTTCCATCCTGGCGTTTGCCCACGCTCACGCGATAGCCATACGGCCGGCCAGCGAGCACTTCACGTATCCGGCCAAGCGCGGCACCGATCTCTTCCAATGCCAACGCACGATCGCCAATCGGGACAAAAGCAAGGTCGATATCCACCGACAAGCGCGGCATATCGCGCACAAACAGATTGATCGCCGTCCCGCCCTTTAGCGCGAAACATCGCTCCCTGGCAACCATCGGCAGCACGGTCACCAGCAACTGAACCTGCGCGAAATACGGGCTAGCGGGCGTAATCATCAAGGTCGTCCGGCAATGTGATGAGATATTTTGGATGCAGTTTTCCGCCCGGCGCCAGCATGCGCTTGCCCTTGCCAAGATCCACCCTCGACAAATCAAGATGCGCAAGCCACTGATGCGCATGGCGCTCAGCCAGCGCCAGAAAAAGCCGCTTCACTTTCACGCTCGTGCAAGCCTCGAGAAGCGTCATCACCCGAGCCGGGCGTGCGCTCACCAACCCTTGCATCAGCACATCGGCCTCATAGACCGATTCCCGTTTCGGAACATCCTGCAGCAGCTCGAACATGGCGCGCTCATCCGTGGAATACAGCAAACGCCAATCCCACGCCCCCCAAGCCGTCTCTTGCAGGCCGTAATCGACCAACTGTTTGGGTTGAAGCGGATCGTTATGAAAACCGACCAGCGCCCCCAACGCATTCCGCCTCACACGCAAGTTGCCAAACATGGCATCGCTTCGAACAGTGAACCGCTCCTTCAAATCGAGCTTGTTCACCCAAGCCGGCAAAGCTTCCGGGCCATACAGAAAAATCGTTTCCGGCTCGTTCAACCGGATGTAGTGCCCCAACCCGCGCTGGATCAACGCCGTCCGCCCGCCGACATGCAGGCGACACCCCGCCAGCAGTTGCAGGCTGACTACTACATGCTGCCACTTGAGCGCAGGCCCCGGGCGGCGATATACCCCCCGCGCCGGTGATACAAGCCAGCCGCTATCGACATACCGGGATATCAGCGCGCGCGAATAGCCCTGCGCTTCCAGCCACCCGGTTGGCGCCAGCAGACCTTCCTCCAGCAAATCCTGGAGAAGGTTTATCTTGGTTGATTTTTGCTCACCCATAGTTTGCAAAATAGCACCATTCACAAACCAATGGCAAGTTTAAATTTCATCAATTATGCAAACTTTGAGTGAACGAACCAACAACAACTTAAACTTACGGCGCTGCGCCTGGCGCGTAATCAAAATTAATCACCATGCACGGCTACCATAGCTTGCGTGGGCTATCGCTCAACCGCGTAGCAGCCTCGGCAGAAGGATATTTACGCAAAGCATCCGCAAGTTGCACATGCTTCAAGCTACTGATTTTATTTGCCATGATGACCTCCAATGCAGGCTATGGCCTGCAATCCGTATTCTTTAATTCTTGAATTGAGAATAAAAAGATAATTCGCTATTCGCGAATAGCGAAAATTGGGGATTCTTGATTCGAGAAAGTTATCGCTTTGAAGCTCACTGACTTTAAATTCATCGTTCCCATTTTGGGTACGATCGCACCCATTTCAGGAAAGCATCTTCCCCGCGGTCATAACGCTTCCACCAGTTGCCGCATCGCCCTGTCCGGCCATACCAGCACACCGCGCGCCATGGTCGGCCGCTCATTGAGGCGAAACGACAGCGCCAGCGGATCAATATCCAACACATTAGGCGCCTGATATATCCATGCCTCGGCATCAAACTTTGCGACCCGCAGCGACCCCTGTACCGAGCGATCCGTCGCGGTATCGAAACACATTGGGCCCAGCGCCAGTTCCACCTTGCGTAATTGTGCAGAGGTACAGCCAAGTAACATCAGCGTTGATAAAAACAGCGGACGAAAACAACCCCGATCCAGATCGGCAAAGTCCGGCTTACGCAAACCGGAGGCAAACAACACATAGCGCGTGGTGTCATGGCAGAACATCACGCACTGCCGTCTATCCAACGTAAACAGATACGCATGCCAACTGCCAAGCGGGCTGGTTTCGGGCAACGGGGTAGATGAAACAGCGGGCAGCTTCGCCGCCAATTTGGAAGTGCAATGGACGATCATGCCAAGCCCTGGAGATTATTCATGAGAAACCGATCTACCAACCGCAATGACTGATGAAAGTAGAAATTCGTCTCTGACCCCATTTTTTGACACAGCAGAGGCAAGGTGTTGATCAGGACGGACTGATTGGGGATCAACTCGGCGGCCTGCTTGAGTTCAGCCAATGCAGCCCGCGCTTTGATGCACTGCCTAAGCACCGCCCTGGACTCAATGTCGGCTTGCGGAGGCAATAAAGGAAGCGTGTTGTAGGGTTGGTCAGCTTGCCATGGTTGAACACTCATGTTTGGTTTTCCTGGTTTTATCGACATACTTCACCGATGTGTCGTTTTTATCGACACATCCTCTAAAAGTTGGGCACGACCCAATTTGCAACTGCCAACGAACGGATGGTCAAGGTGAAATCGGGCGACCCGACCACGTAAACTTCAGCGGGTGGATTGGAACAGATAGAACCGGCGTCAGGCTTCGGCCTGCGCCGGTTTTGTTTTGGGTTTTCTGGTTTTGCCGGCTTTGGCGGCAGGCAGCAACGAGGTGATCTGCTGATAGCGCTCGAACAGAAAGGCGACGCGGGCGGCGTCGGTCTTGGCGCCCTTGTAGCCATAAGCAGCATCGACTGCCGCATCCAGCGCCTGATGCGCTTTCAACAGATTGGCGGGCATGGTCAGCGGGTCGTAGAGATCTGCGAGCGAAGCGCCCGGATGCGTGGCACGGGCATCCAGCACGGCCTGCGCGGCGGCTTCGATGGCGGCGCGTTGCTTGTCGGTGGGGTCGGGCCAAGGGAAGTTGTTGTAGACGATATCTTTAGAATATCGGAAATCACTTTTCAGCCGTCCACATGTATATCGCACCCACGACATGTGAATAGCTGACTGAAGTATCCCAAAGTGGAATAACGTGGCCCCTGGTAAAGAAAAACAGCTGTTTCCTACGATTACGTCTGGTTCATAAAAACCAAATGGAATGTATGCCCGATTCTCTGAAGTATGCCCAGGAATAAGTACATAGGTCTTGCTGGGTTGCGTAATTTGTCTAAATAACATCGGGTAAGGGTAAGCTCTTGTCGTGGCAGCCTTGCTTTCCTTACGGAACTCATTAACCAATCGAATTCGTTCTTTAACTTTAGGTATGGCATTTACCTCCGCAGGATTAGCTCCCACGAGCCAAAGTACCCACCTGTTTTGCCCATGTAAGTACTCGTGAGCGCTGATAAAAGGTTTTATGAATTTTTCTGCTTGGGGTTCGGCCTGAAGAAACGATTCTTTTTCTTCATCGTTAAACAAGAAATAGCCGCTATCAGTTGGCTTACTTCCATACATCATTTCAGGCATCCCAAAAGGATTTTTTGACCTATTTTCAAGTAAGAGCCATGGGCCATCAACTAAATATGCATTAATTTGATTAACCTTAACCGCATGTGGCATTCCATCTGGCTTGTCATATTCATAAACCGTGCAATCCTTTGACTCTGTTTTAGCAAAACCAATAATCACGCAGTAGACAGCAGCTTTCCCTCGCGCCTCATTACTCCATTTGAAGGTACGATGAGCAAAGTGTATGTGCAGTGGGCCTTGGCGCAATAAGGCCCGCCACATAATGCCGACTTGCTCACCCTGAGTAATTGAGTTTGTGGAAACAAATGCAACTTTGATTTCCGTATGTTGAATGTACTTTGCAGCCAACAAATACCAAGCACTAACATAGTCCATAACACCTGCAGACTTAGCATCTGTGCCATAAATAGCCAACATTTCAGCTTTTTGCTCTGGGTTCTGCAGATGATGACCAATAAAGGGCGGGTTTCCTAAAACGTAACTACATTTTTCAGGCGCCAAGATTCCAGACCAGTCCAACTGTAACGCGTTGCCGTGCACGATGTGCGGCGTGGCCTTGAGCGGGATGCGGGCAAAATAGCTGCCGAACTCCTCCGACACACGCATGTTCATCTGGTGATCGGTGAGCCACAGCGCGACCTGCGCGATCTGCGCCGGGAATTCCTCGATCTCGATGCCGTGGAACTGGTCCACATCCACGTTAATCAGTTGCTGCACGTCCAGCACCTGCTGGCCGCTGGCGCGGCTGGCGCGCAGTACTTCCAGTTCCAGCAGGCGCAGCTCGCGGTAGGTGATGACGAGGAAGTTGCCGCAACCACAGGCCGGGTCGAAAAAGTTGAGGCTGCGCAGCTTTTTGTGCAACTCGAACAGGCGGTTTCTGTTGTTTTTGACCTTGTGGAACTCCGCCCACAGCGCATCAAGGAACAACGGCTTGATGAGCTTGAGAATGTTTTCTTCCGAGGTGTAGTGCGCGCCGAGGTTGCGGCGGGCCTTTTCATCCATGATGCTCTGGAACAGGCTGCCGAAGATGGCGGGCGAGATGATGCTCCAATCCAGCGCACAGAGATCGAGTAGCGCTTCGCGCATCTTGCGGTCGAAACTGGCGGGCGGCAGCATTTCCTCGAACAGTTTGCCGTTGACGTAGGCGAATGCGGCCAGGTCTTCATCCAGATTGGTCAGGCGCTTTTCCGGTGAGGTGTTGAGCACATGAAACAGCGTGGCAATATGGTGCGCGAGGTCGCTACCGTCTTCCGCCGTGCGGTTTTCGATGTAATCCTGTAACTGGCGCTTTTCAAAAATGCTGGTGTCTTCGGCAAACAGGCAGAACAACAGCCGCACCAGGTAAATTTCAAGCGGCCTGCCCTCGTAACCCACTGCCTTTAACTGGTCGTGCAGCCGCCCCATGCGCTCGGCGGCCTTGATATTAATGGGGTCTTGCGGTTTGATGACTTGCGTCTGATAACCGGCGATAAAACCGAACAGCCGTACATGCTTGTAAAGCTCGGCCAGCTCGACTTCGTTGCTGCTGCCGGTGGTCAGATCGTAGAGCCGGAAGCGGGCAAAATCGCATACCAGCACATAGCGCGGCAGGTCACGCTCGATGATGCCGGGAAAATAATCCATTGCCTGCGTGTAGGCGCGTTCCAGATTCTTGCCGCGCGATTTCATCTCGACCAGCAGGATGCCGGGCCAGAACAGATCGACATAGCCGGATTTTTCGCCGAGCTTTTTAACCGCGTGTTCAAACGTGGCTACACGCTTGTTGGTGATGCCGAATACTTCAAAAAAATCGATGAGGAAGGGCTTGGCCTGACTATCCTCATTGCCTGCGTCTGCCCATTGTTTGGAAAACCTGAGGGCACGGTTTTTGATCTCGTTCCAGGATAGAGGCATGTAAGCTCTAATCGACTATTTTGAGGTCAGTGACAAAGTAGCCGGTATCACCAAAACATGAACTGGGGATACCAACATGCTCGTCATACACCAGGCTGACTTTCTTGCCGAGAGTGTCGTTGATCTTGTTGGCCACCGCATCGTCATGCACGGTGAAATAGAATTTTTCGGTCAGGGTGCCGGGAATGTTGATGATGGCCAGCTCGCCTTCCCAGGTTTTGCAGATCCAGCCTTTTTTGGAGAACTTTTGCACATAGCCGGCACGTTCGCCGCTGGAATAAGACCAGGTCAGCACCAGCCAGGTATAAGCCGCGAATAGGGCAACAAACGAAACCAGAAGCAATATAAACCAGTGGACAATGCCCTTTTGCTTCATTTTCTGCTCCCTTTTGCTGTTGTTGATTTTGCTATTGGTTTTGCTGTTGGCTTATTCCGAGGCAATTCTGGTTCTTGTCAGTGCCGGGTTGCTGTCGAAATACTTCTTGATACCGGCGAAAATAGAAGCAGCCATCTTTTCCTGATAGGCCGGATCATTCAGTCTCCTTTCTTCGTCCGGATTGCTGATAAATGCCGTCTCAACCAATATTGAAGGGATATCCGGCGCCTTGAGCACGGCAAACCCGGCTTGCTCTACGTGTGGCTTGTGCAGTTTGTTGATGCCGCCGATATGTCCCAGCACCGCCTTGCCGAGCTTTAGGCTGTCATTGATGGTGGCAGTCTGTGAGAGATCGAGCAAGGTGCGCGCCAGATGCGGGTCTTGCACATTGATGCTGACGCCGCCGATGAGGTCGGATTCATTTTCTTTTTGCGCCAGGTAACGTGCGGAAGCACTGGTGGCACCGCGTTCAGACAGGGCAAACACCGAAGAACCGTTTGCCTGCGGCCGGGTGAAAGCATCCGCATGAATAGAGACAAACAGATCGGCCTGCACCTTGCGTGCCTTGGCGACGCGACGATTCAGGGGAATAAAATAATCACCGTCACGGGTCAATATGCCGCGCATATTGGGTTCTTTATCGATCAGGTCCTTGAGCTTCTTGGAAATAGCGAGCGTGATGTGCTTTTCATAAGAACCGCGTGCACCTTTGGCGCCGGGGTCTTCGCCGCCGTGACCGGCATCAATTGCTATGGTAATCAGGCGTCCGCTCGGCATTTTGTCCGGCACTGGAGGAACTTGCAGGGTTGCTTCCTGCGTTGGCGCATCCTGCATGACAGGCGGCACGGGGGTAACGCTTGAATCCGGCGCAATAACACCTTGCGTTGTGTCTGCGGCAGGCGTTACAGGCGGCGCTCCTTCAGGGCCGAGCTGCTGCACCAGTGCCATCAGCGGGTCAACCAACGGATAAATATCCAGCACCAGACGATGGTTGTATTCCCCTGCCGGCGGCAAAGAGAACATTTCCGGGCGTATCTCGGCTTTGAGATCGACCACGACACGCACTACTCCAGGCTTGAAGTTACCGACCCGTACGGCCTTGATATAAGGATCGCTGGCCAGAATTTTATCGCTGAGGTTTTTCAGTGCCGGACTGATCTCGGCCTCTTGCAGATCGATGACCAGGCGGGCGGGATCCTGCAGGGTAATCATGCTATGGCTGATCGACTGACCGGCTTCGAATGTGATGCGAGTGTAATCAGGGGCTGGCCAGACGCGGGTTGCGGTGATATTGAGGGCGGCCTGCGAGATAGTGGCCAGCAACATCAATGTGCAAAAAAACCATGTTTGAGTCAATAATCTAGTCATCTTGTTGCATTGGCCACTTTCATTCTTGAGCTAAACATTCTTGCGCCAGACTTGAGTTTGCTCTGATTCTTAACATTCTGCCATTATCCTGCGGCAGCAGGCTAACATCTATATCCGCTTGTGGAATCAAGTCCCCGGCTTTTTCCGGCCATTCCACCAGACAGATACTCTGCGGATTGAAGTAATCCCTGAACCCCGCAGCATCCCATTCCTCAGGATCGATAAATCGATACAAGTCAAAATGATATAGATTTAACCTCGAAATCATATAAGGTTCAACCAGTGTATAGGTCGGACTCTTGACCTTGCCCGCATAACCCAGGCCACGCAGCAAGCCGCGCACAAATGTCGTTTTGCCGGCTCCCAGGTCGCCATGCAGATAAATGGTGAGGCCAGACTTCAATTTGCCAGCCATATCGGCGCCTGCCGCCAGTGTCGCTGCCTCATCCGCAAGGTACAGTGTAAAATCTTCAGTCATATGAATCCGAACGACCTATCCGGCCTTGCTGCCGACATCAAACGCTGGGGCCTTGAACTTGGCTTTGGCGCAGTCGGCATTACCGACACCGACTTGAGGCAGGCCGAGCAGGGGCATCGCGATTGGCTGGCAAAGGGTTTTCATGGTGCTATGGATTATATGGCAAAACATGGTGATAAACGAACCCGTCCTGCCGAGTTGGTGCCCGGTACGGTACGTGTAATTTCTGTTCGCATGGACTACCTGCCCCCTGCGGCCGCAGACAGCGAAGCCACGATGCAGGATGCTGAAAAGGCGTTTATCTCGCGCTATGCGCTGGGGCGTGATTACCACAAGGTGTTACGAAACCGCATGCAGAAGCTGTGCGACAGGATTGCACAGGAAGCCGGCAGTTTCGGTTACCGCGTGTTTACCGACAGCGCACCGGTGCTGGAAGTGGCATTGGCAGAGAAAGCCGGGTTGGGCTGGCGCGGCAAACATACCCTGCTGTTGTCACGCGAGGCCGGGTCCTGGTTTTTTCTGGGCGAGATCTACACGGATTTGCCATTACCGGTCGATATGCAAGGCCAGAATCATTGCGGCACCTGCAAGGCTTGCATCGATGTCTGCCCGACTCAGGCCATTGTTGCACCTTATGAAGTCGATGCACGACGCTGCATTTCTTATCTGACAATAGAGCTGAAACAAAGCATCCCGGAAGACTTGCGGCCATTGATCGGTAACCGCATATACGGTTGCGACGATTGCCAGATCAGCTGCCCCTGGAACCGCTTTGCGCATTTGACCGAAGCCGATGACTTTCATGTGCGTCACGGGCTGGACGATGTCTCACTGGTCGAACTTTTCGGCTGGGATGAAGCCACGTTCATGCAGCGAATGGCAGGCAGTGCCATTTACCGCATAGGTTACGAGCAGTGGCTGCGCAATATTGCAGTGGGCTTGGGCAATGCGCCGGGTACGCTGGCGGTGATTGGCGCACTGGAAGCAAGAACTCAGGATGAATCTGAAATGGTCCGGGAACATGTTGCCTGGGCTTTGTCCCGGCATGGGATAAAGGTGGCGGAATAACAAGCGGAACGACAGAAGCAAACTGGCTAATGCAAAACTGATTAACCGAACAAAAACCTGGGCCGCTTATTTGGCCTTGGGTTTTTCCGCCTTGTGCATCAGGCAGGTTTCGCTGCCATAGTTACCACCGAAATCATCCGGCTCGAAGTACTGATTGCGGAAACTCCAGCGGCCACGCGACTCTCGTTTGGTGGTCGCCAGGCCGGTAGTAGGCTCGCCTTTGCGACGAACGGTATCCAGATAGTAACTGGCAGCCAGCTGATTGCCTACCGACACGGCATTGCCGTAGAACTTGACCCCATTTTCGGTCTCTGCAGTGTATTCATAGGCGCCGAACCGGCCTGTGCTGGCAACCAGGTTCAGTCTGAGTGTAACTTCCACCTGGTATTTGCCGACTTTCTGGTTTTCACCCTGACAACTGTATTTGCCGCTGTAATTCACACCGCTAAAGGCGGGCTGCGCATGGGCAATACCGTTAAAACATACGAAAAACAGGCATGCAAAAATGAGTTGTATCATGAGCGTTCTTGAAAAATGAGTTGTAATCATTCGAAGGGCGAATTGTATCGCGAGATCGTGGCTCGAACCATTTGTTTTTCAACATTTTTTTGTGTTGCGCAAAGAGCTGGATTATGATGTGCGCTTGCCAGAATCAAGAACCATAAAATTTTTAATTTTCTTGGATATTTAACCCGGATTTCCCGTCATTTCTCGATGGACTTTTCATGCCCCGCCAAAAGCTTTGGTTGTTCAGTTGTTTAAATCTCGCTCTCCTGTTCACGCTTTCACTCTGGCTCTGGTCGCAAAATCAGCCGGTTGAATTAGCCAGGCCGGCAGTTTCTGAAACCCAGAAGCTGCAATGTGCTTCTTATGCACCCTACTACACCAAGGGCCAGAGCCCCTTCATCCAGGGCACAGTAATCAGTCCTGAGCAAATCGAACACGATCTGGCTTTGCTGGCAGATCACTTTGACTGTGTCCGCACCTATTCGGTAGGGCAAGGCCTGGATCATGTGCCGGAAGCTGCGAGCAAACTGGGCATGGAAGTCATCCTCGGTGTGTGGATAGGATGGACGGATGCCGACAACAACCGTGAGTTGACGCTCGGGCTGAAACTCGCCAACCAGTACCCGGAAATCATCCGGGCCGTGGTCGTCGGCAATGAGGTACTGCTACGCCAGGAACAGACGCCGGCAATGATGCGTGCCTACCTCAAGCGCGCCAAGGAGGGCACCAGCGTACCCATCACTTACGCCGATGTCTGGGAATTCTGGATAAAGAATAAATCAATGGAGGATTCCGTCGATTTCGTCACAGCCCATGTGCTGCCCTACTGGGAGGATGAACCGCAATCAATCGAAGCGGCGATTCCGCATGCCAATAACGTTATGAATACGCTGGCTGCGACTTTCAGCAAACCCATACTGATAGGTGAAACAGGCTGGCCGAGCGAGGGTCGGCACCGAAATGCATCGGCTCCCAGCCTGGTTAACCAGGCGCGCTATGTGCGTGAGTTTTTGCAGATTGCGCAGGAAAGACAATGGAATTACAACCTGATAGAAGCCTTCGACCAGCCCTGGAAACGCATGCTTGAAGGCACGGTGGGCGGCCATTGGGGGCTGTACGACAGCCAGCTCAATGCCAAATTCTCACTGACGGAGCCGGTCGCAGAGAGAAACGATGCTTGGTCACTCTATCTGAGCGGCCTGTCCGGCATGCTGATTTTCAGTCTGCTTGCCCTGCTCAGTAAACCTGCAAGCACCAATACAGCCAAAAGCCTGCTGGCATTCGCCCCATTAGGCGCGATTGCCGGGGCAATCGCCTATCTGCAGCTCGGCTACCTGATAACCGCCTGCAGAGACATTTACGAATGGCTAGCGCTGGGTGGATTTGCCCTGGCAGGCTGGATAGGTGTACTGGCTCTGCCCGCATGGCTGTTGTCAGCTAACGCTACCGCAAAGAAATGGATGCGTACCAGCCTCTGGCTACTCGCCATTGCAGTGCTGGCTGGCGGCCTGTTATTGCTGCTGGATGGCAGGTATCGCGACTTTCCCATCAGTTTGCTCGTGTTGCCCGCCCTGCAATTCGGGTTGGTTTTAATAGTGGCAGGGTATCGTATTGAGCGTTTGTCAAAACACTATATGCAAATACTGGCTGTTGCCATTCTGGCCAATATTGCTCTACTGTTTACCGAGCCCCTGAACATGCACGCCTGGACCTGGCTGGCTTTAAACTGTTTGCTGCTGTCAGCCGGCTTCCATAAAAACCACACATCAAGCACACTGAACCAGAACCCATGATTGTTGCCATTAAACGTTACGCCACCCCGCTGATTTTTGCACTTGCCATTGCGGCGATCCATGCCGGCGCATGGTTTGTGATCAACCGCGCCCTGCCGTTGATCGATGCACCTCCTATCGTACGCGGCTTTGCCTACAGCGGATTTCAGGTCGGTCAAAGTCCGCTGAACAACACTTTCCCGACGACTGACCAGCTCATTCGCGATTTGCGCATCCTGGACACCTATACCGACCGCATCAGAACCTATGGTGCAGTCGAAAACCCGGAAATCGTAGCACTTGCCGGTGTAGTAGGTTTAAAGGTCACTGCGGGGGCATGGTTGAGCTCGGATACCGTGAACAATGAACGCGAGTTGAAAACTCTACTGGCAAAGTCGGAGCTCTATCCGAACATAGACCGCCTGATTATCGGCAACGAAGTCCTGCTGCGCGGCGACTTGACCACCGAAGAACTGATTGCCTACCTGGATCAGGCAAAGGCACAAACATCGCGTCCCATTTCGACCGCAGAGCCCTGGCATGTCTGGCTCAAGAATCCGAAACTGGTCAAGCATGTGGATTTCATTGCAGTGCATCTGCTGCCCTATCACGAGGGTGTGCCGGTTGAAGAGGCTGTTGATTATTCGATTCAGCGCTACAACGAGCTGATGGAAGCCTTCCCACGCAAAAAGATTGTCATTACCGAAGTGGGCTGGCCCAGCCGCGGTCCGGCGATAGGTGCCTCCGTTGCATCACAGGTGAATCAGGCAAGATTCGTCCGGGAGTTCCTGGCAAAGACCGCCTACAAAAATTACGACTACTACCTGATGGAAGCCATCGACCAGCCCTGGAAAGTCAATATTGAAGGCTGGGCAGGTCCTTACTGGGGCATGCTGGACGGCGAACGCAAGCCTAAATACTCGTTGGCTGGCGCCATCCCCCGGGATGACCGCTGGATCGGCAAGGCGATCTGGGCCACTGCCCTGGCATTCCTGCCGATCATCTTCATCGCCTACCGTTTCCGCCACTGGCGGCTGGGTGGCCGCATCTCGATGGCAGTGTTGATGCAGGCCTGCGTCACTACACTGGTCATTGCCTGGAATCTGCCCGGAGACTATTACTACACTCTGAGGGACTTTGTGATCCTGACTGGCCTCATCATCGCCATGCTGATGACTTCAGCCGTGCTGATGATTTACGGTATCGAGTTCAGCGAAGTCATGTTCAAGGGTGGCTGGCGTCGCTTCTACAAACGAGCCGAACCTCTGCCCTCAGCACAGCAAAAGTTTGTCTCTGTGCATCTGGCCTGTTACAACGAGCCCCCTGCCATGGTGATTGCCACCATCGAAAGCCTCGCCAGGCTCGAATACGTCCATTTCGAGGTAATCGTGGTGGATAACAACACCAGAGACGAAGCTCTTTGGAAACCGGTGCAAGCTTATATGGCCAGTCTGCCGGACAACTTCAGGTTCTTCCATCTGCCGAAATGGCCTGGCTTCAAGGCTGGTGCCCTTAACTTCGCGCTTGAACAGACTGACCCGCGGGCCGAGGTTATCGGCGTGGTGGATGCTGACTATGTGGTTACGCCAGACTGGCTGGCAGCGCTGGTGCCGCATTTTGCCGAAGCCAATGTCGCTGTCGTACAGGCCCCGCAAGCACATCGCGAATGGGAGAACAGCTTCTTCCGCCACATGTGTAACTGGGAATTTGAAGGCTTTTTCCGTATCGGCATGCATCACCGCCATGAGCGCAATGCACTGATTCAACACGGTACCATGACTCTGGTGCGAAACAAGGCGCTGAGGGATGCCGGCGGCTGGTCCGAGTGGTGCATCTGTGAGGATACCGAGCTTGGCCTGCGCCTGCTGGAAGGCGGCTATGAACTGCGCTACATCGATGAAACATTCGGACGCGGCTTGACGCCAACCAACTACAAGGCGCTGAAATCCCAGCGCTTCCGCTGGGCGTTCGGTGCGATGCAGATCCTGAAACACCATTTACCCAAACTGCTGGGTAAATCGACACTGACCTTCGGTCAGCGTTATCACTTTCTGACCGGCTGGTTCGGCTGGTTGGGAGATGCCCTGCAGTTGTTCTTCACAATAGGCTCCATAGGCTGGACAGTCGCCATGCTGGCATTCCCGAAATCCTTTAGCCTGCCGGTTTCCATCATGCTGATGCCTGTTCTCTGCTTCCTTATCATCAAGGCAGCGATGGGTCCTATCCTCTATCGCAAAACCATGAATTGCGGCTGGAAAGATATTATTGGCGCATCTGTTGCCAGTCTGGGGCTTTCACATGCAATCGCCAAAGGCATTATCATGGGCATCGTCAAAAAAGACGGCATATTCAAGCCGACTGCCAAAGGCAAGGTTGCCGGCAGCAAGCTGACTATTTTCGAACCAGTGCATGAAGAAATGCTGCTGCTGATTGCCTTGATATTTTCCGCAGCAGCGATGCTGGTAACCCGCGGCGTCGAGAATCTGGATGCACAGCTATGGGTAGCGATGCTCAGCTTGCAATCCCTGCCTTACATCAGCGCAGTTGCATCACAGCTGATTGCACAGATGCCGGATAAGACGACTACAGAACCATCAGATCAGACTAGAGTAACCGGACCTTACAAAACCTGATGACTGAAAATACAAACAATTTGGAAACAAACAGCGCTGTTTACAAGACCCTGCTCGAGTCGACCAAGGCCATTCCATGGCAAATTGACTGGAACACCCTGAAATTCACTTATATTGGGCCGCAAATAGAAAAGCTGCTGGGCTGGTCGCCCGCCAGCTGGGTCAGTGTGGATGACTGGGCAGCCAGAATGCACCCGGATGACCGTGAATGGGTGGTGAATTACTGCGTCTGCCAGTCACAGGCCGGTGCCGACCATGAGGCAGACTATCGCGCCCTGACCAGCAAGGGCGAATATGTCTGGATCCGCGATGTGGTGCATGTTGTGCGGAATGCACAAGGCGAGGTGCAGTCACTGATTGGCTTCATGTTTGATATCAGTGAACGCAAAAAAGCCGAGCATCAGTTACTCAGTCTGCAAAAAGAGCTGGAAGCGCTTTCATACAAGGACAGCCTGACCGGCGTTGCCAACCGGCGCATGTTCGATGCTGTCATGGAAAAGGAATGGTCTAATGCAAAGCGCAGTCAGCAAGCGCTATCACTGATTCTGCTGGATATCGACTATTTCAAACAGTACAACGATGAATACGGCCATATTCAAGGGGATGACTGTCTTAAACGGGTAGCAAAAACGTTAAGCACTGTGGCATCCCGTCCACGCGACTTCTTTGCACGCTTTGGCGGTGAGGAATTCGTCATTGTGCTGCCAGAAACCGATGAGAAATCTGCCGGAATAATCGCTGAACGCTGTCGCGAAGGAATTCTGCAGGAAGATATCCCACATGAGAAGTCTATGGTTGGCCCCGTGCTAACCGTCAGCATGGGTGTTGGCTCTGTCATTCCATCCCGGCATCAGCAGGCTGTCGCCTTTATAGAACTGGTAGACAGCCGGCTATATCTGGCCAAGCAGCAAGGCCGCAACCGTATCGTCTGCAACAGCTGACGGCAGCATCCTGATGTTCGTAACTCAGGATAGCCAGGCAGCGCCTATGACGCCAGCATGATCACCACTGCTGGAGATACTGACCACCACCTTGTCACGCAACACCGGTATCAGATCCTGATTCAGGCGCTGATGGAACATTGCTGCCATCAGCGGCCAGGCATGGCTCATACCGCCACCAATGACAACTTGCTTGATATCCAGCACTTTCAGGATATGCGCCAGTGCCTGCGCCAGTGTGTTGGCGGCCAGATGATAGGCATCGATGGCTGCCTGATCGCCTGCTTCTGCGAGTCCGGCAACTGAAAAGGCATCCAGTTTATTACCAGTGCTGGCTTCATAACTGATACTGACACCACTGGCAGAAGCATATTGCTCCATGCAGCCATGATTGCCGCAGCCACAAAGCCGTCCGCCCGGCTCAACTATCATGTGCCCGATTTCCATGGCAAAGCCATGTTGACCAGCAAACGGTTGACGATCGACAACCAGACCGCCGCCAACACCCGTACCCAAACCGACATAGATCAAACTGTCTGCTGCTTGCGCATGCAGCTTATATTCGCCGTAGGCCGCAACCAATGCATCATTTTCAACGATGACCCGTCGCTTGATCAGACGGGATACATCGCCGGCGAGATCGACATTGCGCAGACCTGGCAGATTGGGTGATTGCAACACCGTGCCCTGCTCCGGATCAATGAAACCAGGAAAACCAATACCCACCGAGATCACCGCCGGAAACCGCTGCAGCATTTCCTGCAAGGCCTCTGCCGTAATCTCGGTGATGTGCTGCCAAGCCACATCAGACGGGTTGGAATGGCAAATCTCTGAAAAATTAGCGGCGTGGCGATACTCGTCAACGATTTTCAAACCATCAACTACCGCCACCCGCAGATTGGTACCGCCGACATCAACGCCGATACGCAGGCTCATTAGCGGGCTCCTTCAGAACTGTCAGCATAGTCAAGCATTCAATCCGTATCGATGACTGTCGGCGCCACTCGAAGTGCGATTTCCAGATCTTCAGTCAATGCATCGGACGGCCATTCCATTACGATAGTCACCGCCTGCATGATTTTCTCGAAACCGGCTTCCGACTGCGACACGCTGAAATGCGGATAACTGGCAAAAGCGCAGGCCAGGTTACTGTGGAGGTAAACAGAACCACCCAGCACGTCATCTTCCAGCAAAATTTCTTTCATGCCGGAAAAACCCAAAGGCTGGCCAAAGCCGCATGGGGTGTTCTCTCCGACACAGAAACGGCCGGCAGGTCCATCACAGCTTGGCATAGCCATGTTGATCTCGACCTTGAATGAACCTCGAGGCAGCTTGCTGAACTTGTACTGCACCAGCAAAGTATCCTTGTTCAGTGTCATTTTCTTGCCGATCTTGCCGCCGTTAAAACTGGCACAAAAATCCAGTGAAGTTTTTGCTGAAGTCGGTCGACGGTAAACAATCGGCTTCTCGCCCACCGCTTCATCCTTCCAGAAATCGAGGAACATACTCTTGCGATAGGCATCGACCGCCAGATCTGCCTCGGTGATTTCATGCTTGGAGCCCATGCGTTCATGCGGATTTGAAATGCCACCCCCGCCAGCCTGATGATCCGGCTGGGCATGCACCTTGCGGTGATAGTGCTCAGCCTGTCTGGTCAGTGTGTCACCGAAGTTATGCCGCAAAAGATAGGAATCAAATTCACAAATCGAACCGCTGCCATCCAATCGAGCAACTACCTGCAACTGTCCGTTCTGCAAAAAGGCCTCATCAAAACCATCCATGTCCAGGTCCTGCAAAAGCTTGTATGGCCGCTCAGTCACGGTATCCAGCATGGCTTCCAGATGCAGTATGGCATTGTAAATGGCACGGCGCAGATGTGGCAGGTAGAGACCGCCAAACAGCCCGTGCCAATAGGCATCATTGGCCTGGCATTCATAAAGCGCAGCATGCATTTCCGCAGTCTGTTTGTTATCTGGCAAGCCATGGAAACGCTCGGAAAGCTTGAGCATGCGTTTATGCATCCAGTTCGATTCCGGGTAACGCATGAAGAAATTGCGCCAGATACCGCCGCGAACATAGGGTTTGGTCACTTCATAACGGTTATTGTGCTTTTCCTGCTGCACCAGATCGGCATAATGATGCGCGGCCGGAACCGGCAAGGTCCATTCATTCATCTCGATGTAGGAAGCGGTAGGCAGATAGACTACGCCTTTGGTTTTGGCCATGGCATGGTAATCGCTGTAACGCATGGGCTTGATGATTTCCGAATGCAGCACGCCCTCAATGAAGTTGCGCAGCCAGCCGCGCTCATAGACCCATTCGTAAGTTTCAGGCCAGATACCGAATTTCTCGATATCGTCAAAGTAAATAGCCGCCGCCTGTTTGCTATCGTCAGCCAGACTTTCCAGGTAGCCGACCACCTCTTCCGCTGGTGAAAAAGGCAGGCGATAGCGCAAGGCTTCCGAAATGGGGAACAGGTCGATTCGGTGCCCGTCTTCCTCGGTGGAGAAAAAGCCGCCGAGCACATCCTGATCCTTGCCGGTACACATGAAATGATAGTCATCTACCGTCACATAGCGAATGCCGGCCTGCGACAACGCGGGAACCACTGTCGACTCCCAGACACGCTCGGTGAGCCAGGCGCCATGAGGGGTCTCACCCAGTTCTTTATGCAGACAGGCAGACAGGCGTTTGATCTGCCCTACCCGGTCTGCGGATGGAATTGCCGCCAGCACCGGTTCAGTAAACCCCGCCCCGAACAACTCTGCTTGCTCACGTGCCACCATCTCCTTCAGCAAGGTCATATCCTCAGGATAATGCTTCAGCATGTATTCAAGCAGCCAGCCGCTGATATGAATGGCAAAACGAAAATCCGGATACTGGTGCAGCACTCGCAAGAACGGTCCATAGCAACGTACATGGGCATCGTCCAACACAGATTCAAAATTACCGACTGGTTGGTGGGCATGCACCCCTAACAGCAAAGCGACTGATTTAGCCAAGTCTCTGCTCCTCGCAGAATGTTGATGAAATTATTTGAGCCCTTGAAGTCAGGCCTCTTGCCCGCGTCGCATGGTACCGCCAACGTCCGGATCACCACTGCCGATACTGATGGGTTTGCTCAAGACACTGGGTATCGGCAGTTTGAGCAGGTGATAAAGATTACTCAGATCGCGCCGGTAGAGTCCGTCAAAACTGTCTACACTCATGGCCGAGTTGTAATCCCCAAACCACCAGAACCAGTCAGAACCCTCACAGATCGCCAACTGGCGCTCGCAGGCAGCCTTCTCTTCAGCTGTGAGTTGATTCGACAGCATGACTTTGTCGTAGTCTTTCTTGGCATTACATAGCAGATCCCAGCCAAAGTTTTTCTCAGGCGAGCCGATCCAGGTACTGAAACTGCCGTAAACCCAGCTTCCTGCTGCCACTGCTGGCAAATCTGCCATGTTGACCGACTTGTCCTTGCACTTCTCCAGGATATCGCTGAAGGTAGTCATCTCAATACAGGGATGCTCAGACAAAGCCTGATAAAGCTCACTCAGGAAGTAATAGCCATTGTACGGATAGTATTCCCAGGCATTTTCACCATCTAAAATCACACTGACCACCCGATGCTCATGTGCAGGCGTTGTCTCCTGAATGTGCTCAAGCGTGCCGATGAAATCTCTCACAGCATCATTTGAATGCAGTTTGGAATACTCAAAGCCTATCTTGTCCGAGAGCAGGTCATCTCGGAAAAAGCAGGTAATGTCGCGCATGCCATCCGTGATGCGGTACGGCTTGTATAGATATTCAGCGCGTGGCGGCAGATCTGAAGTCTCAAATGATTTGTAGAGACTGTTGGTCAACACACCTTCGCCTGTTGCCGCCCATTTCACCCCGTGTTCCGCCAGCAGGGAGAGTGCAGAATGTGAAACGCCGCCTTCTGCGGGCCACATACCTGTCGGTTTTTCACCAAATCTTCTGGCATGTGAGGCCTGTGCCTGCAGGATATGTGCCTCCGCACGTGCCTTGCCACCGGGATACAGGCTGTTGCGGGGCAAGGGTGCATAAGGCATGGCATCGCGTGTAGACCTGAAATCGAGCAGCAAGGGCAGCATCGGGTGGTAATGCGGCGTCGATGAAATCTCGATCTGGCGGTTTTTTTGCAGTTTTTTGTAACGTGGGATCAGTCCTGTTATCAGTTCGCCAATCAACTCGAACAACTTGAGGCGATCATCCAGGCTGAACTGGAAACCTTTGGTCATCAGGCTTTGAATCAGCTTGTTTTCACGACGAATGCTCTCGCCAGTCCAGGCCAGGTGATACCAGACGAGCAGATCGGCCTTGTACTGGGCGGAAAGATAATTAAATGGCATCGCGCTCTCTGATTCCAGCGTCTTGAAGATATTGTAAAGCCGCTGATAATGCGCAAACGGTGACAGCATCTTCTCATGGTGACTCTTGAAACAGCTTTGAATGATCAACTCACAGCGATCATCAGACAGATTGTTCAGATCCTTTTCTGCGAGTAATGCCAGCAGCGGGTCGCGTATCTGGCCAGTCTTGAACTGCTCTGCATAATCCTCGAGTTGATCGAGCAGCACCGGCACAAAATTGAAAGTTACCCGTGCTGCGGGATTAACCTCCAGATGGTAAGCCATGTCGGTGTAATCCTTGATCGCATGGAGGTAAGTCCAGGGCAGGACATATTCCCCAGTGATAGTGTCGCGATAATCCGGCTGATGCATGTGCCAGTAAAGGTTGAGGTAAAGCTTGGATGACGCTGGCATTGGTAAAACCTTTATTTCGAAAAGTAAATCATTTGATGTGCCGCACAAAACGGCACATTTTTACATTAGCGTGCGTAATGTATTCCTTGTCCCAACATCTCCGATGTCACCAGGGTGATGCCGTTAGGCGACACATGGAAGCGCTTCCGGTCTTCATCGGGATTGATGCCAACCTGCATGCCTTCAGGTATTCTGGTGTCCTTGTCGACAATAACGTTCTTCAGCACCGCGTTACGCCCGACTTCGACCTTGGGCAGCAATACCGCACCCTTGATTTGGCAATAGCTGTGCACTCGCACACCTGAAAACAGCACCGAACTGTTCACCATCGAACCGCTGATCAGACATCCGCCTGAAACCAGTGAGTCGGTAGCGCCGCCGCATCGGCCCTTGTCGTTGAACACGAACTTGCACGGGGGCAATTGTTCCTGGTATGTCCAGATCGGCCAGGTGTGATCATAGAGGTTCAACTCCGGCACCACTTTGGTCAGCTCCATATTGGCTTCCCAGTATGCATCTATCGTACCAACATCGCGCCAATAATAATTGCCATTGGCCGCACCTACGCAGCTGTCAGTGAATCTGTGGGCGCAGACCCGATATTTCTTGATCAGGTAAGGGATGATGTCGTGCCCGAAATCGTGTGTTGAATTGCGGTCATCGGCATCACGAATCAGCTGCTCATACAGAAATGAAGCATTGAATACATAGATGCCCATGCTGGCGAAGGCTTGGGTCGGGTCATCCGGTAAAGAATCGGGGTTGGGTGATTTTTCCTGAAAATCGATCACACGCGAATCCTCATCGACCTTGAGCACACCGAAGGCCTTGGCCTCTTCAATCGGTACATTGATGCAGGCGATGGTCATATCGGCTTTGTTACGCACATGATCGGCCAGCATCTGGCCGTAATCCATCTTGTAGATATGGTCACCGGCCAGTATCAAGACATATTCCGGCGTCATCATGCGCAGAATATCCAGGTTCTGGAACACGGCATCAGCAGTGCCTTTATACCACTCTTCTTCTATACGCTGTTGCGCTGGCAGCAGTTCCACAAACTCATTGAACTCGCCACGAAGGAAACCCCAGCCGCGTTGAATATGCTGAATCAGACTATGCGATTTGTACTGGGTGACGACGCCAACTCGCCGGATGCCGGAATTGATGCAATTGGAGAGAGGGAAATCAATAATGCGGAACTTACCACCAAAAGGCACAGCAGGCTTGGCCCGCCAGTTGGTGAGGTCTTTTAATCTGCTGCCGCGGCCACCAGCAAGAATAAGTGCCACCGTGTTTTTTGTTAACGCACTTATGAAACGAGAAGAAGTTAAATCATGCTGCATTTTGAGCTCTCCTGATTTATAGTTTGGCATAGCTGAATGCGATACAAGTAGTAGTATCAGGCTGTCCCGCCTTTTATCTCCTGTCTTGAAACCATTATAGGCACGATATTTAGCCGGAATCTAGTAGAATCAGGCGGTATTCCAAAATTTAGTTTTGAAGAGAAAAATCTTGCCCAAGCTCAAACAGGATATTCAGCAGCAACTTATTCTTGATGCGAAACATCATGACCCATTCGCTTATCTGGGGCTGCATGATGCTCCAAAGACTGGATCTGCCAGACAAATCTATCGAGCGTTCCTGCCTTACGCAGAGCGCGTCTGGCTTAAAACCGCACAGGGCTGGGACCCACTTGTCCGCACACATGCCGGCGGCCTGTTCGAATGGCATGGCGAAGGGCTGGTTCGCCCTTGCCTGCTACGCGTCGAATCCGGTGGTAGCAGCCACGAGCAGCACGACCCCTACTCATTCCCATCCAGTCTGACCAGCGATGAAGTTTACCTGTTCAGCCAGGGCCGCTTGCTACAGGCGCACCAGACTCTTGGGGCGCACCTGATCGAGCAGCAAGGCATCAACGGGGTACGTTTTGCGGTATGGGCACCCAATGCAGAACGCGTCAGTGTGGTCGGTAATTTCAACCAGTGGGACGGCCGTGTGCATCCGATGCGCGTCCACGGCTCCAGCGGCGTCTGGGAAATCTTCATTCCCAGTCTCGGTATCGGTGAACTCTACAAGTTCGAGATTCGTAACCGCAATACCGGTAACATCCACATCAAAACCGACCCTTATGGCTTCAGCTTCGAACAAAGGCCCGGCACTGCAGCCAAAGTCACCTCCCTCACGCATCACCGCTGGCAGGATAAGGAATGGATGCAGAAACGGGCAACTGCTGACTGGCTGCATGCACCGTTCAATTTCTACGAGGTACACCTGGGCTCATGGAAACGCAACGAACAAGGCTATTTCCTCAATTACCGCGAACTTGCCGCAGACCTGATTCCCTACGTCCAGGAAATGGGCTATACGCATATCGAACTGCTACCCGTATCCGAGCATCCGCTCAATGAATCCTGGGGATACCAGACCACCGGCTATTTCGGTGTCACCAACCGGTTCGGCACGCCGGACGATCTGCGCTTTTTGATTGACGCCTGTCACCAGGCTGACATTGGCGTCATTCTGGACTGGGTGCCGGGCCATTTCCCCAAGGATGACTGGGCGCTGGCCAGATTTGATGGCACGGCCCTTTATGAACACGAAGATCCACGCCTGGGCGAGCATCAGGAATGGGGCACCTATGTCTTCAATTACGGCCGCAATGAAGTACGCAACTTCCTGCTGGCCAACGCCAATTACTGGCTCAATGAATTTCATATAGACGGCCTGCGCGTTGACGCCGTTGCCTCCATGATCTATCTGGACTATGCCCGCAAGCACGGCGAATGGTTGCCCAACCAGTATGGCGGACGGGAAAACCTGGATGCCATCGAGTTCATGAAGCAGCTGAACGTCATGGTGCATGAGGACTTCCCCGGAGCGCTTACCATCGCTGAAGAATCAACCGCCTGGCCGATGATTTCAAGACCGGTATACCTGGGTGGTCTGGGCTTCTCGATGAAATGGAACATGGGCTGGATGAACGACACACTGAGTTATATCGCAGAAGATCCGGTACATCGTCGTTACCATCACGACAAGCTGACTTTCGGCCAACTCTATGCCTACAGCGAAAATTTCGTACTGCCCTTCTCACATGATGAAGTAGTGCATGGCAAGCGTTCTCTGCTGGACAAGATGCCGGGCGACACTTGGCAGAAGTTCGCCAATCTGCGTCTGCTCTTGACTTACCAGATGACCACGCCGGGCAAGAAACTCAACTTCATGGGCAATGAGTTCGGCCAGGGCCGGGAATGGAACGTCAACGCCAGCCTGGACTGGCATCTGCTCAGTACCCATTGGCATAAAGGCATACAGCTTACCGCCAAGGACCTGAACCATTTATATCGCAATGAGCAATCGCTGAACGAGCTCGATTTTGAGCCTCAGGGCTTTGAATGGATCGATTGTTACGACTCCGACCAGTCAGTCATCAGCTATGCACGCCGGGCAAGCGATGGCAGCTTTGTCCTGGTGATACTGAATTTCACCCCGGTCATGCGCCAGTCCTATCGACTGGGCGTGCCATCCGCTGGGCACTACGCAGAACTGTTCAACAGTGACGCAGCCTGCTATGGCGGCAGCAATCAGGGTAACGGTGCCGGAGTCAATTCGGAGCCGACTCCATGGATGTCACATGCACAATCGATTGTCGTGACATTACCGCCTTTAGCTGGGGTGATATTTAAGTTAAAATGAAGGGCTATCAGATACCGCTCAGTAATAAAACCAATTAAACAACCACACACTAAATGACAAACCCTACCAATTTTCCAGTCTGGCAAGCTCTGGCTGAGCATCAGAAAGAAATCTTCCCGCTGCATATGCGGGATTTGTTTGAAAAAGAACCGGATCGCTTCCAGAAATATTCCCTGCGGTTCGACGACATGCTGTTCGACTATTCAAAGAACCGCATTACCGACAAAACTCTGTCTCTGCTGTTCCAACTCGCGCGCGACATGAATCTGGAAAGCATGCGCGAAAAGATGTTCACCGGTGAAAAAATCAATTTCTCCGAAGGTCGCGCCGTTTTGCACACGGCACTACGCAACCGCAGCAACACGCCAGTCTATGTCGATGGCAAGGATGTCATGCCCGATGTCAACCGCGTGCTGGCTCAGATGCGCGACTTCAGCGAACGTGTACATAACGGCAGCTGGAAGGGGTTTACCGGCAAGAAAATTACCGACGTGGTGAATATCGGCATTGGTGGTTCCGACCTCGGCCCGCTGATGGCCTGCAATGCGCTCAAGCCCTATGCGCTGCCAGGCATCAATGTACACTTCGTAGCCAACATCGATGGCGCACACCTGGCCCGGACACTGGAGGTCTGCAATCCTGAAACGACACTGTTCATCGTCGCCTCCAAAACCTTCACCACACAGGAAACCATGACCAATGCGCGCTCAGCGCGTGCCTGGTTCCTGCAACGTGCCAGCGAGCCTGAAGATGTCTCCATGCACTTCGTAGCGCTGTCCACCAATGCCAAAGCTGTGAAGGACTTTGGTATCGACACTGACAACATGTTCGAGTTCTGGGACTGGGTCGGTGGTCGTTATTCACTCTGGTCTGCCATCGGTCTGTCCATTGCCCTCTATATCGGCATGGACAACTTTGAAGAGATGCTGACTGGTGGTCATGAGATGGACCAGCATTTCCGCACCACTCCGCTGGAGCAGAACATGCCGGTCATCATGGGTCTGATCGGTGTCTGGTATAACAATTTCTTCAATACCGAAACACATGCTATCCTGCCATACGACCAGGGCCTGTCACGCTTCACGGCTTACCTGCAGCAGGCAGACATGGAAAGTAACGGCAAGTTTGTTGACCGTGAAGGCAAGAAGATCAACTACAGCAGCGGCCCCATTATCTGGGGTGAAGCCGGCACCAACGGACAACATGCTTTTTATCAACTGATCCACCAGGGCAACAAGCTGATCCCTTGCGACTTTCTGATGCCGGTCAAGAGCCATTATGCTGTCGGCAACAACGGTGACGAGCATCACAAGATCCTGCTGGCCAACATGCTGGCGCAAACCAAGGCGCTGATGCAAGGCAAGACCCCGCTGGAAGTCAAGCGTGAGATGGAAGCCATGGGCATGAGTGACGAAGAGATTCGTACCGTGTTGCCGCATCGTGTCTTCGGCGGCAACCGTCCGACCAACAGCATCCTGTTCGAAAAATTGACACCAAGAACACTGGGGAGGCTGATTGCCCTGTACGAGCATAAAGTCTTTGTACAAGGCATCATCTGGCACATCAACTCTTTTGACCAGTGGGGTGTTGAGTTCGGCAAACAGCTGGCACAGGGTATCCTGCCGCAACTGCTGGCAGGCGCCCAGGCAACCGACCTGGATTGCTCAACCAACGGACTGATCAATTACACCCATTCCCAATAATTCACTTGGCATAGCAGCAATAAAAAACCCCGATTGTGAAAGCAATCGGGGTTTTTTTACTTAATGCTTGCGACTTATTGCATACGCAGGTTGCCCATGGAAATGTGATTAGCCATGGTGGCACCCAAACGCTTGGCAAAGCGTGAGACAAAGTCTTCTCTCACAGTGAAATCAACAATCCTTTCCTGCTTGATCACTTCACGAGCCACATATTCAGAGCTGCCCAAGGCGTCCGCCAGGCCCATTTTGATGCTGGTCTCACCCGTCCAGAAAAGGCCGCTGAAAGTTTCCGAAGTCTCCTTCAGGCGGTCACCGCGACCTTCGCGCACAACATCGATGAACTGTTGATGCACTTCATCCAGCATGCTCTGCGCAAATTTCTGGTGCAACTCATTAGGCGGTGAAAAAGGATCCAGAATCGCCTTGTTTTCGCCTGCCGTCATCAGCCTGCGCTCCACACCGAGTTTTTCCATCGCCCCGGTGAAGCCAAAGCCATCCATCAGCACACCGATGGAGCCGACGATACTGGCCTTATCCACATAGATCTTGTCTGCCGCCGCCGCGATGTAATAGCCGCCGGAGGCACAAACATCCTCAACCACGGCATAAACCGGCACGTCAGGATGCAGCCCGCGCAAGCGCTTGATCTCGTCATTAATCAGCCCGGACTGCACAGGGCTGCCGCCAGGGCTGTTGATGCGCAGTATGAGGCCCTTGGTGCCTTTGCTCTCAAATGCGGCCTGCAGACTGGAAATGACCGCATCAGCACTCACCTCCTCACCACTGCCAATCACTCCCTGAATATCGATCAGTGCCGTATGGTCAAGCTTGGCCACACCGCCCTTGCCTACCCAGCCCAATCCGACAAACAACAGTATGAACAGATAAATAAAAGCCAGTGACTTGAAAAAGATTCCCCACCGGCGTGCGCGGCGTTGTTCATTGATTGCCGAAAAAGCCAGCTTTTCTATGGTCTTGCGTTCCCAATCCGGGTCGTTCTGCTGAAGTTCAGCCATGTTAATTGTTTCCTTCTATTTCAGAGCTTTAAGCGATACCATCAAGTTGAATCACGATTTCACCGTTACATTCCTGCACGGCAATTTTTTGCAGAGCTCGGTCCTTGCAAGGCCCCATCACACAGTGACCAGTTTCTGGCTGATAGTGAGCGCCATGTGTCGCACATATCAGGTAATCGCTGGTGATATTGAAAAAATCACCCTCATTCCAGTCCAGTTCCACAGGCATGTGGGCACATCGATTGACATAGGCCTGCACTACGCCATTGTAGCGCACGACAAAGCCGGTGGTATGCTTTCCGAGCTCCGGTAACGCAAAACGCACGCCGTGCTTACGTTCTTGCACATCTTCGCTGCGACAGATGACTCGTGTGAGATCAGGCATGCTTGCGCAACCAAAGATCCAGCGTATCGAACTGATCAAAACAGGCAAGTGGTTGGTGTTTCTTCAATTCCGACTCCGGATGCGCGCCATAAGTCACCGCAAGGCTGGACACGCCGGCATTGCTTGCCATCTGTAAATCATAACTGGTATCGCCGATCATTAGTGTACGTTCACGCTCGGCGCCCAGCTCATCCATCAACTCATGCAGCATCTGCGGATGCGGTTTGGAAAAACACTCATCCACGCAACGCGTCGCATGCATGAAACCGGCAAGCCCCGTTCTCGCCAGTGATTTATTAAGGCCGTTGCGCCCCTTGCCAGTGGCTACCGCCAACATGAAGCCGGCCTCGCTCAGATATTCCATGGCCGCCATCACCCCTGCAAATAAAGGCGTCTCTTCATCACGCGCATAATAATGATAGCGATAACGTGCGATCAGCTGCTGATACTGTGTGCTATCCAGATCGCCAAACAGGGCATGCACCGCCTCCGCCAGTCCCAATCCTATGATATGGCTGGCTGCCGTTGGCTCCGGCACTGGCAATCCGGCATCTGCACTGGCCTCGCGCATACAATCCACAATCATTTGAGTAGAATTGGCCAGCGTGCCATCCCAGTCAAAGACGATCAGATCATATTGCTTAGGCATGTGACCCCGCCTCCAACTGCTTGAGGAAGCGCTCCAGCTCCTGCGGCAATGCTGCAATCAGCTTGAGCTTTTCGCCGGAAACAGGATGCCTGAGACTGGTTTCTGCAGAATGCAGGAACATGCGTTTCAAGCCACGCTTCTGCATTGCCTTGTTGACGGCAAAATCGCCATACTTGTCATCGCCGGCTATCGGGAAGCCCAGGTGCACCAACTGCACACGCAGCTGATGCGTACGCCCTGTGACCAACTGCGCCTCTAGCAGGCTGAACTCACCGAAACTTTTACGCAGATAGAAAACTGTCTCCGATTGCTGGCCATCTTCTTTTACCGCGACCCTGCGCTCACCACTGGGCAGCACATATTTGTGCAGCGGCAGAATGACGCGCTTCTTTTTCTCGGTCCAATCACCATGTACCAGCATCAGATAGCGCTTGTCGGTCTGATTGTTTCTGATAGCATCGTGCAGTTGCACGAGCGCAGCCCGCTTCTTGGCCAACATCAGGATACCTGAAGTCTCGCGGTCCAGACGGTGCACAAGCTCCAGAAATTTGGCCTTGGGCCGCTCCAGCCGCAACTGCTCAATCACCCCGCGGCTGATACCGCTGCCGCCATGTACAGCAAAACCGGCTGGCTTATCGATGACCAATAATGCATCGTCTTCAAAGACAATATTCCTCTCAAATCTTGGCGCCTGACCTGGCTTGAGTTCGCTGACAGCGCGCTTCTCCGCCATGCGGACAGGCGGGATGCGCACCACATCCTCCAGTAGCAGTTTGTAGCTTGCATCGATGCGTTTGCCGTTTACGCGGACTTCGCCACTGCGCAAAATGCGATAGATGTGGCTTTTAGGGACACCTTTAAGCATTTTGGCGAGAAAATTGTCTATGCGCTGCCCTGCACTCCCCTCATCCACGGTTTGCATGGTCACGCTCAACTTATCACCCGCAAGTGGCTGACTTGATTTACTAATACTTGCTTTGCTTATATTGGTCATCTCGCCTATACTACGTTTGCATTTGAAAAAATTACGAACTAAATGCGCTGATTCTCGATTTAACTGCTCAGGCGCTTATTCGAGAATACCTTAAATGGAACAACAAACACCTTGGTTAACTCGCTCGCCAATTAAAATAAGTAGCGAATTTGTCACAAATTTATTGCGCTCTAGCCACCGCAGATGATGTTGCCAATGCAATACGCGGTAAGAGTTAGCTGGAAATATGGAATTTTAGCCGATATTGTCGGCTTAGCCGAGACACAGTTTCAAACAGAACCAACGCAAAGAGATTAACCACTTATCGTTTACGAGAAACTTCGTCAACTAATTCAATCTGTTACCTCACATTGAGGTCGGATGGTTTTCAGCGACCTCACCATGGTGAGTGTGTCCAACATCGCGGAAACAGGCCTTGAAATGGCCATGTGTTAGTCAAAAGCGCTTCTGCGTGTACAACACGTTGTGCACCGCTGCTCGTGCTAACTTGCGGCTATCCTGCATCTTATCGTCAGGCTGCCGCTTAAAATCTGAATCCTGACCTACACGTCGGGATACCAGCGATTCTCACCTGCCTTTGTAGCAGCCTCAAACGCCCGCCAAGAGCGCGGGAGTTATTCAATGAAACGCATGTTATTCAATGCGACGCAGTCGGAAGAACTACGCGTCGCCATCGTCGATGGGCAAAAACTCATCGATCTTGATATCGAAACCGCCGGCAAGGAACAATGTAAAAGCAATATCTATAAAGGTGTCATCACCCGTATAGAACCTTCTCTCGAAGCTGCATTCGTCAATTATGGCACTGACCGCCACGGCTTCCTGCCCTTCAAGGAAGTCGCCCGCAGCTACTTTCTGAACGACCCGGAGGGTGGGCGTGCCCGCATTCAGGACGTCCTGAAGGAAGGCCAGGAGCTCATCGTTCAGGTCGACAAGGACGAACGGGGCAACAAGGGCGCTGCACTCACCACCTTCATTTCGCTGGCCGGCCGCTACCTGGTGCTGATGCCGAACAACCCGCGTGGCGGTGGCGTATCCCGCCGCATCGAGGGTGAAGATCGCAACGAACTGCGCGACACCATGGCCCAAATGGAAGTACCGAACGGCATGAGCGTCATTGCGCGCACTGCCGGCATCGGCCGCAGTCTGGAAGAACTGCAATGGGATCTGAATTACCTGCTACAACTGTGGACTGCCATCGAAGGCGCGTCCACCATCCAGGCCGGTGCTTTCCTGATCTACCAAGAAGGCAGTTTGGTTATCCGTGCCATTCGCGATTACTTCCAACCCGACATTGGCGAGATTCTGATCGATACACCGGACATCCATGAGCAGGCCGTACAGTTCATGAACCACGTCATGCCCGGTAATGTGGCGCGTGTAAAGCTGTACCAGGATGAAATTCCATTGTTCTCCCGCTTCCAGATCGAACACCAGATCGAGACCGCATTCTCGCGTGAAGTACGTCTGCCTTCCGGCGGCGCCATCGTCATCGACCACACAGAGGCACTGGTTTCCATCGACGTTAACTCCGGCCGCTCTACCAAGGGCGCAGACATCGAACAGACCGCATTCAACACCAATCTGGAAGCCGCAGAAGAAGTTGCGCGTCAGCTCCGCTTGCGCGACCTGGGTGGTCTGGTAGTCATCGACTTCATCGACATGGAAAACCAGCGCAACCAACGTGAGGTGGAAAACCACCTGCGCGACGCGCTGCATTACGACCGTGCTCGTGTACAGACCGGCAAGATCTCGCGTTTTGGCCTGCTCGAATTGTCTCGCCAGCGCTTGCGCCCCAGTCTCGGCGAATCAAATCATATGCCTTGCCCGCGCTGTCATGGCACCGGCCACATTCGCGGCATAGAATCCACCGCGTTGCACATCCTGCGCATCACACAGGAAGAAGCAATGAAAGAAAACAGTGCCGTGATTCAGGTACAACTACCGGTTGAAGCAGCAACTTTCCTGCTCAACGAAAAGCGTGCAGACATTCACAAGATCGAACAGCGCATGGGCGTTGAAGTAGTGCTGATTCCGAATATCCACATGGAAACACCAAACTACACCATTACGCGTGTGCGCAATGACGATGTGTCTGATGATAACAGCCGCGCAAGCTATCAGATGGTCGAACTGCCAAGTGAAGAAGAAACCACCAGCGGCAACAAACAGGAAGCTAAACCAGTCAAGGCTGAAGCAGCAGTAAAGGGCATTACCCCTGCATCTCCCGCTCCCGCATCCAAGAGTCCTATACCCAAGATACACAAAGCACCAGGCGTGGTCGGCCGCATTCTTGGCTGGCTGGGTCTTGGCGACAAGAAAGAAAGCGACAGCGCAGAATCTTCACAACGTCGCGATGCTGGCCGTGGCAATCGTCGCAACCGCAATGGTCGCGGCGGCCGTACTGCAGAGCGTAGCGAACGTCCACAAGGCAATGGGAGTACCGAACGTGGTGCCGGTGCTGTAGCTGGCAACGGTGAACGCGCCAATCGTCAGCAACAACGCCCAACCCAGCAGGCAAACCGCAATGAGCGTACTGACCGTGTACAGGCAGAGCGTCCTCAGAACGAGCAAAAACCGGCGCTTGCCACAGCCACACCTGAAGGCAGCGAACAGCGTAGCCGTCGTAGCAGAGGCAACCGACGTGACCGTGGCCCACGTAACGAGAGTGCACAACGCGAAAACGTACAATCACAAGTTCAGGTATCTGCAGATAATGCAGAGGTCGCGGTCAGCAAAGAAGCCATGGAAATCAGCAAGCCCCCTGTAACTGCAATTGTTGCTACCAACAAGCCAGCGGTTGAAACTGCACCTGTTGAAGTGACGCTGGCGGCACAACCCGCCATTGAAGCAAAGATTGAAACTTCAAAACCTGAAGCTGCTCCAAAAACGGCGAAAGCTGCAAAAGAGCCTAAGGGCAAGCCTGCGGAAACTGCTGAAGTTGAGGCCAAGACTGTTGAAACCCAGGTCGTTGAAACCCAGGTCGTTGAAACCAAGAGCGCAGAAACCAAAGCAGAACCTGCAGAAACCGTTGCTGCAGAGAAAGCCGATAAAAAGGCACGCACCCCTCGCCGTCGCAAACCGGCGGAAGACAAGCCAGTAGACCTGGCAGCCAGTGGCCTGCAACTAGTGGAAACCAAGGGCGAAGCCATCAAGGTAGAAAAAGCGCCTGAAGCGGCAGCGAAACCAAAACCTCGCAAACCTGCAGCCTGGCAGCAAAAAGGCAGCGAGCAAACACAGGAAGAGCCCCTGGTGATTGTTCAAACCCAGAAGTAATTGTCCTTAAAGTAGTATAGACCCCAATAAAAAGCCCCGTTTTTCGGGGCTTTTTATTGGCTCGCACACAACACTTTTATAAATTTCAAAAGCTGAACTAAGCTGCAGAAAATTGAATGCATCAATTGGGGGTAACGGCTTCATGAACCCAATATCAGTCGGTAGCAGGAAAATCCCTCTAGATCTTTGCGCAGCAATCGAGCATGGGTGCAAGATAAAAGCGATAAAATTACTTCGTGAACATAGCGGTCCTGGCTTAAAACAATCCAAAGAACTGGTAGATACCTATACCAAAGATCATCCAGCCAGGTATGCGCGCGGCCAGCAAATTTCGGCCCTAGTCAACGGCAACTCACTGCCACTGTGACCATTGGCGCTGATATGAATGGCAATAATATCCAGTCGCCATTCATTAGCGGTTGGCTTGGTGCCAAACTCGAAACAAGATATTGCAGGCAGAATTAATCCGGAATCTCGGCACCATAGAACTTTACCTTGAGTTTCTTTAACTGATCCCGGTATTCAGCGGCCTTTTCAAATTCAAGATTCTTTGCGCTGTCGTGCATGGCTTTTTCCAGACGCTTCATCTCTTTCAGTATCTGCTTCTCGCTCAAAGTTTCATAATGCGCCTGATCCTGAGCCGCTTTCTGCTCGCGCTTGGCATCATCCCGGTCATAGACCCCATCAATGATGTCCTTGATACGCTTGGTGACGCCTCTCGGTACGATACCATTCTCTTCATTGAAAGCGATTTGCTTCTTGCGCCGGCGCTCGGTCTCGTCTATCGCCAGCTTCATTGAACGTGTGATGCGGTTCGCATAGAAAATCACTTTGCCATTCAGGTTACGCGCAGCACGGCCTGATGTCTGAATCAGTGAACGCTCGGAACGCAGAAAACCTTCCTTGTCCGCATCCAGTACCGCCACCAGAGAAACCTCCGGAATATCCAGGCCTTCTCGCAGCAGGTTAATGCCGACCAGCACATCAAACTCACCAAGTCGCAGGTCACGGATAATTTCTACCCGCTCCACCGTATCAATGTCGGAATGCAGGTAACGCACCTTGACGCCATGTTCGGCCAGGTAATCCGTCAAATCTTCTGCCATGCGCTTGGTCAGCGTTGTCGCGAGCACGCGCTCCTTCACATCCACCCTAAGCTTGATCTCCGACAGCAGGTCATCCACCTGCGTATCGGCAGGCTTGACGATGATTTCCGGGTCGATGAGCCCGGTTGGCCGCGCAATCATCTCCACCACCTGCTCTTGATGAGTACGCTCATACTCGGCCGGTGTGGCCGAAATGAACACACATTGACGCATGATGTGCTCAAATTCCTCGAACTTGAGTGGCCGGTTATCCAACGCCGAAGGCAGGCGAAAACCGTAATCTACCAGGTTCTCCTTGCGCGAGCGGTCACCCTTGTACATACCACCAATCTGCGGCACGGTGACATGGCTTTCATCGATGATCATCAATGCGTTCTTCGGCAGATAATCAATCAGGGTCGGCGGCGGGTCGCCCGGACTGCGGCCGGAAAGATGACGCGAGTAGTTTTCAATGCCCTTGCAAAAGCCGATTTCATTCAGCATCTCCAGATCAAAGCGTGTACGTTGCTCAATACGCTGTGCTTCAACCAGTTTCTGATTCTTGATGTAAAAGTCCACCCGATCTCTAAGCTCTGCCTTGATTTTCTCCATGGCCTTGATCGTCGTTTCACGAGGCGTCACATAATGACTGGATGGATAAACTGTGTAGCGTGGAATCTTGCTGAAAATCTGGCCGGTCAGTGGATCGAACATCGTCAGCGATTCAATTTCATCATCGAACAGCGAGATACGAATTGCGGTTTCTGAATTTTCTGCGGGGAACACATCGATCACATCTCCGCGTACGCGAAAGGTACCGCGATCAAAATCAAACTCGTTACGGTCATATTGCATGCCGGTCAGGCGGATGATGACGTCACGCTGGCTGATCTTCTCCCCCTGGGTCAGGTGCAAAACCATGCCGTGATAATCGACCGGGTCACCGATACCATAAATGGCTGAAACGGTAGCGACAATGATACTGTCTTCACGCTCCAGCAAGGCCTTGGTGGCCGAGAGTCGCATCTGCTCGATATGTTCATTGATGCTCGAATCCTTTTCGATGAACAGGTCACGCGAAGGCACATAGGCTTCAGGTTGATAATAATCGTAGTAAGAAACGAAGTATTCCACCGCATTGTTCGGAAAGAATTCGCGAAATTCGGAATATAGCTGTGCCGCCAGTGTCTTATTCGGCGCCATGACAATAGCCGGTCGGCCAATCTGCGCAATCACGTTGGCCATGGTGAAGGTCTTGCCCGAGCCAGTTACGCCGAGCAGTGTCTGGTACTTCATGCCCTGATTGATGCCACTTACCAGTTTTTCAATCGCCTGCGGCTGATCACCAGCCGGCGGGAATGGCTGATGCAGTTGGTATCTGCTATTTGGATAGGTAACGATCACATCATTGGCCTTAAATCGAAAGGCTTATTTTAACAGGGCCTGACAGGCCCCTCGCTATCTTTGCATGGCGATATGAAACGCCAGAACTTTGATTAAATTTTCCAGTCATCCCCTATGGGTTCTGACAAAATCCGTTAATCACTCTGGGGAATGACATGCATTACTTTCTAGTTTTGATAGCCGGCTTAAGCTATCTGCCGTCAGCCTATGCTTATGACCGGGAAAAACTGCTCGAATCTTTATTCTCATCCGTCATGGTCAGAGGCTATATGACAGATGGTGGCCTGGCTAATGGTTCCGGCGTTGTCGTTGGCGAAAACAAAGTGCTCACCAATTGCCATACTTTCAGGGACACAGAAAAAGTATGGGTATCGCGCGGCGAAGATACCTACAGTGTCGCTTCAGTTCAGGCCAATCGCTGGCATGACCTCTGCCTGCTGAAGACAGAGGGTCTTAATATTGACCCAGTAAAAATAGGCGCTGCCAGCAACGTGAAAAGAGGCCAGTCCGTGATTTCAATCGGACATTCCAGTGGCGTTCCCACACCACTCACTTCAAACGGCACCATCAAAGCTTTGTTTGAGATGAATGAAGGCAACATTATCCGGACCACCGCAAGGTTTACCTTGGGTGCCAGCGGTAGCGGGCTGTTTGATGACGAAGGTCGCCTGATTGGCATCAATACCTTCAAGACCGGTGGCCGCGATGCCTACTTTTACGCAGTGCCTATTGAATGGCTGGCAGAGCTCGAAACGCGGGAGGTGGAGACCAGGTTCCCCATTCAAGGCAACGCCTTCTGGGAAGGCACCATCCCTGACAGCATGCCCTACTTTTTACAGATCGCCAAGCCAGAGCTCACAGAAGACTGGAATGGGCTGGAAAAAATAGCCTCGATCTGGACCAAGGCGGAACCGGCTAACACCAACGCCTGGTACGAACTGGGTCTGGCCCAGGAAAAGCTGGGGAAAAAGGCTGAGGCGGAAAGAACCTATCGCAAATCGGTCGATCTTGATGCAATGAACACCGACTCGCTGTTCCGTATTGGCATCATCGCTTTCGAGAAAGGCGACACTGCAGAAATACACAAAATCAGCGCCGCATTGAACGGGATCGACGAGCGCATTGCTGCCGAATTCAACAAGACGGTCAGTTACCCGACAACTTATTGATTTTCTGTAACTTGCCAGTTACACAGGGTTGAATTTATGAGTAAAATTACGGTTTTTCTTGCATCTTCAATCTTTCTCAAGGATTTCGATCTTGTCGCAACCAGAACTGGTACTTTCAAAGCGCGTTCAAACCATCAAGGAATCACCTACACTGGCAGTCACTGCGCGTGCTGCCAAGCTCAAAGCTGAGGGCAGAGACATCATCGGCCTGGGTGCTGGCGAACCCGATTTTGACACTCCACAGCACATCAAAGATGCCGCAAAAAAAGCCATAGATAGCGGCTTCACAAAATATACGCCAGTGGCAGGCATTCCCGGTTTGAAAAAAGCCGTCATTGCCAAATTCAAACGCGACAATGATTTTGATTACACCGACAAGGAAATCATCGTCGGTGTGGGTGGCAAGCAATGTATCTTCAATCTGGCACTTGCGATACTGAATCCGGGCGACGAAGTCATCATACCTGCACCTTACTGGGTCTCTTACGCTGATATCGCGCTGGTTGCCGGCGCAAAAACAGTCATCATCGAATGCGATATCGATCAGGACTTCAAACTCTTGCCCGAACAACTGGAAGCCGCGATCACACCTCATACCAAGCTGTTCATGATCAACTCTCCCTCCAATCCAACCGGCTCTGTCTACACGCTGGGCGAACTTAAGGCGCTGGGTGAGGTGCTGAAGCGCCACCCGCATGTGCTCGTGGCAACCGATGACATGTATGAACACGTAAACCTCACTGGTGACAAGTTCTACAATATCCTCAATGCCACGCCAGAACTGAAGAACCGTTGCATCGTACTGAATGGGGTATCCAAGGCCTATTCCATGACTGGCTGGCGTATTGGTTATGCTGCCGGCCCAGCCTACATCATCAAGGCGATGGAAATCCTGCAATCGCAATCGACTTCCAATCCAACCTCCATCTCACAGGTCGCAGCGCAGGCTGCACTGGATGGTCCACAAGCATGCATCACACCAATGGTGGAAGCCTTTATCGAGCGTCACGAATACGTGGTCAACCGATTTAACCAGATGCCGGGGCTGAAATGCATCAAGGCCGGCGGCGCGTTCTATGCCTTCCCTGATGCACGCGTGGCAATTGCCAGCTTGTACAAGTCAGGCAAAATTACCGAGGCTACTGATATGGCGCTGTCTGAGTATCTGCTGGAAAAAGCCGGCGTAGCGGTGGTACCTGGTTCTGCATTCGGTGCCGAAGGTTATTTCCGTATCTCCTTTGCCACCTCGATGGAAAACCTGAAAGAAGCGCTGAGCCGCATCGAACAGGCACTTTCCTGAAAAGTCAGCTGATAGCTGGTAGATGCCAGCTATCAGCCATTAACACGGCAATGCCACCAGCAATGGTTTGAACTTTGCTTGTTTTTGAGTAACTTGTTTCACGGATCATTCCTTTTGTCGGAAGCGAATCATGAATAAGCTCTCGGCAGCCCAAGGAACACTGTTCGATCCGGACATCAGCAACGCAGTGCGAAATACCGGCAAAGCCATGCAGTTGCCCGCCCATCAAACCGGACGGGGTGATTGACTCAATCCGGGATTTGCCCGGGCTTCTTGGTTTATGGTCCGGTCAATCGCAAATAGCCCAGCCCAATACCCCTCATTCATCCCCACCCCCTCCAAACAAGTCTTTCAGCTTGTCCGCTGCCTGAATACCGAGACTGGTGCCGACACCGGGCCCTAATATTGCTGTACCGGCTGCAGCACCTGCCATGGCAGCTTTGGTAGGGAATACCACAGGCTTGTCAGTAGTTCCCGATATCTGCAAAGGGATTGCCGCCAGCGTCGCACTCTCCCTGATCTCGACCTTAACCTCTCCGTCGAGCTCCTTGTTTGGCTTGATTTTGACATAGCCACTCGCCTTAAGCAGGCCGGAGACGATATCAAGCTTATGTAAATGGTATTGCTTACCGTCCACATTCAGCACACCGGTTAGCGTATCAAACCTGGTTTGCCCTTCGGCACCGCCTCTGGTGCCAAGCAGTGTCGCCGCTTTTGCCAGATCAACGCCCTCCAGCACGCCATTCAGCACCTTGAACTTGAATTCCGCAGACAACTGGTCCATCAGTTTTACAGGCTCTTTTGCAGATGCTTTATAGCCGCCGTCACCACTCAACCGACCAGTTAACTGTGTGGATTTACTGATCATGCGTACCGGTTTGCTTACTTCAACGCCAGCCACATTCAATTTGCCGCTCAGCTCCCAATTCTTCTGCCAGTTCAGAACCGCATTGGCGCTGATCTTGCCTCCATAGAGCTCAATATCCAGCTTCTGAATATTCAACTGGCTATCGACCAGCACCATTTCGCTATCCAGCTTATCAATCAATAACGGCGCACCCACCGGCAAAGTCCAGCCTCTTGCAGCCATGGTGATGAACTGCCTGCCCTCTTCGGGAATCAAATTGATCTTCACCTTGTTATCCGTAGTGGCAATTTGTGCAGAATCCGGCTTGTTCTCCGGCGTCATCCGGACATCCACATTGAATTCCGGCAGCTCTATATCAGGCCATATCAGCTTCGCCTCGCTGATGCTGATTTCACGTATGGTCACGCTAGCTGGCTCAGATCTGGGTTCAGCACCTTTACCCAGCGCGGAGACAATCTCCAGCGCCGACTTCTTGATGATCGGACGCTTCACCTTCAGGCTCGAAATAGTCTTCACATCAGAGAACAACGAAAAAATTGCCGGCACCACCGCCACATTCTCCGCCCTGAAGTCCTCATCCCTGCCCACCACCAGATCACTGACATTGAGCCGCGGAGTCGGCAGCACCGCCACGCGCAGACCACCAATCTTCACCGGCACCCCCAATGCATCGCTCGCCGCCCGCTCCGCAGGTGCAATATAAGAACTCATCGGAATCAAAAATGGAATGACTACCAATACAATCAATACGATAAAGCCAGCAATTAAAGTACGTTTATATTTTTTCACAATTTATCCTTACCCAATGTTGACCAACAGCCGCTAAGCCAGTATTATTGCGCCTTCATCGATTCCCCGATAGCTCAGTCGGTAGAGCAACGGACTGTTAATCCGTGTGTCCCTGGTTCGAGCCCAGGTCGGGGAGCCAGATATTAAAAGCCTTCACATGTTTGTGAGGGCTTTTTTAATTTCAGAAGTAACCTATTAGCCAGTCAAATAATCTGTTAATTGACATCCATTAATCGAATTCTCGGCAAAATCCCTCCACAGGCTGGCATAGCAATACCCAAAGCTAGCTGGTGATGCCCAACCCAAATTATTATGTTGCACGTATGTTAAAGCCGCGGAAAAAGTAGAAGATGATATGATTGTCACAAAAATCAGAACCTGATACACAATTCCATGTATGGCAAGCGATGATTTGCCTGTAATTGCACCTCTATTTATGGCGAAGACAATCGCTCACATAAAGATTTTTGAAGCAAACAAACCGCTGTTAAATGAGCCTGATCAAATAAATGCAACGCACTCCTGCATAGCGATTATTTTTACAAAAGAGGAAAAAGTTAAATGAGTACATTATTTCGTGCATTATTAATTGGCCTAGTGGCATCGACATTGACGGTTGCTTGCAGCAAAAAAACTGAAGATGCAAAAAATAGCGCTGCTGTCACAATTGAAGCCGCTAATGCTGAGTGGAACAAGGCACTCAATAGCGGTGACGTTAAGGGTTTAGCCGCACTTTACACAGAAAATGCCACCCTCTCCCCAGGAAATGGGAAAGTCCTGGTGGGTCGCGCTGAAATCGAAAGCCTATTTAAAAGTTTTGTTGATGGTGGAGTCCACAACCACACCTTGGAGATTATCGAGGTGGGTGGTTCCGATAAAATGATTTATCAGGTTGCCAGATGGAGCGCCCAAGGGGCAGAAACCAACGGTGAAACCCCATCGTTTGGTGGCATCACCACCAGCGTACTTGAGCAGGGTTCTGATGGCACTTGGTCAACTCGTACACATGTTTGGAATGTAAGCCAGTAGGAGATGAACTCATGCCTCTCGTGAAGTGACTGATTGAGGGTTGCATGGCTTTAGGCCAAGTCCGGCTAGACAGTCTATTACTGGGCTTTATCAAGCATAATTTATTGATGTTACCGGCTACATTAGTGGGCACCCTGTTTGGGGTGCCCTTTTTTGTGTCTACCATCATGGCATCAAATGTTGTGTCACTGCCAGCAGTCTCTACAAGGATTCGCGTGCGGGGCTAATCGCCAGACCATCAGAACGGTGCATCCGAGAGAGTTTCAGGACCTGGAATATACCTGAGCAACAATTTAACGGTCGTCACTTACAAACACGCCTTGATCCGCGTCGCCAAACAGCTTGAACAAGTCAGCTGTTTTAAGTGACAAGGCAAAGCCCAATACGCCACTGCCGATCACTACTGTTTCATAGTTTTTCACGCTGTTATCGACCAATACTTTAATGCTCTCCGGTAGCGCGACAGGCGGGACAGCACCTACTACATACCCTGTGGCTTCGGCCACTTCATCAAACTCAGCCATACGGCACTTACGTTCATTCAGATGTTTGCGCAATATGCCCCAGTCGGCACGACCGCCACCGGCAACAGCGAGCAAAACAAACTTATTCGAGGCGGTTTTGAACAGCACGCTTCTCACCACGGATTGCGGGTCGACCCCCTGACTTGAAAGCAACTCCTCCAGATTTCTGACCGGTTTCTTGTCCTCCGTTAATGGAATTTCCATAACGTCATAAGCCATATCTTTTTGTTGTAGCAATGCAGTAACAGGAGAATGTATGGATGTAGTCATAAGCGAACACTCCGGGTCAGGTTAGTCATCAGTGGATGATTCTTATCAGTTTCAGTAAATCAGACAACTAAAGATGCCGCCTTTTTAATCATGATAGTAACCCTCAACAATCAGGCAAAACTCAGTTACATCAGCTTGAACTCAACCGGAATCACAACCTGAAAGGTTCTACCGCTCAGCGTCATCGGCACGGGGATGTCGTTCAGGCTTTTTCTAACCATCTCCTGCGCCTCTTCATCCAGCAGTTTATAACCACTGGAGCGATGGATGCTCAGGCTTTTTAGCTGGCTATCCGCACCAATACGAAAGATAACCTCGACTGTTCCTTGCTGGCCTCTTTGACGCGCTATGCTTGGGTAAACTGCGTATTTCTTCGCCTGCTGCTGAATATCACGTCCATAGGTGTTCCATATGAAGTCGGATGGCGGTTCCGGGATAGTCGCGATTTCTGTGTCGGTTGGCGAGCCATACATGGAGCCGGTATTGGGTGCAGGTACGGTGCCAAATGCCTGACTGGCAAGGCCGATATTTTCTGGTGGCATTTCAGGCACGGTGTATTCATTGCTATCCGCTTCGCCTTTACCTTCTGCCGCCAGCACCGGTAACGCAAAGCCCTGCCGAATATTTTGATCGGCCTTTTCTTTGCCAGGTGCTTTCTCCAGCACTGGCAATGGTTTGACCGGCTTGGGATTTGGTAGCGGTTTGGATGGTTGTGGAGGAGTTTGTGGAACAACTTCCGGTGGCGGTTCTGGCTTGGGTGGCGGCAATAACTGAACCAGGTTCGCCTCTATGACCAAAGGCAATGCCGACTTGTCGTTAATGCCAGGTAAAGCATGAACCAGCAGCAGATGCGAAAAAAGTGACATGGCAAAAGCTGCGGCCAGCAATTGGCTGTCATTGAGGTAACGTTGATGAGGTTTGGATAGAACCAGGCGCATGCTTACGGTTCCAGAGGCTTCGCTTCCTCGGGCAGGATGACAAAGGTGAACTTCTCTACGCCTGCGCGTTTGATCTGCGCCATGGCACGTGCAACTTCACGATACAGCACCACTTCATCGGCCAGAATCTCAACTCGCAGCTCGCCGTCAGTATTCAGTTTTTTCAGCTCATGCTCGAGGCTGGCCGCAGGGATTTTCATCTGATCGAGCAGGATTTCGCCGTTGGCGTGAATGCTGACCCGTACGTCACTCACCTTTTGCACGGCCTCCGTAGGTCGCGTTTTCGGTAGATTGACTGAAATGACGTTGGTCAGCAGCGGGATGCTAACGATGAACACCACCAGAATGGTAAAAATGACATCCACCAACGGGGTCAGATTGATCTCGCTGATCGTGCTGACTTCAGAATCATCCTCTAGCGGCATTTCACTCTGCCTTGAAACCGGAGCGGATGGCCAAATGCTGCAGGCGTTCGTTGAAACGCTCCATATCGATCAGCGCCACCCTCACCCGGCGTGCGAAAAAATTATGTCCCAGCAAAGCCGGAACCGCCACAATGATGCCTACAGCAGTGGTGATCAGCGCATCGCCGATGGGGCCGGCGACCAGATCCAGGCCAGCTGTTCCAGCACCGGATAAAGCCTTTAGCAGGTTCATGATGCTCCAGACCGTACCCAGCAAACCGAGGATGGTAGAAATGGAGCCTATGCTGGCAAGCGCGGCCAAGCCGCCTTCTAGCCGAGTCTGTATGCCACGCCGTTCCTGGCCCAGGGTATGGCGCAACATCTCGCTGCGCGATTGCACATCGAGGTCAGTGTCATGGGCAAACATGCGCATCTCGTTCAAATACGCGCTGGCAAGGTCGCTGAATGGCCCATAAGTGTTTTGCACGCTATTCTTCAGCTCTGCAGCATTGGAAACCCTGTCGAACAGCACCATAAATCTGCGGTTGGCAAACTTCACTCGCATGAACATCACCATTTTCACCAGCAGGATGGTCCAGGTCAGTACAGAAAAAATACCGAGCACCCAAAGGATTAGATCGATGACATAAGGAAGGATGGGCATTTCAAAATCCAGGAGTGATACAGGTCTTGAATGATACCAGCATGGCTGTCAAACCGGACGGGACAGTGACTAATTGGGAGTTTTTCCCGATACCTATTGGGATTTCGACTAATGCCTAAAAGTACCGCCGCCCAAGATGGTCTCGCACCCGGTTGAAAACAGCAAAGCCCTGATTTGTTTTTGCCCTGATTTCAAGCGAAATTGGTAGAATGACAGGCCTTGACTTGCACATAGTTATATCTATTGCGTGAATAGAATAGTTGAAACACTGCAGCGTTTTGCTGCTGAATCCAAAGAGCACGCCCTGTCTGTCGGTGAAGCTGTCGATAGTCTTGATGAAGCTGCATACGCTTTTATTTCCATAATCCTGATCCTGCCATTCATGCAACCCGTCCCCTTGGGCCCATTGACTATTGCCGGCGGTATCTCACTCGCAGTGCTGGGCTGGCAGTTACTTACAGGTCACGAATCGCCGGTTTTGCCGCAAAAAATACGTGCAGTGGTACTCAACGAAAAAACCTGGCTGGTCATGGTGAGTGCAAGTCTGAAGGTGATCCGCTTTTGCCGCCTGTTCACCAAGCCGCGTTTGCAACATCTGGTGAACGGCACACTGGGCCGCCGCATCAGCGGCATTATCCTGCTGGCGGGCGGCCTGCTGATGGCGATTCCCTTCCCTATTCCCCTGCCGCTCAACAATGCGTTGCCGGGACTGGCCATCATCTTCTACTGCATCGGCGAACTGGAAGATGATGGCCTGATGGTGTTTGTTTCCTTCTTTCTGCTGATTGTCACGGTGATCTATTTTTCTGCGTTCTTCATTGCCTTGTGGCTGTTCGGTAACGAGGCGATGCACTATTTCCACTTTCGCTAGATTGCATTTGCCCCGCCTTCAGTGCGGCTTGATGGCAATCTTGAGCACGCCGTCGCGCTGGTTGGCGAAGAGGTCATAAGCATTGATGATGTCATCCAGCCGGTATTCGTGCGTGACCATATGGCTTAGATCTACCCTGCCCGATTCCAGCACGTTCATCAGACGACGCATGCGCTCCTTGCCGCCGGGGCACAGCGCCGTGACGATGCGATGGTCGCCCAGACCGGCGGCAAATGCATTCAATGGAATGGTCAGGTCGGTGGAATAGACGCCGAGGCTGGAAAGCGTGCCGCCGGGCTTCAGCACACGCAAGGCGGACTCGAAAGTGGATTGCAGACCCAGCGCCTCGATCGAGGCATCCGCCCCGCGGCCGCCGGTCAGTTTCATCACCTCGTCGACCACGTCGCAATCCTTGTAGTTGAGCGTGATATCGGCACCCAGAGATTTGGCGATCTCCAGACGATGCGCGTTGCCGTCCACGGCGATGATGGTGCTGGCACCGAGCAGCCGGGCGCCGGCCGTCGAACAGAGTCCGATCGGCCCCTGCGCGAACACGACGACGGTATCGCCGATCTTGATGTTGGCGTTCTCCGCACCCTTGAAACCGGTGGACATGATGTCCGGGCACATCAGCACCTGCTCGTCACTGAGACCGTCCGGAATCGGCGCCAGATTGGCCTGGGCATCCGGCACCAGCACATATTCGGCCTGCGTGCCGTCGATCAGGTTGCCAAAACGCCAGCCGGCTGTAGCCTTATAGCCGTGGCAACCGCATTTGCCCGATGGAATCAGATAGCTGCCATCCTGCGCCGGGAATCCGTCCTGGCTGGCATAAGAGGTAAAGGTCGGGCAAATGGCACCGGCGATCACGCGTTGGCCTTCGCTATAGCCCTGCACCGCGCTGCCCAATTTTTCGATGACGCCTACCGGCTCGTGCCCCACGGTCAAGCCTTTGACCACCGGATATTCGCCCTTGAGGATGTGCACGTCGGTGCCACAGATGGTCGTCGTCGTGATGCGGATCAGCGCATCGTTCGGCCCGACCGCCGGAATTGGCTTGTCAGCCAGTTCGATACGCCCCGGCTCAACGAATACCGCCGCTTTCATCATGTTCGCCATGTCTTTCTCCCAAGGATCAATGCTGATGGATTTTGCACATTACATGATAAGGGGCATCTGTCAGGCGCAAGAGTTCCATCCTATCGGTGTTGTCGCGGATAAACCCTGGCCTGGCCGGCAATTGCAGTCTGGCGTTGATCTACTTATAAGTGGTCAGAGGCAAGAAGGCCGCGCAGTTAGCGCATGTGGTGCGGGCGGATGACACCGCAAATGTTGTATTGCTGTATATTGGTGTCGCTGGGCTGGTGCTGGGGTGCTGAAACAACGATCTGCGCCGGATCGAGGCCAAGCTCGGATTCCAGACCGCGAATGTGACGAATGATCTCAAGCGGATCTTCGCGCGACAAGACCATGGAAACGAACACATAGCGATAATGCCCTGTGCGGTAAGCCGCCAGTGCGCTCTGCCCACTATGATGGGCATCTGCAGCCAGATTTTTCTGCAGCAGAGAAATCTGACTGCAGAAAAACATTGCTTTCGAAGCAGGCACTGTCGGATTCCTTGATGACCAGAGCCTTGCGCATCAGCTCTTGAAGCCCATACTGAATATCTGCTGTACATGTTTGATGACGTTATCCTTGCCGAGCTGACCGACCAGGCCTGATGCCTTCATCTCGCCATAGACGGCCTTCTGGGCGCCACTGATGACCAGCCGCGTCTTGTGACGCCTGCAGTTGTCCAGCAGATCCCAGAGCGACTGCAGACCGGTGGCATCGATGAAGGGCACCCGCTCCATGCGTAATACCAACATGCCGGCATGCCCTTGTACAGCCTCCAGCGCATTCTCCATCCGCTCCGCCGCGCCGAAAAAGAACGGGCCTTCCATCGTGAAAATTACCGTTCCCGGTGGCAATTCAAAATCGATATCGTCAAACTCCAGCGCCAGATTCTCATGCTGCTGCTGCTCAATGGCAACCGCTTCGGACATGCGTTTCATAAACAGCAGGGCTGCCAGCATAACGCCGATATTGATGGCAATTACCAGGTCACTGAATATGGTGAGGAAAAAGGTCAGCAGCAGTACAGCCTTGTCCGATTGCGGTGCGGTGCGCACCATGTGCTTGAAGCGGTGCATCTCGCTCATGTTGTAAGCCACGATGAACAGGATGGCAGAAAGTGCTGCCAGCGGTATGTGTGAAGCCAGCGGTGCCAATAGCAGCACAATGATAATCAACGTCGCCGCATGCGCCAGGCCGGCGACCGGACTTGTCGCACCGTTTCGGATGTTGGTTGCAGTTCTCGCGATGGCGCCGGTTGAGGCGAAACCGCCAAACAACGGTGAAAAGATGTTGGCGACGCCCTGCCCGATCAGCTCCTGGTTGGAGTCATGTTTGGTGCGCGTCATGCCGTCAGCCACCACGGCAGACAATAACGATTCGATGGCGCCGAGCAAGGCAATAGTGAATGCCGGGCCGATCAGCTTGATGGTATCGGAGAGCGAGATGGAGGGCACTTCAAACTGCGGCAGGCTTTGCGGGATGCCGCCGAAAGCGCTGCCGATGGTCGCCACACCTTCAAAATCGAATATCCAGTGCAAAGTAGTAGCAACCACCATGGCGACCAGCGGCGCAGGTACGCGCTTAAGATAACGCGGTGAGAGCAGCAGCACCGCCAGCGTCAGCAGTGCGAGCATGGTCGTTGCCAGATGCAGTCCGGGGAAGGCTTCGATCAGATGCCAGAACTGCTGATGAAAATGTTCTACGCCCGGATCAATGTCCAGGCCGAAAAAGTCTTTCCACTGACCGACAAAGATGATGACGGCAATACCGCTGGTGAAACCGACGATAACCGGATCGGGGATGTATTTGATAACGCCGCCAAGACGGGTCAGGCCCATGATCAGCAGAATGGCGCCGGCCATCAATGTAGCTACCTGCAGGCCCTGAATGCCATATTTTGCCGTGACACCGGCCAGAATGACAATAAAAGCGCCGGTCGGCCCCGCAATCTGTAGCCGGCTACCGCCGAACAGAGAGGTCAGCCCGCCGGCCACGATAGCGGTATAAAGCCCCTGCTCCGGCTTGGCGCCTGATGCAATGGCAAAGGCCATGGCGAGCGGTAACGCCACCACACCAACAATCACACCGGCCAGAATATTATTGAGCCAGTGACCTTTCGCAAGCAAGCCGGCACGTTTCGCCTCGAGAATGGCGATCATGGCAGGCAACAGAGCGTTTGTATCATGATGCGAATTATATTAACATATAATTAACATTAAATGAAATCGCCGCTATGGAAAACAGAACTGCACGACTGACCCTGCTGATCGACCCGACCAAGAAACAGGTGTTTGAGGAAGTCTGCGCCATGCGCGATCTGACGCCCTCGCAGGTAGTACGCCAGATGATTCGGGATTATGTTCAGCAATACGGTACCGAAGAACAGCTTGCTCGCATGCCGGTCAATCTCAAATCCGAAAAAACATGACCCTGGCGATTCAACTGCATCCTCTGAATGCAGACGACTTTCCCCGATTGATGAAGCTATGGCAGGCGGCAGAAACCATTGTCATGCGTGAATCCGACACCGAAGAAACCTTCAGGCGCTTTCTGCAAATGAACCCGAAAAGCAGTTTCGCGGCCTGCGCCGACACCTGCATGGTAGGGTCGGTATTGGCCGGCCACGATGGCTGGCGCGGTTATCTCTACCACATGGCGGTCAAGCCCGATTATCGCGAGCGCGGTATTGGTAGCAGGCTAATCAACGCCGCAGTGAATCAACTGCGTGAGGAAGGCATCAGCAAGATTCATTGCCTGGTGATGAAAGACAACCTGATCGCCCAGCAATTCTGGGAAGCCTGCAGTTTCAGGCTGCGGAATGAACTACTGGATTATTCGATTTGATTATTCAGATTTAACTTAGAGCCGAGAAAGAGAAACAAGATGTCAAACATTCCATCATGCCCGCAATGCACCCTGGAAAACACCTATCAGGACGGCAGCAACTTCGTCTGCGCCGATTGCGGCTACGAATGGCCGATAAACGAGGTTAGCGAGACGGAAGAAAGCCGCCAGGTCAAGGATGCCAATGGCAATCTTCTGCAGGATGGCGACTCGGTCGTACTGATCAAGGACCTGAAGGTGAAGGGTTCATCCATCACCTTGAAACAAGGCACCAAGATCAAGAGCATCCGTATTGTCGACGGCGACCATGAAGTGGATTGCCGTACCGACGCGGGACAAATGATGTTGAAAGCCTGCTTTCTGAAGAAAGTCTAGATCAATCACCTGCAAACAGATGTAAAGGATCAAGGCCCGTCAGATTGAAACCTGACGGGTCTTTTCATTTATCCTGGTCTTATTGCCTTGACCTGCCGCTATTTGAATCGGCGGAATGAGCCGGTCACCACCCCCCATATTTCAAACTGCATATCGCCGGATATCTCGATCGGACTATAACTACCACTGGAGTTCGCCGGTAACAGCCGCGGCGCACCGCTTTTGGTCTTACCCAGCGTCTTGATGGTGAACTCGCCATCGATCATGGCCAGCACGATATCGCCGACACTGGCGACCCGGGACCGATTGACCACCGCCTTGTCGCCGGGCATCAGGCCGACATCAATCATCGAATATCCCTGAATGGTCACAAAAAAAGTGCTGTCGTCATCCTCAATCAGGAAATTGTTGGGATCGAGTCGCTGCTCGACATGATCATCTGCGGCAGATGGCACCCCGGCCGGCACCTTTGAATCATAGAGCGGCAGTTCCAGTGCCGGACTGTCCGACGCCGGATATTCGAATGCACCGACAACATCCAGGTTCTCTGTCGCCCGTTTCTTCACCAGTGCCGAAACGAAATCCCTGACCGTTGCAGTCGTGCTGACCGGCACACGGATAACCGTTGTCGGTTCATTAACACCATGGGCAGGTTTCCGGCCTGCCCCCGGTCGTTTGCCGCCGTGGGATTTGATTAAATCGCTCATATGGTTTCTTGAATTTGTAACAAAAACAAGTCTACGTTTGAAGCTACCTGTCGGCAAGCGATTTTTGGGAAGATGCTATAAGGGGTAACTTAAAAAGCATTTGCCGGACCACTCAAACAATATATTCATAATTAATATATTTTTATATATAATGTTTACCTTCTCCAAGTATCAGAGGTCAGTATGAAAATCGTTGTCATTGGAGGCGTAGCAGCCGGTATGTCCGCTGCTGCCCGCGCAAGAAGATTAAGTGAATCCGCAAAGATCGTCGTGCTGGAGCGTAGCCGTTATGTGTCGTTTGCCAACTGTGGCCTACCCTACCATATCGGCGGCGATATTGAAGACAGGGAACAGCTGGTGCTGCAGACTCCGCAAACGCTGGCGGAATCGCTGAATCTGGATGTGCGTATCGGCCATGAAGTGGTCGCCATCAACACTACCGAAAAGACCATCGTGGTGCGGGAACTGGATAGCGGCATCAAATACTTCAAGGCCTACGACAAGCTGGTATTGAGTCCGGGCGCAAAGCCGATCCGACCGCCCCTGCCCGGCATCGATCATCCGCGCATCTTCACGCTGCGCAATATCGAGGATATGGACGTCATCAAGGCCAGGATCGACGAGGGCGTCAGCCGGGTCGTCGTCGTCGGCGGCGGCTACATCGGCATCGAAATGGCAGAGAATCTACGCCAACGTAACGTCGAAGTTATTCTCGTTGAGCTTGCAGAGCAGATTCTGTCTGCCTCACTTGATCCGGAGATGGCACGCGACATGCAGTATCACCTGCAATACCATGGTGTGCAGCTAAAACTCGGCACCGCCGCCAGCAGCTTCGAAGACCAGGACGGCCAGGTGCTGGTACACCTCAATGACGGCAGCACGGTGCAATCCGATCTGGTCATGCTGGCCGTCGGCGTGCGTCCGGACGTAGGCCTGCTGAAAGATACCGGCATCGTACTGGGCCCGCGCGGCGGCATTCAGGTCAACGCCCATATGCAGACCAGCGATCCGGATGTTTATGCCGCTGGTGATGCCGTAGAGGTCAAGGACACTATTACCGGCAACAATACGCTAATCGCGCTGGCTGGCCCGGCTAATCGCCAGGGTCGCATTGCTGCGGACCATATCTTTGGCCGACATAGCACTTACCAGTCGACCCAGGGTACCGCCATCGTCAAGGTATTTGAAATGACCGGTGGTGCCACCGGCGCTACGGAGAAGACGCTGAAGCAGCAGAAAATCAACTATCGCAAAGTCTATCTGCACCCTTCCGGTCATGCCGGCTATTATCCAGGCACAGCGCCCATGCATATCAAGCTGCTGTTCGCCCCAGAGAACGGCCGGCTGCTTGGCGCGCAGGTTGTCGGTTATGACGGCGTGGACAAGCGTATAGACGTCTTCGCCACGGCTCTGCGCGGCAACATGACGGTCCATGATCTTGAAATGCTGGAACTGGCCTATGCCCCACCTTATGGCTCGGCCAAGGATCCGGTCAACATGGCTGGCTTTATTGCCTCTAACTTACTAAAGGGCGATATCGTCTTCTGGTACGCAGAGGACTATCCGGCAATTACCGAGAACAGCGTGCTTATCGACGTGCGCGGTGCCAAGGAATTCGAGATCTGGCACATCCCGGAGGCAGTCAACATCCCTTTGGGGAAACTGCGCGCGCAACTTGACTCACTGCCGAAAGACCGGCCACTGCTCGTCTATTGTCGCGTCGGCTTCCGCAGTTATCTGGCGCACCGTATTCTGGTGCAATCCGGTTTCAGCAAGGTCAGGACGTTGGCTGGCGGTTCCAAAACCTTCTGCAGCTTCCATCGCACGCCGCTTTGTACCGGCAGACCTGGCATTCCTTTCGTGTCGCATGCTGAGGAAAAACTGGCAGAACAGGCCAAGGTGCCTAACTGTGCCTAGATCGTCACCGGCAAATTCGCCGTGGCAGAGGGCTCGTTAGAAATTACCGCCGCCTGCCATCAGGGGAGGCTCGTCCATCAATGCGATCTGCTCGCGAAGTTCCAGGATGCGGTCCTGCCAGTAGCGCTGGGTATTGAACCAGGGGAAGGCAACCGGAAAAGCCGGATCTTCCCAGCGCCGCGCAATCCAGGCGGCATAGTGGATCAACCGCAGGGTGCGCAGCGCCTCTACCAGGTGAAGCTCGCGCAGATCAAATTCGTAAAAGTCTTCATACCCGGCCAGAAAGTCATTGAGCTGGCCTATCATCTCGGCACGCTCACCTGAAAACAGCATCCAGATATCCTGAACGGCAGGCCCGTTACGGCTGTCATCAAAATCGACAAAATGTGGGCCATCATCGGTCCACAGAACATTGCCCATGTGGCAATCACCATGCAGCCGGATTGCCGCCACGTCACCTGCCCGCTCATAACAGCGCCTGACGCCTTCCAGCGCCTGGCTGATTACGCCCCGGTAAACCTCATGCAGGTCTTGCGGAATAAAATCATGCGCCAGCAGAAACTGGCTGGGCTCCAGGCCGAAGGTTTCAATATCGATGGTCGGGCGTAGCTTAAAGGTCTTGAGCCCACCTACCGCATGAATCCTGGCAATGAACCTGCCTATCCACTCCAGATTTCCAGCCCGGTCCAACTCGGGCGTACGACCCCCCTGTCTGGGAAACACGGCAAAACGAAAATCGGCATCCGCCTGCCGGTAATGCAGCAAGGTCTGGCCATTGATTGCATCAGGCGCCACGACAGGTATCTCGGCATCGGCCAGTTCACGCACAAAAGCATGCTCTTCCAATATCTGCGCATCGCTCCAGCGTTGCGGACGATAAAATTTGACGACGACCGGTGGCATATCCTCCAGGCCAATCTGATACACCCGGTTCTCATAACTGTTGAGTGCAAGCAGTCTGCCATCTGTGCGCAAACCTGCGCTTTCGACGGCATGCAGAATACAATCAGGATCCAGATTAAAAAACGGTGTAGTGTCTTGTGTCATTTGCGCATTTTAACGCGCAAATTGATAAAATAATAAATTAAATATAATCAATAAATTAATTATATTAATTAATAATTTACTTTAGATATGGACGAAGCCTGTTCATCACGCGATAGGACTCCGGTTCAACATCGCTACTAAAGACATGAATCTCTTTATCCCCAGGCAGAATCAGATATTTATAGAAGTTCCACATCGGCGGTTCTTTGGTCATGTCGGCAATCTGCCTGTAAAGCGGATTTGCGTTGGGCCCAACAACAGACGACTGAGCCATCATGGGAAAATCAACAGAATAGGTTTTGCGACAGAACTCCCCTATTTCCCTGTTACTGCTGAGTTCCTGTTTGAAATCATTCGAAGGGAATCCAAGAATCACCAGGCCTTTATCCCGGTACTTCCTGTGCATGTTTTCCAGCTTTTCAAATTGCGGCGTAAAGCCGCATTTACTGGCCGTGTTGACCAGCAGAATCGGCTGATTCTGGTAATCACACAGATTGAGGTCTTCACCCTGCAAAGTTTTGAACTGGTGGTCGTATATCCCATCGCAACCGGCCTGAGCCATGCCACCTCCCCCTAATGTTGCCAATAATGTCAAAAAAACGAGCGAAACGTATTTCATTATGCAGTGATCCCCAGTATGCGAAATTCAAGTGTTACGGAATTGTTATTGTGGACTCATTTTAACGTCAAACGTTCGCATACACAGCGTGCAGAGGAAAATGGCGCACAATAAAAAAGGCCACGATGTGGCCTTTTCAGGTTCAGTTTATTCAAGCCGCGGCTGGTCCAACCGCAAACTGCAGATTCTGTACACTCCCCCAAATCACCAGCGTACATACCATCAGAAAGCTCCAGGCCACGACACCTGCCACCAGTATGGCACCAAAGAGCAGGTAGACATGCCCCTGTTCCTTGATTTTGAAGACGGTCGGTATGCCGAAGTAGATAAAGCCAGCCGAAGCCATCATAGCCAGAATCGTAACCACAATATTGACGATAACATCGGGAACGATCAGAAACACGGGGGACATCCACAGAGGTGTAGGCGCCACAGCCGCCAGAATAAATGCCTGTCTGTAATTTGGGTGCGAGTCCGCAACTTCCGCCAGCTGCCTCAATATGGTCGCCATGACCGGCACGACGACCAGTTGCACCAGAAACAGGATCAACGACACCAGCACTAGTTTATTTCCGGGCAACAGGTCAAAAAACATGATGGTTTGATTGGTGCCCGCGATATAGATCATAACGGACGGAATGAGTGCGAAAGGTATTACGTGCAGAAGAAACAATCGGTGCATTGATGGCTGGCTGGCCATCAACGCCTCCCATCCAGCAGTTGGTTTGAAGAACAGTTTAAACAGCGTCATTGGATTCATGCTTGCCACACCCCCATTGCTTGTTGTTATTCGAAAGACCAGCTTTTGAATTTCTGTAATGCAAGTGTTACGCATCTATCCTGAATTGCTCCTGCAATAAAATCAAGCCCTAAACGAAGTCAACCGTGATTAATTGAACAACCAGTGATGTGCAATACCAAGCAAGGCGAAGCCCAGTATCATGCGGACAATGCCCACCTTGAAGCTACTCAGTACAACCAGTGCGAGAACTGTTGCCAGTATTGAGAAAATATCCAGCGATGCCCCCCAGCCTTGCGGCCAGAACACATGATAGGCAAAGAACAGGGCAAGATTAAGAATGGCGCCAACGACGGCTGCGGTAATGCCTGTCAGCGGTGCACTGAATTTCAAATTGCCCTGGGTGGATTCGATAAAGGAGGCGCCGATAAAAATAAACAGGAAGGATGGTAAAAAGGTAAAAAAAGTCGCCACACAGGCGGCGACCACGCCCGCCAGCAACAGATTATCACTACCGAACACCTGCTGGCTCCAGCCGCCGACAAAGCCGACAAAAGCTACCAGCATGATCAGCGGCCCCGGTGTCGTTTCCCCCAGCGCAAGCCCGTCTATCATCTGTACCGGCGTAAGCCAGCCGTAAGTCTGTACTGCTCCCTCATTGACATAAGGCAGCACAGCATAAGCCCCACCGAAGGTCAGCAGTGCTGCCTTGGTGAAAAACCAGCCCATTTGCGTCAATGTGGCATTCCAACCATATATCCAAACCAGAGCGCCAATCGCCAAAGCCCAAATAACAACACCCGCCACAATCAGTAACAAAAAACGCCTGAGACTGAATCTGGCATGTGCTGGAGTAGGGGTGTTATCCCCAATAATGGCACTTGCAGGCGATTTTTTGTCTGCATGATGACTATCCCGATGCACGAAAATCTCCGGCTTGAGTAGACTGCCGACATAGCCCAGAATCGCTGCCGCGAGCACGATATAGGGAAATGGTACGGAGAAAATGGCAACAGCAATAAATGCAGCGGCAGAAATCAGCCACAAGGCGCCATGCCTTAACACACGCGAGCCGATTCTGTAGGCGGCAAACAGTACGATAGCGATCACTGCCGGCTTGATGCCATAAAGTGCACCGGTTATCTGCTGCAGATGACCGTAACTCAGATAAATCCAGGTCAGCAAAATCAAAATCAGCAAGGAAGGCAGTATGAACAGACCACCGGCGATCAACCCTCCCCAGCTACGGTGCATCAGCCAGCCGATGTATGTAGCCAACTGCTGCGCTTCAGGACCTGGCAACAGCATGCAGTAATTGAGCGCGTGCAGGAAACGCTTCTCCGATATCCAGCCTTTCTTCTCCACCAGGTCGTGATGCATGATAGCGATTTGCCCGGCCGGGCCACCGAAGCTGATGAACCCCAGCTTCAGCCAGTACCAGAAGGCTTCCCGCAGGCTGACAGCTTGCAGCCCGGGAGTGCTCATATTTGTTCAACTGCTTTCAAAATCTGGTCATACACAATGCGAATACGCGCCGGTACCGGACCTCGCTGTGGCCGATAAACATAAATATCCCAAGGTGGCGCCGTAAATTCGCGCAGAACAGTCAGTAGCTTGCCTTCCTGGATATAGGACCGCACCAGACAGTCCGCGATCTGACCAAAACCTGCGCCCTGTAGCACCATGCTTAATTCAGTTTCAGCATCATCTGTGACAAAGACCCGGTTGTTCGGGGTGAACTGCTGGGCATCCTCGAAAAACCAGGGCCATACACGGCCGGCGCTATTGTCAACCAGGGCGACCGTAGGCAGTTCGGCCAGGGCCTCTATACTCTCTGGCACCCCTACTCTGGCAATCAGTTCGGGCGTCGCAACTGACAGAAAAGTGATCTTGGCAGCTGCGCGTGCGACAAAACTGCTATCTCGTAAAAATCCGACACGCACGCCAATGTCTATCTGCTGTTCGATCACATCGGTGATGCTGTCTGATAAGCGCAGATCCAGTTTAATCTGCGGATACTGTTTACTTATTTCACCCAACGCACCCAACAGAAAATGCCTGCCAATGACCGTGGGTGCCGTAATCCTGACGGTACCTGCCACATCTGTTTCCGGCATCGCGTCGTTCGGCCGAAACAATTCATCAATCTCGGCGATGCTACCTTTGGCCCTATGCGCCAGCTGTTCGCCAAAGTCGGTGATACGCATATGCCGCGTGTTACGATAGAACAACGGCTCGCCCAAGGTGTGCTCCAGCCCCTTGATGGCACGGGTCACAGCCTGTGGCGAAACGCCCAGACGCGCAGCCGCCTCCTTGAAGCTGGGTGACTCCGCAGCCACACAGAAGATACGCATCATTTCCAATCGGTTCAGCATCCGGCAATTATTCCATAAATTGGAATTCTCAAATAAACATATTTCCATTTATTGAATACCATGAATTCAGCATACTTGCGTGAGACTATCTTCCATACCACCCGACAGCCCATGAGGACAACATGCTGACTTTAAATATCAACGGCCAGGAACAGCAACTGGATGTACCAGAAGACATGCCCATATTATGGGCATTGCGCGACATCGTGCAGCTGACTGGCACCAAATTCGGTTGCGGCATGGCGCAATGCGGCGCATGTACCGTACATTTGGATGGACAGCCGATACGTTCCTGTGTAACGCCTGTCTCGGTCGCTATCGGCAAACAGATCACCACTATCGAGCAGATGAGCCATGATGCAGTCGGCCAGGTCGTGCAAGCCGCATGGCAGGAGCTGGATGTGGTGCAATGCGGCTTCTGCCAATCCGGCCAGATCATGGCAGCAACCGCCCTGCTCGGCACCAACAAATCGCCGACCGACACCGACATCGATACCGCCATGAGCGGCAATATCTGCCGTTGTGGCACCTACCCACGCATCCGCGCCGCCATTCATCAAGCGGCCAAGAAACTAGCCTGAGGAATATCAGATGGAAGCCATCAAAAACATATCCAGACGCAACTTCCTTAAAGCCTCGGCTTTTGTCGCCGGTGGCCTGGTAATCGCCTTCGCCATTCCACATGCCAAGCGCTTCATGAACAAAACGACGGCAGGCGGTAGCGAGCAGGCCTTTACCCCAAACGCCTTCCTGCATATCGGCAATGACGACACTATCACCGTGTTGCTGGCACACAGCGAGATGGGCCAAAGCATCTGGACCACGCTGCCCATGTTGATCGCCGAAGAACTGGATGTAGAGCTGGACAAAATTCATGTCGAGCACGCGCCAGCTGCGCCGGCCTATGTCCACACTGCCTACGGCATTCAAATCACCGGCGGTTCCACTACAACCTGGTCCGAATTCGACCGTTACCGCCAGGCCGGCGCCATGTCGCGCACTCTGCTGGTCACGGCTGCCGCGCAGAGACTGGGTGTACAGCCCACAGATTGCCGGACGGAAAACGGTGTAGTCATCGCCGGAAACCAGCGCCTGACTTATGGCGAACTGGCGGATGACGCGGCCAAACTCGAAGCCCCGGCCGAAATCGCCTTGCGCGACCCTAGCCAGTGGAAGATCATCGGCAAAGCCACCAAACGGCTGGACAGCCCGGAAAAAATCAACGGTAGTGCCGTCTTCGGTCAGGATATCCAGTTCGATGGCTTGAAAATTGCTGTGGTAGCACGCTGCCCGTATTTCAAGGGCAAGCTCAAAACCTACGATGACACTGCCGCCAAACAGATTCCAGGTGTAGTCAGAGTGGTTGTGGTACCGACTGGCGTCGCCGTTGTTGCCGATAATTTCTGGGCTGCCAAGCGCGGGCGCGATGCGCTGAAGATTGAATGGGACGCCGGCCCCAATGCCGGGCTCGACAGCGAACAGCTATTTGCCGATTTTCGCCAGATGGCGAGTGGCAAAGGCGCTGTCGCTTCTGCCGCGGGCGAGCCTGATTCCGCGTTCAATCAGGCCAGCAAAATCATCACAGCCGAATATACCGCACCTTATCTGGCGCACTCCCCGATGGAACCGCTCAACTGCACCGTTAAGATCGGCAAGGACAGTTGCGATATCTGGACTGGCACTCAGGCGCCCGGCCTTGAACAGGCCGCTGCCGCTGCCATCCTTGGCATGAACCCGGAGCAGGTCAATGTGCACACCCCGTTTCTCGGCGGCGGTTTCGGCCGTCGCGCCAACCCGGCGACCGATTGCGTCTCGGAAGCAACACATATTGCCAAAGCTGCCGATATGCCAGTCAAGACTATCTGGACGCGTGAGGATGACGTCAAGGGTGGCTTCTATCGCCCAATGAGTCTGCATCAAGTCAAGGTCGGCCTCGATGCTGACGGCAATCCTCTCGCCTGGCAGCATACCTGCGTCGGCCAGTCCATCATGACCGACACACCATTCGAGGCTTTCATGATCAAGGACGGTGTCGATGCCACTTCGGTCGAAGGTTTAGCCGATTCCCCCTATATCAAGCAGACACCGCATCATCTACTTGACCTGCACACGCCGAAAATCGACGTGCCGGTGTTATGGTGGCGCTCGGTTGGTCACAGTCAGAACGCCTTCGTCATGGAAAGTCTGATCGACGAAATGGCACATGCTGCCGGCCGCGATCCGCTCGAATACCGCAGACATCTGCTGAAAGATCATCCGCGTCATCTGGCCGCACTGAATCTGGCGGCCGAAAAGGCGCAATGGGATAGCCCGCTGCCAGTTGGCGTATTCCGCGGTCTGGCCGTACATGAATCCTTCGGCAGCTACGTCGCCGAAGTGGCCGAAATATCGGTCATAGAGGGTGAAGTCAAGGTCCATCGCGTAGTCTGTGCCGTCGACTGTGGTCTGGTGGTCAATCCCGAATCGCTGGTGGCACAGATGGAATCCGGCATCGCCTTCGGACTCGGTGCTACGCTGACGAGCAAGATCAGTCTGAAAGACGGTCAGATCGTACAGTCCAATTTCCACGACTACCAGGTGTTACGCATGAGCCAGATGCCCAAGGTGGAAGTCCATATCGTGCAAAGTACGGAAAAAATGGGGGGAGCTGGCGAACCCGCGGTGCCTCCTGTCGCTGGCGCAGTCTGCAATGCAATTTATACGGCTACCGGAAAGCGTATCCGCACCCTGCCGATAGCGGGCCAGCTGGCATAAGCCGATGAACTCACTTGATTGGGAAGTGCTGACCAGAGCCCGGGAGTGGCTGCAAACAGGGCACCGTGTGCATCTCTTTACGGTAGTGCAGACTTGGGGTTCGGCACCCCGCCTGCCCGGCGCCATACTCGCCATCCGGGAAGATGGTCAGCTCAGCGGCTCGGTTTCCGGTGGCTGCATTGAAGATGATCTGGCTGACAAGGCAAGGCATGGCCAGCTTGCGGAGACGGTCACCATGATGGAATACGGTGTCAGTCGCGATGAGGCACAGCACTATGGCATCCCCTGTGGCGGCAGGCTGCAGATTTTTGTCGAGCCGCTACAGAATGCAGAACAACTGCAACCCTTGATCCAGCATATCGAACAACGGCAACTGGTGCATCGCTCAATCAACATCCATACTGGTCAGATCAGGCTGGGGGAAGCCTTGGCAGGCAGCGCTGCAAGGCTGGAAGGCGAATGGTTTCATACCAGCTTCGGGCCTAAGTGGCGGCTGCTGATCATCGGCGCCAATCAGTTGGGCAGCATGCTCGCCAGCATGGCACAAGCCCTGGACTTTGACGTCATGATCTGTGAGCCACGCGAAGATATCCGTGCACAGTGGCGAGTTGAAGGCACTCAATGGGTAGATGGCATGCCGGATGACGTTGTGCAAAGCATCAGACCCGATGCACACACTGCCATCGTCGCCGTCACGCATGACCCCAAGCTGGATGATATGGCCCTGCTCGCAGCCCTGAAATGCGATGCATTCTATGTAGGTGCCCTGGGGTCACGCAAAAATCAGGAGAAACGCCGCGAGCGCATGCGCATGTTCGATCTCAGTGAAGGCGAAATCGCCCGCCTGCATGGTCCGGTCGGACTACCGATCGGTAGTCGCACGCCTTCCGAGATTGCCATTGCCATACTCGCTGAAATCATTCAGGTGCGTAGTCAGCAGCGCATTGCCGCGGCACAGTCTGCCGAGTGTGCTCAACAGGCCTGCCATAACTGATCCATCAGCCTGACTGGGCTACAAAACCGCAATCTGTTCAGACCTCAAGGGCGTTTCCCTGATAGATCTTCTTGCGTATCAATATCTATAAGGATGCCGGGGTCGCCACATTCATAGAGCTCAAGTTCGGATGGATACCTCTCGAACAAGGCACGTGCGCCATTATCCCCCTTAAGCGCCAGCAACTCTGAAGCGAACCTGGCCGAGAATCCCACAGGATGCCCGCGTTTGTCCTGATAAGTTGGCACTATAATTCCTCGGTGGATGCCCTGGCCTGTACCCGGACCGGCATCGATCCGCCTGGCAATCTCGATAATCGTTTGCGGTTTGATGAAGGGCATATCAGCCAATGCAATAATAAAGCCGCGAGCCTGCGGATAGCACTCCCGGGCATGACGAATGCCAGCAACAAGACTGGCTGCCATCTCCTGTTCATGTTCGCTACAGGCAACAAGTTGCATACCAGAAGCTTTTAAGGCCGACCGCAGCTCAGCATGTTGCGGGCGTACAACGCCGATCGAAGATGGCAGTGCTGCCAACAGATTCTGCGCCGAGGACAAAGCCAGCATGCGGCTGTCGGGCAATCTTTGTATCAGTTTGTTTTTTGCGCCGAATCGACGCGAATGTCCCGCAGCCAGAAGTATGCCGACGACATCCATTTATGGCCTGCAGTTACTATGGTCTTTGGAATGAAACAATTGGCGGAGAGGGCGGGATTCGAACCCGCGACAGAGTTGCCCCTGTGCCACCTTTCCAGGGTGGTGACTTAAACCACTCATCCACCTCTCCGGTTTGGAGGCGGGATTATAGCGTAAGTCTTGCGTGCAACCAAACTTCCGTTTGAGATTTGCAGAATAATTTGGCAAATCAGTCGAGCTTACCAAGCAGCACATATGCGCCGACCTCACCTCGCCCCTTCACCTGTATCGGGCCGAGCGATTTAAATCTGAACTTATCCTTCAACAACTGATAAGTAGCTTCCGTCACCTGAATGCTATCCGGCTGCGCATAATGCTCCATGCGGCTTGCAACGTTAACAGTATCCCCCCACAGATCGTAACTGAACTTGCTATTACCGATAACGCCAGCAATTACCGGGCCGCTGTTAATGCCTATGCGCATTTTCAATGACTTGTTATTCTTCTGCGACACCACCTGCAGAGCAGACTGCATATCCAATGCCATATTGGCTACCGCCTCGGCATGATCCTCCATGGCATTCGGCACACCACCGACCACCATGTAAGCATCGCCAATGGTCTTGATCTTTTCCAGGCCGTACTTATCGGAGAGTTGGTCGAAACGGGAAAAAACCTGATTCAGCAGATTCACCAGCTCTGACGGCGGCATGCCGGCTGAAGTCTGTGTGAAATTGACCAGGTCGGCAAACATGATAGTGACAGACTCGTGACTGTCGGCAATACTGAGGCTTTCCGCTTTCAGCCTGCTGGCAATGGATTCCGGCAGAATATTGAGTAGCAGTTTGTCAGATCTGGCCTGTTCGATTGCCAGCGCCTTCAGTACACGTTCTTTCTGAGACTGAAAATAGCGCATGACGATATACAGAATGGTGGCCGTGCCAGAAAGATTCATAACAAAGAATGTATCCTTGACGTGTATCGGTATGGGCAAGGCGTTGCTGGCAAAGATTGTATTCATCTGCCAGGAAACAGCAGCCAGTGCCATGAATAATGCAAACCAGGGCGTGGACTGCCGGGTGCCCAGTATCATGAGCGCGCCCACTGGTGACAAGATGGCCCAAATGGCAACTCCGCTGGAAGCTTCAAAGCCACCAATGACCCATTGCATGAAAAATGGCATGACCAACAGCATGACAAGTTGGGTAAAAATGAAATAATCGAAACGCTTGAAATGGTAAAAAAACAGCAGACTGGTGTAGGAGATTACGATATAGACATAGGGGACTGCCGCCATGAAGGCATAGCCCTCACCCAACCCGGAAAGCGTAAAAATCCAGAAGACGCAGACCAGGCTCTCGGCAAAAACAAGTAGCGAAAGAATGGCCCTGCCCACTAATGTAGCAGAAGGGTCGGAGAATCGACCCCATATATGGCGCGGGAACCCACTGAAAGATTTGAGTTTCAAGCCCATCGCCATTTAATCAGTAATATTCATTGTTATTATTCTCACGCCTCCATAACGTCTTACTATATCGTACGATTCTTGGTTTATCTAGCTACTGATTGCCGAATATCGCCACTATTTTTAGCCGATCAATCATGCGTCATGGTGTCCGAGGCCGAATTTAGGGTAGAATTCGGTCAGGCGGGCCTCCCCGCATTGCAAAGTAGCCAACCTGGTCAGGTCCGGAAGGAAGCAGCCACAACTACTGAAGCAAGTGCCGGGGGTTAGGCTCGCCCCCCCTACTCCGTCATGTCAGCGCCAAAGCTGCTTAGACTTAAGCCATGATTTCAGCTAAAGTTGAGTCACTGCAATCAAGTTCTTAATCTCGTGAGTGCCCAAGTATGAGTTATCAGGTTCTGGCCCGGAAATGGCGTCCAAAATCGTTTGAAACGCTAGTCGGCCAAGAGCATGTAGTCCGTGCATTGAGTAATGCACTAGATCAGCAACGCCTGCACCACGCTTATCTGTTTACGGGCACACGCGGTGTCGGCAAGACCACACTTTCCCGCATTCTGGCAAAATCACTCAACTGTGAAGCCGGCGTCACTTCAAAGCCTTGCGGCCACTGTTCCGCCTGTCTCGCCATCGACAAAGGCAGCTTTATCGATTATGTCGAAATGGACGCCGCTTCGAATCGCGGTGTCGATGACATGTCAGCACTACTGGAAAAAGCCGTTTACGCGCCGACACAAGGCCGTTACAAGGTTTACATGCTGGATGAGGTACACCAGCTCACCGGTCATGCATTCAACGCCATGCTGAAGACGCTCGAAGAGCCTCCAGAACACGTCAAATTCATCCTCGCAACCACTGACCCTCAAAAAGTACCAGTCACCGTGCTTTCGCGCTGCCTGCAGTTCAATTTGCGCCAGATGTCAGGTGCCGCAATTAGCGAGCATCTGCAATCCATACTCGGTCAGGAGAACATCCCTTTCGAGCCCGTAGCACTACAACTGATTGCGAGAGCAGCCAATGGCAGCATGCGTGACGCGCTCTCCCTGCTGGACCAGGCCATTGCCTATGGTGGCAATGCAGTCCATGAACAGGAAGTGCGCTCCATGCTGGGTGCCATAGACCAGAGCTACCTGTTCGACCTGCTGGACACACTGGGTGCCCAGGATGGCGCCAGCCTGATGAGCCATGTCCAGCAAATGGAACAACGCAGTCTGTCTTTTGAAGCAGCGCTAAGCGATCTGGCCCACCTGCTCTACCAGGTAGCGGTTTACCAGTCTGCACCAGAGGGCCTGTCACAGGATTTGCCGGAATACCCGAGATTGGTAGAACTTGCGCAAAAACTCAGTGCAGAGCAGGTACAACTGTTCTATCAGATTGCTCTACTCGGACGCCGGGACATTGGCCTGGCGCCGGATGAGTTTGCCGGGTTCAGCATGTGTCTGCTACGCATGCTGGCATTTGTGCCCGCAGAATTCTCCAGCAGCAAAACTGATCAACGCCCGCCAGGCAAGCCAGTTGCCAGCTCTGTGCCGGAAAGAACTGCAGCAAGCGCAATAGTGCCCGAACAAGCGCAGCCGGCTGTTGCCAAACCCACAGTCGCTGAAAATCAGTTACCTGAAAATCCCGCAGATGTCGGCAGCAGGCCAACAAGCTTAGTGTTCGACGGTAATTGGCGCCGTCTGGTCGACCAACTAAAACTCGGACTGGCGCGGGCATTAGCACAAAATTGTGAACTACTACGCCATGATGAACATAATTTCCATCTGTCCGTGCCGGAAGCACACAAGCACCTGCTGAATCAAAGCTATCAGGAAAAACTACACACGGCACTGACTCAGTACTTCGGCACCAATATCAAGCTGCACTTTGAAGTCGGCGGAACCGGCAACACACCTGCAGCGCTAATCAGCCAGGAAAAAGCCAAGATACAATCTGCCGCAGAGTCTGCCATTCGTGAAGATGATTTTGTGCAGGCACTAGTCCGCGACTTCGGCGCACAAATCATTCCATCAAGCATCAAACCAATTCAATAACCTCAATCCAATTAACATGTAGTTCAGGAGAAAAAAATGATGAAAGGCGGCATGGGCAACATTATGAAGCAGGCCCAGCAAATGCAGGAAAACCTCAAACGTGCGCAAGCCGAACTTGCCAACGTTGAGGTCGAAGGTCAAGCCGGCTCCGGCATGGTCAAGGTCACCATGTCCTGCAGAAACGAAGTCAAACGGGTCAGCATCGATGACAGCCTGATGGGTGACGACAAGGAAATGCTGGAAGACTTGCTGGTGATTGCCCTGAATGACGCTGTAAGCAAGGCTGAAGCCACCTCCCAGCAGCGCATGAGCAGCTTTATGCCTGCCGGCATGAAACTGCCGTTCTGATCTAGATAAGTAAAGAAGAAATGCGCAACCCTCCCGCACTCGAGCAGCTCGTAGAAGCATTACGCTGTCTGCCAGGTGTTGGTCCCAAATCTGCCCTGCGCATGGCCTATCATCTGCTGCAACGCGACCGCCCGGGTGCGGAACAGCTGGCGCTATCCCTCAATCAGGCGCTAGGCGTCATCAGCCATTGCAAACTGTGCAACAACTTCAGCGAACAGCCGATATGCCCTTTGTGCGCCTCAGAAAAACGCGATTCCAGCCTGCTGTGTGTGATAGAGATGCCGACCGACCTGATGATGCTGGAACAAACCCAAGCTTATCAGGGCATGTATTTTGTACTGATGGGCCGCTTGTCACCCCTCGATGGTATAGGGCCAAAGGAAATCCATCTGGATAAACTGATCAAGCGTGCGCAGGATGGATTGATCAAGGAGGTCATACTTGCCACCAATTACACCGTCGAAGGCGAAGCCACTGCGCACTATGTCAGCGAGTTGTTGAAAGCACGCGGATTGAAGGTAAGCCGCATTGCCAGAGGCCTGCCAATGGGTGGCGAGATTGAGCACGTAGACAGCGGCACGCTGGCACAGGCCATGATGGAGCGTCGTAGCGTCAGATAGACAGGCCTATAACAGAGCCAGTAATTCGCCAGGCTGCGAGATCATGGCATCCGCACCCCACTCTTCCGGCTTTTCTGTCACATCAATATAGCCAAACAGCGCGATTATGGTTTTCATGCCTGCAGCCCTGCCAGCCTGCACATCCCGCTCCGCATCCCCCACGTAGACGCAGCTTGTAGCTTTCCAGCCTGTTATCTGGCATGCCATCAACAAGGTATCCGGATAGGGTTTCGCGCGGGGCGCATCATCGCCACAGACTAGACAACCAGCACGCTGCTGCAACTGCAATGCACTGATCAGCGGCTCAGAAAAACGTCTGGGCTTGTTCGTAACGATGCCCCAGGGAACACCCTTGTTCTCAATTGCATTGAGAACAGCATTAACACCCTCGAACAAAACAGGCGAGCGCGTAAAAACCTCATCGTACAAATTGAGATATTCCTCACGCATACGGCCAAAACTCTCGTCTTCAGGTGTGATATTGAAGCCTGCGAACAGCAGACCTCTGGAACCATGCGAGGCGAAGGGCCTGATGACGCTTTGTGGTAATGGTGCCAAACCATGGCGCTCGCGCTGCAGATTAAGGGCAAAGCCCAAATCTGGCGCGGTGTCGACCAGCGTGCCGTCCAGATCAAAAAGTATCACGCTGGAGCGGCTATCTGACTGCATGTACGAGGTAATTCACTGACACGTCATCGCCCAGCCAGTATCGCTTGCTCAGCGGACTGTAGCTCATGCCTTTGAGTCCCGATACACTCAGACCACTGTGTCGCAGCCATGCTGACAGCTCCGATGGCTTGATGAATTTTTCGTATTCATGCGTGCCTTTAGGCAGCATATTTAACACATATTCTGCGCCGATGACTGCTAACAGATAGGCTTTAGGATTACGATTAATCGTGGAGAAAAATACATGACCACCCGGCTTCACCAGCCTGGCGCAGGCCGAGACCACGGCCGCAGGATCTGGCACATGTTCCAGCATCTCCATACAGGTTACGACATCATAGGAAGACGGTGCTTCCGCCGCCAAAGCCTCAACTGCAATCAGGCGATAATCAACCTTGACGCCACTTTCCAAGCTGTGCATCTGCGCTACTTTTAGCGCTTTTTCACCCAGATCCACGCCCGTAACCTCAGCGCCTCTGGCAGCCATGGATTCGGCCAATATGCCACCGCCGCAACCCACATCGAGCACGCGCTTGCCCTGCAGTCCTGATTTTTCGTCTATATAACCCAGGCGCAGAGGGTTGATCTCATGCAGAGGCTTGAACTCGCTGTTCTTATCCCACCAGCGATGGGCTAGCGTGGCAAATTTTTGTAGTTCCGCAGGATCTACATTCTGTTCTTTTTTCATTTCCGTACCAAGTGAAGTCATTTATGCTGCGTCAGCCTTGAATGCCATACTGTGATGATCTCCTTCAGTTCTGAAGGCTCAATATTCGCATAGATGCCATCCTGTCCTTTAAGTTTTTGATAGCGCAATTCTCCGGCCACCCAAGTGTGAGTCACATGTTCGCGTCCGGCAACATAAACCAGATGTGAAATGGGATCAAAACAGGGTAGCAGTTCAGCATCGGTCATTCTTATCGCAGTCAGGTCGGCAAACTTGCCAACTTCGATAGTACCGATTTTATCATCCAGACCAAGCGCCCTGGCAGCATCTATCGTCGCCATCTCAAGTGCTTTTCTGGCAGGCAGGGCGGTGGCATCACCGCTGGAGCCCTTGGCAACCAGAGATGCGATCCGCATCTCGGCAAAGATATCCAATCGATTATTGCTTGCTGCTCCATCCGTGCCTATGCCGACACCTACGCCGCTTTGCAACAAATCTACAACCGGCGCAATACCGCTGGCAAGTTTGAGATTGGAAGTTTGACAGTGCGCCACATGACAACCGAATTCTGCCAGCATTTCTATTTCGCGCTGCTCCAGATGAACACAATGAGCAGCCACCAGACTTGGGCCCAATACACCCAGGTTTGCCAGGCGCTGAATGGGCCGCACGCCATATTTGTCCAGGCTTTGGGCAATTTCACCACTTGTCTCGTGCAAGTGGGTATGAATTCCCAAGTCAAGTTGCTCAGCATAAGTCACAATCTTTTCAAAACTGCGATCTTCAACTGTATAAGGCGCATGGGGTGCCAGGCTCGTTGTCAGCAGCTGATTGCTACGCCATGTATCACGGACTTCCAGCCCCTTGAGCAGATAATCATCTGCATCACTGGCATAGACAGTAGGAAACTCCAGCACCAACAGGCCTAGGTTGGCACGCATACCGGACTGTATCACCGCCTCTGCCGCCGCCTGAGGATAGAAATACATATCGCTGAAACAGGTCACGCCCCCTGCCAGCATTTCCGCACAGCCCAATAATGTGCCATCACGTACGAAGCGTTCGGACAAGGCCTGCTTTTCGGCTGGCCAGATATGGTTCTGCAGCCAGTCCATTAACGGCAAATCATCTGCATACCCGCGCATCAGGGTCATTGCGGCATGTGTATGCAGGTTGATCAGGCCAGGCATGAGCACATGCTCAGGAAGATTGACACGCGTGTCGGCAGTATAAAGTTCATCTGCGCCGCCATCAGGTAATACATCAATGATTTTTCCACCATCAATGACAATACTGGCATGTTCCAGCATATCACCCGAAATAGTGACTACCCATCTGGCAGAGATGATGAGTTCTGTTTTTATGATTTTTTTGGTCATTTGAGCCATAAAAAAGCCCCGCTACGCGGGGCTTTTAAGTTAACAGCGTTTATTATTCGCATGCCTTGATATCGTTACGGCTGGCTTCAACTTCAACGCGGCGATTTGGCTGCAAGCACTCGATCAACTGCTTGCGTGGCAGTTTTTCCGAACAAATCACGATGGGTGACGACTCACCTGCGCCGTATGCAGACAATACACTCGCGTCCACACCTTGGCTGGTCAAGTAGGCCTTAACTGCCTCAGCACGGCGTTTGGACAATGCATCATTGTATTCATAAGAGCCTAGCAGGTCAGTATGCCCTGTAATAAACACTGCTTCAAATGGCTCACTTTTCAGCTTCGGAATAACTTCATTATCCAGAACCTGAACGCCTTCTGGTTTCAGTTTGTCTTTGTCGAAACCAAAGAGAATCTCAGCTGACAGTTCGAAACGCTCTATCTTGGGCTTACATGCCTTTGGGGCCGGTGCAGGAGCTGGCTCAGGTGCAGGAGCTGGCTCAGGTGCAGGAGCAACATATGGCTCGGGCTCGACAGCAGCAACCTTCTTGGGAGCGCCGAATTTCCAGATAGCACCTACGTTAAGATAGGTATTGCCAACAGTTTCCGTACCATCAAAACCGAGGTCGCCCAAGGTCTTGGCATTGGATTCTGCTTTTGCGCGGCTCCAGACATGACGAAGGTCAGCTTGCATACCGAGAGACTCGGTGAACATGAACTGTGCACCCAAGCCCACATTGGCCATCCATGAAGTCTTCTTGTCACCGATATCGACACCGTTGACATCATAGTCAAGATTGTTGCGAGCCAAGCCCAAGCCAGCGAGCAAGAAAGGACGGAATCTGTCGCGACTAAACATGTACAGGGCATCAACGCCGAACAGAGTCTGCTTGAATTTACCACCACCACCGGGAACGTTCAGGTCTTCGTCGGCACGCGCATGACCAGCACCGATTTGCACATCCCAATGTTCGCTGAGTTCTTTACCGATACGCAGGAAACCGCCAAGATCATTATCTGCATCAAGGTCGCTGTCTGTGTTCATGTAGCTCACGCCAGGGACTATGTACCAGGAACCTTCGTACGCATCGCCGGCAAAGGCTGTTGTGATACCAAAACCCAAAACACTGGCTATCGCCAGACCCATTAAATTTTTCTTCATTATTGATGCCCTTAGTTGACCACTAGATGAAAAAAATTATACGCAAAGCGTATTACATGCGCAATGCACTAGCCTGAACAATCAGGGTATTAGCGCATATTGCTGGACTCTGTTGTATTTATGCAACATCTGTTTTATCGAACCCAGTCTGCCCGCATCCAGTTCAGCGACCCGATTACTGTTTACACAGACAGCACCTCGAAATCCCAGATAATTGGCCTGCAATTCTGCCAACACAGGAATATGTGCCTCCCTGAGTGAGCCGGCCAGGCCGATTACCAGTTTCTGCTCATGAGCAATACCACAAAACTCGCGCAACTCCTCGAGGTTCAGGTGATCCAGCAAATGGCCGCTCTGCTTGTTGGCTGTATCAAGCATCACGCCATAAAACCCGGCTGCTTTAAGCAAAGGCAGCAAGCTAAAGTCCGGGGACTGATCTGCCATCAATACGGCAATAAGCCTTACCTGCGCACTTGCAGCTTGTGCAATCGCGCTGGCACAGGATTCATGATGCTGTCTTCCGAAAAATCCGATTTTAATAATATCCACACCCGTCTCGGCAAGCTGCCTGACAGCTTTCACCAAAATTTCCGGCTGCATAGGCAAGTCGCCGATGGTCGCACTGGTTGTACATCTGTTAGCCGCCATCAATGCAATCTCTGCAATAATGGATAAAGGTAATTGTCCCAGCGCACCTTCGGCAGGGTTTTTCATATCAAGAATATCGACACCTGTCCCGAGTGCAACTTCCGCCTCCACGGCATCAGTCACACTGATTAACAAACCGTTCACGCGATATTCCCCAAACCCGACTCCAGCTTGTAATTTTCCACACGCTCGATCAGCCATTGCCATGCCTGCAACTCGCGCTCTCCGGCTGTCTTTTCAATGGCAATTTTCAAATAGGCGATTTCCGCCTCAATCTTTTCCATCGGCAGCATATACAGTCGGCTGACCAGCACAGCAAGTTCAATCACAGCTGCCTGCGCACGATTAAATCCGGAAAATGGCGCGTGTCGTGCTTCATGCACAACCTTGAACCAGAGTTCAGGTCTTAGCTCATCCTCTTGTACCTTGACCAGTTCCAGTTCCTGATGTGCCAAAGTCGATTCAAGCACGACACCATGAACCTTGTCAGCCGGGCGAACAGGCCAACCACGGCGACCAGTCAGCGCGCCAGCAAAAATACGCACATCATCCGTCATGTTCATGACGGCACAACGATGATGCATAAGGTTATCCAGGCTGCTGGATGGTCGAAATGGCGCTATCAAGACCAAGTCACCCTGCTTTCTTACGCCAAATGGCGCAATATGAGGCTGATTGCCCGCATCAACGCTAGTAATGATGGTTTCGTAGATCAAGGGCATACGTTTTATTCCTTCTTCGCACGTTTCTCTTGAACCGAAGCAGCACGATGGGCGACTCTATCCTCAACGGCTTTCTGTTCAGTGTTGCAACCCCATTCCAGCCCCTCGTCCTGGCTGTAACGTTTCTTCAGTTGCCATGCAATCTGCGCACGTGCCAGTTCTACGCCCAGATAAAAAGCATGGGAAGCATCGTCATCCACGTTGAGAAGCGGATATAGCTTGAATGGATCGGTATCCTGAAAATGGCCATTACGATTATAGATATGCAAGCCAGTCTCGCTGATCTGAATTCGAAAGCTCGGGTCCTTGATAGCTGCAGCAAACTCTGCGATTTCCTCATCCGAGTAACTGAATGGCCGCCTGTCATGCAAACCGAGCAAACCATTGCTATAGTCCCTTGGCAACCGCCGATCTTCACGTGCAGCAAACATGATGCGTCTTGCCACATCCGCCTCGGCGACGGCGTTGACCGCATGCGGACTGACTGATGTCGCCAGCACAGCATTGATTTTCAGCTCGGTAATGATGCCAAACAGAATGGCATTGATTCCGGTCGTATCCGCATCGGTCAGCTCTGTAAGGTTACCTACCCCCATCATGATCTGAATATCGGGATAACGTTTTCGCAAGCGTTGATACCTGACGATGGACTCGGTGAGACCGAATGGAATTGGATCCAGGATGGCATCTGCAATAAAGGCTCTGCCTTTCTTTTGCATCACTTCAATCGCCCGGTAGAGTGATGTCATATTGCCAGGGGAGCTTGGTATCAGGATTGGCGTTGAAGCCACTTCGTCGGCAATCCAGAGGGATTTGTCATTGAGGCTCAGCAGGTAGTCTGCGCCGCTTTTACCTGCCAGTAGCAGGTCTTCGTGGTTGAGTGAATCAACGCTGACAGCAAAACCCGCTGCCTTGAGGGTATTGATGGCATCTGCAAGGTGCGGGAACGGTGTGTTAGGCAGGCAACCCAGGTCTATGACATCGGCCCCTTGTTGGCGGTATTTCTCAGCACGCCGGACAATGGCATCTACCGTCAGATCCGGCGCCTCAACAATCTCTGCGAAAATTTTGACATCATATCCGGACAAGTCCGGCTCCTTGCCGCCGCGACCGAAATATTGCGGCAGATCCTTCAGATCTTCTGGTCCACGCTCAACAGGAATTCCGTACTTTTCTTCCAGCTTGGTCAAATCACCACGGCATAATCCAGGCAACACCATCTTGTCAGCATCGCCCACATCTGGCAAACGCCGCAGAATCAGTTCAGGAGTCATCAACGCTGCAACAGACACGCCAATCTGTGCAACCCGGTACTTGAAATCATGCGGATACTTGTCATCGGCCTGTATGCCTGCCAAAACCTTATGCAGACTTTTTTCGGCGAGTTTTCCGGTCAGGAAAAGGAGGTTTTCAGACATGCCAAACGATCCTGGATGGCTGTTTGCAGTTGCTGCATATCCCCAACAACCGTGGTTTCCTCAAAATTTTTGAGTGTTTCCATGTTCTGCAGATCAATGCGTCGTGGATAGACCTTGACCATATTTTCGCGCGGAGCTTCGGATTCAAGCTCCGGCCCGGTATCGCAGGCAAATATGATGCTTGGCAGATGCGTTTTTCCTGCCTGTGCGTAAAGATTGGTCACCAGATTATCTGAAATGCCGGCAACCATCTTTGCTACGGTGTTGGAACTAGTGGGCGCAATCACCAAAGTGTGGTACTTGCCCTGATAAAACAACTCTACTGGAACGCTACTAGCAGTCTTGTCCTGAAAAACACGGCCGACACTGTGTTGGTAGCCGTACTGCTGAAGAATCTCGGCTGCCGCTCTACTCAAGAACAGATCAACATTCTCAAGCCGGCTGATGATATCCAGGCATTCGCGCAGGTAATGACCAGAACCGGTCAGCGCCCAAGCAAGACGTTTTTCTTCAGTAGAACTCACTTATGCTCCGAATGGATGACGCAGAACAATGGTCTCGTCGCGCTCAGGCCCAGTTGAAACAATATCGACCGGCACGCCACACAATGCTTCCAGACGCTTCAGATAGGCTTGAGCATTGACTGGCAGATCTTCCCAGCTACTGACGCCGAAGGTGCTCTTGGTCCAGCCTGGTAAGGTCTCATAAACAGGTTTGCAGCGGGCAACATCATCAGCACCGACTGGTAACAGATTTATCAGCTGACCGTCCAGTTCATAGCCGGTACAAATATCCAGTTCGGGAATGCCGTCCAACACGTCCAGTTTGGTAATGCACAGGCCAGCCAAACCATTGATCTTTGCTGAACGGCGCAAAGCAGCTGCATCAAACCAGCCGCATCGACGCTTGCGCTTGGTAACAGTACCGATCTCGCGTCCCTTGTTCGACATTTGATAGCCCGGCACGTCAATGGTTTCGATATCCAGCTCACTCGGGAATGGGCCGCCGCCCACCCTTGTTGTATAAGCTTTGGTGATACCCAACACATAATGCAGCATCTGCGGGCCAACACCGGTACCAGCAGCAGCCTGCCCGGAAACGCAGTTCGATGAAGTGACGTAGGGATAAGTACCGTGATCGACATCCAGCAGGGTGCCTTGCGCCCCTTCAAACAGCAGTCTTTCGCCAGCATCATTTGCCTCGTAAAGCATTGCTGAGATGTCGGCCACTAATGGACGCAGCAATTCCACCTGTGCCATACATCTGGCCAATTGCGCTTCATAATCGGCCGGCTCGGCATTCAGGTAATTGACCAGCACAAAATTGTGGTAGTCGAAGACTTCCTTCAGCTTTTCTGCAAAGCGTTCAGGGTAGAATAGGTCATAGACGCGCAATGCACGGCGGGCGACCTTGTCTTCGTAGGTCGGCCCAATGCCTTTGCCTGTCGTGCCGATCTTTTGATCAATGCCTCTTGCGGCTTCACGCGCCCTGTCCAGTTTGATGTGGCAGTCAAGGATCAAAGGGCAGCCAGGGCTGACCTTCAGGCGGCTACGAACTTCTATTCCTTCTTTTTCCAGCCCGGTGATTTCATCCAGCAGATGGTTGACATCCAGTACGACACCATTGCCGATGTAGCATTTGATACCTTCACGGACGATGCCTGATGGCACCAGATTGAGCTTGTATTCGCGTTGCTCAGCACCCTGGCCAATGACCAAAGTATGGCCTGCATTATGTCCCCCCTGGAAACGCACCACCCCTTGAGCGTGATCAGTCAGCCAATCAACGATCTTGCCCTTGCCTTCATCACCCCACTGGGTACCGATCACTACAACGTTTTTAACCATGATTTACCTGATACTTTTCTAATTTAATTCAGTAATTCCGGTGCTGCGACCACTTGCCACTGCATCCCCTGTTTTTCCAACCGGCGGTCGCATCCAAGCTCCATCCGGTATTGCTCATGGCCTGGAAACTCCTGAACAACCACCTGACCTTCCGCCCGCAACAACTCTATTGTCTGCTTCAATCCGGGATCTTCAGAATACGGAGCGAGAACAGCTCTGCACTTTTCTGCGGGGGGTAAAGCCGTCACCACACCACGCAAATCCAGGCTGAATCCGGTTGCCGGCCGAGCGCGCCCAAAAGCCAGCCCCACTTCATCATAACGACCGCCATGCGCGAGCGGTCCAGCATAGCCCTGGGCATAAGCGGCAAACACAATACCGCTATGGTAGTGATAGCCGCGCAACTCAGACAGATCAAAGCAGACATCTACACCAAGATCGAGCAGATGTTCGCCTGCATATCGCAAGTCACTTAAAGCCTGTTTGATTTCAACATGGTCCGGCAGGGCTTTCTCGGCTTCCAGCAGAATCTCTACCCCGCCATTCAGCTGAGTCAGACTGCACAAAGCCCCTCTGCTTACCGCATCCAGGCCGGCACTCAATTCCTTCACTGCGGACTGGTCTTTGCTTTGCAAAGCAGCATAGAGGGTTTGCTCCAGATTACCGGGAAGCTTGCTCTGTTTAACCAGACAGCCAAAAATACCCACGTGACTGAAATCAATGTGCAGGGATTGAACCCCTACTGCCTGCAATGACTTGATCATCAAGCGCTGAATCTCAACATCACTCTCGACGCCGGCATGGCCGAAAAGCTCCGCGCCCACCTGTAGTGGCTCGCGCGTCTGCGCCAGGCCATCCGGATTGGTTTTCAGCACACTGCCGGCATAGCACAAACGGGTAACGCCCTGACGATTGAGCATATGTGCATCGATTCTTGCTGCCTGCGGCGTGGTGTCAGCACGCACGCCCATCAAACGGCCGGTCAACTGATCGACAACCTTGAAGGTCGCCAGATCGAGGTCATGTCCTACTCCGGTAATCAGGGACTCCAGATACTCCAGCATCGGCGGGATCACATATTCATAGCCATGTACCCGGAACAGATCCAGCAGTCGACGACGTAATGTCTCTATACGTGTGGCCTCTGCAGGCAGCACGTCTTCAATATATTCTGGGAGTAGCCAATTGCGCATAGAAAAAGCAGGTTATCAGTTATCAGGAGGATGGAGAATAGCCGACGGACTATTTAACCACAAGAATCAGCAGCAGACCTGCCAGCATGGAAAGCATACCCGCAAAGCGCAACTGCCCGTCATTCAGCTCAGTCATGCGCCTGAAGGTTTCACGCCAAGCCCGGGGCGCCACCAGTGGTAACACCCCTTCCAGCACCAACATCAGACCGAATGCCATAACCAGGGTTGTCGTCAAAGCAACCCCCTTTATTTACTTGCGGCCTGACGAATCACGCATGTACTTGAAAAAATCAGAGTTTGGTTCCAGTACCAGCACGTCACTCTTATCCTTGAAGCTGTTACGGTAGGCCTCAAGGCTGCGATAGAATGAATAAAACTCAGGATTCTTGTTATATGCCAAGGCATAAATCTCGGAGGCTTTCGCATCACCAGCCCCCTTGATACGCTGAGCTTCCTTGAAAGCTTCGGCAATGATAATTTCACGTTGTTTGTCCGCATCCGCACGAATTTTTTCAGCAGCGCCGGCACCTTCAGAGCGTAGTTCATTCGCCACGCGCTTACGTTCAGCCTCCATGCGCTGGTAGACAGATTCACTGACTTCCTGCGGCAAATCAACACGACGCAGTCGCACATCCAGCACCTGAATGCCGATCTGGCGCGAATCACGATCTGCACGTTCACGCAGAATGTCCATGATCTTGGAGCGTTCACCGGAAACTACATCATTGATGGTGCGCTTACCGAATTCCGCGCGCAAACCATCGTTAACAGTCTGTGCCAGACGACGCTCGGCCTGCAACTCGTCTCCTCGTACGGAGACATAATATTTCTCGGGGTCGATAATGCGCCATTTGACGAAGGAATCGACCAGCACGTTTTTCTTCTCGCTGGTGATGAATCGATCCGGATCGGCGGAATCCAGAGTCAGAATTCGGTTATCAAAGTAGCGGACGTTATCTACCAAAGGCACTTTGAAATAGAGCCCTGGCTCCTTTTTCACCGCAACAATCTTGCCAAGCCGGAAAACCAGTGCGTACTCACGCTGATCAACGGTAAAGGCAGAAAAACTGATCAGCAACAGAGCAACTACCAAACCCAGTAGCACTGTGCCGAGATTCTTTAATATGGGATTACTCATGATTTATTCTCGCAATTCCTTATCGGGTTTCTCGTTCACGGCTACGAAATGCGTCTCGTGTACGCTGGGCTTCCAGTTCGATCTGAGCCGCCGACTGGTTTGAAACTGGCGCATTGCCTTGCTGTGGCGCCACGGTTGCCCCAGCCGCTCCAAGCAGCTTGTCCAGTGGCAGATAGAGCAGGCTATTGCCACCCTTCTGATCGACAATCACCTTGCTCACGCTGGTCATTATCTGTTCCTGAGCGTCGAGGTAGAGTCGCTGGCGTGTTACTTCAGGCGCCCGCTGATACTGAGTCAGAACTTGCTCAAAGCGGCTTGCATTACCTGATGCTTCATTCTCCACACGGGTCTTGTAACCAGCCGCTTCTTCCATCAGGCGGGAAGCCGTACCCCTTGCCTTTGGAATCACGTCATTGGCATAGGCCTGACCTTCATTCTTCTGGCGTTCCAGATCCTGCCCAGCCTTGACCGCATCATCGAAGGCCGCTTGAACCTGTTCTGGCGGTTGTGCATTTTGCATGGTCACACTGACAATACTGATACCTGTCTTATAGCGGTCCAGAATGCTCTGCATCAATCTTTTCGCATCAACTGCCACTTCTTCGCGCCCCTCATAGAGCACGAAGTCCATCTTGCTTTTACCAACGATTTCACGGATTGCAGTTTCGGCAACACCGCGCACATAACTTTCAGTGTTACGGTTATTGAACAGCGTTGCCTCAACATCGCTCAGGTTATATTGCACGGCGAATTGCAAGTCGATGATATTTTCATCATCGGTCAACATGAGGGATTCGCGTAGCTCCTTGCTACGTGCAGAACTGCCTTCGGCGGTTCTGTAACCCACCTCGACCGTACGCACCTGTTGCATGTTAACGACCGTTACGCCTTCAATCGGATATGGAATATGCCAACGCGGCCCAGGCATCGTGGTTTCGACATGCTTGCCGAACTGCAATACCACCCCGCGTGAGCCCTGATCCACAATATAAAATCCGGTAGCAAGCCAGATCAGTGCAATCAGCCCGATAATGGGCAAAACTGCGACACTCCGGAGGCCACCATCCGGCACTTGGCCATCGCCGCCTTTGCCTGACCTGCCAAACAAGCCATTAAGCTTGCGGCTGAATTCACGCAAAACTTCGTCCAAATCAGGCGGGCCGCCATTGTTGCGGTTACCCCAACCGGGATCATTTGCCATAAATCACTCCAAAACTATTAATTAATTTATTCTGCTCGAACAACACTTTTTGATTCAGTGATTCCTGTTGATTCAGTGATTCCTGTGGAATCGGTAAATTCGGACGATTTTTTAGCTATCGATTGCAGATGCTCAATCATGACCAATCTGACCAGATCAATCCCGGCACCCGTCTTTGCAGAAATACGTATGGTGCGAATTCTACCATATTCATCGCGCTCAAGCCCTGACTCCATACCCAATCGATCAATTTGATTAAGAACAAGTACCTGACGGACATCAGCGGCACCAATCTCTGCGAGCACCAGGTTAACCTGGGCAATCTGCTCATCCCGGTTCGGGCTGGCAGCATCCACAACATGCAGCAGCAGATCAGCTTGCACCGCCTCTTCCAGCGTCGCTCCGAATGCCTCAACCAGGGCATGTGGTAGATGCTTGATAAAACCAACAGTATCTGACAGCACCACTGGTCCACACTCAGGGATAAAGAGCTTGCGCGAAGTTGTGTCCAGCGTTGCGAATAGTTGGTCCGCAGCATAAACGCCTGATTGCGTCAGTCGATTGAATAAAGTGGATTTGCCTGCATTGGTATAGCCCACGAGTGAAACGGAAAGCACATTTGAGCGCTTGCGCGCACGTCTTTGCAAACCTCTGGTTTTTTTAAGTTTGGCCAGCTTTTCACGCAAGGATTTGATGCGCACACGCAGCATGCGCCGATCCAACTCCAGCTGCGTCTCGCCCGGGCCTCCTCGCATACCGATACCGCCCTTTTGGCGCTCTAGGTGAGTCCAGCCTTTTACCAACCGGGTCGCAAGATGCTCAAGCAAGGCAAGCTCCACTTGCAGCTTGCCTTCATGGCTTTTGGCTCTTAGCGCAAAGATATCGAGTATCAATCCGGTGCGGTCAACGACCCGGCATTCAAGGAGTTGCTCCAGGTTTCGCTGCTGGGATGGACTGAGATCATGGTTGAAAACGGCTACCTTGGCTGCGGTCGCCTTGACAGTTTCAGCCAGCTCCTCTGCCTTGCCGGAGCCGATGAAATACTTGGCATCGGGTTTGAGCCTGCGCCCCTCCACCGTTGCATTGATATCCATACCAGCACTCAGGGCAAGCTGCCTTAGCTCATGCAAGCTTTCCGCATAATCTGCTTCACCAAAATCCAGACTGACCAGAACCGCAGCATCGCCACCACTTGGCCGATCAAACATAACGATCCAATATGTTCGAAACCTCTACCAATAATAGCTTATTGTTCCGGATGAGCCGGTGCCAGGGATACTGCACGAGCAGGAACGATGGTCGAAATCGCATGCTTATAGACCATTTGCGTTACCGTGTTTTTCAGCAGGATGACGTACTGGTCAAATGAATCAACCTGGCCCTGCAACTTGATACCATTGACCAGATATATGGAAACAGGAATATGCTCCTTACGGAGTGCATTCAAAAATGGGTCTTGTAGCGTCTGCCCTTTTACGTTCATTTTTATGCCCTTTTCATTAGAGTCTTGTAGGTAAGACACACTTCAGTATATTAGGAGGAATTAAATTAAATTCAAGTCATCGCATTAAATGGCTGCATGCAATAGACTTGCAATTATGGGCTTTTGTTCTATCACCAACTGAAATTGATCAAATAAAATTCAGAGCCCCTCGCGAACACGGGTAATCGTCTCCTTTTGCCCCAGCAACTCCATCACGGCATCAATACCTGGAGACTGGGCACCCCCAGTAAGCAGCACACGCAAGGGCATGGCAATTTTCGGAAACTTGAGGCCATTGGCCTGAACAGCAGCCTCTATTACCGAGTGGATATTCTCTGCAGTCCAGTCAATTTCAGCCAGTTGCTCAGCCAACGTTTTGAGTACAGGGAGAATCTCCGGAGTCAGATGCTTCTCTTGCGCTGCCACATCCATCACCGGCTTGTGGTAAAAATAGGCAATCGTATCAGCCAATTCATTCAAGGTATGTACCCGCTCACGGTAAAGTGCAATGACTGTCGTCAGTTCCGGATGTTCGCTGACGTTGACGCCTCTGGTCTCGAGTCGCTGCACAACATCTGTAGCCAATACTTTTAAGTCTGCCTGCTTGATGTAATGTGCATTCAACCACCTGAGCTTTTCGGTATTGAACTGTGCGGCAGACGGCGTGATATGGTCGAGATCAAACCATGCAGAAAACTGTGTCATATCGAAAATCTCGTCATCGCCATGCGACCAGCCCAAGCGAGCAAGATAATTCAGAACTGCTTCTGGCAGGTAACCGTCTTCGTGATACTGCATGACGCTGACCGCACCATGGCGTTTGGACAGCTTCTGTCCGTCATCTCCAAGTATCATGGAAAGATGGGCATATTGCGGCACATTGGCACCTAGTGCCCTGAGCAGATTGATCTGGCGCGGGGTGTTATTAACGTGGTCATCGCCACGAAGCACATGTGTGATCTTCATATCCCAGTCATCTACCACCACGCAGAAGTTATAGGTCGGCGTACCGTCAGCACGGGCGATGATCAGATCATCCAGCTCCATATTGGATATCACGATACGCCCCTTGACCAGATCATCCCATGCCACCGTACCGCCTGTCGGGTTTCTGAAACGCACGACTGGCGGGATATTTTCCGGCTTCTGTGGCAAGGTCTTACCCTCCTCAGGCCGCCAGCGTCCGTCATAACGTGGCTTCATGCCTGCCTGCATCTGCTCTTCACGCATGGCGTCCAGCTCTTCTCTACTACTGTAGCAATAGTAGGCAGTGCCCTCATCCAGCATCTGCTGGATGATCTGCTTATAGCGATCCATACGCTGCATCTGATAGAAAGGACCCTCATCCCAGTCCAACCCCAGCCAGCTCATGCCATCCAATATGGCTTGCACGGCTTCCGGCGATGAACGTTCGACATCGGTATCTTCGATACGCAAAATGAACCGACCCTGATGCTTGCGGGCATAGGCCCATGAAAACAGCGCCGTACGGGCGCCACCAATGTGAAGAAACCCTGTGGGACTGGGAGCAAAGCGTGTGCGTATGGTCATAAATCAGCAGATAAAAAGCAAAAACAGATTTTACCATGCGCAGGCCTGCTGACATCCGCACACAGTCAGAATATCGACAGCCACATGCGGTATTGCCTATTTTTTGACACTACCATTGACCAGCATGGACGCAAGTTACCTTATTTATTATAAATTTTATATAAAAATCATGTAGTTATATTTTAAATTTACAAACTTTTCTGATGGTATGAATTTCGCTACCAAATAACTATAAATATTCGAACTGGGTGGCGCATATGAAATCATTGCTCGGTAAGCTGATTGGTAAAAACACGAAAACAAATGCGGCAGACTTGTCCTGGTTAGAGCAACTGAGCGAGCTTGACGACATTACGGCCATCGAGAATTCAACACAGAAACTGAAAGAATGTTTCAATAACGATGAAATTAACGAAGCCGACCGATTACGCGTGCTGTTGGCCACGGACACAGAAAACCGTCAGCGTGTACTGAAAATCACCCGGCAGTTTGTTGATTTAAAGAACATGCGCCCGGAGCTGGAAAACCATACTGCCAACACGATGTACTTCTATCACCGGCAGATTTTCGTCAGTTATCGCAGCTTCATCGACCGCTTTCTGGATGCCAGCGGCGATGTCATCTTCACCTACAATCGCCTGCCAGTGACGCTTGGAAGAACCCTCAAGGCCGCTTATGCCATGGCCAAATGGCGTTACTACCGGCAACAGTCGGCGGCCGATATGACCTGGTCGGAGATTTTCGAGCTATACCGTATCCTGGAACAGGAATCCCTGCTGGATATCACGGTAAACTTGTACAAGGATGAGGCGGACACCCATCTGGCTGCATCTTTTGCCCAGGCATGCATGCTGGACAGTCTGAGCAGTTCGGGCTTAAGCAAACAGCAGGTGGAAAAAATTGCCATGCTGCTGGAAAAACTGCTCCCGTGGAGCAAAATCAGCAAGCATTATGATGAGCACAAGCATCTCTTCTACATTGATCTGAAGCAGGATCATGGCGCAAAGCGCATTCGCCTGTTCGAACCGCATACAGACTGCCGATATTGGGACACCAGTCAACTCTCGGCCAGAATAGAAGCCAATATCGAAGCACTGGACAGGGACCTTCCGCATAATCTTGAAGCAATTGGCAGCAGCAGCGAATTACTGGAGATTCTCACTCTGCTAAGGTCGGAATGGTCCAGAAACGGCTACACCCGCCAACGGCGATCGGAGCAACGACAAAAAATCATCAAACGTGTCGTTGTGAGCTACGGCTATCAGGATGTCTGCAATCACCTGAAATCTACCACACAAAGTGTGTATATGGCGTCGCAACAACAATCCGAAAACAGTTTCGATGAGAGGATGGCAAACCATAATAGTGTGCGAACAGCCCCGTCAGTGCTTTATGAAGATCTGAGCAGGGAGCGCTGGATGATCAGCGACGAAAGCAATAGTGGCTATGGGGTCATTTTTAGCGATGAACTGCCACCCGCACTCAAGCTCGGCAAACTGGTAGGTCTGGTTGTTGAAGACCAGACAAAGCGGCTGATTATCGGCAACATCAGAAGTATCAATAAACCAGCCAAAGGCAATAATCATATCGGTATCAAAATTATCAGCAGGCAAGCCTTCTGGGTACAGCTCAGCCACGCCGGACTAAATACGGAAAATACAGAAAACACCAACGGCCTTTCCGAACAGGCCCTGAAGTTTGCCGCGATCTACCTGCCGGTAGAACCCGGCTTCTTGAGCTGGCCTAGTTTGTTATTACCAAGAATCGAGTATGTCGAGCATGGCATTTACCGGCTGTTCCAGCAGAGTCATGCATCAGTGGTACAGCTGGGAGCACCGATTGAATTTAAGGACGACTGGATACAGCTCCGCATCAGCAATCAGGACTGATCGTCAGGCCGGCAGGCGACGAGCATAAACCCGATAGCCGGCTCCGCGACCGTTGAAGACTAATATTTGTCTTGCCAGCCGCCACCTAATGCCTTGAACAGATCGACACTTGCAATCAGTCTGGCCTGACGACTCTGGACGTAGGCAATCGCTGCATCGTTATAAACCCGTTGGGAATCCAGTACATCGATATAGGCAGAGTAGCCTGACTTATACCGGTTATCCGATATCGCCACAGCTTTCCTGGCAGACTCCCTGCTACTATCCAGTAAAGCTTCACGTTCCGCATTCTGTCTGACCGTGACCAATGCATCATTCACTTCCTGGAAGGCCGTACGAATTGCCCCTTCATAACTGGCCAAAGCCTGTTTTTGCTGGGCTGTTGCCTGATCCAGGCGCGAGGATAATCGGCCGGCATCAAAGATAGGCAGATTAAGGCCGAGACCACCACTCCAGATACGTGCGGCCGATTTAAGCACGTCACTTAATTGAGCACTCTCACCACCGTAGCTCGCTGTCAGCGAAATGGTGGGAAACATGGCAGCCTTTGCTACACCAATATTGGCATTTTGTGCGACCAACTGCTCTTCAGCCTGCCGAATGTCAGGGCGTGCTTCCAGCAGACTGGATGGCAGCCCTGCTGGGGGAAGCGGTGGCAGCGGCAACTGCCTGATGTCACCAGCAGCCAATTTAAGATCAAGCTGTCCAGTGAGCAAGGCCAATTGATGCTCACTGATTGCGCGCAATCTTTTCAGCTCAACAATCTGCGCCGCAAGATTTGAACTGGCAACTTCCGCCTGGTGCATGTCCAGGGCAGAAGAAACTCCACCTTCCAGACGTTTTTTTGTCAAAGTCAGGCTCTCATTGCGGGTTCTCAGACTGTCTTCAGACAATGCAATCTGAGACTCTAAACTACGCAGTTGCAGATAGTTGCTGGCAACCAGTCCGGCGAGTGACAAGGTCACCGTATCTCTGGCATAACGTGTAGACAGCGCCTGAGCCTTGGCTGATTCCTTTGCACGCCGGAGCTTGCCCCAGAAATCCAGCTCGAATGAGGCTCCCAGTCGAATATTGTAATTTTCCCGGATCGGGTTTACTCCACTCATCAAAGGATTGGCCCCAAGCTGACTGATACGTGAGCGGCTGCCGGCGGCGTCCAGATCTATCTGCGGAAACAGCGCCGCACCGACTTCACGCGCAAAAGCATCGGCTTCTTCGATGCGGGCTACTGCAATTTTAATATCTGTATTGTTTTGTAGAGCCAGATTGACCAGCTCATTCAAAACCGCATCCTGATAGAGCTCCCACCAAGGATTTTCGGCAGTCAGCGGAGCCTGATTTGCATCAACCTCCTCATTGCTACCAAAGATCGCTGGCAGCGAAAACGCTGGCCGCTCATAATCCGGGCCCATCAATACACATCCCGGCAATAATGCTGTGAGCAGAACTAGTCCGGAGATTCTGATTTTTGGCATCATGCCGTTCCCTTTTCTGTACTTGCATCCAACTCGTTTCGTTTGGCAATCTGAGCATGCTCGCGTGTAAGCCAAACAAAGAACAAGGGAATAAATATTGTGGCGATGAAGGTTGCCATGAGCATGCCCCCGAATACACCAGTACCCATGGACCGACGTGCGGCAGAGCCTGCTCCAGTGGCGATTACCAGCGGCACAATGCCCAGCACAAAAGCCATCGAAGTCATGACGATTGGACGGAAACGCAACCGCGCTGCCTCAACCGCCGCTTCTGCCACACTCATGCCCTCTTCCAGCTTCTGAGTGGCAAACTCAACAATCAGAATGGCATTCTTGGCCGCCAGACCAATCAACGTTATCAGGCCGATCTGGAAGTAGATGTCATTGGGCATACCCCTGAAAAACACTGCAAGCAATGCACCGCATAATGCAAAAGGCACCGCCATGATGACAGCCAGTGGTAACGCCCAGGTTTCAAACTGGGCCGCGAGAATCAGGAACACCATGATAATTGCGAATGAAAAGGCGAATATCGCTGCCGATCCCGTGCGCTTTTCCTGATAGGCTTGTCCAGTCCAGGCAAGCTGATAATTCGCTGGCAGGCTTTCAGCAGCTATTTTTTCAACCAGTTTGATCGCATCCCCGGAGCTGACACCGGAAGCGCCACTACCCAACACCTTTGCCGCCAACAGGCCGTTATAACGCTCCAGTTGTTCGGCGCCGACGATATTGCTGACTTTGCTCAACGCAGACAGGGGCACCATCATGCCACCCTCCGACCTCACATACACCTTGCCCAGATCCTCCGGTTTCATACGGAATTCAGGCTCCGCCTGTAACTGCACGCGATAGGTGCGTCCCGAACGATTGAAGTCATTGACATAAAGTGAGCCCATCGTGGTCTGTAGTGTCGCGTAAATATCTGCAATCGGAACGCCCTGCGACAACGCCTTGGCCTCATCAACTTCCACGAACAACTGCGGAACTGTTGGGCGGAAGAAGGTGTTAATGCCGGTAAGTAAGGGCTCATTCTTCAATGCATCAACAAAATTATTTACCACGCTGGATAAGCGCAATGGGTCTGAGTCACCACGTGCCTGAACGTAAAGCTCAAAACCGCCGGAACTACCCAGACCGCGAATCGCCGGCGGGTTAAAGGCAAAAGCCAAGCCATCTGGCTGACTCATACCCAATCCGAATAACTTCTTGACGACATCATCGGCCGTGTCGGTGCGCTCATCCCAATCCTTAAGACGAACAAACATAGTAGCTGCACTGGTCTTGTTGCCACCGCCTATCAAATCCATGCCATTGATAATGAACTGGTTTGCAACGGCTGGGTCCTGGGCAATCAGCGACCGCACTGCTTCAGTCGTTTTACTGGTGCGGTTAAGCGTTGCGCCATCAGGCAGAACAAATGCAGTAATGACATACCCTTGGTCTTCGGATGGAACAAAGCTCCCTGGCACAACTTTAAGTAAATAGACCACCACACCAATAATGCCTACAAAGGCGACCGTACCAATGATCATGTGTCGCAACGTAAGACCTACGGTTTTGGTATAAAAATGCGTCAGCCCGTCAAAAAAGCGGTTAAAGGGGGCAAAAAACTTTGACTCGCCATGAACGTGCTTGAGTAGCAGCGCACACAAGGCAGGCGTCAACGTCAGCGCAACGACACCGGACAGCACGACCGCGACCGCAACTGTAACCGCAAACTGTCGGTAGAGTTCTCCCGCAATACCCCCCAGGAAAGCTACCGGTACAAATACCGCACAGAGGACCAATACAATCGCCACAACAGCACTGGAAACCTGTTGCATGGATTTAATCGCCGCATTGAGTGGCGACAATTTCTCCTCCTTCATCAGACGTTCGACGTTCTCCAGTACCACAATCGCATCATCCACCACGATACCGATAGAAAGCACCATGGCAAAAAGTGTCAGCGTATTGATAGAGAATCCGAACATCCACAGGCCAGCGAAGGTACCAATCAGGGAAATCGGCACAGCGATAATCGGGATCAAGGTAGCGCGCCAGCTTTGCAAAAAGAGGAATACCACCAGGATCACCAGGACCATGGCCTCACCCAGGGTTTTAAGTACCTCACTGATAGAAGACTTCACAAAGTCGCTGGTATCGTAAGGAATAGCGTAATCCATGCCTTTGGGGAAACGCTTTTTCAATTCCTCTAATTTGCTCTTGATCGCATCAGCAGTATCCAGCGCATTGGATCCCGTTTGCAGGAATGTGCCAATTGCCACACCCGGCTTGCCGCTCAGCGTAGTACGGATATTGTAATTCTGCGAGCCAAGCTCGATACGGGCGACATCTTTCAGATACAACACGCCACGTGGGCCATCTGCGCGCAGGATGATATTGCCAAACTCGGCAGGGTCGAGCAGCCGCCCTTTCGCCGTTACCGTGTAGACAATCTGCTGATCGCTGGGCGAGGGATCCTGCCCGATCTTGCCGGCCGCGTACTGGGCATTTTGTGCCTGCACAGCCCTTGTAATATCCGAGGTGGTCACGCCCAGCTGTGCCATTTTGTCAGGACGCAGCCAGATGCGCATGGAATAGTCCTGTGCACCAAAAATTGTGGCATCACCCACGCCCTGGATACGTTTCAGCTCATCCAGCACATTCAGCGTGCCATAATTGCTCAGATATAAAGGGTCGAATGTGCCATCAGGCGATGTCAGCATGGCCACCAGCAGCAGGTCATTGGAACGCTTTTGCACGACAAGCCCATTGCGCCGTACATCATCAGGCAGTCTGGGCAAGGCGATAGTAACCCGGTTACTGACGTTAAACGTTGCCTGGTCGGCATCCGTACCAACCTCAAATGTTGCCGTGATGGTCAGAGTACCGCTGGAATCGGCACTGGAATTGAAGTACAGCAGATTTTCGACACCGCTCAACTGTTCTTCGATTGGCGCAGCCACTGTTTTGGACAGGGTCTCGGCACTGGCACCAGGGTATGTGGCAGTGATCATCACGGTCGGTGGCGCGATCTGCGGATACTGCGCAATTGGCAGCTTCATCGCGGCTGCCAGTCCTGCCAGCACGATGATAATAGAAAGCACCGATGCAAAAATCGGACGTGTAATAAAGAATCTGGTCATGACAGCTCCGGCTTAAGCCTGCTTGGTAGGCAATATCCCAGAAGACTTCTCTGGCACTGATTCTTTTGTCGCGGGAGGCTGAACGCCTTCAGGTTTTGCTCCAGCAATGCTCGGAGCCACCGGCGCACCCGGGCGCAATTTAATGATGTTGTCCACAATCACCTTGTCGCCTGCACTCAGGCCTTCAAGCACTACCCAATCCTTGCCAACCCAGTCACCGACCACCACCGGGCGCACCGTTGCCTGGTTCTGCGCATTGACGACATAAACAAACCTGCCCTGATCGGAACTGCTGATAGCCATCTGCGGCAATAGGAAAACGCCATCGCGCTGACCGGTTGTAACTCTGGCGCGGACAAACTGGCCAGGCAGTAATGTCTGGTCATTATTCTCAAAAGTAGCTCTTAATTGCTGCGTGCCCAACAGCGGATCAATCTGGCTTGCAGCAAAATTCAATTGGCCCTTTTGCTTGTATTCGGTGCCGTCTGGCATAATCAAAGTGACATAATTGACATTCTGCTCAGTCAGGCGGCCGCCCAACAACGCAAGCTCGTTATCGGAAAAACTGAAACGTACCCAGATCGGTGACAATTGCACGATGGTCGTCAGCAAACTGGTATTGGCCGTAATCAAGGCACCTTCAGAATACTGGAAACGTCCTGAAACACCGCTCACTGGGGCGGTGACCGTAGTATAGGAAAGATTCAGCTCTGCTTCGCGCAGATTGGCCTGTGCTTGCTGAAACCCTGCCCTGGCAACAGCCTCGTCAGAAACCGCATTGTCATACTCGCGCTGACTGATTGACTGGCTTGCCAGTAAGCCTCTGAGCCGCTCCTGTTCACGCTTGGCCTGTTCTATCAGTGCCTGCTGCTGCGCCAATTGCGCACGGGCTTGTGACAAAGCGATTTCATAAGGCACGGGGTCGATCAAAAACATTGGCTGACCAGCCTTGACCGGGGCTCCTTCCTCATAGAGTCGCTTCAACAAAATACCCCCTACGCGCGCTCTGATCTCAACCTCTTTGGCACCTTCTGTCTGGGCGACGGCCTCGGCGCTAATTGGTATGGTAGAAGGCTGCACCTCAACAACCGTCACCGGCATTGCCGTACCAGCCGGTGCCTGCCCGCTGGGAGCATCACCTTTGCCGCAAGCTGCCAAAGTGATTAGTATTGTGGTCAAAACCACCATATTAATCACCGTATATTGATCCCGCTGGGAATCGGGACTGGAAATATCAAGGCTGCGCATCGTGTAACTCCGGTTATTAGTTGGTGTTGTTGCAGATATCACTTGCTTACATTCAAGAGCGACTGTAAATTATATCCAGTCAGGGATGTATGTAAATAGCCAATTCAATATTTTTATGAGCGCCCCAGCACATGGTTAGAAAAACCAAAGAAGATGCCGAGTTAACACGCCAGAGCATCATTCAGGCCGCACGCGAAGTGTTTCTGGTGCGTGGCGTCAGCCGCACCACCATGGAACACATCGCAACACAAGCCAACGTTACCAGAGGTGCTGTTTACTGGCATTTCAAAAACAAGACCGAATTATTTCATGTGATGCGGGAACAGGTATTTCTGCCTCTGATTGATCGTATGGACGACACGCTACTGGTAGAAGGCTCGGAGCCCCCGCTCTCGCGTATCGAGAACTTCCTCTACAGTACTATTCAGACGCTGGAAGAAAGTGTTGAGACACGCCAGATTTACGAAATCATGATGATCAAATGCGAGTATGTCGATGAGCTTGCAGATATCCTGCAACAAATGCTGACAAACTGCTCCGGCATCACCGAGAAAGTAGCACTCGTTTATGAACGTGCAAAATCGAAAGGGCAGCTAAGAGAAGGCCTGGATCCAAACCAATTGGCACAGGATACCAATCTGTTCTTTACCGGCCTGCTTCACATGTGGGTCAAGGACATCCACTGTATCCGGTTCCGCCATCAGGCCAGAGTATTGATCCAATCCCATATTGCGTTAAGGAGAAAATAATGGGCCATAATGATGGCCAATGGCATCCTGAATCGGGGTGCCATTTTTATATACAATAGCCGCGAAACATGACTGCCAATTTATTCAGATTGGCCTCTAAAGTTAAAATACTTGTTGAAAGTTATTGATATCACTATGATATCAATATGATTTTTATGAGAAGGAGCGCACGTGGATATTCTCACAGGTGAAATTTACGGCAAACAAAACTCCAAAAAATTCGTTATGTACAACGTGGTGAAGGTCAGCAAGAGTGTCGTCACCCTGCAAAATATCGATAATCCTCTAAGCCTGTTTGAAACCACCGCGCAAAAACTGGCAAGCGCCGGTTATGTTCGCATCAGCCAGACGCCCTACATCAATACCCAGACAGCCATTGCCAAAAAGAAGAAAGTCAGCAGAAAACCCGCGCGTTGTCCTTATACTCTAGACTTCATCGAAGACCGGGCAGATAGCGAAAAACCGAAACCTGCGTTCTTTGCCGCCGCCCCCGAAAACGCTGACCTTGCCCAGACACCCGCCTGAAACAGAACTCTGGCATACGACTCGAACATTCTGCATAACTAGAATTGAGGCGGTCCAGCCCATAAATCGTGACCATCGGCATCCGTGATCTGCACTTCAACCAGATCGCCGACCTGCAAGCCTTCGGCGTCAACCAGATAAACCACTCCATCGATCTCGGGTGCATCGGCCATCGTACGTGCGACCGCCTGATCACCATCCACTTCATCTACCAGTACTGTTTCGACACGGCCGATTTTCTGATTAAGTTTGGCGGCACTAATCGCCTCCTGTACCTCCATAAAGCGGGCAAGACGCTCCTGCTTGATCTCCTCCGGCACCTGGTCCGGCAGACTGTTCGCCGCAGCACCATCCACCGCAGAATAAGCAAAACAGCCAACGCGATCCAGTTGTGCCTCATCAAGGAAATCCAGCAGTTGCTTGAAATCGTCTTCCGTTTCGCCGGGAAAGCCGGCAATGAAGGTACTGCGGATCGCGATATCTGGACAAATCTCACGCCAGGCCTTGATGCGTGCCAGATTGTTTTCACTGCTGGCAGGACGCTTCATGGCCTTGAGTATGCGTGGGCTAGCATGTTGAAACGGTACATCCAGATACGGTAGCACCAGACCGTCTGCCATCAATGGAATGACTTCATCCACATGCGGGTAGGGATAAACATAATGCAGTCTGACCCAGATACCCAGTTCACCAAGCGCTTTCACCAACTCGGTCATGCGGGTCTTGATCGGCCGCCCGTTCCAGAAGCCACTACGGTATTTCATATCCACGCCGTAGGCACTGGTGTCCTGCGAAATCACCAGTAACTCGCTGACACCGGCATTCACCAGATTTTCCGCTTCGTTCAACACCTCGCCAATCGGGCGACTAACCAGATCACCACGCATGGAAGGGATGATACAAAAACTGCAGCGATGATTACAGCCTTCTGAAATCTTCAAATAGGCATAGTGCTTGGGCGTCAGGCGCACCCCTTGCGGCGGAACCAAATCGGTGTAGGGATCATGCGGCCTGGGCAGGTTCTCATGCACCGCGCTCATTACTTCTTCCAGTGCATGCGGGCCAGTCACCGCCAGCACACTGGGGTGGGCAGCCTGCACCACGCCGGATTTTGCACCCAGGCAGCCCGTGACAATCACCTTGCCATTCTTGTTCAGCGCCTCTCCGATCGCATCGAGCGACTCTTCAACCGCACTATCGATAAATCCGCAGGTATTGACCACTACCAGGTCAGAACCTTCGTAGCTGCCTGAAATCTCATAGCCTTCTGCCCGCAATTGCGTAAGAATACGTTCAGCATCTGAAGAAGCCTTTGGGCAACCCAGCGACACGAAACCCACTTTAGGTGTTGATAAACTCATATTTTCCGGTCTGTCATTAAATTATGTACATCGTTGCAATTGCCTGGTTATACGTCACCCTGCTCATGGCCTTCACTGAATCCAGCATTACTGCTGGCGTGCTCACCTTTCTGTTTTACGGCTTGTTGCCCTGCGCGCTTTTCATCTGGATTGCAGGAACGCCTCAGCGCCGGCGCAATCGTCTGCGAGATGCACAACGCTCAGGCAGTGAGCCGGCATTACTCCAGGACCAGTTTGATCAGCCAGATGGAACTGATACCCAGCGCGATTAGCAGTACTTGCTGCACGGTATCTCTTAACTCTGTGCGTTTATGCAGGCTGGGAATCAAGTCGGCCACAGCCACATAAATCATGCTCGCTGCAGCCAGACCAAGTATGGTCGGTATCCAGCTGGCGACGACCTGCAGGGCAAAGTAAGCTACCAAACCACCAATAACTGCAGCAAAACTGGAGAGCAGGTTGAACAATAAAGCCTGTTTTTTGCTATAGCCTGAATGCAGCAGGATGAGAAAGTCGCCGACTTCCTGCGGAATCTCGTGCGCAATGATCGCCAATGCGGTTACAGCGCCCAGCTTGATATCAATCATGAATGCAGCAGCAATCAGGATGCCATCGACGAAATTATGAAATGTATCGCCGACCATGATCATCATGCCGCTGCGGCCTTGGTCATGTCCATGAGTATGCCCATGGTGGTGACCATGATGTGCATGCTCGTCTGCTTCTTCATGCGGCGCATGGACCTCGCACTCATCACCATGACAGTGTCGCCAAAGCAACAGTTTTTCCAGCACGAAAAACAGCAGTATGCCGAGTAACACGGTGGCAGCCATCATCTCGATACTGCTGGTTTCACTAAAGGCGTGCGGCAGTATTTCAAGGAACACTGCACCCAGCATTGCCCCGATAGCATAACTGACGAGCATGGGAATCCAGGCAGTACGCGCATTCAACGCAAGTGCGGCAGCACTGATTACACTGCCTCCGGCACCCAGCAGGCAGGCACCCAATATCCAGGCCAATGTAGGTAATTCGGAAATCGTCATGGAAGGAACCGCAGAAAAATCAGCATTATAAACGAGCGGCTATCGAGACGTGATGTTGTTCCATGTTTCAGCCGGTAGTTCAGTTTATTCAAGCCAGATGAGTGTAGCCATACGACCTGTCTTGCCATCTCGGCGAAAGGAAAAGAATCTGTTCTTATCGGTAAAAGTACAAAAATCCTGATCTATTCCGCCACCATAAATCTCGGTGACACCCATGCGCTCAAGCCGGAGCTGTGCAAGCCTGTAGATATCAGCCAAGCACTTATCAACGCCAGTCGCCGCGAATGCATCCTTTGCTTCGTTCTGTTGGCTAATAAACTCTTGTCGCACATCTTCACTTACTTCAAATGCCTGCGGCCCGATGGCTGGGCCCAGCCAAGCCATCAAGCTGCCTGGCAGCACCTGCATGGCCTCAATCGTCGCTTCAATGACACCCTCACAGAGCCCGCGCCAGCCGGCATGTGTCGCAGCGACCACCGTGCCTTCACGATTGCAGAGCAGGAGCGGCAGGCAATCTGCGGTCATTACCGCACAGACAGCACCTCTGGATGTTGAAAAGGCAGCATCGGCATCCGGCACGCAGGAAGTAGCCCCTGCATCAACAACGCTGACACCATGCACCTGGTTCAACCAGACCGGTTCGGTCGGCACACAAGCACTGAGCAACTGGCGGTTTCTGGCAACGTTCAGCGGATTATCTTCCACATGCATACCCAGATTCAGCGTGTCATAGGGGGCGACACTGACGCCACCCGCCCTCGTCGTCTGGATGGCCCTGACATTTGCGGGTGCCGGCCAGCGTGGAATGATCAGATTAACCTCACTCAACATCGTCTTCTTCCTCTATCTCCTCGAACTCGTCGTCTCCCTCATTTTCATCCTCGACATAATCGAAGACAAATTCTTCATCAGATTCAGGAATCTCTTCAGCGCGCATCGCTTCCAGCAGCGCCTTCATATCTGCCGGCAGCTCGATCTGCCATTCCATGGGTTCACCGGTTTCCGGATGGATCAATCCAAGTTTGATGGCGTGTAGCGCCTGCCGTTTGAACCCGGAAAGGGCATCAATCAGTGTTTGGGTCATGACGCGATGCGGTACGATACCGCGCAAACCATAGACTGGATCACCCGCCAGAGGCGCCTTCAGGTATTGCATATGGACACGAATCTGGTGCGTGCGCCCCGTTTCCAGCATGCAGCGCACATAGGTGTGCACGGCAAATCGCTCCAGCACTTCGTAATGCGTCACCGAAGGCTTGCCCATTTTACTGACTGCCATCTTGGTCCGGGCATGCGGATGACGGCCAACCGGCTGGTCGACCTTGCCATTGCGCCAGATATTACCCCAGACGATGGCGCGATATTCGCGCTTCACTGTACGTGCCTGCAACTGTTTCACCAGGCCATTCTGCGCCGCTATCGTCTTGGCTACCACCAGCAAGCCGCTGGTATCCTTATCCAGCCGGTGCACGATCCCTGCACGTGGCAGCTCTTTCAGCTGCGGCAGATAGAAAAGCAGAGCATTCAGTAAGGTCCCTTCCCAATTCCCGGCGGCCGGGTGCACCACCATTCCGGCCGGCTTGTTGATCACCAGTAAATGGTCGTCCTCATAGACGATATCCAGTGCAATGTCTTCCGCCTTGAATGCATGAGACTGTGGCGACACCTGCGGAACTATTTGTACCTTTTCTCCACCCCACACCTTGAGTTTGGAGGTCGTCGTCTTATCGTCGATGGTCACCAGACCTTCCTTGATCCAGGCCTGCAAGCGTGAACGTGACTGGTCTGGCAACAGTTTCTGCAGAGCCTGATCCAGGCGCAATCCGCCAAGAGTTTGTGGAATTTCAAGAGTGATAGGAGTGGTTTGTGTCATCGGTTATAATCAGTGCCAATCAATTGGTCTTGCACATGGATGTTGTTAAATGAAGCATAGTTTAGCGGTAATTACGGCGGTTATCTTTACAATCTTGCTCAACGGTTGCAGCATCTTCGGCGCACCTACCGTGCTGGACGAAACCAAGGGCTGGAACCTCGAACGCCTTTACAGCGAAGCTGAAGCCAAAATGCGCGAGCGTGATTACGACAAAGCTATCAGTTATTTCCAGGCACTCGAGTCACGTTATCCGCATGGCCGTCATGCCATGCAGGCTCAGCTTGAGGTTGCTTACGCCTACTTCAAGCAAAACGAACCGGTGCTCTGTATCGCCGCCGCAGACCGCTTTATCAAGATGCATCCCAATCATCCGAATATCGATTACGCCTATTATCTGAAAGGCATTGCGACATTCAACGACCGCGGCATTGTCGAGAAACTCACGCGCCAGGGCATCAGCGACCGTGATCCAAAATCCCTGCGGGCCTCATTCTTTGCGCTGAAAGAGTTGGTTACCCGCTATCCGGAAAGCCGTTATACAAAAGATGCCACTTTACGCATGACCTATCTGGTCAATCAATTGGCGGAGCATGAACTGCATGTCGCACGTTATTACATGAAACGCAAAGCCTATGTGGCAGCACTCAACCGTGCCAAATATGTCGTTGAGGCTTACCCCGATTCGACCTCAAATGAAGAAGCGCTGGTTATCATGATCAGCGCTTACGATCTGCTGGAGATGGATGACCTGAAAAAAGATACACTGCGGGTATTGCAAGCCAACTACCCTGAAAGTGTCATGTTGGGTACAGGCGCACCTAGCGAAGAACGTGCCTGGTGGAAATTCTGGGAGAGCCTCTACGCCAAATGACTGTAAGCAGCCCGCGCAAGCTTAAGCAAGCCTGAAATATCGCGCCACTTATCCTAGGCTTGGTCTTATTTTATCTTCCCTGCTTGCGCTTCTTTTCTTCCGTATCTTTCTTCGCCTTCAATGTGGCACGTTCGGCAACCTTGCGCCTGCGCATACTGACAATACCTTCTCCGCTCTTGACCTTCTCCGGTTCCGCATAGGGATTGCTGCCTTGTTTGAACTGTACCCTGAGCGGCGTGCCGGACAAGCGAAATACTTTGCGAAACGTTCCTTCCAGGAAGCGTTTGTAACTGTCCTTGATGCCATCGACGTGATTACCGTGAATAACCACAATCGGCGGATTACTGCCGCCTTGGTGCGCATAACGTAACTTTGGCCTGATTCCCTTGCTGACCGGCGGTTGATGCTGAGTTGTCGCATCGATCAGTACACGCGTCAATTGAGGCGTAGATAGCTTGACCATCGCCGCCTTGTAGGCCTCATCGACTGACACGAACAGTTCAGTCAGACCTTTTTTTCTCAGCGCCGAAATATAGTGGAATTTGGCAAAATCAAGGAACTGCAGTTTGCGGTCTATCTCGCGTTTGATCCAGTCTCGTTCATCTTCCTTGAGGCCATCCCACTTGTTGATCGCCACAACCAGCGCACGCCCGCTATCCAGAATATAGGCAGCCACATGCGCATCCTGCTCTGTAATCCCATCCTGCGCATCGACCACAAGAATCGCCACATTTGCCTCTTCAATCGCCTGCATAGTCTTGACCACGGAGAACTTCTCTACAGCCTCAAATACCTTGCCGCGTTTGCGCACACCTGCGGTATCGATGATCTTGTAGTGCTTGTCGCCGCGCTGCAAATCCATCTCAATCGAATCGCGTGTCGTTCCAGGCTGATCAAAGGCAATCACACGCTCTTCACCCAACAAGGCATTGACCAGAGTTGATTTACCCACATTTGGGCGTCCGACTATGGCAATCTTGGGTATTCTGTCCCGATCAGAGTCCTCTTCCTGCTCAGACTCCGCGAACGGCTCAAGTGCCAGTTCGACCAGATCCTTTACACCTTCACCGTGCGCAGAAGAAACGGAGAGCGGATCACCCAGACCCAGTTCATAGAATTCTGCAGACACGATAGCTCGTTGCATGCCTTCGGTTTTATTGACTGCCAGCAATACCGGCCGCTGGCTCTTGCGCAACCTGTCGGCAATCACCTTGTCCTGTGGCGCAAGGCCGGTGCGGCCATCCACAATAAAAATCACCATATCGGCTTCATCGATAGCCAGCAGGGTCTGTCTGGCCATTTCCTGCAAAATGCCGGAATCAGCCAGCGGCTCAAAACCACCAGTATCGACCACCAGATAAGGCTTGCTGGCACCAAGGCCGCGACCATAGTGGCGATCACGCGTCAGGCCCGGCAGGTCTGCGACCAGAGCATCACGCGTGCGTGTCATACGGTTGAAAAGTGTAGATTTGCCGACATTGGGTCGGCCTACCAGTACGATGGTCGGCAGCATTGGGTAGCTTTAGTCTACTTTATTGAAATGGCGTAAAGACCGCCATTGCGTGTTTGGGCGAGCATGATACCAGCACTGATTTCAGTCATTTGCGGCATGATGGCGCTGTCATCTGTTTTCATTCTGGCAGCAAAGGCACCGTCTTCGCGTTGCAGGAAATGCACATAACCCTGCACATCACCGACGGCAATCAGTTCATCCATGGGCAGAGGCGCGGTAATCTGGCGATAGCGCAAATCACCCTGGCGCCAGAATGTTTTACCACTTGCAAATTCAAGCGAATACACAGCACCTTGTGCATGCGACAAGTAGAGCCTTCCGGATTCTGCATTGATACCGGTATAACTTGAAATGTCACGGCTCCAGCCTATTCTTCCGGATGCACGGTCGACAGCTGCCACCTTGCCCTGATAGGCCACGGCAAAAACGGCAGGGCCATCCACCACGGGCAGGCTTGTGATGTCGGCTATACGCTCAATTTCAGTCGTACCTTTGGGCTGTGCGACAGAAGCCTCCCACAGGCTGTTGCCATCATCAGCTTTTATCGCGACGAGCTTACCACCGGCATATCCTGCATAAACAATACCATCGGCAATGACAATGCCAGCACTGCTACGCAAGGTTAGCGCCGGGGTCGAGCGCTGAAAGATCCATTTGCGTGTACCATCTACCGCATTCAGGCCGAAGATCCGGCCATCGCCGGCACGCACCACTACGATATCAAGATGGACGCGGGGCGCGCTCAGCACCTCACTGCTGACTTTAGACTTCCATAGCAGCTTGCCCTGCTGGTTGTAGGCCATGACATAGCCGGCAGATGTGCCAACCAGAACAAGATTGGCGCCGAGACCAACGCCTGCAGAAAAATGTTCTTCCGCACTTATACGCCACTCTTCTTTGCCCGTGCCGGCGTCAAGCTTGACCAGTTCACCATCGGCACTGGCTGCGTAAACGGCAGTGCCTTCAACTGCAGGTGAAAAATCGAAGTTTTCAGCAGCACCGACCTTGCTTCTCCACAAAAGTCTGGGTGTCGCTGTCGGCTGAAACTCAACCAGCGCAGCCGGCGGATTGAGCTCTTCCCTGCCAAAGAGACGTTCAGACACGTCAGTCTTCAGATCGGTAATCGAGGCACAGCCGGCGAGCAGGATGCTCACTACGAAAATCAAGTTCCCTGTCAAGGACTGCAAGCGCAAACTTATTCCCCCAATGCTTCCAGCTTGTGCTGGGTATAGCGCGCATAACGACTACCAAATTCAAAGCTGTTCAGTGCTTCCTGATAAGCTACCTTGGCATCGGCTGATTTTCCCTGCGCGACAAGAACGTCGCCTTTTAAATCTGCAAACAAACCGTTAAAACTCGATTCATGTTTTTCATTCACCAGTTTCAGCGCAGCTTCATAATCTTTCTGTTCAAACAGAATGGCTGCCAGTTGCAGCTGAGCCAGTGTCCTAACAGCGTCTTCCTTGGCATTCTTGTATGCCCATTCAGACTTGATCTTGGCATTGTCTACATCCTTGGCGTTGTAATGCACCTTGGCGGACAGCAATGCGGCGCGTGCCGCATAAGGTGTAGATGGATACTTCTCAATGATCTCGCCAGATAGCGCCTGGATGGCCTTGACATCAGTCGGGCTGGTGTCGCCCAATTGCATGAACATGGTTGAAGCCGCCTCAGACTGCTTGGCCTGATACTGCTTCCAGCCCTCATAGCCACCAAAAGTAATTACCAGCAGACTGGCAACGATCAGCACTTTGCTGCCGTTTGTTTTCCACCATGTCTTCAGTGCGTCTAACTGATCCTGCTCTTCTAAATCAAGTGCCATTCTGATTTCCTAAAACTTAGTATTAAGCGGCCAATGCTCTGCGGCCGGGTATGGATTGCAATAAATTACGAGTGTATTCCTGAGCGGGTGCATCGTAGATGCTTTCCACACTGCCCTGCTCAATCAACTTACCCTGATACATCACTGCCACTTCATCCGCGATATGCCTGACCACGCGCAAATCATGACTGATAAAGAGATAACTCAAGGCCATCTCTTGCTGCAACTCTTTCAGCAACAACAAAATCTGCGCCTGTATTGACACATCCAGCGCCGATACAGGTTCGTCACACACCAGTACCCTGGGTTCCAGCACCAACGCCCGGGCAATCCCGATACGCTGTCGCTGACCACCGGAAAACTGATGCGGAAACTTTTGCATATCAGCTTCGGAAAGCCCGACACGCTCAAGCATTTTGACGACTTGCGCATGCTGTTCATCCCGTGTTCCCAAATGATGGATCAGCAGCCCTTCGCCCACAATCTGCCCTACATGCATACGTGGATTGAGCGAAGCAAAAGGATCCTGAAACACCATTTGTAAATAGCGCCGCTGAGCACGCAAGGCCGAACCTGACAATTTGGCCAGATCCTGGCCCTGGAATAAAACCTCGCCGCCATCCAGGGGTTGCAATTGTAACAGACAACGCGCCAAGGTGGATTTCCCGCTGCCGGACTCACCTACAACTGCCAGTGTTGTCCCCTGCTGCAAATCCAGGCTCACATCGTCCAATGCCTTAATCAGTGTCGTACCCAGGCCCAGTTTTCCCGTGCGTTGTTTGTAAAACTTTGCCAGGTGTCGTGCACTGAGAATGATATCGCTCATACCGCAGCCCCTTCATTCAGCCATGCGTAATCAATGGGTTTCAACGGCCGCTTGCCTTCCGCATCGGGCACACAGGCCAGCAAGGCCTGTGTGTAGGGATGCTGTGGGTTATGCAGCACCTCCGCAACCGGGCCGGATTCCACAATTTCGCCCCGGAACATCACGACCACATTATCAGCAATATCCGCCACCACGCCAAAATCATGCGTAATGAACAGCATCGCCATATTCATCCGGGCCTTCAGTTCATTCAACAGTTTAAGAATCTGCGCCTGCACCGTTACATCCAGTGCTGTCGTCGGTTCGTCAGCAATCAACATGGCAGGCTCACAGGCGATGCTCATGGCAATCATGACACGCTGCCGCTGACCGCCGGAAAGTTCATCGGGATAACTGTTGGCGCGACTGGCAAGTATGCCAACCTGCCCCAGCAATGCTGCGACCCTGGCCTTCAACGCCTGGCCTCTGAGCCCCTGATGCTCGACCAGCGTTTCGCCAATCTGCTTGCCTATGGTCAACACAGGATTCAGGGAGGTCATGGGCTCCTGAAAAATCATGCCAATACGGCCACCCCTGATTTTGCGCAACTCATCATTACCGATGCCAACCAGATTCTGTCCCTGAAAAATGACTTTGCCTTGCGCCAACCGGAGTTGTGATGAAAGCAGCCCCATGATGGAGAGTGCCGTCAGGCTTTTACCACTGCCGGATTCGCCGACCACACAAGTGGTTTTACCAGACTCAAGCGTGAAAGAGACGTTATTCACCAGTAACTTGTCTGGTGCATTCAGCGGAGTGACCGTCAATCCTTCAATCTTGAGTAGCTCAGTCATGTCTGCAGTTTCTCGATAGCCTGTTGTATGGATAATCTTTGCTGCTCGCCTGCTTGCAACATGGGCTTGAGCGTGACCTGGTTTGCCAGCACCTCGTCCTCACCCAGTATCAGTGCATATCTTGCCAGTGAGCGGTCGGCCTTCTTCATTTGCGATTTAAAGCTACCGCCACCGCTATGCTGAACGACCGCCAGACCCGCGTTTCTCAACTCTTCCGCGATACGTAGTGACTGCTTTTCCGCAACCTCGCCCACATTCACCAGATAGACATCCGGTGATTGCGCTGCTTCAATGCCGCACTCCTGCATTAACAGGAAAACGCGCTCAAGGCCAATACCAAAACCGCATGCCGGCATGGGTTCCCCGCCTAGTCTTTCAACCAGAGAGTCGTAACGACCACCGCCGGCAATCGTTCCTTGGCTACCGAGCCTGGTTGTCACCCACTCGAATACGGTGCGGTTGTAATAATCCAGACCACGCACTAATCGGTGATTGTGCTGATACGCCACCCCGGCCTCCTGCAGCATCTGGCACAAACTATGATAGTGCTCGCGGCTTTCAGTTCCCAGTGTGTCAAGCAAGCGCGGTGCAGCTTCGATCATGGCCTGCATATGGGGGTTCTTGCTATCGAGCAGACGCAAGGGATTGCTGTGTAGCCTGCGCCTGGCGTCCTCATCAAGCAGATCCGTATGTTGTTCAAAATAGTTAATCAGGGTTTTGCGATACTCGGCGCGCTCTTCGACGTCACCTATAGTATTGATATGCAATTCGACATCGGTAATACCAAGCTCACGCCACAAACGTGCCAGCATGATGATCTGTTCGGCATCGACATCCGGATCGGCAAAGCCAAACGCCTCCGCACCAATCTGATGGAACTGGCGCTGGCGACCTTTCTGTACGTTCTCATGCCTGAACATCGGCCCCATGTACCAGAGTCGCTGCGGTCCATTGTAAGTCAGGTTGTGCTCGACAACGGCACGCACACAGCCCGCTGTGCCTTCAGGGCGTAGCGTCAATTCGTCGTTGTTAAGTGCATCGGTCCAGGAATACATCTCCTTTTCCACAATGTCGGTATGCTCTCCCACACTACGCACAAAAAGATCTGTAGTCTCGACAATCGGCATGCGGATATTGCGATATCCATACTGTGTCAGCACACGTTTTGCCTTGTCTTCGAGCAGTTGCCAGAGTGGAGTCTGCTCAGGCAAGATGTCATAAAAACCCTTGATGCTCTGGAATTTAGTATTTTGAAGTTTAGGGCTTTGCAATTTTTTGCTCTACGATTTTAAATTCTGGGAATGATCAGTCATGCTGCCGGATTCTTGTTTTTTAGTTTTTTCTGAGCCTGGCCGTGATCAGACGGCACGGATCGGAATAGTTTTAGCTTCGCTCAATACCTTGAATTCCTGGCGCAATCTGCCGCCTTCGGCATAATTCTTTTGCACGTAGTCTTCCACGATGGCCTGAAACTCTTCAGCAATGGCATCGCCTTTCAATGTCACGGTTTTTTCACCATCGACAAACACCGGTGCCACCGGAACCTCGCCCGTACCCGGCAGACTGATGCCGATATTGGCCAGTTTGGATTCGCCTGGCCCGTTCACCACACAGCCCATGACTGCAACGCTCATGGATTCAACACCGGGGTATTGCTTGCGCCAGGTTGGCATCTGTTCACGTAGATAGCGCTGAATCTTTTGCGCCAGCACCTGGAAAAAGGTTGAGGTTGTACGGCCGCAGCCGGGACACGCTGTCACCAACGGCGTGAAGGAACGAATACCCATGGTCTGCAGGATTTCCTGGGCAACCACCACCTCCTTGGTTCTGGGTTCACTCGGCTCCGGTGTCAGCGAGACACGGATGGTGTCACCTATACCCTCCTGCAGCAGCAGCGAAAGCGCAGCGGTGGAAGCCACAATACCCTTTGAACCCATGCCCGCCTCTGTCAAGCCCAGATGCAAGGCATAGTCACAGCGCACCGCCAAATCACGATAAACCAGTAACAAGTCCTGCACATTGCTCACCTTGCAGGAAATGACAATGTGGTCACTGGGCAAGCCTAAAGCCTCGGCCTGCTGTGCACTTTCCAGTGCAGACTGGATCAGAGCCTCGCGCATCAACACTTCGGATGGCATGGGGTCAGGGTGCTTGGCATTTTCGTCCATCATGTGCGCCATCTTGGCCTGATCCAGACTGCCCCAGTTAACGCCGATACGCACCGGTTTGTTGTACTTGATGGCGGCTTCTATCATGGCTCCAAACTGCTCATCGCGTTTGGAGCCCTTGCCTACATTACCCGGATTGATGCGGTACTTGGCTAGTGCCATGGCGCATTCCGGATACTGTGCCAGCAGCTTGTGTCCGTTATAGTGAAAATCACCGACCAGTGGGACATCGCAGCCCATGGCATCGAGTTTCTGACGTATCTTGCCGACCTGTGCTGCGGCTTCCGGCGAATTGACGGTGATACGCACAATCTCCGAGCCAGCCTGCCACAGATCAAACACCTGCTGTACGGTGGACTCAACATCAGCAGTATCCGTGTTGGTCATGGACTGCACCACGACAGGCGCACCGCCGCCGACGGCCACATTGCCGATAAGCACACGGTGGCAATTACGCCGTTTAATGTTGACTGTGTATTCCAAGCCTACTCCAGCGTTAATCTTGCAACCCGGTCTTGAGTCACGGACACAAGGTCTACGGGCTTGTTGTTATAGGTCAAGGTAGTGATCGGGGCGTTACCGATCACCACTTGAAATGGCGGCTCACCTTGTACGGATTCTTCAACGCCAGCCACCAGTATCTTGTCGAAAATATTCCGGTTGTTTTTATCAGTAATGCTGACCCAGCTGCGATCTGATGATTTGAGTGTGATCACTGCCTGACCAGCAACCGATGAAACAGCAGCAGGCGATGCCGTCGGCTCAGCAACAGATACCGGGGCTGCTTCTGCCTCCGCAGGCGTTTCAACGCCACCCGAATTATCAGCCGGCGTTGCCGAACCCTCTCCTGCAGCATCCGCAGGCAACGGCTGTGTCAACGGCAAAGGCGTTACATCCTGCGCCTCAACTTCCGTTTCGGAAGGCACATATTTAACTTCAGAAGATGGTTTCGGCATGTAATCCACATAAATCACCCAAGCCGTCACCAGAAGCACGATCAACACGCTGGCAAAAATATAGATCAGCCATGGGCGCTGATCATTGCCCGGAATCCGGATATTCTCGGACTGGATCGAAATAGGTCGGGGCTGATCTGATGACGAATGACTGCGATAGGCCTCAAGCAAAGGCTCTGCATCCAGCTCCAGCATGCGTGCATAATTGCGGATGAATCCGCGTGTAATGGTCGCCTCCGGTAGCGCTGCGTAATCATCACTTTCCAAAGCCTGGACTTGTCTGCGACTTAAACGAAGATAACTGCAAATGTCATCAATATCGAGATTTTTTTCTTCTCGTGCAGTTCTTAAAACCTTGCCTGCCGAAGGCTTGGGTAACGCTTCAACTGCATCCTGTTTGTCTAGATTATTCATACTCTCTACTGCCCGGAAAGTAACGCTTTGGTTTGTTCAGAATCAGGATAGCTACGCCTTAACTCCAAGGCATAACTCGCTACTGCATCCTTATCACCGAGTTGGCGCTCGACACGTATGGCGAGCCACAAAACCTCAGCTGTCGGGTTGCCAACCAGCGGAGTCTGCAAGTATTCACGTGCCAGGCCAAATTTATTGCGGTTAAAATTGATCAGTGCCAGTTCATATGATGCGCGGTGCATTAAAGGCTGCATCTGTAACGCATTCTGAAAATAAGTTTCCGCGTTGTCTATATCCTGCTTACGCAATGAACAGATGCCGGCATTGAGATAGGCAATATCCTTGGTGGCGTAGAGCGGATTTCTTACTGCCGCCATAAACTGGGTAATGGACTCATCAATGCGGTTACGCGAACAGAGAAAAGTCCCGTAATTGTTCCTTGACTCGGCATTGCTCGGGTCCAGGCTGATCGCCCGCTTGAAGCTGGCATCAGCCTTGGCGTCCTCGCCCAGTGCCGAATACACCATTCCAAGCCCGTTATGGGCCAATGAATAAGCAGGATCGATCTTGACGGCTTCCGTGAATTCTTCCAGTGCGATAGTGATCTGATTCTGGGAAAAATAACCCGCCCCCAATTCCGTATGGATACGTGCACTGTCACGTTTTTGTGTATCCGCCCTGTCATTGGCTGATTGACTTACACAGCCTGCAAGCAACAATAAGGCAAAGACCACAAACAACTTCTTCATGCAACAATCTCCAGTGGGATACGACGTGAACTGCGCTTGGTTTTGTCCTGCACTTTACCCGCCAACTGCCCACAGGCGGCATCGATGTCTTCGCCGCGGGTTTTTCTGGTAGTCACCACATAGCCGGCCTGCATCAAGACATCACGAAAGCGGCGAATATTCTCGGGTCTGGAAGTCTGATAACCGCTGTTGGGGAATGGATTGAAGGGAATCAGGTTGAATTTGCATGGCACGTCCCTGACGGTTTCAAGCAACTGCCGGGCATGTTCAATCGAGTCATTGACACCCTCGAGCATCACATACTCAAAGGTTACAAAATCACGCGGGGCCTTGACCAGATAACGCTGGCAAGCTGCCATCAATTCTTTTAAAGGGTACTTCTTGTTGATGGGTACGATTTCATCGCGCAAGGCATCATTCGGCGCATGCAGGGAAACAGCCAAGGCAACCGGACAATCCTCTTTCAGCTTGTCCATTGCCGGCACCAGACCGGATGTGGACAAGGTCACACGACGGCGACTGAGGCCATAGGCCGAGTCATCCAGCATGATCTGCATGGCAGTGACCACATTATCGTAATTGGCCAGCGGCTCACCCATGCCCATCATGACGACATTACTGATGATACGCTCGCTTGGCGGCAGCATATCGTAGCCATCGGCCTGACGTAGTGATTGATTGGCCAGCCAAAGCTGGCCGATAATTTCAGACACACTGAGATTACGATTGAACCCTTGACGGCCGGTCGAGCAGAAAGTGCATTCGAGCGCACAGCCCACCTGGGAAGACACGCACAATGTTCCGCGATCATCTTCCGGAATAAACACGGTTTCCACACCATTGCCCACGCCGGCACCCATCAGCCACTTGCGCGTGCCATCGTCAGATACCTGCTCCATCTGCACCTCGGGCGGCGTGATGCTTGCCTCTGCGGCAAGCTTCTCACGCAGCGATTTGGCGATGTCAGTCATCTGCGCAAAATCATTCACACCATAGTGATGCATCCAGCGCATCAACTGCTTGGCACGAAAAGGCTTCTCGCCTGTTGCCTTGAAATACTCAGCGAGTTGGGCCTGATTGAAATCGAGCAGATTGACGGTCATTAAAACTTATTTACCAAAGAAGTAAGCGATTTCGATCGCTGCATTTTCTGCGGAATCGCTACCATGCACGGCGTTGGCATCGATACTTTCTGCAAAATCGGCACGAATGGTACCAGCAGCAGCTTCCTTGGGATTGGTTGCGCCCATCAGCTCACGGTTTTTTGCAACCGCATTTTCACCTTCCAGCGCCTGGATCATGACAGGGCCGGAAATCATGAACTTGACCAGGTCATTGAAAAAAGGGCGCTCCTTATGCACAGCGTAAAAACCTTCCGCCTCGGCCTGGGATAGTTGCGCCATCTTGGCAGCAACGATTTTCAGACCATTGGTTTCAAAACGTGAATAGATCTTGCCAATGACATTCTTCGCCACTGCGTCTGGTTTGATGATGGATAAAGTGCGTTCTACAGCCATGTTAACTCCGATATTTTGATAAAGCAGATTAAAAATTAAGACACTTTCAGGCGTACGTTTTGATGCCAGATTCGGGTGCCGGATTCAAGGGCAAACAAAGACCGTTAAAATACCATTTTAACGGCCTAAAATAAACCTTTAAGGCAGAATTAGCTGTGCTTTTGGAGCTTCTTATGCCACCTTGGCAGCATTGCGTTGACGACGCGCCTCGTAAAGACAAATACCGCTGGCTACTGAAACATTCAGGCTTTCTACCGAGCCGAACATGGGAATGCTGACCAGCGCATCACAAGTTTCTGCAGTCAATCTGCGCATTCCTGCACCCTCCGCCCCCAGCACCAGCGCAACCGGCCCGCTCAGTTCCATGCTGAACAGGTCATGTTCCGCCTCTGCCGCAGTACCGACCAGCATGACACCCGCCTCCTTCAATTCACGCATGGTGCGTGCCAGATTGGTAACAGCAATAAAAGGCACAGTCTCTGCCGCACCGGAAGCCACCTTGCGCACGGTAGCATTGAGGCCGACCGCACGATCCTTAGGCGCAATCACGGCATGCACTCCCATGGCATCAGCAACGCGCAGGCATGCGCCTAAATTGTGCGGATCTTCAACACCGTCCAGAATCAGGAAGAATGGCGGCTCTTTCAGGTCTGACTCGAGAATGTCATGGATATCCTTGTACGGCATTGGTGTATCGATCACGCGAGCAATCACCCCTTGATGCCGGCCATTGATACCCGCCAGCCCATCCAGTCGCGATCTCTCAACCTGCATACATCTGACACCGGCACTATCTGCCATGCTCAACAGATCCTTCATCCTTGCATCGACGCGGTCACGGTCGATCAGAATCTCCTGCACACTGGTGGCATGCTGCCTGAGTCGGCTCAACACGGCATGGAAGCCGAACAAAATGCGGGTATCGCTCATTTAAATTTCAACGCCTTGATGACTATTTTCTAGTGGATTTTCTTGCCTGACTTGCCGGCTTTTTCCTGCTGCTCTTGTTTTTGGCTGGTGCACTTTTTACGGACGTGCTCTTGACTGATGCCTTCTTGCTTGCGGCCTTCTCTTCCGCCGTTGTACGCGATTTTCTGCCCGTCGCTTTGGGCGCATATTTTTCCGCGGTCGCTCTAGCAGCCAAGGTCTTGCGCGGACTCCCGGCCTGCGTAATCTTTGATTCGCTCTCTGAAATAGTGCCTGAAGCCGCCACTGGTGCAGCCAGAACGAAGTCTATTTTACTGGTTTCCAGGTCAACCCGGCTGATTTTTACACGCAATCTGTCACCCAGACGATAGCGAGCGCCCGTGCGCTCGCCTGCCATCTCATGCCGCGCCTTATCGTAATTGAAATAGTCGTTGCCAAGCTCCGTCACATGCAGCAGACCTTCGACATAGACACCATCCAGCGCCACAAACAGCCCGAAGCTGGTCACACCGGCGACCGTACCATCGAACTCCTCGCCGATCCTGTCCTGCATGTAATAGCACTTGAGCCAAGCTTCAACATCGCGTGTAGCGTCATCCGCCCGTCGCTCGGTGATCGAGCAATGCTCGCCCAGTTCCTGCCAGTCGCCGGCCTTGTATTTCTCACCATGCAATACGGCCTTAATGGCGCGATGAATCAGCAAGTCGGGGTAGCGCCGGATTGGCGATGTGAAGTGTGTATAAGACTCGTAGGCAAGACCGAAGTGACCGATATTGTCGGGGCTGTAGACCGCCTGTTGCATGGACCTCAGCAGCACGGTCTGCAGCAACTGCTCATCCGGGCGGCCCTGAAACTGCGCCAGCAATTTGCCGTAATCCTTGGCATGCGGGCTATCTCCGCCGCCTACACCAAAACCGAATTCGCCCATAAATGTGCGCAAAGCTTCCAGTTTTTCCGGCGTCGGCCCCTCATGAATACGATACAGCGTGGGATGCTCATTGCTCTTGAGAAAATCCGACGCACAGACATTGGCGGCCAGCATGCATTCTTCAATCAAACGATGGGCCTCATTGCGCACCACGGCTTCAATCCGCTCAATCTTGCCATTTTCGTTGAAGACCATCATGGTTTCACTGCTGTCGAACTCAATCGCTCCACGCTTCTCGCGTGCCTTCACCATGACCTGATAAAGCGAGTAGAGGTGCTGCACATGCGGCATCAGCCAGGCATATTCTTTGGCCGTATCCCCCTGCGGGTTGATCAGCATGTCATGAACCTTGGTATAGGTCATCCGCGCCTTTGACAGCATGACTGAGGGGTAGAACTGATAGCGTTTGACACTACCAAAAGCATCCACCTGCATGTCACAGACCATGCACAGACGGTCAAGCTGAGGATTCAGTGAGCACAAACCATTGGAAAGCGCTTCAGGCAGCATGGGAATGACACGCCGCGGGAAATAAACCGAGTTGCCGCGCTCATAGGCATCCTTATCCAGTGCGTCACCCGGTTTGACATAGTGGCTGACATCGGCAATCGCCACAACCAGACGCCATCCCTTGCCCTGCGGCTCGCAATAGACGGCATCATCAAAGTCACGCGCGGTTTCGCCGTCTATCGTGATCAATGGCAGATCACGCAAATCGATACGTCCTTTCCAGTCTTTTTCCTGCACCTGTTTGGGATAGCTTTCAGCCTGATGCACGGCGGCCGCAGAAAACTCATAAGGCAGTTGATGTTTGCGTAATGCAATCTCGATCTCCATGCCGGCATCGGCATAATTACCGAGAATCTCGACCACCTTTCCCATTGGCTTGGCATAAGGTGATGGCTGATCGGTGATTTCCACCATCACCACCTGGCCATCCTTTGCCTGCATATCCAGATGATAGGGAATCAGAATATCCTGGTTGACGCGCTTATCCTCCGCGGCCACGATTGAAAATCCGCTACCGCGTATAATGCGTCCAACCAGCTGTGCCGTTTTGCGCTCCAGCACCTCCACGATCTTGCCTTCCGGCCGACCCCTTCTGTCCAGCCCGGCCTGCCGCACCATAACGCGATCGCCATGCATAACCTGAGACATCTCCTTGGGCGACAGGAATAAATCAGCACCACCAGTCCGCTCCTTGTCATCCGGTATCAGAAAGCCGAAGCCATCAGCATGCCCTTGCACAACACCAGAAATCAGGTGCAGTTTTTCTGCGATGCAGAGCGCACCCTTGCGATTACGGATAATCTGACCATCCCGTTCCATGGCGTTAAGGCGTCGATTAAAAATCTCGCTCTCTTCATCATTAATCGCCAGCAGACGGTATAAATCTTCCAAGAACAGCGGCACGCCCTGCTCCGTCATCGTCTGTAGAATAAACTCTCTGCTAGGCAGGGGATGCTCATAATTCCCGGCCTCTCTTTCGGCATGCGGGTCGTTGCGTCGCGGGCTGTTTTTTGGCAAATTTGTTTTGCCTGTCTTCTTTTTTGTACTAATACTCTTTTTTCTCGTTGACAAAATATGTCTTTCCTATAAAATTTGCGCTCTTCGTTTTACCCCATCAAGAAATGCCCAGATGGCGGAATTGGTAGACGCGCTAGGTTCAGGTCCTAGTGGTGGCAACACTGTGGAGGTTCGAGTCCTCTTCTGGGCACCAAATATTTAACATTCCGTTAAATTTCAATACATTAGATTATTCAGTGCCAAGAAAATACGTGGTGATCCGTTGATGTGATCCATTGTACATGAAATTAGCATCCCCTCTTTGGCGCTCGCGCCATGGTATCTACTACATCCGAATAGCCCATCAAGGCCATGACATCAAGCGCAGTCTTGGTACGCGGGACCCATTGCTCGCTAAAGGGCTCGCCTATAAACTCTGCGGCATGAATGATGTCGACAAAATTCTTGCCAAAGCCAAAAGTGGGGAGATTCGCGAGTGGAAACTGAAAGCGGATCAGGATGGCATTGAAATCGAGACGGACGGCTCTGCCCTCTGGCTTGGAGTCATTATTGCCACCCCCGCGCCTTCCGGTGACCGCCACGGCCAAACAAATGCATCGCAATCATCCCTAAGAAAAATAATACCCGAACCCAATTTTGTGAAAACCATTCAATGATTTCTCATCTATTAAATTAAGCTGTCAATTGGCGAGTTAGCCACAGCAGCTGCCCTTACCTTGAGGTCTGTGAGCAGTATTGATGGTATCCACGCCATAGCCCGCTGCCGTCACAGCTGATTTCAGTTGAGCGGGCGAGGTCACTCGCTCGTCGAATTCCACCGTGACTTCGCCTGTAGCGAGTGACACACTAACATTACCAACCCCGTTAATCGCCTTGAGCGCTCGTCCCACGTTATTGGTGCAACCGCCGCAGGTCATTCCTGTTACTTTCAAAAGTTCAGTTTGCATCGTGTTAATCCTTTCAGTGGTGTCAATAAACCTCAGCTGGGACCCTATGTGATCCCGAATAAATACCTGGATATGTGCAGCCCATAACGAGATCATCATTACCAGGAGAATCAATCCGAGCGGGACAATGCCCGCCCGGGTTATCGTTTAGTGCTTGTGAGCATCGTCTGAACCCATAGGCATGTCACCCATGCCCATCATCATGTGGTGCTCTCCCATCATTTGCTCCATCATCTGCTCCATGAGCTTCTGGTGCTCACTGATCCAATCTTCATGTTCCTGCATGGTCATACCAGCCTTCGGTTTCATGGCCTGCATTTTCTTCATGGTTGCGTGCATCATTTTCATGTGTTCGCCCATCAGCTTCTGGCGCTCCACTCCCTTGGCAGCTTCGGCTTCTTTCAACTTTTGCTTGGATTTCATCAGTTCCTGCGTTCTCTGCCGTTGAAATTCATCCTGTCCGGCAATGGCAGAGGCAGCCGTGAGACTCAGACAGGCGATGAAGGCCGTAGTGACCAGTTTATTAAAGATTGGTGTCTTCATTTTGATACTCCTAATATTGATATATTGAGTTAAAGAATTTCAGCGGTTACAGGAGATATTGCCCCGATTTCCGGAGCCTTAACTCATCTCACCTCATTTTTTGCTCCAGAATCCCCAGGCAATTCCATAGAGGGCACCAAGTGCGAAGCCAGCAGCAGTAAACATCACAAATCCTATAAGGAATCCAACCGGACTGCCATAGATCGGCCATGGACTGGCTGAAGCAAGTTTGGCGAGAAACCCATAAGGTGGAAACAGCGCATCGAAAATGGCGCATAGGATATACGCTATACCCAGAGTTGTGGCCAGCGAAAATGCCTGTAATTTCCAAATGTTATTCATAACTAACCTCCTTTTGAGTAAAAATATTTTTAGTAATTAATTACACCTTTTTAGCTATCTGGCAATGCTGGTCAATCCCTTCAATTCAATGACCCATATGTCCCTTCGGTTTGCGAACATTCAATTCCATACCGCCCAGAGGTACACTCATTCCTGTTCTTTCCACGGGTGGTAAATCGTTGATCACTTCATGTGCGACGGTACCTTTAGGATTTTTGTAAGGTCCAGGATCTTTGTAATCGTTACGCATTAAACCTTCACGCACTTTGAGAGTGGTGAACATGCCGCCCATATCGATCGCACCGAATTGACCAATCCCAGCCATCATAGGTAGACGCTCTTCTAAATTAAACTGATCAACTGATACACCTAGTAAACGTGATAGTGCTTCATATGCAGATACTTGTTTATTGGACGCGCTTGCGTAATCAAGAGCAGCGTCCGCATAAAAGCTCTGTTCCCGCGCTTGCTGCAGCTTGTTAAAGTTACCTGCCTTCACCATCCTTCTTGCTAATTCAGCACTGGCTTCTGCAGATTCTTTTACTTGCTCGCTATAGCGTACTTGCTCTGTTGCCGCGACTGCATTGAAATAAGCTATACGTGTGTGATTTGCGATTTTAATCACTTCAAAGGCGGTTTTTTTCTGAGTTTGCACAAATCTCTGACGTTCAATTTCTTGCATTTTTGGCATGGTTATAAGCGAAAAAATGTTAAACGTGAGTGCTTGGTCTATACTATATTCACCATTATTTCTAAGGTACCCCATAGAAAACTTAGGGTTAGGCAAACGACCAGCTTGTACCAAATCTGATTCCGATATACCAAGATTATAAAAATCTGCCTGCAACCCTTTATTGTTCAATAGCGCAACTTGAACGGCTTGCTCTACATTCAAACGTTTTGATAGTAATTCGTTCACGCGTTCTGTGACTTGATTCTTTTCACCTTCTGTTTTTGGCCAAACCACTTCTTGCTTAATGTGTTTTTGGACAGTATCTTGCACAGCGCCAAAACCACCATCTTTTGAAAAAGTAGCACAACCGGCTAGCGCAAAACTGGCACTGATAAGTACAATTAAAGTACGAGATTTGAATGCTGTGTGTGGTGTATTAGTGCTCATGCGACTCTCCTTTTTCATCATCAGGATGTTCTGTATGTTCAACAGGCTCTGTCTTAGCCTTAGAAGGTGCAGTAACATTTGCACCATGGTGACCATGGCCTGCGCCTTCGCTGGATGGAATGGATAACACGCCTATGCCATGTCGATAAACCACTTCGCTTCCTAGCCATCCTGTTACTGCGATTGCTTGAGAAAGAAGGAAAAGTAAAAACAGCATTGGCACTGATATCAGTTCATTGATACGATACTTCCATGCATCCCAGCTAGCCAGCAAGATTAAACCTACAGCCGTTGGAATGGCCCATGAACGATGTAACAGCATGGCGGCATGTCCCGCATCATCATGATTGACCGAGTTAAATGCGAGCCAGCCAAATAACACAGCTGCTGCAGCGCTCAGGGCAGCGAGCCACAGGGTAAAGTGACCGGCGGCGGCCAGATGCGTAGAGACGGGATGGCTACGTCGCGCGTAAGCAGCGATGCTTAATAGAAATGCAATGATGGTTAAAGCAATTGGGAAATGCACCACAATAGGATGATAATTAGGGATTATCTGCCATGGTGTGGCTTGTGTTACAGGTGCCATTAAAGGCATTGCCATCCCTGCATGTTCAGACTCTAGTTTAGATACGTGCTCGTGTGGTTGAGATTCGTCTTGCGCAGCAACTTCAAGACTTGGTTGCCTGTCATTCGGCTTTGACTCACTCATATTTGAATGGTCCATCGCTTTCATATCTGAGCCACCGTGATCATGCCCAGCCATTTCGTCATGGCTCATCTCTGGCATATCTTCTTTTTTCATTGACTGCATTGCTGATTTGCTATCAGGCATGGACTTCATGTTGTCATGACCCATGCCGGCCATTTTAGAATGATCCATCCCAGCCATTGGCGCCATGGCATGGTCGTGTTTCATTTGGCTGTGATCCATGCCTTTCATATTGTCTGGAGCCGCTTTTTCCATGCCTTGCATGCTGCTATGGTCCATACCCTCCATTGCAGGCATTTCCCTACTGTCGGAAGGCATATTAGCCATCTGTTCTGGCGTCATTTCATTTTGCATGCCTGACATGGAGTGTCCCGCATGACCGCTGTCGTTTGAAGGCACGTTTATTGATTTCCAATCTGACAAGTTGTCATCAGATAGGGGTTTGTAACCATCGAAGGATGATTGGTAGGTATTGGCCTCTTGAGACGCATCTGCAGCCCATAAGGGCGTAAATGTTCCTATACCAAGAGAAAGAATAAACAACGATAAGTTGAATAGTTTCATCGAAATCTCATTTCAAAAAATAAATGTGGCGAATCCGCAACAGGCGAAAGCCGGATGCTGAAATTAAATCCATCAATTACTTAAGAAATGGGAGGTCGTTGAGACTGTGCGCTGATGTGCGAGTGGTAACTTGGCTCGAACAAGCTGACTTCGGTTGCTTGAACCTGGGATTGCATTTTGTCTAATTGACTAGGGGGTAAAATGGTAAAGCAGGCCATACAGTGACCGCATTTAGAGCATTGGTCATTGGTTGATTGTTTCTGCCCTGCATCGTGTTGATGGTGCTCATGTTGAATCGTGTCATGATCATCATGATTATGGCTTTCAGTGCTTACTGTGTGATTATCACAAAGTTGGTCAGCAACCATCATTCCGCTCGCGTAAACAGTATTTGAAAAAAATACTGTTAATAGCAAGAAGATGAATATACGCAATGACCGTAGCTGATTAAATTGCATCGCTCTAGTTTATATCAATGGATATAAATTTCAATCAGCGTTCAGGTGTTAGTAAAGTCTTTATTGAGACCATAAATACCTCAACGGCCATCGTTTCGCCGTCGAACGGCGCCACCAGCGTGGCGACGGTGATGAAGACCTCAGGCCTTGCGCTCTCGCAAGCGAGGCCCAGAACTTCTGGTCTTTATCAACGGCACTGCGGCGGGATTCATCGCAGAACCAGTCCGCGGAGCTATTTTTGGGGTTTACTGCTCAAACCTCTAGGCTTGAAGCCGCTTCTGCAGCGCACCTTCCAAATAATCACGTGAACAAGCTGTTTTCATCATAAAGATGATCAAAACCTCAGTCTCGGCATTGTCGCGCTTGCGGTCGGTAAGCCGGATACGACGGACAAATCGACCACGACTTCATCGGGCACTGCACATCTGACGGGGATGCTGAAAATATCGGCATGGAGCATAATGACGGAAATGCGGTGATGCTCAAGCCCGACAACCAAGGAGTTGCTCTGGACGCTTTCCGATGCTGAGAACTGGAGCTTGCCTGAAATCTTTCAGGACACTACCAGGCGCGCCATACTGAAGCAAGGTTGGTGGGTAAGGTGACGATCAACTGACTTCCGTTGTCCACGGGTAAACTTTTTTGAGTGGGCGTGAATAATGCCGAAGACAGAGCGCATCGAACGTTCAACAAGAGAATGATTTCAATGACTATAACTGCAAAAAAAGCCACTGCGATTATCGGAGCGCTTAGTGTTTTACTTGGCCTCTGCGTTTTTTTATATAAATCCTTGTTAGAGTCTGAAGCCAAGTTTATCATCCCTTCCGACGATATGCTCGTCGTCAGCGGCAAACAAATCTATGCCAACTACTGTGCATCTTGCCACGGCGAATCGCTGCAGGGGCAGCCTCATTGGCGACATCGATTGTCCAACGGCAGGCTGCCGGCACCTCCACATGACAAGAGTGGGCATACATGGCATCACCCTGACTCCATGCTGTTCGATATAGTTAAAAATGGGCTTGTGCCAGGGAAAACAGCCCCGCCACGTTATGAAAGCGATATGCCTGCCTTTAATGGGATTTTGACCGATGAAGAAATTGTGGCGGTAATTGCGTACATCAAAAACAGTTGGCCACCTGAGGTGTTGCACGCACAAAAGGAAATCACCCTGCAATATAAGAGTCGAAGATAAGCGGACTACCTAGACGCTTTCTCAATCAGAATTTAAATACCATTTTTTGGAGTTGATGTTATGAAACTATGGCTTGCAGTAGCCGCAATAACCGCCGCATCTTCTTTTTCCCATGCCTCGGACAAAGCCATGACGGTCTATCAGGATCCCAACTGTGGGTGCTGTGTCGCGTGGGTGGAGTATATGCAGAATGCTGGCTTCGAGGTTACAACTATCAAAACAGCCAATATCGTACCCCTCAAGAAACTGTTGGGGGTACCGACGGAGCTTAACTCCTGTCACACCGGTGTGCTGACAAGCACCGGGCAGCTTGTTGAAGGACACGTACCCGCCAATGTCGTACATAAGCTTCTTGCCGATCCTTCGGTAAAAGGTGTGTCAGCACCAGGCATGCCTTTGAACGCGCCGGGAATGGGCGAACTCGACGGCAGCCTGATTACGGTTGATTTTAACGGCAAACCTTTTTCTCGTGATTAGACCGCGTCTGTTGAAACACAAAAACGTCCATACTATTAAGTCGATACCAACGGTTCACTACCAGGAGGGTTTGTAGTCATGTCACAGAATAATCGGGAGCAATCCCACCATCCTCGCGTAGAACAATCAAGCTCAGACTCACAACTTACTGATGCGGTGTGTGGCATGAAAGTAACTGAAAACTCTCCTCATCACTTTGAACGCGAAGGAGAAGCCTTCTATTTTTGCAGCTCCAAATGTCTGGACGCGTTCCAACATAAGCCGGAAAAGTATCTTACCACTGAGGAAACCTACAGTGACATTGGCGAAGATGTTGCTGCCGGAACCATTTACACCTGTCCGATGCACCCAGAGATTCGCCAAGGTCATCCAGGCAGCTGTCCTAAATGCGGTATGGCACTTGAACCTTTGATGCCAACTCTCGATGAGAACAATCCAGAGCTAAATGATTTCTCACGACGGTTTTGGTGGACGCTGCCTTTTACCGTCGTGGTCACCGCCCTCGCCATGTTCGGCCCCCGGTTTGGGTGGTTTGACATCAGAACGCAAACATGGACTGAACTGGTTCTGTCGATTCCAGTAGTGCTATGGTCGGGGCAGCCCTTCTTCGTTCGTGGCTGGCAATCCGTCATCAATCGCAGTCCCAATATGTGGACTCTCATTGGTCTAGGCACTGGCGCGGCATTTGTCTATAGCACGCTCGCCACCATAGCACCTAGCCTATTTCCCGACACATTTATGTCAAATGGGCGCGTGGACGTTTACTTCGAAGCGGCCGTGGTCATCATTTCGCTGACGCTACTCGGCCAGGTCATTGAGTTGCGCGCTCGATCAGAAACTTCTGCGGCGATCAGGTCATTGCTCGGCCTGGCACCCAAAACAGCACGTCGTATTAACGCTGACGGGACAGAAGAAGACGTCTCGCTCACGCATGTCCATGAAGGCGATCGTTTGCGTGTGCGTCCTGGCGAAAAAGTCCCGGTTGATGGTATTGTGGAGGAAGGCTCCAGTTCGTTGGACGAATCCATGCTTACCGGCGAACCGATCCCCGTTAGAAAGGGGCCGGGCGATAAAGTGATCGGCGCGACTATGAATACGTCCGGTGCGCTGGTGATCCGTGCTGAAAAGGTGGGCTCGGCGACCGTTCTGTCGCAGATTGTTCAGCTTGTGGCACAAGCACAGCGCTCACGTGCGCCAATGCAACGTATGGCAGATCTGGTGGCAGGCTATTTCGTTATGGTCGTCGTTGTCATTGCGATCACCACCATGGTCGTGTGGGGCTTCTTTGGCCCGCAGCCAAGCTGGAGCTATGGATTGATTAACGCCGTCGCCGTGCTCATCATAGCGTGCCCTTGCGCGCTAGGACTTGCCACACCGATGTCTGTCATGGTCGCAACAGGTCGCGGTGCTAGGCAAGGCATATTGTTTCGCGATGCGGCCGCGATCGAGAATCTGCGTAAAGTCGATACACTTATCGTGGATAAAACCGGCACCTTGACAGAGGGCCGTCCAGCCTTTGAAGAAGCCGTATCTGCTGGAACGCTGGTCGTCAGTGAGGTGCTGCGTCTGGCGGCAAGCTTGGATCAAGGCAGCGAACACCCCTTGGCCGATGCGATCGTCAGCGCCGCGCGCGAACAAGGCTTGATCCTCAGTCCTGTAGATGATTTCGAATCCGGGAGCGGCATAGGTGTTCGGGGTCAGGTTGATGGCCAGTTTCTGGTGCTGGGCAACACAGCGCTAATGCAGCATGAAAATGTGGATGTTGCAACGTTGACCGACACAGCGGAACACTTCCGGGAACAAGGTGCCAGTGTCATGTATCTGGCCATTGACGGGCAGCTAGCAGGCTTATTGGCCGTTTCTGACCCCATCAAGCAAAGCACACCTGAAGCGATGCAAACATTAAAGGACGCTGGGATACGCGTCATCATGGCTACTGGTGATGGCGTAACGACAGCATTAGCTGTCGCGAAACGCCTAGGTATTGATGAAGTGTATGGTGAAGTAAAACCGGCCGATAAGCTTGAGCTGGTCAGCAAACTTCAAGCAGAAGGACGAATTGTGGCGATGGCTGGCGATGGTATTAACGACGCCCCTGCATTGGCAAAAGCCGATGTAGGTATTGCCATGGGAACCGGAACCGATGTCGCGATGAGTAGCGCTCAGATTACTCTTGTGAAAGGCGACTTGCGCGGGATTTCTACGGCCCAGAACCTATCCAATAAAACCGTCGCGAATATGAAGCAAAACCTCGGCTTCGCATTCATTTATAACGCGTTGGGCGTTCCGCTGGCAGCTGGGGTGTTGTACCCATTTACAGGCCTCCTCCTTTCACCCATATTCGCTGCACTGGCCATGAGTTTAAGCTCCGCTTCTGTGGTGTTTAATGCCCTTCGCCTGCGTAACTCGGTTTGAAAATGTTAGATCACACATCGTTAAGAAATCCAGACAAGGCAGTCGCGGAGAATCCAGTCGGAATCTGTTTTTGGGCTATAAACCAACCATTGATTGATCACGCTCCTACCACGGATACGGTAAGAGCTATTGGAGCGAGCGGCAGAAATGTGATCATTAAACCCTGAACCTTTAATCGAACATTTGATAAATCAAACAAAAGCCTTCATAATTGACTTAAGGAGAAGTGATCCACTTCGGTGATCCATTTCTTGGACAATATATCTGTATAATGTTGATTTTTAACTAAATAAAAGTTAATTTTGAATTTGGTGCCAAGTCCTCTTCTGGGCACCAGATATACCCCTGGTTTCAAAGCCTTAACCCCGTTGTTCGTAATTTCGCTGATGCAGCTTTCATTCGGGATAAAGACCGCCCCGTCCAAGGCTTAAGCTGAAGCTATTTTACGGCACATCATCACAATCACAATGCCTTAAATTTATTCCCCCCGGTCTCACAGAGGTTGCTGAGCGAGGCAACACGCCAATCGCGCCGCTTATCTGCGGTAAGTATGCAGCTAGAAACGTTCGAACATCCTTTTCATCCAATGCCAGAAAATAGAGGATGGCAGCACCCAGGCGCGCTTCGCATCACGATAGTCCAGAATGCCTGCATCCAGGGTATCGATAATGCAGATCAGTTCTGGCCGGTAGCGTGCCTCCGGTAGTTTGCCTTCCGAAACACGCGCCAAATTTGTCGCGGCTGCCTTGGCCTGCAGATCGGCCATATAGGCCTGCTTCGGCATCCAGCCCGGACCAGGCAGGCTACCAGCATCGCCAGCGACAAACACTCTCTCCAAACTGACAACCTGACAGAACTCATCACGCTCACGCTGAATCATGCCGCCCTCTGAAAGCGGCAAGCCGCTGTCCCTGGCTCAAGCGGGCCCGGTCATGCCGGGCATAAACAGGATCAGGTCGGCAGGAATGTGGCCCATTTCGGTATCCACCCCCTGCGCACTGAAGCCGCTGATTTTGCTACCGAGCCGCGTCCCGATTCCACGCTTGTCCATGACAGTCAGCAGGCTGGTTACAGCCCTTTCACCCAGTGGGCTATGCCGCCACGTTGAAAAACGTCAGCGTGAATCGCTCATGACCGAGCCATTCTGCCGCAGGCCAGATTGGCAGGAACAGCGATATCCATCAGTTTTGGATCGGGCAGTTTCAGCGAGTTCATGATAGCCACATACTCGGCCTCTGTTTTTCCGGCAATTCGGGGGTTGTGCTGCCTTTCCTCGCCAATGCTGGATACCGTCCAGCCCTTGTAGTCGTGAGCTGCATAGACCAGTGTCTCGTCCGGCATCCGGAACAACTTGTTGACGATGGAATCCCAGGACTGATGGGGGTCGCCGCTCTGGAAGTCGGTGCGCCCGCTGCCGCGATACAGCAAGACATCACCGGTAAAGACACGATCATCCATCACAAAGCTGAACGACTCATCGGTGTGCCCCGGCGTATACATTGTGCGCAGCTTGAGCCCATCCACATCCAGAAACTCACCTTCGCCCAGCTTGAGATCAACGCATTCGGCGCGGCTGCGATCACCCATCACCGTGGTGCAACCGGCCTGCTCGCGCAACTCACCCAAAGCCGTAATGTGATCGGCATGAGTATGCGTGTCCAGTGCATAGACCAGTTTCAGCCCAAGTTGCTCAATCAGGGCCAGATACATGTGGGCGTGCTCGTCGACAGGGTCGATCAGAACGGCTTCACCACCGCGGCGGCGTGCCAAGAGATAAGTGTAGGTCGAGGTGGGCGCATGGTAAAGCTGCCGGAAAATCATAATCTATCTCCTTAGAAAAGCAGGGTATGAAACAGCATGGCCAAGGCAATCGGCGACTTGAATCTCAGCCAATGCACGATGAAAATCAGGAGCAACGGCCCGGAAAGCATGTGCCACCAGCGCTGACGTTATAGGGTATGTGCGGCTCAACGCCAGCATGATAATAAGCATCATCGCAACATAACGCAGTTGCCTTACCAGCCTTGTAATGTCTGGCGCCAGCGTGACGAAGGAGTCCGCTTTCCATTCCTTGATTCACGCCTTGAACAAAAAATGAAAGCTGGCAAAGGCCAGTGCCCAGATACCCGGCCATTTGTGGGTCTGATAGACACGCTCGAGGCAGCCGAAACATGCTTCGACAAAACCCCAATGCCCACTGCCGCTGCCATCAGGCTCAATGCCGCGATCCCGGCAGACAGGCTGATCGCGGCAGTAGTGTAACGATCCGCGGAGGCAACCTCAGCCGCAGTCAGCACGAAACTGATGAACGCGATAAACAGAACAAGCTGCCATGACTTGAGTTGTATCAAACAGCTCCTTTTTATTGATTATTCTTCAGCTACCTTCATGCAGATGCAGCGCCAGCCAGAGCGCGCCTTGTGACGTACTCCGCACCGTATGCGGCACGCCTGCGGGCAGAAATAGATAGTGTCCCGTCTTGAGTTCATGGCACACACCTGCCATCTCCAGCACCGTCTCACCCTCTACCAACAGCACCCACTCATCCTGCGTTTGCACATATTCGACCGGCGTAATAGCTGCAGAACTGACGATGCGCTCAATCACCAGGTGCTTGTGGCTTAACAGCGTCTCGAAGCGCTCACCTGCTACCGGCGGCACGGCGTCTGCAAACAGGTTGCCGGACTTCATGACGAGCAAGGGCCGTACAAAAATGGCAACATAGGGCTTCTTTAATGATGGGTACAGTTTTCATATTCGACGCAGCAATATCACATACATCGATTTACGTATATTAACGCCAGCAGAAGGGGATGTGCATAGCCTGATCCATGAAACCGGCGTTGATCAGTGAAATAATCACTATGGCTTCAGGGCTTATCTTTGCTATATTTCTGCAAGCGAAGATTTTTTTACCCCCTTGTCCAATCAAAAAAATATCCGCCACAGGCGGCTATTTCCACCGATATTTGTGAGATCTCTGGAATGAAAAAACTGTGTATTGTCTTAACACTAGGCTTTGTCAGCACCAGCGCCATGGCCGATCTGCTTCAACTCTCCTCCAATGAGAAAGAAGTAGCCTACGCTGAAAAGGACACCATCAAGAAATCCGGTGATATCGTTTCCATGTGGTCGCTTTATGACCTTAAAAACACCCAATACATCGCCAGAAAGCCGTATCACTCCATCAAATACCAGATGGAATACCAGTGCAAGAAACAGCAGGTTCGTATTCGGGGATGGAAGTACTACAGCAGCAAAATGGGGGAAGGCGACCTGATCTATAAAGATTCTTTCACCGACATCTGGACCCCGATCACTGGCGTCGAGCCGGAGTGGGGCTTTGCCTGCAATAATGGCTAATTAAAATACTATCTGGAGGCTCACGTAAAAAAGCATCAATCTGCCAATCATCCTTGAGTATTCCACCTAATCGAACAGGCACGAAGACGAACAAGAGGCTGTGCAAGCCCGGGTAGTCACAGCGTCCAGGCCATGATTAATCAATTGCGCACCATTCAAAAATTCAAGTTCATGGTCTGTCTTCTATGACTTGCAAACCCGGTTGTCAATCGTTGCTGTCCCTACAAAAAATCTTCTGCTCCGAGATCAATTTAATCAAATATTCGCAGAGCAAGCAGTGTTGCTTAGTCATAATATTTTTAAAAGGCGCGCATGAATCCTGATCGCTCAGTATTTAAGATACTTTATGGTTTAGGCGTAAATTTGAAGCGACAAACATTACCACCGCTCGCCATGCACTCCTGATGCTCGACATTGCTATCTGTGAAGCTGGATAACAGATCCAGGTCGAACTGACATACTTCGCGATTCTTAATGGCAAGATTATGGAAAATACAGTTATCTGCCTCAATCACGGGATCACCATCAACCACCTTGTTGCCCTTTGTGCTATACCCAAGCTGCTCCATTAACTCTGAGAGCTTTTCGACTTTTTTCTGCTGGTTTTCCAGGCCGGCATGTTGTCGGCGCAGTTGTTGAGCAACCTCTGACCCCATGGCGCCCATGCGCGCTCTAAGCCCCTCTACCCCAGCCTCCTGTTTGATTGATTCGACGATCAGTTGGGCAAACCAGGAGTAATGGCGCGGAAAAAGCTCCTTGCCGGCTTCGGTCATCACATAAAGCTGCTCCGGCCGCCCTCCCGATGGACGGCTCACTCCAGGAGTCACCAGTCCATCGTTTTCCAGTGACGCCAGATGCTGCCGTACAGCATTGCGGGTAATCATAAGCTGCCTGGAGAGCTCGTCCACCGTCAAGCCGCTTTTATTTTTGAGTAGCTGATTTAATAGCTCTTGCTGACGTGATCCTAATATTTCAAGCATTTTGCCTCCTGCAGAATCCGGGATGTCTCTTGCATTTCCGGAAGCACTCATTCTTGGTTAATAACCGAATCTTACAGCTTTTTTCTATCTAGTACACTTAAAACATATTTAACTTGACAAAGTATTTTTACGGCCTTAGTCTTTAAACGCCTGAATTTCAAAGTCGCTTGAATTCAGGTTAAGTAACTTATTCCGGTACATTTATTTGGAGAAACATCATGGAAAGATTGAGCACCACAGCTGCAGAAGTTGATGAGAAACTGACAGCAGCTAATCCTCGTCGGCAATTTTTAGTTAATTCCAGCTTATTTTCTCTTGGCACGCTTGCTGCTGTAACGCTTGGGCACTCTACCCCTACCTGGGCCGCCACGAAATCAACATCAAACCTTGATGACCTGAACATACTTAACGCTGCGCTAGGACATGAATATCAGGCCATAGCAGCTTATCAGGTTGGCGCAGAGTCTGGCCTGCTACAAAAAGCTGTACTTGATGTTGCCGTAAAATTTCAGGGACACCATAAAGCACATGCCCAAGCATTGGCTGCCACCATTAAAAAACTTGGCGGTAAGGCGGTAACACCAAAAACTCCAGCCGAATATGCATTCCCGGTTGATCAGTTGAAGTCACAAGCAGATGTGCTGCAATTTGCTGCCGGGCTTGAGAAAGGCGCCGCCAGTGCCTATTTGGGCGCATTGCCAAAGTTTCACAACAAAGACCTGATTTCAGCAGCTGGAAGCATTCTGGGGGATGAAACAATGCACTGGGCGATTCTGCTGGACGCACTAGGCGAGGACTCCGTGCCAGCTGCCTTTATTGCATAGCCTTAGCACGTGCACATCTGTTTATACCTGTTGTTTGCGTACTATTAAAGATAAGACCCAGGCCTGAAACTCATGATCGGCAGTATGATTACGTCGATTACTTCAGGCCTATCCTGCATTGGCACTACTGCCAGCATCACTCACCCCCCAGAAAGCCGAAGCTCATGAACGCCACGCATGTGCGTCATACTGTAATTGGCCAGCAAATTCACCGGAATTATCAGCGCTGTCTTTCAGAATGAATTGCTAGCTGCCCTCTGCTTCAAGTATTGAAGCTATTCGCCGCTGCAGTGCAGGTACCAACTCTTTCTCAAACCACGAATTTCTCTTAAACCAATTATTATTCCGCGGACTTGGGTGAGGCAGCGGAATCACCTCAGGCCAATAGGATTCCCAGTTTCGAACCGTATCGGTAACAGATGAGTGCTTCTCATTGATGTGATAGGCATGTGCATACTGCCCAATCACTAGCGTAAGCTCAAGACTCGTCAGATGTCCGAGAAGCCTCTCCCGCCAAGCCGGCGCACATTCAGGCCGGGGTGGAAGATCACCGGATTTCCCGCTACCAGGATAGCAAAACCCCATGGGCAGAATTGCAACCTGCTCTGTATCATAAAAAGTTGCACGCGTTATCCCCAGCCATTCACGCAAGCGATCTCCACTGGCATCATTGAAAGGTAGACCAGTTTCATGAACTTTTCTTCCCGGAGCTTGGCTTGCGATCAATATCCGGGCCTGCGGGTGCATCTGCAGAACAGGCCGGGGACCAAGCGGCAGATATGCCTCGCAAAGGGTGCAGGCACGAACCTCTGCCAGTAGCGTTGAAAATGCGTCCACAGGGGTCGAAACCCCGGTTGTGCAGGAGCAAGGCCGGCTCATTGCACGCGTCTCATCAGTAGCGGCTGGCGAATCTTCAGCTGAACCGCAGGAGGAGCGAGGCAAGGCCGTTACTGGGATAGACCGCGCGATGCGGAAGCTCATCACCGACGAACTCAAAGCATTTTGTCCTTGAGAGTAATTCCTCGATCGCCACCCGCATCTCGAGCCTGGCCAGAGAGGCTCCCTGGCAAAGATGGATGCCCTGACCCCAGACCAAGCTATCGTCCGTATTTCGCTCGATCTTGATGGCATCGGGTTCATCAAAGGCCTGCGGATCCCGATTGGCGGCAATCCACATCAGAGTCAGGCGCTCCCCCTTGGGGACAGTCTGCCCCTGAATCTCGACCTCCCGTGTCGTGGTACGTGGGTTGGCGACAAGCGGGCCGTCCACCCGCAGTATCTCCTCGATCGCTGCGGGGATCAGCGATGGATCATTGCGTAACCGATCCTGAAGTTCGATCTGCTGAGCAAGATGCAGGACCAGGATACCCAGGCCGGCAACGACAGTGCCATGTCCGGCCGTCCAGTTGCGCAGAACGCTCACGATCTGATCATCGTCGAGCCGCACGCCGTCGACCTCGGTAGTCAATAGTGCGTCTGTGGCGTCTGCTACAGCCCTGGATGAGGTACGGTGCGTATCCAGATTGACCTTGACGTGCTCCGAGAACAGACTGGCGAGAGCCTTGCCCGCAACCGGGTCTTTGTTGAAGGCCGCCTGCTGGCTGCCATGCACCCAACCGCCGAGGCATTCCCACTGCCGCTCGGGCCAACCGAGCAAGGCGCACAGCGTCTTCAACGCAAAGGGAGTTGCGAAGGCTTCAATGAACTCCACCTCGCCGCCGGAGAGCAGCGTTTCAAGGAGAGTCGCGGCAATCTCGCGGACACGCGGCTCGGCCTTCTCCATCTGCCCCACATCGAAGTTGGGGGCAAGTGCTTCGCGGTAGCGGCCGTGAGCCGGAGGATCCATTCCATTCGGGATCGCCAGGAACCGCGATACATTGCTGTACGTCTCCGGATCTGCCAGAACGGCAGCAATGTCCTCATGACGGAATAGCGACCAGCCCATGAATTCGCTATGCGCTACCGGACATCGCTCCCGCATCTCGTCGTACGCTCGGCGCTGGTCCTTCAAGGTCGATGCATCAAGCGGGTTCCAATCCTCATGCTGTTGTTCATTCATGACTCACTCCTTTTTTGCGACGAGGCTCCATTAATGTTGGGGCGGCAACAGCCTCTGGACTTGCCACACCGGTAGTCATCTGGCCGATGTTCAGGAAAACGCGGCCAATATCAAGCCAAGGGGCGCACCGCTTTTGACGGTTCCCGCTTGAGCGGCAGGTCAGGCCGCTCACAGTTTGGTGGTTCATCGCTACTCATGATGTACGCGCCCACAGTTACGCTCCAGTTCCACCAGATGAGGCAAAAGCTCGGAATTTCTTTGTACATGAAAAATAAATCGCGGCACATCTCGCTCGGTGGTCTGTGCCATGAAAGGCTCACCCCAGAAGCTGAGCAGTGCCTCGGCGCCTCCGTTCAGCTGGCTATCGGCAAGGATAAAGGAAATTGTTTTGGCCAGGCTATACCAACGCGGCTCTCTGACTTTCGCGTTGCCGGCACAGGCAGAGATCCTGGGTTGTATGACTTGCTCCCATAAATCTCTTTGGCTTTCATCGAGTATGAACTGAATGGATGAAACCATCGGGTTGTCCACCGCCGGACGCAACAATGCATCAAATAAGGGTTGTGGTTTGTACATCGTCAGGCAGACGTTAAACCAGATTGTGTCACCACTCATCTGCCGAATAAAGTGCTCGTTCGCCGAACGCAGGTGGCGAGGTCCAACCAAAACCACATCAGGCGGTTTCAGTTCCGAATGGATTCTTCTAACGGCATGCGCTGTGCGACCTACCTGCTCGGCGGTCAATTCATTATTTCTTGTGTGCCGCATGAAATTGATGAACAGTAAAGCCATCATGGCTAGAACAATGGGCAAGATGACATGCTCGTCCACCACATGCAAAAGATGCAAAACGATAGCGACTATCGCCGCTACGATTCCCGCGATCGCATCCCATTCATAGCTGAGAATTCTTTTTAATTTCATATGACACCCTAATATTTGGCATGAGCGGCGTTCCATCGTGCGCGAAGCAGCCCGTGGAATGCCCGGTTAATGGAGATATCAGGTCACGGCATGGTGTTCAACGCTTGAACGCCAGGACAAGAACACCAACAGCGACAAGGCCAATGCCCAGCCATTCCTGTGCGGATGGGCGCTCACCAAGAAATACAAAGGCAAACAAGGCGACCAGAACGAGGCTGAATTTGTCAACGGGCGCCACTTTGGAGGCCTCGCCGATCTGAAGTGCACGGAAATAGCAGACCCAGGAAGCGCCGGTTGCCAGAGCGGAAAGCGATAGAAAGAATATCGTTTTGATGGACAGTACGCGAGGGTCGCTCCACTTTCCGGCATAAATAACGAATGCGAATAGCACGAAAACGATGATGACCGTGCGGATCAGCGTGGCAAAGTCGGAGTCCACGCCCCGAATGCCGATCTTGGCAAAGATGGCGGTCAGGGCGGCGAACACGGCTGACAGTGCAGCCCAGAAGAACCAGTTTGAGGAGGTCATGTTGCGCAGCCTAACATCTGACATAAAGGGCGCCGTTAGGCATCCCGCTTGAATGATGGGTTGAGTAGCGGTTCGGAAGAACGTGCAAGGCATTCTGCAATGGTGGAAATTCTGACTGGCAAATATGGATCATTCTTGTCACGGGCCTCGGCGCTCTCATTTTCAGGATAATCGGATTAGTACATCTCGAAGGTGCACTTCAAAATTTCGTGGTCGGTGGGGACTGATCCCATGATCGCCCAGCTAAAAACAAGCTCCCTAAAAAAGCACAAAAAATACGACTCCAAGCTGCACATTCCTGGATAGATTATATAAGTCATTGTTTTTATTTTTTTAAAAGCTATGCACAGTCTGGTTTTTCAAAAACAGCGCAACAAAAAAATCGCCCAGGTTGCTAGACCTGATGCGCGATAAGTTGCGGCTAAACTCTATTGCTTGCGCATAGAACCAGCCTGTGCCAAATAGATTAAACGCCTTATTCTTTTTCATGGCAAGCGGCACTGACGCGACATGGGTGCGCCCGAGGTCGAGGCCATTCTGAAGCAAGTGATTCGAGACAGGTTGTTAGCCAGAAGATAGCCGCGGCTATCGCTCGCTGCATGGCTTTTTTCGTACTTTGCGTCAGTCCCAGTGTTCAGCTGCCAGTTGACTCATTCCATCAATGCCACAGATTTCACCTGGAGCCAGACCGGCATTCCAGGCGTTATACCAAGCGTAGAAACCGCCCGACGGGTCATGCTCACCACAAGTGGAGAGCTACCTACCAGCACCCGCACCAATGCCAGTCCCGGGTGATGATCGTCAGCAATGGCTTCCACTCGACCCGGCAGTATGTTCTGGATACTGGTGTTCTCCTGCATCTGCGTAGACAGGCTGACGTCTCTGGCGAGAACCCGGAGCCGGAGCCGGCGACCAATTTCCAACCCCTGATCGCGAGTCCACAGACTGCCACCGTCAAAATCCACACGGGCAAGATGCCAGGCCGCGTCTATTTCCGCCACTACACCATCCAGTACCACACCGGTATCCTCACCGAGCTGAAAAGGCAGATCAAGCCGCGCAAGCGTTTCCAGCAACGGGCCCTGCAATACCGCCTTGCCGTCTTCCATGGCAACGATGAAATCAGCTAGCCGCGCCACTTCATCGGGTGAATGGCTGACATAGAGCACGGGGATTTCCAGCTCATCGTGCAAGCGTTCCAGATAAGGCAGGATCTCCTGCTTGCGCTTGAGGTCCAGCGCTGCCAGCGGTTCATCCATCAGCAACAGGCGCGGGTTCGCCGCCAGCGCCCGGGCAATCGCCACACGCTGGCGCTCACCACCGGAAAGCCGGTCAGGTTTGCGTTCAAGCAAATGCGCAATCCCCAGCAACTCAATCGCCTGTTCCAGGCTGAATTTGTGATGACTGCCGCTACGTCGCATGCCGTAGCGCAAGTTGCCGCTCACCGAAAGATGCGGAAACAGGCTTGCTTCCTGAAATACATAAGCCAACGGCCGCTGATAGACCGGCAACCAGACATTCTCATCCTGCCAGACCTCGCCATTCAGGCTCATATACCCGTTTGGACTGCGCTCCAGGCCGGCGATGCAGCGCAAGACGGTAGTTTTTCCCGAGCCGGAATGACCATACAGCGCCGTTACCCCACGCCCGGACAAGGTGAGATCGACGTCAAGATTGAAACCTGGCCAATCGACACGGAAGCTTGCCTTGATACCGTCCATGCTCAAAAAAACCTTCTTGCCGGACGCCATAGATATACGGCAATCAGCACGGCAAAGGAAAAAACCAGCATGACAGCCGACAGACTGTGTGCCTGCATATAGGCTAGCGATTCCACATGGTCGTAGATCTGCACCGAAGCCACACGGGTCTCGCCCGGGATGTTGCCGCCTATCATCAGGACGACACCGAACTCACCCACGGTGTGTGCAAAAGTTAGAATGGAAGCTGTGAGAAATCCAGGCCAGGCCAGCGGCACTGCGACCGAGAAAAAGGCGTCCAGTGGCGAAGCGCGCAACGTAGCAGCCACCTCCAGCGGGCGCTCGCCTATACTCTCGAACGCAGACTGCAGCGGCTGCACCATGAACGGCAGTGAATAGAATATCGAGGCGACCACCAGCCCCCAGAAGGTGAAGGGCAGCAGGCCGATACCCAGCGCTTCGGTCAGATGACCGACTGGCCCTTGCGGCCCCATTGCCAACAGCAGATAAAACCCCATCACGGATGGCGGCAGCACGAGGGGCATCGCCACTATCGCCGCTAGCGGCGATTTCCACCAGGACTTGGTACGTGCCAGCCACCAAGCGATCGGCGTCCCCAGCAGCAGCAGGATCAGAGTAACGATACCCGCCAGCCGGATGGTCAGCCAAATGGCCTGCAGGTCACTATCGTCCAAATGCATAGAGGTCTTTCATCAGTTCGGTCATCGACATTCTACGCAAATACGCCCCACTTATCGAAACGCCGCCTTACTTCCTGATTGTTATCGGAGCCGCAGCCGGGGGCGGTAGGACAAATCCATATTTCGTCATCACCGTGCGCGCTGCCTGACTGCCGATAAAATCGGCGAAGCGCCGAGCCAGTGCATTGCTTTCGGCACGTTTGGTGATGATAAAACCCTGTTCCAGCGGCTCATGCAATCTGTCAGGTATCAACCAGTAACCACCCAGGCCGGCCAGCGCCGGATTGACCGCCTGCGCCAGTGCAATAATGCCAACCTGCGCATTGCCGGACTGCACAAATTGCGCGGCGTGGGCGATACTCTCGCCATAGACCAGCTTGGGCTCGATCTTTGCCCACAGGCCCGCGGTACGCAGAGCCTCTTCGGCACGCTTGCCGTAAGGCGCATGCCTCGGGTTGGCAATGGCAATGCGGGTCACCCGGTCATCCAGCAGGCTCTCCAGCGTCATTTGCGATGCGTCCATGGTGGCGCTCCAGATGACGATACGGCCCAAGGCATAAGGCGTAACCTCGGAGGCAGCCAACCTCGCTTTCGCCAAGGCACGCGGGAAGTCCATATCTGCAGAAAAAAACAGGTCATAGGGCGCGCCCTGCCGGATCTGTGTGTGAAATTTTCCCGACGAACCGTAAACGACTTCCACCTCATCTCCAGCATTCGCCTGCTTGAACGAGGTGACGATTTCATCCATGGCAGATTTAAAGTTGGCGGCTACAGCAACCGTGATTTTTTCCGCATGCGCTGGCATTGCCAATACCAGCGTACAGGCAAACAATAATGCCCTCATCAGCTTCATGATGAGCTCCCTTTAGAAATCGAACTGCGCGCGCATGGTCAACGCATCTTCGTTATCGAAATCCTTGCCTTTGTTGTTCACGTCCGAATCAAAACGCGTATGCACATAATTGGCAATCATGCGGACATTGGGGTTGAGTATCCAGTTGGCGCCCAGCGTCCAGGCATGCGCATCGTTGGTCTTGCCTGTTGCGAGTCTGCCAGTACCGGCGGTATTGCTGGCGAGAAAATCATCGCCATCGAAACTGCTGTAGCGCAAACCGATCTGCAGCGCACCCCAGCCATCGCCATCAAACTGGAAATTCTGCTTCGGGCGCAGACGACCGAACACGCCATCCTTGTAAGTGCTGGCAAAGGTTTCGCCCGTCACCAGCCAGTTCAGGCTGGCATACCAGGCCGACATATCGCGGTCGAAATCCTTGCCTTCGAATTCGGCACGGATATATTCCCCCTGCAGTTTGAACGGACCATGCGACAGCGCCAGTTCCACGCCACCGCGGTCGCGATCGACATTATCGGTAAATTTATTGGCTGTGCCGCCGGAGGTCTCAAAGAACTTGTAGCCACGCGCTTCGGTTTGCAACACAGGCACGGCAGAATTGCTCTCCTGCCGACCCTTTGCATAGAAACCACCGACATGCACCACGCTGTCCTTCCAGCCGGCCCATTCGGCAATGTTGCCGGTGATGCGCGCCATCAGATCCTTGTTGTCGTAGTCGACATCGCTTTCGTCCGAATTGTTGCCGTTTATCCAGGCCGTACTGTAATAAATACCCTTGAATGGCGACCCATGCAGCATAATGCCGCGATCATAGGAGCCGCCCAGAATGGCGTCGGCCATGCTGCGCTCCTGAAAGTCCAGAAAATTGGTGCTCGTCGCGCGTTCCAGTCCATAGAAGGGCTTGAACTGGCCAAGTCGCAGCTTGGCCGCCTTGAACTTGTTGATGTCGAAATAGGCATAAGTCAGCGTGGTCGAACTGCTTGAATATTCCCCTTCCACCCTCGCCGAGTAATCCTTGTAGAAGGTCATGGTGCCACCCAGTCTGGCGCGCCGCACACTCCAGGTATCGGCCGCCGCCTGGTCCGGGTCGAAAGCCCGGCCGTCGAACTGCACCCGGCCATTGATTGCCAGTTGCCAATTGCCGCTGGCATCCTCGAACTTCACACCATCCTTGAACGAAGCCAGCACCGGAGCACCGGTGCTTTTGCCCTTGTCATCTGCCCTGGCCTTCTGCAAGGTTTTTAGCTCCTCCGCCATGGCCTGCATCTGCTGCTGCTGCTGCTCCAGCATTTTCTGCAATCGGGCAATCTTGTCTTCACCACTTTCCTCCGCCTGCACCACACCGCACATGATGAGCATCAGTGCACCCAGGCTCGATTTCGCCGCCTTTTTCATTTCAACCCCCTCTTTCACATAATTAAAAAATCTATCTCGCAATAAATAAGACTATATAACGCCGAACAAAAAAACTGCAACTACAGCATCAGCTGCTGACCCCCATGATGACGCTGCTGGCCTTGAACACTGCACACACCTCAACCCCTTCTTTCAAACCAAGGTTGCCGATACTATCGTTAGTCAGCACCGCGGTGACAGTGTTGCCGCCTTCCAGGCGCATTAGCACCTCGGTATTTACATTGCCAAGCACAATACGCTCGATGCGGCCTGTCAGTTTGTTACGGGCGCTGACCCTAGCTGCTGCATCGGGCAAAACAAGGATAATCCAGCTGGCTTTTACCAAAGCCCAGGCCTCACTACCAATTTTCAAGTCGAGGTCGTTCAAGCCGTCATGCGTGATAACAGAGTGGATCTTGTCTCCCCCGGTCAGGGTCAGTTCAATCTCGACGTTTACAGAGCCCTGCTTGATGGCGCTGACTTTACCAAAAAACTGATTACGTGCACTAGTTTTCACGGATAACCTCTTGATCAACCGATAAATATTTTCAAAATCCTGAATACCTGCACTGGCAGTTTCCAGAAAGCGCTTCTGTTCACGGCGCAAGGCACAGTAAATATCGACAAGTCGTATACCGATTGCCGACAGCTGCGTACCTCCACCACCCCTGCCACCAGTCATACTAACTACCAGCGGCTCACCAAACATACCATTCATGGCTTCTACTGCATCCCATGCGCCTTTGTAACTAAGCCCTACGGCCTTGGCTGCCTGCGTAATGGAACCACACTCACCGATCTTTTCCAGCAGCTTGATTCGTTTGTCACTCAGCAGATTCTGATCATCCCTGCCCAATGCCAGCGTACCGACAATCTTCAACTCATTATGCATATCGACCAATTACTCTTTAATTTTCGTAATAAATTTCATTATATATCGAAAATTAAAGAGGTTCTGGCGGAGTCTTGTTGTTAGTCGGAGCGAACAACTGTGCCTGTGCGTTTCCTGCTTGGCGACTGATATACTTGCACTTTATATCATCCGATTCAGGGTATTCAGCCCATGCAAACCATCTCATTCGAACTCGCAAAAGAACACGTTGCCCTGTGCGATCTGCTCAAATTGACTGGTGTTGCCGACAGCGGCGGCAGAGGGAAAGCGATGGTGGCCGAAGGCCTGGTGAAAGTGGATGGAAAAACGGAAAGCCGGAAGACCGCGAAGATGCGTGCAGGTCAGTCAGTCGAATGCATGGGTATAAAGATAGAGCTAGTCGCGTCCCAAGGCTAAGGTCTGGCCGAATGGATCATTTCAGCGCATAGATCGCCGGGAGGTTGCGCCACCAGCCGTAGATATCCATACCGCAGCCGAACACGTAGCGGTCTGGTACCCGCAATCCGACGTAATCGGCGCTCACCGGCTTGGGCCTGTTCAGCTCCTTTTCCACCAGCACGGCAATCACCACCCGCTTTGCACCCTGCTGCAGGCAAGCCTGCTTGATTGAGTCCAGCGTCACGCCTTCGTCCAGAATATCATCCAGCAGCAGCACGGTCCTTCCCCTGACGTTTTCACCCGGCATCACTTTCCAGACCAGATAGGAGCCTTCAGTCCGGTCACGATAGCGAGTGGCCTGCACGTAATCGAATGCCAGCGGAAAATTCAACTGCGGCAGCAACTGGCCGGTAAACACCACACCGCCGCCCATCACGCACATCACCAACGGGTTGCTGTCACCGAGATCACGGGCAATGTGATTCGCCATGTCACCGATGGCTGCGCGCACCTCCGCCTCATCGATCAGCAGTTCAGCCATGTCCAGATACTGCTGCGGATTTTCCGTAGACATGGCTAAACCTCCACCTGTTTCAGATATTCGGCAAACTCGACACCAATCTCCGGGTGCCTGAGCGCGAATTCCACGTTGGCTTTCATGTATCCCAGCTTGCTGCCGCAATCGTAGCGCTTGCCGGCAAAACGATAGGCCAGCACCTTTTCATATTGCAACAAGGCAGAAATGGCATCGGTCAGTTGTATCTCGCCACCCTTTCCCGGTTTTACCTGCTCGATCAGATCAAATATCTTCGGCGTCAATACATAACGACCGACTACCGCCAGCGTCGAGGGCGCATCCTCGGGTTTCGGTTTCTCGACGATGCTTTTCACTTCCACCACATCGGCGGTAACACCGGCGGTGTCGACAATGCCGTAACTGCCGGTCTCGTTTGGTGCCACATCCTCAACCCCCAGGATAGAGCTGCCGGTCTTGTCGTATTGCGCCACCATCTGTTGCATGCAGGGGACAGCTCCATCGATCAGGTCATCCGCCAGGATCACCGCAAACGGCTCGTTGCCGACCACCGGCTTGGCGCAAAGCACGGCATGGCCCAGGCCCAGCGCTTCCGGCTGGCGGATATAGATGCAGGAGACGCCCTTGGGCAATATCTTGCGTATCGCCTCCAGCACTTCTGACTTGCCGCTGGCTTCCAATTTGGCTTCCAGCTCAAAAGAGGTATCGAAATGATCAGGGATGGAACGTTTATTGCGCCCTGTAACAAAAATCAGCTCCGTCACGCCGGCAGCGATAGCCTCTTCCACCGCATACTGAATCAGCGGGATATCGACAATCGGCAGCATTTCCTTCGGGCTGGCCTTGGTTGCCGGCAAAAAACGGGTACCGAGTCCGGCGACAGGAAAAACGGCTTTGGTAATTTTTTTCAAATCAGAACCTCTTTATTCATCTTAAATAAAGCATGAGCCACAGAGCGCACAGAGATCACAGAGAAAATCTTAGCTTAAACCATACGCCGCTCAAGCGTTCCATGCTCAGCTGTTTAAATTAGAGTTTCAGGGTAATTGAAGTAGTGATACGTCACAAAAAGTGCCAATAGCAATACCGTAACCCAGCCGATACGATCAATGTAATCCTTGATCATACCCTCCATGCGTGAGCCACCCCACTTAATCAGACCTGCCACAAAAAAGAATCGCGCACCACGCCCCACTGCCGAGGCAATGATAAACGGCAAAAACGGCATGCCAAGCACACCTGCCGAAATGGTGAATGCCTTGTACGGAATCGGAGAAAAACCGGCAATCAATACCGCCCAGAAGCCCCATTCGCCGAACCACGCAACCGCAGCCTGATAAGCCTGCCAATATTTTCCTCCGGCGATCCAGGGCTCTATCAAGTCGAATGCGAAATAGCCGATCAGATAGCCAAATACCCCGCCTGCAACTGACGTTATCGTAGTGAGTGCCGCAAACCACCATGCCCGTTTCGGTTGGGCCAGACACATGGGTGCCAGCACCACGTCTGGCGGTATCGGGAAAAACGAAGACTCGGCAAAACTCAAACCAGCCAGATACCAGGCGGCATGACGATGCCGCGACCATTGCAGGGCACGGATATATAACCAGGAAAAAACCTTCATGTCATTCTACCTTGAGCACAACGCTGCATTAGGGAAACGCTAATGCAGCGTTGTCTTTTCCATCGGCAGCACATCCTGCCCCTCGGTTTTCTGTCCATTTACATCACCGATGTATTCCTGCACCCAGAGCTTCAGCTCTTCCTTGATCTGCGCTTCGGGCTCAGCCGATATACTGCCTACCCATTTAACCAAAGCGCGGACCCAAGTCTTGTCAGTGCTTCTCGCCATGGCGATACGCAATTTCGGGTGGGGTGTCGGCAAGGTATGTTCATCATCCGCCAGCAATTCCTCATACAACTTCTCTCCGGGACGAAGCCCGGTAAACTGGATACTGATCTCATCCTCCTGCAAGCCGGAGAGCTTGATCATGTCACGTGCCAGGTCGACGATACGCACCGGCTCACCCATATCCAGCACGAAGATATCGCCCCCCTCGCCCATCAGACCTGCCTGCATTACCAGCTGCGCGGCCTCCGGGATCGACATGAAATAGCGCGTGATTTCCGGATGCGTGATGGTCACCGGCCCACCCTTGGCAATCTGTTCACGGAACTTGGGAATCACACTGCCGCTACTGCCCAGTACATTGCCGAAACGCACGATGACAAACCGCGTGGCACCGGCATCTTTTGCCGCCTTTTCCTGCAAGCCCTGACACACCATCTCCGCCAGCCGCTTGCTGGCGCCCATGACATTGGTCGGATTCACTGCCTTGTCAGTAGAAACCATGACGAATTTCCCGACGCCCATCTCTTTGCAGACCCTGGCCAGGGTAAAAGTTCCCAGCACATTGTTGGAAAGCGCCTCCGCCACATTCTGATGCTCCATCAGCGGCACATGCTTGTAAGCCGCTGCATGGAACACTGCAGATGGCTGATAACGTCCCATGATCTGCTTCAAGCGTTTCTCGTTCTTGATATCGCCCACCAGATAGATCACTCTGGATTTCATATGCCGGCCGGCGAACTCCTGTTCCAGCTGATAAAGAGCAAATTCCGACAAGTCATAACAAACCAGCATGGCCGGATTGAACCTTACAATCTGCCTGCACAGCTCGGAGCCGATAGAGCCACCTGCTCCGGTGACCATTACCACCTGATCTTCCAGAAACTCATGCACACCGGCATCATCCAGCTTCACCGGTTCGCGCCCGAGCAAATCCTCAACCTCGATTGGCCGAATCTGCGAAACGCTTACCTTGCCGCTTATCAAATCCTCGAATGAAGGCACAGTCAGAACAGTCAAGCCACATTCATTGGCGATCTCCACCGCTCTTCTACGGGCTTGATGTGCGGCAGATGGCATGGCAACTATGACATGGCTGACTGACATCTGACGGGAAATTTCCGGTAATTTTGCAATACCGGCGATCACCTTGACACCCTGTATCTGTCGTCCCTGCATCGCCTTGTCGTCATCCAGTATGCCCACCACCCGCCACTCTTCGCTGCGTGCCAAGTCACGCACCAGGCTAATGGCTGCCTCGCCAGCACCCAGCACTAGCACCGCCTTGCCAAGCTTGTTGATGTTTCCATACAACTTGTGTTCCTTCCAGGCACGATAGAAGATGCGACTGCCACCCATCAGCAAAATCAGCAGAATCGGGTCGAGCAGCAAAATAGATCTGGGAACGATAACACCGGGCTGGAACATGAACAGCACCGCAGCAACGGAAAATGCTGAAAAGACAATCGCTTTAAAGATACGATAAAGATCGGGCATGCTGGCAAAGCGCCAGATACCTTGATATAAACCGAAAATCAGAAAGGCAAAAGCCTGCAACGGAACCACCCAGACAGCAGCATCCCACATAGACGCAACAAAGCTGGCGGGTATCTCATAGTTGAATCTGAGCAGATAAGCCAACCACCAAGCCAAAACAGCGGCAACAACATCATGTGCCCAAGCCGAAGAAGTGCGCCAACTACGCAGGTTGATCAATCTTGCGGGCAAAAAACGATAGGATTCTTTATTGGATGGCATGTGGACTGGAAATTTACCTGTCAGGCAAGCTGGTTTTTATTACGAAATGATAACAAAAACCGTGAGCCTATTACTTACAATATTGCAATTGATTATGAATCAATTGACCTGTGCTCAGCAAAGATGCGCCTGTGTAGACGGAATATTTGTGGCGCGTAGATTTGAGAATCGGACGCACTCAACCCAAAGCAGATTTTTTCTGGAATGCACCCAGATATTTCACTCAGCATCCGCCACACACAATGGAGTTCCAAAATGCTCCGACTTCATTACGGTTAGTCATTGGCCGCCGACATATATCTGGTTAGCTCCATGCTGTCGTGAAGCAATCGGAGCACTTCGATAATCTGTTCTTCAGCACTCCTGAAAACCACAAAGTGACGTCCCTTACGCCCATATCGTGCAACATGCAATACGCGAACCCCTGGAGCCAACTCATCTCGATCCTTTGTGCCAGGAATGTCTGGGCCGTCACTCAGCGCCTCGATTGCCGACATGAGCGTCTCGGCGTAATTCTCGGCCTGAAGAGTCCCAAAGCTCTCTGCAGTCCATCTCAATATATTGAGCAAATCCCGTTCGGCTTGTTGAGTCAGCCTGACGCGCCAAGCTCGGCTCATACATCAGCAATTGATTTAGCCGTGATGGATTTGAGGTGAGTTCTCAAGGATTCCTGAGTATCAAAAGTAATAAAGCGACCTGCTTCAATATCCCCAATGCCAGCCCTGACAGCAGAGCGAAGAATCTCCAAACGCGATGCATCCTCGACCTCGCGCTGTTCTACTAGCCTCAACCCTTCCCGTAGAACCTCACTGACATTCTGATAGCGACCGCTGGTGACAAGTTGCTCGACAAAAGAAGCCTGATGATTGGTCAGCACAACATTACGAGTCGGCATATCAATCTCCCGATGAAGTTAATTGGCATATTATGCCAATATCACTATATGAGGTCAAATTGAGTGTTTGGCAATATCAGAAAAACCTCTGTTAATGCTTTCTGACAGCCCAAGCCCTGTCTATCGATACCATAATGACAAGATAAATCAGACACCAACTTGCAATGACAGCAACTTTCAACCAGCCATCATAAGTCAAGGCAAGGAGGCCACTGGCGCCTGCCATCAGCATCACACCATACTCCATTAGGGCTGTTTTCCTGTGCCCCCAGCCCATCTGCACCAGACGCTGATAATAATGGTTTTTATGCGCCTGCCAGATCCTCTCCCGACGCAGGATCCGTTTGAGTAAAGTGACACTAGCATCAACGATGAATGGCGAAAATACCAGTAATGGAAACCAGTAAGACCATATCCCCTGCTGCCAACCGGAAAGACCGATGGCTGCCGCAAGAAACCCCAAGGGAATCGAACCGGCATCGCCCATGAAAATTTTCGCCGGGTGAAAATTGAAGATAAGGAATGCCAGATTCGCAGCGGAGATAATCATGCACAAAGCCGCCAGTTCGGCACTTCCCGCCAAATAAGCCGCAACCGCATAAGCACCGAACCCGAACAGTGCCATGCCGCCAGCCAAGCCATCGGAACCATCCATGAAGTTATAAAGATTGACCATCCAGACCATAGCCAGCAATAGCAAAGGTATGGCCCAAAGCGGAACATTCTGCGGGTGAAACGCAAGGAAAACTGCGCATACGATAATCTGCGCCAAAAAGCGCCAGCGCGCCTTCAGCCCACGAATATCATCAACCAGGGATATTGCAATCAAGGCTGCCGGCAGCAAAAGCCATTCGTACGAGACCCCGATGAACAACCAGGTCACCAGAACGCCAGCCATGATAGCCAGTCCGCCGGTTCTGGGAATGAAACTGCTATGCAGGGAACGCTCATTCGGCTTGTCGATTGCCAGATACCTGAGCCGGGTCTTTAGCAAAATCAGCAAGCCGGTCAAGGTCAGCAAAAAACTGAACACGCTATCGATCATTCTGCCGCCTGTTACTCGATTGAAGAAACCAGTCTACCGTCTCTTGCAGCCCCTGTTGCATTGAGTAAGGCGGTCGCCAGTCAAGTTCTTTTCTGATCTTGCCGCTGTCGACTTCAAGCGATTGTGTCAGCCTGTCTACCACCGATGATCTTCCCAGAACGCTCGCGGCCGAACGCATAAGTGAAAGCGGGAATGGAAACACACGGTCAGGGCGCCGCATGGCAGACGCAATCGCCCTGATTAATTGAGGTGTTGAGACATCCTCGCCGTCACTGACCAGATATGTCTGCCCGGCAGCTACAGGATGTGTTGCGCACAGAATCAGCGCATCCACCAGATTACCCACGTAGATCATACTACGGCGATTATGAATTGAGCCTAGCGGCAACGGCAGAGCCTTACTTACCAGTTTCAGCAAACTGTAAAAATTGGCCTTTACGCCTGGCCCATAAACCAACGGCGGCCTTACGATCACGATTTCCATCCCGGTTTCACGGCCGATTTTCCCCAACGCTTGTTCAGCTTCCCACTTTGAAATCCCATATGGGTCTTGCGGATCCGGTTCATCTGTTTCCGTGAACGGCTTAACATCTGTGTATTCACCATTCACTTTTATAGAGCTGACGTAGACAAATCGTTTAACCCCGGCCGCTGCTGCCTGTCTCGCCAAATTCACCGTACCAAGCAAGTTCACTTCTCGAAATGCCGCTAATGGATCTTCAACATCATCCTGCATGACATGGGCACGGGCTGCCAGATGAAATACAACATCAACCTGATTAAGTGATGCTTTCCAGGTGGTATACGAATTAATATCTCCAACCACTACTTCCTGAACACCTATATTTTTAGGTTCCCTTACTGCTGCGATAACTTCAACACCATCAGCATTATCAAGAGCCGTACATAGCTGCTTCCCTACAAACCCAGTAACGCCAGTAACCATTAATTTAACAACCATGACCTGCCCCCAATTGCCGACCCAAATTCAAGCTAGTAAAGTCGGATTAAAAATCAGCTCATTTTGTGACGCTTTGCGCAGATTCTGTTCTGTGTATAAGTGATAGACACGCCTGTGGTTCACGGCGATACCCCGATCAACTCAGCATGCCATGAGTGCGACAATAGCAGAAACGAAGATGCTCATATGCGAGAGCATTGTTCAGATCAACTACTGTAGGTCAGCAGTTTCTCAGTGTCTTGTGGAAGTTTCCGTTACTGAATCTGGATAACCCCACCAGACTATACGCCCTGCGTTCTGACATCGAGGTATTTTGATAGCTGTGACAATTTAAATAGAGCCATAAGTTGGATGCCATTTTTATCAGGTTATTGAGCATGGATGTAAATTTTTGACCATTGCCCTATCACATCTTCTTGTAAAAATTGCTTCTTGACTCGCGTATGTCCCGCTTCACCCATCTTTTTTCTCAAACTCTCATTTTTGGCTAAAATCAGCATTGCAGATTTTAATTTTTCTACATCACCTACTGGAACAAGAATCCCAGTCTCTCCATCTGCAACCGCATCAATAATCCCATAGGTTTTCGTTGCGATTACTGGCAACTCGCACGCCGCAGCTTCAATCAAAACTTGCCCGAATCCTTCCCTGTGGCTAGGTAAGCAGAAGATATCAGCCACGGAGTAAAACTCCGCAGGTAGCGGTATCTCCCCAAGAATTCTAATATTGTTCATTGAATGGTCAGCACAGTCCTGAATAACGTTAGCCTGCCCATCCTCATCAGGACCGATAAATATTAAGTACGTATTTGGCATTTGCTTATGAACTGAGCTGTATGCCCTTGCCAATTCTTTTACACCCTTCTCTTTGTTCAACCTTCCCACAAAGAGGAAAACAATACTATCGCTTGGTATATTAAGTTTGGCTCTGATTTTCTCTCTTTTAGTATCATCCTTTTTGAATTTACTGACATCTATTCCACATATCGAGCCCTGTCCAATAAGATGGATTTTCTTTTCATCAACAACTCTCTCAGATATCAGAAAATCTATCTGCGATTGGCTATCTGCCAACAAGTAGCTAGAGGCCATCACCAAAATTCTATCTACTGTTTTCAGTATTAGGCGAGAGACACCCCTTTTAGTAGACCATACCTGTCCAGTGAATGTATGTATTCTGTTGGGTACTTGCGCAAGCCATGCAGCCAACATCGCCAGTAAACCTGCTTTTGGTGTAACGCTATGTACATATAGAGGCCGATGAGCGGAAAAGTATTTATACATCTGACACAAAGTAACGAAGTCATTTATGACCGCAATGTTTCTTGAGATATTTAAATGTGTAATCTCTACACAACTTGGAATTAAATGGCTTGGGCTACCTGATTTAAGATTAACTAGAACTTTAACTACCCAACCTTGACTTACCAGCTTATTAATGATTGGCACAACAAAAGCATTGAGAACAAAGCAGTTTGTCATGACAAAACAGATAGTTTTAGATTGATGTACTGTATTCAAATTATTTCGATATATTAAGTACAGATGATATTAATGGACCGAAAGCAACGAAGCAGGGTTCATCACAGCAATCCCGCAGATTTGTACCAGTTAACTGATCTTTTTAGCCCATTTTTGATTCCATAGATTGGCTTAACTTCAATCATATCCGTCAGTTTCGTGTGCACAAAAACATTGTCTTTAGTCATTGCACGAAATCTTCTTTTAGACAGAGGAAACTTGATTCCTAGAAGGTATGAAATTGCATCTAATATAGATGCAATAGAGTAACCTATAAGGTAAGGAACTCTTGGAATCTTAAATTCCAGCTGTAATGCCTCTAAAATTACTGAGCTTAGATCTTTGATTGTGAGAGCATCATCAGAAGCTATAAATACTTGGCCATATGCATTCTGATTACCTTGCACCTGGATGAGCACTTCTACGAAGTCTTTGATGTAATAAAAGTTAGTGTGGTATTTTCCAGAGCCGAATAGTACAAAACGCTTATGCTTGATAGCCTTCACTAACTCATAAACACTTCCAAGATGATCTTCACCAAAAAGTGCCGTGGGTCGCAATATAGTTACATTAAAATCATTTTCAGCCATTGCTAGAAGCAGATTCTCAGCCTCTAATTTGGACTTTCCGTAAGCACTCTTTGGATACCCAATTGTTTCATTAATTTGTTGGGTATCACTGTATTCACAAGCCGCGATTGAGCTAACAAAAATAAAGTGCTTTACCCCAGCTGACTTACAAGCACTAGCAAACTTTTCTGTGCCAACAACATTTACTAACTTAAGCTTTTTTAACTCATCTTCTGTTTCTTCAATAGTGGAATATGCCGCTAGATGAAAAACTGCATCTATATTTTCACAATACTGCTCAACGCTATCAGCCGTAATATCAAACTTAACCCACGTCACCATCTCGGAATCTCTATAAGGATGAGACTGCTGCAAAGGTCGATGATGCAATGCTATGACTTTATATCCCCCAGCCACTAAGGCTTCTAACAAGTGAAGCCCAACAAAACCACTTGCTCCGCTCACCAGTACCTTCGAGCTTTCATTTTTATTAGTCATAAGTAATCAGCACTTATCGCCCTAATATCCGAAGTAAAGGCCGTAGAATATTTCTAGCGTTTAATGGCACATTTCCCCAAATTTTAAACATCCATTTCCTAAGCCCTGTACCTAGCATTAAGCGCTGCAACAAGCTGGATACCGTCCACTTAAATACATACGAAAAACTAGTTAATAAAGCAAATTTATACCCAGACTTCGTGTATGGATTACTTGTAGGCAAAAGCTGATTCTCACAGAAATACGAATTAATAACGCCATCAAATCCACCCACAAAGCCCTCATAGGAATATGCCGGATTTAGTGCAATCTCATCATATGTTCTTTGCGCCATCGCTTCCAAATTGCCATTATCTTTAATGAAGTTAACTACATCTGAAATATTTGAAAAATCTTTTTTCAACGGAACATAATGCTGCCAAGGTTTAAGTATTCCAGAATAACTTCCCTCATATAAAACCATCACTGTTTTGAGCGCCGCTGCTTCAAAGCACCTTGGGGATATCTGGTTTAAACTGATTTTTCCTTCATGTGGCATGAGAAACTTTTTTTGCACTTCATCAAAGCTTGCATCTGGATTTTTGAATACATATTCATCAACTTCTTTTTGAATATTGCCTTCAAAATCAAACACACTCGCCCCACTCTCGACACCAAGCATGGTCTTGCAAGATGAGACAAAACCCATCCATTTATCACCATATATTCTTCTTGATTCGTCATAGGAAATATCTAATGTAAGCCCAGTATCAGCAACCGCAGCCTCAAACTTATCTGCAATTTGCCATTTCTCAAGCCCTAATTCACCCAGCCAATACGGTGGCTTCCTCGTACGGTAGCCAACATCAATAGGTCTATCGGCAATTTTGGGAACTTGAGCTGTTAGCAACTCTTTAGGAACATAGCCCGTTAGAGTATTAACTTTTAAAACGTCTGGAAGCGCATCATTTGAATAGACCTTAGGTATCTCGCTTTCAGGCACACAAGTAAAAAGTATATTGGCCTTAATAAACTGCAGCGTTTTT